>Ga0208636_100009_pt1 | contig 542217 bp, 477 predicted proteins | sample LakWasM103_HOW12_2_FD_183921 | JGI IMG/M metagenome (GOLD analysis project Ga0208636, IMG submission 183921) | Freshwater sediment methanotrophic microbial communities from Lake Washington under simulated oxygen tension - Sediment Metagenome... | ecosystem: Environmental > Aquatic > Freshwater... | reverse complement strand
GAAATAGACCTCGCTGGCGGCGGCGAAGCCATAGGCCCGGTGTCCCAGGAAGATCTGGTTCATGTAGATCTCGAGGATCTGCTCCTTGCTGAGCGCGTTCTCGATCTTCAAAGCCAGCAAGATCTCGTAGATCTTGCGCGTCATGGTCTTCTCGGTGGACAGATAGAAATTGCGCGCCACCTGCATCGTGATCGTCGATGCCCCCTGGCTGCGCGATTCGCCCACATTGGCCAGGCCGGCGCGGATCACGCCGAGGTAATCCACCCCGCCGTGCTGGTAAAAGCGTGCATCCTCGATCGCGAGGATGGCATCCTGCATGACCTTGGGGATGCTTTTGATCGGCAGATAGTTGCGGCGCTCTTCGCCGAATTCGCCCAGCACGACGCCATCGCTGGAGAGCACCCGCATGGGCAACTTGGGGCGGTAGTCGGTGAGGCCGCTGATATCCGGCAGATTGGGGTAGGCCATCGCCAAGGCCATGGCCAGCAGCAGCAAGACACCGCCGGCGCCCGCCGCCAGGAGCGCCAAGGCCCAACCGCCCGCGCGCAGCAGCATGGATCCAAGGCTTTGTGCCTGTGGCCTGTCGGCCGTGCTCGGTGGGGACTTCTTCTTGGCTTCGCTCATGGGGCTCCGTCGCGGTCGGGGGATTATAGAAACGCCCCGCGCACGCGCGCCTTGTCACCTCTGCTTACCAATAGGTGTGGGGCCAATGCCGAAATAGCGGTGTTATTCCGGCCTTAGGGTGCCGCGGCAGTCGTGTATGTTTCGCAACGTGGTGTTACTTGCATGAGGCAGAAAGCCTTGGGGCGTCATAGGCTTTGCTGCTAGCATTCAAGTAACTTATTAATAGTCCGGCGCACTCGCGGCGCGTTGGGGGATAAGCGTCATGGGAATACTTGACGTACTGCTGGGTCGCAAGCATCCGCCCATGATTGGCTTGGATATCAGCTCGTCCAGTGTGAAACTGGTCGAATTGGGTCAGAGTGCCAATGGCGAGATGGTCTTGGAGCGCTTTGCGACCGAGCCGTTCGAAAAAGGTTGGATCACCGATGGCCAAATCGAGAAATTCGATGAGGTGGCGGATGCCGTGCGCCGTGTGGTGGCGCGCAGTGGCAGCAAAACGCGCGACGCCGTGCTGGCGATGCCGCAGTCGGCCGTGATCACCAAGAAGATCATGCTGCCCGCGGGCTTGCGCGACGAAGAGCTTGAGATCCAGGTCGAGGCGGAGGCGAATCAGTACATTCCGTTCTCCCTGGACGAGGTTAGCCTGGACTTCTGCGTAATCGGCCCCAGCCCCACGTCCGTCGGCGATGTCGAGGTGCTGATCGCAGCCTCGCGCAAGGATCGCGTGCAGGACCGGCAGGGCTTGGCCGAGGCAGCGGGTTTGCGCCCGGTCATTCTGGACATCGAGTCGCATGCATCCCGCATGGCAATGGGGCGGCTGATTGCGAATTTGCCCAGCGAAGGCAAGGATGCCTTGGTGGCACTGTTCGAGATCGGTGCCGACACCACCAGTCTGAAGGTTCTGCGGGACGATGAGATGCTGTACGACCGCGACCAAGCCTTCGGCGGGTCGGCGCTGACGCAGCTCATTTCGCGCCAGTACGGCTTCTCGTTTGAGGAGGCGGAGCTCAAGAAGCTCGCCAACGAGCTGCCGGAGGACTACGAAACCGCGGTGCTGAACCCGTTCGTGGACAGCCTCTCGCAAGAAATCGGGCGCGCCCTGCAGTACTTCTTCACCAGCACGCCGCATCACAAGGTGCATTACGTGATGTTGGCCGGAGGAACGGCCACCTTGCCCGGGCTCAAGGAGCGCGTCACTGAGTTGACGGGCTTTGCCTGCATGGTGGTGAACCCGTTCGAGAATATGGCGCTGGGCTCGTCGGTGCGCGAGGCGAAGTTGCGCCGCGAGGCGCCGGCCTATCTGACCGCCTGTGGCTTGGCGATGCGGAGGTTCTTTCAGTGATTCTGATCAACCTGCTGCCCTATCGGGAAGAGAAGCGCAAGCGCCGTAAGACGGCATTTTTTGTCGGCTTGGGTGTTTCGGCCGTGTTGGGGGCCGTGGTGGTGGGCGCCGGCATGCTACTGCTGCAGCAGATGACAGCTGCACAAGCGTCTCGCAACCATTTTTTGACGACCGAGATCGACAAGCTCGACAGCCAGATCAAGGATATTGCCAACCTCAAGGCTGAAATTGAATCGCTGAAGTCTCGCCAACGGGCGGTGGAGGATTTGCAGGCGGACCGTAATACGCCCGTGCATCTGCTGAACGAACTGGCCCGACATACGCCCGAGGGCGTGTATCTGACGACGATTCGTCAGACTGACAAAGTGGTCGCGATCAACGGTATCGCGCAAACGAACGAGCGCGTTTCGGAGTTGCTGCGCAACACGGCGCGCAACTCCGAGTGGCTGGAAAAGCCCGAGTTGGTGGAGATCAAGATTGCCAATCTGAGTACCAGTTCGCGCGACCAGAAACGGCTGTTTGAGTTTTCGATGAAGGTGTCGATCAAGGCGCCGGTGAACGAATCGCCTGCGACACCAAGCGCTGGTGTGCCGGCCAAGAAGTCTTGAGGGCGCTCATGCTGAAAAAGACGAAAACGGGCAATCTGAACCTCAATGCCTGGTTTGCCGGGGTCGCGGAGCAATTCCGCGGTCTCAATCCCAACGAGCCTGGGCAATGGCCCCTGGCGCCCAAGCTGGCATCGTTTCTGGCGGTGGGCGTGTTGGTCATGGTGATCGGCTGGGTGTTTGTGCTTGCAGATGTGCAAGCGGGTCTGAATGCCGAGCGCGAGCGCGAACCCAAGCTGAAGGGGGACTACACCGCCAAATTGGCGCAAGCTGTCAATCTGCCTGAGTTGCGAAAGCAGAAAAGTCAGGTGGAGGAATATGTGACGCAGCTGGAAAAGCAGCTGCCGGGCAAGGCGGAAATGGATGCGCTGCTGTCGGATATCAATCAGGCAGGGCTGGGGCGTGGGCTGCAGTTTGAGTTGTTCCGTCCAGGGCAAATGGTCGTCAAGGACTATTACGCTGAACTGCCGATTGCCTTGCGTGTGACTGGCCGTTATCACGATGTGGGCGCGTTCACTGCCGATGTGTCGAACCTCTCTCGCATCGTGACGCTGCACAACCTGAATGTGGTGACTCTGACGGGCAAGGATGCGTCCGGCAGCCTGGCGATGGAAGCCACGGCGCGCACCTATCGTTACCTTGACGCCAATGAGGTGAGCGAGCAGAAGCGCAGTGCTGCGAAGTCGGCGGGGGCCAAAAAATGACGGGGTATCAGACAGCTGTAAGGTGCGTCGCTGCGCTGGCGGTGTTGCTGGGGGTGGCGGCCTGCTCGTCGGATGTGGATGAACTGCAGCAATGGATGGAAGAGCAGCGCCGCGCGACACGTCCGACGGTGCGGCAACTTGTTCCACCGAAAAAATTTCTCCCCCAGGCTTATGAGGCTCAAGGCGGGGTCGACCCGTTCAGTACGCAAAAGCTGAGCGTTGCCATCAAGCAGGAGTCCGCGCAACCCAACTCGCTGCTGGCCGCCGAAATGAATCGACGTCGAGAGCCGCTGGAGTCCTTCCCCTTGGACAGCATGTCGATGGTGGGTAGCTTGACGCGTAGCAGCGAGCGCCTTGCGATGTTGAAGGTGGACAACCTCTATTACTTGGTCAAGGGCGGCGATTACCTGGGGCTTAACTTCGGGCGCGTTACCAAGATCACCGAAACCGATATCACCTTGCGAGAAGTCGTCCAGGACGCTGCGGGCGAATGGGTTGAACGCACCAGTACCCTCCAGCTACAGGAGAAGGGACGATGAGCATACTTCCGGAGACTCTTCGAATGAGCCAGTGGCGAGCTTTGGCATGTGCAGTGGCGGTGGGCTGTCTAGCTCCCCTGCCAGCGTGGGCACAAAATGCAATTCGCTCCATCAACAGCATGCAGCAGGCGGGCGCCGAGGTGGTGCGCATCGAGTTGACGCAACCGTTATCGGAAGTTCCACGTGGCTTCACGATACAGACGCCACCCCGTATTGCCATCGACTTGCCGGGCGTGTCCAACGAATTGGGGCGCTCCGCGGTCGAGATCAACCAGGGCAATCTGCGCTCGGCCAACGTGGCCCAGGCTGGTGAGCGCACGCGTGTGGTCTTGAACCTGCGCCAGGCCGCGACTTACCGTGCGCAGTTGCAGGAAAACGCGCTGCTGATATTCCTCGAGCAAGCTTCTGTAGCAAGCAATGCTGGGCAGACGACTTCTGGGCCGGTTCACTTTGCAGCCAGCCAGAATGCAGCACCACAAGCCCTACGTGACATCGATTTTCGCCGTGGACAGGATGGTGCTGGCCGTGTGATCGTCAATCTGCCCAGCACGCAGGTCGGCGTTGATATCCAGCAGCAAGGGCAGAACTTGGTAGTGGAGTTCCTTAGGTCCAGCCTGCCGGAGAATCTGCGGCGACGCTTGGATGTATCGGATTTCGGAAGCCCGGTGCAAGTGGTGTCGACTTCCCAGGTTGGCGATCGGGTACGTATGGTGGTCGAGCCTAAGGGGGCCTGGGAACACAGTGCTTACCAGAGCGACAACCAATTTGTGCTGGAAGTTCGGCCGCAGAAACTCGATCCCAACAAGCTGACGCAGGGACCCGGTTACGCGGGCGACAAGTTGTCGCTGAATTTCCAGAACATCGAGGTTCGTGCCTTGCTGCAGGTCATCGCAGATTTCACCAATTTCAATGTGGTGACCAGCGATACGGTGACCGGCAATGTGACCTTGCGCCTCAAGGACGTTCCGTGGGACCAGGCGCTGGACATCATCATGCAGGCCAAGGGTTTGGGTCTGCGCAAATCCGGCAATGTGCTGTGGATTGCGCCTAAAGACGAACTGGCAACCAAGGAAAAGATGGATCTCGAGGCCAAGGCGCAGATATCCCAGCTTGAGCCACTGCGCACACAGGCCATCCAGTTGAATTACACCAAGGCCGAAGAGGTGGCCAAAGGCCTGACGGGCACGGGCCAAGGTTCCGGTCAAGGCGGTGGCACTACAACTCGGTTGCTGTCGGCGCGCGGTAGCGCCATGTTTGAAAGCCGCACCAACCAATTGTTCGTGACCGACATCCCCTCCAAGCTGGAGGAGGTGCTGGCGATGATCGCCAAGATCGATATCCCGGTCCGGCAGGTGCTGATTGAGGCGCGCATCGTTGAGGCCGATGACAAGTTTGGACGCTCTCTCGGCGTGAAGCTGGGCGCGTCGGATATGCGCGGTCTGCAGGGCGGCGTGCCCGGCGTGAATGTCGGCGGGAGTAACTATGTGGCGGTGGGGGGTAACTACAACGCCATTGGCTATCAGACCTTGCAGTCGGACAAGGTTGATTTCAGCAACAGCCAGTTCATCAATATGCCGGCACCGAAGATCGGTGATCTGGCGCCCGCCAACTTTGCGCTGTCACTGTTCAGCGCGACTGCGAACCGCTTCCTGAACCTGGAGCTGTCGGCGCTCGAGGCGGATGGTCGGGGCAAGATTGTCTCCAGTCCGCGTGTGGTTACGGCCGATCAGGTCAAGGCCTTGATCGAGCAAGGCGAAGAACTGCCGTATCAGGTGGCGACATCGAGCGGCGCGACGTCCATCGCCTTCCGCAAGGCCAATCTCAAGCTCGAGGTCACGCCGCAGATCACGCCCGAGGGCAATGTGATTCTGGACGTGGACGTCAACAAGGACAGTGTGGGCCGGCAGACCTCGGCAGGGTTCGCGATCGACACCAAGCATGTGAAAACTCAGGTGCTGGTCGAAAACGGTGGCACCGTCGTGATCGGCGGTATCTTCACCCAGGTGGAGCGCGAGGACGTGACCAAAGTGCCTTTCCTGGGCGATGTGCCCATCATGGGCAATCTCTTCAAGAACAAGGCCCGCACTTCGAACAAGACCGAGTTGCTTGTGTTTATCACGCCGAAGGTCGTCAACGATCGTGTGACAGTGCGCTAAAAGGGAGCTGCTCTGCTGCGGCTGCAGCAAGGGCGAAAAGGAGTCTGAGTGATGAACGGAAAAAATTGGCTGGGTAAAGGCAAGCTGGGTGCTTGGCTGGGCCTGGGCATGGCGCTGCTGCTGACTGCATGCGGCGGCGGCGGCGGGGCTGGTGAATCGGTGTTTGGCGGTGGCACAACTTCGCCCACCAGTCTGGTCGATCTGGCGGTGGTAGCCGACAAGACCAGCGTGTCGAACTCAGGCGCCGAAGAGGTGACATTGACCGTAACCGCGTTGACCACCGGCAATGCCGCACTCACCGGCGTTGAAGTCCCGGTGACCCTTGAGGTTGACAGTGGAGCCATCGTCACTGCCGCGACCAAGTCCACCGACAAGGCGTCCGGGAAACTGCTGGCGAAGGTGTCGCTGACCGATCGGACCAGCCGCACGGTGACGGTCACCGCCAAGAGCGGCAGCCTGAGCAAGAAGGTCAGCTTTGATGTGGTGGACAGCGTGACTGGCAGCAAGGTCGCCGATCTGGCCATCGTTTTGGAGAAAACCACGCTGGCCAATAGCGGCAAGGAGCAGCTATCGCTGACTGTGACCTCGCTCGATGCTTCGCGTAGCGCCATTGGTGGCTCGCCAGTCGACCTGCGTATCACCGACGTGGGTGACGCCTTTGTGACGGCCAGTTCCAGAACCACGGACAACGCGACTGGGCAACTGACGGGCAAGGTGTCGCTGGCCAACAACCACACCAATCGCAGCATCTCGGTGACGGCGACCAGCGGTACCGTGTCGCGTACGGTTTCTTTTGACGTGGTCGACACACCGCTCGGCGCGGACCCGGTTGCGAGCGACCTGAATTTGGTGCTGAGCAAGAGCAGCGTTGGCAACTCAGGCAGCGAGTCTGTTGCGGTGACGGTCACTGCCGTGGATGCCAACCGCAATGCCATCCCTGGTATCGAGGTTGTGTTTGTGGTGGACAGCAATGCGGTTCTCACCACGGGTAACAAGATCACCGATGCGGCGGGCAAGGCAACGGCTACCGTGGACATTGGCGCTGATCGCTCGAACCGCCTGGTGACCGTGGTTGCCAAGAGCAGGACGATCACACGCTCGGCGGCGTTTAACGTCGTAGGCGCCAAGCTGCAGGCGCAGCCGGTTCCGGCCACGCTCAATGCTGGGGCTGCGGGCAAGGTGGAGTACACGCTGAACGACGTGAATGCGAGCGCCATGCCGGGCGTGACCGTCGACGTCACCGGCCCGGGTGCAGCCACGGGCCGAGGCGTCACCGATGCTGCCGGCAAGTTCACATACAGCTATGTGGCGGCAGGTAATGGCCCGACGGCCATCAATGCGCTGGCGGGGGGGGCGACCGTACTCAGTACGGTCCAGATCAATGCCAATGTGCCGGCCGTACCGGCGGCAACAAACATCCTCTCAGCCACCTTCACCGCGTCACCCAATGTCGTGAAGGTGAATCAGGTTGGCAAATCGGACAACCGCTCGGAACTGCGACTGCTGTTCCTGGGCGACAAGAACCAGCCTATTCCCAATGTGCGTGCCCGCATCGGCTTCGGTGCAAATGCTTCATCGACCGACGGTGACATCAGTTCGGGCAAGGATCAGGTGGTGTATTCCGACACCAACGGTGCTGCCGTGGCCAGCTTCATTGCAGGCCAACGAGCGAGCTCGACCGAGCAGGTTAAGGTGTATGCATGCTTTGCCAAGGACGACACCGTTGAGCAGATCAGCCTTTGCCCAGCCAGTCGCCTGCGCGAAGTCTCCATCACGGTTGTCGAGCCGCCGGTGTCTGTCAGCGTCGGTACGAATAGCCTGATTGGCGAAGGCAGCACCAAGCTGACCTACATCCAGGACTTCACGGTGCTGGTGGTTGATGCTGCGGGCAATCCGAAGTCTGATGTGCAGGTCAATCCCGTCATCGATCTGTTGCAGTATCGCAAGGGATTCTGGGTCTGGGACACGGTGGCGAAGATCTGGTTCCAAGCGCAGAATACGCCGGAATGCGCCAACGAGGACAGCGATGCCAACGGCTATCGCAATGGCACGATAGAGACTGGGGAAGACCTGAACGGCAACGGTCAGCTTGACCCGCGGAAGTCGGATGTGTCGATATATATGGTCGGCTCAACCAAGACCGATGCCAACGGACTTGCGACCCTGCGTATCGAATACCCGCAAAACGTTGGCAGCTGGGTCGAATACTCGATACGGGTTGCCGCGTCGGGCGTGGTTAGCCCGCCAGCCTGGTTTGGCCGCAGCGGAGGCATCGGCACGAAGCGTTGGCTTGGGGTGCCTCTGCCCGCTGTCAAGTCCGAGGCCTCCCCGCCGTTCCAGTTCAGCCCTTACGGGCAGGGCAATGTCTGCACCGATCCCAACTGAGGACGAGCAAGCTGCTGGGGTGATCAAGCTCGCGCTGGTTGGCATGCCCGGCGGTGGCAAGTCCACCGTCGGCAAGCAACTGGCGCGACAGTTGCAGGTGCCGTTCGTCGACTCGGACGCTGAGATCGAGCGGCAGATCGGCATGCCGATCAAGGCATTCTTTGAGCGTGAAGGCGAAGCCAGCTTCCGGGACATTGAGGCGCGTGTGATTGCCGAGCTGCTTGCCCGCGGGACCGAGTTAGTCCTGGCGACGGGTGGCGGCGCGGTGCTTCGGGAGGAGAACCGCGCGGCGCTGCACCAGTGCGCCACCGTGATCTATTTGCGCTCGTCGCCGGAGGAGTTGTTCAGGCGGCTGCGTCACGACACGCAGCGGCCGTTGTTGCAGGTCCGCGATCCGCTGCAGAAGCTGCGCGAGCTGTACCACGTGCGCGACCCGCTCTACCGCCGTGTGGCGCACTATGTGATGGAGACGGGGCGCCCCTCGGTGCATGCCCTATCCAACATGATCCTGATGCAGCTCGAGCTGGCCGGTGTGGTCAGCCCCGAGCGCGTGGCGGCCACGGTGGGCGCCGAGCGCGGCTGAGAGGATGGCGCCACGGCGGCGGCCCGTACACTTCAGCGCATGAGCACGACCGATTCTTCTCTGCAGACCGTCCGCATCTCCCTCGCCGAACGCAGCTACGACATCCGCATCGGCTCCGGCCAACTGAGCGATCCACTCGCCTGGCAGGGCTTGCCCAAGGCCTCGGCCGCCCTGATCGTGAGCAACGAGACCGTTGCGCCGCTGTATCTCGAGCGCTGCCGTCAGCAACTGCTCGGGCACTATGCCCGTGTCGACGCCGTGCTGCTGCGCGATGGCGAACAGTACAAGGATTGGGACTCGCTCAACCAGATCTTCGATACCCTGCTGCGCACGGCTTCCGATCGCAAGACCGTGCTGGTGGCCCTGGGTGGCGGTGTGATTGGCGACATGACGGGTTTTGCCGCCGCGGTCTATATGCGTGGCGTGCCCTTCGTGCAGGTGCCCACCACGCTGCTGTCGCAGGTCGACTCCTCGGTGGGTGGCAAGACTGCCATCAATCACCCGTTGGGCAAGAACATGCTGGGCGCCTTCTACCAGCCCGAGCGCGTGATTGCCGATCTGGACACGCTCGATACCTTGCCGGAGCGTGAGCTCTCGGCCGGACTGGCCGAGGTCATCAAATACGGTCCCATCGCCGATGCCGAGTTCCTGACCTGGATCGAGGCCCATATCGATGCGCTGCGCGCGCGCGACAAGGGTGCGCTGGCCTACGCCGTCAGGCGCAGCTGCGAGATCAAGGCCTGGGTGGTTGGGCAGGATGAGCGCGAGCAGGGCCTGCGCGCCATCCTCAACTTCGGCCATACCTTTGGCCACGCCATCGAGACCGGGCTCGGCTATGGCAACTGGCTGCACGGCGAGGCGGTGGGTTGCGGCATGGTATTGGCCAGTGACCTCTCGGTGCGCAAGGGGCTGATGCCGGCCGATTTCCTGTCGCGCATGCGGCGCGTGATCGAGCGTGCGGGCTTGCCCGTGACCGCGCCCAAGCTGGGGCTGCAGCGTTATCTCGAGCTGATGCGCGTCGACAAAAAGGCCGAGGGTGGCGAGATCCGCTTCGTGCTGATCGAGGCGCTGGGCAAGGCCGGCATGCATGGCGCCGACGAGGCGCTCGTGGATGCCGTGCTGCAGGCGCATTGCGCATAGAGAGAGGCGCAGCCGGCCATGATGCGCGCCCGCTACGCCGCTGACCCGGCGCGCAGCCGCGGCCGCCGTTTTCACGAGCCTCCGGCCCCGACGCGCAGCGAGTTCCAGCGCGACCGCGACCGCATCGTCCACAGCACCGCATTCCGGCGCCTGGTCTACAAGACCCAGGTGTTCCTGAATCACGAGGGCGATCTGTTCCGGACGCGCCTGACGCATTCGCTGGAGGTGGCGCAGCTGGGGCGATCGATCGGCCGCAGCCTCCAACTGGACGAGGATCTGATCGAAACCATCGCGCTGGCGCACGACCTCGGCCACACGCCCTTCGGCCATGCGGGCCAGGATGTGCTGGACGACTGCATGCAGGCGCATGGCGGCTTCGAGCACAACCTGCAATCGCTGCGTGTGGTGGACAGGCTGGAGCAGCGCTACCCCAGCTTCGACGGGCTGAATCTGACGTTCGAAAGCCGCGAAGGCATCCTCAAGCATTGCTCCAGGCGCAACGCGGGTCTGCTGGAGGCGCAGGAGCCCGACGGTGTGGCGGCGCGCTTTCTGCGCGGCGGCCAACCCAGCCTGGAGGCGCAACTCTGCAATCTGGCGGACGAGGTGGCCTACAACGCCCATGATGTGGACGATGGCGTGCGCTCGGGCCTGGTGAGCCTGGAGCAGCTGGAGCAGGTGCCCCTGGTGGCCGAGCATTTGCGCAGCAGCCTGCATGCGCATCCGGGCTTGAACGGCAAGCGCCTGTTGGCCGAAACCATACGCCGCATGTTGTCGGAGCAGGTCTACGACATCATCCGCGCGACCGGGCAGAGCCTGGCCGAGCTGGATCCGGTCAACATCGCAGCGGTGCGCGACGCCGCACCCTTGGTGCGTTTCAGCGCCGCGATGCGGGCGGCCAGCAGCGAGCTCAAGCGCTTTCTGTTCGCCAATCTCTATCGCCACGAGCAGGTGCAGGCGACGCGCGGCCGGGCGGAGCGGGTGCTGCGGGATCTGTTTCAGACCTACTTCGCTGATGCTGCCCAGTTGCCGGCCGACTTTGCCGACAGCGAGGACCATGCCCGCGCCTGCGCCGACTACATCGCCGGCATGACCGACCGCTTTGCTCTCAGAGAGCACGAACGCCTGACCGGCCAGCGCCTGTTCGGTTGATCTCGCCGCGTCCGATAATGGGGTCAGACTCAATGCTGAACTCATGGCAAGACTTGCTCGACTGCCGCTCGCCGGCCATACCTACCACCTGATCCAGCGCGGCAACAACCGTCAGGCCATCGTGCACGACGATGAGGATCGCCGGCACTACCTGGCGGCCCTGCATGAATGCGCCGCCACCCAGAAGGTGGCCATCCATGCCTATGCCTTGATGGACAACCATGTGCATCTGCTGCTGACCCCCGGCACCGCCGAAGGCATGAGCCGCATGATGCAGTCGCTGGGGCGGCGCTATGTGGCCTGGTTCAACCAGAAACACGGCCGCATCGGAACGCTCTGGGAAGGGCGTTACCGCGCGGCGGTGCTGGAGCCCGCCGCCTACCTGCTGCCGGCGATGCGCAGCATCGAACTCAATCCGGTGCGCGCGGGCCTGGCGCTGAACCCCGAAGACTACCCCTGGTCGAGTTGCCAGCATCACCTCGGCATGCGGCGCGATCCGCTGGTGACCGACCATGCCCAGTTCTGGGCGCTGGGCAACACGCCGTTTGAACGCGACATGCTTTATCGGGCCTTGCTGCAGGAGGGCGGCAGCGAGGCCGAACGCCAGCTGCTGGTGGATTCGGCACTGAAGGGCTGGCCGCTGGGCTCGGCCCAATTCCTGCAAAAACTGAGCGAGCAGACGCAGCGACCGGTGACGCCCAGGCCGCGTGGTCGGCCCGCAAAGGCGAAGGTCGCATGACTATGTCCCCATTTATTGCCGCATCTTCGACTGACATTTGCATAATTCAACTCTGACCCCGTTTAATCAAACTTGTTGATTTTGCTGCAGCGCATTAATCTTGCGGCCATTCCCGATTTGTCGAATGTGGAGGCCAGCCATGGCAGCAGTAAACGGTGAGCAACTGAGCGCAGGCGCGCAGGAAATCCAGGCCCTGGCCGAGCAGGGGCTGTATCGCCCTGCCAACGAGAAGGACGCCTGCGGCCTTGGCTTCGTGGCCCATATCAAGGGTCAGAAGGCGCACATGATCGTGCAGCAGGGCCTGAAGATCCTGGAGAACCTGGATCACCGCGGCGCCGTGGGCGCCGACAAGCTGATGGGCGACGGCGCTGGCATCCTGATCCAGATCCCCGACGAGCTCTACCGCGAGGAGCTGGCCAAGCAGGGCGTTACCCTGCCTCCGCCCGGGGAATATGGCGTGGGCATGATCTTCCTGCCCAAGGAACATGCCTCGCGCCTGGCCTGCGAGCAGGAACTGGCCCGCGCCATCAAGGCCGAGGGTCAGGTCTTGCTGGGCTGGCGCGATGTGCCGGTGGATGCCGAGCTGCCGATGTCGCCCACGGTGCGCGAGAAGGAGCCCATCATCCGCCAGGTCTTCATCGGCCGTGGCCCGGACATCATCGTGCCCGACGCGCTGGAACGTAAGCTCTACGTGATCCGCAAGACCGCCTCCAGCGCCATCCAGGCCCTGAAGCTGACGCACAGCCGCGAGTACTACGTGCCCAGCATGAGCTGCCGCACCGTGATCTACAAGGGCCTGCTGCTGGCCGACCAGGTGGGCAAGTACTACAAGGACCTGGCCGACCCCCGCACGGTGTCTGCCATCGCCCTGGTGCACCAGCGCTTCTCCACCAACACCTTCCCCGAGTGGCCGCTGGCCCACCCCTATCGCATGGTGGCGCACAACGGCGAGATCAACACCGTCAAGGGCAACTTCAACTGGATGCGCGCCCGCGAGGGCGTGATGAAGTCGCCGGTGCTGGGCGATGACCTGAAGAAGCTCTATCCGATCAGTTTCGAGCACCAGAGCGATACCGCCACCTTCGACAACGCCATCGAGCTGTTGACGATGTCGGGCTACCCGCTGGCCCATGCCGCCATGATGATGATCCCGGAGGCCTGGGAGCAGCATGAGCTGATGGACGAGCGCCGCCGCGCCTTCTACGAGTACCACGCCGCCATGATGGAGCCCTGGGATGGCCCGGCCGCCATGGTGTTCACCGATGGCCGCCAGGTCTGCGCCGCGCTGGACCGCAACGGCCTGCGCCCGGCGCGCTACTGCGTCACCGACGACGATCTGGTGGTGCTGGCCTCCGAGTCCGGCGTCTTGCCCATCCCCGAGAGCAAGATCGTCAAGAAGTGGCGCCTGCAGCCCGGCAAGATGTTCCTGATCGATCTGGAGCAGGGCCGCATCGTCGACGACGAGGAGCTGAAGAACCAGTTCGCCAATGCGCGCCCCTATCGCCAGTGGATCGAGAACGTGCGCGTGCGCCTCGACGACATCGAGCTCGACGAGGTCAAGCCTGCCACCTTCGAGACCTCGCTGCTGGACCGCCAGCAGGCCTTTGGCTACACCCAGGAAGACATCAAGTTCCTGATGGCGCCGATGGCCACGAATGGCGAAGAGGGCACCGGCTCGATGGGCAATGACTCGCCCCTGGCCGTGCTCTCCAGCAAGGACAAGCCGCTCTACAACTACTTCAAGCAGCTGTTCGCCCAGGTGACGAACCCGCCGATCGACCCGATCCGCGAAAACATCGTGATGTCGCTGAACAGCTTTGTGGGCCCCAAGCCCAATCTGCTGGACATCAATGCGGTGAACCCGCCGATGCGCCTGGAGGTCTCGCAGCCCATCCTGGACTTCAAGGACATGGCGCGCCTGCGCGGCATCGAAGCGCGCACCAATGGCAAGTTCAAGCCCTATGAGCTGGACATCACCTACCCCTTGGCCTGGGGTCACGAGGGCGTGGAAGCACAGCTCGCGTCGCTGTGCGCTTCAGCCCTGGACGCCATCAAGACCGGCCACAACATCCTCATCATCACCGACCGCCATCTGAGCGCAGGCCGCGTCGCCATCCCGGCGCTGCTGGCACTCTCCGCCGTGCACCACCATCTGGTGCGCGAGGGCCTGCGCACCACCGCCGGTCTGGTGGTGGAAACCGGCAATGCGCGCGAGGTGCATCACTTCGCGGTGCTGGCGGGCTTCGGCGCCGAGGCCGTGCACCCCTATCTGGCGCTGGAGACCCTGGTGGCCATGCATGCCGAGCTGCCGGGCAATCTCTCGGCCGAGAAGGCCATCTACAACTACATCAAGGCGCTAGGCAAGGGTCTCTCCAAGATCATGTCCAAGATGGGCATCTCGACCTATATGTCCTACTGCGGCGCGCAGATCTTCGAGGCCATCGGCCTGAAGGCGGACTTCGTCGAGAAGTACTTCCGCGGCACGCCCACCCAGGTGGGCGGCATCGGCGTGTTCGAGGTGGCGGAAGAAGCCATCCGCCTGCACCGCGCCGCCTTTGGCGACGACCCGGTGCTGGAGAACATGCTGGAAGCCGGCGGCGAGTACGCCTGGCGCGCGCGCGGCGAAGAGCATATGTGGACGCCGGACGTGATCGCCAAGCTGCAGCACAGCACGCGCTCGGGCAAGTTCGAGACCTACAAGGAATACGCCCAGCTGGTGAACGACCAGAGCAAGCGCCACATGACGCTGCGCGGCCTGTTCGAGTTCAAGATCGACCCCAGCAAGGCGATTCCGCTGGAAGAGGTGGAACCGGCGGCCGAGATCGTCAAGCGCTTCGCCACCGGCGCGATGTCGCTGGGCTCGATCAGCACCGAGGCCCATGCCACCTTGGCCGTGGCTATGAACCGCATCGGCGGCAAGAGCAACACTGGTGAGGGTGGCGAGGACCCGGCGCGTTATCGCAATGAGCTGAAGGGCATCCCCATCAACGCCGGCACCAAGATCAGCGACGTGGTCGGTTCCAAGGTGATCGCGGTCGACTACGAGCTCAAGCAGGGCGACTCGCTGCGCTCCAAGATCAAGCAGGTGGCCTCGGGCCGCTTTGGCGTGACCACCGAGTACCTGGTGTCGGCCGACCAGATCCAGATCAAGATGGCGCAGGGTGCCAAGCCCGGCGAGGGCGGCCAGCTGCCGGGCGGCAAGGTGTCCGACTACATCGGCTTCCTGCGCTACTCGGTGCCGGGCGTGGGCCTGATCTCGCCGCCGCCGCACCACGACATCTATTCGATCGAGGATCTGGCCCAGCTGATCCACGACCTGAAGAACGTGAACCCGCGCGCCGATGTGTCGGTCAAGCTGGTCTCCGAAGTGGGCGTGGGCACCATCGCCGCTGGCGTGGCCAAGGCCAAGGCCGACCACCTGGTGATCGCCGGCCACGATGGCGGCACGGGCGCCTCGCCCTGGTCTTCCATCAAGCACGCCGGCACGCCCTGGGAACTGGGCTTGGCCGAGGCCCAGCAGACCCTGGTGCTGAACCGCCTGCGCGGCCGCGTGCGCGTGCAGGCCGACGGCCAGATGAAGACCGGCCGCGACGTCGTGATCGGTGCCCTGCTGGGCGCGGATGAATTCGGCTTCGCCACCGCGCCGCTGGTGGTGGAGGGCTGCATCATGATGCGCAAGTGCCACCTCAACACCTGCCCGGTGGGCGTGGCCACGCAAGACCCGACCCTGCGTGCCAAGTTCTCCGGCAAGCCCGAGCATGTGGTGAACTACTTCTTCTTCGTCGCCGAGGAAGCGCGCCAGATCATGGCCCAGCTGGGCATGCGCAAGTTCGAGGAGCTGGTGGGCCGCAGCGACCTGCTGGACACCAAGAAGGGCATCAGCCATTGGAAGGCCAAGGGCCTGGACTTCAGCCGCGTGTTCCATCGCCCGGCGGTGCCGGCCGAGGTGGCGCGCACCCATGTGGACGTGCAGGACCATGGCCTGGATCGCGCACTGGACGTCAAGCTGATCGAGAAGTGCCTGCCCGCCTTTGAGCGTGGCGAGAAGGTGCAGTTCATGCAGCAGGTCAGCAATGTGCGCCGCACCGTGGGCGCCATGCTGTCGGGCGAGCTGATCCGCCGCCTGCCCGAGGGCCTGCCCGACCAGACCGTGTTCATCCAGATGGAGGGCACCGGCGGCCAGAGCTTCGGTGCCTTCCTGGCCCAGGGCATCACGCTCTACCTGATCGGCGATGCCAACGACTACACCGGCAAGGGCCTCTCCGGCGGCCGCGTCGTGGTGCGCCCCTCGATCGACTTCCGCGGCGACGCCACCAAGAACATCATCGTCGGCAACACCGTGCTGTACGGCGCGACGCGCGGCGAGGCCTTCTTCCGTGGCGTGGCGGGCGAGCGCTTTGCGGTGCGTCTGTCCGGTGCCTCGGCGGTGGTGGAGGGCACCGGCGACCATGGCTGCGAATACATGACCGGCGGCACCGTGGTGGTGCTGGGCAAGACCGGCCGCAACTTCGCCGCCGGCATGAGCGGCGGCATCGCCTATGTGTATGACGAGGACGGCCAGTTCGCCAAGCGCTGCAACACCAGCATGGTGGCGCTGGACAAGCTGCTGCCGGCCGACGAGCAGGAGCGCAGCGTGGATCCGGCGCTGTGGCACCACCTGGCGGGCGCGGAGGCACAGACTGACGAGGCCATCCTGAAGAAGATGATCGAGGACCACCATCGCTGGACCGGCAGCCAGCGCGCCCGCGACATCCTCGACCACTGGGCCGATTCGCGCAGCAAGTTCGTCAAGGTCTTCCCGCATGAGTACAAGCGCGCGCTGGGCGAGCAGAACGCCGCCAAGGAAGCCGCCGACACCATCGCCCAGGCCAAGGCGCCTGCGCCCGCGGCCAAGCCCGTCAAGGCTTAATCGGAAGTACGGAAGTAGGAATCATCATGGGAAAAGTCACCGGCTTCATGGAGTACGAGCGCCTGGAAGAGGGCTACGAGCCCGTCGCCACGCGCCTGAAGAACTACAAGGAATTCGTCATCGGCCTGAATGCCGATCAGGCCAAGGTGCAGAGCGCGCGCTGCATGGACTGCGGCACGCCGTTCTGCAACAACGGCTGCCCGGTCAACAACATCATTCCGGACTTCAACGACCTGGTGTACCGGGGTGACTGGAAGAATGCGATTGCCGTGCTGCACTCGACCAACAACTTCCCCGAGTTCACCGGCCGCATCTGCCCCGCGCCCTGCGAGGCGGCCTGCACCTTGAACGTGAATGACGACGCAGTGGGCATCAAGTCCATCGAGCACGCCATCATCGACCGCGCCTGGGCCGAGGGTTGGGTCAAGCCCCAGCTGCCCAAGCGCAAGACCGGCAAGGCCATCGCCGTGGTGGGCGCCGGCCCGGCCGGCTTGGCGGCGGCGCAGCAGCTGGCACGCGCCGGCCACAGCGTCACCGTGTTCGAGAAGAACGATCGTGTGGGTGGCCTGCTGCGCTACGGCATTCCCGACTTCAAGATGGAGAAGTCGCACATCGATCGCCGCGTCGAGCAGATGCAGGCCGAGGGCGTGGTGTTTCGCACCGGCGTGATCGTCGCGGCCCTGCCCGAGGACAGCAAGGTCACCAACTGGGCCAAGGAAAGCATTTCGCCCGACGAGCTCAAGGCCCAGTTCGATGCCGTGCTGCTGACCGGCGGTGCCGAGCAGTCGCGCGACCTCCCGGTGCCCGGCCGCGAGCTGGCCGGCATCCATTTCGCGATGGAATTCCTGCCGCAGCAGAACAAGGTCAACGCGGGCGACAAGCTCAAGGGCCAGCTGCGCGCCGATGGCAAGCATGTGATCGTGATCGGCGGCGGCGACACCGGCAGCGATTGCGTGGGCACCAGCAACCGCCATGGCGCCAAGAGCGTGACCCAGTTCGAGCTCATGCCGCAGCCCCCCGAGGTCGAGGACCGGCCGCTGACCTGGCCCTACTGGCCGATCAAGCTGCGCACCTCCAGCAGCCATGAGGAGGGCTGCGAGCGCGAGTTCGCCATCGCCACCAAGGAGTTCCTGGGCGAGAAGGGCAAGGTCACCGGCGTGAAGACGGTGCGTGTCGAATGGCAGGGCGGCAAGATGGTCGAGGTGCCCGGCTCCGAGCAGGTGCTGAAGGCCGACCTCGTGCTGCTGGCGATGGGCTTCGTGAGCCCGGTGGTGACGGTGCTGGATGGCTTCGGCGTCAGCAAGGACGCACGCGGCAATGCCAAGGCCACGGTCGACTTCACCGGCGGCTACCAGACCAATGTGGCCAAGGTGTTTGCCGCCGGCGACATGCGCCGCGGCCAATCGCTGGTGGTCTGGGCCATCCGCGAAGGTCGCCAGGCGGCGCGCGCGGTGGACGAGTTCCTGATGGGCAGCAGTGATTTGCCGCGCTGAGCACCCGCATCCCACCCCCTCAAAAGGCCACCTCCGGGTGGCCTTTTTCTTTGCCTTCGTGGATGGCCTGGCCATCCACGACCGATGTCTGGCTGTGCACGCACGCAGACAGTTACACCGAAAGACCGTTCATCGCGGGCACAACCCCGCTTGTCGTGTCTGCCGGATCGGGTGTGAACTTCCGCACGCCCCTGAACAGGCTTGCTGCTCAGAATCCGGCCGAACAGTAGTAGGGGCGATGTCGCGGCGCGGCGTCACCATGCAGCCTAAATCGGAAATGGGTGGGCCATGATCAGAACCAGTACACGCAAGCCAGTAGGCCGGCATGGCGAGACGGTCAGCGCGGTCAGCGGCTTCACCTTGATTGAAGTGATGATCACGGTCGCGCTGATCGGCATTCTGGGAGCGATTGCGCTCCCTAGCTATCGCGATTACGTGCGGCGAGGCCAGGTACCCGAGTCCATGACCGCGCTGTCGGACTATCGCATCAAGATGGAGCAGTTCTATCTGGACAATCGTTCCTACGGCACCGGCGCCTGTGCAAGCGGGGTGGTCTCGCCACCGTGGAACAACTTCAGGCCGGGCGGAGCCAAGTACTTTGAATTCAGCTGCGAGTTGACCGACTCAGGTCAAGGTTATGTCTTGACGGCAAGGGGGACTTCGGGGCAGGCCGTTGGCCATATCTACACGCTGACGCAGGACAACGCTCGAGCCACGACCTTGTTCAAGGGGGATTCGATGAACAGGTCATGCTGGCTTTTGCGCGGCGATGAGTGTTGATATGTGCCCTGGCATCGAGTCCCGTCAGCAGGGCTGCAGCGCTGCCCCGTTTAGACGAGCATCGTGTAGTCCGCAATCGGGTGTTGGCCTGATCGAGGTGGTCGTAGCCCTGGTAATTTTTGGGCTTGTCGCGTTCGCAGTCTTGCCCGACGTAAGCCTGTGGATCCGCGGCCTCGCTATTCGCAATACTGGTGACGCGATCAAGGCAGGCCTGGAACGCGCGCGCATGGAAGCGCTGCGGCGCAACGCGCCGGTTAGCTTCTGGCTGGTAACGCAGCCAGGCGGCGGGGCTCTCAACGATTCCTGCGCGGTCAGTGCCAATGGGGCCTCCTGGGTCATCAGTATTCAGAGCCCTGATGGCAAGTGCTCGGCCATGCCGTCGGTGACCGCTGACCCTTTGCTGGTGGACAAGTGGGCCGCCTCCGAAGGCGGGCGTTCGGTCGTCGTGACTGCCACCGACAGCAATGGCGCACCGGCCCCACAGGTGATCTTCAACAGTCTTGGTCAGGTCGCCAGCACGGTGACGCCGATCGCGACGGTAGAAATCAGCCACGCGGATGGCGGGGCGCGCAATTTGCGCATCGTGGTGGATGTGGGGGGCGCGGTGCGCATGTGTGACCCCAACGCTGGAGCGGGCGATCCGCGTCGATGCCTTTGACGGAGCAGATCGTGAACATGCATCGAACCTTGAAACGCAGGACTGGCCGGCGCGCCGAAAGTGGCGTTGCCCTGCTCGAGGCCATGGTGGGCATCTTGATCTTCGCTTTTGGCGTGCTGGGCGTGGTCGGGCTGCAGGCTTCGATGTCCAAGGCCCAGGGCAATGCCAAGTACCGCACCGAGGCTGCGAATCTGGGCAACGAGCTGTTGGGCAAGATGTGGGCCGATACCGCGGCCAATCTGCCCAGCTACGGCACCGACGCCTGCAAGGCGCATGCACCCTGTGCGGACTGGTTGGGCAAGCTCGAGCGCGCCCTGCCGCTGGGCAAGGCTGAACTGAGCTGGGACGCCGCCAACCAGGAGGTCCATATCGAGATCTTCTGGACCAGGCCGGGCGAGGGCAGCAGTCGCTTTGACATGCGCGCCGTCATTTCCTAGCTCAGCGCGGAACCAGCCATGTCCAAGCAATCGTGCCACCTTTCCACCCAGCGGGGCTTCACCCTGGTGGAGATGATGATCGGCCTGCTGATCGGGTTGCTCTGCACCCTGGTGATCGCTGCCGTGCTGAGTGCCGCGGAAGGGCAGCGGCGCGGCACGACGCAAGGCACCGACGCGCTGATTGCCGGTTCGCTGGCACTTTTTCAGGTGCAGCGCGAAGTGGCGATGGGGGGCTATGGCTTCGCGAGCGAGCCCGCTGCGGTCGGTTGCCAGCTGGACGCACGTTTCAACGGCGCTATGGCGCCGGCGCTGCCGCCGGTGCTGGCCCCGGTGATCATCACGGCAGGAGGGAGCGATGCCAGCGACCAGGTGCGGGTGCTCTCCAGCTCGAAGGCCATCCAATCGAATGCGGGGGTGCCCAATCAGGTGGGCTACACCATCCCGATGCGCACCACGCCGCCGCAATATGCCGCAGGCGGCACGCTTTACACCGTCTACTCGGCCATTGGCGCGTCCGTCGGCGATTTGATGGTGGCCGTTGTCAATGCCGGCTTGCCGTGTGAAATGTTCCAGGTCACCGGTGTGCAGGTGCGCGGCATCCAGCGTGCGACCCAGGGAGCATGGAACGCCGCTGGTTTCCCTGCTCAAGCGACGCAGGAGCCCTGCTCGGATGCCTGCCTGCCGCTGAATCCTTCGGGTAGTTTCCTCGTCAACATGGGGCAGTTCAACGACTGGATCTATACGGTGGACAAGCAACAGCGCCTGACGATGAGCCGCCTGAACACGATAAACATGTCAAGGCAGGTGACCGAACTGCAGAGCGGTGTGGTGATGTTGAAAGCCATGTACGGGCACGACGGCGACGGTGACGGTGCCGTCGATACCTACGACAACCAGACCCCGGCCGACCAGAACGGCTGGCTCGGCATGCTTTCGGTGCGGCTTGCTGTCGTGGCGCGCAGCACGCAGTACGAAAAGGAAGAGGTGACGCAGAGCAATCCTCTGTGGGATGTGGGCAGCGCCGCGACGGTCGCGGGAGCCAAGCCCTGCGGTGCCAGCATGTGCGTGGAACTCAAGGTTGATGGTCTGGCGGACTGGAAGCACTACCGCTATCAGGTCTTCGACACCATCGTGCCGCTGCGCAACCAGCGCTGGAAGTCCAAACTGCCCGTGGCCGCACCGCCGGCCGGCCCTTGAGGGAGTTGACATGAATCTTTGCAGGAATGAAAGCCGGCAACGGGGTGTGACGCTGGTGTTTGCCCTGCTGGCCCTGGTGGCGCTGACACTGGGCTCGGTGGCGCTGATCCGTGCTGTTGACACTGGCGTGCTTGCGCTGGGCAATCTGGCCTTCAAGCAGTCCGGCTTGATGGCTGGCGGACGCGCCGCAGAGCAGGCCCTGACCTGGCTGGCCGGCGAAGTCAATGGCAGCAATCTCTACAAAGACATCGGCGGAGATACGGGCTATTACGCCACCAGCATCGACACGCTCGATGCCACGGGTGCCACGGTAGGGACCGCCAACGTGCAAGCGCAGGTGGACTGGGACTCGAATGGGTGCAAGGTCTACGGCGTCCCGGTCGGGGTGGTGTGTATCCAGCCCTCCAGGGTGATTGAGGTGGGCGCAGACAAGGTTCGCTACGTCATCACCCGTATGTGCAGTGCGGAAGGGCCGATCGTGATGGGCGACGGCCAATGTGCCCGCCCGCCGATCCCGGATGTGGTCGCCGGCAACAGCAAGGGGCTGAGCAACCAGGCTTATGAGCCCGACGTGCCGACCGACGAAGCACCTGCCACGATGTATCGGGTCATCACGCGCACCCTGGGGCCCAAGGGTACGGTGACTTTCACCGAAACCATGGCGCACTTCTAAGCCTTACAGCAAGCAACGGAGGCCTCACGATGGCGCACCCTAGTCACCCTAATCAGTCGCGTCTGCGTGCGGGCCTCGTGCTTGGCATGACCGTGCTGTACTGTGCCCGACTGGCCGCGGCCACCACGGACATCTCGCAGAATCCCTTGATCACGGCATCGGGCACGCCGGTCAAGCCGAACGTGTTGTTCATCCTGGATGACTCTGGCTCGATGAGCGACGACTCCTTGCCCGAGGCTGCGACGGCCTATAGCCAGAACCAGTACGGCTACCAGTCGTCGCAGTGCAATGGCCTGGCCTACAACCCGGCGACCACCTACAGCTTGCGCCTGACTTCTACCGGCGCACCGGTCGCGAACGCAAGCACGGCCTTTCTGAGCACCAAGCCGGACGCCGGCACGGTGACCTCCAGTGCACGCTATCTGGCCGCGGCCAACCAACCCGTGGTCAGCTCCGGCGCCTTGAGCTTTCTGGTGAATGGCAACAACCTGAAGACCAGCAACTACAGCGTTGGCAGCGTGGTCACCATTTACAGCTCCACCGACACCTCCAAATTCATGGTTGGCTCGGTGACTTCCTGGGGCGGCATCAATGCCGCGAAGACGCAGGCCACGATGAGCGTGAACGTCGCGTTGTCGACCGCCACGAGCAGTCTGACTTCCGCCATTGTGGGAGTCGGTGTGCCCTCGATGTACATCTACTACGCCTACAAGGGCGCGCAGCCTCCGCTGGGCTACACCTACGACGCTGCCGGTACGCCGATCAAGACCACGCCGTACTACAAGGAATGCGCTTCCGGCCTGGGTGGGGTGGATGGTTTCGGGGCCTTCACGCCCACCTTGGTGAGCTCGCTCGCTGCCGACAAACAGCAGAACTACGCCAACTGGTATACCTACTACCGTACCCGCATACAGATGATGAAGACGGTGGTGAGCCAGGCCTTCAAGGATATCGACGACAACTTCCGGGTGGGCTACACCAAGATTTCCTACCAGTCCGCCAAGCCGGCGGCGAATGCCTTCTTGCCGGTGAAGGACTTCGATGCCACGCACAAGAAGGACTTCTACGACTACCTGGACGGGGCCAGCACCGGTGGCAGCACGCCTCTGCGCGGCGCGGTCTCCAATGCCGGGCGCTATTTCGCGCACAAGGCCTCGGGGCAGACCGACGATCCGATTCAATATTCCTGCCAGCGCAACTTTGCCATTCTGGCCACCGATGGTGGCTGGAACACCGGCAGCGAGTCCACCAGTGCGCCGCTCTATGGGCCTTATGACCTGTTTGACAAGGAGGTCGGCCAGCAGGATGGCAGCGCCAGTCTGCCAAAAGAAATGCGCGATGCATCGGACGGCGCCACCAACCTGGGCTCCTCGAACTCGCTGGCCGACGTGGCCATGTATTTCTACAGCACCGATCTGCGCGACAAGAACAACCTGAACAATTGCTCGGGTGCCCTGCCGGGCGTGGATGTTTGTGAAAACAACGTGCCCGTGGCGGGCAAGGATGCCGCCAACTGGCAACACCTGACCCTGTTTACGCTCAGCCTGGGTCAGAACGGCACGCTGACATACGACCCCAATTACGAAAACCAGATCACCGGTGACTTTGCGGCGCTCAAGAATGGCGGCAAGCGCTGGCCGACCCCGGTGGCGGCCACGACGGCAACGAGCGCTGCGCATGTGGACGATCTCTGGCACGCGGCGGTGAACGCGCGCGGCGTGTACTTCAATGCCGCGGACCCGGCACAGGTGGGTCTGGGCATCACCACGGCGCTCAAGAAGATCGAGGCGGTCAGTGCCTCGGGTGCCGCTGCTGCCACCAGCACATTGCGTCCGGTGGCGGGCAACAACCAGGTTTTCATCGCGCAATTCACCTCCGAACTCTGGATCGGTGACTTGCGCGCCTATCGGCTTGATCCCGGGACTGGGGATCCGCTGATCGTCGATGCCGCGAACAAGGACCTGGCGGAATGGAGCGCGGCGACCATGCTGAAGAATCGGGTCGGCAGCCGCAACATCTACATCAACCGATCCGGCAGCTTGCAGCCGCTTGACTTCGCGACCATGACGGCCGCTGAGCAGGCTGACTTCAGTGGCAAGTGCAACCTGCTTTCCCAGTGCGCAGGCTTGAGTGCCGCCGACAAGACGGCGGCCGACAACGGCGCCAATATGGTGAATTTCCTGCGTGGCGGCGACTTCTCCGTCTACCGCGTGCGTGAAGCGAAGCTGGGCGACATCGTTGGGTCCGGGCCGCTCTTTGTCGGCGGGCCGGCGGCCTCCTTCATCGACCCGGGCTATGACGCTTACAAGAAGGCTCAGGCGGATCGCGCGCCGGTGGTGTACGCCGGCGCCAACGACGGCATGATGCACGCGTTCAATGCCAAGACCGGCGAAGAGCTCTGGGCCTTTGTGCCGACCGCCGTGCGCAGCAATCTGTACCGCCTGGCGGACACCGCCTATCACTCCAATCACCGATTCTTCGTCGACGCCCCGGCAGTGGCGGCCGATGTTTTTGACGGCTCTTGGAAAACCCTGCTGATTTTCGGGCTGGGCGCTGGCGGCAAGAGCTATGTGGCGATGGATGTGACGAAACCGACCGAACCCAAGCTGCTATGGGAGTTCACGGATCCCAATCTGGGCTACACCTTTGCACGCCCGACCCTGGCCAAGCGGACCAATGGATCGTGGGTGGCGGTGCTGCCATCGGGCTACAACAATGCCGACGGTGTCGGGCGCATGTTTGTCATCAACGACATCTCCAGCGGCAAGAACGTGACCACCATTGCCACCACGGCGGGCACGCCCAGCAGCCCCAGTGGCCTTGGCCCGATCCGGGCTTGGGTGGACCAACCCAATGACTACACGGCGGCGCGCTACTACGCGGGCGATCTGCTGGGCAATGTCTGGCGCTTCGATATCGATGGCTTGCTGGAGCCCAAGAACGGCGCACTCCTGCTCGCCAAGCTGGCCGACGCCGACGGCAACCCTCAGCCGATCACCACCGCGCCCGAAGTTGGCGTGATCGACCAGAAGGGCTTTCTGACGGCCGCGGTGTTTGTCGGAACCGGCCGCCTGCTGGGCCTGAGCGATGTGACGGACAAGGCACAGCAGAGCATTTACGGCTTCAAGGAGAGCCTGGCGGGAACCGGCCTTGGCAACCTGCGCAACACGCCTATCGTCAAGCAGGACCTGATCACGGACGGTTCCTTGCGCAAGGCGAGTGCCAAGCCAGTGGACTGGAGCCTGTCGACCGGGTGGTTTGTGGACCTGCCAGATGCCGGCGAGCGCATCAACGTCAATATGCAACTGAGTGGAAGCACCCTGCTCGCCGGTTCCAACGTGCCGCAGAGCGTGGCCTCGTGCAATACCGGCAATGGCTACTCATGGCTTTACTACCTGAACATCGCCAACGGTTCGAACATCGCAGGTTCTGTTGGCATCAAGATGCCGGATTCGATGATCGTGGGCTTCTCGCGCACCTCGCGAGGCGTGCTGGTCCAGCGCTCCAATCAGCGCTTGGAGAACAAAAAGGTGCCGTCCAATATGAAGTTCCTGCAGAAGGCCAACAAGACGACCTGGCGTGAACTCACGCCACGCTGACCAAGGCTGAGCGCACGACGGCCGCCGTAAGGCGGCCGTTCCACATCAACTTGGTGTTTCCCCTATGATGTGCCCTTTTGCAAGCGGGGCAGGCCCGCGCCCAGAGGCTCATGCCCCCTTTCCCCTCCCAGACGCCAGGCCCGGAAGAACCGCTGATCGAGTTGCGCGACGTCAGCTTTGGCTATGACGCCAGCCGGCTGATCCTCTCCAATCTGTCGCTCAAGTTCCCGCGCGGCAAGGTCACGGCCATCCTGGGCGGCTCGGGCTGTGGCAAGACGACGCTGATGCGCTTGATCGGCGGCGTGCATGCCGCCAACAGCGGCAGCGTGCTGTTTGACGGCGAACTCATCAATGTGCGCGACAAGGCGCAGCTGTTTCGCTTGCGCCGGCGGCTGGGCATGTTGTTCCAGTTCGGCGCCCTGTTCACCGACCTGTCGGTGTTCGAGAACGTCGCGTTCCCCTTGCGCGAGCACACGCGCCTGGCCGAGCCCATGATCCGCGATCTGGTGCTGATGAAGCTCAACGCGGTGGGCCTGCGCGGCGCCGCCGGCCTGAAGATCTCGGAGGTATCCGGCGGCATGGCGCGGCGCGTGGCGCTGGCGCGCGCGATCGTGCTCGATCCCGATCTCATCATGTATGACGAGCCCTTCGCCGGGCTGGACCTGATCAGCATGGGCGTGACCGCCAAGCTGATTCGCACCCTCAACGATGTGACCGGCTGCACCTCGCTGGTGGTCAGCCACGACGTGCCGGAGTGCATGGCGATCAGCGACTACGTGGTGCTGCTGGCCACCGGCGGGCGCATCGTCGCGCATGGCACGCCGGCCGAGTTGATGGCCTCCACCGACCCGGAGACGCGCCAGTTCGTGCGCGGCGAGCCCGATGGCCCGGTGAAGTTTCACTACCCGGCACCGGACATCGCCGTCGATTTCGGGAGCGCCGCATGATGGCTGTGAACTGGCTGGCCCGGCTGGGCGCCATCGCGCTGGAGCAGTTCCGCGGCTGGGGCCACGCGGCCTTTTTCCTGGCCGAGTTGCTGGCCTCCCTGCCCGCCGCGTTGCGGCGCCTGTGGCTGGTGGTGGCGCAGGTGCATGCGATCGGCAACCGCTCGCTCGTCATCATCATGGCCTCCGGCCTGGCCGTGGGCTTTGTGCTGGCGCTGCAGATGTATTACGCGCTGGTGACCTATGGCGCGGCCGAGAGCCTGGGCCTGATCGTCAACCTGGCCCTGGTGCGCGAGCTGGGCCCGGTGGTGACGGGGCTGCTGTTCGCCGGCCGGGCGGGCACCTCGCTGACCGCGGAGATCGGCCTGATGAAGGCGGGCGAGCAGCTCGCCGCCATGGAGCTGATGGCCATCGACACCAAGGAGCGCGTGCTGGCGCCGCGCCTGATCGGCGGCATCCTGTCCATGCCCATACTCGCCATCCTGTTTTCGGCGATTGGCATCCTGGGCGCCTATGTGGTGGCGGTGCTGCTGATCGGTGTGGATGCGGGCAACTTCTGGTCCATCATGCAGACGCAGGTGGATGTCTGGCGTGACGTGGGCAATGGGCTGGTGAAGGCCACCGTGTTCGGCGCGATCTGCACCTATGTGGCGCTCTACCAGGGGCATGAAACCGAGGCCACCCCCGAGGGGGTTGCTTATGCCACCACACGCACGGTGGTGATCTCCTCGCTCTGGATCCTGGGCATGGACTTCATCCTCACCGCATTGATGTTTTCGACGCCGTGAGCACGGCGTCGCGCAAGGGAGTATTTGGGAATGGGTAAAAAAGGTATCGAGACCATGGTCGGTCTGTTCGTGCTGCTGGGCATGCTGGGGCTGGTATTCCTGGCCCTGAAGGCGGCCAACCTGGGCAGCGTGAGCGGTGGTGACACCTATATGGTGCAGGCCCGTTTCGACAATATCGGCGGCCTGAAGGTGCGCGCGCCGGTGCGCTCTGCGGGCGTGACGGTGGGGCGCGTGACCGCTATCGAGCTCGACGCCAAGACCTATCTGGGCGTGGTGCGCATGGAGGTGCAGCGTGCCTACCAGTTCCCCAAGGATTCGTCGGCCAAGATCCTGACCGCCGGCCTGCTGGGCGACCAGTACGTGGGCCTGGAGCCCGGTGCCGACGAGAAGGTGCTGGCGGCCGGCGACGTCATCAAGCAGACCCAGTCCGCCGTGGTGCTGGAGAACCTGATCGGCCAGTTCCTCTACAACAAGGCCGCCGACAGCGGCACGGCGGGAGCCAAGCCATGAGCGCTGCGGCATTGGGCTCGGGCGGCGCCTGGCGCCGCGTGCTGGGCATGGCCCTGTTGCTGCTCGCGGTGAGTCTGTCGGGCTGCGCCACGCTGCGCGGCAAGGGGCCGCAGGGGCAACGCCTGGACCCCTGGGAGAGCTGGAACCGCAAGGTCTTCAGCTTCAACGAGAGCCTGGACGCCCATGTGCTCAAGCCGGTGGCCACCGCCTACAGCGAGCTGGTGCCGGCGCCGGCACGCCTGGCCGTGGACAACTTCTTCGGGAATATCTCCGACGCCTGGTCGGCGGTGAACCTGATGCTGCAGGGGCGGTTCAAGGCCGGCGTGCAGCAGACCATGCGCGTGGCGGTCAATTCGACCCTGGGCATCGGGGGCCTGATCGACATCGCCGGCGAGACCGGCCTGGAACGCAATACCGAAGACCTGGGCAAGACCTTCGGGCGCTGGGGTTTTGGCACCGGTGCCTACATCGTCTGGCCCCTGCTCGGGCCCTCCTCGGTGCGTGACTCGCTGGCCTTCCCGCTGGACAAGGTGGCCTCGCCGGCCTATCTGTTCCAGGAGGGCCGCAGCAAGGTCGCCATCTACAGCATCCAGACCATCAATGCACGTTCGAATTTCCTGCGCGCCGGCGAGATGCTGGACGGCATCGCACTCGACAAATACACCTTCATCCGCGACGCCTACCTGCAGCGCCGCGGCAGCTTCGAGGACGACGACGCCTACGAGGTGCTGGCGCCCGAGCCGGCGCCGGTGAATCCGCAGGCCGACAAGTGAACCAAACAGGCCGCCGCTGCGTTGAGCAGGGCGTCGCCTGCTGAACCGCAAAGGGAACCGAGAAATGACCATCACGAAACGACTGCTGCTGCGTGCCCTGTTGAGCCTGGGCATGGCCGCGCCGCTGCTGGCGCAGGCCATCGACAACAGCGCACCCGATCTGCTGATCCGCCAGCTCTCGCTGGAGACCATCGAGACCGTCAAGGCCGACAAGGCCATCCAGGGCGGCGATGTGCAGAAGGTCATCACCCTGGTGGACACCAAGGTGATGCCGCATGTGAACTTCCAGCGCATGACCGCCTCGGCGGTGGGGCGCTTCTGGCGCCAGGCCACGCCCGACCAGCAGAAACGCCTGCAGGACGAGTTCAAGACCCTGCTGGTGCGTACCTATGCCGGCGCGCTGACTCAGGTGAAGGATCAATCGGTGGCACTCAAGCCGCTGCGTGCCAGCGCGGACGATGCCGAGGTGGTGGTGCGCACCGAGATCCGCGGCAAGGGCGATCCGATCCAGCTGGACTACCGCCTGGAGAAGACGCCCAAGGGCTGGCAGATCTACGACGTCAACGTGCTGGGCATCTGGCTGGCCGACCAGTACCGCAATAGCTTCGCGCAGGAGATCGGCGCCAACGGCATCGACGGGCTGATCAAGGCCCTGGCCGATCGCAACGCCAAGGCGGCGTCGCCTGCGCCTGCCAAGACCTGAGCCATGCCGGACACCATGCTGAAACTGCCGGCGCGCGTGCGCCTGCAAGAGCTGCCCGATGTCTGGCGTGAACTGGAGACGGCGCTGCGCGCCGAACAGGCGCAGGTGCGCCAGGGGGCGGGCAGCGCGGTGCGCCTGAACCTGGCTGGCCTGCACGATTTCGACTCGGCGGTGCTGACCCTGTTGTTGAGCGCCATGCGCCAGCTGCAGCAGCAGGGGCTGAGCCTGGAGCTGAGCGAGGCGCCGACCAAGCTGCGCGAGCTGGCGCGCGTCTACGGCGTGGCCAGCCTGCTGTGGGCCGATGAGGCCCCGGCCGCTGCCTGAGGGACGCTACACGGCGTCGTTATGCGGTGCAGTTATGCGGTGTAGTTACGCGGCATAGCGCTTGCTACGCAGATTGCGCTTGATCTCCTGCAGCATGGGGCGCAGGTTCTGGCCCAGGCGCAGCGCCACGCCGGTGGTGAGGATGTCCACCGCGATCAGGTGCAGCAGGCGCGACACCATGGGGCTGTAGCGGTCATAGTCTTCGGGGTGATCCACCGCCAGCAAGACCTGACCCGGCGCCTGCCCGATCTGCGCCAGCGGTGAGCCGCTGGCCGTGATGATGATGGTGGTGGCGCCCTTCTTGCGCGCGATCTCGGCCGCGTCCAGCAGATCGCGGCTGCGCCCCGAGTTGCTGATCACCACGGCGCAATCGCCCGGCCCCAGCATGGTTGCGCTCATCAGCTGCACATGGCCGTCGCTGCAGGCGATGGTGTGCACGCCCAGGCGGAAGAATTTGTGCTGGGCGTCCTGGGCCACGATGCCCGAGTTGCCGACGCCATAGAACTCGATGCGCTTGCCATGGCGGCCGGCCTCGGAGAGCGCCGCGATGGCGCGCTCGAAGGCATGGCTGGCGGCGTCGTTGCGGTAGTGCAGCAGGGCGGCGACGGCGTTGTCCACCACCTTGACGATCAGATCACCGGGTTTGTCGTCCTCGTCCACCGCGCGATGCACAAAGGGCACGCCCTCGTTGACGCTGCCGGCCAGCTTGAGCTTGAAGTCCGCCAGGCCGTCATAGCCGACGCTGCGGCAGAAGCGCACCACCGTGGGCTTGCTGACATGCGAGCGATCCGCCAGTTCGCTGACCGGCAGATTCGCAAAGGCGCGCGGATCGCTCAGCAGCAGCTTGGCGACGCGCTGCTCGGCGGGGGGGAGGGCGGGCAGGGCCGCCTTGACGCGTTCCAGCATGCTCATTGCTCTTCGGCCCAGGCAAAGCCGTCGCGTGCCACCAGGGCGCTGGCGGCGGGTGGCCCCCAGCTGCCGGCGCCATAGGTACGCAGGCTGGCTGGGTCCTGCTTCCAGGCATCCAGGATGGGCTCGACCCAGCGCCAGGCCTGCTCCTGCTCGTCGCTGCGCACGAACAGGTTCAGGCGGCCGGCGATGGCATCGAGCAGCAGGCGTTCGTAGGCGCCAACGCGGTTCGCGGCGAAGGCCTTGTCGAAATCCAGGTCCAGCGAGACCGGCGAAAGCGCCTCGCCATGCGCACCGCCCTTGGCCGCCAGCAACTGCAGCTCCAGCCCGTCTTCGGGTTGCAGCTTGATCACCAGGCGGTTGGCACGATTCGAGCCCGGGAAGATGGGATGCGGCACCGGACGGAAGTTGACGACGATCTGCGCGTCGCGCGCCGCCAGGCGTTTGCCGGTGCGCAGGTAAAAGGGCACGCCGGCCCAGCGCCAGTTCTGCACCTCGGTGCGCAGGGCCACAAAGGTCTCGCAGGCGCTGTCGGCCGAGATCTTGCCCTCGTCCAGATAGCCCACCACGGCCTTGCCGTCCACCGTGCCGGCGCGGTACTGGCCGCGCACCACGTCGCGCGCCACCGTCTCGGGTGTGAAGGGCTTGAGCGAGCGCAGCACCTTGAGCTTCTCGTCGCGGATCGCGTCGGCGTCGGCCGTGGAGGGGGGCTCCATGGCGATCATGGTGAGCAGCTGCAGCGCATGGTTCTGGATCATGTCGCGCAGCGCGCCGGTGCCATCGTAGAAGGGGCCGCGCGTGCCCACGCCCAGCGACTCGGCCAGCGTGATCTGGATATTGGCAATGCTCTCGCGGTGCCAGAGCGGTTCGAACAAGGCATTGCCGAAGCGCAGCGCCATCAGGTTCTGCACCGAGGGCTTGCCGAGGTAATGGTCGATGCGGAAGGCCTGGCTTTCGGCGAGCACCGAGCGCACCACGCGGTTGATCTGCTGAGCACTGGCGAGGTCATGCCCCAGCGGTTTTTCCAGCACCACGCGCACGCGCGGCTCGTTGAGGCCGGCGGCGCCGAGCTGCTCGCAGATCTGCGTGAACAGATGCGGGCTGGTGGCCAGGTACATCACCACGGTGTCGGCCTGGCGTTCGGCCAGCCAGTCCTTCAGGTGCTGGTAATGCGCGGGCTGCGAGAGATCCATGCGCCGGTAGTGCACCAGGGCGGCGAACTTCTCGAACTCCTCGTCACTGGGGCGCTTGGGCCCCTCGACCTCGCGGAAGCGCTCCTTCAGCCATTCGCGGTAACGCGCGTCGGGCATCTCGTCGCGCGCCACCGCCAGGATGCGGCCGCCCTCGGGCAGCTTGCCATGGCGGAAGGCCTGGAACAGCGCCGGCATCAGCTTGCGCCAGGTGAGGTCGCCGGTACCGCCAAAGAAAACGAGATCGAAGGACATGCGCGTGCTGCCTGTGTTGCTGCCCGGGGCTTTTGCCCGGCGGGCTTGATGTAACAAAGTTTCTGGATTTATGATGCACGAGTTTCTTGTTCAGGTCAATCCGGTGCGGCCTGCAAGGCAATGCTCCCATGAGCGGAGGGGCTGGCGCCAATGGCGGCCGCTGTAACCTCGCTCCCGGCGAGAGCGGTTCTAATACGGGCCTGGACAAACCAAGGGCTTTCCCCATGACGAATCAGCTGGAACAACTCAAGCGCTTTACGACGGTGGTGGCCGACACCGGCAACTTCCTGCAGCTGGCGCAGTTCACGCCGCGCGACGCGACCACCAATCCCTCGCTCATCCTCAAGGCTGTGCTCTCGCCCGACTACGCGCCCCTGCTGAAGGACACCGTGGCGGCACATCGCGGCGAGCCGCTGGACGCCATCGTGGATCAGGTGTTGGTGCGCTTCGGCCTCGAGATCCTGAAGGTGGTGCCGGGCCGCGTGTCGACCGAGGTCGATGCCCGCCTGAGCTTCGACACCGCGGCCACCATCGCGCGTGCGCACCGCCTCATCAAGCTCTACGAGGCCGCCGGCATCGGCCGCGAGCGGGTGCTCATCAAGATCGCCTCCACCTGGGAGGGCATTCAGGCGGCGCGCGCGCTGGAGCGGGAAGGCATCCATTGCAACCTGACCCTGCTGTTCGCCTTCTGCCAGGCGGTGGCCTGCGGTGAGGCCGGCGTGCAGCTGATCTCGCCCTTTGTCGGCCGCATCTACGACTGGTACAAGAAGAGCGCCGGCAGCGCCTGGGACGAGGCCGCCAAGGCCGGAGCGAACGACCCCGGTGTGCAATCGGTGGCGCAGATCTTCGCCTACTACAAGAAGCATGGCGTCGCCACCGAGGTGATGGGCGCCAGCTTCCGCAATATCGGCCAGATCCAGGCGTTGGCGGGTTGCGATCTGCTCACCATCAGCCCCGACCTGCTGGCCCAGCTGCAGGCCAGCGAGGCGCCGCTGACGCGCGCGCTCGACGCCGATGCCGCGCGCAGTGCCGAGCTGCCCAAAGTCTCCTACGACGAAGCGGGATTCCGCTACGCCCTCAACCAGGATGCCATGGCCACCGAGAAGCTGGCCGAGGGCATCCGCCTGTTTGCCATCGATGCCGGCAAGCTGGATCAGCTCATAGAAAGCCTCTGATGTCCTATCCGCGTTGTGACCAGAGCCCGGCCTGGGCCGCTCTGCAAGACCACTACCGGCGCAGCGGCGCGCAGTTCGATCTGCGCGCGGCCTTTGCCGCTGAGCCGGAGCGGTTTGCGCAGTGGTCCCTGCAGGCGCCCGAGGTGTTTGCCGACCTGTCCAAGAACCGCATCGAGGCGGCCACCCTGGACCTGCTCGTGCAACTGGCCGAGGGCTGCCAGCTGGGCGCACAACGCGAGGCGATGTTCAAGGGCGAGCCCATCAACCACACCGAGGGGCGTGCCGTGCTACACACGGCGCTGCGCGCGCCCGCTGGCGCGGCGCCCTTCAGCGACGAGGTGCAGGCCTCGCTGGCGCGCATGCTGGCCTTTGCGGAAAGTGTGCGCGCCGCGGACAGCGGCATCCGCGACGTGGTGCACATCGGCATCGGCGGCAGCGACCTCGGCCCCGCCATGGTGGTGCAGGCCCTGCAGGCCTTCGCCAAGCCGGGCCTGCGCCTGCACTTCGTTTCCAATGTGGACGGGCATGACCTGGCCCCGGTGCTGCGCGAGCTGGATCCCGCGCGCACCCTGTTCGTGATCGCCTCCAAGACCTTCACGACCCAGGAGACGCTGGCGAATGCGCTGGCGGCCAAGGCCTGGTTCCTGGCCGCGGGCGGCAGCGATGTCGGCCGCCATTTCGTGGCCACCAGCAGCAATACCGCGGCGGCGGCCGAGTTCGGCATCCACACCACCTTCGGGTTCTGGGACTGGGTGGGCGGGCGCTACTCGCTGTGGTCGGTGATCGGTCTGCCGATCGCGATCGCCATCGGCGCCGAGCACTTCCGCGCCATGCTGGCCGGCGCCTGGGCCATGGATGAGCATTTCCGTGCCGCGCCGCTGCGCCAGAACCTGCCGGTGCTGCTGGGCCTGCTCGACATCTGGTATCGCAACTTCCATGGTTTCACGAGCCGCAGCGTGGCGCCTTATCACCAGGGCCTGAAGCGCCTGCCCGCCTATCTGCAGCAGCTCGAGATGGAGAGCAACGGCAAGGGCGTGGACCGCGAGGGTCAGGCCTTGCCCTATGGCACCAGCCCGGTGGTCTGGGGCGAGGCCGGCACGAATGGCCAGCATGCCTACTTCCAGATGCTGCACCAGGGCACGGACGTCATCCCGGTCGAGTTCATCGCGGTGAAGACGCCCACGCATGGCCCACAGGTGACGGGCGAGCTGGCAGAGCGTCTGGCCGACCAGCATGTCAAGCTGCTGGCCAACTGCCTGGCGCAGTCGCAGGCGCTGATGCAGGGCAAGTCGGTCGAGGAGGCGCTGCACGAGCGCGCGCCCACGGCGTCCAAGTCACTCGGCGTGCTGACGGTGGCGCGCCATCGCAGCTTCCCGGGCAACCGGCCCAGCACCACCTTGCTGCTGGAGACACTCAACCCGCGTTCGCTGGGCGCGCTGATCGCGCTCTACGAGCACCGAGTGTTCGTGAGCGGCGCGCTGTGGGGCATCAACAGCTTCGACCAATGGGGCGTCGAGTTGGGCAAGGCCCTGTGCAGCAGCCTGTTGCCGCGTCTGGCCAGCGGTGATGTGACGGGCCTGGATGCCTCGACCGCGGGGCTGCTGCAGAAGTTGCGCGCATGAACATCGTGTTTGACTTTGGCGGCGTGGTGTTCCGCTGGCACCCGCCCAGCTTCCTGGCGCGCGTCTGGCCGCATCGCGTGCCCGACCCGGCCGCTGCCGAGGCCACTGCAGCGGCCTTCTTCGAGAACTACGGCGGCGACTGGGGCGCCTTCGACCAGGGGCTGATCGACGCGCCGACGGTGGTGCGGCGCATTGCGGCGCGCACCGGCTGGCCCGAGGCCGAGGTGGCCGCGGTGGTGGCGGCGGTGCCCGATGAATTGCAGGCCTTGCCTGGCACGGTGGCGCTGATCCAGGAACTCAAGGCCGCCGGCCATCGGCTCTTCTATCTCTCCAACATGCCCGAGCCCTATGCCGAGCACCTGGAACGGGCGCATCCGCTGTGGCAGTGGTTCGAGGGCGGCGTGTTCTCGGGGCGGGTGAAGCATTCCAAGCCGCGCGAGGAAATCTACCGCATCGCCGAGCAACGCTTCGGCGTGGCGCCGCAGAGCCTGCTGTTCCTGGACGATCACCCGGCCAACATCACGGCCGCGAAGGCGCGCGGCTGGCAGGCGCTGTTGTTCAGCAATGCCGAGGCGCTGCGACCGGAGTTGCGCGCGCTGAAGCTGCTCTAGCTCCGGGCTAGTGAGGCAGGTCCTGGTCCTCGGTGGGCGGCGCCGCCTGCACGCGGAAGGATTCGCTGGCCCAGGCACCCAGGTCATGCTCGCGGCAGCGCTCGCTGCAGAAGGGGCGCCAGCGGTTGCTGGGCGCAAAGACGCTGTCGCCGCCGCAGCTGGGGCAGGGCACGATGCGCGGCTTGTCGCTCTTCGGTTCCATCACGCTGCTCCTCAGGCGCACAGGGTCAGCTCGAAGCTGGCATCCTGCTGGGCGAGCTTGAGGCGGCCCTCTTCGTCCTGACGCATCAGCCGGATCGAGATCATCAGGCGGTGGCCGCTGATCTCGGGGATCAGTCCCAGGCTGGGGTCGAGGCGCATGCGTAGCAGGTGGTAGCTGCGCCCCTGGGGCAGGCTTTGCTGGAACTGGCCGGCTTGCGCCGCCACCTTGTGCGGGGCACCGGAGTCGCGCAGCAGGCCCAGCAGCACCTGCAGGGCCTCGGCCAGCGGCATCAGGGACTGCGTCCATTGCATCAGATCGTTGCGGCGACGCGCCGGCAGGAACTGCTGCCAGGTGTAGTAGGCCGGCAGATCGAACTCGCAGGTGCCGCCGGGGATGCTGATGCGGCTGCGTATGCTCATCAGCCACTCGTTGGTGGTGAGGGCATGGCCGGCCTTGCCGGAGAGTTGGTTCAGATTGGCGAAGGCGCGGTCGATGCGGGCGATCACCTCGTCGAGCACGCTTTCAGCGATCGCCGGGTTGCCGCGGTAGCCGTTGAGCTGGGCCTTGTGCCGCTCCAACTCCTTGAGCAGGTCGGACTTCAGGTCGGCGCGCGAGGCCACGTCCATGATCTCGAAGATCGTGACCAGGGCGAAGTGATGGTCCAGTGCCGTTTCGCGCGAGATCAACTGCCCCAGGCGATCGAACAGATGTTCCAGACGCAGCATCGTGCGGATGCTTTCGTTGAACGGGTATTCGTATAAGACCAAGGCGGCCATTCCTCGTCGATCAGCGTTGTGGCAAGAGGCACCCATTGCGCCTCTTGGCCCGATGGGTCGATTGTTTCACAGCCAGGCGCGCGAGCCCCAAGAAAACGCTAGGGGCTAGCCCCGGCGCCAATGCGCGGCGAGGCTCTGCACATGCGCACGCAGCGCTTCCGCGCTGATGCCGTCGTTGTAGAGCACCGCGTCGGCGACGGCACGGCGGGCGGCGCGGCTGGCCTGCTGCGCGATCACCGCCAGCACCGCCTCGCGCTGCCAGCCCGAGCGCTGCATGACGCGTTCGACCTGCGTTTGTTCCGCGCAGTCCACCACCAGCACGCGCTGCACGCGTGACCGCCAGCGGCCCGACTCGACAAGCAGCGGTACGTCGAAGACCAGCAACTCGGCCGCGCTGGCCTCGGCCCGGCGCGTGGTCTCGGCGCTGATCATGGGGTGGAGGATGGCTTCGAGCCGGCGCTTGGCTTGCTCATCCCGGAAGGCCAGGGCGCGCATGTGGTTACGGTCGAGTGCGCCGTCCGGGCCGGCCGCTTGGGCGCCGAAGGCCTGCACAATGGCCGGCATGGCGGCACCGCCCGCCGCCGTCAAGGCGCGCGAGATGGCATCGGTGTCGATGACGTCGGCGCCCGCCTCGGCCCAGGCGCGAGCCACCGTGCTCTTGCCGCTGCCAATGCCACCGGTCAGGCCGATGCGCAACGCGCGCCCGGCCATCAGGCCCAGCCCAGCCACCCCAGCACGCGTGCCTGGCCGGCGAACAGCACCACCAGGCCGGCGCCCGCGAGGAAGGGGCCGAAGGGCACATAGCGACCCTCGCGCAGCTTGGCATTCAGCTTCATGGCAATGCCGACCACTGCGCCGATCACCGACGCGCCCAGCACGATGGGCAGGATCATCTGCCAGCCCAGCCAGGCGCCCAGCGCTGCCAGCAGCTTGAAGTCTCCGTAGCCCATGCCCTCCTTGCCGGTGGTGAGCTTGAACAGCCAGTAGACCGACCAGAGCGACAGATAACCCACCAGGGCGCCGGTCAGCGCGGCCTGCAGGGGAATGGTCCAGCCCAGCAAGGCCACCAGCAGGCCGGCCCAGAGCAGGGGCTGGTTGATGGCATCGGGCAGCAGGGTGGTGTCCCAGTCGATCGCTGCCAATGCCAGCAGGGCGGCAGCGAAGGCGCACCAGAGCAGGGTGCTGGGCTCGGGGCCGAAATGCCACGACAGTCCGGCAAACATCAGCCCGGTAAGCAGCTCGATGAAGGGGTAGCGCGCCGAGATCGGCGCCAGGCAGGCCGAGCAGCGCCCGCGCAGCATGGCGTAACCCAATAGCGGGATGTTCTCGTGCCACTTCAGCTGGTGCCCGCAGTGAGGGCAGCGCGAGCGCGGCATGGCGATGCCCAGTGCGGGGAGCTGCTCAAGCTTGGCGGCCAGCGCAGCGCTGGCCTTGGCCAGTGCGCCGGCCTCGGCCTTGCCCAGTTGCGCGCCCTGCAGCAGCGCCTCCTCATCGCTCAATTGGGCGGCCGCGTCAGTGAGCCATTGGCGCTCCATGATGCGGGGCAGGCGGTGCACCACGACGTTGAGAAAGCTGCCGATGCACAGGCCCAGCACGCCCAGGACCCAGGGTGAGAGCAGCCATTGGAGTTCGGTTGTTGCCGCCATTCCTCAGACCACCTGACCCAGTTTGAAGATGGGCAGATACATCGCGACCACGATGCCGCCAATGACCGTGCCGAGAAACACGATGATGAATGGTTCCATCAAGCTGGAGAGCGCCTTCACGGCCTCGTCCACCTCATCCTCATAGAACTCCGCCGCCTTGCTCAGCATGTGATCCAGCGAGCCCGATTCCTCGCCGATGGCGGCCATTTGCAGCACCATGCTCGGGAAGATCCCGGTGGTCTGCATCGAGGTGGTGAGCGCCGAGCCGGTGGACACGTCGCGCTGGATCTTCTCGGTGGCCTCGACGAACACGGCATTGCCCGAGGCGCCTCCCACCGAATCCAGCGCCTCGACCAGCGGAACGCCGGCGGCGAACATAGTTGCCAATGTGCGTGTCCAGCGCGCAACGGCGGACTTGTAAAGCAGGTCGCCGAACACAGGAATTTTTAGCAGGAGCCGATCCATGGTCTTCTGCATCTTTTCCGAGCGTTTCCACGACTGGATGAAGAAGTAGATGCCACCACCGAGACCACCGAATACTGCCCACCAGTAGCTGACGAAGAACTCGGACATCGCTATCACCATCAAGGTGGGTGCTGGCAGGTCGGCGCCGAAAGAGGTGAAGACGTCCTTGAATGAGGGCACCACGAAAATCATGATCACGGCGGTGACCACAAAGGCCACCACCATCACTGCGACCGGGTAGGTTAGTGCTGACTTGATCTTGTTCTTCAGTGCGACGGTCTTTTCCTGGTAAATCGCCAGGCGGTCGAGCAGGGCTTCCAAGATGCCGCCGGTTTCGCCCGCTTCCACCAGATTGCAGTACAGGGCGTCGAAGTACATCGGGTGCTTGCGGAACGAGGCAGAAAGGCTGGTACCGGTCTCCACGTCCTGCTTGATGTCGGTGAGCAAGCGCGTCAGCTTGGGGTTGGGGCTGCCCCGTGCCACGATCTCGAAAGACTGCAGCAGTGGCACGCCAGCGCGCATCATGGTGGCGAGCTGGCGCGTGAACACGGCAATGTCCTTTTGCTTGATCTTGCTGCCGCCCGCGCTGCGGCGCTTCTTGACCTTGCTGACCAGAATGCCTTGACGACGCAGGGTGGCGCTGACCATGGCTTCGCCGCCGGCGCGCAACTCGCCGCGCACGACCTTGCCGTTCCTGTCCTTGCCTTCCCACTCGTAGATGGCCTCATTGGCCGGCTTGGCGCTGGAATTGGTCGCCATAACACCTCCTGGGATTACACCCACAGTTATTGTCGGGACCCGATGGGCCCTTATTCATTGGTTGCCGCCAGCACCTCTTCGAGCGTCGTGACGCCGGCGCGTACCTTTACGAGGCCGGACTGGCGCAGGTCGCGCACGCCCTCGGATTGCGCCTGCACGGCGATGTCCATGGATGTGCCTTCCGAGAGGATGATGCGCTGGATGGCCTCGGTGATGGGCATCACCTGGTAGAGGCCGACGCGGCCGCGGTAGCCGTTGTTGCAACTCGAGCAGCCGACCGCGCGATAGGGCTTCCAGCTGCCATCCAAATCGGTCTCGGCGAAGCCGGCACGCAGCAGCGCCTCGCGCGGGAACTCCGCCAAGGTCTTGCAGTTCTCGCACAAGCGCCTGGCCAGGCGCTGTGCCGTGATGAGCAGCACGCTGGAGGCAATGTTGAAGGGGGCCACACCCATATTGAGCAAGCGCGTGAGCGTGGTCGGTGCGTCGTTGGTGTGCAGGGTGGACATCACCATATGGCCCGTTTGCGCCGCCTTGATGGCAATGTCGGCGGTCTCGAGATCGCGAATCTCGCCCACCATGATGATGTCGGGATCCTGGCGCAAGAAGGACTTCAGCGCCGCTGCGAAGGTCAGCCCAGCCTTGTCGTTCACGTTCACCTGGTTGATGCCGGGCAGGTTGATTTCGGCGGGATCCTCGACCGTCGAGATATTCACGCCCGGTTGGTTCAGGATGTTCAGGCAGGTGTAGAGCGAGACCGTCTTGCCCGAACCCGTCGGGCCGGTGACCAGCACCATGCCATAGGGGCGCGAGATGCAGGCCAGCAGCCGCTCCTTCTCGATCTTCTCGTAACCCAGCGCCTCGATACCCAACTTGGCCGAGGACGGATCCAGAATCCGGATCACGATCTTCTCGCCGAACAAGGTGGGCAGCGTGCTGATGCGGAAGTCGATCGCCTTGGCGCCGAACTTCAGCTTCATGCGCCCGTCTTGCGGCACGCGGCGCTCGGCAATGTCCAGCCTCGACAGCACCTTGATGCGCGAGGCCAGCTTGTCCTTGATCGCAATGGGCGGCTGCGTGATCTCGCGCAATTCACCGTCCACGCGGAACCGCACCCGGTAGTGGTACTCGTAGGGCTCGAAGTGCAAGTCCGAGGCGCGCAGATTGATGGCATCCACCAGCATCTTCTGCAGGAAGCGCACAACCGGTGCGTCCTCCACGTCGGCCATGTCCTGCGTTTCTTGTTGCGTCGGGCCTTCCTCTTCGGCGATGTCGAAGTCGAAATCGCCGCCGGCAATGCTCTCCAGGGCCTCCGCGGCGCTGGTCGCCGAGCCTTGCAGAATCTTGGTGATCTTGTCGTACTCGACGATCACCCATTCGGGCGAGAGCTGAGTGGCGAACTTGATGCGCTCGACGACTTCGGGTTCGGTCGGGTCGGCACCGCCGATGAAAAGGCGGTTGCCGCGGCGGCCGAGCACCAGAACCTGGTATTGCTGAGCCAGCTTGTTGTCGATGATGTTCTGCGGCAGGCGCTGGGCATCCACCGCATTCAGGTCCATCAGTGGCACAGCCAGCGCCGTCGCCAGCGTATGCGCCAAGTCGGCCGAGGAGATCGCGCCCGACGCGATCACGGCGCTCACGAAGCTGGTCTTCTTCTCCTTGGATTGCCGTACCAGATCCTCTGCGGCCTTGGCCTGCAGCTTGCCCGCGTGCACCAACACGCGGGCCACGCCCGAGAGGGCGGAATGGGGCGGGTCAGCCAGGGTTGTATCCACGTGCCGTGATTCGCTGTGCTCGGTAGTCGGAGGCGAGAGGCGCACTGGGTGCGCGCTTACTCAGCAATGGCCACACTGTATACCCACCATGCAAGGGGGCAATCGGTGGAAATGTGTGTAAGCGCACGGAATGCGCGCACGGCCTTTGCCAGTGATGCTGATTTGCATCGCTGGCAAAGGGCTGGGAATGGAAATTGAGAAGACCTGGTCGGGGTGAGAGGATTCGAACCTCCGGCCTCTACGTCCCGAACGGGTTGTTCCCGCCCATATCCAAGCTGCAGTCAGTATAGCGCCTTGATGAATCAATGACTTAGCTGCGAGTGCATACGGATTGCGGCTACTTTCGGCTACCTGCGGCTAGGTTCGCGAAAGCAGCCTGACCACCGATTTACCACCACGCGGTCACCGCTCGGGGCGCCTTGGCCAAGGCCAACCAGGCGGGCACCCGGTCGGCGTCGACGGTGCCGTATCCGTGGCCCGCGACTAGGTATTGAAGTGCTGCTTGAGCCGTCGGACGCCCAATAGCCCAAACACGTCGCGGTCGTAGCTGTACTGAAAACGCCCGCCCTGGGTTGCCGCAGCTGCCACCACGCCCTCCCGGTATGTGCCGTTCTTCTCCTTCCAGTAAGCGCGTAGCTCGGTGCCGGGTTGTGCCTTTCGTGCCGCCAGTCGAATCGGACCGTCCGTCGCGGAGCCGGCGACGACAGCGCCATCCGATAGGGTCAACGAGCCGCCTTGGCTGGCATCGAATTGAATCTCTGCAATCCGCTTGTTCGAATCGCCAATCTGCAGCGCTTCAATGGCCTCCGTGAGCGTTTTCAGGTCCGACATGCGGCTCAGGGCACCGGTCAATGCGTCAGCTCGCCCAACAAACTTGTCTGGGGCAATGAGCTGCCTCATGTGGGTCGTGCCACCGTCCCGGACCGAGATGAAGACGTCATATCCGACTCGGGAATTCGCTTGGTACTCAAACCTTGCACCCGTGCTGACCGCCTTTGCAAGCATCGTCGATGTGATCTCAAGCGCTCTAGGCGAAGGGCGGTCGCCTAGGTTTTCAATGACAGCCGCCGCGATGTTCATGAGGTAAATCGGGTGCTTCGGCGTCTCCCGGCCTGCGGTCGAACGAAGCCAACGTTCGACTTGGTCCAGCGAGCTGGTGGACTCAGCAAGGGTGTAAACGTACTCAATTGCGAGGTCCATCTCCTTGCAGGCGTCCAAGTTGCTTGCCGCCCATTCCCTAGCTTGCTCAGAGTCGATCCGCGAGACGTTTCGGAACGCAGTCTCTCGCCAGGAAACGTGGCGTTTCTCGTCCTTCAGAATGGCCATGAAGTAGGGCTGCAATGCTCTCTCCGTACCCCAGGTCGTCAGGAGAATTTGCCGCTTCATCTCTGAGAAATCGCGCTCCCCGAAGACCTTGGAAGCAACGCTAGCCAATTGGTCATCTTCGACGAAGACGCCGTGCCCTTCTCGAACGACGGCTACAAGCTTTGCCGCATCGGCAAATAGGCCATCGTCGGTCTTTGGGTTCAACATCATCACGTAGAGGCGCTGCAACTCGTCGTTGCCCAAGGGTGGTGAGGCCCCGAATGCGCCACGTTCCTCTTGATTTCTGATTGAGCGCACGATGTACGCGTCCAGAATTGTGCGCGTCCTCATGGCCTCCATGGTGGTCTTGGTGGGCGAGCCAGTTTCGAAAGCCAACCATGCGTCCAGCTTCTGGCGGACCTGAATCGCCATCTGCTCTTTCAGGTTGAGAAAGCCGACACCAGCGAGCAAGACTGCGACGGCGATCACTGCGCCGATTCCTCTGAAGAACCACACACGAGACTCCTTCAGCAGTTCAAGAGTCTTACTCACCGCCTGCTCGGCAGTGGCCTTGTGTGCCACCGCTACATCGCAATCCATCTTGGCAGACAGTTCATCCGACCGTCTGGTGAACTCCTCTGCGATGGTCTTGCGAAGCTCATCTTCCAGCTTCAATCGAAGCCTCGCATGGATGAGTTCCTCGACGCTACTGTCGTCCTTGCTCAATTTCCTATCTCCCTGGCTAGCCCGACGGCGTTCGTCGCAAGCAAATGGATCAGTCTAGATTTGGCAAGGACTCATTGATGGATCGCTAGGGGAGCTGGGGCGTCGTGCGTGATGAACTTCACAGTCTCCGGCATGGGCAAAAAATGTCATTTTTCGGAAGCTGCCGCTATTCCAAGGGAGGTTTCTGCGGCGCTGCCGACTCGCTGCAAATCATCATTGCTTGCATGCGCTATACGTTGAATGACCAATATCAACGAGCTCAATCTGAGCAATAGCTGCAGCTTCAAACCGCTGACCAAAGATGACGTCGGATACATCCTCGGCATCTGTGAACGAACAGTGGAGACATGGATCCGCGAAGGCCAGATTTCATCCCCAGTCAGCATCGGGAAGCGTGTGTACTGGCACCCCGCAAAGTTCTTTCAATGGCTCTCTGAGAGGTTGCTTCAGGATGAAGCAGTTACTCGAGCGACGCCGTTGCCCGGGCCGAGCGGAGCAGCGGCTGTCGCTGCCAAAGAGAGCGCAAGGGGCCGCAAAGCATCCGGCAGTGCTGCTCGGCGCATCGAGAAAATTAAGGCGCGCGCGCTGTCTGCTGTTTCCGCCTCCGCATAGTCAAACCACCTGGCGTGTGGCCCGCTAAGCGCGGCTTGGTTGCTGTGCCAGGTTAAGGGGCACCAATGGGAGTTCCTTGACCTCGAACGTCGGAGCGACGACGAGGCCGCAACCTGGGCCGGAAGAGCTGGGCTGCAGAAAACGCCGACACTCGTGTACTCGTCCAACTGCCCAAACCAATGGCAACTTCCCAGCACCCTGGCTTTCGAATCTTCATCCTTGGGGCGGGCTTCTCACGCCCGGCAGGACTTCCACTTGCGACCGAGCTGTTTCCCGCCGTTAAGTCGCTTATCGAGGGTCAGCATGGAACCGAGACCAAGTTCGACCGTGATCTGTCCAACTACCTGACCTATTGCGAAGACTGTGGGGTTCGCGGTCAGACTAAGGACGCGCTCGATCTGGAGATGCTCATGTCCTATTTGGACATCGAGCATTTCCTGGAACTCCGGGGCAGCGATAGCGCTCCAAGGACCGTCGCATGATGGGCGTCATACCCTGACTGCAGCAGATACGTGGCGAAGGAGTGTCGCGGCGTGTGGGGCGTCGCCGGCTTGGTGATGCCCGCCTCGCGTGCCGCACGCTTAAAGGCGCTTGGTCGTACATATGGTGCCGGCGTTCTGACGTCGGGTGGTATGCAACCGGTGCGGCGACCTTGGGCGAGCTTCTATGCTTGACGGCTAAAATGGTCAACCTGAATGTGAGGCGGCGCTCCCGATCGGTCCGGTAATCCTGCGTTGCCTGAGTGTCGCCAATAGGATCTATGCGCTCGGGACTGAAAGGGCTTGGCGGGAGAGGCGTTTGTGCCTCCTGCTCCTCTGGATGAATGACGATTTCTCAGTCGTCAAACAGCCCGGCGTGAACGCATTCAGACTCTCCTGGCTGCGTCTCAGAAACTGCACACAATAGGTGAGCGTGAGGGCAGGAGGAATTTTGAAGAAGAAAGTTTTGCGTGATGGACGTATGCAGGTGCCTGCATGGATGGCAACGTTTTCCATCACGAAGCATCGGTACGTTCCAACGCGTCTAAGGCCAGCATTTCAGGCTGCGAATGAGTGGGTTGGCAGGAAAGCGATCTGGTTACCGCAGGGCTTTTCCCACAGCGGGTTTGCCTGGTATTGGCCCTTGTCGGGAGCCCAACATGCTAGGCAGCGGCGACGGATGGGCAATTTGTCGTCCGTTAAAGCGAGATCGCCTGCGACCTGGGAGGCTCTTGGGCATGCGTTTCCAGCCCCTGTGGCCGTTCGGGCGCATTTTGTTGGCGACCGCGCTGCAAGGTTCTGGTTGCTGCTGGCCGATTGCAAGGGGCCACTGGCATATCTCGCACGGACAGCAGACTTTTCCTTAGGCACTGTTGAGCATGCGTATATGACACGCCATCCGCGGCGTGCCGGCGACGGTGCCGGCTTAAGCGATCAAGCGATGGCAAACGCCTCGGTTGTCTACCCGGCATTGGGTATCCACCGCATCGCCCTTACGGCCGGGCTGTCAGCAGGGAGCGCGATCTGGCCGCGCGCGGGCTTTTGTCCGGTAGATCTTGCAGAGTGGGACAAGCTGAGAAAAGTTGTCCATGCCAACTTCCTAGTGCTTGCCCCGGAAGTCGAGGAAGCGTTTGCTCATGCGCATCAGCGATCGCTGGGCGCGGCTATTTCCAGCATCGTCGCAAACGACGATCCAGCAGCCGTATTTGAGGTGGTGGACATCGACCCTGGATCCAAAGTCAAGAACGCGTTGCAACTCAAGCATGGGCTAGGTGGGCTCTTGCTAGCGGGCGGGCACTGGCGAGGTCATCTCGAACTGGGGAGCCTTGGCGGAAAGCGGCTCCAAGCGTTCATTGCCGCAAAGCGGCTGACACTTCCCACGGTGTGAAGAGTAAGATCCCGCCATGAAAAGTCGAGGTCGTACTGTCCGCCAGCATGGACGGGTGAGCGCCGAGTCGGATCTGGTCCGATCGATGGAGGCACTCGACCAAGCGGAGCCGGGGTGGGACGAAAGCGTGCGAATTCTTGGCATTGTCCGGCGCCTTGAGAGGGACTCCAGCGTTCTCGGAGTCCAAGCTGCGATCGACGTTTATGGCGAGGAGTCGGTTTTTCTCGCGCTGCCGTGTGCTGATTTGCACGCCGCAGATGGCGAGGTGATCGGTAAAGATGGCAGAGTTCGATATCGCTCACGAGAGAAGTTGCAAAGCGTCCAGCGCAAGCAAGTCGCTGACATTTCCCGGTTTTTTGGAGATGAGCTGTCGGACGACGAGGTCGAGTTGCTGCACGCCTTGCTATGTAGCGGCAAGACCCCTCGGCAGGTGGCCAATGAACTGCATGCGAGCGAAACTCGCGTGATGAGGCTTCATAACGCGCTGCTCAAGATATTGGGCCTTTCACAACGCACCAAGATTTTGCCGAAGATTGATTTGGACATGCCCCAGTTTTCGATCTTGTACGCAGAGGCGGCGAAAATTAGATCGTTGTCGTAGGGGCACTTCTGTTCTGACAACGCCTCCTGCCGAGCCTCGGTATTGGCATGGCAGTCGTTGAGCCGGTCATCACGTACGCCGCAGTGTAAGAGGTCGATTCTGTCCGACCCGAAAGCGGCAGTGCGCCCACGACTGCTCCTGGCCGGCAGCACCAGTTCGACACTTCGGGCAGCAGCCATTGCGCACGGGTTGACAAGGCGACCGGTCGGCAGCAACGCCGGATAACAGCAGCGCCCTCGACACTGGTCGTTAGAGTCGCCGAGCCAAAAGGTGAGCCGATGACTGTTTCGTGCCACGCACCGTGAACCCGGCTCCCGGCGGCAGGTGTCGGCACCCGCTGCAATCCTGCTGCCAGAATGAGGTCATGACCAGCGCCTGCAACTACTGTCCGGCGACGTCGAACTTGGGCGTCTGCCCGAAAGCTTGAGCTTCACTGTGCCGGCTGAGAGGCACCGTTCGAGAGCCACAGTCTTACGTTCTCTTGGACAATTTCGTCAGAAAGACCGAGTCGAGGGTCGCAAATCAGCAGCGGCAATGGGAAGTTGGCGGGAAACGCGGCTGCGTCGTCATCGAGCACCAAGCACTCGGTGAAGCGCCGGTTGTTGACCATGAACGCCAGGATCGCTTCGTCACGTGGGCCGGGGCTGACAGTCCCTATGTACCGCTGTCCCAACTCCGTCATGAACTCACTCATCTCGTCTGACGAATAGGTCTCGCGCCACGACGAATGGACGACGACGTCTACGTCCGTCCGATTCTTCAGCAGATCGACCAAGATCGGAAGGAACTCAAACGGAGAAACTTCGCTTGGTGGAGCTGGATGAAGAAATCCATCGAAGTCAATTGATAGAAGGCGGCTCACGGCACATAGTCCCCTTGGTAGCCGTTGGGCGATTCGTGCGTATTCTTCGGGCTCAAAAGTCGGCTGATTGGCTGCCCACGATGCGCACCAATGATCGCAATCAAGTCAAAGCGGACTTCTGCAGGTATCCCAGTTTTGTCAGGATGCTAGCGGCAGAAGTTCAGTAGGTGCCAATCTTGAGCGCGCGCCTGCCCGGTTGAATTCCAAGTTCCTTCAGCACCTGCATCGTTGGCTGAAACCACCCCGACGCCGAAGCGCGAATGATGCTGATCGGCTCCGCATAGATGCCCGAGCGCTTGAGGCTCGGTTCCTAGCGGTGCACCGTGACACATAGGAGCCGCAGGCTGGTTGCTGCCGGTCGAAACTCGCCGGCGGATGCCACGTGCACACCTAGAGCAGTCGCCGAGGGCACCCGCGAGCCAGATTCCCCCCGGTGCCGACCATCGCCTGTTCGAGTTGGCCAAGAAGTGTCGATAGAGGCTTCCTCGCGTTCCAGGAGCACTACAGACTCTTCGCCAACTCTTTGCCGCTTCTTGGCCGAAAACTAGCGCCCCATCAGTAGCACATCGCCGCAATTTCCGCGTTCTCAATATTGATGAGAAGGCGCGTCCATAGATGCCCGGTAGCTACTTCAGGTTGCAGCGTCAGAAGTTTGGTTGTCTGGTCAGAAACGTCGTGCTACAAAGTTGGCAAAGCAGTAAAGCGACCGTTGAGCGCATTGACCGGGGAGGTTATATGAGCGTCAGCCCGAACGTTGGGACCAATAGAGTCTCAGGCTGGACTGGAGTTGTGGCTGTTGTCGCAGTGCCTTTGCTGTTGACAGGCTGCGGCCTGGATCCAGCGACAAGGAACACCCTTGGTGGGCTCGCGGTTGGCTACGCAGGGGTAACTCCAACGTCCAACCTGGAGCAGGTCTACTACCTAGGCGTTTTCGATCCCCAGGAGCAGTTGCCGCCGACCGTCTACCGAGTTCGCGTGCGGGGTCAAGGCAGCGCTCTGAACTTCACTCGCTACGCATCTGGTTGGGTACGAGCTGAGCTCATCGACTCCCTGTCCACAGTCGCCAAGTTCGACAGCAAAGAGCTGGACTCAGGTGTCAAGGTCACCCCGTCCGAGCCCGAGACGAAACTGCTGACTGGCCGCCGCCTGGTGATGTTTGGGCCGGAAGGTTTCCGCGAAGCTCCAAAAGACCACCGTCTTGTTGTCGTCATGGGCTCCAGCCCGGAGAAGTTTTTCCAGGCGGTCGACCAGGCGCTAGGAAATGTCGCTGCAGCGACCCAAGGAACTGGTGGCCAAGACCTTGAGCGGGGCTTGTTCAGAGAAATCCTTCGTTTGAAGAGCGAGCGGGAGCGGCTCGACGATCTCCGGGCTGACGTCAAGGCAGGGGCATGAACATGGCACGGCCCACTGCCACAGCTCTGCACGTTAGTGCGATCCTGGTCTGCGTTGTGACTGTCGCGGGATGCTCAGCGCTTCAGATTGACGTGGACGTCTACAAGGGCCCGCTGGCGAGCCAGCGTGAGGTTCAGCTGCGTCAGTTCTCAACGTTGGCTATCGCTGCGAAGCCGCTCCTCGCCGAGCTTCGCAATGATGCGGAGACCCGGGATCCAGAACACGAGCAGCGGTTTAATGCGAAGGTCATAGGCCGCTACCTTGAGCAGCACAGTAGCCACGACTTCAAGGACCCAATCGCCAAGTTCACAAACGGCGTCCTTAGCTTCTATGAGGATCTTGGACCAAGGACGTTCATGCCTCAGGCCGATGCTACTCAGGATGAGTACCTAAGGTTCTCGGATGCAATCGACAAGTTCGAGGTGACTCAAGACGACTGCGAGCTTGCGAGCCAACTTGAGCAAAGCGTCGTGGCGGAGAGTGCCAAGAATCTTCGCTCGCGATACGTCAGGTTTTTACGAGCGGGCACGCTTACAGACGAGAAAACCCGATCGAGCAAGTGCTCGGCAACTCGGGGAGCAACCGCGACAGTCTTTACAGCGAGCGCCGCACTGGGCAGGCGGAAGATTGAGGAGGTCCAGCAGGCGTGGGAGGTGTTCTGCGGGGGAAGGTGGGGCGGCTCCTGCGTGAAGATGGATCGTTCTGTCTCCGCTGCCTATCAGGAACTTTCGAGGACCAAGCTCGCGGAGGCGCAGGCCGATGTGCTCTTCCCGAATGATCGAAACACTGCGAATCGCTTGGCGCGGCGCCTTGAAATGATTGGAAGGAGTTTCGTCGGAGCGCGAGAGTCGATGAAGGCGCTGACTAGCCTCTCGATTTCTCTGCTAAGAGACACTGAGATCTACGGCGGCGCCGAGCACCAAGAGGACTTGCAGCAGCAACGCCTTGCGGCGACATTGGTTGCGAACGTTATTGAGCCGAGAGTCCTCGCCTGCGCGGTGCTCACAATCAGTGACAGCAGGGTGGACTCTGACTTCCGAGCTGACGTGATTCAGCGAATCCCCGCGGACTGGTCGAACCAAGAGAACCGCGGCGACATGTACGAGGAAGCGAACAGGTCCGTCCGCGAGATTGTCGAACGGAATCCAAAGGCGGCAGCAGCAAGCTTGGCGGCGTTGCATGCCAGGCTGCTGCTTGAGCAACCTGGGGATCAGGCTGCGCTGGCAACTTGCCGTCCCTACAACAATGGCGACGACTTGGCTGCGGATGCTCGGAGTCGAGTAGAGAACCGCAAAGCTGAGCTGAAGTACGCCACCGAGCGATTTGGCTTGGCTCGCGGCACCGCGGTTGATAACGAGCTCGACACTGCATTGGTCGCAACAGTGGCTGACATCCGAATCGTCGGAGGAAACTCCTTCGGCTTTGAGTCGGGTCGCACGCGCTGGGGCATTGTCACGCTCACTAGAAACTATCAGAACGCCGTCAACCGTGCGCAGGATGAGCCCGGAGCCAAGAAGGCCGTCGAGGAATCCAGGCGGCTGCTTGAGGAACACCTCATAGCCTTCGCCGAACGGGTGCTGTACGTCGCCAACAACTACGACATGATCGGGCGCAAGCCCACGAAGCGCGCGATCACCTTCGGTGAAAACGATGGCTTCACCACGACGGCAAGCGCGTCGACTTACGGCAAGGACGACGCGTACTTCGCCGATCGAGCGGCAATTCTCCAGGCGGTGGGCAATAACATCATCGTGCTCATCGATGACATACGGCGTCAAGGTGAGCATGACAAGGCTCTCGTCTCCAGGAGAGACGCGGAAGCCACGGCCATCAATCGAGCCTTCTCTGGGACCTCGTCACAGACGTTCGATGCGCTGCTCCAGGAGATCAAGGCTAGTTTGGCAAAGGATGTCCGGGAGGGAAGGCGCTTGAGCACAGCTGTGACCGCTGCCGGGAACTCCAAGACGGCGTTGGATCGCGAGATTGAGAACCTCGAGGCGGCGGTGGTCAAGAAGCAAAAGGCCGCCATGGAGACCGCGACGAGCGCCGAAGTAGTCATCAGCGGAAACAAGCAGGTTCGCTACGCGGCACTCACGTTGTTGGCGAACACGGACTCAGCGCCGACTCTGGCCGTTGCTGATGATGCTAGTGCGGTTGCTGATCGAGCCCGGATTGCCGGCGACATTGCAAAGGCCGTGGGTGCGAAGAGTTCTGGCGAGACTTACCGTACGGCCGTCCAGAAGTGGTTGGACGACGAAACCATCAAGGAGGCCGCGGACTCACCGCGCTTCGCGCGGCTCACAGCGGCCAAGAGCTACCTTGAGGGCAACACTCCGTCGTTCAAGGTGATCCCTGATGGCGCCACCAACCTGACGCTGACCGCATTCCGGAACATCGTGGCAGGGCACCAGAAGGCCGCCGAGGCACATGCAAAGGTTTTGAAGCAGGCTGCCGAGGCCGCGGCAAGCGACTTGGCGGCGGACAGGAAGACCCTCCAGGCTCGAATTGACACGCGCACGGCGGCCGTGGACGCACTGCAAGCTGTGCAGGGTGCCGTCGGACGCAACACCACAGCAGTTGAAGAGATCAATGCGATCCTCGCATCGGTAAAGGAAGTGCGGGGAGAGGTGCTGAACAAGGCCGATGAGTCGGGCTCAGATGCGAAATCCCTTATGAGTTCCCTCAGCAGCGCTTTGGTTGCGCGCGCGGACAAGTTCGCGAAGGAGCAGCCGGAGGCCAAGAACAACTTCAAGGTAGCGGCGGATTACGTTGGCAAGTTCATTCCGAGCCCGGCATTGACGGTGATGGCATCGCGTGGGAGCCGCTCCGGTCGAGGAGCGGCGGCAGGCGAACGGACGCAAGTGGACGTGCTGGACGACCTGATCGCGCACCTGCGCCAACAGAGGCTTGGCGCGCTGGCTGCCGGCCAGGCCGAACGAGCTGCAAGTCTGAACTCCGCGCTTGAAGCTGCTTACGAGCAGCGTGCAGGAATGGCTTACCTCAGGCCGACAAGCGCCTACCTGCGCAATGTCTACGCGGCCACTTCGGTCCAGAGCGACCCTGATGTGGGATGGGTGAACTTGCTCTGGCGCAACGCCTCTCGCACAGCTCGGTCGGAGAGCAAGGAGTTGAAAGCACGCGTGAACGTCGAGAAGCAGTTCTGGCAGAACATCAACACCGTGCAGCTCAGCGGTGCCGGGGCAGCGAACTACGTTGTCGTCAAGGACGACGTGGGCAACTGGTACATCAAGGCATTCGCCGGTGACACGAGCTCCATCATTCAATCAGCCCAGAGCCTCGCGCTCTTCAACCTGGGAAAGAAGTTCGACATCAACCTGCTCAAGCGGGCAGAGATGGACCGGCAACTGCTGTCCAACGACATCACTAGCGAGCGTCGGGCCGAGCTGCAAAGCCAGATCGACAAAGAGACTGCCTCGCGCCAAGCGACCTCCGGCGCGAGCACGTCTGGACTGGCGAACGTCCAGAAGCGTTACGCCGAGGACTACGCGAAGCAGACAGCGTCTGACTTGGACACGCTCAGCACGTCGCTGGTCAACATCAATCAGGCGATCGACGCCGCCTGGGCGGAGAAACTTGGCGAGCCGGGCAAAACGGACGCAATTGCCAAGCTGAAGACATTCACGAGCACGACTTCGACCGAGGTTATCGCCGCCCAGGCCCGCTTGACCGAAGCGTCTGCCGCAAAGCCGGCAGACCTGCCTGCTGCGTCAGCCGATGCAATCATCGACTCACTGCGCGGCGTGAAACGCCTTAAGGCGCGGCTCAAAGCCGCCATCCTCCAGAAGGTGGACCTGACCGAGGGTTATTCAGCCGACCTCGCTACAAAAACTCAAGCTCGGATTGATGCAAACAAGGCACTTGATGACGAGAAGAAGGGGGCCGCCGACGCAGCTACTGTTGCCGATCTGACGGCGAAGCTCGATCAGGCAAAGAAGAATGAGGACGACGCCCAGAAATTGCTCGCTTCAGGCACCGCCAATCGGACCAAAGCCGCAGAGGCAGTGGTTGTTCTGCTCGACCAGTTGGTAATGGACATCACTTCCAAGCGAGTCGACGCGGTGAACAAACTCACCACGGCTTACGGCTTCATCGGTGAAGCTGCAACTTCAAAGTGATCGCTATGCGCAACCAAGACATTGCCACCGTAGTCCTGGGGTTCTGGGTATGTGGCTCAGCCGTCGCCGCGCCAGCGGTCGTCGAGGAGTCTCTTGGACGGATCCCGGAGGGCGCTAGACTCAACCTGCGCACCAAGACAACCGACTTCAAGCGATACGCTCAGGTCGCCTGCGTGCCGGCTGGATGTGCTGTGCATGTCAACGGCGTCTCTGGACCGACCTTCGACAGCATCGTCCCAAACACGTTGCGTTTCACCGCGAAAGGCGTCGTCGCCTACGTTGGCAAGCGTGGTGACGGCTCAGTGATGGTCGTTGATAACAAGGAGGTCCTGCTTCCAGGAGCGGTGGACGTCCCTCGCTTCGCGATCAATCCGGGCGTTAGCGAGGATGGTCAGAAGGCGATCGCCGTGACCTTGAGCGATGCTGGGAAGCACGTTCGGGTCTTTGATGTCGCTGCTGGCAGCTACAAGGACTACGGTCCGTACGCTGAGGTGTACCAGCCCCAGTTCGTCGCTGACGGACGATTCGTTTATGAGGCCAAGCGCGACGGGCAGTCGTTCCTTGTCGTTGATGGAGTTGAAGGCCCGCACTACGAGAAAGTTGGGCTGGCTAGCATTTCGCCAAACGGGAAGCGATTTGCTTATGCGGTTGTCAGTGGCGACGTGAGTCGGTATTCCATTGACGGCGTGCTGTCTGATCCTATCGGTGTCGCGCCACCAGTGGTGTTCAGCGCTGACTCTAAGCGCTATGGCTACTCATCAGCCACACCGGACTCACCAACCAAGTACGTTGTCGATGGAAACGTGACGTTAGGACCTAGCGGTGGTACGGTCTCCAGTCCCATCGTCTTCAGTGCCGATGGCAAGCACGTCGGCTACGTCGTCGTCAACGACAAGGATCAGCAGGCCTATTCGATTGACGGGGTTGTTGGGCCTTACTTTCCGAAGGTGCTGGACCTCACGTTTTGGTCGAAGGACGGTCAAAGCAAGTACGCCTACATCCGCGTCAGCGCTGCTGGCAAGCCAGGAGTGACTTACTCAAAGGGCAGAACACCAAACTTTGAGCCCCATACCGACGAGCAAGCGCTTGCTTGGTCGGCCGACGGCAAGAGCTTCGCCTACATGGGTGCAGTCAAATCCGGCAAGCAGGTGAACTTGGCTGCGTTTGTCGATGGCAAGCGCGTCACGCCCGTTGCATACATGGCGATAAGCCCTCCTGTTTTTGCGTCAACCGGCCATCAGAGCGCGCACATCGCCAGGGCTGGGGAAGAGACTTTCGCGCTGATCATCGACTCCAAGAAGCGCTTAGCAATCAGCGGCATGCCGGTAACGCCGGTTATCGCCACGGCCGAGGGATTTGCGTTCGTTGTTGAGCGCAACGGGGAGCGGCGGCGAATCGAATGGCGCCCTAAGTAGGCCGATCGGGAGCGCCACCCTGTCCTAGTTTTGCTGGAACGTCGGTAGAGCCTTTCACACAAGTTCGCTAATCTCAGACACCAGTACTTGGGAGCCCGCATGCCGCTTGTTCCGCCTAACGTGATTGGGTACTTGCTGCAAGGCAAGACGCGCCCCGATGTACTTGAAACGTACACCCAGGACGGCGGGGTCTCTATTGACGTGTGGATCGCGTTTGGGGGCGCGCCGAATGCAGTGCAGCGTCTCCTCCTGTCACCGGCCCCAAGTGGCAATGCCATCGAACTTGCCGCCGCGGTGAATCGCTCGGTCGTGAATCGCCCGGGACGCGGACCTGATGCGACGCGTCCAAGCGTCTCGGCGCTAGATACCTACGTAACTGCCACCCTGACCTTCGACGATCTCGTTTGCTCTTTGCTCCCATTGGCGATTTGGTGGGACAAGTTCAACCTAGATACGCTTGCGGAGCCAAACTCGTCGTTTTCCCGTCACTTGGAACGAGCGATACGCGGGAGGCTGTTGGAGACGGCAGACGAGGAGCAGAGCCTGAGACGCGAACTCCGGAGCGAGCGTGAGGTCACGGACCGCCGGATCATTCAGATTGCGCCAGTAGCGGCAACGATTGGCGTCATCCAGCTAGCTAGAGCCAACGACAGCTTTTCCGTCGAAATACAGCAGGCGGATGCCAGCGCTTCCATCACGCGCCTAGGCACGGCGGTGAGCAAGTGGGCTTCAGAGATTGCCAGCGCTGCTGGCGCGGCTCTGGTAAACGCTTGCGTCTCGTTCAACGCATCCAAGAGCGCGCCTAGAACGCGGCGGCTGGGAACCAAGAGCAATGAAGCCCGAGCTTTGCTGCAGCGTGTGTTCCCCAATCGCGAGGCCGCGATCTCGGACATTGATTCGCTGTGCACCGTGAAGGCGGATGCCGCCACTCGTCTCTTTGACATTTCTTGCCGCAATGTGACCTGGGCGATCATTGACGCGGGAATCGCAGGGAAGCACAAGGCATTTCGCGACCACGATTCGAGAGATCCTCAAGGGGCACTTCTTCAGGACCCACCATCAAGAGTCCGCGCAACTTACGACTTCGCCCAAGTGGAGCAGCTTCGCAGCTTCGACTTGGTCGCTTCTCCTCCCAGAACGGTAGGTCGCAGAAAAGATATCGCGAGGGTAGCAAAGGATCTTGCGCGGGCCCGAGGTCGCGAGATCTATAGCTTCTACGCTATGGCCATGAGGCAGTTGCGGGCCATCGCCGAGCAACTGGACAATGAGAGCACTCCGGACTGGGGGCTCATTGAGCCTCTCATTCAGCTTGAGGTGGACGACGGAGCGAAGCTCTCGTCAGACCACGGCACTCACGTTGCGGGCATCCTGGGTGCCGACTGGCGGAGCGACAACCCTGGCAACGATGGAAAGTATGAACGCTTGCTTCAGGGCGTGTGTCCCGACATCAATCTGTTCGACCTGCGCGTAATTGACCCGGAAAATCAGGCTGCCAGCGAGTCTGCACTGATCTCGGCACTTCAGTTCGTCAGGTTTCTGAACAGCCGCGGCTCGCCGTCAGACGTTGTAGTTGCGGGTGTGAACGTCAGCATGTCGATTCCGCACCAGGTCAGGGTCTACGGTTGTGGACTGACTCCCGTCTGCGCTGAGTGCGACCGATTGGTGGAGAGCGGGGTTGTCGTGGTGACGGCAGCAGGCAACCGAGGCTGGAGCGAGGGTCAATATGGATTCGGCAGCTCGGTCTTTTCGTCGATCACGGATCCAGGCAACGCGCACAAGGTCATCACTGTCGGCTCAACCCATCGCGTGAAACCGCATCAATTTGGAGTGAGCTACTTCTCCAGCCGAGGCCCGACAGCGGACGGTAGGCAGAAGCCTGACGTTGTGGCGCCGGGGGAGAAGGTCCGAGGCCCGATCAGGGGCGACTCGGACCTTGAACTCGATGGAACGAGTATGGCCGCACCCTTCGTGAGCGGGGCCGCCGCACTGCTTGTCGCGAGGCACAAGGAACTGCTGGGCGACCCGCTACGGGTCAAGCAGGTGCTTTGCGAGACGGCAACAGACCTTGGCCGAGAGAAGTACTTTCAGGGTCACGGCCTTATCGACATTCTTCGCGCACTTCAGCGCGTTTGAGGGGGGGGGGCAAGATGCTATTTAGCTTGGAAGCACTACGCGCAAAGGAAGGCGACTGCCTTCTTCTCCACTGGCGCCCGAAGGCCAGCGAAGCGCCTCGGTTGGCCGTCATCGACGGAGGCCCGAAGGGCGTCTTCGAGGCCAACCTGCAACCCAGGCTGAAGGAGATCTCAACCAAACGGGCTGCAAAGCCATTACCCATCGATGTCCTCATGGTCAGCCACGTCGATGCCGACCACATCACCGGCGTCCAGGCTCTGCTCAGCGATGCGGTGCGCGAGGTGGACAACAACGTGCCCGCAGCCAAGCGCCTTTTCAAGGTGAGCCGCCTCTGGCACAACACTTTCAATGACATCGTTGGCGATAAAGCCAACGCCTACTACAACGGACTGGCCACAGTAGGACTGTTGGCCACAGTCGACGGTGAACCCAAGAAGGAACTGGAAGAGCCGCTGACCAAGAACCTCACAGCCAAAGGGCTGAAGGGTGACCATGCCGAGTTCGTGGCTGAGGACGTGGCGGCTCTGCTTGCCAGTCAGGCACAGGGCCGGGACTTGCGGCTGCTCTATGAAGGCCTTCGTACGGCCGGGGCCATCAAGTTCAAGCTCAATGCGACTGGAGGCGCGGCTGCTTTCACATCGCTTCTGAAGTTGGGGTCGGCTTGGGCGCCGTTCGAACTCGAAGGCGGATTGCAGGTGGGCATTGTCGGCCCCCTCGATGCTGAGATTGCAGAGCTTCAGAATGACTTCGACAAGTACATACAGAGCAAGGGCCTGTCCGTCGAGGCGCTGCTTGCTGCCTACGCTGACGAGAGCATCCCGAATCTTTCCAGCATCGTCTGCATGGTCGGAATGCGAGGAGCCGGCGGGACCGGGGTGACGGCACTACTGACGGGTGATGCGCGCGGGGATAAGATTCTCTCGGGCCTTGAGAAGGCGGGAGTGAAAGTGGCCGGTCAGAGCCTGCACGTGAACGTTCTGAAGGTGCCTCACCATGGCAGCAACCGGAACGTTGAGCCAGCTTTCTTCAAACACATCACTGCGGACCACTATGTGTTCTCTGGCGATGGAAAGCATGGGAATCCAGACAGGGACACGCTCGAGTGGCTGCTTAAGGCGCGGGGCACTGCGGCCAAGTACACGATCCACCTGACCTATTCGCTCGCAGACATTGACCAGAAGCACAAGGCAGAACTGCAGGCTAAAAATAAGCCATGGAAGCCCGCTGCCCACTCCCTGGTAGATCTTTTTGCCGCTGTCGGAGGTCAGTACTCAGCAACTTGGAATGACGGCAAGCGGTGCCTCATTGAGCTGGGAGACGAGAAGATCGCTTGGTAGGCGGCACTAGCCAACGAGACGAACCTGGATGAGTCCACTGTGGAAGCCATCCAGTTGGTTTAGATGGGAGATCGGGCAGGAATCACCTCGACGGCTGAGGCAGTTTTTCGGCTCGTTGGAACCCTGCGACAAAGTCCTCTCGGGCGACAACCCAGGCAGCTTCAACCTCGCTTGACTCCCATCCATAGGCGAGCTGTATTCCAAGGCCTCGCACAGTAGCCCTTGGTGCGCGGGGCCTCTTCCTTCAGGTAGCGAATTAACAGGTCCGCAAACGTGGTCTGGTGGGACTCGGTGTAGTCGATGAAGAGTTTGGACTCTTGATTGGCTTCAATCCTCTTCTTGGAGCGTTCGGCTTCCGCGGCGCTCGTGGTCGTGAAGCTGCAACGCTTGCCGTTCACCTTGAAACGGACAAGGTAGGCCTCGTCGAGGACACGAAGTTGCGGCTTGTAGCCGGCTGCTTCCAGTTCAGCCAAGTAGGCTGCTGCTGCGTCGGACTTCGTGTGAGGGAAGCGCTTGGTGAGGTCGTCCTTGCGCGGGACGTAGATTTCAGTACGGGACTTGTTCTCGATGGTTGCCAATGCAGGGCTCCGAAAGAAGTTTCTGGAGCTCGGTATAGGCAAATACGAGTGGCATGACGCGAACGTTTCGCGTCGTTGGTGCGGACGGTGTGACCACCGATTTACCACCAACCCCGTCTTCTGGGACCAAGGGAGCCTCTTCGCGTTTGAAAAGGTCCTTGATTCACAAGGAAAATTCTGGTCGGGGTGAGAGGATTCGAACCTCCGGCCTCTACGTCCCGAACGTAGCGCTCTACCAGGCTAAGCTACACCCCGATTTGTTCCGACTGATCCACTGCTGCGGAGCGTCGTCACCGTCTTCTTGAACGCTCAAAACGAGCGATCGATTGACTGAACGGCGAATTCTAGCAGAGCTTCTCGCCATTTGTTAAGTGGCAATGCATTTAAGCATTGTTGCGCGAGCGCCGCCTCGGCGCGGGCCGCATCGCGCGTGGCTTCGAGGGCGCCGGTGCGTCGCACGATGGCCACGATGTCGGCCAGGCGCGCGACTTCGCCCTGCTCGATGGCGTGGCGTATCAGATCGCGTTCCTCGGCACTGCTGCGGTTCATGGCGATCAGCAGTGGCAGCGTGGGCTTGCCCTCGCGCAGATCGTCGCCGATGTTCTTGCCCAGGGCTTGCGTGTCGCCCTCGTAGTCAAGCACGTCGTCGATGAGCTGGAAGGCAGTGCCGAGTGCGCGGCCATAGCCGGCGCAGGCGTCTTCGATCTCCGGCGTGCTGTTGGCCAGCACGGCGCCCAGGCGCGCACTTGCTTCGAACAGCTTGGCGGTCTTGAAGCGGATGACGCGCAGATAACTCTCGACGCTGATGTCCGGGTCGTGCATGTTCATCAGCTGCAGGACCTCGCCCTCGGCGATCACATTGGTCGCGTCTGCGAGCACCTCCAGCACGCGCAGGCTGTTGGCCGAGACCATCATCTGGAAGGCGCGCGAATACAGGAAGTCCCCCACCAGCACGCTGGCGGCATTACCGAACAGGGCATTGGCGGTCTGCTTACCACGCCGCAACGACGACTCATCGACGACGTCGTCGTGCAGCAGGGTCGCGGTGTGGATGAACTCCACCACGGCGGCAAGTTCAAAGCGCTCGTGCTGGGTATAGCCAAGCGCGTTGGCGAATAGCAGTACCAGCTTTGGCCGCATGCGCTTGCCGCCGGCATGCACGATGTAGCCGGCAATCTGATTGATCAGGGCGACATCGGAGGTGAGGCGGCGCGCAATCACGGCATCCACCTCGCGCATTTCCGCGTTCAGCGCGGCCAGAACCTCAGCAACAGGGGACGAGGCAGACAGGTCTTGCACTCTCAGCTCACTTTGGGGCGAAGCTGTCATTATAGGAAGCTCGTGGAAGGCCCAAGTTCGCTCCGGCCGCGCGGCGCGGCGCGCCTCAGACAGGCCGACAATGCAGCTTGATTCAGGGTTAACGCTTGTGCTACACTCGCGGGCTCTGCGCTCAGGTCATGGGCGTAGTCAAGGCTTGCCGTCAATCACTGGTGGCGAGTGGTTTCACTGAAAGGGCTGATATGTACGCGGTCATAAAAACCGGCGGCAAGCAATACAAAGTTGCTGCTGGCGAAAAGATCAAGGTAGAACAGATTGCTGCGGATGTTGGCCAAGAGATTGTGATCGACCAGGTTCTGGCCGTCGGAAACGGCGCTGAACTCAAGGTTGGCACTCCCTTGGTTGCTGGCGCAAGCGTCAAAGCCACTGTTGTGGCACAGGGCAAGCACGACAAGGTGCGCATCTTCAAGCTGCGTCGTCGCAAGCACTACAAGAAGAGCCAGGGCCATCGCCAAACGTATACCGAGCTGGAAATCAGCGCGGTGAATGGCTAATCCGGCTTTCGCCAACAGTTCAAGGAGTTAATCCATGGCACAGAAAAAGGGCGGCGGTTCCACACGAAACGGCCGCGATTCCAAACCGAAGATGCTGGGTGTGAAGGTCTATGGCGGCCAGACCATCTCTGCAGGTTCCATCATCGTGCGTCAGCGCGGTACCAAGTTCCACGCCGGCACGAACGTCGGCATGGGCAAGGACCACACGCTGTTCGCGCTGATCGACGGTCAGGTCTCGTTCGCCATCAAGGGCGAAAAGAGCCGTTCGACGGTTATCGTCACGCCGGTCTAAGTTTTTCGGACCAGCGGTCGCGGTGGGGTGGCAGCAGCCGGCCACACCGTGCAGCAACAGCCCCGGCTCAGTCCGGGGCTTTTGTTTTTCTACGGCTGCATCGAGTCGGGCTCCTTGAGGGGTCTGGCTTACCATAGCCCCGCCCGGGCTCAAGGGATCTGACATGAAGTTCGTAGACGAAGCCACTATCGATGTTGTGGCCGGCAATGGTGGTGCCGGCTGTGCGAGCTTTCGCCGCGAGAAGTTCATTCCCTTCGGCGGACCGGACGGTGGCGACGGTGGTCGTGGTGGCAGCGTGTTTGCCGTTGGCGACCTGAACCTCAATACCCTGATTGATTACCGCTACGCGCGCCGCCACGAGGCACGCAATGGCGAGGCGGGGCGAGGCTCCGATCAGTACGGCGCCGCGGCCGACGACATCGTGCTGCGCATGCCGGTGGGCACCATCATCAAGGACCTCGAGACCGATACGGTGATTGCCGAGTTGCTGGAGCCGGGCGAGAAGATTCTCATCGCCAAGGGTGGTGACGGTGGCTTTGGCAATCTGCACTTCAAGAGCAGCACGAACCGCGCGCCGCGCCAGAAGACGCCCGGTTGGCCCGGCGAAGCCAAGAAGCTCAAGCTTGAGCTGCGCGTGCTGGCCGATGTGGGGTTGCTGGGCCAGCCCAATGCCGGCAAGTCGACGCTGATCTCGGCGGTCTCCAACGCCCGGCCCAAGATTGCCGACTACCCGTTCACGACCCTGCACCCCAACCTCGGCGTCGTGCGTGTCGCGCCCGAGAAGAGTTTTGTGGTGGCCGATATCCCCGGCCTGATCGAGGGCGCCGCCGAAGGTGCCGGCCTGGGTCACCAATTCCTGCGCCACCTGCAGCGCACGCGACTGCTGCTGCATGTGGTCGACCTTGCGCCGTTCGATCCGGCCGTGGATCCGGTGGCGGAGGCCAAGGCCATCGTGGGCGAGTTGAAGAAGTACGACCAGGCCCTGTACGACAAGCCGCGCTGGCTGGTGCTCAACAAGCTGGACATGGTGCCGGCGGAGGAGCGTGCCGCGCGCGTGAAGGACTTCGTCAGGCGCTACAAGTGGAAGGGCCCGGTGTTCGAAATCTCCGCCCTTACGCGCGAAGGCTGCCAGTCCTTGATCCATGCGATCTATGAGCATGTGGCCGAGGCCCAGCGCGTGCATGTGGAAGTCGACCCGCGCTTCACGCCTGTGGGGGGCGGCGAGCAGGAGCAGGCATGAGCCAGGGGCCGCTGAAGAATGCGCGCCGCATCGTCGTCAAGGTAGGTTCCAGCCTGGTAACGAACGAGGGGCGCGGCGTCGATGCCGAGGCGATCGGCAACTGGTGCCGTCAACTCGCTGCCTTGGCGGCGCAGGGGCGTGAGCTGGTGATGGTGTCCAGCGGTGCGATTGCCGAAGGCATGAAGCGTCTGGGCTGGGTGACGCGGCCCAAGGAAGTGCATGAACTGCAGGCGGCCGCGGCCGTCGGCCAGATGGGCTTGGCACAGATGTACGAGAGCAAGCTGCGCGAGCAGGGCATGGGCAGCGCCCAGGTGCTGCTCACGCATGCCGACCTGGCCGATCGCGAACGCTATCTGAATGCGCGCTCCACCCTGCTGACGCTGCTGCAGCACCGTGTGCTGCCGGTCATCAACGAGAACGACACCGTCGTCAACGACGAAATCAAGTTTGGCGACAACGACACCCTGGGTGCGCTGGTCGCCAACCTGGTGGAGGCCGATGCCCTGGTAATCCTGACCGATCAGCGCGGCCTGTACTCGGCCGATCCACGCAAGGATCCGGCCGCGCGTTTCATCGATGAAGCGATTGCCGGTACGCCCGAGCTGGAGCAGATGGCTGGTGGAGCCGGCTCCAGCATTGGCCGCGGCGGCATGATCACCAAGATCCTGGCCGCCAAGCGTGCTGCTGGCAGTGGCGCCAACACCGTGATCGCCTGGGGGCGTGAGCCGGATGTGCTGTTGCGGCTGGCCGCGGGCGAAGCCATCGGCACGGCGCTGCTGGCCAGCACGCAAAAGCTCGCGGCGCGCAAGCAATGGATGGTTGACCATCTGCAGATGCGCGGCGCCGTGCTCGTCGATGCTGGCGCTGCCGCCAAGCTGCGCGACGAGGGCAAGAGCCTCTTGCCGATCGGCGTCTACGAGGTGCAGGGCGAATTCCATCGCGGCGATGTGATCGCCGTGAGGGATGCCAGCGGCGCCGAGCTGGCGCGTGGGCTCACCAACTATTCAAGTGCCGAGGCGCGCCTGATTGCGCGTAAGCCCTCGTTCGAGATCGAGGGCGTGCTCGGCTATGCGGCCGAGCCCGAACTCATCCACCGCGACAACCTGGTGCTGCGCTAAGCCGGATCTTTGGGCGTCTCGCCGGCGTCCTCGGGGGCATGCTGCTCATGCTCACCGGCAGCGTCATGCGGCCCGCGCCCGCCTTCGCCGCGATGCTGCGGGCGCATGCCGGCGCGCAGGTAGCGGTTGTGGTGGTTCATGCGTGGCAGGAAGCGCGCCAGCTCGGTCAGCGCCATCTGGTAGACGCCGCGCTTGAACTCGATCACCGCCTCCAGCGGAACCCAGTACTCGTTCCAGCGCCAGGCATCGAACTCGGGGTGGTCGGTGGCGCGCAGATTCATGTCGCTGTCGCGGCCCATCAACTGCAGCAGAAACCAGATCTGCTTTTGCCCGCGGTAATGTCCGCGCGCGTCGCGCCGTATGAAGTGCTCGGGCACTTCGTAGCGCAGCCAGTCGCGTGTGCGCGCAATGATGCGCACATGCTCGGCCCTCAGCCCCACCTCTTCATGGAGCTCTCTGAACATCGCCTGCTCGGGCGTTTCGCCATGCTTGATGCCCCCTTGCGGGAACTGCCAGGAATGGGTGCGGATGCGCTTACCCCAGAACACTTCGTTCCTGTGGTTGAGCAGGATGATGCCGACGTTGGGCCGGAAGCCTTCACGGTCGAGCATAATCAACCTCAAATCTATAGTTGGTTTGATTATTGCATTGGGCCCACGGTCCTGCATGATCCTCGCTTACCCTCAGACCCCCGTGCGTTCAGACCTGACCCTGGATGCGCCCACACCACAGTCCCGTTCCGATGAAAGCCTCCCAGTTCTTCATTTCCACGCTCAAAGAAGCGCCCGCCGATGCCGAGGTGGTGAGCCACAAGCTGATGATGCGCGCCGGCATGATCAAGCGCCTGGGGGCCGGTATCTACAACTACATGCCCATGGGGCTGCGTGTGATCCGCAAGGTCGAGGCCATCATCCGCGAGGAGATGAACCGCGCCGGCGCGGTGGAGCTGCTGATGCCGGTGGTGCAGCCGGCCGAGCTGTGGCAGGAGACCGGGCGTTTCGACAAGATGGGCCCCGAGCTGCTGCGCGTGAAGGATCGCCATGACCGCGACTTCATCATCCAGCCGACCTCCGAAGAGGTGATCACCGATATCGCACGGCAGGAACTGCGCAGCTACAAACAGCTGCCCAAGAATTTCTATCACATCCAGACCAAGTTCCGTGACGAGCGCCGGCCGCGCTTCGGCATCATGCGCGGCCGCGAGTTCACCATGAAGGACGCTTACTCCTTCGACCGCGATGTCGCCTCCGCCGGGCGCAGCTACGAGAACATGTACGGCGCCTACTGCAAGATCTTCGATCGCCTCGGCCTGCAGTACCGCGCCGTCGCCGCCGATACCGGAGCCATTGGCGGTGATCGTTCGCACGAATTCCAGGTGATCGCCGATACCGGTGAAGACGCCATCGTCTACTGCCCGAGCAGCGATTTCGCCGCCAACATCGAGCTGGCCGAGGCCGTGGCCCTGCTGGGCGCGCGCGGCACGGCCGCACAGGCGCTGGTGAAGACGCCGACCCCGGGCAAGGCCACTTGCGAGGACGTGGCCGCGCTGCTGGGCCTACCGCTGGCGCAGACCGTCAAATCCCTGGTGCTCGCCACCGACGAGCTCGATGAGCAGGGCGTCATCGTCAAGTCCACCGTCTGGCTGCTGCTGGTGCGTGGCGATCACGAGCTCAACGAGGTCAAGGCGGGCAAGGTCGAAGGGCTGAAGGGGGGCTTCCGCTTCGCCAGCGTGGCCGAGATCGACGAACACTTCGGCTGCAAGCCGGGCTATCTGGGCCCGATCGGTCTGAAGAAGCCGGTCAAGATCGTGGCCGACCGCACCGTGGCCCAGATGTCGGACTTCGTCTGTGGTGCCAATGAGGCCGACTTCCACTACACCGGTGCCAACTGGGCGCGCGACCTGCCCGAGCCCGACCTGGTGGCCGACATCCGCAACGTCGTGGTGGGCGATCCCTCGCCGGACGGCAAGGGCGTGCTGGCGATCCAGCGTGGTATCGAGGTGGGCCATGTGTTCTATCTGGGCACCAAGTACTCGGCCGCGATGAACGCCAATTTCCTGGACGAGAACGGCAAGCCCCAGCCGATGGAGATGGGCTGCTACGGCATCGGCGTGACCCGCATCCTGGGCGCCGCCATCGAGCAGAACCACGATGCGCGCGGCATCATCTGGCCGGATGCGATCGCGCCCTTCACCGTGGTGCTGTGCCCGATCGGCATGGACCGCAGCGAGGAAGTGAAGCTGGCGGCCGAGCGCCTGCACGACGAGTTGCAAGCCCTTGGCGTCGATGTGCTGCTGGATGATCGCGGCGAGCGCCCCGGTGCCATGTTTGCCGACTGGGAGCTGGTGGGCGTGCCGCATCGCGTGGTGCTGTCAGATCGTGGCCTCAAGGAAGGCCAGGTCGAGTACCAGGGCCGCCGTGACGCCGAGGCCACCAAGCTGGCGCTGGTCGAGGTGCTGGCCCATCTGAAGGGCAAGCTCAAGCTTTGAAGCGTCGCGGCCTGTTCTACGCAGCGCTGGCGGGGCTGGCGCTGCCCGGTCGTGGCTGGGCCGGCGCACAGATCGAGGAGCCGCTGCAAGACCAGGTGCGCTCGGCGCTCTCCTCGGCGATCGCCAACAGCGCGCCGCCCAAGCCACGCTTCGATTCCACCGACGCGCGCCTTGCCTATCTGCGCTGGCTGGGCGTGATGAGCGAGCGCCTGAAGAGCCGCAAGAGCGAGGCGCTCACCCGCATCGAGTTCCTTGAGACCGTCTGGTACGAGGCCAAGCGTGCCGGGCTGGAGCCCGCCCTGGTGCTGGGCCTGGTGGAAGTGGAAAGCGGTTTCCGCAAATACGCCATCAGCATGGCCGGCGCGCGCGGCTATATGCAGGTGATGCCCTTCTGGGCCAAGTCCATCGGTGATGGCCAGGCCTCCAGGCTGTTCCATATGCAGACCAATCTGCGCTTTGGCTGCGTGATCCTGCGCCACTACCTGGACCGCGAGCAGGGCGATATGTTCCTCGCCCTGGGCCGCTACAACGGCAGCCGCGGCCGGCCCGAATATCCGAATGCAGTGTTCGCCAACCGGCGCAAATGGCTGCTGCCGGAGGAGCGCTGATCAGCGCAGGCCCTGCCAGCTCTTGGGCGTGGCGCCCACCAGGCCGGCCAGTTCCAGCACCCGCTCGGCACTCTCGTCGACCATCTCGGCGATGCTTTGCGGGTGGTGATAGAAGGCCGGCAGGGGCGGAAAAATGATGCCGCCCATCTCGGTGACCGCCGTCATATTGCGCAGATGCGCCAGGTTGAAGGGCGTCTCGCGCACCATCAGGATGAGGCGGCGGCGTTCCTTCAGGGTGACGTCGGCCGCGCGCGTCAGCAGGTTGTCGCCAAAGCCATGCGCGATGGCGGCCAGGCTCTTCATCGAGCAGGGCGCCACCACCATGGCGGTGCTGGCAAAGCTGCCGCTGGCCACACAGGCGCCCACGTCGCCGGGCGCATAAGCCGCATCCGCTTCGCGCTCCAGCGCGTCGCGGCTCAGCCCCAGCTCATGATGGGCATTCAGCACCCCGGCCGGGGTGAGTATCAGATGGGTCTCCGCGCCCAGCTCGCGCGCGCGCCGCAGCAGCCGCAAGCCATAGGCCGCACCGGTGGCGCCCGTGATGCCGACAACCAGGCGTTGCCGCATGCCTCAGGCCTGCTGGCCCAGCATCTGCTGCAGCTCGCCGGCCTCGTACATCTCCATCATGATGTCCGATCCGCCCACGAACTCGCCGTTCACGTACAGCTGCGGAATGGTGGGCCAGCTGGCGTAGTCCTTGATGCCCTGGCGCACTTCCTCGTCTTCCAGCACGTTGAAGGTCTTCAGATCATTGACGCCGCAGGCCTTGAGGATCTGGATGGCGCGGCCGGAGAAGCCGCACATCGGAAACTGGGCCGTGCCCTTCATGAACAGCACCACGCGGTTGCTCTTCACCAGGCTGTCAATGCGTTGTTGAACGTCGCTCATGTCGTCTAGTCCTTGCAGGGTTGGAGGGCGCTGCGGCCGCGGATGAAAAAGCAATGGCCGCGCATGGCGGCCATTATCGGCGAGGGGCAATGTCCGGACGCGCGGCGTGGGCGGATGCTGGCTCAATAGCTGTACGACAGGCCCAGCTGCAGCACCGGCTTGTAGCGCATATCGCGCAGCAGGTCTTCCACCGCCTGGGCGCTGCTCTGGCCCAGACGGAAGCCGCCATAGCCGCCGCCCACCAGCCCCAGGTCGGCGCTGAACCCCCAGCCGCCACGCAAGGAATGGCCGGTATAGCCGATGCCCAGATAGGACAGCGAGGCGCTCGGATCGCCGCGCTCGGCGCCCGACAGCATGCTGACGCTGCGTTGCCCCAACGCGAAATTCTGGCTCTGCAGCGCGGCGCCCTGGCCCAGTGCCAGGCCCGAACTGCTTTGCGAGAGCGACAGCGGCCCCATCAGCAGGCCGCCGGTGGCGCGCAGGCCGCCCTGGATGCCATGGCCGAGGCCCGAGCCGGTGAGGTAGTAGTCGCCCAGCAGATTGGCGCTCAGCAGGCGCGAGCCGCCGCTGCGCAGCGGTTCGGCCAGCAGACCGGTGTTGACGTCCTGGCTGCTCAACTGGATGCGGGCCTGCCAGCGTCCCAGGCCCTGGGGCTCCAGCTTGAGCCCGTTGTCGGCCCAGGCGCTGTGGGCGGCACACAGTCCCGCAACAGCCATCAAGAGCCCCGCCAGATGAGTGCGTGAAACTCGAGCTATGACCCGCATGACGATCTCCCGGTGCGTGGAGGAGGGCGCGCATTGCGTGACCCTCGGAGCTTGATGCTACGCCCCGGCCCGGCCCTTGTGCAGCGCAAATTGCACGGTGTTGGGCTTTCTGTTGCGGGCTTGCCCAGGCGCGGCCTCAGCCCGGCCAGCGGCCCCCGCTGGCACGTTGCTGCTCGCCCAGGTCGCGCCGGCAATCGACGTCGGCAAACCCGGCCGCCTGTAGCGCGGCCGCGACGGCCGGGGCCTGGTCGTAGCCATGCTCCAGCAGCAGATGGCCGCCCGGCTGCAGATGCGCCGGTGCGCCCTGGGCCAGGCGGGCCAGGTCGGCCAGCCCATCGCCACCCGGTGTCAGCGCCGCCAGCGGCTCATGCCGCAGCGCCCGCAGATGCGGGTCATCGCCGGCGATATAGGGCGGGTTGCTGACGATCAGGTCGAAGCGCTGCCCGGCAAAGGGCTCCCACCAACTGCCCAAATGGAACTGCACGGCCAGCCCTAGCCGCTGCGCATTCGCCGCCGCGACGGCCAGGGCCGCGGGGCTGCGGTCCGAGGCATGCAGCTCGGCGCGGGGGCAGCGGTGCTTGATGGCCAGCGCGATCGCGCCACTGCCGGTGCCCAGGTCCAGCACCCGCGGCGTGGCCAGGCTGCTGGCCTGCAGCAGCTCCAATGCCCAATCCACCAGCAGCTCGGTGTCGGGGCGCGGCACCAGCGTGGCGGGGCTGACCTGCAGGCGCAGGCCATGGAATTCCTTTTCGCCCGCCAGATAGGCCAGCGGCACGTCGTCGAGGCGCTGTTCCAGCCAATCCGCAAAGCGCGCGCTCAAGGCCGGCGGCACGGTTGCGTCGTCATGGGCGATCAGCCAGGAGCGATCGCACTGCAGCAGCTGCGCCAGCAGCAGCTGGGCTTCCAGGCGCTCCAGGCCGGCCGCGCGGGCCTGCGCCAGGGCCTCGGCGACGGTCATGCCCGGCCTTCCAAGGTGGCCAGCTGCTCGGCGGCCTGGGCCTGTTGCAGACCCTGCACCACGTCGCCCAGATCACCGTCCATGATGGCGCCCAGCTTGTAGAGCGTCAGGTTGATGCGGTGGTCGGTGAGCCGGCCCTGCGGAAAGTTGTAGGTGCGGATGCGGTCGCTGCGGTCGCCGCTACCGATCAGGCTCTTGCGCGTGGCGGCCTCCTTGGCGGCGCGCTCGTTCTTGTCCTTGTCGCGCAGGCGGGCGGCCAGCACGGCCATGGCCTTGGCCTTGTTGCGGTGCTGGCTGCGGTCGTCCTGGCATTCGGCCACCAGGCCGGTGGGCAGGTGGGTGATGCGGATCGCGCTGTCGGTCTTGTTGACGTGCTGGCCGCCGGCGCCGCTGGCGCGGAAGGTGTCGATGCGCAGCTCGGCCGGGTTGAGCTGGATCTCCTCGGCCTCGTCGGGCTCCGGCATCACCGCCACGGTGCAGGCGCTGGTATGGATGCGTCCCTGCGACTCGGTGGCCGGCACGCGTTGCACGCGATGCCCGCCCGATTCGAACTTGAGCCGGCCGTAGACCGAGGGGCCTTCGATGCGCAGCACCAGTTCCTTGTAGCCACCCAGATCGGATTCATTGGCCGAGAGGATTTCGGTGCGCCAGCCCTGGCTCTCCGCGAAGCGCATGTACATGCGCGCGAGATCGCCCGCGAACAGCGCCGATTCATCGCCACCGGCGCCGGCGCGGATTTCCAGAAAGGCCGGACGCTCGTCATCCGGATCGCGCGGCAGCAGGGCCAGCTGGAGTTCTTCGTGCAGGCGCGCGAGATCGGCCTCGGCGCTGCCGATTTCCTCGCGCGCCATCTCGGCCATCTCGGGGTCGGACAGCAGTTCGCGTGCGGCGATCAGGTCGCGCTCGCGCTGCAGATAGGTCTGGTAGCGCGTCACCAGGTCCGAGACTTCGGACTGTTCCTTGGTGAGGGCGCGGTAGCGCTTCATGTCGGCGGCGATGGAGCCGTCGGCCAGGGTGGAGTCGAGTTCGTGCAGTCGGAAGCCGAGGCGTTCGAACTGCTGGCGCAGGGAGTCTTTCATGGGAGCGTCAGGGGGCTGGAGCACGAAGGCCGCGCCCAGCATGTGGGCGCGGGGTTGCGGGCTGGTGCAGCGCCGCTAATGCTCGGCCGGGTCGCGGGTGCTCTTGCGCAGGAACAGGCGCGAGACGGTATGCGCCAGAGCCACGCGCTGTTCGCCGTCGGCGGCGTGCAGTTCGGCCAAGGTGCCATGCAGCATCTTCTGGGTGAGGCCGCGCGAGAGTGCTTCCAGCACCGCCTCGACGTCCTCGCCGCGCGCCAGCAGCTTGCGGGCGCGCTGGATCTCGAGGGCGCGCCAGTCGTCGGCCTGGGCATTCAGGGCCTGGATCAGCGGCACGGTGTGGCGCTGGCCCAGCCAGTGCACAAAGCTCTGCACGCCGTTCTCGATGATGGCCTCGGCCTGCTCGACGGCGGCCTGGCGCTTTTCGCCGGCGGATTGCACCAGCTGCGCCAGATCGTCGACGGTGTAGAGATACACATCGTCCAGCTGGGCAACTTCCTGCTCGATGTCGCGCGGCACGGCCAGATCGACCATGAACATGGGCTTGCGCTTGCGCTTCTTCAGCGCCCGCTCCACCGCGCCCAGGCCGATCAGCGGCAGGCTGCTGGCGGTGCAGGAAATCACCGCATCGAATTCATGCAGGCGGTCGGGCAGGTCCGACAAGCGCATCGCCTCGGCACCCAGATGGCCGGCCAGCTTCTCGCCGCGCTCCAGCGTGCGATTCGCCACCGCCATGGCCTTGGGGTTCTTGGCTGCGAAATGGGTGGCCACCAGTTCGATCATTTCGCCGGCGCCCACGTAGAGCACCTTGATCGCGCTGAGATCCTCGAACAGCTGGGCGGCCAGGCGCACCGAGGCGGCGGCCATGCTGATGGAGTGGGCGCCGATCTCGGTGGAGCTGCGCACTTCCTTGGCCACCGAGAAGCTGCGCTGAAACAGCTGGTGCAAGGTGGTGCCCAGGGTGCCGGCCTGGTCGGCCTCGCGTACCGCCTGCTTCATCTGGCCCAGGATCTGCGGCTCACCCAGCACCATCGAATCCAGGCCGCTGGCCACGCGGAAGGCGTGGCGCGCCGCGGCGCTACCCTCCATCACATAGGCATGGTCCATCAGCGCCGAACTGCCCACGCCGCCCACCTCGGCCAGCCAGGCCACCGTGGGTTGCACCAGGGTCGGGCTGCCGGCCACATAGAGCTCGGTGCGGTTGCAGGTCGAGAGCATGGCCGCCTCGGGTGTGGCCTTGCGGGGGGCATGGGCCTGCACCTGGTCGCGGAAACCGAGCAGGGTGGGCGCCAATTGCTCCAGCGAGAACGCGAAACGTCCGCGCAGGTCCAGGGGCGCGGAGTTGTGGTTCAGGCCGAGAGCGAAGACCGTCATGGGGCGATTATAAAATTTGAGCCGAATCTTTGCGGGCGGCCGGGGCCGGCTTTCCGCTCTAGAACTTGATGCGCATCAAGCTTGCCTGTTTTTCAGAACCGTTGGGCACACCGTGAACCTCGTCGACGCCCTCGGGCACCTAGTCAATCTGTTCGCGCCCGCCTGGGGCGTGGCTGCCCTGATGGCGCTGGCGATCAAGCTCGTCTGGCGGCGCGAGCATCATGCCCTGGCCTGGCGCCGCCTGCTGCTGTGGGGTGGCTTGGGCGGTAGCCTGGCGGTGCTGGTGGCGCTGGCCTGGCTGGCGCGCGACGGCACCATGCTGGGCTACGGCCTGACGCTGCTGGGCGTGGTGTTGCCTCAATGGTGGCTGACGCTCAAACGCTGAGGGCGGCGCCCAATTCGGCCTGCAGGGGCACCTCGGCGCGCAGCGAATGCGCGAAGGCCTGGCTGATCTGCACATCGATCAGCTGATTCATCAGGCGCGGGTGACCCTTGAAGTTGACGATGCGGTTGCACTCGGTGCGCCCCATCAGTTCGCTGGCGTCCTTGCGGGCGTTGCCCGAAACCAGGATGCGTTGCGTCGTGCCCACCATGCGCTGGCTGATCGCCAGCGTGTTGGCCTCGATCACGGCCTGCAACTCCTGCAGGCGCCTGACCTTGGTCTCATACGGCGTGCTGTCCTCCAGGTTTGCCGCCGGTGTACCCGGGCGGGGGCTGAAGATGAAGCTGAAGGAGGCGTCGAAGCCCACGTCGTCGACCAGCTTCATCAGCTTGGCATGGTCGTCCTCGGTTTCGCCCGGGAAGCCGACGATGAAGTCGCTGGCGATGCGGATGTCGGGCCGGATGGCGCGCAGCTTGCGGATCGTGCTCTTGAACTCCAGCGCCGTGTAGCCGCGCTTCATCGCCATCAGGATGCGGTCGCTGCCATGCTGCACCGGCAGATGCAGATGGTTCACCAACTGCGGCACCTTGCCATAGGCCTCGATGAGGCGCTGGCTGAATTCATTCGGATGGCTGGTGGTGAAGCGCAGGCGCTCGATGCCGGGGATCTCGGCGCAGTATTCGAGCAGCAGGGCCAGGTCGGCGTACTCGCTGGTGTCCCCCATCTTGCCCCGGTAGGCGTTGACGTTCTGCCCCAGCAGATTGAATTCCTTCACGCCCTGGTCGGCGAGGCCGGCGATCTCGGTCAGCACGTCCTCGAAGGGGCGCGACATTTCCTCGCCGCGGGTGTAGGGCACCACGCAATACGAGCAGTACTTGGAGCAGCCCTCCATGATGGAGACGAAGGCGCTGCCGCCATCGACCTTGGCGGGCGGCAGATTGTCGAACTTCTCGATCTCGGGGAAGCTGATGTCCACCTGCGGCCGCGCCTGCTCACGGCGCGCGGCCAGCATGGCGGGCAGGCGGTGCAGGGTCTGCGGGCCGAACACCACGTCCACATAGGGCGCGCGCTCGATGATGGCCGCGCCTTCCTGGCTGGCCACGCAACCGCCCACGCCGATCATCACGCCCTTGGCCTTCAGATGCTTGACGCGGCCCAGGTCAGAGAACACCTTCTCCTGTGCCTTCTCGCGCACCGAGCAGGTGTTGAAGAGGATCAGGTCGGCCTGCTCGACGTCGTTGGTAGGCTCATAGCCTTCGGCCGCGCCCATCACATCGGCCATCTTGTCCGAGTCGTACTCGTTCATCTGGCAGCCAAAGGTCTTGATGAATACTTTTTTCGTCGTGCTCATGGCATTGCTCCGACCGGGCGGGGCGACGCGCGCGCCCGCTGGGCCTGGTGAATCAGTGGCGGATCAGGGCTTGGACCAGACCTGCGCGGCGCGGTCGAACTGCCAGCTGGCAGCCTCTTGGGGCGTGCGGGGCCAGGTCTTGTTGGCCAGCTCGGCCTCGTTGAGGACCCACAGGTCCATCAGCAGGCCCGAGATGTCCACGGTGTAATGCACCACGAGCTTTTGCCCGACCAGGGCGGCCGACATCTGCAGCAGGTTCTCGGTGCCGCGGATGCGGCTGCCCGGTGCCAAGCGCGCTGGCTGCCCGTTCAGCAGCACGTCGGGCGGCTGCAGCACCGTCAGCTCGCCGCGCAAGGCTTGGGCGGGAAACTGGCGATGGACTTGCGCATGAGCCGAGAGGCTCATCGTTGCGGCCGCCAGGGCGGCAAGTACACAGCGGTACATGGTATGTGTCCAGTGGCTGCGGAGGTCAGCAATGCTAACCAGAAAAGACAACGGCCCGGGAAACTTTGCTTTTGAAGGCGGGTTCCTCGGGCCGTCTGTGCCCGACCGTGAGGTCGGGTGTCGGTGTTTTGGTGGCGCTTCAGGGATTCGAACCCCGGACCTGCGGATTATGATTCCGTCGCTCTAACCGGCTGAGCTAAAGCGCCTCAAGCCCGCCATTGTAGCCAGGTTTTCGAGGACAATGCAAGCACTCGCGCAAGGGTCACAAAAAATATCTGTTCGCGCCGGGTTCCAGCTCGTCTAAGAGCGCACCGAAAGCAGCATTCATGTTCAGTTTCTTCAAGAAGAAGTTTGGCGCAACACCCGCTCAGGAGCCGGTTCCGGTGCCAGTGCCGCCGGCGAGTTCCGCGACACCCGACCTGGTGGCGCCAGCCGCTGCGCCGCAATCCACTCAGCCGGTCGTGGCCGAAGCCGCGCCGCGCAAGACCTGGCTCGAGAAGCTCAAGCTCGGCCTGCGCAAGACGGGCTCCAGCATCGCCCAGGTCTTTACCGGCACGCAGATCGACGACGCGCTGTATGAGGAACTGGAGTCCGCGCTGCTGATGGCCGATGCGGGCGTGAAGGCCACCGAGTTCCTGCTCGAGGACCTGAAGCGGCGCGTCAAGGAGGCCAAGGCCACCGAGCCCTCGGCGGTGCGCGGCTTGCTGATCGAGTCGCTGACCGAGTTGCTCAAGCCGCTGGAAAAGGCGCTCAGCGTGGGCGAGCATCAGCCCACCGTGGTGATGGTGGTGGGCGTGAACGGCGCCGGCAAGACCACCAGCATCGGCAAGCTGACGCGCCATCTGGCGGATGCCGAACAGAAGGTGCTGCTGGCCGCGGCCGACACCTTCCGTGCCGCGGCGCGCGAGCAACTCTCGGTATGGGCCGATCGCACGCGGGTGGAGATCGTCAGCCAGGAGGGGGGCGATCCGTCGGCGGTGACCTTCGATGCGGTGGTGGCCGGCCGCGCGCGTGGCTGCGATGTGGTGATTGCCGACACCGCCGGCCGCCTGCCGACCCAGCTGCATCTGATGGAAGAGCTGAAGAAGATACGCCGCGTGATCGGCAAGGCCCAGGCCGAGGCACCGCACGAGGTGCTGCTGGTGGTGGATGGCAATACCGGCCAGAACGCGCTGACCCAGGTGAAGGCCTTCGACGATGCGCTGGGCCTCACCGGCCTGATCGTCACCAAGCTCGACGGCACGGCCAAGGGCGGGGTGCTGGCGGCGATTGCGCGCGAGCGGCCCATCCCGGTCTACTTCATCGGCGTGGGCGAGAAGCTGGAAGACCTGCAGACCTTCAGCGCGCGCGAGTTCGCGCAGGCGCTGCTGGAGTGAGGCCGGAGGGGCTCAGCCCATGCCTCCCATGCCCTTGAGCCCCTTCATCCCGCCCATCTTCTTCATCATCTTCATCAGGCCGCCGCCGCTCATCTTCTTCATCATGCCCTGCATCTGGTCGAACTGATTCAGCAGGCGGTTGACGTCCTGGATCTGTACGCCGGCGCCGGCGGCGATGCGGCGCTTGCGGCTGGCCTTGCTCTTACCGTCCATCAACAGGGCGGGTTGGCGGCGCTCTTTGGCCGTCATGGCATTCAGGATGCCTTCCATGCGCTTCATGTCCCGCTCGGCGCGGTCCATGTCGGCCTGACCCGCCTTGGCAGCCATTTGCGTGGGCAGCTTGTCCATCAGGCTGGAGAGGCCGCCCATCTTCTTCATCGACGAGATCTGCGCGAGGAAGTCGTTGAGGTCGAAACCGCTGCCGCTCTTGAGCTTGCCGGCCAGCTTCTCGGCCGCCGCCAGGTCCACGCCCTTGCTGACCTCTTCCACCAGGGCCACGATGTCGCCCATGCCCAGCACGCGGCCGGCATGGCGTTCGCCGTCGAACACCTCCAGGCCGTCGATCTTTTCGGACACGCCGGCAAACTTGATCGGCGCGCCGGTGACCTGACGCACCGAGAGTGCGGCCCCGCCGCGCGAGTCGCCGTCCAGCTTGGTGAGGATCACGCCGGTGAGCGGCAAGGCCTCCTTGAAGGCCCTGGCGGTGTTGATCGCATCCTGACCCTGCATGGCGTCCACCACGAACAGGGTCTCGACCGGGTTGAGCGTGGCGTGCAGCTCCTTGATCTCGGCCATCAAGGCCTCATCGATCGCCAGGCGGCCGGCGGTGTCGACCAGCAGCACGTCAAAGTAATGCTTCTTGGCGTAGTCCAGCGCCGCCAGCGCGATCTCGCGCGGCTTCTGGTCGGGCGAGGAGGCAAACCATTCGCCGCCGGCCTGGGCGGTGACGGTTTTGAGCTGCTCGATGGCGGCGGGGCGGTAGACGTCGGCCGAGACCGTCAGCACCTTTTTCTTGCGCTTCTCGATCAGGTGCTTGGTGAGCTTGGCGGTGGTGGTGGTCTTGCCCGCGCCCTGCAGGCCGGCCATCAGGATCACCGCCGGCGGCTGGGCCGCGAGGTTGATGTCGCTGACGCCCTCGCCCATGGTGGCGGCAAGCTCCTTGTGCACGATGCCCACCAGGGCCTGGCCGGGGGAGAGCGAGCCCACCACCTCGGCGCCCAGGGCTTTTTCCTTCACCCGCGCGATGAAGTCGCGCACCACCGGCAGGGCCACGTCGGCCTCCAGCAGGGCCATGCGCACTTCGCGCAGCATGTCCTGCACATTGCTTTCGGTGATGCGGGCCTGGCCGCGCATCGTTTTCACGAGCAGGCTCAGGCGGTCGGTCAGGGTGGATGCCATGGGGGGAGGCGCCACCGGGAAGGTGGTCGCGCATAAGTACACTGTGGCGATGATTTTATCGTTCGCCACTCCAGAGTCCGTGAGCGCCTGGCTTGCGGGGCTCAGTTTGCTCTGCGCGGCCGGCTATACGGCCGCTGCTTTCACCGCCGAAACGCGCCAGCAGGGCCTGCGCGGCATGCTGGTGGCGGTGTGGGCGGTGCACCTGCTGGCGCTGCTGCTGGACATCGCCGGCATCGGCCTGCCGCAGCCCGGCGCGCGCTTCGGCTTTGCGCCGGCGCTGTCGATGACGCTGTGGCTGGTGCTGGGCGTCTATCTGGTGGAGAGCCGCTTCGTGCCGCTGCCGGGGGCGCGCCGCGTGCTGTCGGCGCTGGGGGCGGCCGTGGTGCTGCTGGCCTGGGCGTTTCCGGGCGAGAGCCGGCCCCTGGCCGCCTCGCCCTGGGCGCCGCTGCATTGGGTGATGGGGCTGGCCTCGTACGGCTTGTTCGGCGTGGCCGTGCTGCATGCCGCGATGCTGAATCGCGCCGAGCGCGAGATGCGTTCGCGCAAGGGCCAGGGCGTGGTGGCGCTGGGCATGCCCTTGCTCAGGCTCGAGCGCCTGACCTTCCAGTTCGTGGGCGCGGGCGTGACCGTGCTGTCGCTGGCCCTGCTGCTGGGCTGGTGGTTCACGCCGCATTGGCGCTGGGACCACAAGAATCTGCTGTCGGTGCTGGGCTGGCTGGTGCTGACCGGCCTGCTCACCGGCCGCCATGTGTTCGGCTGGCGCGGCCGGCGCGCCACGCGCTGGCTCTACTTCGGCGCCGCGCTGCTGCTGCTGTCCTATGCCGGCTCGCGCTTTGTGCTTGAGGTGGTGCTGCAGCGGGGAGTGGTCTGAATGTTGAAATTCCTGGTCCTGATCGCCTTGCTGGCGCTGCTGTTCTACATGCTGGGCCTGAAGCGCGCGCGGCCGCCACAGGCCGGGCGGCGCGATGAAGCGCCTGCGCCGCCGCCAGCCCAGCCCCAGGCGATGGTGAGCTGTGCCGAGTGCGGCCTGCATCTGCCGCAGCAGGACGCCTTGCCCGGCCGCGGCGGGCAGTTCTGCAGCGCCGCGCACAGGGCGGCCTTCGAGGCGCGCAACCCGCCTCCGGCATGAGGCAAGACCTGCCCCCGGCCGATCGTCGCGGCACCGAACGCCGCCGTGCCGAGCGCCGGCGCAGCCAGCGTCGCGGCCCCGATGCCGGGGCGGACGCGCAGGCCTCGTGGTTCGGCCCCAGCCAGGGCGATACCGACTGGGGCGGGCTGGCCCATGAGGCGCCAGACGGCGCGGCCGGCGATTCGCAGTTCTTTTTCCAGCCGGCGCGCCACCTGCATGGCGATGCGAGCGGCGATGCCTTCCAGCGCCTGTATCGCGCCTTCCTCGGCGCGCGCGCGGCGCTGGGGCTGGCGCTTGCCGCAACGCAGCTGATGGCGCGCGCCTTCGGCACGCTGGCGCCCGATTGGCTGCTAGGCCTGTCGGTGGGCTATGCGGCACAGGCGCTGGGGCTCTGGCTGTGGTCGAACTTCGTGCAGGCCGGCGCAGCGCGCCAGCTGGCGCGGCTGACGGGCTGGCAATGGCTGCTCAGCATCGGCTTTGACCTGGCCCTGTTCGGCGCCTTGCACGTGCTGGACGCGGGCAGCGGCCTCAGCTTTGCCGCGCTCTTCATCATGCCGGTGCTGATGGCTGGCGTGCTGACGCCGCGGCTGTTTGCGCTCGCCACCGCGGCGCTGGCGACCCTGGTGCTGCTGGGGGCGGCGCTGTGGTCGCTGGCGCATGGCGTGGATGCCGGCCTGCGCCTGACCCAGGCCGGCCTGGTGGGCAGCGGCTTCTTCGTCGTCAGCCTGCTCGCCAGCGAGCTGGCCAGCCGGCTGGCGCGCGAGGAGCAATCGGCGCGCGGCAGCATGGAGCTGGCGCGCCAGCAGGCCGAGCTGAACCGGCTCGTGATCGACGAGATGCAGGAGGGCGTGCTGGTGGTGGACCGGCGCGGCCGCGTGCGTGCCGCCAACCCGGCCGCGCGGGCGCTGCTGTCGGACGGCGGCATGGTGCGCACCGCGCCGTTCCAGCTGCGCGGCGTGCTCGCCTGGGCCCCGCTGGTGGCGGCGGTGGAGCGCGCTTTTGCGGAGGGCGTCTGGCCGGAGGCCGGGCGGGACGTGCAGCTGGAATTCCACGTCGCGCTGCAGCGCAGCCTGCGCGTGCGCATGCGCTTCACGCGCCGGCGCGAGTCCGATGCCAGCGAGGATCTCTGCGTGCTCTTCGTCGAGGACAACCGCAATGTGCAGGCGCGCAGCCGCCAGGAGAAGCTGGCCGCGATGGGGCGCGTGTCGGCGGGCATCGCCCATGAGATCCGCAACCCGCTGGCGGCGATCGCCCAGGCCAATGCCCTGCTGGCCGAGGACGGCCTGGACGCGCGCAGCGCGCAGCTGACCGGCATGGTGGCTTCCAATGTGCAACGCCTCAAGCGCATCGTCGACGATGTCATGGAGGTGGCCCCCGGCGTGGTGCCCGAGCCGATGCCGGTGAATGCTAGCGAGCTGGTGGCGCAGGTCTGTCAGGACTGGGCGCGCACCAACGGCCTCGAACTGGCGCCGCGCAGCGAGCTGCTGCGCGTGGAACTGGCCGAGCATGCCATCCAGGTCAGCTTCGAGCCCGAGCATCTGCGCCGCATCCTCGTCAATCTGCTGGACAACGGCCTGCGCCACGCGCATGAGCTGCCGGGGGCGGTGCAGGTGAGCCTGCGCGCGCAGTCCGAGCAATGGGCGGTGTTGTCGGTGCTGAGCCTGGGCGATGCCATTCCGCCGGATGTGGAGCGGCATCTGTTCGAACCCTTCTTCTCCACCCGCAGCCGCGGCTCCGGGCTGGGCCTCTATATCTGCCGCGAGCTGTGCGAGCGCTATGGTGGGCGCATCGAGTACGCCCGGCGGGTCGAGCTGGAGCCGCCCGGCAATGAGTTCTCCGTCATACTCAAGCGCGTGGCCGCCCACGCCGTCCCGACATGAGCACAGCAGCACCCGCATTCAGCCTTCTGGTCGTCGACGATGAGCCCGATCTGCGCACGCTTTACGAGCTGACCCTGCTGCGCGAGGGTTATGAGCTGGAGACCGCGGGCAGCGTCGAAGACGGCCTGGCGCGCTTGAAGGCCAGGCGCTACAGCGCCGTCATCACCGATATGCGCCTGCCCGATGGCAGCGGCCTGGACATCCTGCGCTGGCTGGAGCAGCAGGGCCGCCAGGAGAAGACGCTGGTGATCACCGCCTATGGCTCGGCCGAGAACGCGGTGGAGGCGCTCAAGGCCGGCGCCTACGACTACCTCACCAAGCCGGTGGACCTGCGCCAGTTCCGCATGGTGGTGGCCTCGGCACTGGGGCGCATGCCGGCCAGCCTGCCCTCGGTCGTGCCCTCGCAGCTGCCCTCCGAGGCGGCCACCCAGGAACCGACCCTGCCGACGCCGCGCGCGCCGGCGCCGCTGCCGCGCAAGGCGGCGCCCAGCGCCCAGGCGCTGGCCGACACGCGCGCGGCCACCGCCCTGGACCGTTTGGTGGGCGACTCGCTGGCGATGCAGCAGGTGCGCGCGCTGATCGAGAAGGTGGCGCGCAGCATGGCGCCGGTGCTGCTGCATGGCGAGTCGGGCACCGGCAAGGAGCTGGTGGCGCGCGCCATCCACGATGTCAGCGCGCGATCGGCCCAGCCCTTCATCGCGGTGAACTGCGGCGCCATTCCCGAGCAATTGCTGGAGGCCGAGTTCTTCGGCTATCGCAAGGGCGCCTTCACCGGTGCCAGCGAAGACCGCGAGGGCTTCTTCCAGGCGGCCAATGGCGGCACCCTGTTCCTGGATGAAATCGGCGACCTGCCGCTGGCCATGCAGTCCAAGCTGCTGCGCGCGCTGCAGGAGCGCTCGGTGCGGCCGGTGGGGGCGGTGGTGGAGGCGCCGGTGAATGTGCGCCTGCTCAGCGCCACCCACAAGGATCTGGCGCTGGAGGTGGGGGCGGGACGCTTCCGGCAGGACTTGTATTACCGGCTGAACGTGATCCAGATCCGCGTGCCGCCGCTGCGCGAGCGCATCGAGGATCTGCGCCCCATCAGCGAGCGCGTGCTGACGCGCATTGCCCAGGATGCCGGGGTGACGCCAGTGCCGGTGCTCACCGCGGCGGCGCTGGCGCAGCTGGCGCGCTATGCCTTCCCGGGCAATGTGCGCGAACTCGAGAACCTGCTGCACCGCGCCCTGGCGCTCTCGGGCGGCGAGCGCATCGACGCCGACGACCTCGGCCTGCCCGAGTCGCTGCTGGACGATGCCGAGTTCACGCCCAGCGAGCTGGGCGGCCTGCCCGGCGAGGCGAACGCCGTGGTGGCGCCCGGCGGTGCCGAGCAGCGTCTGCCCAGCGATCTGGCGGCCTATCTGGACGAAGTGGAGCGCGGCATCCTGATACGGGCGCTGGAGCAGCACCGCAACAACCGCACCGCCGCCGGCGCCAGCATGGGCTTGTCGCTGCGCCAGATGCGTTACCGCATGGCGCGTCTGCACATCACCGTGGGTGAGAGCGATGGCAGCGAGGGGCTCTGAGTCCGGCGCGCCGGGGTGGCCAGATGGGTGGTGTGAAGGCTGGTGGCAGGCAGCCACGCGTCTGGACTCGCCCAACTTCGGCACGCGCCCCGAGGGCATGCCCATCGATCTGCTGGTCTTGCACAGCATCAGCCTGCCACCGGGCGAGTATGGCGGCGATGCGATCGAGCGCCTGTTCACCAACCAGCTCGACTTCGATGCCCACCCGTATTACCAGACCATACGCGGCTTGCAGGTCTCGGCGCATTTCCTGATACGCCGCGATGGCGCGCTGCTGCAGTTCGTCTCCTGCGACCAGCGTGCCTGGCATGCCGGCGCCTCCAGCTATTGCGGGCGCGAGAACTGCAATGACTACTCCATCGGCATCGAGCTCGAGGGCCTGGAGGGCGAGCGCTTCGAGGCGGCGCAGTACGAGGCCCTGCAGGCGCTGCTCGCGGGCCTGCGCCGTGCCTACCCGATTCGCAGCGTGGTCGGGCATGAGCATGTGGCGCCGGGCCGCAAAAAAGACCCCGGCCCGGGCTTCGACTGGGCCCGGCTGCGCAGCAGCGTGGCGAGTGCCGGTCTTGAGCTGCCGATGATCTAGGGGTCTGCACCAGGGCTGGGCCGGCAGCAGGATTTCCGGCCCGCGATGAGGCGCCGCCGACGCGGTCCGCGCCGGCCCTGCGGGATCCCGCCGCGACGCTTATTTGGCGCGGCCTCGCGGCCGATTTGGCGCTGCAGGCCCGGCAAACAAAGGCCCCTGCGTGCGCAGCCCCGATGCCATCGGGCCTGGCGCTAGGCCGCAGCCCCGCTGCAGCCCTTGGATGCCGGCGGGCGAGCCTTTCGCTAGCGTGTCAGGTCTTGCCCGTCAACGGGGTTCGCACGCTATTGGTAGTGCTTGAAGAGGCCTGGACCCCCAGATATAGTGTCTCTTCATGCTATCCTTCTGACTTGGGAAATCACTGACATGCCCGTCGCAGCCGCTGCCGTCAGCCCTCGAACCTTGGTGTCTGCCAAGCGTTCAGGCGATCAGGCAATGCGTGGATGGGCCCGGAATGGCGCCGCTCACTGCGGCGCTTTTTTGTCGGTGATCACCCGGTCAGCACCATCGCATGCGCCGGAACGCGCAGACCTCGTCTTGCGTTCCGTGGAGTGCCGCTTTGACCGGGCGCCTCCCAAACCATTTGAAGCCTGAAGCCCGACCGCCCGGTGGTGCGTCGTGGTTTTGCCCATTTCAGATTCGAACGAGACCAGACGAGGAAAGAAAAGCATGCAAACCGTTGTTGCCAGCACGCCTGCCGAGCACGCGCACACCGCCTCCGTGGGCGGCGGTGCACCCAAGCAATCGGCCCATTCGGCCTATGCGGCCTACCAGATCATCCGCCGCAATGGCGCGGTGGTCTCGTTCGAGCCCAGCAAGATCGCCATCGCCCTGATGAAGGCCTTCCTGGCCGTGCATGGCACGACGGGTGCGGCCTCGGCCAGCGTGCGCGAGACGGTGGATGGCCTGACCGAGGCGGTGGTGCGTGCACTGCTGCGCTCGCGCCCCAGCGGCGGCACCTTCCATATCGAGGACGTGCAGGACCATGTGGAGCTGGGCCTGATGCGCGGCGGCCACCATGAAGTGGCGCGCGCCTATGTGCTGTACCGCGAGCGCCGTTCGCAAGAGCGCCTGCGCCAGGGCGAGGTGGCGGCGCCGGTGGCCGAGGCCCAGCTGACGGTGATCGACGGCGGCGTGCGCGTGCCGCTGGACCTGGCGCGCCTGCAGGGCCTGATCGTGTCGGCCTGCGCCAATCTGGGCGCCGACGTGAAGCCCGATCCCATCCTGGCCGAGACCAAGCGCAACCTCTACGACGGCGTGCCCATCGACGAGGTCTACAAGGCCGCCATCCTGGCCGCCCGTACCCTGATCGAGAAGGACCCCGGCTACACGCGCGCCACCGCGCGCCTGCTGATGCACACCATCCGCCGCGAGATCCTCGGTGAAGAGGTCACGCATGAGCAGATGCAGGCCCGCTATGTCGACTACTTCCCCGGCTATATCAAGAAGGGCGTGCAGGCCGAGCTGCTGGACGAGCGCCTGCAGCAGTACGACCTGGTCAAGCTGGGCGCGGCCCTGAAGGCCGAGCGCGACCTGCAGTTCGATTACCTGGGTCTGCAGACCCTGTTCGATCGCTACTTCCTGCACAGCGATGGCAAGCGCATCGAGATGCCGCAGGCCTTCTTCATGCGCGTGGCGATGGGCCTGGCGCTCAACGAGATCGACCGCGAAGCGCGCGCCATCGAGTTCTACGAGGTGCTCTCGAGCTTCGACTTCATGAGCTCGACGCCCACGCTGTTCAACTCCGGCACGCGCCGCTCGCAGCTCTCCAGCTGCTACCTGACCACCGTGGCCGACGATCTGGACGGCATCTACGAGGCGCTGAAGGAAAACGCGCTGCTCTCCAAGTTCGCCGGCGGCCTGGGCAATGACTGGACCCCGGTGCGCGCGCTCGGCTCGCACATCAAGGGCACGAACGGCAAGAGCCAGGGCGTGGTGCCCTTCCTCAAGGTGGTGAACGACACCGCGGTGGCGGTGAACCAGGGCGGCAAGCGCAAGGGCGCCGTCTGCGCCTATCTGGAAAGCTGGCACCTGGACATCGAAGAGTTCCTGGAGCTGCGCAAGAACACCGGCGACGATCGCCGCCGCACCCACGACATGAACACCGCGAACTGGATCCCCGATCTGTTCATGCGCCGTGTCATGGATGGTGGCGACTGGACGCTGTTCAGCCCCTCGACCTGCCCCGACCTGCACGACCTGTTCGGCAAGGCCTTCGAGGAGGCCTATGTGGCCTACGAGGCTAAGGCCGACCGCGGTGAGATCAAGCTCTTCAAGCGCATGCCCGCCAAGGACCTGTGGCGCAAGATGCTCTCGATGCTGTTCGAGACCGGCCATCCCTGGATCACCTTCAAGGACGCCTGCAACGTGCGCTCGCCGCAGCAGCATGTGGGCGTGGTGCACTCGTCCAACCTCTGCACCGAGATCACGCTCAACACCAACGACAACGAGATCGCGGTCTGCAACCTCGGTTCGGTGAATCTGGTGCAGCACCTGAAGGACGGTCAGATCGACCACGACAAGCTGAAGAAGACGATTGCCACGGCCATGCGCATGCTGGACAACGTCATCGACATCAACTACTACGCCGTCAAGAAGGCGCGCGACTCGAACCTGCGCCACCGCCCGGTGGGTCTGGGCATCATGGGCTTCCAGGACGCGCTGTATGCGCTGCGCACGCCCTACGCCTCCGAGGCAGCCGTCGAATTCGCCGACCGCTCGATGGAAGCCGTCTGCTACTACGCCTACTGGGCCTCGACCCAGCTGGCCGAAGAGCGCGGCCGCTACTCCTCGTACCGCGGCTCGCTGTGGGATCGCGGCATCCTGCCGATCGACTCGCTGAACCTGCTGGCCGAGGCACGCGGCGGCTATGTGGAAGTGGACCGCAGCAGCAGCATGGACTGGGATGCCCTGCGTGCGCGCATCGCCGCGCATGGCATGCGCAACAGCAACTGCGTGGCGATCGCCCCCACGGCCACCATCTCCAACATCATCGGCGTGGATGCCTCGATCGAGCCCTGCTTCGGCAACCTCTCGGTCAAGTCCAACCTCAGCGGCGAGTTCACCGTCATCAACGAATCGCTGGTGCGCGACCTCAAGAAGCTGGGTCTGTGGGACGACGTGATGGTGATGGACCTGAAGCACTTCGACGGTTCGCTGCGTCGCATCGACCGCGTGCCCGAAGAGCTCAAGGCCCTTTACGCCACCGCATTCGAAGTCGAGACGCAGTGGTTGGTGGAAGCCGCGGCGCGCCGCCAGAAGTGGATCGACCAGGCGCAGTCGCTCAACATCTACATGGCCGGTGCCTCGGGCAAGAAGCTCGATGAGACCTACAAGCTCGCCTGGTTGCGCGGCCTGAAGACGACCTACTACCTGCGCACCATGAGCGCCTCGTCGGCCGAGAAGAGCACGGTCACGAAGTCGGGTCAGTTGAACTCGGTGTCGAACGCTGGCGGCATGAATGCAGCACCCGCAGTGGCCGCGCCGGCACCGCAGGCAGCACCTGTTGTCAGCGCGGATGCAACGCCCGCCACCGACATCAAGTTCTGCTCGATCGACGATCCGGGCTGCGAGGCTTGCCAGTAATTGAAGTGCTTGCCGCGATCGCCGAGAGGTGGTCGCGGCAAATCATGAACGCCCGCGATGCGAGTGTTCATCGATGCAAACGGCGATCGGCTGTTTTTCGAATGCATCGATGAGCGCTTGAACAGCAGCACTGCAGAGCGCGCTCAGGCTGCGCAAATTCGATGCAGGCCAGCAACAGCGAACACGCTGCGCTGTCAAGAAGTCCTTGGTGTTTGAACACAACACTCTGATAATTCACGACGATAGGAAGGCCACCATGTTGGTTTGGGAAGAAGAACTGAAGCCCACGCAAAGCGCGACTGTTAGCGCCCACACAAACGCAGCGACGAGCACTCCGCCGGTCGCGCGTGCCGAAGCCTCCGCGCAGCATTCTTCCGCCGCCTCTTCGCATGACGCCGCCAGCACGCGCCGCGTCAACGCCGCCGACAAGCGCATCATCAATGGCCAGACCGATGTGAATCAGCTGGTGCCGTTCAAGTACAAGTGGGCCTGGGAGAAATACCTCGCCACCTGCGCGAACCACTGGATGCCGCAAGAGGTCAACATGTCGCGCGACATCGCGCTGTGGAAGGACCCGGCCGGTTTGAGCGAAGACGAGCGCCGCATCATCAAGCGCAATCTCGGCTTCTTCGTCACCGCCGATTCGCTGGCCGCCAACAACATTGTGTTGGGCACCTACCGCCACATCACCGCGCCCGAGGCCCGCCAGTTCCTGCTGCGTCAGGCCTTCGAGGAAGCGATCCACACGCACGCCTACCAGTACATCGTCGAGTCCCTGGGCCTGGACGAGAGCGAGATCTTCAACGCGTATCACGAAGTTCAGTCGATCCGGGACAAGGACGAGTTCCTGATCCCCTTCATCGACGCCATCATGGATCCGCACTTCGTCACCGGCACGCCGCAGAACGACCAGACCCTGCTGAAGAGCCTGATCGTGTTCGCCTGCCTGATGGAAGGGCTGTTCTTCTACGTCGGCTTCACGCAGATCCTGGCCATGGGGCGCCAGAACAAGATGACGGGCGCGGCCGAGCAGTACCAGTACATCCTGCGCGACGAGTCCATGCACTGCAACTTCGGCATCGACCTGATCAACCAGATCAAGTTGGAGAACCCGCATCTGTGGACGGCGGAGTTCAAGGCCGAGATCAAGGCCCTGTTCCTGAAGGCGGTGGAGCTGGAGTACCGCTATGCCGAGGACACCATGCCGCGCGGCGTGCTCGGCCTGAATGCATCGATGTTCAAGGGCTATCTGCGCTATATCGCGAACCGTCGCGCCACGCAGATCGGCCTCGAGGAGCTCTTCCCGAACGAGGAAAACCCGTTCCCCTGGATGAGCGAAATGATCGACCTGAAGAAGGAACGCAACTTCTTCGAAACCCGCGTCATCGAATACCAGTCCGGTGGCGCGCTGAGTTGGGACTGACAGGGCACCCGTGGGTACGGCGCCGAACAGTCCTTTGTTGAAAGCTCATCAATGAGATCAAGCTTTGCAAGCCCTCAACCGACCGACATAGAAGCGGCGGTGTGGGCTTGTGCCCCCATTCATCGTACTGAGGCGCTCCTCCTGGGCGACTCTCAGGCGGTGAATAACTGCACTGCGGCGGACCGGTCCGTGGCGGGCAGTGACTTTTCCACTTGATCAAGGAGAAACGAAATGGCAACTGCAAAGAAGGCGCCGGCCAAGAAGGCCGCTCCCGCGAAGAAGGCTGCTCCGGCTAAGAAGGCCGCAGCTCCGGCAAAGAAGGCCGCTCCGGCCAAGAAGGCTGCCGCACCTAAGAAGGCTGCTGCTCCTGCCAAGAAGGCTGCTGCACCGAAGAAGGCTGCTGCTCCTGCCAAGAAGGCCGCTGCACCGAAGAAGGCTGCCGCTCCTGCCAAGAAGGCCGCTGCGCCCAAGAAGGCTGCCGCTCCTGCCAAGAAGGCCGCTGCACCGAAGAAGGCTGCCGCTCCTGCCAAGAAGGCCGCTGCACCGAAGAAGGCTGCCGCTCCTGCCAAGAAGGCCGCTGCACCCAAGAAGGCTGCCGCTCCTGCCAAGAAGGCCGCTGCACCGAAGAAGGCTGCCGCTCCTGCCAAGAAGGCCGCTGCGCCCAAGAAGCCGCCCGTCAAGGCTGCTGCAAAGGCCAAGCCGGCTGCCAAGGCCGCTGCAAAGCCCGCCGCCAAGCCGGCTGCCAAGAAGCCTGCCGCCAAGAAGGCTGCTGCTGCCCCTGCTCCTGCTGCCAAGCCTGCCGCTGCTCCCGCAGCCAAGACCGCACTGAGCCCGCAAGCTGCCTGGCCCTTCCCGACCGGCAACAAGCCCTGAGCTTGAACGCATGGGCCCCACGGGGCCTTGTGTATGAAACCCGGCCCCGGCCGGGTTTTTTTATGGGTGGAAGATTTCCACCGTATAGCCGGTGACGCGTTGCTTGCCGGTGCTGAGCACCAGTTGCAGCCCCTGCTCGGCACCGGCCGCCAGGCTGTTCTTGCCAAGGTTGAACTCTGCCGGCGAGAGTGCGCGGCGCGCCACGATGGCGCCGTTGGCGTCGGTGAGGGTCAGGTCCACCCAGGGCAGGGCGAGTTCCCAGCCGCTCTTGTTGCGCAGGCTCAGGCTCAGCTTGTAGTGATTGCCCGAGGCCGCGAGCGTCAGCGCGCTGCTTTCCACGCTGATCGCGTCGATACGCTTCCAGGGCTTGATCTCGCAGCCGAGCTGGGCGCAGGCGGCCCGCAGCTGGGGCAGGGCCTGCGGATAGATGGCGGCCGCGGCATCGCGGAAATGCCAGAGCACCTGGGCCGTCAGGCCCAGCGCCAGCAAGCTGATGCACAGGGCCAGCGCCAGGCGCACCGGGCGGCGCTGCCAACGGGCCTGCCCTTCGGCGCGCTTGAGAAAGCTCGGCACCGGCGCCGCGGCCGGCGGCGCTGCATCGGCGGCGGTGCCGGCCGCGGCCGCCAGGCCGGGCGCCAGCACCACGTCCTGGTCGTCGGCCGGCGGCAGCAGGGGCTCGGGCGCTGGCGGCAGGCCGCGCGGCTCGGGCAGGGGTGCTTCGGGCTCCGGCTCTTCGGCCGGCTCGGGCTCCCAGTAGGGTTCGCGCCGGTCCGCCGCCGTGGCCGGCTCCTGCGCGTCCCGTATCAGCTGGGGGTCAGGGCTTGCCTCGGCGGGCGCAGCGTCGGCGGCCGGTTCGGCGGCGGGCCTGCGCGTATCCGCGGGGATGACCCAGGTGACCTGCTCGGCCGGTGCCGGGGCCTGCTCCAGCGGGGCGTGGCCGGTGGGCGCGGGTACCTGCGCCTGCGGCGGCCAGGGCGGCGGCGCCTCGCGGTCCATGTCGAAGAGCTGCTCGCGGGCGTCGAACACCTCGGCACAGCGGCCGCAGCGCACCCAGCCATCGGAGACACGCAACTGATCCTGCACCACCCGGAAGATGGTGCCGCAAGCGGTACAACGGGTGGCCAGGCTCATGCGCGGATCATGCCATTACTTCACTGAGCCTCTCAGGCCTGGCGCTGCGCCGTCATCAGGATCCAGCCCTCTTCGCTGTCGCTCACCTCGAGCTTGGCCCAGGGCGCATAGGCGGCCTTGAGCTCATCGGCCTGACGCTCCAGGATACCGGCCAGCACCAGGTGCGCGCCGGGGGCCAGGTGCGCGCAGAGCAGGGGCGCGAGCAGCTTCAGCGGCGAGGCCAGGATGTTGGCCAGCACCAGCGGGTACTCGCCCTTGGCGGCATCGGGCAGGGCGGCGTGCAACTGCACGTGGTTGGCTTCGGCATTGGCCAGCGATGCGGTGATGGCCGCCGGATCGATGTCCACCGCGTCGATCTGCTTGGCACCGTGCAGGGCCGCGCCGATGGCGAGGATGCCCGAGCCGCAGCCGTAGTCCAGCACGCGATCCCAGGCGGGCGCCAGGTGGGCATGCTGCGCAATCCAGCGCAGGCACATGCGCGTGGTCGGGTGCGTGCCGGTGCCGAAGGCCAGGCCCGGATCCAGGCGCATCACCTTGGTGGCCTGGGCCGGCGCCTCATGCCAGGAGGGCACGATCCAGAACTCGGGTGTGATCTCCACCGGCGCGAACTGAGACTGCGTCAGGCGCACCCAGTCCTGCTCGGCCACCGCCTGGATGGTCTGCACATGCACATCGGCAGCCCAGTCCTGCGCCAGCACCAGGGTGGCGGCCTCGGTGGCCTCGGCCTCGGTGGCGAACAGGGCCTTCACCACCGAGCGCTCCCAGCCGCCCTTGGGCGCGGGCATACCGGGTTCGCCGAACAGGGCCTGTTCGGCGGGCGTGTCGGCATCGGCGTCTTCCACCGAGACGGCCAGCGAGTCGATCTCCATCAGCGCGTCGCTGACGACCTCGACATCGTCCTCGCGGCAGACCAGGATCAGTTCGTGCAAGGTGGCGGACATCAGCGCTTGTGCTGGGACATCCAGCCTTCCAGGTAATGGATGGAGGTGCCGCCCTCGATGAACTTGGCGTCCACCATCAGCTCGCGGTGCAGCGGGATATTGGTCTGTATGCCTTCCACCACCGTCTCCGACAGCGCGATGCGCATGCGCGCCAGCGCCTGCTCGCGCGTGTCGCCATGGGCAATGATCTTGCCGATCATGGAGTCGTAGTTGGGCGGCACGAAGTAGTTGGTATAGGCATGCGAATCCACGCGGATGCCGGGGCCGCCGGGCGGGTGCCACATGGTGATGCGGCCGGGCGAGGGCACGAACTTGACCGGGTCCTCCGCATTGATGCGGCATTCGATCGCGTGGCCGCGCATGGTGATGTTGCGCTGGGTGAAGGGCAGCTTCTCGCCGGCGGCGATGCGGATCTGCATCTGCACGATGTCGATGCCGGTGACCATCTCGGTGACCGGATGCTCCACCTGCACGCGCGTGTTCATCTCGATGAAGTAGAACTCGCCGTTCTCGTAGAGGAACTCGAAGGTGCCGGCGCCGCGGTAACCCATCTTGCGGCAGGCGGCCGAGCAGCGGTCGCCGATCTTCTCGATGACGCGGCGCGGGATGCCCGGTGCCGGTGCTTCCTCGATGATCTTCTGGTGGCGGCGCTGCATCGAGCAGTCCCGCTCGCCCAGCCAGACGGCACTCTTGTGGCTGTCGGCGAGGATCTGGATTTCCACATGGCGCGGGTTCTCGAGGAACTTCTCCATATAGACCTCGGGATTGCCGAAGGCCGCGCCCGCCTCGCTGCGCGTCATCTGCACCGCGTTCACCAGCGCCGCCTCGGTGTGCACCACGCGCATGCCGCGGCCACCGCCGCCGCCGGCCGCCTTGATGATGACCGGATAGCCCACCGAGCGGGCGATGCGGATGATTTCCTTGGGGTCGTCGGGCAGGGCGCCTTCCGAGCCGGGCACGCAGGGCACGCCGGCGCGGATCATGGCCTGCTTGGCCGAGACCTTGTCGCCCATCATGCGGATGTTTTCCGAGGTCGGGCCGATGAAGGTGAAGCCGCTGCGCTCGACGCGCTCGGCAAAGTCGGCGTTCTCGGAGAGGAAGCCGTAGCCGGGGTGGATGGCCTCGGCATCGGTGACCTCGGCGGTGGCGATGATGGCCGGCATGCTCAGATAACTCTGGGCTGAAGCGGCCGGGCCTATGCAGACGGCCTCGTCGGCCAGCTTCACATACTTGGCGTCGCGGTCGGCCTCGGAATACACCACCACCGATTTCACCCCCAGCTCGCGGCAGGCGCGCTGGATCCGGAGCGCAATCTCGCCCCGGTTCGCAATCAATATCTTCTTGAACATGGCCGGGCCTTACTCGATCACGAACAGGGCTTGACCGAATTCCACGGGTTGGCCGTTCTCGACCAGGATCTTGGTGATGGTGCCGCTCTTGTCGGCGTCGATCTCGTTCATGATCTTCATCGCCTCGATGATGCAGATCGGCTCGCCTTCCTTGATCTGCTGGCCCACCTCGGCAAAGGACTTGGCGTTCGGGCTGGAGGCGCGGTAGAAGGTACCCACCATCGGCGACTTCACCACATGGCCGGTCTCGGCCGCGGGGGCGGGCGCGGCCACGGGCGCTGCGGCTACCGGGGCGGCGGCAGCCACCGGCGCGGCGGCAACGGGCATGGCCTGGGCCATCGGCACCATCACCGTGCCGTCGGACTTGACGATGCGCACCTTGCCATCGGCTTCGGTGATTTCAAGTTCAGAAATGTTCGACTCGGACACCAGGTCGATCAGGGTCTTGAGCTTGCGCAGATCCATAAGGCTTACCTCCAACGGGAAGATTGATTGTTGTGCTTCTAATGCCGGCCAGGCTGGCGGCTGGCTCGATCTCAGTCCGCCGGACTGAGCTTGGCCAGCGCGTACTGCAAGGCCAGCTGATAGCCCTGGGCGCCCAGTCCGCAGATCACGCCATCGGCGAGATCCGAGAAATAACTGTGCTGCCTGAAGGCCTCGCGCTTGTGGATATTGGACAGGTGCACTTCCACAAACGGCAGCGCCACCGCCGCCAGGGCGTCGCGCATGGCGACACTGGTGTGGGTGTAGGCGGCCGGATTGATGATGATGAAGCGGCATCCATCCTGCACCGCCGCCTGGATGCGGTCCACCAAGGCGCCCTCGTGGTTGCTTTGGAAGGACTCCAGCGTGATTCCGGCTTTTGCTGCTGTCTCGGCGAGATCAGCATCGATTTGCGGCAAAGTTCGCGCGCCATAGATCCCAGGCTCCCGCGTTCCGAGGAGATTGAGATTGGGGCCGTGAATCACGAGAATCTGCATCAGCGACGTGCGTAGCGGTTTAGAGCCTGGACACTAGAAGCTTGAAAGGCTGAACTTTAAGCGTTTTAGGACCAGATCCCGCCAACTAGCCAAAAATAATCTGCTTGACCAGTTTGGCGCTTTGCGGCTGACTTTCGGCAGGCCGGTAGAGCCCGCGCTAGCCCAGGCCGCGCGCCATCTGGCGCAATTCGTCCAGCTGGGTGGCGCCCAGCTTGCGCCACACCGGCTCGCCCTGCGCGTTGAAGGCCACCGAGAAGGGCAGGCCGCCCTGCGTGTTACCAAGTGTGCGTGCCAGATCGGTGCCGGTCAATCCGGCCAGGGCATTGGGGAAGTTGAGCGGCAGCTTGCTCAGGAATTCCGCCACCGGCTTGGCGGAGTCGACCGCCAGCCCCAGCACCTGCCAGTTTCCATGCTCGCCCGCGAAACGATTGATCTCCGGCAGCTCCTTGACGCAGGGCGCACACCAGGTGGCCCAGAAATTCAGCAGCAGGGGTTTGCCGCGCAGGCTGGCGCTGGCCAGGCCCTGGCCGTCCAGGGTCTCGAAGCGGGCGGCCCAGAAGGCGGATGCGGCGTCCGAGAGCGCCGGCTCGCCGCCGCGCTGGCGCAGCGCCGCGACGGCGCCCAGCAAGGCCGCGCCGGCACCAGCGGCGCCTAGCAACAGGGTTTGGCGGCGCTTCACTCGGCTTGCTCCAGCATCAGTTTGCGCAAAGCGGCCAGGTCGCCGCGTTCGCTGCGGCCGCGCGTGTCGCGCTTGAGGGCGCCGCGCTGGTCGTCATAGTCCAGGATGGTCATGGCAATGGTCACGCTCTCCTGCAGGGGCCGACAGGGTGCGGCAAAGCTCAGCACCTGCACCGCCTCGCCGCGCGGCCCGGTGGTCTCGCCCGTCTCGTAGTCCATGCCCATATTGATGAGCGCAATCTCGGCGGCCTTGCTGTCGTCGCAATAGAGCTGCAAGTGGATGTTGTTGAGCCGGGTGGCGGTGCCGCGCCAGACCGCGCCGCACAGATGCGGGCGGAACTCGCCCAGGCGTTCCATCCATTGCGCCGCCAACTCGCGCAGGGCCAGCAGCTCCTGCGGCTGGGTGTCGGCGCAGAACAGCGCCAGGTAGTCGCGCACCTCGTCTTCCAGCTCGTCGTTGCTGGGCAGGGGGGTATGCTTGCCCAGGCCCAGCTGCTTGACGGCGCGACGCTTGGCGGGGCCGTACTCCAGGCCTTCTTCCACCACCAGGCGGGCGGCGGTGGCGGCGATCTCGGCGCTGACGGGATGTTGTTCCATGCTCATTCGGGTAGGGCCACGGCCGGCATGCGGGCCTCGATGGTCGCCGATCTGGCGATCACATAGGGGCTGGAGGGGCGTTTCTCGAAGCGTTTGGGCGCCGGCAGCATCACCGCCAGGCGCGCCGCCTGCCAGGCGCTGAGCTGGCCGGCATCGACACGGAAGTAGTGGCGTGCCGCCGCCTGGGCACCGAACACGCCCTCGCCCCATTCGACATTGTTCAGGTAGATCTCGAGGATGCGCTGCTTGCCCAGCAGGGCCTCCAGCATCAGCGTCAGCACGAACTCCTGGCCCTTGCGCAGCAGATGGCGTTCACCGCTGAGAAAGAGGTTCTTGGCGAGCTGCTGGGTAATGGTGGAGCCGCCCACCACCTTGGGCGCGGGCTTGGCCGCCAGGCGTGCCGGGGCGCGGCTGCCCAGCTTGGCCAGGCGCGCTTCCTCGCGCTGGTTCTTCTCCCAGGCCTTCTCCAGTGCATCCCAGTCGACGCCGCCATGCTCGCTGAAGCCGGCATCCTCGCTGGCGATCACCGCGCGCTTGAGCTGTTTCGAGATGCGCGCATCGTCCACCCATTGCTGGCTCCACAGGATCTGGTGCTTCTCCACTGCCAGCCGCCAGGCTTCGGAGCGCTGGAAGCTGGTGGATTCGGGCGCCAGCACGTTCATCAAGGCGATGCGCGCGGCGAAATAGAGCTGCAAGGCCAGCACCGCCATGGCCAGCAGCAGCAACAGGCGTAGCAGCGACCTCATGCGCCGCTCACTTGCTTGCCAGCTGCGCGCGCAGCGCGGCCAGCACCGGCGCGGTCTCGGGCCGCACGCCGCGCCACAGCGCAAAGGCCTCGGCCGCCTGCTCGACCAGCATGCCCAGGCCGTCGCGCCCCTCGGCGCCCTGGGCTTCGGCCCAGTCCAGGAAGGGCCGGGCCGCCGCGCCATACATCATGTCCACCGCCAGGCCACCGCTGCGCAAGACCTGACCCTGGACCGGCACGCCCGCGCCGGCCAGGCTGGCGCTGGTGCCGTTGACGAGGATGTCGAAGCCGCCGCTGCAGCCGTCCAGGGTGGTGGCGGCGAGCCGCACGCCATGTTCGGCGGCCCAGGCCTGGTGCGAGGCCACCAGGGCGGCGGCCTTGTCCAGTGTGCGGTTGGCCAGCACCAGCTCCGCCGGCCGACCGGCGATCAGGCTGCCCAGCACCCCCGCCGAGGCACCGCCGGCGCCCAGCAGCAGCACGCGCCGGCCCGCCAGCGGGCGGCCGGCATTGCCTTCGATGTCGCGCACCAGGCCCAGGCCATCGGTGTTGTCGCCCCACCAGCCCTGGCTGTCGAAGCGCAGGGTGTTGACTGCACCGGCCAGCGCGGCGCGCGGGCTGTGCCGGCGCGCCAGCGCGAAGGCCTCGAACTTGAAGGGCACGGTGACGTTGCAGCCGCGCCCGCCGGCGGCCGCGAAGGCCTCCACCGTCGGCCCGAAGGCGTCCAGCGGGCACAGCAGGCGCTCATAGACCAGCGCCTGCCCAGTCTGGGCCGCGAAGGCGGCGTGGATGAAGGGCGATTGGCTGTGGGCGACGGGATTGCCGGCCACGGCATAACGGTCGGGGCTGCTCATGGTTGTGCACTGAGGCTGGTTTCCAGCCCGTCCTCGCGGGTGAACTTGAAACGTGAGGTGATCACCAGCACCTCGGCGCCCTGGCGCATCGCGGCCGTGAAGGGGCCGAAGGGGCCGGCGGCGCGGGCGATGGCAATGGCGCGCCGATCCAGCACCGCATTGCCCGAGCCCTGCACGATGTCGGTCTCGATCACCTTGCCCTTGAAATCCACGTGGATGTTCATGGTCAGCTCGCCATACAGCTTGCGGCCCTTGTACTGCGGGAAGTCGCGCGTGCCGCGCTCCTCGATGCGGCGGCGCAGCGCGTCGTAGTACTGGGCATAGACCACCTCGCGCGTGGCCGGGCTGATGTAGCGCTTGCGCGGGCGCGCGTTCTCCTCGTTCACGCGCTTCTCGATCTCGGCCAGCAGCTGTACCAGCTGGCGGCGCTTCTCGGCCTGCTCGCGCGCCTCGGGCGTGCCCTTGTCGCGCTGCGGGTCGGGCGGCGGCAGCAGGGCCAGCTCGCGGCGCACCTGGGCCAGCAGCTGCTGCTGCACCTCCTGCAGCTTGGCGATCTGGGTATGCGACAGCTCGGTGCTCTCGCCTTGCTCGGTGCGCGGCGAGGGCGCCAGCGGCGAGGTGGCGCGCCCCACCGTGCCTTCACCGCCGCCGGTCAGGCTGGCCTGGGCCAGCGCCTGTGCCTTGGTCGGGGTCTCCTTGCTCTTGGCATTGACCAGCACCACCTCGAGCGGCGTGTCCTCGAACAGGCGGTTGAAGCGCTCCGGATCGACGATGCGCAGCATCAGCAGGCCCGCATGCAGGCCCACGGAGATCAGCAGCGCAAGGTGCAGGGTGGAGAGCTTGCGCACGGCTCAGGTCGGTGCGGCCTCGGCCTTGGTGTCCGCCGGCTCGTCCGCGCCTACATCGGCGTTCATGTCGATCGCCAGCGTCAGCGGGCCGCTGGCCTCGGTCTCGTCATCCTCGGGCAGTTCGACATCCTCGTCCGGCGCCTGGGCCTCGTCCAGGCGCTCGACCAGGCTGGCATGCACATCCAGCGTCATCTCGTCGCAACCGGTGATGCGCACGCGCACATGGCTGCCGCGCGCCAGGCCTTCGCAGCCCAGCGCCTTGAACACCAGCGGCAGGGTGTCGGCGCGCACCAGCCCATCCTTCATCACCGAGGCGGTGAGTTCGGTGATGGCGTTCTGCTGCAGATAGCGCAGCGTCCAGTAGCGCTCGATGCCCGACTGGAAACCGTTGTAGGCGGTGTAGGCCGCGTCGAAGCCCGAGATGATGGAGAACAGCTGCGCGTCCTTGGGCTTGAAGGGTGCGGCCAGCGCGGCGGTGCGGCCGTGGCGGGCGCAGGCAATGATCTGCCACTGGTTCACCAGGTCCACATAGCGGCGCAGCGGCGAGGTGGCCCAGGTGTATTGCGCCACGCCCATGCCGGCGTGCGGCAGCGCTTTGGTGCCCATGCGCACCTTCACGCCGGGCGCCAGGCTGGCCTGGCTGCGGTAGATGCCGGGCAGGCCCAGCTCGTTCAGCCAGCCGCCCCAGCTGCTGTTGGCCAGGATCATCGCCTCGGCCACGATCAGGTCCAGCGGCGCACCGCGCACGCGCGTGCCAATGCTCACCAGCTCGCCGCCCTCGGGTTCGCTCAGGCCGCCGCTGTCGAGGCGGAAGTTGTAGTCGGGGCGGTTGAAGTTCTCGGGCTTGCCGCGCACCACCTCGCGCTGCGCCTTCAGCGCCTGTGCCAGGCGGAAGGCAAAGGCGAGCTCGGCGGCATGCGCGTAATCGGCCGGCGCGGCGCCGGTCAGCGTGGCCTCGGTGATCACCGCGTCCAGCTTGTCGTGGCGCAGATTGGAGACGATGGCGACGCGCTCCAGCCGCGTCTCGCTGCCCTGGATGGCCAGCGTGGCCTCGTCCAGCGTCACGTACAGCGACACCGCCGGGCAATCGCGCCCCTCGATCAGCGTGTAGGCCTGCACCACCTCGTCGGGCAGCATGGTGAGCTTCCAGCCCGGCATGTAGACGGTCGAGAGGCGTTCGCGTGCCACCTTGTCCACCGCCGAGTCCGGCTGTATCGCCAGGCCCGGCGCGGCGATGTGGATGCCGAATACCACCGTGCCCGTGCCCAGGCCCTGCACCGAGAGCGCATCGTCGATCTCGGTGGTGGCCGAGTCGTCGATCGAGAAGGCGCGGGCGCTGGAAAGCGGCAGCTCGTCCTTGATCTCGGGGGCCGTGAGGGCCGGGAAACCCGTGCCCTTGGGGAAGTTCTCGAACAGGAAGCGCTTCCAGTGGAACTGGTAGGCGCTCGTGATCGCGCCGGCGCCCTTGAGCAGGTCCAGCGGCGCCTTCTGCGCGCGCTTGGTGGCCTCGACCACGGCCTTGTACTCGGGGCCGTTCTTGTCGGGCTTGAAGAGGATCTTGTAGATCTGCTCGCGGATCGCATCGGGGCAGCGGCCGGCGGCCAGCTCCTCGGCCCAGGCCTCGATCTGCAGGGCTTGCTGGCGCTTGCGCTCCAGGCCCAGCAGGGCCGCCTTGACGATCTCCTCGGGCGCCTTCTTGAACTGGCCACGGCCCATGCGGCGGAAGTAATGCGGCGCTTCGAACAGGCGGAACAGCGCGGCGGCCTGGTGCGTGACCCCGGCCTTGGCATCGAAATAGTCGCGCGCCAGGTCCGCAAACGCGAACTCGCCCTCGGGGGCGAATTCCCAGGCCAGATCCAGGTCGATCTCCTGGGCCAGGCGCTGGCCTTCGGCGAGCAGCTCGGCCGGCGCGGGTTTGTCGAACTTGAGCAGCACATTGGCCGCCTTCACTTTGACGCGCTTGCCCGAATCGAGCTCGATCTGCATCGAGGACTCGGCTTCGGACATCACACGGCCGGCGAGGAATTTTCCGGCTTCATCGAACAGGGCAAACATATGGGCGGCATTGTCGCTGATCGGCCGGGGCCGCCGGAGCGCTTCGGTAAGAGCGTGTTTGCGATCCCCTCATGGCGCCCGTTGCCCCGCAAAGGCAGGGGATGCAAGGCGCAAACCGCAGCCGGGTTGGACACCCGGCGAGGATTTGCAACGCCGCAGACGCTGTCTTTGCGGGGCAACCCGAAGGGCAAGGCAGCCCAGGGGCGCACTCGTCGTTGCACCCTTTGGCCAGGCGGAGAGCCTGGCCTGCGGCGCGCGCCTAGATTGCGCCCCTGGGCTGCCTTGCGGGCACCATGAGGGGGTCGTAAACACGCTCTAAGATGCGCGGCTCGGCTGTTACCGCAGCTCATGCAAAGGCAAATCATGAAACTTGCTCTCACTGCCCTGGCCCTGGCGGCCTGCACCCATGTCGTGGCGCAAACGCCCTACCCGAGCACGCCGCAAAAGCCGGTGAGCGACAACTACCACGGCACCGTGGTGGTGGATCCCTACCGCTGGATGGAGGACATGAAGTCCGCCGAGTTCCAGGGCTGGCTGCGCAGCCAGGCCGATTACGCCAAGGCCAGCCTGGCGCAGATCCCCGGCCGTGCGGCCCTGCGCGAGCGCCTGGGCCAGCTGGCCGACGCGGGTGAGAGCACCGGCGGCTACGAGATCGTCGCGGGCAAGCTGTTCTACATGAAGCGCGCACCGGGCCAGAACCAGTCGCGCCTGTGGGTGCGTGCCGGCGTCGAGGGCGTAGACCGGGAACTGCTGGACCCCAACAACATTGCCGGCGAGCCGGGCAAGCATGCGATCGACTGGTACACCCCTTCGCCCGATGGCCGCCTGCTGGCGGTGGGCCTGTCCAGCGGCGGCTCCGAGAACAGCGTGCTGCGCGTGCTCGAGGTGGCGAGCGGCAAGTTCCTCGGCGAGGCGATTGCCTACACCGGCCTGAACCAGTACGGCGTGGCCTGGTTCAAGGACATCAGCGGCTTCGCCTACAACCGCCATCCGGCCGACGAGCGCTACAACAAGAGCGCCGTGTTCATGCACAAGTTGGGCCAGGACCCGAGCAAGGACCAGCCGCTGTTCGGCTGGGAGGTGAGTGCCAAGGAGAAGTTCGCGATCGCCGATCTGCCCTATGTCTACCTCAGCAAGGGCTCGCGCTGGGCGCTGGCCGAGGTGCTGCATGGCGACGCGGTGGAGCGCTCCTACTGGGTGGCCCCGGCCGACCAGTTGCACCTGGGTGCCGCAACGCCCTGGCGCCGCATCATCAGCCCGGCCGACAAGATCACCCAGGCGGTGATCTCGGGCGACCAGGTCTATGCCCTGAGCCAGAAGAAGGCCTCGCGCCGCGAACTGCTGAGCCTGGATCTGCGCGCCAAGACCACGCTGTTCCGCGGCGTGCTGCCGGCCGGCGAGAGCGTGCTGCAGCACATCAGCGTGGCCGACGATGCCGTCTATGTGAAGGCGCTGGATGCGGGCGTCAGCAAGCTCTGGCGCGTGGCCAAGAAGGGCGGCGCGGCGGTCGCCACGGTGGCACTGCCCTTCGAGGGCACGCTGCGCGAGATCAGCCCGCTGGCTGGCGGCGAGCTGCTGGTGCTGCACGAGGGCTGGACCCAGGCGCCGCAAAGCCTGGTGCTGAACCCGGGCAAGGCCGCAGCACCGGCCCGGCGCGTCGACGTGCAAAAGCCCAACAGCCTCGACACCTCGGGCGTGCAGGCGAAACGCGTGATGGTGAAGAGCCATGACGGCGTGATGGTGCCGCTGTCCATCCTCTCGTCCAAGAGCGCGCCACTGGACGGCAAGCGCCCCACCGTGCTGAGCGGCTACGGCGCTTATGGCATCACGCAGGAGCCGCGCTTCGGCGCTACCCGCCTGGCCTGGCTGGAGCGCGGCGGTGTGCTGGCGATCTGCCATGTGCGCGGCGGCGGCGAGCTGGGCGAAGACTGGCACCAGGGCGGCTACATCCTCACCAAGCAGAACACGGTGTCGGACTTCATCGCCTGCGCCGAGTACCTGATCGCCAACAAATACGCCTCGCCCGCCACCCTGGCCGGCACCGGCGGCAGTGCCGGTGGCATCACCATCGGTGGCGCCGTCACGCAGCGCCCCGAGCTGTTTGCCGCGGCGCAGAGCGCGGTGAGCCTCTCGGACATGCTGCGCATGGAGTTCACGCCCAATGGCGCGCCGAACATTGCCGAGTTCGGCACCGTCAGCAACCCGGCGCACTTCAAGGCCATGTACGCGATCAGCCCCTATCACCGCGTGCAGGACGGTCGCGCCTACCCGGCCGTGATCGCCACCACCGGCGCCAACGACCCGCGCGTGGAGGCCTGGGAGCCCGGCAAGCTGGCCGCGCGCCTGCAGGCGGCCAACCCCGAGAGCTACAAGAGCAAGCCGGTGCTGCTGCGCGTGGACTTCGAGGGCGGCCACGGCATGGGCTCGGGCGTCGCGCAGCGCCTGGACGAAACCGCCGATGTCTGGAGCTTCTTCCTCTGGCAGTTCGGTGACGCGGGTTTCCAGCCGAAGCCCTGAGCGGACGGGCGGGCGCGCTCAGCGATCGCTGCTGGCGTCCGCCTCGACGCGGTTGCGGCCGGCGCTCTTGGCGCGGTAGAGCGCCTGGTCGGCGCGCTTGAGCACAGCGTCGATTGAGTTGTCGCCGGCGCGCAGCTCGCTCACTCCGGCGCTGATGGTGACGGGGCGTTCGCCCACGCGCAGATCCATCAGCGCCTCCGAGATCTCGGTCGCCAGCCGCCTGGCGGTCTGCTCGGCCATGGCCAGCGAGGTGTGCGGCATCAGCACCACAAATTCGTCCCCGCCCAGGCGCGCCGCCAGATCGTTGCTGCGCAGCGCCGCCAGGCAGACCGAGGCCGCGCGCGCAATCGCGCGATCGCCGGCTTCGTGGCCGAGCACGTCGTTGATGGACTTGAAGTGATCGATGTCGAAGCTCAGCACCGCACAGGGCGTGCCATAGCGGGCATGTTCCTCAAAGCGCTCGGCAAGCATGCGCATCAGCTTGCGGCGGTTCGCCAGCCCGCTCAGCTCGTCGGTCTCGGAGAGCTGGCGTAGCTGCAGCGCCATTTGGTGGCGCGCGGTGATGTTGCTGGCGACCCAGAGCACCGCCTCTTCGCCGTCGAACGGCAGTTCCAGCGCCTGGACGCGCCCTTCGAACCAGATCTGCCCTGAAGGCCCGTCGTCCTGCAGGCCCTCGACGTCGGGGCCGCCCAGGCTGTACTCGACCACGTGCAAGCGGCGCTGGCTCAGCGCGATGCCGATCTGCTCACAGAACCAGCGCGCCTTGCCGGCATCGAGCACGTCGAACAGCGAACGGCCGACCAGGCTGCTGCCATCGTGGTAGTAGCGGCTGTCGGTGCCGCCGAGGATGGCCGCATAGCGCCCGCTACGCGTCAGTACGAACACCGGGTCGGGCAGGGCCGCGACGATGGCCGACAGCTCCTGCATGGCGAGTTGGGCAATCTCCATGGTGCGAGTGTAGGCGCACCGCTCGGGCTCAGACCGTCATACCGCCCGATACTTCCAGCACGGCGCCGTTGACATAACTCGCCTCGTCGCTGGCCAGGAAGGCATAGACGTTGGCGATCTCCTCGGGCTTGCCCAGGCGCTTGAGCGGCACATGGGCGCGCATCTCGTCCATCACCTTGTCGGGGATGGTGCCGAGGATGGGGGTCTCGATGAAGCCGGGGGCCACCGCGTTGACGCGCACGCCCTTGGGGCCCAGCTCGCGGCTCCAGGTCTTGGTGAAGCCGATCACGCCGAACTTGCTGGCGGCATAGTTGGTCTGGCCGAAGTTGCCGTAGATGCCCACCACCGAGGAGGCGTTGAGGATCACGCCGCCGCCCTGCGCCACCATCGTGTCAGCCACCGCCTGGGCGCAGTGGAAGACGCCGCGCAGGTTCACGTCGATGACGGCATCGAACTGCTCCAGGCTCATCTTCTGCAGGCGCGCGTCCTTGGTGATGCCGGCGTTGTTCACCAGCACGTCGATGCGGCCGTACTGTTCCAGCACCGCGGCCGTCATCAGGTCGACCGAGACGCGGTCGGTCACGTCCAGCACGCGACCCATGGCGCTGGCGCCGGCGGCCTCGCAGGCCGCGACCGCGGCATCCACGCCCTCGGCACGCCGGTCGCACACCACCACGGTGGCGCCTTCCTGGGCAAACTTGACGGCGGTGGCCAGGCCAATGCCCTGGGCGGCGCCGGTGATGATGCAGACCTTGTTCTTCAAACGCATAGGAGAAATTCCGTCAGTTCGTGGAGGTAGTCGTCGAAATCGGACAGGCCGTGATCGCTGCCTTCCAGCAGCTTGATGCGGCAGCCGGCGTAGCGGGCCTGCATCTCGCGCCAGTCCAGCACCTCGTCGCCCTTGGCGATCACCGCCAGCAGGCGCTCGGGATGGGCCAGCTTGCCGAGGGTTTGCGCGCGCAGCTCGTCGACGAACTCGGCGCGGAAGAAGAACTTCTCGTCCGGGTTCTGCCAGCAGCTGTGCTCGCCGATATAGCGCGCCAGGTCGCGCGCCGGATCCACCGCGGGGTTCAAGAGCACCGCGCGGCAGCCGGTGGCCTGCGCCACCTGGGTGGCGTAGAAGCCGCCCAGCGAGCTGCCCATCACGGCCATGCGCTCGCGCGGCCAGGTCTGGATCAGCGCCATGACTTCCCGCATGGCCGCGGCCGGCGAGGGCGGCAGCTGCGGGCAGGCCCACCGCAGCTGCGGGCGCTGCTCGCCCACCCAGGCCGCCATGCGCTGGGCCTTGGCCGAGCGTGGCGAGGAGCGAAAGCCATGCAGGTAGAGCAGGTGGGTGGTGCGGTGAGGCATGGGGCCGCAGTCTAGCGGCAGGGCCGCCCGCGGTCTGTCAGCCCGGCGTCACCGGCGACGTGCGATGAAGCACGGTTTTCGGGGTGCGATCGGAGTTTGGCCGCATTGACGGGTGCGGCCGGCACGGCGACAGTCGCGCCTTTGCATCAGCAATCCCAATCCCATCCATGAGCTCTACCCAGAACCTCACCGCCGTTGCGGCCGCCCTGCTGCTGCTGGGCGCCACGGCCCACGCGCAGACGACCGCTCCCGCTGCCCCTGCGAACGGCGCCTCCGCACCCACGGCCACGCCGCCGCGCCCGGCCGCCGATCCGGCCGCGCCCAAGCCCTTTGCCGAGGTGAGCAAGGATGCCAAGCGCCAGGACGGCCTGTTCCCGATCTGGCGCAAGGACGAGAAGGTCTGGCTGGAGATCCCCAAGGCGCAGTTCAACAAGCCCTTCATGTTCACCGTCAACTACGCCAATGCGGTGGGCGAGCGCGGCCTCTATGCCAGCCAGATGGGCCGCGCCCTGATGGCCGAGTGGCGCCGCGTCGGCAACCAGGTGCAGCTGATCGCGCTCAACACCAAGTTCCGCGCCGAGGGCGGCGGCAAGCTGGCCGGCGAACAGGCCTTCTCGCCCAGCCTGCTGGCCTCCGGCACGCTGGCCAGCGCCGAGCATCCGGAGCGCAAGTCGGTGCTGGTGGACGCGGCCCTGCTGCTGACCGACATCCCCGGCATGTCCACGCGCCTGGAGATGGCCTACCGCCTGCCCTTCGCGGCCGACCGCGCCAACTCCTATTTCGAGGCCGCGCGCGCCGACGCCAAGCTCAGCACGCTGACCGCGCGCATGCACTTCGCCACCCCGCGCATCCCGGCGCCGCCGCTGACCCCCGCGCCCGTGCCCATGCCCACGCCGCCGCAGGCCACGCCGGACCCGCGCAGCATGTTCCTGAGCTTCGTCTACAACTTCCAGGCCCTGCCCGAGACCGTGATGGCGCCGCGCCGGACCGATCCGCGCCTGGGCCATTTCGCCGAGTCCTTCAGCGATCTCAGCAATGACAACAAGCCGAACCCGCGCGTCCACTACCTGAAGCGCTGGCGCCTGGAGAAGCAGGACGCCAGCGCCGCGCTGAGCGAGCCGGTGCAGCCCATCACCTACTGGATGGACAAGAACATCCCGGCCAAGTACCGCGGCGCGGTGGAGGCCGGCATCCTGGAGTGGAACAAGGCCTTCGAGAAGATCGGCTTCAAGAACGCCGTGGTCGCCAAGCAGCAGCCCGACGATGCCGATTGGGACAATATGGACGCCGGCCACGCCTCGATCCGCTGGTTCGTCGGCGCCGACGTGGGCTTTGCCATCGGCCCCAGCCACGCCGATCCGCGCAGTGGCGAGATCCTGGACGCGGACATCGGCATGAGCGATGTGTTCGCCCGCGGCGGCCGCGCCTTCATTGCCGAGGACGTGGGCCCGGGCAAGCATGCGGCGCATGCCGATGAGGACTTCTGCAACTACGCCCACGAAGCCGCCGCCGAGATGGGCTTCGCGATGGACGTGCTGGAAGCGCGCGGCGAGATCGCGCCCGACAGCCCCGAGGCCGAGGCCTTTGTGCAGGCGCGCATCAAGGACGTGATCATGCACGAGGTGGGTCACACCCTGGGCCTGAAGCACAACTTCAAGGCCTCCACCACCGTCACGCAGGCGCAGCTGAGCGACAAGGCCTACACCGAAGCCAAGGGCATCTCCGGCTCGGTGATGGACTACAACGCCTACAACCTCGCGCTGCAGGGCGAGACCCAGGGCAGCTACAACAACACGACCCTGGGTGCCTACGACTACTGGGCGATCGAGTATGCCTACAAGCCCCTGGCTCCCGAGGCGGAGGCGGCCGAGCTGGCCAAGATCGCCGCGCGCAGCACCGAGCCGCAGCTGGCCTATGCCGACGACGCCGACGCCGACCTGTTCGACGGCATCGATCCGCTGGCGAACCGCTTCGACCTCGGCGCCGACCCGATGGCCTATTTCAAGCGCCGCCTCAAGCTCTCGCAGGAGCTGTGGGGCCGCGTGCAGGACCGCAAGCCGCAGGCCGGTGACGATCCGTTGCGCCAGCGCCGCTCGCTGGTGAACGGTTTCAACCAGCTCTACCGCGCGGCCGAGCTGGTGGGCAAGTATGTCGGCGGCATGCATATGCAGCGCGACCTGCCGGGCTCCACCGGCCGCACCGCCTTCAGCCCGGTCGAGCCGGCGCAGCAGCGCGAGGCCCTGAAGTTCCTGGCCAGCGGCCTGTTCAGCGCCGATTCCTTCCGCTTCCGCCCCGAGTTCCTCAGCACCCTGCAGGTGGACTACAACGAGTGGGAGCGCGTCGGCCCGATGAACATCCCGGCCGCGGTGGCGCGCGTGCAGCTGGTGGTGCTGGACCGCCTGCTCAACGCCAACACCGCGCAGCGCCTGATGGACCTGCCGGCCTATGTGCCTGAGAAGCAGCGCAAGGGCATCATCTCGCTCAGCGAGGTCTACGGCACCCTGCAGTCCAGCATCTGGAGCGAGCTCAAGAGCGGCGCCGAGATCGACCGCCTGCGCCGCAATCTGCAGCGCGAGCACCTCAAGCGCCTGCAATCCGTGCTCACCAAGGGCGGTGCCCCCGGCGTGATGGCCGATGCCTACGCGCTGGCGCGCCTGCACGCGGTGCAACTGCAGAGCGATCTGCGCGCGGCGCTGGGCAAGGGCGGCCAGTCGGTGGAGACGCGCGCGCACCTGGCCGAGAGCCTGGACATGCTGGGCAGCGTGCTGCGCGCCAATATGCAGCGCAGCTGACCGTCAGCCTGAGCGGGCACCCGCCCGCAATGCAAAAGCCGGCCTCAGGGCCGGCTTTTTTGTTTCATTTCGGCGCGCTGCGCCGCCCGTCCTGGGCCACGATGTCCCACACCGCGATGAACATGGCGGCGATCAGCGGCCCGATCACGAAGCCGTTCAGGCCCAGCACCGCCATGCCGCCGAGGGTGGAGACCAGCACCACATAGTCGGGCATCTTGCTGTCCTTGCCGACCAGCAGCGGGCGCAGCAGGTTGTCCACCAGCCCGATCACCAGCACGCCATAGGCGATCAGGCCCAGGCCCTGGCCGATCGCGCCGGTGGCCAGCAGGTAGATGGCCAGCGGCAGCCAGACCAGGCCGGCGCCCACCGCCGGCAGCAGCGACAGAAAGGCCATCAGCACCGCCCACAGCACCGGCGCGTGCACGTCCAGCACCCAGAAGGCCAGGCCGCCGAGCGCGCCCTGCAGCGCGGCCACGGCGATATTGCCCTTCACGGTGGCGCCGATCACGGCGCGGAACTTCTCCATCAGGCGGCGCTTGTGGGCGGCGCGCAGCGGCAGGGCATGGCGCAGCAGCACGGACAGGCGATCGCCATCGCGCAGCAGGAAGAACAGCAGGTAGAGCATGACGAAGAAGCTCACCACCACATCGAAGGTGTCCTGGCCGAAACCGAAGGCCTTGGTGGCGATGGCCTGGCTGAGCTGCTTGAGCGCCTCGGTGAGCTTTAGCTGCAGGTCCAGCGGATCGCTGACGCCGAGTTTTTCCAGCCCACTGAGCAGGCCGGCGGGCAGGGCCGCGTAGACCTGCTGCACATAGCCGCTGAAGCTGAACTCGCCGGACTTGAGCTTGGCATAGAGCGCCCCGGCCTCCTGGGCCAGCGCGATGCTCACCAGCGTCAGCGGCAGTATCACCAGCAGCAGCACCAGGCTCAGCGTCAGCAGCGCCGCCAGGGTGGCGCGCTGGCCGCAGCGCCGCAGCATCCAGCGGTGCAGCGGCGCGAACACGATCGCCGCGGCCGTACCCCACAGCAGCGCGCCGTAGAGCGGCCAGAGGATCCAGGCGAAGGCCAGCGTCACCAGCGCCAGCAGGACCACGAAGCTCTTGTCCTGCAGGGCGGGTGAGTTGGCGGACGAGTCGTCGGAGGAGGCAGCTGACATGGGGCGCTCTCGGCTGGCTGGAGAGCGGCCATGGTAGCCGGGGCGGCAGCGCCGGCCTCAGCGGCCCTTGGCCTCCAGCGCCGCCAGCAGCTTCTCGTGGATGCCGCCGAAGCCGCCATTGCTCATGCACAGCACATGGTCGCCGGACTTGGCGGCCTTCACCACCGCGGCCACCAGGGCCTCGACATCGGTGCCGACGAGGGCCTGCGCGCCCATCGGCGCGAGTGCCTCCTTGGCGTCCCAGCTCAGCCCGGCCTGGTTGCAGAAGCTCAGGTCGGCTTCCTCCAGGGCCCAGGGCAGCTGCGCCTTCATGGTGCCCAGCTTCATGGTGTTGGAGCGCGGCTCGAACACCGCCAGGATGCGCTCGCTCGGCGCGATCTTGCGGCGCAGGCCGTTCACCGTGGTGCGGATCGCGGTGGGGTGGTGGGCGAAGTCGTCGTAGACCTTGACCCCGCCCGCCTCGCCGCGCAGCTCCAGCCGGCGGCGCACGTTCTGGAAGCTGGCCAGTGCGGCGGCCGACTGCTCGGGCGCCACGCCCACATGCTCGGCCGCGGCCATCGCCGCCAGCGCGTTGAGCTGGTTGTGCTCGCCCAGCAGCGCCCATTCCACGCGCGCCACCTTGAGGCTGCCGCGCAGCACGTCGAAGGCCTGCGGCTCGCCGCGCGCACGCAGTGCGCCGGGCTCTTCCTTGCGCGAACCGAAACGCTGCAGCTCGCTCCAGCAGCCGCGCGCCAGCACGCGCTGCAGCGCCTCCTCGCGTGCGTTCACGATCACGCGGCCCGTGGCCGGCACAGTGCGCACCAGGTGGTGGAACTGGGTCTCGATGGCGGCCAGGTCGGCAAAGATGTCGGCGTGGTCGAACTCGAGGTTGTTGAGGATGGCGGTGCGCGGCCGGTAATGCACGAACTTGCTGCGCTTGTCGAAGAAGGCGGTGTCGTACTCATCGGCCTCGATGACGAAGCACTTGCCCGCGCCCAGGCGCGCCGACACGCCGAAGTTCTGCGGCACGCCGCCCACCAGGAAGCCGGGCTGCAGGCCGGCATGCTCCAGGATCCAGGCCAGCATCGAGGTGGTGCTGGTCTTGCCATGCGTGCCCGCCACCGCCAGCACATGGCGGCCCTGCAGCACATGGCTGGCCAGCCATTCGGGGCCGCTGGTATAGGGCAGGCCCTGGTCCATGACGGCTTCCATCAGCGGGAAGCGGCCCTCGCTGGAGCGCGTCACCACATTGCCGATCACGAACAGATCGGGCTTGAGCTCCAGCTGCTCGGCGCCGAAGCCCTGGATCAGCTCGATGCCCAGCGCCTGCAGCTGCTCCGACATGGGCGGGTAGACATTGGCATCGCAGCCGGTGACGCGGTGGCCGGCTTCGCGGGCGAGGGCGGCCAGGCCGCCCATGAAGGTGCCGCAGATGCCGAGGATGTGGATGTGCATGGGAATGGCGAGGAACGGGGCAAGAGAAGGGCGCCGGTGGGCGCGGCGCTTCAGCGCAGCGCGGTGCGGGCGGCCTGCAGCGTGGCCTGGATGTCGGCCTCGCTGTGCGCCGCGCTCACGAAGCCGGCTTCGTAGAGCGCCGGCGCCAGGTAGACGCCGCCGTCCAGCATGCCGTGGAAGAAGGCGTTGAAGCGCGCACCGTCGGTCTTCATGACGGTCTGGTAGTTCTGCGGCAGCTCGGGCATCAGGAAGAAGCCGAACATGCCGCCCTCGCAATCGACGCTGAAGGGCACGCCGTTGTCGCTGGCCACGGCCGCCAGGCCATCCACCAGCTGGCGCGTCCTGGCGCCCAGCGCCTCGTAGAAGCCGGGCTTCTGGATCTCGCGCAGCGTCGCCAGGCCGCAGGCGGTGGCGACCGGATTGCCCGACAGCGTGCCGGCCTGGTAGACCGGGCCCAGCGGCGCGAGCTGCTTCATGATCTCGCGGCTGGCGCCGAAGGCGGCCAGCGGCATGCCGCCGCCGATCACCTTGCCGAACACGCTGACATCGGGCTTGAAGCCGGGCAGCAGCTTGGCGTAATGGCCTTGCGCGCTCGCCAGCCCGACGCGGAAGCCCGTCATCACCTCGTCGAACACCAGCAGCGCGCCATGCTCGCTGCAGAGCTCGCGCAGGCGCTTCACGAAGGGCACGGCGGCGCGCACGAAATTCATATTGCCGGCGATCGGCTCGATGATGACGCAGGCGAGCTCCTTGCCGTGCAGGGCGAAGGCCTCTTCCAGCTGCGCGACGTTGTTGTACTCGAGCACCAGGGTGTGCTGCGCCACCTCGGCCGGCACGCCGGCGCTGGTGGGGTGGCCGAAGGTGGCAAGACCCGACCCCGCCTTCACCAGCAGGGCATCGGTGTGGCCGTGGTAGCAGCCCTCGAACTTGATGAACTTGCTGCGGCCGGTGGCGCCGCGCGCCAGCCGGATCGCGCTCATGGTGGCCTCGGTGCCCGAGCTCACCAGGCGCACCTGCTCGATCGAGGGCACCAGCTTGATGATCTCCTCGGCCAGCTCGATCTCGCGCTCGGTGGGCGCGCCGAACGAGAAGCCGTCCAGCGCCGCCTTCTGCACCGCCTCCAGCACCGCCGGGTGGCCGTGGCCGAGGATCATCGGGCCCCAGGAGCCGATGTAGTCGATGTAGCGCTTGCCCTCGGCGTCGATGATGTAAGCCCCTTCACCGCGCTTGATGAATCTGGGCGTGCCACCTACCGCGCGAAATGCGCGCACGGGCGAATTCACGCCGCCGGGGATGGAGCGCTGGGCGCGCTCGAACAGAGCTTGGTTCTGACTCATGGCAGGAAGGAAGGAAAAGGGTTCAGTGGATGCGGCGCGGGCCGCGCGTGGGCGGCTCGTCGGCCATCAGGTCGCCGGGCTCGGTGTCGGGCAGCAGGGGCTGGCTGCCCTCCATGCCTTCTTCGCCTTCTTCGGCGGGCGGCATGGCCCAGAAGAAGCGGTCGGGCACGGCATTGCCCATGCCAGGGCGGAAGCCCGCGTCCAGCGCCTGGTCCAGGAAGGACAGGGCCTCGCCCACCGCGGTGTGGATTTCGGAGCCCACCGACAGCAGCGCCGCCAGCGAGGCCGAGAGCGTGTCCCCCGCGCCCACGAAGCTGACCTCGAAGCGCTCGAACTTCTCGCCGGTGATCGGGCCCTGCGGATTCGCCAGCACGTTGTCGACGAACTGGTTGGGCAGGCTGATGCCGGTCACCAGCACATGGCCCGTGCCATGCTCGCCGGCGGCCACCGCCAGCTCGCGCGGCGAGGCCGGGCGGTCCGCGTCCCAGTCGGGCAAGAGGAAATCGGTGAGGGTCTTGTGGTTGCCCACCAGCACCAGGGCCTGCGGCAGCACCAGCTCGCGGAAGGCATCCAGATAGCTCTGCTGCTGCTCTTCGTCGAGCCAGGTGATGGCGGGCAGATAGGCCACCAGCGGCACATCGGGGTAATCACTGAGCACCTCGGCCACCGCGCTCACGCCCTCGGCGCTGCCCAGGAAGCCGACCTTCCAGGCCGCCACCGGCACGTCTTCCAGGATGCTGCGCGCCTGCTCGACGATCACGTCGGCATCGAGCTCATGCTGCTCGAACACCTCGGCGGTGTCGCGCAGCAGGATGGCCGTGACCACCGGCAGCGCATGCGCACCCATCGCCGCGATGGTGGCCACGTCGCCGGCGATGCCGCCGGCGCCGCTGGGGTCGCTGGCGTTGAAGCTCATCACGCACGCGGGTGCGGGTTGCTCCTGCTCGTCTTGGCCCTGGATGGTCTCTGCGGGGGAATGGTCAGGGCTGCTCATGAAGTGGGGATTGGGGTTTCACCCGAGGGTGAGGACGTCAGCGCGTCGTGGTCTTGAAGGGCTTGCAGCAGGGCGTGACGAAGGACCGAAAAGCCTGTTGCATCTGTGCCTACTTGCTCAATGGGCGGAGGGGGGCGCGTAGCTACAATCTTCGCATTGTAGTGAGCAAACCATATTCACCGTGACCGAAGCTAGTACCTGGATGTGCCTGATCTGTGGCTGGATTTATGACGAAGCCGCAGGTGACCCCGAGCACGGCATTGCCCCAGGTACCGCATGGGCGGATGTGGACATGAACTGGACCTGCCCCGAATGCGGGGCCCGCAAGGAAGACTTCGAGATGGTCCGCATCTGACGCGGACTGTTTGAAACCTTCTGCCCTTTCCATACGCTGAGGAGAACAAGGGTTGGACACAATGGCTCCCCAAGCACCTGGCGCAGCGACCAAGGTGCTCGTCATCGACGACAGCAACACCATCCGCCGCAGCGCCGAGATCTTTCTCAAGCAAGGCGGGCACGAGGTGGTGCTGGCCGAGGATGGCTTCGACGCGCTTTCCAAGCTGAGCGACTACAAACCCGATCTGGTGTTCTGCGACATCCTGATGCCGCGGCTCGACGGTTACCAGACCTGCGCCATCATCAAGCGCAACCCGCAGTTTTCCGGCGTGCCGGTGATCATGCTGTCCAGCAAGGACGGCCTGTTCGACAAGGCGCGCGGCCGCATGGTGGGCTCGCAGGATTACCTGACCAAGCCCTTCACCAAAGACCAATTGCTGCAGGCGGTGCAGATGCACCGCCGCGGCCCTTGATTCGCCCGGCCAGATGATCGATGAAGCCGGCCAATGAGATGCCCGACAGAGGCGGCGTGACGAGGAGTCCACATGACGATACACAAGATTCTGCTGGTCGATGATTCCAAGACCGAGCTGCATGCGCTCAGCGAGATGCTGAGCAAGCGCGGCTTCGTGGTGCGCACCGCCGAGAACGGCGAGGAAGCCTTCAAGCGCCTGGAAGAGGAAGTGCCCGACCTGATCCTGATGGACGTGGTGATGCCGGGCCAGAACGGCTTCCAGCTGACCCGCGCCATCACGCGCGACGAGCGCTACGCCAATGTGCCGGTGATCATGTGCACCAGCAAGAACCAGGAAACCGACAAGGTCTGGGGCATGCGCCAGGGCGCGCGTGACTACGTGGTCAAGCCGGTCAAGTCCGACGAGCTGCTGGCCAAGATCAAGGCGCTAGGCTGAGCATGGCCAACAAGCAAGCACTGCGCGAACTCCAGCAACGCCTCGCGCAGCGCATGCAGGCCGCGCGCGAAACGCCGCAGGCGGCCTCCTGGCTGGCGGTGGAATGCGCCGGCGTGGCGCTGCTGTTCTCGCTCAAGCAGGCGGCCGAGATCTTCACGCCCGTGGCCATCAAGCCGGTGCCCTACACCGAGCCCTGGGCCCTGGGGGTGGCGAACCTGCGCGGCGGCCTGCACACGGTGGTGGACTTCGCTGCCTTTCTGGGCCTGCGCGAGCCCGGCGTGCGCGGCGATGTGACGCAGCAGCGCCTGGTGTCGATCAACCCCGAACTCAATATCAACTGCGCCTTGCTGGTCGACAAGCTGCTGGGCTTGCGCGGCGACGAGCAGTTGCAGCCGGTGGCGGATGTGCCGTCGGCGACGCCGCGGCCGGCTTTTGCGGGCGCGCTGCGGCGCGACGCCGAGGGCCGGCATTGGCAGGTGATCGACCTGGAGGCCTTGTCCAGGTTCGAACCGTTCTTGCGTATTGTGGTGTGATGCGTGGCGCCAGCCGGCGTGGGCATTGCGTCAATCAACCGACAACATGAGGGTGAGATGAGCTTCCTCGACAAGATCAAGAAATTGGGCGCGACCTCCGAAGGCCAGGAGGCCGGCGAGACCACCGCCCTGGATGCTCAGGCAGGCGTACATGCGAGCGACACCGGTCCGCGCAGCGAGTCCAGCTCCATCATTTCCGAAGCGCTGCCGACCGACAACGTGGCGGCGGACTTTGTCGACACCAATGCGGGCTTCCAGTCCACCGCCTCGGCGCCCGACACCATCAGCGCCGCGCCCGGGTTGATGCCGGCGAAGGCCGAAGACCGCGGCCGCCGCCAGAAGCTGCTCACCGCCCTGGTGGCGGTGGGGGTGCTGGGCACGGCCACCACGGTGGCGCTGAGCCTGGTGAACGCGAACCGCAGTGCGGCCCAGGTGCGCGCCACCGGCCAGGCCATGATGCAGTCGCAGCGCCTGGCCAAGTCGGTGTCCACCGCCCTGGTGGGCAATGTGGGCGCCTTCGCCGAGCTGAAGGAAAGCATCGGCGTGCTGGGCAGCGTGGTGCGCAATCTGCGCAACGGCGAGGGCGAGCTGGCGATTGCGCCCGGCAGCGTGCAGCCGGCGCTGGAGACCGTCGCACCGATGGTGGAGCGCGCCGAGAAGAACGGCAACACCGTGATCGCGCAGGAGAAGGTGCTGACCCAGGTGGGCAAGGCGCTGCGCACCATCAACCGTCAATCCTCGGACCTGCTGGAAAGCGCCGAGGCGGTGGCCTCGCTGTCGCTGCAGCAGGGCGGCTCGCCGGCCGAACTCTCGGCCGCGGGCCAGCTGGTGATGCTGACCCAGCGCATCGGCAAGAGTGCCAACGAATTCCTGACCCAGGAGGGCGTGAGCCCGGAGGCGGTGTTCCTGCTCGGCAAGGACCTGAACTCCTTCCGCGAGATCACCGAGGCCCTCATCAACGGCAACCCCGAGCTGCGCCTCAAGGGCGCGCATGACCCGCAGCTGAAGGAGCGCCTCAAGACCCTGCTGTCGCAGTACGAGCAGACGCGCAAGGAAGCCTCGGCGATTCTGGGCAATCTGCAGGGCCTGGTGGCCGCGCGCGAGGCGCAGGCCGCGATCCTCAACGACAGCGAACCGCTGCGCAAGGGCCTGGACGAGATCGCCCAGCAGCTCGAGTCGGCCGGCGGCCTGGGCTTCGGCCTGCTGCTGGCGATGCTGGCCTCGCTGGCGGCCCTGGTGGTGGGCGCTTTGGGCTTTCTGCGCCTGTATGTGGCGGGTCAGGCGCATCGCGCCGAACTGGCCGAGGCGCAGAAGCGCGAGGCCGAGGTGCAGGAGCAGGAGGCCAAGCGCGTCAACGACGCCAACCAGGCCGCCATTTTGCGTCTCATGAACGAGCTGCAGTCGGTCGCCGAGGGCGATTTGACGCAACAGGCCACGGTGACCGAGGACATTACCGGCGCCATCGCCGACTCGGTGAACTACACGGTGGAAGAGCTGCGCCTGCTGGTGACGCAGGTGCAGTCCACCGCCGGCCGGGTGACCGAAACCACCGGCCTGGTGGACCAGACCTCCACCGAGCTGCTGGCCGCCTCCACCGAGCAGCTGCACGAGATCCGCGCCACCGGCGAGGCGGTGCTGCAGATGGCCGAGCGCATCAACCAGGTGTCGGCGCAGGCGCAGGAAACCGCCGAGGTGGCGCGCCAGTCGCGTGCCGTGGCCGAGACCGGCAAGCAGGCCATGGCCAACACCATCGGCGGCATGAACTCGATCCGCGAGCAGATCCAGGAGACCTCCAAGCGCATCAAGCGCCTGGGCGAGAGCTCGCAGGAAATCGGCGAGATCACCGAGCTGATCTCGGACATTACCGAGCAGACCAATGTGCTGGCGCTGAACGCGGCCATCCAGGCGGCCTCGGCCGGCGAGGCCGGCCGCGGCTTCTCGGTGGTGGCCGAAGAAGTGCAGCGCCTGGCGGAACGCTCGGGCGACGCGACGCGCCGTATTGCCGCGCTGGTGAAGACGATTCAGACCGACACCCACGACGCGGTGGCCGCCATGGAGCGCTCCACGCTGGGGGTGGTGCAGGGTACCAAGCTGTCCGATGCGGCCGGCAAGGCGCTGGACGAGATCGACGAGGTGTCGCGTCGACTGGACGAGTTGATCGCCCGCATCTCGAACCAGGCGCTCAGCGAGGCGCATTCCGCCAACGAGGTGGCCTCGAACATCCAGCATATTTTTGCGGTGACCGAGCAGACCGGTGAGGGCACGCGCTCCACCGCCCAGATGGTGCATGAGCTCTCGCGCTCGGCCGATGCCTTGAAGCAGTCGGTGGCGCGTTTCAAGGTTGGCTGAGCGCTGACAACCGCACCAAGCACAGAACGATAGACAGAGAAAAGTCAAAGGCAGACCCGGCATGGACTTCTCGCGAGATTCCGAGTTTCCGCCCGACCTCAGCCCGCTGGCCTGGGTGCAGGAGGAGTTGCGCCGCTCGCTGGAGTCCGTGCACAAGACGCTGCGGCGCGCGCTGCGCGATGCCGATGCGCGTGTCACGACGCTGGGCCTGGAAACGCATCCCAGCCAGCCCCTGCAGGCCGCCGCGGGGCAGCTGCACCAGCTCGCCGGTGTGCTCTCGCTGGTGGGCCTGCCCGCCGGCGCGGCGCTGTTGCGGGCCGCCGAGCAGGCGGTCGAGCGGCTGGCGCTGGACCCGGTCAACGTCGATCCGCCCACCGTGCAGGCGGTGGAGCGCGCCGACTTCGCGCTGCTCTCGCTGATCGCCAAGCTGCTGGCCGGCAACAAGACCAGCACGCTGGCGCTGTTCCCCAGTTACCGCGCGCTGCAGCAGCTCAACGGCGTGGAGCGCATCCACCCGGCCGATCTGGCCCAGCAGGAATGGAGCTGGCGCGATCTGCCGGCCGATGCCAAGGCCCCGGCCCTGGCGGCCGAGGCGGCGCGCGCCGGTTTCGAGGCGGCCCTGCTCAAGCATATGCGCGCCCCGGCGCCCCAGCATGCGCAGCATCTGAGCGATCTGTGCGCCGGCGTCGCGCAGACCCAGCCGGGCGCCCATGGCCGCAGCCTGTGGTCGCTGGCGGCCGCGCATTTCGAGGCCCAGGCCCTGGGCCTGCTGAAGATCGACGCGCTGGTGAAGCGCCTGGGCTCGCGCCTGCTGGCGCAGCTGCGCGCGGGCGCGCAGGGCGATGCGGCGGTGTCCGAGCGCCTGGCGCAGGACCTGCTGTTCTTCTGCAGCCAGGCGCAGGCGCCGGCCGCGAGCCAGCATGCGCCGCGCCTGCTGGCGGTGCGCCGTGTCTATGGGCTGGACGAGGGTGCAGGCCCGACCGATTACGAAGACGACAGCCTCGGCCATATCGACCCCAGCTGGGTCACGCAGGCGCGCAAGCGCGTGGCGCAGGCCAAGGAATCCTGGTCCTCGGCGGCGGAGGGCGAGAGCCACCGCCTGGCCGGCCTGGACGAGCAGTTTGCCGCGGTGGGCGATTCGATCGAGCGCCTGTTCCCGAGCGGCGAGGTGCTGGGCCAGACCCTGCGCCGCGCCGTGGTGGCCACACTGCGCTCGGGCAAGCCGCCCGAGCCCACGCTGGCGATGGAGATCGCCACCAGCCTGCTGTATGTGGAAGCGGCGCTGGACGACGAGGCCTTCGACCACCCCGATCAGGCCGAGCGTGTGATCCGGCTGGCACGGCGCGTCGAGGCGGCCTCGCGCGGCGAGCCCGCGGCGCCGCTGGAAGCCTGGATGGAGGACCTGTACCGCCGCGTCTCGGATCGCCAGACCCTGGGCAGCGTGGTGCACGAGTTGCGCAGCAGCCTCTCCGAGGTCGAGCGCCAGGTGGACGAGTATTTCCGCGACCCCTCGCAGCGCCAGCTGCTGATCCCCGTGCCCAACCAGCTCGGCGCCATGCGTGGCGTGTTCTCGGTGCTGGGCGTGGACCAGGGCGCGCTGACCTGCGTGCGCATGCGCGACCAGATCGACGAACTGGCCAATACCGAGGTCGACCCGAGCCGCTCGGGCCCGCGCGAGCAGTTCGAGCGCCTGGCCAACAATCTCGGTGCGCTGGGCTTCCTGATCGACATGCTGAGCGTGCAGCCGCAACTGGCCAAGCGCATGTTCCGCTTCGATGAAGCCCGCGGCAGCCTGATCTCCTCGGTGGGGCGCGAGCGCCTCAGCAAGCCGGTGGCCAGCGAGCCCAGCCTGCTGGCCCAGGTGCAGGCCGCGGCGCAAGCCGTGGCCGAGGGCGAGCGCCCGCAGGCCGAGCTGGCACGCGACCTCGAGCGCCTGACCCTGCAGGCGCGTGCGGCGGACGAAACCGCGCTGGCGAACGCCGCGCAGTCGGCCCAGCGCATGTTGGAGGAGCCGGGCGATACCTCGGCCCTGCCGCTCACGGTGGAGCTCACCGAGCCGGCCGAGCCTGCTGAATCCGCTGAACCCGCCGAGAGCGAGGCAGCGCGTGCCCAGGCGGCGCAATCGCTCAATGACTTCCTGGCCGTGCATGTGCCGGCACCGGCGGTGCCGGTCGCGGCCGCCGCGCCGGCGCCGGAGATCGTCGACGAGGAGATGCTGGAGATCTTCCTCGAGGAGGCCACCGAGGTGCTGGCGAATGCGCGCGTGGCGCTGGCCGAGCTGGAGCTCGACGCCGCCAATCGCGAGCAGCTGACGAATGTGCGGCGTGCCTTCCATACCTTGAAGGGCAGCTCGCGCATGGTCGGGCTGAAGGAGTTTGGCGAGGGCGCATGGGCCTTCGAGCAGCTCTACAACGCGCGCCTGGGCGAGCAGGGCGTGGCGGATGCCACGCTGCTGAGCCTGAGCCAGCAGGCCCTGGATTACCTGGCCGGCTGGAGCGCCGAGATCGCCGCCAAGGCGCCCATCACCCATGAGGCCGAGGTCTTGCGCGCCAGCGCCGACGCGCTGCGCCTGGAACAGCGCCTGCTGCCGGTGGGCGCAGCGGCTGTGGTCGAGCCCGCTGCCGTCGAGCCTGCCGCGGAACCCGCGGTGGAGCCGCTGCCGGAGCCGGCGCCTGAACCCGTGCCTGAGCCTGAGCCGGTGTTGGAGCTGCCGATCGAGATGCTCGACGCGCCCGCCACCGAGCCTCTGCTGGAAGAGGCGCCGCTGCTTGAGTTGCCCGAGGCCGAGGAGCTGGGCGAGCTGCTGCCCGTCATGGAGGTGGCCGAGCTTTCGCATGCCGATACCGAGTTGCTGGGCCTGGAGCTGAATCTGGACCTGCCCGGCGCGGCGGCTTCGGCGAGCAGCGATTTCGAATTGCCCGAGTTCGAGCTCAAGCTGGATCTGGGCGAGGCGCCCGCGGCGCCGGCCATGCCGGTGCTGGACGAGGAGCTGACGCTGGACCTGGGCGCGCTGGACCTGCCGGCCGTGAGCGAGCCGGAGCCCGCGCCGGAGCCCGAAACCCTGGCGCCCAGCCTGGAGCTGGTGGGCGGTACCGATGTGCAGGCCGCCGCCGAGGCGATCGAACCGATCGAACCGGAGGAGGCCGAGCCCGAGTCCGACGAGGGCGTCAAGCTGATCGGCCCGCTGCGCATCAGCATCACCCTGTTCAACATCTTCCTCAACGAGGCGGACGAACTCTCGCGCCGGCTCTGCACCGAGCTGTCCGAATGGGCGCTGGACCTGGCCTCCGGCCTGCCCGCCAGCTGCGAGCCCCTGGCCCATGCGCTGGCCGGCAATGCCGGCACGGTGGGCTTCGACGAACTCTCGGCCCTGGCGCGCGCGCTCGAGCATGCGCTGGAACGAGCCGCCCAGGTGCGCCAGCTGGGCGCCGACGAGGCGCGCCTGTTCAACGATGCGGCGGAAGAGATCCGCCGCCTGCTGCACCAGTTCGCGGCCGGCTTCCTGAAGAGCGTCGAGGGCGATCTGACCGCACGCCTGCAGGCCTACCAGCCGCCGCCGGAGGATGTGGCGGAGTCGCGCCCCTCCGAGCTGCCGGACGACGCGCTCAGCGAGCCGCAGGCCCTGCCGATCCCGCGCGCGGCGGACGATTTCGAGGTCGGCCTGCCCGACCAGATCGACGACGAGCTGTTCCCGATCTTCGAGGAAGAGGCGCCCGACCTGCTGCGCGATCTGCAGGCCGGCCTGCGCGACTGGATGGCCCATCCCGGCGATGTTGGCCGTGCCGGCGCCTGCATGCGCGCCCTGCACACCTTCAAGGGCGGTGCGCGCCTGACCGGCGCGATGCGCCTGGGCGAGGCCGCGCATTTGCTGGAATCCGCCATCGAGGCCTTGTTGCATCAGGGTCAGGCCGAGGCCGCCGAGGTGCGCAGCCTGCAGGACCAGGGCGATGCGCTCGAGCAGGCCTTCGACACCCTCAAGCAGGCGCGGCTGGCGCCCAAGCCGGTGGCACAGCCCGAGCCGGTGGTGCCGCCGCCGGTCGCTGCCGAGCCAGTCGCTTTGGCCATGGCGCCGGCCGAGGCGCTGCCCGCGGAAGTCGCCGAAGCGGCGCCGGCCGCCGAGGCCGCCCAAGCCACGGACAGCGGCCCGGCCGGGGCGCAGATCGACTGGTCGCGCTTCACCCAGTTCCAGCCCAGCGACAGCGGGCTGGGCGGCGATGGCGGCCTGGGCGGCGCCCAGGCGCTGGTGCGGGTGCGCGGTGCCCTGCTGGAGCGCATGGCCGCACAGGCCGGCGAGGTCAGCATCCGGCGCGCGCGCCTCGAATCCGAGATGGGGCAGATGAAGAATGCCCTGCTCGATCTGGACGACAACCTGGACCGCCTGCGCACCCAGCTGCGCGAGCTGGAGCTGCAGGCCGAGGCCCAGATGGGCGCGCAGGAAGAGGCCGCCAAGCATGCGGCCAAGGATTTCGACCCGCTCGAGTTCGACCGCTACACGCGCTTCCAGGAACTGACGCGCATGCTGGCCGAGTCGGTCAACGACGTGGCCACGGTGCAGCGCAGCCTGCAGCGCAATGTGCAGACCGGCGAAGACGAGTTGGCGGCGCAATCGCGCCTGACGCGCGAGCTGCAGGACGATCTGCTGCGCACCCGCATGGTCGAGTTCGACAGCCTCAGCGAGCGCATGCACCGGGTGGTGCGCCTGGCCGCGCGCGAGACCGGCAAGCAGGTGCAGCTGCTGGTGAATGGCGCCCAGGTCGAGCTGGACCGCAGCGTGCTGGAGCGCCTGGTGGGCTCCTTCGAGCATCTCTTGCGCAACAGCGTGATGCACGGCATCGAGCCGCCGGTGGAGCGCGTCGCCAAGGGCAAGCCCGAGCTGGGCACGATCCAGGTCCAGCTCGCCCAGGAGGGCAACGAGGTGGCCATCACGGTGCGCGACGACGGCCGTGGCCTGGACCTGGCGCGCATCCGCGAGCGCGGGCTCAAGCAGGGGCTGATCAAGCCCGATGCCACGCCCAGCGATGAGGAGCTGATGCAGCTGATCTTCGCGCCCGGCTTCTCCACCGCCACCGAGATCACCGAGCTGGCCGGCCGTGGCGTCGGCATGGACGTGGTGCGCGCCGAGGTCAACACCCTGGGCGGCTATATCGATCTGCATTCCACGCCGGGGCAGGGCGCGGCCTTCGAGCTGCGCGTGCCGCTCACCACCGCGCTCACCCAGGTGGTGGTGCTGCGCTATGGCGAGCAATCGGTGGCGGTGCCCGCCAGCCTGATGGAATCGGTGCAGCGCATCAGCCCGGCCCAGATCGAGCAGGCCTGCGAGGCCGGCGAGCTGGTGGTGGGCGGCGAGCGCTTCCCCTTCTACTGGCTGGGCGGCCTGATGAAGCAGAGCGAGCGCGGCGTGCCGCATGGCAAGACCCTGCCGGTCGCCTTCGTGCGCAGCGCCCATCAACGCCTGGCCGTGCATGTGGACGAGGTGCTGGGCAACCAGGAAGTCGTGGTCAAGAACCTCGGGCCGCAGCTGGTGCATGTGCCGGGCCTGGCGGGCATCAGCTTGCTGGCCTCGGGCGAGGTGGCGCTGATCTACAACCCGGTGGCGCTGGCCAATCGCTACGGTGCCGAGGCGCAGGCCGCGGCGCGCCACGCGCTCGGCCATGCGGCCGCCGGCACGGTGGCGGCCAGCATGGTGGCGGCCGAGCCGCTCGCGCCGCTGGTGCTGGTGGTGGACGATTCGCTCACGGTGCGTCGCGTCACCCAGCGCCTGCTGGAGCGCGAGGGTTACCGCGTGCACCTAGCCAAGGATGGCCTGGAAGCGATGGAACGTCTGGCCGAGGATGAGCTGCCGGCGGTCGTGCTCTCGGACATCGAGATGCCGCGCATGGACGGTTTTGACCTGGTGCGCAATCTGCGCGCCGACAGCCGCCTCGCCACGCTGCCGGTGATCATGATCACCTCGCGCATCGCGCAGAAACATCGCGACTATGCGCACCAGCTGGGCGTGGACGACTACCTGGGCAAGCCCTATGACGAAGAGCTGCTGCTGAGCCTGATCGCCCGCTACACTGCCCGGTTGCTCACGGGTTGAGCGCTGGAGGCTTGGCGTCATGTCGGAAGTCGTTGATCACCTTGCGGAACTGACCGGATTCCGGGACCGTGACGTCATGGACGTCACCCTGGTGTCGGCCCTGCGCGACATGCTGGAGCCGAGCTCGGTGGCGATCTTCCGCTGCGTGGGCGACGCCGGCCAGCAGCGCTGGGTCACGCGGGCGCGCCTGGCCGCGGGTGATGTGGTGGCGAGCGCCGATTCGCTCTGGGCCGATCCCGACAAGCTGCCGCGCGCCGAGGATCATCCCAAGCGCCTGGATTGCATGCACCAGCGCAGCGTGATGCAGCTGCGCGATGGCGAGCGCTGGACCACGCTGTTCCCGCTCGCGACCGACCGCGAGGTGGTCGGGGTGCTGGAGATCACCACCACCGAGAAGCTCAAGACCTCCGACCAGCGCACGGTGGGCGGCATCCTGCGCATCTATCACAACTTCCAGGGCCTGCTGGACTACAGCGAGCGTGACACCCTCACCGGCCTGCTGAATCGCAAGACCTTCGACGAGAGCTTTCTCAAGGCCGTGGGCGAGCTGCCGCGCGCGCATGAAGAAGCGCAGACCCATGCCGATGGCGACCGGCGCCACGAGGACGGCCAGCCGCGCTACTGGATCGGCGTGGTCGACATCGATCACTTCAAGTCGGTGAACGACCGCTTCGGCCACCTGATCGGCGACGAGGTGCTGCTGCTGCTGTCGCGCCTGATGCGCAACAGCTTCCGCTTCCACGACCTGCTCTACCGCTTCGGCGGCGAGGAGTTCGTGGTGCTGATGCGCTGCGAGGACGAGAGCGACGCCGCCCATGCCTTCGAGCGCCTGCGCCACAACACCGAGAGCTACCAGTTTCCGCAGGTCGGCCAGATCACCGTCAGCGTGGGATTCACCCAGGTGCGGGTGGGCGATTCGCCGGCGATGGCCTTCGAGCGTGCCGACAAGGCCGTCTATCACGCCAAGGCGAACGGCCGCAACCAGGTGCAAAGCCATGCGGTGCTGGTGCAGAGCGGGCAGATGACCGAGGTCGAGCAGCTCAGCGACATGGAACTGTTCTGATGAACTACTGGCGCCGCCGCAGCCTGCTGCTGCTGCTGGCGCTCAGCGCCAGCCTGACCGTCGGCAGCCACTGCCGCGCCGATCGCCGCGACCGGCTGGAGGCACCGCCCGCCGCTATTGCGCAGGCCGTTAGCGCCGAGGCCCCGGCCTACGAGCAGCGCGATCTGGACTGGGTGGATGCCAGCCGTGCGCGCGCCGTGCCGGCCCGCCTCTACTGGCCCAAGCAGGTGGCGGACGGTGCGCGCGTGCCCCTGGTGGTGTTCTCGCACGGCATCGGCGGCTCGCGCCGCGGCTACAGCTATCTGGGCGCCTACTGGTCCTCGCAGGGCATTGCCAGCCTGCATGTGCAGCATGTCGGCAGCGACCGCGAACTCTGGTTCGGCAATCCGCTCACCCTGGTGTCGCGCCTGCAGGATGCGGCGCAGGAGCGCGAGGCCCTCAACCGCGTGGGGGATGTGCGCTTCGCGCTGGACCAGATGCTGCATGGCGAATGGGCGGCGCGCATCGACACCGAGCGCATCGTGGCCGCCGGCCATTCCTATGGCGCCAACACCACCTTGCTGCTGGCCGGCGCCCGCGTGACGCGCGCCGGCCAGGCCCTGGATCTGCGCGAGCCGCGCATCAAGGCCGCCATCATCATCTCGGCGCCGCCCTTCTATGGCGAGCCGGATGTGGCGGCCATCCTGCAAGCCATCCGCATCCCGACCCTGCACATCACCAGCACCGAGGACGTGATCCGCATCCCCGGCTACTACTCCGACGCGCGCGACCGCGTGCGGGTCTTCGAGGCCACCGGCAGCGCCACCAAGGCCCTGGCGGTGTTCGAGGGCGGCTCGCACAGCATGTTCACCGACCGCGCCGGCACCGGCGGCGCCCTGCTGAACCCGCAGGTCAAGGCCGCCACCAAGGACCTGACCCTGGCCTTTCTGCGCAGCGTGCTGGATGGCCGGGACGACGGCCTGCGCGGCTGGTCGGAGCGCTATCGAGACATCCTGGCGCGCTGGCTAAGCCAGGGCTCGTGACTTGACGACCGCATAGCGAAAGAGGGTGCGCGTGCGCGCCTGCTCATGGATCACGAGCGGCGCCGGGTAGTCGCGCCCCAGTTGCAGACCGCAGGCCTGCAGCTCCAGCGGCTTGGCCAGCCAGGGCGCATGGAGCAGCTTGGGCGGCAGCTTGGCCAGTTGCGGCAGGTAGCGCTTGATGAAGCGCCCCTCGGCATCGAACTTCTCGCTCTGGCTGACCGGGTTGAAGATGCGGAAATAGGGCTGGGCGTCGCAGCCGCTGGAGGCCGCCCATTGCCAGCCACCGTTGTTGGCGGCGAGGTCGAAGTCCAGCAGCTGCTGCGCGAAATAGCGCTCGCCCCAGCGCCAGTCGACGCCCAGATCCTTGATCAGGAAGCTCGCCACCACCATGCGCAGGCGGTTGTGCATATAGCCGGTCTGGTTCAGCTGCAGCATCGCCGCATCGACGATGGGGTAGCCGGTGCGGCCCTCGCACCAGGCCTTGAACAGGGCCTCGGCGGCCGCGCCGTCCTCCCATTCGATCAGCTCGTACTCGGGCCGGAAGGCGCGTTCCACCACATGGGGGTGGTGGTGCATCACCTGGTGGTAGAAGTCGCGCCAGATCAGCTCGGAGAGCCAGACCTCGGCGCCATGGTCGCCGCCCTGCATGCGCGCATGGGCCGCGCGCGCCAGCCGGCGGATCGAGATGGTGCCGAAGCGCAGGTGGGTGCTGAGGTAGCTGGGCCCCTTGACGGCGGGGAAGTCGCGCGTGCGGTCGTACTGCTCCATGCGCGCCAGGAATTCATCGAACAGCCGCGCCGCGCCACGGCTGCCGCCGCGCAGCAGCTCCGGCAGGCCGGCGGCCTCGAAGCCGATCTCGGCAAGACCCGGCACCCGGCCCGCGTGCGGGGGCAGGGCGGCCAGAGCGGCGGCATGGCGCGCCACCGCATAGCTGCGCAGCTGGAACGCATCGACAGCGCGCAGCCAGGCGTTCTTGTAGGGCGTGAACACGCCATAGGGCCGGCCCAGGCCGGTGAGGATCTCGCTGCGCTCGAAGATCACATGGTCCTTGTGGCTGAAGAAGGCCACGCCCCGGGCCTGCAGGGCCTGCTTGACGGCGGCGTCGCGGGCCAGGGCCTGGGGTTCGTCATCGTGGTTGCAGAACACCGCGTCCACGCCCAGCTCGGCCGCCAGCCGTGGCAGCTCCGCGCGCGCCACCGCGTGGCGCACGATCAGGCCCGCGCCCGGCCGCAGCGCGGCGAGCTCCTCGTTCAGCACCGTCAGCGCGTCGAGGATGAACTCGACGCGGCGGTCGGCGCGGGGCAGGGCGTCGAGGATCTCGCGGTCCAGCACGAACACGCACAGCACCTCCGCGCTGTGCCTGAGGGCGTGGTAAAGCGCGGCGTGGTCGTCGGCGCGCAGATCGCGGCGGAACCAGACCAGGGCACGTCGGTGGATCTTTTCCATGGCCGCGAGTGTCGATGAAATAAAATGCCCCCATGTCCAAGGCCCGCATCGACCTCACCAACCAATTCCTGATCGCCATGCCGGGCATGCTGGACGACAGCTTTGCCGGCTCGGTGGTCTATATGTGCGAGCACAACGAGAAGGGCGCGCTGGGCCTGGTGATCAACAAGCCGATCTCGCTGACCCTGGGCAATCTGTTCGAGAAGGTCGAGCTGAGCCTGGAGGACGAGGACCTGGCGGCCCGCCCGGTGTTCTATGGCGGCCCGGTGCAGACCGAGCGCGGCTTCGTGCTGCACGAGCCGCTGGACGCGCAGGGCGGCCACTACAACGCCACCCTGGCCGTGCCCGGCGGCCTGGAGATGACCACCAGCCGCGACGTGCTGGAGGCACTCTCCAACGGTGCCGGCCCCAAGCGCCTGCTCATCACGCTGGGCTATAGCGGCTGGGCCGCCGGCCAGCTGGAGGAGGAGATCGGCCGCAATGGCTGGCTCAATGTGGACGCCGCGCCCGAGATCATCTTCGACACGCCGGTGGAGCAGCGCTACGAGAAGGCGCTCGGATTGCTGGGCATCGACCCGCGCATGCTGAGCCAAGAGGCCGGCCACGCATGAGCCCGGCCGTGCAGACCCCGGCCCGAATTCCACAATCTCTATTGGCATTTGATTTCGGCACCCGACGCATCGGCGTCGCCACCGGCAATGCCTTCCTCAAGTCCGCCGAGGCGCTGCGCCATATCGCCGCCGACGGCGATGCCCAGCGCTTCGCGGCGATCGAGAAGCTCATCAAGGAATGGCAGCCCGACGCGCTGGTGATCGGCGTGCCCTTCCATCCCGATGGCGCCGAGCATGAGATGACCCTGGCGGCGCGCCGCTTCGGCCGCCAGCTCAAGGGCCGCTTCCGCCTGCCCGTCTACGAGGTGGACGAGCGCTACACCAGCGTCGAGGCCGAGGCCCAGGGCGCGCGCGATGTGGACTCGGCCGCCGCCGCGCTGATCCTGGAACAATTCTTTCGCGAGCATTCATAGCAGCCAACATCATGAGCACTCTCTTACTCGACGCCGAGGCGCTGTACGCCGACCTGCTGAAGGGCGTCAGCAGGCTCTTGCACCCCGACACCGTGCTGGTGGGGATCTGGTCCGGCGGTGCCTGGCTGGCCGAGCGTCTGCAGCGCGATCTGAGCCTGGCCGGCGAGCCCGGCGTGATCTCCAGCTCGCTGCACCGCGACGACTTCGGCTCCAAGGGCATGTCGGCCAGCGCCGACCACACCAAGCTGCCCTTCGAGGTGGAGGGCCGCCACATCCTGCTGATCGACGATGTGCTCTACACCGGCCGCACCACGCGCGCCGTCATCAACGAGCTGTTCGACTTCGGCCGCCCGGCCAGCGTCACGCTGGCGGTGCTGGTGGACCGCGGTGGCCGCGAGCTGCCGATCGAGCCGGCCTTCTCGGCCGCGCGCGTCAACCTGGCCGCCGCGCAGCGCCTGCGCCTGGCGCGCGACGAGAGCGGCCGTTTCAGCTTTGACCTGAAGGGCGACTGAGATGCTCTCCAAACGCAACCCCCAACTGAACAAGCATGGCGAGCTGGTGCACCTGCTCTCCATCGAGGGCTTGCCCCAGGCCACCATCCACCAGATCCTCGACACCGCCGGCACCTTTCTCTCGGTGAACGACCGCGACGTGAAGAAGGTGCCGCTGCTGCGCGGCAAGTCGGTGTTCAACCTGTTCTTCGAGAACAGCACGCGCACCCGCACCACCTTCGAGATCGCTGCCAAGCGGCTCTCGGCGGACGTCATCAACCTGGACATCGCCAGGTCCAGCACCGCCAAGGGCGAGACCCTGCTGGACACGGTGGCCAACCTCAGCGCCATGCATGCCGACATGTTCGTGGTGCGGCACAGCGAGTCGGGCGCGCCCTATCTGATCGCCCAGCACTGCGCCCCGCATGTGCATGTGGTGAACGCCGGTGACGGCCGCCACGCGCATCCGACCCAGGGCCTCCTGGACATGTACACGATCCGCCACTACAAGAAGGACTTCCGCAATCTGACGGTGGCCATCGTGGGCGACATCGTGCACTCGCGCGTGGCGCGCTCCGACATCCATGCGCTCAACATCCTGGGCGTGCCTGAGATCCGCGCGGTCGGCCCCAAGACCCTGGTGCCGGGCGATCTGCGCGAGATGGGCGTGCGCGTCTGCCACGACATGGCCGAGGGCGTGCGCGATGCCGACGTGATCATCATGCTGCGCCTGCAGAACGAGCGCATGAGCGGCGCCATGCTGCCCAGCGCCGGTGAGTTCTTCAAGAACTTCGGCCTCACGCCCGAGAAGCTGGCGCTCGCCAAGCCCGATGCCATCGTGATGCATCCGGGCCCGATTAACCGCGGCGTCGAGATCGCCTCCAGCGTGGCCGATGGCGGCCAGAGCGTGATCCTGCCCCAGGTGACCTTCGGTATCGCGGTGCGCATGGCCGTGATGAGCATCCTTGCAGGGAACGAAGCATGAAGATACTGATCAAGAACGGCCGTCTGGTCGACCCGGCCTCGGGCCTGGACCGCATCGGCGATGTGGCGATTGCGGCCGGCCGCATCGTCGGCCTGGGCGATGTGGCGGGCGATTTCGATGCCCAGCGCGTCATCGATGCGACGGGCCTGATCGTCGCACCCGGCCTGGTGGACCTGGCGGCGCGCCTGCGCGAGCCCGGCCTGGAGCAGAAGGGCATGCTGGAGAGCGAGCTCAACGCCGCCGCGGCCGGTGGTGTCACCAGCCTGGTCTGCCCGCCCGACACCGACCCCGCGCTGGACGAGCCCGGCCTGGTGGAGATGCTCAAGTTCCGCGCCCGCAAGCTGAGCCTGTGCCGGCTGTTCCCGCTCGGCGCGCTGACGCGCGGCCTGGCCGGCGAGACGCTCACCGAGATGGCCGAGCTCACCGAGGCCGGCTGCGTGGGCTTCTCGCAGGCCGAGCACCCGATCAAGAACAACCAGTTCCTGACGCGCGCGCTGCAATACGCCGCTACCTTCGACTACACGGTCTGGCTGCATCCCATGGACCCCTGGCTGGGCGGTGGTGTGGCGGCCAGCGGCGCGGTGGCCACGCGCCTGGGCCTGGCCGGCGTGCCGGTGACGGCCGAGACGGTGGCCCTGCACACCATCTTCGAGCTGATGCGCGCCACCGGCGCGCGCGTGCACCTGTGCCGCATTTCCAGCGCCGCCGGCGTGGAGCTGGTGCGCGCGGCCAAGCGCGAGGGCCTGGCGGTGACCGCCGACGTGTCGATCAACTCGCTGCACCTCACCGATGTGGACATCGGCTACTTCAACCCGGCGATGCGCCTGAACCCGCCGCTGCGCCAGGGCCGCGACCGCGCCGCGCTGCGCGCCGCGCTCGCCGATGGCACGCTGGACGCGCTGGTGAGCGACCACATGCCGGTGGAGAGCGACGAGAAGACGCTGCCCTTTGCCGAGGCCATGCCCGGCGCCACCGGCCTGGAGCTGCTCCTGAGCCTGGCGCTCAAATGGGCCCATGACGAGGGCCAGCCGCTTGCCCGCGCGCTCGCGGTGGTGAGCTGCGAGCCGGTGCGCGTGCTGGGCTCGGCGCTGGGCTCGCTGGCGGCCAGCGCCGGCCGCCTGGTGGACGGCGGCGTGGCCGATCTGTGCATCTTCGATCCGACCCAGCATTGGGCGGTGACGCCCGAGCAGCTGGTGAGCCAGGGCAAGCACACGCCGTTCGCCTTCGAGATCACCGGCTTCGAGCTGCCGGCCCGGGTGCGCTACACGGTGGTGGCCGGGCATATTGCGCACGAAGCCGCGCAAGCTGCCGCCTGAGATGCGCAGCCTGATCGCCGTTTGGCGCTTGCTGCGCATGGTCCTGCACGTGCTGTGGGGGCTGCTGCTCATCAAGCTGCGCTTCGGCAGCCTGGACCAGGCCGCGCGCCATGCAAGGGTGCAGCGCTGGTCGGGCGGCCTGCTGCGCCTGCTGGGGGTGCGCCTGGCTTGCACGGGCCGGGCCCGGCCCGGCGCCAAGCTGCTGCTGGCCAACCATGTGTCCTGGCTGGACATCGCCGCCGTGCACGCGGTGCTGCCCGAGGCGCGCTTCGTCTCCAAGGCGGATGTGAAGCACTGGCCCATCGTGGGCGCGCTGACCGCCGGCGTGGGCACGCTCTTCATCGAACGCGCCAGCAAGCGCGACGCGCTGCGCGTGGTGCACCAGACCGCCGAGGCGCTCAAGGCCGGCGACACCGTGGCGGTGTTCCCCGAGGGCACCACCGGTGCCGGCCCCGAGTTGCTGCCCTTCCACGGCAATCTGCTGCAGGCCGCCATCGCCACCGAGATCCCGCTCCAACCCCTGGTGCTGCGCTGGCACGAGCCGGGCGAACGCTTCAGCAGCGCGGCGCGCTATATCGGCGACATGACGCTGCTGCAAAGCCTGTGGGCCATCGCCAGCGCCCGCGGCCTGGGCATCGCGGTGCAGATCCTGCCGGCGATGGAGACCGCGCATGCCGATCGGCGCGCCCTGGCCGAGCATGTGCGCGGCGAAATCGCCGCGGCCCTCGAAGCCGGCTGACCCCTAGGATGGGTGGCCGCCGAAGGCCCAATTTCATAGCTTTTTCAAGACGGCGCTGCCGCTGCGCTGCAACAGTCCGTGGCTTGCAAACCCTCAGGGAGAACAGCCATGAACAAGCATCGTCTACCCAGCCTCGCCGCCCTGGCGCTGGCCTGCGCCAGCCTCGGCCCGGCCCAGGCGGGGGTCGTGGTGGGTTCCTACGACCCGCAGTTCGGCCCGACCCTGCCCGAGCTCTCCTACCGTGGCAGCTTCAGCTTCAACCTGCCGGACAGCTGGGTGGACTATGCGCTCAGCCACAACAACGATTTCGTCGATCTCACCGGCGAGAACATCTGGGCCAGCGTGAACCTCACGCTGTTCGAGACCGCCAACCCGGCCAACGCCGTCAGCGCCAGCTTCAATATGCATGTGGACCTGGTGGAGATCGACCGCACGCTGTTGCACCTGCGCAGCTGGAGCAGCTTCTCCGCGGTCACGCCGAACCAGCTCAATGGCTTTGCCGCGGCCAATTTCAACCAGTTTTCCTTCCAGTATGACTACGGGCTGCCGCAACTGACCTGCCTGCATTGCAACGACCCCGATCCAAGCTCGTCGGCCGAGGACGTGCAGGCCGACCTGCTTGGATTCGATCAACTGGTGTTCCACCGGGATGACGCGGGCCAGGGCCGCCTTGGCAAGGACGGCAACGGCCATGACCTGGGGCTGCGCAGCACCATCAACGACCAGGGGCTTGTGGTCTACAGCCAGGCAGCGGCGCCGGGGAGCGGCCAGCAAGTGCCCGAGCCCGACTCGCTTTATCTGGCGCTGGGGGCGGTGGCGGCCCTGCTGCTGATACCGCGCCGCCGCCCCTGAGCGGCGCGCGCGCCTCAATGCAGGCGCCCGGCGGGTAGCGCCAGCGTCAGCGCCCGGCGCAGCGCCTGGGCGGTATCCCAGTCGCGCGCCTGCTGCCAGGGCGCCTCGAAGAAGGCCTCGTCGGGGCTGGCCGCGCGCAGGCGCGCCAGCAGGGCCTGCCAGCGCCCCTGGGCCAGGCGCGGGCGCGTCAGGCGGGCGTTCTCGCGCAACTGCTGCGTGCAGGAGGCCAGCGCGATGGCCGCCTGCGGCTGCTCCAGCAGCAGGCCCAGTGCGGCATGGTCCTCCAGGCAGCCCAGCAGATGCTCGCGCATGTCGAAGGCATTGAAGGCGCTCAGCGCCTCGGCGAGACGCTCGCATGCCGGCGCCTGGCGGCCGGCCAGCAGGTCCAGCTTGCCCAGCCACCACAGGGCGTGCGCCGCGCCGCGCCGGTCGCCCGCCGCCAGGCAGATCTTCAGCGAGCGCGCCAGCCCCGCTTCGGCGGCGCCCAGCGCGCCGGCCTCGAAGTCCAGTTGGGCCAGCGAGAGCTCGGCCTCGGCCTCGGTCTCGAGGTGCTTGATCTGGCGCGCCAGCTGCAGCGCGGCCTGCAGGTGCGTGGCGGCCTGGGCGGCCGCGCCGCACCAGGCGTGGATCTGGCCCAGCTGCAGCTGCACCGTGGCCTCGCCGACCTGGTTGCCGCAGAGCTGGAACAGCTGCAGGGCCTCGTGGTCGGCCGCCAGCGCGCCGGCCGCATCGGCGCAGCCCAGGCGCGTCAGCGCCAGCGTGGAGAGGGTGGCGGCCACGTCGAAGGGGTTGTCGCGCTGGCGCCGCAGCGCCAGGCAGGTCTGCAGATCGGCCAGCGCGGCGGCGTGGTCGCTCTGGCTCCATGCCAGCGCCGCGGCCACGTAGAGGGCATGGGCATGGGCCTGCGCGTCGGCCTGCACCGCCGGCAGGGCCAGCAGGCCGCGCAGCAGGGCACGCCCCTCGCCCGAATAGCCGCGCAGGATCCAGAAGCCCTGCAGGGCCACGGCCAGCTTCAGCGCCAGAATCGGGTTGCCGCCGGGGCCGAGCGCATGCCCAGTGGCGGCACGCAGATTGTCCTGCTCGGTCTCGAGCCGGCCCAGCCAGTAGCCCTGCTGGGGGCCGTGCAGGCCGTCGCGCCCCAGCTTGGCAAAGGCGAAGTAATGCGCACCATGCTGCCCGCCCATGGCCTCCAGCGTGCCGGCGGCGGCAAGCTTCTCAAGCGCGTATTCGCGTATCGTCTCCAGCATCTGGTAGCGCATGCCGTCGGCGGTCTCGGCCTGCATCAGCAGCGATTTCTCCACCAGGGCGCCCAGCAGGTCCAGCACCGCGTCGACGTCGAGCGGCGTGCCGCCGCACACGGCCTCGGCGGCCTCCATGTCCAGGCCGCCCCTGAACACGGCGAGGCGCTGCAAGAGCAGCTGTTCGGCCTCGGGCAGCAGGTCGTAGGACCAGTCGACCAGCGCACGCAGCGATTGCTGGCGCTGCTGCAGCACCTGCGAGCCGCCGGTGAGCAGCTTGAAGCGGTTGCCCAGGCGGCGGTTGATGTCGGCCAGGGAGAGCGTGCGCAGGCGCGCCGCCACCAGCTCGAGCGCCAGCGGTATGCCCTCCAGCCGCGCCACCAGCTCGGCCACCGCGGGGGCCTGCGCCTCGTCCAGTTCGAAGCCGGGCCGGTGCGCCTGGGCGCGCGCGACGAACAGGCGCACCGCGGTGGACTGGCGCAGCGTGGCGAGGTCGTCGCCGGCGCGCGGCACCGGCAGCGGCTGCACCAGATAGGCATGCTCGCCCGGGATGCGCAGGGCCTCGCGGCTGGAGGCGGCCAGGCGCACATGCGGGGCCGCCCTGACGATGGCATGCGCCATCTCGGCCGCCGGCTTGATGAGGTGCTCGCAGTTGTCGAACACCATCAGCACGCGGCGCGTCTGCAGAAAGCTGCACACCGATTGCAGCAGGCTGCGCTCGGGCTCCTCGCGCACGCCCAGCACCTGGGCTGCTTCGGCCAGCGCGAGCGCGGGGTCGCTGATCGGCGCCAGGTCGAGGAACCATACGCCGTCGGGGAACTGGTGCATCAGCTCGGCCGCGGCCTGCAGCGAGAGCCGGGTCTTGCCCAGCCCGCCCATGCCCAGCAGGGTCACCAGGCGGGCGCTGCCCAGCAGGGCCTTGATGTCGCGCAGCTCCTGCTCGCGGCCGATGAAGGGGGTGCTCTGCTGCGGCAGGTTGTTGGGAATGGCCTGCACCGGCAGCCAGCGCCCGTCCACCTGCACCACGCGGTAGACCTTGTCGCCATCGGGCGGCGCCGTCGGCAGCTGCTCGGGCGGCCCGACCTCGAAGATCTCCACCGGCGCCGACAGGCCCTTCATCATCCAATGCCCGTGCGAGTCGAGCCGGCAGCCGTCGGGCGTGCCCAGCGCGGCGCGCGCCTCGGCGCTGAGCAGGGTCTGGCCGCCCCGGGCGATCGCCATGACGCGCGCCGCGGTGGGCTTGGCCAGGCCGTCCACTTCCAGCGGCTTGGCGCCGCGCATCACGTCCGCGGCCGCGTTCTCGCGCAGCAGCACCGGCCCGACATGCAGGCCGGCACGCGCGCGCAGCGGCACCGGCAGCGCGGCCAGGGCGCGGTGATAGGCCTGGGCATAGCCGACCGCATCGGCGGCGGCATCGAACAGCAGCAGCATGCCGTCGGTCTTGTCGATCTCGCGGCCGCGCCAGGGCGGCAGCAGGTCGCGCGCGACGCGGTCATGGTCGGTCCAGACCCGGGCCATCGCGGCATCGCCCAGCGCCTCGGAGAGCTGGGTGCTGTCGACCACATCGGTCAGCAGCAGCGCCTTGGTGTCGTGCTGGGCGTTCACAGCAGGCTCGTGACGCGCACGCTGCTGCCCTCGTGCTCCACCTTCACGTCCTTGCCGCTGCTGCGCGCCAGCCGGATCATGTGCTCGTTGGTGGCGAGGATCTCGGCCACGAAGCCGCGCACGCCGCGCGCGGCCGCATGCTCGGCCAGGCGCTGCTGCAGGCGGCCGCCCAGGCCCTGGCCCTGCCAGTCGGGGTGCACCATGAAGGCGGTCTCGGCCAGATTGGTGCTGGGGTCGACCATGTACATCGCATGCGCCACCAGCTCCGGCTGCTCGCGCGGGCCGCTGGTCGCCACCAGGGCGACCTCGTTCTCGTCGTTGAGATTGCACAGGCGCTGCACGTCGCGGTTGGAGAGGCCGCGCAGCTTGCGGAAGAAGCGCGTGTAGATGTCGCGCTCCGGCAGCTGATGGAAGAGCGCGCGGATCGCGTCGCCATCGCTGGCCTGGGCCGGGCGCAGCAGCAGCGGGCGGCCGTCCTTCAAGCGCAGCTGGCGCTCGTCCTGCACGGCGTAGGCATGCAGATTGCGCAGGCCCTGGTCGGCCGGCACATAGCCCAGCGCCTGGGCCGCCTGCAGCAGGCCCGGGCGCGCCGCCGGGTGGGCGATCTGGATCAGCGCCACCGCGCGCTCGCGGATCGACTTGCCGAACAGATGGGCGATGCCGTACTCGGTGATGACGTAGTGCACGTCGCTGCGCGCGATCGCCACGCCCTCGCCGGCCTGCAGGCTGGCGCGGATGCGCGAGCTCAGGCCGTCGTCCTCGGTGGCGGCCAGGCAGATGATGGCCTTGCCGCCGGGCGAGCGCGAGGCCCCCTGCAGGAACTCGGCCTGCGCCGCCAGGCCGCCGTAGAAATCGCCGTGGAACTGGTCCACGCAGACCTGGCCGGTCAGGTCCACCGCGAAGGCCTGCGTCACCGACACCATCTTGTGCTGGGCGGCAATGGTCCAGGCGTCGCACACCGCCTCGATGGGCTGGAAGGAGAACAGCGGGTTGCCGTCGATCAGCTCGTAGAGCCGGCGCGAGCCCATCGCGAAGCTCGTGACAATCTTGCCGCGCTGCTGGCTCTTGCGCCGGCCGGTGAGGATGCCGCGCTCCAGCAGCGGGATGATGGCGTCGGTGATGACGTCCGAATGGATGCCCAGGTCCTGGCGGTCCACCAGATACTTGAGCGCCTCGTTGCTGAAGCGGCCGAGGCCGATCTGCAGCGTCGAGCCGTCGTCGATCACGCTGCCGATGTAGCGCGCGATCTGCTCCGAGATCTCGCCCTGCGGTGCCTGGTGCAGGTACTCGATCAGCGGCGTGTCCACCGGCACCAGATGGTCGATCTCGCCCACATGCAGGGTCGAGTCGCCCATGGTGCGCGGCATGTGCGGGTTGACCTCGGCGATCACCAGCCCGGCCTTGGCCACCGCCGCCTTGCTCACGTCCACCGAGACGCCCAGGCTCACGTAGCCGAACTCGTCGGGCATCGAGACCTGGATCAGCGCCACGTCGACCGGGATGCGGCCGATCGCGATCAGCTGGGGCACGCGCGCCAGCGAGATCGGCACATAGTCCGCCAGGCCCTGGCGCACCGCGGCGCGCATGTCCTGGCCGACGAAGAAGCAGCGATGCCGGTACTTGGTGAGCGGCGCGCCGGCGGCGTCGTGCTGCACCGCGCGGTCGGTGAGGAAGTGCAGCAGCTCCACGTCCTGCGGCGCCGGCGCGAGCGCCTCCAGCGCCGCCACCAGGCTGCGCGGCGTGGCGCAGGCCGTGCCCACGAACACATGCGAGCCGGGCCGTATCAGGCGCAGCGCATCGCTGGCCGAGCAGATCTTCTCGGCGCAGGCCAGCAGGCGCGGATCCAAGCCGGCGCCGGGCTGCTCGGAGGGTTCGCCGGCAAGGAAGCGGCTCTGCCAGGCATGGGCCAGGCGGGCCAGCAGGCCCGCCGCGGTGGCCGGGGCCGCGTCGGGGCGGGCGTCGGGGCGGGCGTCGTTTGGCGTCATGTTCATGCGGGGCTCCCCGTCGTGTTAACCGGCCCTAGCGGCAGCGGCAGCGGCCGCCAGCACCTCGCGGCCATGCTGGTAGCCTTGTTCGACGATGTCGTCGAAGCGGCTCCACTCCAGCATGCCCACGCGTGTCAGCGGCGGGTTGAAATACAGGTCGATCTGCTGGCGCGCCTCGCGCTGGCGCGAGTTGCTGTAGAGCACGGTGACGTTCATCAGATAGGCCGCCAGCGAGGGCAGGCGGTAGCGGCGCCGGGCGCGCGGGCGCAGGCGATCGCGCAGCAGGGCCCAGGGCCCCGGCACCTCGTCGAAATCGAGCCGGCGCGGCTTGTGGGCGCTCAGGTCCACCGCGATCACGCGGCCGATGCCCCAGCGGCGCCGCATCACGTCCACCGGCAGGTTGTTGAAGCTGCCGCCATCGCAGAGCAGATCGCCCTCGTGGATGACCGGCGGCAGGGCCCCCGGGATCGCCACGCTGGCGAGGATGGCCTTCAGCAGCGAGCCGCGCTGCAGCACCTGCTCGCGCGCCTGCGAGTAGTTGGTGGCGACGCAGAAGAAGTTCTTCCACAGGTCCTCGGCCTGGGCGGCATGGCCGGTGAGCACCTGGATGTTGTGCTCGACGCTGCGGCGCAGGCGCTGGCCGCGGATCAGCGAGACCAGCGGCAGCCAGTTGAAGTCGCCGGTGGGGTTGAGCGCGAAGGCGCGCCGCGCCGTGTTCACTAGCAGCTCGAGCGGCTGGTCGCTCGCCACCAGCACCGCCATCACCGCGCCCACGCTGGTGCCGCCCACCATGTCGATCTGCTCGCCATGCTCCTGCAGCGCGCGGTAGATGCCGATATGGGCAAAGCCGCGCGCGCCGCCGCCGGCCAGCACCAGCCCGACGCCCTGGCGGCTCACCAGCCGCGCCAGCCTGGCGATGTCGCCGGCCAGGCGCGGGCGGATGTGCTGGTGGTCGGCGAGCGGGCGGCGCGCCAGCCAGTCGGCCGTGCCCTGCGGGCTGAGCCGCTCGCTCGGGTGCAGCAGCACCAGGATCTCGGTGGCCTCGGTGCGCGGCGGCCGGCAGACCAGGCATTCGGTCTCGATCTCGTGCAGGCGCGCCGGCTGGTCGGCATCGGCCAGCAGCAGCAGCTCGTCGCAATGGCGGCAGCAGCGCTGCGTCCAGGGCGTGGCGCTGGCATCGCTCACCAGCAGCACGAAGTCGTGCAGCGATTCGATCTCGTCCAGCCGCACCGCGATGCGCCGGCTCGCGTCCAGATCCTCGGGTGGGCGCGCGCTGATGCCGGGCGTCAGCAGCTGCGCATCCAGCTCGGCCGCGGTGATCAGGGCGACCCGGCCATGCTGCCTCAGCTGGCCGGCCAGCTGGCGCGCGAAGTCCAGTGCATCGACGCCGGCGCTGATCGGCACCAGGCCGATCGTGACCGGCTTGTCCAGCAGGGAGCGGCTGCCCTCGGTCTTGAGGCGGGCGATGATCTGGCGCGTCAGCGCGATCGAGACCTGCTCGCTGATGCCCAGCAACTGCTTGAAGTGCTGCTTGGACAGGCGCACCAGCACCGAGTCGCGGATCGCCACCAGGGTGGCCGAGCGCGGCTCGTCGGTGAACAAGCTCATCTCGCCGACGATCTGCCCGCGCGCGATCTCGCGCACCGCGCGCTGCTCGCCGAACTCGTTGCCGATATAGGTGCGCAGGCGGCCGCTGACGAGCAGGTACATGGCGTCGCCCGGCTCGCCCTGGGTCATGAGCGGCTGGCCGGCGGCGATCTCCACCCATTCCAGGCGCTGCAGCAGCAGCTCGACGGCCGCAGGCTCGATCTCGCCGAGCAGCTCCGGCAGATGCCGCAGCAGCAGGGCCTGCAGATGGGGCGGGTGCGTGGCGGACGGAGCAGAAGACGCGCAGCTGATCATGGCGCGCAGTCTGGCCGGCTGCGCGCCGAAAGTCCTGAAAAAGCTATGAAAAAGCCGCCAGCAGGCGCGCGGCGTCCGTGTCGCTCAGCTGGCTACCCTGTTGCATCAGCGCCTGCGCCAGGCCGGGGCCCAGGGCGCCCTGTAGCTGCGCCTGCAGGGCGGCCCATTGCTGCTCGATCCAGCCATAGGGGCGCGCCTGGCGCTGCTCGAAATGCTGCCGCGCCAGGCCCAGCAGCTGCGCCGCCGCCTGCGGCCGCTGCAGCGCCCAGGCCAGCAGCGGCAGCTGGGTGAGGGCGTAGGGCACGTCGAACCGGCGGGCCAGCTGCAGGGCCGGGCCGCAGGCCTGCAGCGCCGCCTCGCATTGCCCCTGGGCGATCAGCGCCGCCAGCAGATAGCACTGCACATAGGCGCTGCTGGCGCCGGCCTGCACGCTCGGCCGGGCGAGCATGGCGCGCGCCAGCGCCGCCGCCTCGGCATGGCGCTCCAGCAGGAAGATCAGGGCCAGCACATTGCTTTCGGCCACGTCGGCGGCGTCCTGCCAGGCGAGCGCCTGCGCCAGCGCCAGCTCCTCGCGGTGGTCGCTGAGCGCGGCTTCGAGCTGGCCGCACTTGAGGTGGTGGCTGCCGCGCGCCGCGGCGGCCACCAGGCGCAGGCGCGCGCTCCATTCGGGATGCCGGCCCAGCAGCGCGGCGATTTCGGCCAGCGCGCGATCGACCTCGGGGCTGGCCGAGGGCGCCGCGCGCACCAGGCTCACCAGGGCGCGCAGCAGGTCGCGCTCGTCGCCCAGCGCGCCCAGCGCGCGCAGCTGCGCGCAGGCACGCGTGGCCGCCTCGCTGGCGCGCGGGCTGCCGCGCATCACCAGCTGGCGCGCGAACTCGCGCCACCAGTCGGCCTCGGTGGCGGCCGACACGCGCCCGCCCAGCAGCGCCTCGCAGTCTGCGACCCAGCCATAGACCTCGCCGCGCCAGGCGCTGTAGGTGGTGAGCATGCCCACGCAGGTGGCCAGGGCCAGCGCGCTGTCGGGCTCGTGCTGCATGGCCCAGCGCAAGGCGCTGCGGGCGTTGTCGAGCTCGGCAAAGCAGAGCGCGTTGATACGCGGGTTGGCGGCGCCATCGGCCTGGTCCTGCTGCTGGCGCAGGCGCAGCATCAGCTGGCACAGCGCCCTGGCATGGCCCCGACGCGCCGCCTCGGCCTCGCCGGCCTCGTCCAGCAGGGTCAGGGCGTAGAGGCGCATGGTCTCGAGCAGGCGGTAGCGCGGCGCGCTCTCGGTGGCCGCCAGCTCGGCCACCACCAGCGAACGGTCCACCAGCGCGGCCAGCCCGTCCACCAGGCTCCAGCGCGCGCTCTCGGCGGTGTCGGTGGCGGCCATCAGCAGCTCCAGGCTGAAGCCGCCGCTGAACACGCCCAGCTGCCGGAACAGCCGCTGCTCGGCGGGCGCCAGCAGGCCGTGGCTCCAATGCAGCGCGGCTTGCAGGGTCGGGTGGCGCGCCAGGCTGCCGCGGTGGCCGCGCTTGAGCAGGGCAAAGCGCTCGGCCAGCGCATCGTGCACGCCCTGCAGGCCCAGCAGGGGCACGCGCGCGGCGGCCATTTCCAGCGCCAGCGGCAGGCCGTCGAGCTGGCTGCACAGCGCGCGCAGCAGCGGCAGCTGCTCCGCCCCCAGGCGCAGGCGGTAGTCGGCCGCGCAGGCGCGCGCCGCCAGCAGGCCGATGGCGCCGCTGCGCAGCGCCTGTTCGGCGGCCGTGTCGGTGCCGGCGATCTCCAGCGGCTCCAGCCTCTGCTCGCGCCCGCCGGCCAGCGGCAGCGGCGCCTGGCTGGTCACCAGCAGGCGCAGGCTCGGCTCGGCCGCCAGCAACAGCGCCGCCAGCTCGGCGGTGGCCGGCAGCAGATGCTCGGCGTTGTCCATGATCAGCAGGCGCCGCGCGCCCAGGGCCGGGGCCAGCAGGGCGGCATCGCTGGCGGGCCCGTGCAGCTCGAGCGCGCGCGCCAGGGCCGGCAGCAGCTGGCCCGGTTCGGACAGGGCGCCGAGGTCCAGCCAGAGGGCGCGCGCGGCGCGGCTGTCCAGGCTCAGGTCATGGGCGTCGCGCAGCGCCTGGGCCAGCGCGGTCTTGCCCACGCCGGCCGGGCCCAGCAGGGTCACGCAGCCGGCCTGCTGCATGGCGCGCAGCAGGCGCGCCAGGTCGTCCTCGCGGCCGAACAGCTGGCAGCCGCCCAGCGCCACCAGGGCCGGATTGGCGAGCGGGCTGGCGTCCATGCCCGTGGCCGCTACGGTGAAGCGGTAGCCATGCCCCGGCACGGTCTCGATCAGCTCGGCGCCCAGCACCCGGCGCAGGGCGGTGATCTGGGCGGCGATATTGTTCTCTTCCACCACCAGGCCGGGCCACACCTGGTCGAGCAGCTCGGCCTTGGTGACCAGGCGCCCGGCGCGCTCCACCAGCACGGTGAGCAGATCGAAGGCGCGCGAGCCCAGCGGCAGCACCACGCCGTCGGCGCGCAGCAGCCGTTCGCGGGTCAGCAATTCGAAGCGGGCAAAGCGCCAGTTGGTGGAACGCATCTTGGCAGGGTTGGGGCCGCACGCGTGCGGCTGCCGGCGTCTGTGATGGCCGGGCGAGTATGCCTGACAGGCTACAGTTGCCGCATGAACCTGCAAATCCGGCGCGTCGGCATCGACACCTGGCGCGAGAACGTGGCCTATCTGCACCGCGACTGCCCGGTGGTGCGTGCCGCGGGCTTCCAGGCCCTGGCCAAGGTGGAGATCCACGCCAACGGCCAGACCATCCTGGCGGTACTGAACGTGGTGGACGACGAGCGCATCGTCAGCGCCTGCGAGCTGGGCGTGAGCGAGGACGCGTTCGCGCGCCTGGCGGTGGGCGAGGGCCACGAGGCCAGCATCGCGCATGCGGAGCCGCCCGGCTCGATCGCCGCCCTGCATCGCAAGATCAATGGCGAGCGCCTCACCAAGGACGACCTGCACGCCATCATCCGCGACGTCGCCCAGGCGCGCTATTCCAAGATCGAGCTGGCCGCCTTCGTGGTGGCCACCAACCAGTACGAGCTGGACCGCGAGGAGGTACTGCACCTCACCGAGGCCATGATCGCGGTGGGCCGCAAGCTCGACTGGCAGCGCGAGGTCGGCCATGGCCTGGTGGTGGACAAGCATTGCATCGGCGGCATTCCCGGCAACCGCACCTCCATGCTGGTGGTGCCCATCGTCGCCGCGCATGGCATGTTGTGCCCCAAGACCAGCTCGCGCGCCATCACCTCGCCGGCCGGCACGGCCGACACCATGGAGGTGCTGGCCGAGGTGGAGCTGGGCTTCGAGCGCATGGTGAGCATCGTGCGCGACACCCATGCCTGCCTGGCCTGGGGCGGCACCGCCGATCTCTCGCCCGCCGACGACATCCTGATCTCGGTGGAGCGCCCGCTGTCGATCGACTCGCCCGGCCAGATGGTGGCCTCGATCCTGTCCAAGAAGATCGCCGCCGGCTCCACCCATCTGGTGCTGGACATCCCGGTGGGCCCGAGCGCCAAGGTGCGCTCGATGGCCGAGGCGCAGCGCCTGAAGAAGCTGTTCGAATACGTGGCCGGCCATCTGCGCCTGCAGCTGGACGTGGTGCTGTCCGACGGCCGCCAGCCGATCGGCCGCGGCATCGGGCCGGTGCTGGAGGCGCGCGACGTGATGCAGGTGCTGCAGGGCGACCCGGCCGCACCGCAGGACCTGCGCCAGAAGGCGCTGCGCCTGGCCGGGCGCATGATCGAGTTCGACCCCGATGTGCGCGGCGGCCAGGGCTACCAGATCGCGCGCGACATCCTCGACTCGGGCCGCGCGCTGGCGCAGATGAACGCCATCGTCGACGCGCAGGGGCGCCGCGCCGAGCCGCCTCAGGTGGGCAGCTTGCAGGCCGAGGTGCTGGCCGAGGCGGACGGCGTGCTGGTGGCGCTGGACAATCTGCGCATCGCGCGCATTGCCCGCCTCGCCGGCGCGCCGCAGGTGCCCGGCGCCGGCCTCGACCTGTTGAAGAAGCTGGGCGATCCGGTTGCCAAGGGCGAGCCGCTCTACCGCATCTATGCCCAGTTCGACGCCGATCTGCAGTTCGCGCGCAGCCATGCGCAGAAGGACCCGGGCTGCCGCATCGGCGCCGCCGAGCAATTGCCGCACGAGTTCGCGAGCGGCTCGCTGTTTTCGCTGTGACCCTTTATGAGTTCTGACATCCTGCTGCTGGCCTTCGACGACGAGGCCACCCTGGCGCAAGACCTGGCCCTGGCGCTGGGCGCACCGCTGGCCTTCATCACGCGCCACCGCTTCCCCGACGGCGAGCTGCGCCTGGTGCTGCCCAAGCCGCTGCCGGCGCGCGTGCTGCTGCTGCGCGGCCTGCAGCAGCCCAACGAGAAGCTGGTGGAGCTGCTGATTGCCGCGCCCACCGCGCGCGAGCTCGGCGCGCAGCGGCTGGTGCTGGTCTCGCCCTACCTGGCCTATATGCGCCAGGACATGGAGTTCACGCCCGGCGAGGCGGTCAGCCAGCGCCATATCGCGCGCCTGCTGGCCCAGCAGTTCGACCATGTCATCACCATCGATCCGCATCTGCATCGCATCGCCAGCCTCGACGAGGTGATGCCCAAGGGCGCCGGCGTGGCGCTCTCGGCCGCGCCGGTGCTGGGGCGCTGGATCGCGGCCCGCGTGCCCGGCGCGCTGCTGATCGGGCCCGATGAGGAATCGGGCCAGTGGGTGCGCGAGGCCGCCCAGGCCGGCGGCCTGGATTGCGCGGTGGGCCACAAGGTGCGCCATGGCGACCACCAGGTCACGCTGGCGCTGCCCGAGCTGGCGGTGCAGGGCAGGGCGGTGGTGCTGCTGGATGACATGGCCTCCACCGGCCGCACCCTGATCGGCGCGGCCCAGGGCCTGCTGGCGCGCGGCGCGGCATCGGTCGACGTGGCGGTGACGCATGCGCTCTTCAATGGCGATGCGCTGCCGGCCCTGCAGGCGGCGGGTGTGCGTCATGTCTGGAGCAGCAACAGCGTGCCGCACGCCAGCAACGCGGTCTCGGTGGTGTCGCTATTGGCCGAGGCCTGGCGTAGACTGGGCTGACACAAACAACATTGGGCGTGCTGGCCGGCAAGGCCGGCGCGGGGCCTGACTCGATGCAACTGCTCAAGCTGGTGGCCAATCAGGTGACGGTGGGCGCGCCATTGCCCTTCAATGTGCGCGACGAGCATGGCGGGCTGCTGCTGGCCTGCGGCCAGCTGGTCTACAGCGACAACCAGTTGCAGAGCCTGCTGGCGCGCGGCATGTTTGCCGACGTCGAGGAAATCAAGGCGCTGGCCGCCGGGCGCAAGGTGGTGGCGCAGCCGCCCACGCTGTTTGCGCGCTGGAACCATATCTACTGGAGCCTGGACCGTCTGGCCCATGCCAGCCAAGAGCCCGCCGGCCTGCAGCAGGGCTGCCATGAGCTGGCCGACGAGTTGATGGCGATGGTGCGGCAGGACCCCGATGTGGCCGTCTACCAGATGGTGCGCCAGGAGGCCCACCATTACCGCATGTACGGCCTCACCCACACGGTGTTCGTGGCGGCGCTGTGCCAGCTGATCGCGGCGCGCCTGGAGTGGCCGGCCGAGCGCCAGCGCTCGGCGGTGCTGGCGGCGCTGACGATGAATCTCAGCATCCTGGAGCTGCAGGCCCGCTATGCGGTGTTCGGCCGCCTCACGCAGGAGCAGCGCGACGAGCTGCGCGGCCACCCCGAGGCGGCGGTGGCGCGTCTGCGCGCCGCCGGTGTGGCCGATGAGGAATGGCTGCAGGCGGTGCTGGAGCATCACGAGCATGCCGATGGCCAGGGCTATCCGCGCGGGCTCACGGCGGTGTCGGAGCTGGCCCATCTGCTGCGCCTGGCCGATGTGTTCCTGGCCAAGATCAGCCGGCGCGAGGGCCGCCCGCCGCTGGACATCAAGGAGGCCGAGCGCCAGGCCTATGCGCAATGGCCCGGCAGCCCGATGGTGGCGGCGCTGATCAAGGAGATCGGCATCTACCCGCCGGGCGAGTTGCTGGCGCTGGCGAGCGGCGAGAAGGCGGTGGTGATACGGCGTGGGGCCGGCATGCAGACGCCGCTGGTGGCGGCGCTCACCGACAAGCGCGGCCTGCCGATCACGCAGACGCCGCGCCGCGACACCGCCCAGGCCGAGTACGCCGTCAAGGCGGTGGAGGCCGACAAGACCCTGGTCACGCGGGTGCCGCTGGAGCGGCTCTACGGCCTGCTCAGCTGAGCGGCTGTTGGCCTTGGCGCCACAGTTGCGACAGAAATATGACTTAAGGCATGGTCGGCCCGGCCGATATGCCTAGCATGGTGCCAGGCAGGGGCGTGATTGCGCCTGCCGGGTCAGTCCTTGCTAGTCATTCAGAAGGAGACAACATGACATGTTCGAAGCAGTGGCGCTTGGCGCCTCTTGCCGCGGCCCTTTTCTTTGCAATCGGTGCGCAGGCGCAAACAGGCGGCGAGTCCGCCTTTTCTTTTTCTGGCTTCGCAACGCTGGGGGTCGTGGGCACCAACACCGACGCGGCCCAATATGCGGGCAACGGCCAGGTGCGTGGCGCCGACAAGTCCTGGAGCGGCGAGGTCGACTCCAAGCTCGGCGTGCAGGGCACCTTCAAGGCCAACGCGATGTTCTCGGGCACGGTGCAGCTGCTGAGCAAGCAGAACGGCGAGGGCAATTTCACGCCCGAGTTGGAATGGGCGTTTGCCAAGGCGCAGATCACGCCCTCGCTGGCGCTGCGCCTGGGGCGCATGGGCGGCCCCTTCTTCGCGGTCTCGGACTTCCGTGACGTCGGCTATGCCAACACCTGGGTGCGCCCGCCGATGGACGTCTACGGCCAGGTGCCGTTCAGCAATTTCAATGGCGCGGACCTCAATTTCCAGACCAATACCGGCCTCGGCACCCTGAGCGCGCAGCTCTTCGGCGGCCAGGGCCGGACCACGGTGGCGCGCACCAAAGTCGACTTCAAGAAGATGCTCGGCTTCAATGCCACGCTCGAGATGGACAACGGCCTGAGCCTGCGCGTCGGCCATCTGCAGGGCCGCCTGACGGCCCACACCACCATGCTGGCCGGCCTGGTGGCGCTGATACGCACCACGCCCTTCACCAGCACCGCCAACGAGCTGGACCCGACCGACAAGAAGGCCACCTTCACCGGCCTGGGCGCCACCTGGGACAGCGGCAACTGGATCGTCAGCGGCGAATACACGCAGCGCCGCACCGACACCTATGCCGCCGATACCGATGCCTGGTACCTGACCCTGGGCCACCGCATCGGCAAGTTCACGCCCTATGGCACGGTGTCGCAGCTCAAGCATGTGGACAGCAACGTCACCAATGTGATCCCGGCCGCCACGCCGCAGCTGGCCCAGCTCAAGGCCACGGTGGACGGCTTCGTGGCCAGCCAGCACCGCGCGCAGAAGACCTGGGCGCTGGGCCTGCGCTGGGATGCCTATCGCAATGTGGCGCTGAAGGCGCAGGTCGATCGCGTCAAACCCGATGGCCCGGGCTTCTTCATCAATCAGCAGCCCGGCTTCGGCACGGGCGCCTCGGTCAATGTCTACAGCCTGGCTGTGGACCTGGTGTTCTGAGGCAGGAGGCCCATGATGAGCAACAAGACATCCTCCGCTCTCCTGACCGTCGCGCTGCTGAGCCTTGGCGCCGCCGCGCAGGCCCAGGTGGCCGTGATCGTCAACCCCAAGAGCCCGACGGCCAGCATGACGGCCGACCAGGTGGCCAGCATCTTCCTCGGCAAGAGCAACACCCTGCCCAGCGGTGCCACCGCGGCCGCGGTGGACCAGCCCGAAAGCGCCGCAGTGCGCGAGCAGTTCTACACCAAGGTCACCGGCAAGCAGGCGGCCCAGGTGAAGGCGGCCTGGTCGCGCCTGGTGTTCTCGGGCAAGGCCACGCCACCCAAGGAACTGGCCAGCTCGGCCGAGGTGAAGAAGTTCGTGGCCGGCAATGCGGACGCGATCGGCTACGTCGAGAAGTCGGCGGTGGACGGCAGCGTCAAGTCCGTGTTGACCGTCGACTGACGGTTTGAGTCAATGCCCCCGTGGGCGCGCTGCCAGGGCGCGCCCCAAAAGGGCCTGCTAACACTACGTTTGCCCGATGCGTTGCCACCAGAAAAGCCGTGAACTAGGCGCAAACCGAAGCCGGGGTAGATCCCCCGGCGAGGCTTTGCAACGACGTGCACGGCTTTTCTGGCGGCAACCCGAAGGGAACGGGGCAGGCAGGGCCCATCTCGTCGTTGAACTCCTTGCCCAGGCAGAGAGCCTGGGCTTCGTCGTCCGCCTAGACCTGGGCCCTGCCGGCCCCGTTCGCACGGGCAAACGTAGTGTTAGCAGGCCCTAGGAGAAGTGCATGAACGTCAAGACCCGAATCTGGCTGCTGCCCGTGTTGGCCGCGGCCGTGTTTGCCATCGGGATCGCGGTGGTGTTGGCCTATTCCACGCGCAGTTCCAGCGCGATCCAGGATGTGGGTGCGGTGCACTCGCCCTATCTGGATGCCACCAACCAGTTCGCCTCCCAGCTGGAGGCGCTTGGCGCCACCATCCAGAGCGCCGTGGCCGAGGGCGAGAAGAAGCGCCTCGATGAGGCCAATGAGCGCGCCGCGGCGATGCGCAAGACGCTCGCCACCATCAAGGCCATCGATGGCAAGGGCGAGATGGCCGGCAAGCTGGGCGCCAGCTTCGAGGCCTATTACGCGGCGTCTTCCGAGACCGCCCAGCTCTTCCTGGGCATCAAGCAGGGCGACCAGGCCGGTGCCATTCCGAAGATGCAGGCGGCGCTGAAGAACCTCGAGGCGGTGCTGGCGGACGCCAGGCGCCAGGCCCGCGAGGGCTTCGACGAGGGGCTCGAGCATGCCAAGCGCGGCGTCACCGCGAGCGTCTGGGCGGTCGTGATCAGCGGCCTGGTGGTGGTGCTGTGCCTGGGGGTCGGATCCTTCCTGGTGATCGGCAGCGTGTGGCGCCAGCTCGGCGGCGAACCCGAATACGCACGCGACGTGATGCGCCAGATGGCCGAGGGCGATCTGTCGCAGGACATCCGCGTCAGCAGCGGCGCCGAGGGCAGCCTGCTGGCGGCGGTGCGCGACATGTCGCAGGGCCTGGCGGCGATCGTCAGCAATGTGCGCAGCGGCACCGACTCGATGACCGTGGCCTCGCGCGAGATCGCGGTGGGCAACCACGATCTTTCGGTGCGCACCGAGAAGCAGGCCAGCTCGCTGGAGCACACCTCCAGCAATATGCAGAACCTCACCGAGACGGTGCGCCAGAGCGCCGATGCGGCGGCGCAGGCGAACCAGCTGGCCGGCTCGGCCGCGGCGGTGGCGCAGCGCGGCGGCGAGGTGGTCTCCCAGGTGGTCACCACCATGGAGGAGATCAACAACAGCTCCAAGAAGATCAACGACATCATCGGCGTGATCGACGGCATCGCCTTCCAGACCAATATCCTGGCCTTGAATGCCGCGGTGGAAGCGGCACGCGCCGGCGAGCAGGGGCGTGGCTTCGCGGTGGTGGCGGGTGAGGTGCGCAGCCTGGCGCAACGCAGCGCCGAGGCCGCCAAGGAGATCAAGTCGCTGATCGGCGCCAGCGTCGACAAGGTCGAATCCGGCAGCCGCCTGGTGCAGAACGCCGGCTCCACCATGGGCGAGATCGTCGCCAGCGTGCAGCGCGTGTCCGACATCATCGGTGAGATCACCGCCGCCTCTACCGAACAGAGCCAGGGCATCGGCGAGGTGAACCAGTCCATCACCCAGCTCGACCAGATGACGCAGCAGAACGCCGCGCTGGTGGAGCAGGCGGCCGCCGCGGCCAGCAGCCTGGAGCAGCAGGCGCAGGCGCTGCAGACCGCGGTATCCACCTTCAAATTGAGCTGAGCCGCGCCGCCGGGGGGAGCGGGGCGGGCTTTCCTATAATCCGCCTCCTTTCCCCTGAATCGGACCCTGCCTTGAAATTCCTGCTCGACAACTGGTATCTCGTCCTTGCTGCCCTGGTGTCCGGGGGCATGCTGCTGTGGACCACGTTCGCGCGCAGCACCGGCGCCGGCTCGGTCTCCACCGCCGAGGCGGTGCGCCTGGTGAATCGCGAGAAGGCGGTGCTGATCGATGTCTGCAGCGCCGCCGAATACGCCGCCGGCCATGTGGCGGGGGCCCGCAACGTGCCGCTTGACAGCATCGAGGGCCACAAGCAACTGCCCAGCAACAAGACCCTGCCCCTGGTACTGCTGTGCCAGAGCGGCGCGCGCGCCAGCAAGGCTGCTGGCATTCTTCGCAAGGCCGGCTATGCCAATGTGCAGGTGCTGGCGGGTGGCCTGAAGGCTTGGCGCGAGGCCAACCTGCCGGTCGAGAAGAGCTGAACGACGTTGAAGAAGAGAAGGTTTGCGCGATGCGTGCCGTGAAGATGTACACCACCCAGGTCTGCCCCTACTGCGTGCGCGCCAAGGCGCTGCTCAAGCAACGCGGTGTGGAAGCGATCGACGAAGTGCGGGTGGATCTGGACCCCGGCCAGCGCGACGCCATGATCGCGCTCACCGGGCGCCGCACAGTGCCGCAAATCTTCATCGGCGACACCCATGTGGGCGGCTGCGATGAGCTGATCGCGCTGGACCACCGTGGCGGCCTGCAGCCGCTGCTGCAAGGCGCCTGAAGCCCGCCCGGATTCCGGGCCCCGCATGGCCTGGGTCATAATGCCTGCCGCTGCCCGCAGCAAGAACGCTGGCGGGCTTCACTATTTGGAAAGACACCATGGCCGACGAGACCAACACCCCCGTGTTTCAGATCCAGCGCATGTACCTGAAGGACTTGTCGCTGGAGCAACCGAATTCGCCGCAAATCCTGCTGGAGCAGACCCAGCCTCAGGTCGACATCAACCTGGCCCTGGCGGCCGAGGGCGTGGCCGACGGCATTTTTGAGGTCTCGGTGACCGCCACCGTGACCACCAAGGTCGGCGACAAGACCCTGTTCCTGATCGAGGCCAAGCAGGCCGGCATCTTCGAGATCCGCAACCTGCCGCAGGAGCAGGTCGAAGGCATCCTGGGCATCGTCTGCCCGCAGATGATCTACCCCTATCTGCGCGCCGTGGTGTCGGACGTCTGCACCCGCGCCGGCTTCCCGCCGGTGCTGTTGTCGGAAGTCAACTTCCAGGCCATGTTCGAAGCTCAGCAGGCCCAGCGCGAAGCCGCGGCCGCCGCACCGACCATCAACTGAGAAGCGCAAGCATCAGCGCCGCAAGGCATGGAGGCGCCCAGTGCTGACGAGCATCGGGCGCTTTTTTACTTTGGCCCCCGGCATGGGGGCGTGAGCCAGCTATGAAGATCAGTGTTTTGGGTGCCGGTGCCTGGGGCACGGCCCTGGCGATACAGGCCGCCGAGCGGCACGAGGTGCTGCTGTGGGCGCGCGATGCGGACGCCGTTGCCGCGATGCGCGCGGCGCGCCGCAACGAGCGCTATCTGCCGGAGGCGGCCCTGCCCGCGGCGCTGCAACTGAGCGCCGACCTGGCGGCGGCGATCGCCCATGCGCGCGAGGGGCTCATCATCATCGCCACGCCGATGGCGGCGCTACGCAACATGCTGATGGCCCTGCCAGCCGGCGCGCGCTGCCTCTGGTTGTGCAAGGGCTTCGAGGCCGGCACCGGCCTGCTGGGCCATGAGATCGCGCGCGAGGCCGCGCCCGCGCTGACGGTGGGCATTCTCTCCGGCCCCAGCTTTGCGCAGGAGGTGGCGCTGGGTCAGCCCACCGCCCTGGTGGCGGCCAGCTTCGATGCCGCGCTGGCGCAGGCGGCGGTGGAGGCCTTCCACAGCGAGCGCCTGCGCGTCTACACCTCGGCCGATCCGGTCGGCGTGGAGGTGGGCGGCGCGGTGAAGAACGTGATGGCGATCGCGGTGGGCATTGCCGACGGCCTGCGGCTGGCGGCCGAGGCGCGCGGCGATGCCGCACAGAATCGACTCAACGCACCCGGTCTGAATGCACGCGCGGCGCTGATCACCCGCGGCCTGGCCGAGATGCTGCGCCTGGGCCTGGCGCTGGGTGCGCGCACCGAGACCTTCATGGGCCTCTCGGGCATGGGCGACCTGGTGCTGACCGCGACCGGCGATCTCTCGCGCAACCGCCGCGTCGGCCTGATGCTCGCGCAAGACCTGGCCCTGGCCGACATCCTGCGCCAGCTGGGCCATGTGGCCGAGGGCGTCTACAGCGCGCCCACGGTGCTCAAGCGCGCGCAGGACCGCGGCGTCGACATGCCCATCACCGCGGCCGTGGTGGCGGTGCTGGAAGGCCGGCTGAGCCCCGCCGCGGCGGTGGACCTGTTGATGGGCCGCCAGGCCCGTTCGGAGCATTGATGCTGCTGCTGGACCGCCGTGAGCTGATGCAGGCCGCCGTCGGCATGCTGGCCGCCGGCGCGGCCCGGGCCGAGGCCTGGCCGAGCCGCCCGATCAAACTGGTCGTGCCCTTTCCGGGCGGCAGCTCGCCCGACATCGTGGCGCGCGCGCTGGCCGAGGCCCTGGGCGCGGCCCTGGGCCAGCCGGTGCTGGTGCTGAACCAGCCGGGCGCCGGCGGCAATATCGGTACGGCCATGGTGGCCAAGGCCGTGCCCGATGGCTACACGCTGCTGTTCACCATCCAGGGGCCGCTGGTCACCGCGCCCCTGCTGGCGCGCCGGCTGCCCTATGACCCGGTGCGCGACCTGCAGCCCATCAGCCTGGTGGCCAGCTCGCCCAATGTGCTGGTGGTCTCGCCCGCGCTGGGCGTGCGCACGGTGGCCGAGTTCGTCGCCGTGGCGCGGGCGCGCAAGGGCGCGCTCAACTACGGCAGCGTGGGCAATGGCAGTGCCGCCCATCTGGCGATGGAGTCCTTCAAGGCGCGCGCCGGCGTCGAGCTTGGTCATGTGCCCTACCAGGGCTTCCCGCAGGTGGTGAACGCGCTGCTGGCGGGCGAGGTGCAGGCCGGCTTCATGGTGCCAGGTATTGCCATGGGGGCGGTGAAGGCCGGCAGGCTGACGGCCCTGGCCGTCACCAGCCTGGGTCGGGCCGCGGCGCTGCCCGAGCTGCCGACCCTGGTGGAGCAGGGTTACGCCGGTTTCGAGGCGATCTCCTGGCAGGCGGTGCTGGCGCCGGCGCGCACGCCCGCGCCCATCGTGGCGCGGCTCTCGCAGGAACTGGTGCGCATCATCAAGAGCGATGCGCTGCGCAACCGCCTGCTGAGTCAGTACTTCAGTGCCACCGCCAGCTCGCCCGAGGGCCTGGCCCAGCTGATGCGCAGCGAACGCCTCAAATGGGCGGCCGTGATCCAGGCCGCCGGCGTGCAGCCGGAGTAGCTCAGCCAGCTGCCCCTGCGTAGCCGTTCTGGCGCCAGGCCTCGAACACCGCCACCGCCACGCTGTTGCTGAGATTGAGGCTGCGCTGCGCCGGCAACATCGGCAGGCGCACGCGTTGGCTGGCCGGAAAGCCATCGCGCAGCGCCGGCGGCAGGCCGGCGGTCTCGCAGCCGAACACCAGAAAGTCGCCCGGCTGCCAGGCCGTCTCGGTGAGCAGATGGCTGCCGCGCGTGGTGAAGGCGAACATGCGCTCGGGCGCGGGGCTCTCCGCATCGAGAAAGGCCTGCCAGCTGGCATGGCGGTGCACCGCCGCGTACTCGTGATAGTCGAGCCCGGCGCGCTGCAGCAGGCGGTCTTCCATCAGGAAGCCCAGCGGCTCGATCAGGTGCAGGCGGCAGCCGGTGTTGGCGGCCAGCCTTATCACATTGCCGGTGTTGGGCGGGATCTCGGGGTGCACGAGCACGATGTTGAACATGGCGGTCTGGACTTCCTGATTTCATCAATCGGCCGGCGTGCGCGCCAGCACCCAGGCCTGCACGGACGCGGCACCGGCGCGACGCAAGGCGCCGGCAGCCTCGAACAAGGTGGCGCCGCTGGTCATCACATCGTCGACCAGCGCCACCTTGGCGCCACGCAGGCCGGCCTGCGCGGCGGGCTCGACGGCGAAGGCATGCTGCATATTGGCGCGGCGCGCATCGAGCTGCAGGCTGGCCTGCTGCGCGGTGTCGCGCACGCGCAGCAGCAGGCCGGCGGCGCAGCGCCATTGTCGCCGCTGCGCCAGGCCACGCGCGATCTCCAGGCTCTGGTTGTAGCCGCGCTCGCGCAGGCGGCTTGCGGTGAGCGGGATGGGCAGCAGCAGGTCGGGCGCCTCGGCATCACCCAGCGCACGGTCCAGCAGCTCGACCAGCAGCGCGCGCCAATGCAGCGCGTCGTGGAACTTGAAGCGCTGCAGCAGCCGGTCCCAGGGGAAGCCGTAGTCCAGCGCTGCGATGCAGTGGCTCAGCGGCGGTGGCGCGCGCAGGCAGCTGCCGCATGCCGGGCCGGCGCCGGGCGGCAGCCGCAGCGCGCAGAAGTGGCAGCGCGGCACAGCCGTGGCGTAGCGCGCCGCGCAGTCGCTGCACAGCCGTTGCGGCGACCAGCGCCGGCACACGGCACATTGGCCGGCCGCACGCGGCAGCCGCGCTGCCAGGCGCGCGATGAGGGCATCGGCCAGGGGCGGGGCGAGCGCGGGCATGGCTCAATATACTGCCGCGATGACGAGTGACGTGATCGATGGACAGCGGGCCGGTGCCCAGCTGGATGCCGGCGCCTTGCGGCATCAGCGGCGCCGCCTGGCGGCCGCGCCCGAGGCGCCCTGGCTGCACCGCGAGGTGGCGCAGCGCATGGCCGAACGCCTGCCCTTCATCAAGCTTCAGCCCCGCAGCGTGCTGCTGTGGGACGCCTGGCTGGGTGCCAGCGCGCAAGCGCTGCGTGCGCAATACGCCCAGGCAGAACAGCTGCTGGTGGAGGACGAGCCGGCCCTGCTAGCGCGCAGCCAGGGCCTGCTCAAGCGCGGGCTGTGGTCGCGCCTGCGTGGCTTGGCGCAGGGCGCGGCGCAAGGGCAAGCCCTGACCCCCGCGCAGGTGCCGGCGGGCGTGGCCGAGCTGGTGTGGGCGAATATGAGCTTGCATGCGCAGGCGGAGCCGGAGGCGGTGCTGCGCGCCTGGCACGAGGCCCTGGCGGTGGACGGCTTCCTGATGTTTTCCTGTCTCGGGCCCGACAGCCTGGTGGAGCTGCGGCCGCTCTACGCCGAACTGGGCTGGGGCCTGCCGGCGCCGCCCTGGCTGGACATGCACGATATCGGCGACATGCTGGTGCATGGCGGCTTTGCCGATCCGGTGATGGATCAGGAGCGCCTGAGCCTGACCTGGGCCGATGGCGAGGCCTTGTTGAACGATATGCGTGCGCTGGGCGGCAATGTCGCGCGGGCGCGTTTCGCGGGCCTGCGCGGGCGCCAATGGCGCAGCGCCTTGCTGCGCGCGCTCGAGCGCCTGAAGGGGCCGGATGGCCGCCTGCGCCTGACGGTGGAGCTGGTCTACGGCCACGCCTTCAAGGCTGCGCCCAAGCTGCAGGTGCAGGCCGAAACGGCGGTGTCGCTGGAGCAGATGCGCGCGATGGTGAAGCGCCCGCGCTGACTTGCTCCGGATCAACGCCGCACAAGGCGACGCACAAAGACCACAGCCCCGTTATGGGGCTACGTTAGAATCCGCCGCGATTTGAATTTCAGCAGCGCCAGGGTAATCGATCCCGATCTGGCGCTCGTTGAGCGAGGTCAACCCCGGTTCAAGAAGTCTCGCATGCCGCCGCGGCAGGTGACGCAGGACATGGGGCGGACATCGGTCCAGCGTCGGTGTTGACCATGTGGCGCGCAGCGCGCGCGGTCTGTACCCTCGATCAATCTGGGATGTTGCGGCAGCGAGCGCCAAGCTCTCTGCCGCAAAGTCCGTGGCGAAGTTTTTGAACAGAAGTGACGACCATGAAGATGATGAACACACGAGTGCATCAGCTGGGGCGCCGAATGAGCCAGCTGGCGGTGACCCTGGGTGCCGCCCTTGCCAGCCACGCGGCCTTGGCGGTGAACGACCTGCCGGGCGGTCCGGCGGTCAACCAGCTCAACCTGCATCCCCCGGTCACCAAGATCGCATCTGAGCAGATGTGGCTGCACAACATGATGCTGTTCGTCTGCCTGGCGATCTTCGTCGCCGTGTTCGGCGTGATGTTCTATTCCATCTTCAAGCACCGCAAGTCCAAGGGCGCGGTGTCGGCCAACTTCCACGAGAGCGTCAAGGTCGAGATCGCCTGGACCATCGTGCCCTTCATCATCGTGATCGGCATGGCGCTGCCGGCCACCAAGGTGGTGGTGGCGATGAAGGACACCACCAATGCCGACCTCACCATCAAGGCCACCGGCTATCAGTGGAAATGGGGCTATGACTACCTGAAGGGCGAGGGCGAGGGCATCGGTTTCCTCTCCACCCTGGACGTGGCGCAGCGCGAGATGTCCAACTCGGGCAAGCCCGAGGCGGTGGACAACTACCTGCTGAAGGTGGACAACCCGCTGGTCGTGCCGGTCGGCAAGAAGGTGCGCATCATCACGACCGCCAACGACGTGATCCATGCCTGGATGGTGCCGGCCTTCGGCGTCAAGCAGGACGCGATCCCCGGCTTCGTGCGCGACACCTGGTTCCGCGCCGAGAAGGAAGGCGATTTCTACGGTCAGTGCGCCGAGCTGTGCGGCAAGGAGCACGCCTACATGCCCATCCATGTGAAGGTGCTGTCGGCCGCGGCCTACACCGCCTGGGTGGATGGCGAGAAGAAGAAGCTGGCCGCCAAGGCCGATGATCCGAGCAAGGTCTGGGAACTGCCCGCGCTGCTGGCGCGCGGCGAGAAGGTCTACAACGCCAACTGCGCGGCCTGCCACAAGGCCGACGGCAAGGGCGCCGGCCCGATCAAGCCGCTGGACGGCTCGCCCGTGGTGCTGAACGACGACAAGCTCAAGCAGGTCGCGGTGCTGCTGAATGGCCAGAACAACGGTGCCATGCCCTCGTGGAAGCAGCTCGGCGATACCGACATCGCCGCGGTGATCACCTACACCAAGAACAACTGGTCCAACAAGACCGGCCAAGTGGTGCAGCCCGCCGAAGTCGTGGCCGCGCGCAAGTAATCATCGGACGTCAAAGAAGGAATCAACATGAGTGCTGTGCTTGACCATCACGGTCATGACGTTCATGACCACCACGATCACCATGCCCCGACGGGCTGGCGTCGTTGGGTGTTTGCGACCAACCACAAGGACATCGGTACCCTGTATCTGCTGTTCTCGTTCACGATGCTGATGATCGGCGGCATCCTGGCGCTGTGCATCCGCGCCGAGCTGTTCCAGCCCGGCCTGCAGTTCTTCAATCCCGAGCTGTTCAACCAGTTCACCACCATGCACGGCCTGATCATGGTGTTCGGCGCCATCATGCCGGCCTTCGTGGGCTTCGCGAACTGGATGATCCCGCTGCAGATCGGTGCCTCGGACATGGCCTTCGCGCGCATGAACAACTTCAGCTTCTGGCTGATGATTCCTGCCGCCATCATGCTGGTGTCGTCCTTCTTCATGCCCGGCGGCGCCCCCGCCGCGGGCTGGACGCTGTACGCGCCGCTGACCCTGCAGATGGGCCCCTCGATGGATGCCGGCATCTTCGCGATGCACATCCTCGGCGCCTCGTCGATCATGGGTTCGATCAACATCATCGTCACCATCCTGAACATGCGCGCGCCTGGCATGACGCTGATGAAGATGCCGATGTTCGCCTGGACCTGGCTGATCACCGCCTACCTGCTGATCGCCGTGATGCCCGTGCTGGCCGGTGCCATCACGATGACGCTGACCGATCGCCACTTCGGCACCTCGTTCTTCAGCCCCGCCGGCGGCGGCGACCCGGTGATGTACCAGCACATCTTCTGGTTCTTCGGTCACCCCGAGGTCTACATCATGATCTTGCCGGCCTTCGGCATCGTCAGCCAGATCGTGCCGGCCTTCGCCCGCAAGAAGCTGTTCGGCTACGCCTCGATGGTGTACGCGACCGCCTCGATCGCGATCCTGTCCTTCATCGTGTGGGCGCACCACATGTTCGCCACCGGCATGCCGGTGACGGGCCAGCTGTTCTTCATGTACGCCACCATGCTGATCGCCGTGCCCACGGGCGTGAAGATCTTCAACTGGCTGGCCACCATGTGGCGCGGTTCGATGACCTTCGAAGTGCCGATGCTGTGGGCCGTGGGCTTCATCTTCGTGTTCACGATGGGTGGCTTCACCGGCCTGATCTGCGCGATGGCGCCGATCGACATCCAGATCCAGGATACCTACTACGTCGTCGCCCACTTCCACTACGTGCTGGTGGCGGGCTCGCTGTATGCACTGTTCGCCGGCGTCTACTACTGGGGCCCGAAGTGGACCGGTGTGATGTTCTCGGAGACGCGCGGCAAGATCCACTTCTGGGGCTCGCTGATCAGCTTCAACGTGACCTTCTTCCCGATGCACTTCCTGGGTCTGGCCGGCATGCCGCGTCGCTATGCCGACTACCCGCTGCAGTTCGCCGACTTCAACGCCATCGCCTCGGTGGGCGCGTTCTGGTTCGGCCTGATGCAGGTCTACTTCTTCCTGTTCGTGGTCATCCCGATGATGCGCGGCAAGGGCGAGAAGGCTCCGATGAAGCCTTGGGAAGCTGCCGAAGGCCTGGAATGGCAAGTGCCGTCGCCGGCGCCCTTCCACACCTTTGAAGAGCCGCCCAAGCTGGACGCCAGCGCCACCAAGATCATCGGCTGAGCACCATGGCCCTGACCCCCGAGCAACGCAAGAGCAACCGGCGCCTGGCCTTCATCCTGGCCTCGGTGGCGGCCGTGTTTGCGATCGGCTTCATGGCCAAGATCGCCTACCTGGGGTTCTGAACGCATGAACACACCGCGTTGGCATGTCAGCCAGATCCTGCGCCGGGACAACCGGCTCATGGTCGGCAAGCTGCTGGTCGTGGTGGGCCTGATGTTCGGCTTCGGCTATGCGCTGGTGCCGCTCTACCGGGCCGTGTGCACGGCCCTGGGCATCAACGTGCTGTCGCTCTCCGAGCGCCAGCATGCGGTGCGCGCCGAGGATGTGAAGAACACCCAGATCGACTACAGCCGCACCATCAGCATCGAGTTCGATGCGAATGCGCGCGGCCCCTGGGACTTCAAGCCCGCGGTGTCGCATCTGCAGGTGCATCCCGGCGAGCTGACCACGGTGATGTACGAGTTCCGCAATATCCAGAGCCGCACTATGTCGGCCCAGGCCATCCCCAGCTATGCGCCCAAGCAGGCGACGGCGCATTTCAACAAGCTGGAATGCTTTTGCTTCAACGAGTACACGCTCGCCGCGGGTGAAAGCAAGCAGTGGCCGGTGGTGTTCGTGATCGACCCCAAGCTGCCCAAGGATGTGAAGACCATCACCTTGTCCTATACCTTCTTCGAGGTGCCGGGCAAGAAGCAGGCCGAGCTCAAGAAGCCGGAGTCGCGCATATGAGCAAGGCGGGTGAGGATTTCAAGCAGGCGGTGGCCCGCAAGGGCAGCTTCCTGCAGACCATGAAGGCGGTGGCCTGGTCGTTTTTCGGTATCCGCAAGGGTGCCGGTTATGAGAAAGATGTGGCGCAACTCAATCCCGTGCATGTGATCATTGCCGGGGTGATTGGGGCGGCGCTGTTCGTGCTGGTGTTGGTGCTGCTGGTCAATTGGGTCATTGGCAGCGGCGTCGCCGGCAACTGAGAAGCATTTGGTTTGAACTGCAAAGTTTGAAGTTCGAGGAGAGAAGCATCATGTCGGCTGCGACGACTCAGGGGAAGACTCCCTACTACTTCGTGCCCGGGCCCTCGCGGCATCCGGTGATGGCCGCCATCGGCCTGTTCTTCGTGATCCTGGGCGCTGGCCAGTGGATCAACGATCACCAATGGGGCGCCTACTCGCTGGCCTTTGGCCTGCTGTGGTGGGCCTTCGTGCTCAAGCAGTGGTTCGGCGATGCCATCCGCGAAAGCGAAGGCGGCCTCTACAGCGAGCGCATTGACGTCTCGTTCCGCTGGAGCATGGGCTGGTTCATCTTCTCGGAAGTGATGTTCTTCGCGGCCTTCTTCGGCGCGCTGTACTGGGCGCGCGTGCACTCGGTGCCGGCGCTGGGCAGCCTGGAGAACGCGCTGCTGTGGCCCGACTTCAAGGGCCTGTGGCCCAGCGTCGCGGCCGGCCTGACCGCCTCGCCCGCCGGCACCGTGGAAGCCTTCAGCACCGTGGGCCCCTGGCCCCTGCCGACGGTCAACACCGCGCTGCTGCTGACCTCGGGCGTGACGCTGACGATCGCCCACCATGCCCTGCTGGACGGCAATCGCAGCAAGACCATCGCCTTCATGTGGATCACCGTGCTGCTGGGCATCACCTTCCTGGTGGTGCAGGGCTACGAGTATTCGCATGCCTACCATGAGCTCAACCTCAAGCTGAGCTCGGGCGTGTTCGGCTCCACCTTCTTCATGCTGACCGGCTTCCACGGCTTCCACGTCTTCGTGGGCATGCTGATGCTGCTGTTCATCACCCTGCGCCTGCAGAAGGGCCACTTCACCAAGGACCGCCACTTCGGCTTCGAAGGCGCGGCCTGGTACTGGCACTTCGTCGACGTGGTGTGGCTGGGCCTGTACGTGGTCGTCTACTGGATGTGAGCATGGGGGCTGCTGCAGCCCCTGGCCATGCCAAAGCAAAAGCGCCGCATGCAGCGGCGCTTTTTTCGTTCTTTGCGAGCCCGGCTTCAGCGGCCGACCGGTATGCCGGTCGGCTGTATCCAACCCAGTGAGTAGCTGATCCAGATGAACAGGAACAGGGCGATCGACACGCCCACGCGCACGGCCAGCGCGCGCGCCATATTGGCGCCGCGCTGTTCTTTCCTGCCGTTCTTCAGCATGAACAGGCCGGCGGCCGCGAGGGCGCCGAGGATGCCGATGAAGGCGATCGCGAAGATGAATTTCATGGCCGGCATTATTCCCCATCATGGCTGAGGCAAGCCCGCTGCAACGCCGCCTGATCGTGCTGCTGGGCACGCTGCTGGGCATGGCCATCACCGCCGCGCTGGGCTTCTGGCAGCTCGACCGGGCGGCACAGAAGCGTGCGCTCGAACAGGCCATCGCGCAGCGCGGCCAGCAGGCGCCGCTGGGCAATGCCGAGCTGCGCGGCGATGCGCAGCAGCTGCACCGGCGCGCGCAGTTGCGCGGCCATTGGCTGGCCGACAAGACGGTGTTTCTGGACAACCGTCCGATGGATGGCCGGGTCGGCTTCTTCGTCGTCACGCCGCTGCGGCTGGCGGGGCGCACGGAGTCGCTGCTGGTGCAACGCGGCTGGGTGCCGCGCGACCAGGCTGACCGCACGCGCCTGCCCGCGCTGACCACGCCGGCCGGCGAGGTGGAGGTCGAGGGGCGCTTGGCCGCGTCGCCCTCAAGGCTGTACGAGCTGGGCCAGGGCAGCGCCGGCGCGATCCGGCAGAATCTGGCACCCGATGCCTATGCGGCCGAGCTCGGCATCCCGCTGCTGCCGGCCGCGCTACTGCAAACGCGGGCTGCGGCTGCCGACGATGGCTTGCTGCGCGACTGGCCGGCCCCGGCCGTCGACATCCACAAGCATTACGGTTACGCCTTTCAATGGTTCGCGCTCTGTGCGCTGCTTCTAGGTCTCTATGTCTGGTTCCAAGTCATCCGTCCCCGGCGCCGCCGCCCCATCGCCTGAGCAGGCCGACGCGCCGCTGTCCTTCACGGTGCACAGCCAGCCCCAGCCCGGCGCGATGGCCGGTGCCGCCAACGCGCAGCAGCGCGCCGGCCGCCTGCGCATGTTGCTGGTGGTGGCGGTGTGTGCCGCGCCGGTGCTCGCGTCCTACTTCACCTTCTACGTGCTGCAGCCGCGCGGCAAGGCCTATGGCGAGCTGATCACGCCCACCGTGGACCTGCCGCCCAGCCTGAGCCTGCAGGACCTGCGCGGCCAGCCGGTGCCGGCCGAATCGCTCAAGGGCCAGTGGTTGCTGACCCTGGTGCAGGATGCGCATTGCGACAGCGCCTGCGAGCGCTTGCTCTTCATGCAGCGCCAGCTGCGCGAGATGATGGGCAAGGAGCGCGACAAGATCGACAAGCTCTGGCTGGTGCCCGATGACCAGCCGCTGCGCCCCGAGGTGCTTGCCGCCGTCAGCGCCGGCGTGCCGGTGACGGTGTTGCGCGCGCCGCGCGTCCAGATCCAGGCCTGGCTGAAGCCGGCCGAGGGCCATGGCCTGAACGAGCATCTGTTCCTGATCGACCCGATGGGCCGCTGGATGATGCGCTCGCCGGTGCAGCCCGACCCGTCCAAGGTCAAGAAGGACCTGGACCGCCTCATCAAGGCCAATGCCGGCTGGGACAAGCCCGGACGCTGATCGCCGCCGCCCCGCCTGCCATGAACGCCTTCGACTTCACTCCCTGGCTGCGCCTGCTGCTGCTGGGCACGCTGATCGGTGCTGGGCCGCTGCTGTGGTGGCGGCTGCGCCATCGCGGTGCCGGGCTGGGCCCGCGCCTGCGCGCGCTGACCCTGCTGACGCTGTTCCTCACCTTTGACCTGGTGCTGTTCGGTGCCTTCACGCGCCTGACCGACTCGGGCCTGGGCTGCCCGGACTGGCCCGGCTGCTATGGCAGCGCCTCGCCGCTGGGCGCCAGCGTCGACATCCACGCCGCCCAGACCGCCATGCCCAGCGGGCCGGTGACGCATGGCAAGGCCTGGGTGGAGATGATCCATCGCTACCTGGCCAGCGGGGTCGGCTTCCTGATCCTGGTGCTGTGTGTGCTGAGCTGGTGGCAGGCGCGGCGCGGCGCGGCGCGCCCGATCTCGCCCTGGTGGCCCACCGTCACCCTGCTGTGGGTGTGCATGCAGGGGGCCTTCGGCGCGCTCACCGTGACGATGAAGCTGTTCCCCGCCATCGTCACCCTGCACCTGCTGGGCGCCATGGGCCTCCTGATGCTGCTGGCCTGGCAGGCCGAGGCCTATGCGCCGCGGCCGCTGGCTTGGCCGGCCGGCGACCGCCTGGCCGCCTGGGCGCTGCTGGCGCTGGCGCTGGCGCAGGTCAGCCTGGGCGGCTGGGTCAGCACCAATTACGCCGTGCTGGCTTGCAGCGAGTTCCCGCAATGCCAGGGCCAATGGTGGCCGGCGATGGATTTCGAGCATGGCTTCACGCTGTGGCGCGCGCTGGGCGTGGGCCACGACGGTGGCTGGCTGCCGTTCGCGGCCCTCACGGCCATCCACATGAGCCACCGCATCGGCGCCCTGCTGGTGTTCGCGGCGCTGCTGGGGCTGGCCTGGCGCTGGCACCGCCGGCCGCTGCCCGAGGGCCCGCTGTGGGCGCGCCGCCTGCTGCTGGTAGCCGGCTGGCAGCTGCTCTCCGGCCTCTCCAACGTGGTGCTGGACTGGCCGCTGCTGGCCGCCCTGGCCCATACCGGCGGGGCCGCGGCCCTGCTGCTGATCCTGAGTTTCATGTTGGCGCGCCTGCACGCAGCGCAGCGCGCCGCTGCCCTACGATAGACGCTTCCCATGTCCACGACCCCCACCACCCTCGCTGCCCCCGGTGCGCCCTCGCGCTGGCAGCAGTTCTACCAGCTCACCAAGCCGCGCGTGGTGCAGCTGATCGTGTTCTGCGCGGTCATCGGCATGGCGCTGGCGGTGCCGGGCTGGCCCAGCGGCCCCGAGTGGGGCGTGATCCTGGCCGCCACCGTGGGCATCTGGCTGGTGGCCGGCGCGGCCGCTGCCTTCAACTGCCTGATCGAGCAGCAGATCGACTCGAAGATGAAGCGCACCGCCTGGCGCGCCACCGCCAAGGGCGAACTCAGCCGTGTCCAGACCCTGAGTTTCTCGGCCCTGCTGTGCGGCATCGGCTCGGCCATCCTGTGGGTGTGGGTGAATCCGCTCACGATGTGGCTGACCTTCGCCACCTTCGTCGGCTACGCGGTCATCTACACAGTCATCCTCAAGCCGATGACGCCGCAGAACATCGTCATCGGTGGCGCCTCGGGCGCGATGCCGCCGGTGCTGGGCTGGGCGGCGCTGCGCGGCGAGGTGGGCCCCGAGGCGCTCATGCTGTGCCTCATCATCTTCCTCTGGACGCCACCGCATTTCTGGGCGCTGGCGCTCTACCGCACCGAGGATTACCGCAAGGCCGGCCTGCCCATGCTGCCGGTCACGCATGGCTCGGAGTTCACGCGGCTGCAGGTCTTCCTCTACACCTGGATCCTGCTGGTGGCCACGCTGCTGCCCTTCCTCACCGGCATGAGCGGCTGGATCTATCTGGCCAGTGCGCTGGCCCTGGGCCTGGGTTTCTGCGCCTACGCCTTCAAGCTCTGGCGCCAGTATTCGGACGAGCTGGCGCGCGCCACCTTCCGCTTCTCCATCCTGCACCTGTCGCTGCTGTTCGCGGCGCTCTTGCTGGACCATTACCTGATGCCCTGGATCGCCTGAGATGCAACGCAACACCACGAGACGACTGTTCCTGGCGGCCCTCAGCGCGCTGACGCTGGCGGCCTGCGACCAGATCGGGGGCGCGGCCAAGCCCGCCTTCCGCGGCGTGGACCTGAGCGGCGCCAGCTATGCCCGCCAGCTGAGCCTGCCCGACCAGGATGGCAAGCCGCGCAGCCTGGCGGACTTCAAGGGCAAGGTGGTGGTGGTGTTCTTCGGCTACACCCAATGCCCCGATGTCTGCCCGACCACGCTGGCCGAACTGGCCCAGGTGAAGAAGTCGCTGGGCGCGGATGGCGAACGGGTGCAGGGCGTGTTCATCACCGTCGACCCCGAGCGCGACACGCCGGAACTGCTCAAGCCCTATATGACGAGCTTTGACCCGAGCTTCGTGGCCCTGCGCGGCAATGCCGAGCAGCTCAAGGATGCGGCGCGCGAGTTCAAGGTCTATTACGCCAAGGTGCCGGGCAAGACGCCCGAGAGCTACACCATGGACCACACCGCCGCCAGCTTCATCTTCGACACCCAGGGCCGGGTGCGCGTGTTCGCCCGCTATGGCGCCGGCGCCCAGGCGCTGGCCGACGACATCAAGCTGCTGCTGAACGAGCGCTCATAAAGAAAAAGGCCCCTCGCGAGGGGCCTTTTGCATGGGGAAGGACGATCGGCTCGCTCAGGCCGTTTCGGCCAGGGCCTTGCGCATCTTCTTCATGGCCGCCACCTCGATCTGGCGGATGCGCTCGGCGCTGACGCCGTATTCGGCCGCCAGGTCGTGCAGGGTCATGCCGCCGCTGCTGTCGTCGTTGACCTTGAGCCAGCGCTCTTCGACGATGCGACGGCTGCGCTCGTCCAGCACCGCCAGGGCGCGCGAAATACCGTCACCGGCCAGCGCGTCGCGCGAGCGGCTTTCCAGCACGCGCGTCGGCTCCTGGCTGTCGTCCGCCAGGTAGGCGATGGGGGCGAAGCTCTCGCCGTCGTCATCGGTCTGGGGCTCCAGGGCCACGTCGCCACCCGCCATGCGGGTCTCCATCTCCAGCACTTCCTCGCGCTTGACGTTGAGCTCGCGGGCCACATGGTCCACCTGGGCTTCGGTGAGCGTGTTGCGATGCGTCTGGCCCTCGGCGGCATCTTCCTTCAGGCTGTGCTTCATCGAGCGCAGATTGAAGAACAGCTTGCGCTGTGCCTTGGTGGTGGCCACCTTGACCATGCGCCAGTTGCGCAGGATGTACTCGTGGATCTCGGCCTTGATCCAGTGCATGGCGTAGGACACCAGGCGCACGCCCTGGTCGGGGTCGTAGCGCTTGACGGCCTTCATCAGGCCCACATTGCCCTCCTGGATCAGGTCGCCCTGGGGCAGGCCGTAACCCATGTACTGGCGCGAGATCGACACCACCAGGCGCAGGTGCGAGAGCACCAGCCGGCCGGCGGCTTCCAGATCACCATGCTCGCGCAGGCGGCGCGAGAAGGACTGCTCCTCCTCGGGGGTCAACAGGGGCAGGCGGTTGACGGCACTGATATAGGCATCCAGATTGCCCAGCGAGGGCAGCAGCGCCCAGGGGTCGCGTACTTGCAGTGCAGTGGCGTTGGACATCATGCTCATGGCTTTCTACCTCTCCCAGCCGCTATGGCTCGACGTCCATAATATTAGCACTCATGGCGAATGAGTGCTAAAGGCCGCCGAGAAGCAAATTTACTCAGCTATTTCAACGCTTTCAGCGAGGGTGCGCGCTAACTTTCTGTGCGGCTACCGGTCGCAGATCAGTCAATCAGGCCGAAATCCGGGCTGCCCACCATGCCTTCGATATCGAGCAGGATCAGCATGCGCTCGCCGACCTTGCCCAGGCCGGTGACGAAGCGGGTGTCGATGGCGGCACTCACCTCGGGCGCCGGCTTGATGGCATCGGCACCCAGTTCCAGCACGTCCGACACCGAGTCCACCACCACCCCGACCACGCGCGAGCAGACGTTCAGCACGATGGAGACGGTGAAGGCGTTGTACTCCGCCGGGCTGCCAAGGCGCAGGCGCAGGTCCACGATGGGCACGATCACGCCGCGCAGATTCACCACGCCCTTGACGAAGGCGGGCGCGTTGGCGATGCGGGTGGGCGGCTCGTAGGAGCGGATCTCCTGCACCTTCAGGATGTCGATGCCGTATTCCTCGGCGCCGATGCGGAAGGTCAGGAACTGCCGGCTGGCAAAGGACTTGTGATCGTCGGCGAGCGTCAGCGCTTGGTTGGGGCGGGTGGCCAGTTCGGTAGAGCTCATGGGGCGAAGGCTTGGGATGGTTCGATGGTTGGACGCGCTGCCCGCTATTGTGCCTAGCCGGGCCGGGCCTGCCGCGGCAATAAGCCGCGGCGGCCCGGCCATTGTGCTCAGTCCGCGGCGCTGGACATGGCGCCGGCGCTGGCGGGCAGGTCGAGCACAAAGCTCGCACCCTGGCCCGTTGCGCTGCGGACCGTCAGGCTGCCGTTCATTGCTTCCACCAGGCGCTTGCAGATCACCAGGCCGATGCCCGTGCCCTCGGCCTGGCTGAGCTCGCGCCCGAGCCGGTTGAAGGGCTGGAACAGCTGGGCCTGCTGCGCCTCGCTGAGGCCCAGGCCGGTGTCGGCCACGGTGATTTCGATGCGCTCATCGCCCAGCGCCCGGCTGCTCACCCGCACCTGGCCCTGCGGGTGGTTGTACTTGACGGCATTGCTGAGCAGATTGGTGAACACCTGCTTGAGGCGCGTGGCATCGGCGTAGACCTGCTGCGCGTCGGACGCCAGTTCCACGCTGTAGGCAATGCCGCGCTTGGCGGCGTCGGCCTCCAGCATGGCCCAGGTCGACGCCAGCAGCGGTTCCAGCGCCTGCGGGGCCAGCTCGAGCTTGAGTGCACCGGTCTCGATGCGCGACCAGTCCAGGGTCTCGTTGATCATCTCCAGCAGATGCCAGCCGGCCGCGCGTATCTGCGCCAGCCAGCCGCGCTGCTGCTCGCTGAGCTGCTGCTCGCCACCCAGTTCCAGCAGCTGGGTGAAGCCCAGCATGGCGTTGAGCGGGGTGCGCAATTCATGGCTGATGCGCGAGAGGAACTCGTTCTTGGCCTGGTTGGCCGCCTCGGCGGCGCTGCGGGCGCGCTCCAGCTCGCGCAACCTGAGCTGGTCGGTGACGTCTTCCACCACGCCCACCAGCCGGAACGGCTCGCCGCGGGCGTCGCGCTGCATGCTCACCAGGGCGCGCACCTGCACGATCTGCCCGAACTTGGTGATGTAGCGCTTGTTGCGGCGATAGCTGTCGATCTCGCCCCGCAACAGGCTGCGGCCCAGGCGCAGGTCTTCGGCGCGGTCGTCCGGATGGGTGATGGCGATGCTGGAGCGCTGCATCAGCTCCGCACTGCTGAAGCCCACCAGGCGGCAGAAATACGGGTTCACCTGCTGTGGCACGCCGCGCAGATCGGTGAACACCAGGCCCACCGCCGCATGTTCGAAGATGTTGCGAAAGCGTTCCTCGCTGGCGTGCAGGGCCTCGGCCGCGCGTTCGCGTTCCTGCACCTCGCGGCGCAGCTCGGCGGTGCGCTCGGTCACCAGGTCGGCGATGCGCTTGGCGCGGCCGGTCACGGTCAGCAGCAGGGCACCCAGCAGGGCCGTGCTGATCAGGCCGACCACGGCGAACAGCAGGCTGCCCATGCCGTCGTGGCTGGGCATGGGGCCGGCGGCCCAGGCGCGCAATTCCCAGGCGCGGCCGGAGAACTGCAGCTTGTGCACGCGGCTCAGGGGTGGCAGCGTCTGCGCCGCGCAGCCCGGCTTGCCGGCCAGCAGCGGCCGGGCGGTGTGCGGGTCGGTATCCACCAGGCAGAAGGCCAGGTAGGGTGCGCTGGCACGCACCACGGTGTCGAGCACCTGGTCGGGGCGGATGGTCGCGAACACCATGCCGCGCAGGGCCTGCTGGCGCAGCGCCTGATTGTCCGGTTCACCCGGCTCGCCCGCATAGACCGCCTGGTACAGCACCACGCCGGTGTTGTCGGCGCTGTCCTGCGAGAGCCGGAAGCCGGCGGTGGCCGCGGGCAGGCCGGTGCGCGCGGCGTGGTCGAGCGCGGGGCGCGCCTGCGGAATCGCGCGGATGTTTACGCCCAGCGCGCTGGCATTGCGTTGCAGGGGCTCGATCAGGCGGATCGCCAGCTTGTCCTCGTCGGTGGCGATGCGCAGATCGCCCGCGCGCTGGCGCTCATGTACCCGATAGTCGGCCAGGCCGTCACGGCGCGCCGCCGCATCGAAGGCCGCCAGCTCGCTGGGGCCCACCCTGGCCGCCCAGCCCAGCGCCAGCAGGCGGCTGCCGGTGGCCAGCCGCGCCACGCTGCCGCGTTCGAACTCGCGCCGGTTTAGGTTCGGGTAGATGCTGAACAGCACCTGGTTGGCGGCCAGCGCCTGCAGCGGCTCCTGCAGCGCGGTCTCCAGCGCGTTGGCGGCCGCCAGCGCATCGCGCTCGAAGGCCTGGCGCTGGCCCTGCGTCTCCCAGCTGATCACCTGGGAGGTGGCCAGCACCATCAGCAGGGTGGCGGCCAGCATCGGCAGGGCCACGCTGATGCGCCGCGGCGCCCAGGTGGCACGCGGCTGGCCGATCAGGGTGAGGGTGATGGGCGCACCGATCAGCACGCCCAGCGTGTCGCCCACCCACCAATGGCCCCAGGTGGAGGGCAGCTGCGCCAGCGTGGCCGCGCCATTGAGCCACAGCGCTGCCGCGCCCATGCTCGGGCTGATCAGGCAGGACAGGCCGGCCCCCAGCGCGTAGAACAGCGCCAGGTCGCGCGGCTCGGTCAGGCTCAGCTCTTCCGGGTCCGCGCCGCGCATGCGCTGCACGGCCCAGGCGCCCACCCAGGCCTGCAGCCCAGCGCCCACGCCGATCAGCGCCGGCCCCAGCAGCGAGGGATGGCCGCGCTCCATCGCCAGCAGCACATTGGCGGCAAAGGAGCCCAGCACCACCGCCGGCACCATGCGCCAGCCCCAGCACAGCAGCGCGGCCAGCGCCAGGCCCGCCGAAGGGTAGAGCGGGGTGGCGTAATTGGGCGGCAACGCCAGGCGCAGCGCCAGCACGCTGATGAGGGCGTAGGCCAGGCCCAGCAAGAGGCTGCGCAGGGCCCAGGTGAGGAACGGAGGCGGCATGAAGAAGGGGAGGGCTCGGTGGCAGGGCGGCGCCACTGCGCCATGAGCCTAATGCAAAAACGCCCGGCGCCAGAAGACTGGACGGGCCGGGCGTTTGACTGTCGGCATGGCGCGACGCCATGCGAAAGGGCGGTGTCAGCCTAGACGTTGAAGAGGAAGTTCAGCACGTCGCCGTCCTTGACGACATAGTCCTTGCCCTCGGCCCGCATCTTGCCCGCGTCCTTGGCACCCTGCTCACCCTTGTAGGCGATGAAGTCCTCGTAGGCGATGGTCTGGGCGCGGATGAAGCCGCGCTCGAAGTCGGTGTGGATCACACCGGCCGCCTGCGGTGCGGTGTCGCCCTTGTGGATGGTCCAGGCGCGCACTTCCTTCACGCCGGCGGTGAAGTAGGTCTGCAGGCCCAGCAGGCTGAAGCCGGCGCGGATCAGGCGGTTCAGGCCGGGCTCGTCCTGGCCCATCTCGGCCAGGAACATGGCCTTGTCCTCGTCCTCCATCTCGGAGAGCTCGGCCTCGGTCTTGGCGCAGATCGCCACCACCGGGCCGTTCTGGGCCGCGGCGTATTCCTTCAGGCGTTCCAGGAAGGGGTTGTTCTCGAAACCGTCCTCGGCCACATTGCCCACGAACATCGCCGGCTTGGCGGTGATCAGGCACAGCGGCTTGAGGATGGCCAGCTCCTCCTTGCTGAAGTCGATGCCGCGCACCGGCTTGGCCTGGTCCAGCGCGGCCTGACATTTCTCCAGCACCTTGACCAGCGCGATCGCTTCCTTGTCGCCGGCGCGCGCCACCTTGTTGTAGCGATGCAGGCTCTTCTCCACCGTGCCCAGGTCGGCCAGGCAGAGTTCGGTCTGGATCACCTCGATGTCGGAGATCGGATCGACCTTGCCGTTCACGTGGATGACGTTCGGGTCCTCGAAGCAGCGCACCACGTTGACGATGGCGTCGGTCTCGCGGATGTGCGAGAGGAACTGGTTGCCCAGGCCCTCACCCTTGGAGGCACCCGCCACCAGGCCGGCGATGTCCACGAACTCCACGATGGCGGGCAGGATGCGCTCGGGTTGCACGATCTCGGCCAGCTTCTGCAGGCGCGGATCGGGCAGTTCCACCACGCCCACATTGGGCTCGATGGTGCAGAAGGGATAGTTCTCGGCGGCGATGCCGGCCTTGGTCAGCGCATTGAAAAGAGTGGACTTGCCCACATTGGGCAGGCCCACGATGCCGCATTTGAGGCTCATGAGGGACGCTTTCGAAAGGGGCCAAGCAGGAAGGAGCAGGCTGGCCGGGAGGCAAAGGCGGTATTTTAGTCGGCTTGCCTACAATGAGCTCCATGGAACGATTTGACATCCTGGTGCGCGGCAGCGGTTGCGTCGGGCGGGCGCTGGCGCTGGCCTTGGCGGCGCGTGGTCTGCGCGTGGCCCTGCTGGGCCAGCCCGAGCCCAGCGGCGCGTCGCCGGCGCCGCGCGAGGACGTGCGCACCTATGCGCTGAACGCCGCCTCGGTGGCCCTGCTGCGCGAGCTGCGCGTCTGGGACGCGCTGCCGGCCGACGCGGTGTCTGCCGTCTACGACATGAAGGTGCGCGGCGATGCCGCCGGCGCGCTGCTGGAGTTCAGCGCCTGGCAGCAGGGCGTGCGCGAGCTGGCCTATATCGTCGACGCCGCCGCGCTGGAGGCCGAGCTGGCCACCGCGCTGCGCTTCTCGCCCCATGTGCGCCTGGTCGATGCGCCGGTGCCGGCCGAGTTGCAGGCCTTGTGCGAAGGGCGCGACTCGGCCTCGCGCGCGGCGCTGGGCGTGCGCTTCGACGTGCATGCCTATGGCCACAGCGCGATTGCCGCGCGCCTGCGCGCCAGCCAGCCGCACCAGGGCGTGGCCCACCAATGGTTCCGTTCGCCCGATGTGCTGGCCCTGCTGCCCTTCGAGCGGCCCGAGCCCGGCTGCTCCTACGGCCTGGTCTGGTCGCTGCCCAAGCAGCGCGCGGACGAGCTGATGGCGGCCGGCACGGCGGAGTTTGAAGCCGCCCTGCTGGAAGCCAGCGGCGGCGCGGCCGGCACGCTCACGCTGGCCAGCCAGCGCAGCGCCTGGCCGCTGAGCCTGGCGCGCGCCGAGCCGGTCTGCGGCCCCGGCTGGGTCCTGCTGGGCGATGCCGCCCATCTGGTGCACCCGTTGGCCGGCCAGGGCCTGAATCTGGGCCTGGCCGATGTGGCGGCGCTGGCCGGCGTGATCGCCGCGCGCGAGCCCTGGCGTCCACTGGGCGACGAGCGCCTGCTGCGCCGCTATGTGCGCCGGCGCCAGTTCGACACCTGGGCCATGGGCGAGCTGACCGATGCCTTGCTGAAGGGCTTTGCCAGCGAGGCGCCGGCGCTGCGCGGCCTGCGCAACCAGGGCCTGAGCCTCCTCAATCAAATCGGCCCGCTGAAGCGCTGGCTGACCTCCAGGGCGCTGGGCGCCTGAACCGCCCTCGCACCGATTCTCTACCGAGCACCACCATGAAGCTTTCTCTGATTTGCACCGCCGCGCTGGCGCTCGCGCCCCTGCTTGCCCATGCCAACGAGTCCCTGATCCGCAAGAGCCTGGGCGAGCGCCTGGTGGGCGCGCCCAAGATCGACGAGGTCAAGCCCTCGCCCATGCCCGGGCTGTGGGAGATCCGCATCGGCAACGAGATCCGCTACACCGATGCCACCGGCCAATACCTCATCGAGGGCGAGTTGCTGGACCTGAAGGGCCGCCGCAACCTCACCGAGGAACGCGTGGCCAAGCTCACCGCGATCGATTTCGCCAACCTGCCGCTGAAGGACGCCATCGTCTGGAAGACCGGCAATGGCAAGCGCCGCATCGCGGTGTTTGCCGATCCGAACTGCGGCTACTGCAAGCGTTTCGAGCGCAGCCTGCAGGACGTCAAGGACCTCACCGTCTACACCTTCGTGATCCCCATCCTGGGCGGCGATTCGCCCGAGAAGTCGCGTGCCGTCTGGTGCGCCAAGGACCAGACCAATGCCTGGCGCAACTGGATGCTGGAAGGCACGCCGCTGCCCAAGCCGGGCGCCGAGGCCTGCGACGCCAGCGCCATCGACCGCAACCTCGCCTTCAGCCGCAAGCACCATGTGAACGGCACGCCGGCGGTGATCTTCGAAGACGGCACGCGTGCCCCCGGCGCGCTGAGCGCCGAGCAGGTCGAGCGCCGCCTGCAATCCATCAAGTCCTGAACCACCCGCGGATCCGCCCCTCATGCCTGCTGCTGTATCCGGCAACCTGCCCTTGAATCCCGTCGCGCTGCGGCTCGGTTACCTGGGCCTGCTGCCCTTTGTGTTCGGCGCGCTGCTGGTCTGGCTGGTGCGCGAGGATGCCCATCCCTATGTGACGGCGGCGCTGTCCGCCTATGCGGCCGTGGTGATCTCCTTCCTGGGTGGCATCCACTGGGGCCTGGGCTTCCGGCAGAGCATTCCATCGCCGCAGCCCTTCGTCTGGGGCGTGGTGCCGGCGCTGATCGCCTGGATCGCGGTGGTGATGCCGCCTTATGCCGGCCTGGTGGTGCATGGGGTGATGCTGATCGCCTGCTATGCAGTGGACCGCCGCAGCTATCCCGCGCTGGGCGCCAGCGCCTGGCTGACGCTGCGCTTCCGGCTCAGCGGCGTGGCGGCGCTGAGCTGCTTCCTGGGGGCGGCCGGTAGTTAGGGCCTGCTAACACTGCGCTTGCCCGATGCGTTGCCACCAGAAATGCCGTGAACTAGGCGCAAACCGAAGCCGGGGCCACTCCCCCGGCGAGGCTTTGCAACGACGTGCACGGTTTTTCTGGTGGCAATCCGAAGGGAACTGGGCTGGCAGGGCCCATCTCGTCGTTGAACTCCTTGCCCAGGCACAGAGCCTGGGCAGCGTCGTCCGCCTAGACCTGGGCCCTGCCGGCCCCGTTCGCACGGGCAAACGCAGTGTTAACAGGCCCTGAGATGATCCACTACAAGATCGAGATCGCCGACGCGCAAGCGCATCTGTACCGCGTCACCCTGACGGTGACGGCGCCGTCCGCCGAGCAGGCCTTCAGCCTGCCGGTGTGGATTCCGGGCAGCTATATGGTGCGCGAGTTCGCGCGCCACCTGAGCGGCCTGCGCGCGCGCCAGGGCCAGCGCGAACTGCCGGTGCAGCAGACCAGCAAATGCGCCTGGCAGGTGCGCTGCAGCGGCCGTGCCGCGCTGGTGCTGAGCTACCAGGTCTATGCCTTCGACACCTCGGTGCGCGCGGCCTTCCTCGATGCTCAGCGCGGCTTCTTCAACGGCACCAGCCTGTGCCTGCGCGTGCATGGGCGCGAGAGCGAGCCGCATGGCATCGACCTGGCTGGCCTGCTGCCCGGCTGGCAGGTGGCCACCGGCATGCGCGCGGGCCGCGGCAAGGCCAGCTACGAGGCGGCTGACTACGACGAGCTGGTGGACCATCCCTTCGAGCTCGGCAAGTTCTGGCGCGGCCAGTTCAGCGCCGCCGGCGTGCCGCACGAGTTCGTGGTGGCGGGCGCCTATCCCATCCTCGACGGCGATCGCCTGCTGCGCGACGCCCAGCGCATCTGCGAGGCCCAGATCGATTTCTGGCACGGCGCCCATCCGCCCGGCAAGCGCGCCGGCAAGCCGCCCGGAAAACCACCTTTTGAGCGCTACGTGTTCCTGCTCAACGCGGTGGACGACAGCTACGGCGGCCTCGAGCACCGCGCCAGCACGGCCCTGATCGCCGCGCGCCGCGACCTGCCGCGCCTGGGCCAGACCGAGCTGAGCGAGGGCTATGTGCGCCTGCTGGGCCTGATCAGCCACGAGTATTTCCACACCTGGAACGTCAAGCGCCTGCGGCCCGATGTGTTCGCCAGCTTCGACTACGGCCAGGAGAACTACACCCAGCTGCTGTGGTTCTTCGAGGGCTTCACCTCCTATTACGACGAGCTGTTCCTGGTGCGCAGCGGCCTGATCGATGAGGCCCGCTACCTGAAGCTGATTGCCGGCACCTTCAGCGGCGTGCTGGGTGCGCCCGGGCGCAAGCACCAGAGCGTGGCGCAATCCAGCTTCGACGCCTGGGTCAAGTACTACCGCCAGGACGAGAACACCCCCAACGCGGTGGTGAGCTACTACACCAAGGGCGCCATGGTGGCGATGGCGCTGGACCTGGCGCTGCGCAGCGCCGACAAGCCGCGAAGCCAAGCAAACGCCGGGCCGTCCCAAGTTTGCTTGACCCCCTCGGGGGGCGGGGAGGGCGCAGCCCGGACCTCGGGGCCGTCAAGCCTAGACGCTGTGATGCGCCTGCTGTGGCAGCGCAGCGGTGGCGGCCCGATCGGCGAGGCCGACATCATGGCCGCCGTGACCGAGCTGGGCGGTGCGGCGCTGGCGCAAGACCTGACCCTGTGGGTGCATGGCACCGACGATCTGCCGCTGCCGGCGCTGCTGGAGCGCTTCGGCCTACGCTGGGCGGCCGACAAGCCCAGCCTGGCGCAGCGCATCGGGCTGCGCGTGTCCGAGAACGGCAGCATCGTCGTCAAGCAGGTGCTGCAGGGCTCGGCCGCGCTGGCCGCCGGTTTCTGCGCCGGCGACGAGATCCTGGCCTGCAATGGCTGGCGCCCGCGCAAGCTGGAAGACGCGCTGCTGGGCCTGCAGCCCGAACGGCTGACGCACATGGAATGGCTGGTGGTGCGCGACCAGCGCGTGCTGACGCTGCTGCTGCAACTGCCCACCGGCGAGGCCGCCGCCACCCCGGTGGCGCTGAGCCCTGCGGCCAAGGCGCCGGCGCGCGCGCTGAGCCTGCGCCGGGCATGGCTGGGCGGCTGAAGCCGAGGCCTCGGCGGCAGCATCGACTGGCCTGGCTGGGCCTGTTGGCCGGCGTGCTGCTGGCCCACCTCTGGCTGAGTGAGCAGGTGCTCCGGCTGCAGCAGGGCTGGCGCGCGCCGGCCGAGGCGATGCCGCCGCGTCTGCAGGCCGCGTTCGTGCGCGAGCTGCGGCCCGCGGCGCCTACCCGGCCGGCGGCCCGCGCGCGCGCGCTGGTGCCGCGGCCGGCGCGTTTTGCGGGCGCGCCGGCGGCCTTGCCCCGGCTGCCACCCCCGGCGCCCGAGCCGCTGCCGGTCATGCCCGTGTTGCCCCCGCTCGCCGCGGCGCCCGCGCCGGCGGCATCTGCATCTTCATCAGCCGCTGCGTTTGAGCCCGGCCCCGAATGGCCCGCTTCCACCCAGCTGGACTACCGCCTGCTGGGCAACTACCGCGGCGAGGTGCATGGCAGCGCCCAGGTGCAGTGGTTGCGCCAGGGCAGTCGCTACCAGGTGCATCTCGACGTGGCGATAGGCCCCAGCTTTGCGCCGCTGATCTCGCGCCGCATGAGCAGCGAGGGCGAGCTCACGCCGCAAGGCATCGCGCCGCGCCGCTACGACGAGGACACCCGCATCCTGTTCAGCGAGCGCCGCCGCATCACCCTGCAGTTCGAGGGCGAGACGCTGCAGTTTCCGAATGGCCGGCGCGAGGCTGCACCCGCTGGCGTGCAGGACACGGCCAGCCAGTTCGTGCAGCTCACCTGGCTGTTCCTGACCGGCCGCGAGGCCTTGCAGCCGGGGCGGGTGGTGGAGCTGCCGCTGGCCCTGCCGCGGCGGCTCTACCGCTGGCGCTACGAGCTGCTGGGCGAGGAAGAGCTGGAGACCCCGCTCGGCCCCCTCAAGACCTGGCACCTGCGCCCGACGGTGCAGAACACCAGCGGCGACCTGAAGGCCGAGGTGTGGCTGGCGCCGGCCCTGCAATACCTGCCGGTGCGCCTGCGCATCGTGCAGGACGAGCAGACCTATGTGGACCTGATGCTCAAGCAGGCGCCGCTGCAGGAAGCACAGCCGGTCGCCCAGCCTATGGCCCAGCCTATAGTTCAGCCCCAAGCAGATCCCCCATCCAAGGAGTCCCCATGAGCTACGAATGCATCCTGACCGAAACGCGCGGCGATGGCGCCCGCAAGACCGGCCTGATCACCCTGAACCGCCCCAAGCAGCTGAATGCGCTGAACGACCAGCTGATGGACGAGCTGGGCCAGGCCCTGCTGGCCTTCGACGCCGATGACAGCATCGGCTGCATCGTGCTGACCGGTTCCGAGCGTGCCTTTGCCGCCGGTGCCGACATCCCGACGATGGCGCCGCACACCTTCATCAGCGCCTTCAAGAGCGGCCTGATCTCGAAGAACTGGGAAACCATTCTGCAGGTGCGCAAGCCGGTGATCGCCGCGGTGGCCGGCTTCGCGTTGGGCGGAGGCTGCGAGCTGGCGATGATGTGCGACTTCATCATCGCCGCCGACAGCGCCAAGTTCGGCCAGCCCGAGATCAAGCTGGGCATCATCCCGGGCGCCGGTGGCACCCAGCGCCTGCCGCGCGCGATCGGCAAGAGCAAGGCCATGGACATGCTGCTCACCGCGCGCATGATGGATGCGGCCGAGGCCGAGCGCGGCGGCCTGGTGTCGCGCGTGGTGCCGGCGGATCAGCTGCTGACCGAAGCCCTGGCCGCGGCCGAGACCATCAATGGTTTCAGCGGCCCCTCGGTGATGCTGATCAAGGAGCTGGTGAACCTGGCCTACCAGGGCCCGCTGAAGGATGGCGTGGCGGTGGAGCGGCGCTATTTCCACGCCCTGTTCGGCACCGAGGACCAGCGCGAAGGCATGGAGGCCTTCCTCGCTAAACGCCAGCCGGGCTTCCAGCATCGTTGACGCAGCTTGGGTGTCATTCGTCATATTCCAAAAGATTCTTGGTGAAACAGGAATAGTCTTTTGCGATTTGACTAGTGTTTTCCCTAGGGTCGAGTCCCTACAGTTCGTTCCATGGACCCGGCGATAGGCGCCACGGTTCAAGTCAACGAACCCCAAGGACCCCGTCATGAACAAGCTCTCTACGATCTCCGTCGCTCTCGTGCTGGCCGGTCTGGCCGTCGCCTCCGGTGCTAATGCCCAAAGCAAGACGCGCGAACAAGTGCTGGCCGAACTGCAGCAGGCCCGCGCCAGCGGCGAGCTGGCCCAGCGTGCCGCCGAGATGGAAGGCGTTGGCGCCCTGGCCGCACCGGTGAATGCGCCGAAGGCCCACACCCTGAGCGCCAGCGAAGCCGTCAAGCCGGCCACGCTGCCCGCCGCCGCCCCCGTCAAGGGCAAGACCCGCGCCGAGGTGGTGGCCGAGCTGCAACGTGCCCGCGAAACCGGTGAACTGGAAGAGCAGTTCTCCGAAGGCGGCCCCGGCTACTTCGCGGTGACGCGTGGCATCAGCGGCACCCCGGTGCTGGCCGGCAAGTAAACCGGCGCCACCCCGCCTTGATCACGCCCCGCTGTTCGCGGGGCGTGTTTCATTGGGGCCGCGGCATATGCTTCAATGCGGGTCGGCCTGGCCGCTTTGGCGGCATGGATGGCCGCATCGTGCGAGGGAACCGTGGCAGACGACGATCTCCTGTATTTTTCCGACGAAGACACGCCGGCTCGGGACGAGCGCCTGACGCCCTGGGTGGTGTTGGTGGTGGACGACGAGCCCGGCGTGCACGAGGTCAGCGCCCTGGTGCTGGCCGAGCTGGCGCTCGACGGCCGCGGCGTCAGTCTGCTGCATGCCCAGAGTGCGCGTCAGGCCGAGGCCATGCTGCGCCAGCGCGACGACATCGCGGTGGTGCTGCTGGACGTGGTGATGGAGACCGAGACGGCGGGCCTGGACCTGGTGGCCCGCATACGCCGCGAGTCGCGCAGCCCGCGCGCGCGCATCGTCATCCGTACCGGCCAGGCCGGCAGGCTGTCCGAGTACGAGGTGCTGCGCCAGCACGATGTCAACGAGTACTGCCAGAAGACCGATCTGACCGACAGCTTGCTGAACCGCGTCTGCCTGCTGGCCTTGCGCAACTACCGCGATATCCTGTCCGCCGGCGGCTGCTTGTCGCCGGCCTGACGAATGATGCAAGGAGCGCCGCATGAACAACACCCTGGCTGCCAGCGCCGGACCCGAGCGGCTGTTCTCGGTCGATGAGGGGCGCGCGCTGGCCGAGGCGGCGCTGCGCTCCATCACCCTCAGCACCTCGCGCGTCAGCGGCGACGAATTCTTCCGCGTGCTGGTGCGCGACCTGGCCAAGGCGCTGGACGTGCATTACGTGATCGCCGGCGAGCTGTGCAGCGTGCAGGGTAGCGAGGCCGCCCGCACGCTGGCGGTGTGGGCGGGCAGCGACTTCATTCCCAATATCACCTATGGCCTGGACGGCACGCCCTGCCAGAACGTCAGCTGCCAGGACATGTGCTTCCACCCCAGCGGCGTGCAGGCCGAGTATCCGCAGGACCGGCTGCTGGTGGACATGGGGGCGCAAAGCTATATCGGCATGCCCATGGTCAGCACCGAGGGCAAGACCCTGGGCATCCTGACGGCGATGGACGTGCGGCCGATGGACGAAGGTAAGCGCCTGCTGGCGCTGTCGCTGCTGTCCATTTTTGCAGCGCGCTGTGCGGCCGAGCTGCAGCACCGTGCGCGCGAGGCCGAACTGGAGGCCCTGGTGGCGCGGCGCACGCGCGCGCTGGAGGAGGCGCGCGCGCACCTGGTCGAGCACGAGAAGCTGGCGGCCCTGGGCGGGCTGGTGGCGGGCGTGGCGCATGAGGTGAACACGCCGATCGGCGTCGCCATCACCTCCTCATCCGGCCTGCGGCGCTTTGCCGGCGAGATCACCGAGATGCTGGCCAGCGAGAAGGTATCGCGCAGCCGGCTGGCCACGCTGTCCTCGCAGATTGCCCAGTCCGCCGAGTTGGTGGAGCGCAATCTGCAGCGCGCGGCCGAGCTGATCGGCAATTTCAAGAACCTGGCGGTGGACCAGAGTTCGGAGGAGGTGCGCGAGTTCGTGCTGGCCGACTACCTGGAGGCGCTGGTGACGGCCCACCGTGCCGAGATCAGCAAGCATGAGGCCCGCATGCAGCTGCAGGTGCCGCCCGGGCTGCGCGTGCGCATGGCCGCCGGCATGCTGGCGCAGATCACCTCCAACCTGCTGATGAACGCCCTGATCCATGGCGGCCGCCCGGACCTGCTGCTGAGCCTCGCGGTGCAGCAGCAGGGCGATGGCCTGCGCTATGTGTTCGAGGACAACGGCGTGGGCGTCACGGCCGAGCTGCGTTCGCGCATGCTGGAGCCCTTCTTCACCACCCGCCGCGGCGAGGGCGGCAGCGGGCTGGGCTTGCACATCGTCTACACCCTGGTGCAGCGCCTCGGCGGCAGCCTGACGCTGGAAAGCGAGCCCGGGCAGGGGCTGCGCGTCAGCCTGCAGCTGCCCGGCGTGGTGGCCTCATGATTCCCGGCGCAGCGCCGGGAACAGGATCACGTCGCGGATGCTCGGCGAATCGGTGATCAGCATCATCAGCCGGTCGATGCCGATGCCGATGCCGCAGCCGCCGGTGGGGGGCATGCCGTATTCCAGCGCGCGGATGAAGTCGGCGTCGTAGAACATCGCCTCCTCGTCGCCGGCATCCTTGTTGGCCAGCTGGGCGAGACTGCTCGGCGCCGCTGCATCCGTGTCGAGCAGGGCGGAGAAACTGCAATTGCGCGCACTGGCGGTAATGGGACGCTGGCAGGCTTTGGAGGGAACGAAACCGCGGCAAAAACGCTTCTGATGTGTGGGTAAAGGCAGCCTATTCAAAGTGCGCTGCGTCCGGGCTCATGACTTTGAGCTGGGCTCATCGCCGCAGATTCGGGAGCACCCCGAGACTCGCAAGACAGAGTTCGTCGACAATTGAGCTTATGAGCTCGATGAAAGTGGGTCGTAATGACCCTTGTCCCTGCGGCAGCGGGAAAAAATACAAGGCCTGTTGTCAAGCACAGTCCGAACAGCGTAGTTCGGCACCGGCGCCTGTCGACGACACTACCAGGCGCAAGCTATTTGGCGCCTTTGAAGCCTATCAGAGGGATCGCCTAGCGGAAACGGTTGCGACCTGCCGCAGCATCTTGCAGCGGCATGCTAATCAACCCGACGCTTTGCATTTATTAGGTCTAGTCGCACAGCGCCAGGGCAAACTGGCGGATGCACTAAGTCTTATCGATCAGGCTATCCGGTTAGCAGCGAACGACTCAATGCATTCAAATCGAGGCATTGTTCTTCAGGCCACGGGCCGATATGACGAAGCCATTGCCGCGTATTCAAGTGCGATTGCGCTCAATCCATCTGCTGCGGCTGTTTATAGCAATATGGGTGCCTGCCTTCAGGTGCTGGGTCGTTGGGATGAGGCGCTAAAGGCGTTTGATGCTTGCCTAAAACGTGCTCCCAATCATGTTCCGGCGCTGAATGGCCGGGGATATTGCTTGCTTATGCTGGGTGATCTTGACGCCGCGGAGAATGCGCTTGGTCTTGCTGTGGCTCTGGATCCTGGCTTCGCTGATGTGCGCACTAATCTCGGCGTTATCCAGTGGGCAAAAGGGCATTTGGACGCCGCCATTGAACACTATCGAGCATCGCTAGATATTGCGCCTGGCCAAGCTGAGGTCTGGGACCGTATTGGTGTTGCGCTTAACGACTGCAATCGGATCGAGCAGGCGCGCGAGGCATTCACCAAGTCATACGAGCTGAGCCCAAATCCGATCCGACGCCTTCGCAAGACGCTGCTGTTGAGTCATGTGTATGCATCGAAGGGCGATCAACTGGCGCAGCGGCGATGCTTTGAAGCTGGACTGGACGAGTTGATTGCGGCAGGCGGCCACGTGGACGCCTCTACTGCCCATCTATTCTGTCCTGCCGTATTCAATCTGGCCTATCACGGCGATGATGTGTTGCCTACTTTGCGCAAAGTTGCCGCGATGTACGAGGCTCTGTGTCCCAGCTTGCGCTTCAGAGCCCCGCACATTGATCGTCGGCGTCCTGAGGGCGCGCCGGTCCGGCTTGGCTTTTTTACTGCGCATGTGCACGACCATCCGGTGGCTCACTGTTTTGCCGATCTGGTCAAGGCGCTTGCGAACGATCCGAACTTCCAAGTGTTCCTGATTTCCTACCAGGATTTGCCCGAGGGCGATGTGCACAAGCCGTATGAGAATTTCAGTGGCCAATTCGTCAAGATCGCCAAAGGGCATGCGGCAGCTCGGCAATCGATGGCGGCGCTGGAACTTGATGTTTTGGCCTACCAGGACATCGGCATGGACGATGTCAGCTATTTTCTGGGCTATGCACGGCTCGCGCGCGTTCAATGTGTGATGGGTGGCCATCCGGTGACGACCGGCCTGCCGGAGATGGACATCTACTTGTCGTCAGCACTGGGCGAACCTGAGGGCGCGCAAACACACTACAGCGAGCGCCTCTTGGCCATGGACCCAGGCACGGCCTTGTACATGCGGCCGGTGCTGCCTGCGGTGTTCAAGGATAGAGTCGCGCTGGGCTTGCCGGCCAGTGGCAACCTGTATATCTGCCCGATGATGTTGCAGAAGATTCACCCAGACTTCGATGCTGCGGTATCGGAAATCCTGGCGTTGGATCCGCAGGGACAGGTGATCTTCTTTTCCCATCCTAACGCGGGTTGGGAGCTCGCGTTGCAGACTCGCCTGGCTAATGCGCTTGATGAGGCGGCGCTGCGGCGCCTGCATTTCTTGCCCTGGATTCGTAATCGTGACGATTTCGCGGCTGTCAACTATCACGCGGCCGTGGTATTGGATCCGTTCCATTTCGGCATTGGCTCGACCGCTATCACGACGTTTGCGGTCGGCACGCCTGTGGTGACCTGGCCCGCAGCCTTTTTGCGTGGGCGGGTGGGTCTGGTATACGCGCGCCTGATGGAGTTGCCTGAATGCGTTGCGGAGAGCCAGCGTGACTATCCGGCGTTGGCTGTGCGCATTGCCAATGACCCGGTGCTGCGCTCATCCCTGAGCGCGCGAATTCTTGCCCATGCCGACCGCTTCTTCGACAGCCAGGAGTACCTGAACTCGACCCGTGCCTTCTTCCATTCGCTGAAGGATGCACCTGAACTGAACGCTGCCGTGCGCGGCCTGGAAATCGCATGAGTGCCAAGCCAATCTATGTCACCCAGCCGCAGTTGCCGCCGCTTGAGCAGTTCCTGCCTATGCTGGAGCAGATTTGGGAGAGCCGCCAGCTGACCAACAGCGGCCCCTTCCACGAGAAGCTGGAGCAGGCACTGTGCGAGCACCTGGGCGTGGAACACATTGCCCTGTTCACAAATGCCACCATCGCCCTGGTCACAGCGCTGCAGGCCTTGCGCGTCACCGGTGAGGTGATCACGACGCCCTATTCCTTCGTCGCGACTTCGCATTCGCTTCTGTGGAATGGCATCAAGCCGGTCTTCGTTGACGTCGACCCGCAGACATTGAACCTGGATCCGGCCCGCATCGAGGCCGAGATCACGCCGCAGACCACGGCCATCATGCCGGTGCACTGCTATGGCACGCCCTGCGACGTGGCTGAGATTCAGCGCATTGCCGATACCTACAACCTGAAGGTGCTTTACGACGCTGCCCATGCCTTCGGCGTGACCGACGCTGGGGGCAGCGTGCTGCGGTATGGCGACATGTCGGTGCTGAGCTTCCATGCGACCAAGGTCTTCAACACGTTCGAGGGCGGTGCCATTGTCTGCAAGGATGCCAAGACCAAGCAGCGCATCGATCACCTGAAGAACTTCGGCTTTGTCGACGAAGTGACCGTGGTCGCGCCGGGCATCAACGGCAAGATGAGCGAGTTCAATGCGGCTCTCGGACTGCTACAGCTGCAGCACATCGATGGCGCTCTTCGGCGTCGTGCTGAGGTCGATGCCTGTTACCGCGCCGCGCTGGCCGACGTGCCGGGCATCTACTGCCTGGGCCATGGTGACAGCGTCCACCGCCACAATCATGCCTACTTCCCGATCCTGGTCAGCGCGCAGTACGGCCGCAGCCGTGATGAACTCTATGAGGCGCTGCGCACGGCCGGCATCTATGCCCGCCGCTACTTCTTCCCGCTGATCAGCGACTTCCCGATGTACCGCCACCTTCCTTCGGCGGCCGTGGCCAAGTTGCCGGTAGCGCGTCGCGCGGCCGAGCAGATCCTGTGCCTGCCGATCTATCCGGATCTGTCGATCGAGGACCAGCAGCGCGTCATCGCCATCGTGCGCGGCGGCGCCTGAGGCTTCAGTCGAGCGCCTGGCGGTCGATCTTGCCGTTGGCGTTCTTCGGCAGGTGCTCGTGCAGCACGATACGGCGTGGCGCCATGTAGGTGGGCAGCACGCGAGCCGCTTCCTTCAGCAGGGCTGCCGAGTCGCAGCTGGGCTCGGCAGCCACATGGGCGACGATTTCGCCAAAACCGCCTTCCAGTCGACGGTAGACCACGCCACATTCGCGCACGCCGGGCAGGGTGTTGATGCCGAACTCGATCTCCTCGAGCTCAATCCGGTAGCCCATGTGCTTGATCTGGAAATCGGCCCGGCCGCGGAAATGCAACTGGCCAAGGGCATCGCGCTCGACCAGGTCGCCACTGCGGTAGCCGCGGTCGTGATAGTCGGCGCGGAGTGGGTTCTGGACAAAGGCGGCGGCTGTGCGCGCGGGGTCGCGGTAGTAGCCCAGGCCCACTTGCGGGCCGCGCAGGAACAGTTCGCCGAAGTCGGGATTCGAGGGCTCGCTGGCCAGGATTTCGTAATCGAAGTTCTGCGCCAGCCGGCCCAGCGGCGCCAGTACCGTCATGTCTTCGAAGTCGCTGGCTGAGATCGTGTAGGCCGAGCAGATGCAGGTGCACTCGGTCGGGCCGTAGACGTTCTCCAGCACGGCGCGCTGGCCGAAAAGCTCGAACAGCTGCTTCAGCTTGGGCTTAGGGAAGCCCTCGCCGCCGAACACGATCTTGCGCAAGGCCGGAAAGTCCGTCGGCGCCAGCGCCCGGGTCGTTAACAGGTAGATCAGCATCGACGGCACCGAAAACCAGACCGTGCAACGTGCCTCGTTGACCAGGCGCACGACCAGGCGCGTATCGCGCAGCTGGCGCGCCGTGATCGGCACCAGGGCGGCGCCGCTGAACAGGGCCGTGTAGACGTCGAACACCGAGTTGTCGAAGTACATCGGGTTGACGTTGGTCAGCACGTCGTCCGGCGTGATGCCGAAGCGGTTCTGCGACCAGGCGATAAAGCCCAGCACATTGGCATGCGACATCACGGCACCCTTGGGAGTGCCGGTCGAGCCAGAGGTGAACATCAGATAGGCCGGCGCGCTGCCGCAGACGGCCTCGGCCGCGGGCAGTGCTGCAGCCACGCAGGGCTGGTGCAGCGCTTGCAGCTCGATGGCCGGGCAGCCGGCCAGTGTCGCCAACTCGGCGCTGCTGCGCTGCTCGGGGCAGCCATTGACCAGCAAGGCCGGCGCACTGACGGCGAGGATTTTTCGCAGGCGCTCGACCGGACTGTCGGGATCCAGATGGGTGTAGGCCACGCCCAGTCGCAGGCAGGCCAGCATCAGGGCATAGGCTTGCGGCGATTTGTCGCTCAGTAGGGTCAGCACCTGTCCAGCATGCAAGCCGCGCGCGGCCAGGTGCTGGGCTGACTGTTCGGCCAGCAGGCCGAGTTCCGCATAGCTAATCCGGCGCCCCTCGGCCGCGTAGATCAGGGCCGTGCGCTCGCCGTGTCGGGAAAGGACCTCGGCAAAGGCCAGGCCCAGGTTGGAGATATGCGCCATCGGGTCTCCCGGCTTCAGAGTGTGAGGCCGCCATCCACGTCGAGGACCAGACCGTTCAGATAGTCGTTCTCGACGATCTGTCGAACCGCCTGGTAGACCGACTCGGGCTCCCCGAGCTTGCGCAGAGGGATCTTCTTCTTTAGCTGGTCGACGATGGCCTCGCTCAGTGCCGCGCGCGTGGAGGGAGTGTCGATGAAGCCTGGCGCCACCGCCGCAAAGCGGTAGCCGAGCGGACCGAGTTCCTTGGCCCACGAGCGGGTTAGTGCATTGACGCCGGCCTTGGCTGCCGCGTAGGCCGACTGGCCGGCATTGCCCTGGGCGGCGATCGAGCTGACCGAGATCACCACGCCCTTGATCCGCTGGGCCATCATCCGGTCGATCGTGCGGCTGGTGACGTAGAAGACCGAGTCGAGGTTGGCTCCCAGCACCGTGCGCCAGGTCTCGCGCGAGTGGACACGCTCGCCGCGGCTGAGCATGTTGACCAGCGGCTCGCTGTGGATCAGGCCGGCGTTGTTGACCAGCACGCCGAAGGCCGCGCCCTGGGTCTCGGCGACCTGGAGTGCGGCATCGATGGCCGCGGGTTGTGTGACGTCGCAGAGCAAGGCGTGCAGACCGGCGGCATTCAGTTCGTCGCAAAGCGCCGTGTCGCGCTCCAGCACCCAGACCCGGGCGCCATCCGCAGTCAGGCGCTCGGCCATGTGGCGGCCCAGGCCACGGCCACCGCCGGTCAACAGGATATGTGCGCCTTCGAGTTTCATACGGCCACGCCATGCGCACGCAGCGCGGCGCGGGCCGCACCGACCGAGCGCATGTCAGCGATCTCGTCACCGTTCAACTGGATCTTGTACGTCTCTTCCAACTGGATGATCAGCTGCATGTGACTCAGGGAATCCCAGTTGGCGATGGACTCGAAATCCAGACTGTCATGGACAGTCGAGGCGTCGATGCTGAAGACTTCGGAAATCAGTTTTTCCATGAGAGCTCTCAATTAGCGAAACTTGACGAACAGCGCCTTGCCGCTGACGAAGGCGCGTTCGATGTCGTTGGCGCGGTGCTGCAGCAGGTCATCTCCGACGCGGCGCGGGCCGTCACCGTGGTCCCAGACGTAGTCGTCTAGGATCAGCCAGGCACCGGGCTTCAGCCGTGGCAGCCAAAGCTTGCAATCCTCGCGAACCGCGGCATGGTCATGGTTGCCGTCGATGTGGATGCAGCCGATGCGGCGCTCGTAGTCGACGACATGGCCCGCCTGCGCGCGAATGTCGGTGCCGGCGCAGTATTGTTCGAAGCCGGCGCGCGAAGGCAGGCGCAGGTGGGCATGGTCATGCGGAACGAAGGGGGCCAGATGCACGTGCAGGCCCTGGCCCAGCACTTCGAAGTCCCATTCACCCGAGACTTCCTTCAAGCCTTCGGGCGAATCGCTTTGCACGCATTCGTCGAAGGCCCAGGGATCGACCGTCAGCACCGGCCCCAGCTTGAAGCGACGGGCCATGTAGAGCAGGACGAAGGCCGAGCGGCCCATCAGCGAGCCAATCTCAATCACGTCGCCGGCCGGTGCCGTGGCCAGCGTGCCCATCATCGCGGCCAGCTTGTCGTCATTCGATTCGCCATAGATCTGCGCGGCCTGGCGCAGCACGCCGGCCACCTCGATCATTGACAACGGCGCCTCGGCCAGGCCGCTGCTGGCCTGCACAAAGGGCCGCAGCCGCGCGGCCAGCGCCATCAGGCGGCGGTGCTCCTGCACCTGCTGTTCGATGGGCGATTGACCGAGCAGTTGCAGGGGCAGGCCGCGGCGGGCGATCATCTTCCGCATGAACTGGTGCACCGTAGAGACCGGACAGAACAGCCGTGCCACGCTACGCTCGCGCACCAGGGCATCGAAGCAGCGCTCGAAGTCCGCGTCATAGATGGAGGGCAGCTGGACGTAATCAGCAGCCTCGACGCCCGCCTGATCGGCAGCCATCGACGCGGCGCTCAGCACGGGCTCATTGCGCTGTCGGGCGGTTGCCAGATAGTCAAGGGCCGCGCGATTGACGGCCGGGAAGATCAGCGTGGTCACGTCGTGCTTTGCCTCAGTTGGCCTTGCCGAGGTCGCGTGCCGCGGCTTCGCGGACGACGTCGTCCAGCCACTGGTGCATGCTCTTGCCGGACCTGGCGCGGGCCTCGTAGGCCAGCTTCTTGGCCTCGGGCGTGATGCCTTCCAGATGGCCATGGAAGCGGGTGCGATGGGTGCCGCCGCGCACGCCGGGAATTGGGAAGTCCAGGTCGGCGTCGGGTTCACCTTCTCCGACGGTGAAGTCGATCAGGTAGAACACGCCGCCGATGATCCATTCGATGCGGGTCTTGCGCGCCTCCACGGGCAGCTTGTCAAGTGGGATGTCATAGCGGAACTCCGGGTTGGAGTTCATCAGGATCTGCCCGAACTCGGTGCTGCGCAGCCAGGGTGGCATGCTTTCATCACCGACCACGACCTTGCCACCGGGCTTGGTCACGCGGGCCATTTCGGCGAAGGCCTTCTTGATGTCGCCGAACGAGTTGATGCCGCCAAAATGGAAGTAGGCGTCGAAGCTGTTGTCGGCGAAGGGCAGGTAGTAGCCGTTGGCGAGTGCTGGCTCGACGCGGGTCGGGCTGTCCTTGAGGCGTTCGACATTGATCTTTAAGAACGACGGCGAGATGTCCTGGACATAGAGCCGGCCTTCCGGGCCCAGGCGCCTGGCAATGACCTCGGAGTCGCGACCTGTGCCGCAGGCCGTTTCCAGCACCACGTGGTGAGGCTGCAGGTTCAGCTTGTCGGCCATGGCGTTGCGCACGACCTGTTCGTCTTCGCCGTAGGTGCTGAAGGTCAGCGGTAGGTACTGGTCGTAGGCGCCGGCACGATCCTCGGACATCTGCAGCGAGATCCGGTCGGATTCCGGCAGTTCGAACGGATAGATGAAGTTAGGGATGCCGTCGACGATGGCGAACTGGTGGCCCGCTGCGCTGCTCAGGATGCCCGACTGGACCTCGTCGCCGGCCATGACGGCGGCGGACAGGGTCAGGCGCTCAAGCGTGACAGGATCCACATAGAAGTTCTCTTCGCCAGCGCGCATTGGTTCTCCAGGTCTCTTGAGTCGGTCGGGGAGTGGGCATTTTACTGGGACAAGTTGGCCTGGCGTTTACACTGCGCGCCGATGCTGGCCGACCTCTTCCGGTCCGCGCATGCGCTTGCTGCCCATGAAAAAACTGATCATCTTCGGCCTAGGAAAAATCGCTGACGTGGCCTACCAGCATTTCATGCGCGACAGCGGTCGCGAGATCGCTGCCTTTGTCTGCGACCGGGAGTGGATAGGCAAGGGCCAGGCAGTGCAGGGCGGGCTGCCCATCGTCGCCTTCGACGAGGTCGAGCGCTCCTACCCACCCGCCAACTACGATATGTTCCTGGCCCTGGGTTACCATGAGTTGAACCAACTTCGTGCGCGCAAGTTCGCCGAAGCGAAGGCCAAGGGCTACCAACTCGCCAGCTACGTGAGTCCCCGCGCCGACGTGGGGTCCTGGTTCCGGGTTGGCGAGAATTGCCTAATCCTGGACGGCGTTGGCATACAGCCCGGTGCCCGGGTCGGCCACAACGTCTCGATCTGGAACAACACCTTGATCGGCCACCACTCGTTGATCGGCGACGACGTCTGGATCGCCGCCGGTGCGACTATCGGCGGCATGGTCGAGATCGGCCGGGCCAGCTTCATCGGCCTCAACGCCACCTTGGGTGGCGAGGCCAAGTTGGGCGCCGACTGCTTTGTCGGCGCAGCAGCCCTGGTGCTGAAGTCCGGCCCGGACAAGAGCGTCTTTGTGCAGGCCGGCACCGAGCGCTTCCGCCTCGACAGCACACAGTTCCTGCGGATGACACGCATGCCGACTATCGGCGCGCGTGATCACTGAGGACGTCGGCATGCTTTCATGGAAGAAACTGGGCCGGATCTTCAACCCGGCCACCGAAGGTTCGGGCGACTGGATGCGCGAGTTCGCGCAGTGCCCAACGCCCTTCCTGCTCGACGAGCAGACCTTGCGCGTCTATATCTCCTGCAGGCCGCAGCGCGGCGGCGATGCGCAGTACGTGTCGCACCCTGGCTATGTCGATCTGGACCGCGCCGACCCGACCCGGGTGCTGCGCGTCTCGCCGCAGCCCTTGCTGCCACTGGGCGGTCTCGGCGCGTTCGACGAGTTCGGCATCATGCCTTGCAGTGCGGTGCGCAGAGGCGACAAGGTCTACATGTACTACACCGGTTGGACGCGCATGTCGTCCGTGCCCTACACGGTGGGCATCGGCGTGGCGGTCAGCCACGACGGCGGTGAAAGTTTCGAGCGCATCGGTGACGGCCCTGTGCTCGGCCTGACGCTGAACGAGCCCTACCTCGTCAACAGCCCGGCGGTGAAGATCATCGATGGACTCTGGCACATGTGGTACCTGACCGGCACCGGCTGGCTGCAGACTCCAGGGCGGCCGGAGCCGGCCTTTCACATCACCCATGCCACCTCCGGCGATGGTCTGCACTGGAAGCGCGATGGCAAACCGGTGCTGCCGGCGGCCTCGGCGCATGAGTGTCAGGACATTTTCCTGCCCTTCTTGCAAGGCGGACGCTGGCACGCGGTGTTCGCGCACCGCGAGGCGCTCGGCTTTCGCACAGATCCGGACAGCATGTACCGGCTCGGCTACGCCAGCTCCACGGACTTGGTGAACTGGGAGCGCGATGACAGCCAGGCCGGTATCGTGGCCGGCGGTTCAGACTGGGATTCGCAGATGCTCTGTTCGACCCAGGTGCTTGATGTGGGCGGCCGCCTGCTGATGTTCTATTGCGGCAATGAGATCGGCCGCTGGGGCTTTGGTATTGCCGAGCTGAACAGGGCAGCCTGAGCGCCGACCTTGCTCATTCAGCGAGCCAGGCCTGCAGTTGCGCGAGTTCGTTCCACATCAGCCAGTCGATCGCTGACAAGCCTTGGACGAAGGTCATGCTGCCCGTGGCGTAATGCTGCTCCCGGTGCTGATGGAAACTCAGCTCGATGCCCTGGCTGGCATAGAGCGCCGGATCAAACAACTCGACACCGCCCGCGGCGTTGCGGTACTCGGTCGCGCCCAGGTGCTTGGCGATGTGCAAGGCCCATTCGCCGGGGGCGCAGTCAGGCGGCGCCTGGAAGTCCAGGCTAGAGGCCATCACCAGCGGCGTCGAGATGCCGAGGTAGTTGTTGACGCCGCCCAGGATGGTGGCGTTCAAAGCCGCCACAGAGTCTGCGGGCGCTGCGGTGACGTCGGCAATCAACTCGCGCACACGCCGATAGTTTGGCGCCTCCCGTTCGTAGACCCGCAGCTTGTCCAGCAACGCACGTCGCCAATCTTGCTGCTCGTCAACCTGCGCATCCTTGACCAGCGTGGCGAGCCCTGAATTGCGGACTGGGAACGATACATACGACCAGCCCTTGTCCTTGTTGAGGATGCGGTTACGGTTCATCCAGGACTTGCGGGTGTACTGGACCGTGTCGAACACCACCCACTCGTCGCAAGCCGCGATCAGTCGGAATTGCTCGAAGTACGGGAAGAAGTAGGGCTGCATGATGCCGACACGCTTGCGCGCGGCGGCCAATGTGGACTGCGTCATTTGTTAGCGCTCCAGCGTGGCGAGGCCGAAGCCATGGCGGCCAAAGTTGTTGCCGTTGTAGAGCATGTGCAGCCGGCCATCGCATTCGAATACATGCGGGTAGCAGAGCATGTCCGAGTCCCAGGCGCCTGGCGTGGGCTCGAGTACTAGGCTGCTGTCGTCTCGCGTCCAGTGGACGAGGTCGCTGGAGTGGGCATGCCCCATGCGGTAGGCGCGCGCCGGATTGGTGCGGAAGTCCGACGCCTGACGGTAGCAGAAGAACATGTGGTATTCACCGTCGATGCGAGCCACGGTCGGCAGGGCCTGGCATTCGTCGTCGGCCAGGCTGTCCGGCAGGATCTGCCGACCTTCCTCCTTGGTCCAGTCGATACCATCGCCTGACACCGCGTGGCCGATCTTGTAAACCCGGCTGGGGGATATGGTGTCCTGCGAGGCTTTCCAGCCGCGCCCGAAGACATACCACATGTGGAAACGCCCTTCGGCATGCAGCACAAAGGGGTCGACCACGATGCAAGGTTCATGGAGCGATGGCGCCAGCACAGGGCCGTCGCCGGCGCGCTGGAACGTTCGCCCCTCGTCCTCGCTGAAAGCCAGACCGATCGCACCATCCACCGGCACCGAGGCGCGGCGGTTGACGCCCGAGGTGTAACCGTAGATGCGCCCGCCGTGCCGCAGCACGTTCATCGGGAAGATGCCGTGCTCGTCAAAGGTGCCGAGCTTGCCGAGCGGAATCACCACATGCTGCGAGACTTCGAGCACCGTGCGCAGGTCCTTGCCCATGTCGACGTAGGCGACATGGCTCAGGTACTTGCCGGTGCTGGCCTCGACCTCACGGGTCGAGAAATAGATGCGGACGCGATCCTCGAGCACCAGCGCCTGCGGCGCCTGTGAGAACTCGCGGCAACCGTGCGGCAGGGCATGCTCCGTCGGGTCAAAAATCTTGCCCTGCTTTTGCCAATGCATCATGGGGCCTCTTCAAGCTCAGGGCGGCTTTGTTGCTCTGCGCACCAGCGCTGCCAGGCAGTCACCAGTGCGGCCTCCAAGGCCGCAGTCAGTTCCAGTGCTGCAGTGTCGGGAGCCATGCGCAAGGACGCGCGCAGCCCGGCGCGGATCTGCGCGAGCGCCAACGGGTCTCGGGCGAGCGAGAGTGCCAGTTGGACATACTCGGTCAGATCGTTGACAAGGAAGCGCTCGAGTCCGGCCCGTCGCAGGATGCTGGCGCCCGAACGCGCGGCCGTATGCTGCCCGGCCAGGCTGACGACCGGCACGCCCATCCAGAGCGCGTGGTACGTGCTTGTCCCTCCGTTGTATGGGAAGCAATCCAGCGCGAGGTCGATGCTGCCATGCAGGGCAAGGTAGCTGGGCAGCGGCAGGGCGGCATGCATGTCGAGCTTTTCGGGCTCGATGCCATGGCGAGCGAAGTTTTTCAGCAGTCTTTGCCTTACGCTTTCATTGTTCACACCCACCAGTACCATGCGAGCCCCGGGAATCTCGCGCAGGACTCTTGCCCAGGTCTCGACGCAGGTCTCGGTGATTTTTATGGGATTGTTCAGGCAGGCGAACGTGACTCGTTTTCCTGTGAGCATCGGCAAGGGGCCAACTTCCGGGCTGTCGGCGTCCGGCTTGAAGGATGCCGCGCTGGGCAGTCGTATTAATTGTTCGGTGTGATAGCGCTCGGTGAGCCCGGGCGGGTCCGCGTCGGCATCGGTGAGGCGGTAATCAACCGCGGCCAAACCTGTGGTACCCGGGTAGCCGATCCAGGTCAGCTGCACCGGAGCCGGCCTGTAACAGAGGGCGAGCAAGCGGTTGGCCGCCGTATGGCCGGACAGGTCGATCAGTAGGTCGATGCCGTCGGTGCGAATCTGTTCGACCAATTGCTCGTCAGACCAGCGGGCACAGTTGTGCCAATGGTCTACATGCTGTTTCAGCCGTGCGCTGACGCTGTCTTCGATCTCATGGTTGTGATAGCAACTGACCTGGAATCGCTTACGGTCGTGGTGCGCCAGGACGGGCTCGATGTAGTAGGCGACCGCATGCTGTCTAAGGTCACCAGACACGTAAGCGATGTGCAGGCGCCGCCCTGGTTCGGGCAGGTTCTTCGGCGCTTGTTGCAGGGGTTGTATCGCTTGCTCGAACAGCCGCGAAAACCTCCGATGCTCTTCAAAGAGTTGCTCCGGGCTGATCTGATCCGTGTATTGCAGCGCCAGGAGCAGGTTCGACATGCAATCGGGCTGCGCGCCGAGCGACAGCGCGTGACGGTAGCCTGCAATCGCAGCATCCAGATTGCCCGTCTTGAGCAGGGCAACTGCGAGGTTGTAGGCGCCAGCGGCGAAGTCGGGCTGGAGTTCAAGCGCGTGGCGCAGGCAGACGATCGCTTCATCCAGGCGCTGGTGCGCAAGCAGGATGTGTGCAAGGTTGGAATACATCGGCGCCGAGCCGCCGGCGGCGACCGCCCGGCGAATCAGCCCGATGGCCGCTTCGTCGTCGCCCTGCTGATGCCGAACCAGCCCCAGCAAGTGCAAGGCGTCGGCATGCTGGGGTTGCTGCGCCAGTACCAGGGCATACAACTCGGCGGCCTGGGCCAATCGACCGGCCTGGTGCAGGCGCAGCGCTTCACGACCCGCCTCAGCGGCTCCTGCAGAGAGCGACATTCGATCCCGCTCCGCGCTCAGGCTTCCCGGCGCAGCGCCGGGAACAGGATCACGTCGCGGATCGACGGCGAATCGGTGATCAGCATCATCAGCCGGTCGATGCCGATGCCGCAGCCGCCGGTGGGGGGCATGCCGTATTCCAGCGCGCGGATGAAGTCGGCGTCGTAGAACATCGCCTCCTCGTCGCCGGCGTCCTTGTTGGCCACCTGGGCCTGGAAGCGCGCGGCCTGGTCTTCGGCGTCGTTCAGCTCCGAGAAGCCGTTGGCGTACTCGCGGCCGGTGATGAAGAGCTCGAAACGCTCGGTGATCTTGGGGTTGGTGTCGGAGGCGCGCGCCAGCGGCGAGACCTCCACCGGGTAGTCGATGATGAAGGTGGGCTGCCAGAGCTTTTCTTCCACCACCGCCTCGAACATGCCGAACTGCAGCTCGGCCAGGGTCCAGTGCTTGGGCGGCTCCTCGCCCAGCGCCTTCAGCTTGGCATGCAGCGCGCTAGCGTCGTCGGCCTCGGCGGCCGTGAGGCCGGCATGGGCGATCAGCGAGTCGCGCACCGACAGGCGGGCGAAGGGTTGGTCCAGGTGCACTTCCTTGCCCGCATAGCTGACGCGCGCATTGCCGGTGGCGGCGCGCGCGGCGTGGCGCAGCACCTCCTCGGTGAAGTCCATCAGATCATGGTGCGTCCAGTAGGCCGCGTAGAACTCCATCATCGTGAACTCGGGGTTGTGCCGGACCGAGATGCCTTCGTTGCGGAAGTTGCGGTTGATCTCGAACACGCGCTCGAAGCCACCCACGATCAGGCGCTTGAGGTAGAGCTCGGGCGCGATGCGCAGGTACATCTCCTGGTCCAGCGCATTGTGGTGGGTGACAAAGGGCTTGGCGTTCGCGCCGCCCGGGATCGGGTGCAGCATCGGCGTTTCCACTTCCAGGAAACCATGCTCCACCATATGGCTGCGGATCGAGGACACCGCCTTGGAGCGCGCCACGAAGCGGGCGCGCGCCTGCTCGTCGGTGATCAGGTCCACATAGCGCTGGCGGTACTTCTGCTCCTGGTCGCTCATGCCGTGGAACTTGTCCGGCAGCGGGCGCAGGCTCTTGGTGAGCAGGCGCAGACTGCTGACGCGCACCGACAGCTCGCCCGTCTTGGTGCGGAACAGCGTGCCCTCGGCACCGACGATGTCGCCCAGGTCCAGGTGCTTGAAGGCCTCGTAGCTTTCCTCGCCCACGCCATCCTTGGTGACGAAGAGCTGGATGCGGCCGGTGGCGTCCTGCAGGGTGCCGAAGCTGGCCTTGCCCATCACGCGCTTGAGCATCAGGCGGCCCGCCACGCTCACCGCCACCGCCTGCGGCTCGAGTTCCTCGTTGGCCAGCGCGCCATAGCGCTGCGCCAGCGGCAGGGCGCGGTGCTGGGGCTTGAAATCGTTGGGGAAGGGGACGGCGGTCTTGGCGCGCAGGGCGGCCAGTTTCTCGCGGCGTTCGGTGATCAGCTGGTTTTCATCCTGCGCGGCAGGGCTGTGGTGGGGGGCGGCGGGGCTGTGCTGGGTCATCGCGTCAACTCATTGAATTGGCAGCGATTTTAGGCGGTGCGCGGGGTTTGCACGGGAGCCCCCCCGTAGAATCTGCTGCTTCGCCTGAATTTGGCCCCCCATGACGCTCGCGCTGCCCATCCTCGATCGACCGATACGCTTCGCCCTTGTGGGCTGCGGCCGCATCGCCAAGAACCATATCGAGGCGCTCGCCAAGCATGCCGGTCGGGCCGAACTGGTGGCGGTTTGCGATCATCAACCGTCCGCCTTGCAAGCCGCGGTGGCCGCCACCGGCGCAGCAGGCTTTGCCTCGTTGGAGGCCTTGCTGGCAGCAAGCGATGCCGACGTGGTGGTGCTCGCCACCCCCAGCGGCCTGCATTCGCAGCAGGCCATCGCCGTGGCCCGCAGCGGCCGCCATGTGCTGAGCGAGAAGCCCATGGCCACCAAGTTCGAGGAAGGCATGGCGATGGTGCGCGCCTGCCGCGACGCCGGCGTCAAGCTCTTCGTGGTGAAGCAGAACCGCCTCAACAGCACCGTGCAGCTGGTCAAGCGCGCCATCGATCAGGGCCGTTTCGGCCGCATCTATATGAGCACGGTGAACGTGTTCTGGACGCGCCCGCAAAGCTATTACGACGCCGCCCCCTGGCGCGGCCGCTGGGATCTGGACGGCGGCGCCTTCATGAACCAGGCCAGCCACTATGTGGATCTGCTGGACTGGTTGGTCGGCCCGGTGGACAGCGTGCATGCCTACACCGCCACGCTGGCGCGCGACATCGAGGCCGAGGACACCGGCGTGCTGAGCGCGCGCCTGCGCCATGGCGGCCTGGCGTCCATCAACGTCACCATGCTGACCTACCCGCAGAACCTGGAAGGCTCGATCACCATTCTGGGCGAGAAGGGCACGGTCAAGATCGGCGGCACCGCGGTCAACAAGATCGAGCATTGGCAGTTTGCCGAGCCGCATGCGGACGACGAAGCGGTGCGCAATGCGAGTTATGAGACCGGCAGCGTCTATGGTCATGGCCATCCGCTTTACTACGACAACGTCATCCAGACCCTGCGCGGCGAGGCCAGCGCCGAGGTCGATGGCTACGAGGGCCTGCGCTCGCTGGAGATCCTGATCGCGGCCTACCGCAGCGCGCGTGACGGCCAGCGCGTCGGTCTGCCGCTCGTCTTCTGAATCTCGCCATGAGCTACTGGAAACACGACAGCGCCATCGTCGATGAGGGCGCGCAGCTAGGAGATGGCACCAAGGTCTGGCACTTCGCCCATGTGAGCCCGGGCGCGCGCATTGGCGCGGGCTGCTCGCTGGGGCAGGGCGTCTACGTGGGCAACGATGTGGCCATCGGCAACAACGTGCGTATCCAGAACAACGTCTCGGTCTACGACGCGGTGACGCTGGAGGACGATGTGTTCTGCGGCCCTTCGATGGTGTTCACCAATGTCTACAACCCGCGCGCCGCGGTGGCGCGCAAGGCCGAGTACCGCCGCACGCTGGTGAAGCGCGGCGCCACCTTGGGCGCCAACTGCACCATCGTCTGCGGCAGCACCATCGGCAGCCATGCCTTCATCGGCGCCGGTGCGGTGGTGCAGAAGGATGTGGCCGATTTCGCGCTGATGGTGGGCGTGCCGGCGCGTCGCATCGGCTGGATGAGCCGCTATGGCGAGCGCCTGGTCTTCGATGCCCAGGGCCGCGCGCAATGCCCGCACACCGGCGACGTCTACGAACTCCAGGACGAGGAGCGCCGCTGCGTGCTCGTGACACAAGGAAACCTCGCGTGAGCCTGCTGCCCTTCATCGACCTCAAGGCGCAATACGCCGCCCTCAAGACCAGCATCGATGCGCGCATCCAGCGCGTGCTCGACCATGGCCAGTACATCATGGGCCCCGAGGTCAAGGAGATGGAGGAGAAGCTCGCCGCCCATGTGGGCGTGAAGCACTGCATCAGCGTGGCCAGCGGCACCGAGGCGCTGCTGATCGCGCTGATGGCGCTGGATCTGCAGCCCGGCGACGAGGTCATCACCACGCCCTTCACCTTTGCGGCCACGGCCGAGACCATCGTGCTGCTGGGCGGCGTGCCGGTGTTCGTGGACATCGAGCCCGACACCTGCAATATCGACCCCAAGCTGATCGAGGCGGCCATCACGCCGCGCACCCGCGCCATCATGCCGGTGAGCCTGTACGGCCAGGTCTGCGATATGGACGAGATCAACGCCATCGCCGCCCGGCATGGCGGCTTGCCGGTGATCGAGGATGCGGCGCAGAGCTTTGGCGCCAGCTACCGCGGCCGCAAGAGCTGCGGCCTCTCCACCTGGGGCGCCACCAGCTTCTTCCCCAGCAAGCCGCTGGGCTGCTATGGCGATGGCGGCGCGCTCTTCACCGACGACGACGCGCTGGCGCAGGCCGCGCGCGAGATCCGCGTGCATGGCCAGAGCCAGCGCTACACCCACACCCGGCTGGGCGTGGGTGGCCGCATGGACACTATTCAATGCGCGGTGGTGCTGGCCAAGCTGGAGCGCTTCGACTGGGAGATCGCGCGGCGTCTGGCGATCGGCGAGCGCTACCAGGAGCTGCTGGCCGGCCTGCCCGCGGCCCTGGGCGTTCAGCGCCTGGCCGTGCGCGGCAACCGCGATTGCGTCTGGGCCCAGTTCACGCTGCAGATCGAGGCGCGCGAGGCGGTCATCAAGTCGCTCAACGGCGCCGGCATCCCCACCGCCATCCACTACCCGCGCCCCCTGCACCAACAGCCGGCCTATGAGCGCTTCGGCCGGGGCCAGGTCTTGCCGCATGCCGAGGCGGCGGCGCGGCGCGTCATGAGCCTGCCGATGAGCGCCGACCTCAGCGAGGCGCAGCAGGACGTGGTGGTGGCGGCGCTGCGCCAGGCCTTGCAGCAACACGTGGCCAGGGTGTGAGCCGATGAGGCATGGGCTGTTCAGGGCCACCCTGACCCTGCTGGCCGGCGGGGCCTTGGCCCAGCTGTTGCCGCTGCTGCTGGGGCCCTGGATCACGCGCCTGTTCTCGCCCAATGAATTCGGCCATTTCAGCCTGGTCTGGTCGGTCGCCACCAATCTGGCGGTGGTGGGCTGCGCGCGCTACGAGTTCGCCCTGCCGCTTGAAAAGAACGAGTCCGACGCGGCCCTGCTGATGGGGCTGTGCCTGCGCCTGCTGCTGGTGGTGACGGCGGTGGCCGTGGTGGTGGGTGGCCTGCTGGCCTGGCGCCAGCAGCTCGAGCTGGCCTGGTGGCTGCCGCTGGCGGTGCTGGCCGGCGCGGCCACGCAATGGCTCACGCTCTGGGCCAGCCGGGCGCAGCGATTCCAGCTGCTGGCGGTGGCACGCGTGCTGCAATATGGCGGCGGCGCGCTGGCCCAGGTGGCGCTGGGCCTGCTGCAGCTGGGGGCCTGGGGCCTGCTGATGGGGCCGGTGCTAGCGGGCCTGGCCACGGCCGTGCTGCTGGCGCGGCCCGCCCCCGTGGGTGGCTGGCGTGGCCTGCTGCGCCAGCCCCGCGAGGGCCTGCAGCGCCTGGCTCGCCGCCACCGCGATTTCCCCCTGCTCAACACCCCGCATGCCTTCGCCACCGCCCTGCAGGACAGCCTGGCCATGCTGCTGATCGCCGCCTGGGCCGGCGACGCCGCCGCCGGCTACTGGGCGCTGGCGCTGCGCTATCTGAAGGCGCCCGCCGGCCTGGTGGGCGGGGCGCTGTCGCAGACCCTGTATCCGCGCCTGGTGGCGGCCGCCAGTGCCGCCGAGGCCCTGGCCCTGGTGCGCAAGTCCATGGCCCTGCTGGTGGCCCTGGCCCTGCCGTTGATGGCGGTGCTGATGCTGTGGGGCCCCTGGCTGTTTGCGCGCGTGTTCGGCGAGCGCTGGCATGATGCCGGTGAACTGGCGCGCGCGCTGGCGCCCTACATCGCCCTGCACTTCGTGGCCTCGCCGCTGTCGGTGGCCACCATGGCCTGGGGCGCGCAGGCCTGGGCGCTGCGCCTGGCCCTCGTGGGGCAGGCGGCCTTTGTGCTGGGGCTGGTGCTGGGCCTGCGCTGGAGCGGCCTGATCGGCGCGGCCTGGGGCGTGTCGGCCGCGATGCTGCTGTACTTCGGCTATTTCTTCTGGGCCCTGGCCAACTGGAAAGGCTTTGCTGAGCATGAGCGCCTGGCTTAGAAGCGTCTTCAACCGCTGCCGCCGCGCGCTGTGGCGGGCGCTGTTCTTCCGTATCGTGTTCGGCGAGCGCTCGGCCCAGGGCCAGGTCTTGCCGCACACACGCATCGCGCCCAGCACCTGCATCGAGGGCGAGCGCCAGCTGCAGCTGGCCGACCATGTCTTCATCGGCCAGTTCAATTTTCTCGACGCCCATGGCGGGTTGAAGATAGGCGAGGGCGTGCAGATCACCAACTTCGTCAGCATCGTCACGCACAGCTCGCACCGCAGCCTGCGCCTGCTGGGGCGCGGCTATGCGGCGCAGCAGGGGCAGGCGCCCGGCTATGTGAAGGGGCCGGTGGAGATCGGCCCCTACTGCTTCATCGGCCCGCACAGCCTGATCGAGGCGAACACCCGCATCGGCCGCGGCGTGGTGGTGTGCGCCTACGCGCAGGTGCGCGGCGAGGTGCCGGACTTCGCCATCGTGGCCGGCCAGCCCGCCCGGGTGATCGGCGACGTGCGCCATGGCGATGCCAAGCTGCTGGCCCAATACCCCTGGCTGGCTGCGCATTACCAGGCCTGGGCTATAGAACTGCCCGAGGCCGCCAAGCCATGAGGCTGGTGCTGATCGGCGATGGCGAGAGCCCGCATCTGCTCAAGTGGGCGCGCGCGCTGGCGCCCGAGCTGGAGCTCTGGGCCGCGTCGTCGCGCGGCTTCTCCGCGGCCTTCGAGGCCCTGATCCCGGCCGAGCGCCGCTACGCCATGCTGACCGACCCCGCGCATGGCGGCGGCAATTTCGCGGTACTGAAGAGGCTGCCGGCGCTGGCGCAATGGCTCAGGCGCGTGGACGCCGATTGGCTGCACGCCCATTACCTGACCTCGCATGGCACGCTGGCCTGGCTGGCCAGGCGCGGCTGGGGCTTGCGCGCGCGCATTGCCGGTTCGGCCTGGGGCAGCGACATCCTGGTCACGCCCGAGCAGGGCTGGCCCTACCGCTGGCTGACGCGGCGCGTGCTGCAGGCCTGCGACATCACCACCTCCGACTCCGCACACATGGCCGCGCGCATGCGTGAACTGGGCGCCGCCGAGGTCATGACCTTTCCCTTCGGCCTGGAGGAACTGCCCAAGCAGGGCGCGCGCAAGCAGCCCTGGCTGTTCTTCGCGAATCGTGGGCTGGAGCCAATCTACCGGCCCGAGCGCGTGATCTCGGCCTTCGCCGCGGTGGCGGCGCATCGGCCCGAGGCGCGCCTGGTGGTGGCCAACGATGGCTCTTTGCGTACCGCCCTGCAGGCTCAGGTGGCCGCGCTGGGCCTGGCCGAACGGGTCGAGTTCGTCGGCCGCCTTGACGCCAAGACCCAGGCCGGTCATTACGCCCGCGCACGCTGGTATCTGAGCCTGCCGCAGAGCGATTCGGTGTCGGTCTCGGTGTTGGAGGCGATGGCGCATGAATGCTTACCTATCCTCTCCGACCTGCCGGCCAACCATGAGCTGCTGCAGCCCGGCGGCGGCCTGATCCTGCGCGCTGACGAGGCGCTGGCCGCGCTGCCCCAGCGTCTGCAAGACCTGACCCCCGATCCGCAAGTGGCCGAGCGCGCCGGTGCCGCCAATCGCGCCTGGGTCGCCAAGCATGGCCTGTTCGCCCCGGCGGTGCAGCGTTTTCTGGCGCGCCTGCGCCAATTCCCCACGACATGAAGATCCTGCTCATCAACCATTACGCCGGCTCGCCCCAGCATGGCATGGAATACCGGCCCTATTACCTGGCGCGCGAATGGGTGCGCGCGGGGCACCAGGTGCTGATACTGGCGGCCTCGCACTCGCATGTGCGCAGCAGCCAGCCGCAGCCCGGCGGCCAGACGATCGATGGCATTGCCTACTGCTGGTACGACACGCCGGCCTACGAGGGCAATGGCCTGGGCCGGGTGCGCAATATCTGGGCCTTCTGCCGCCAGGTATGGAACGATGCCGAGATGCTGGCGCGCGAGTTCGCACCCGATGCGGTGATCGCCTCCAGCACCTATCCGATGGACATCTGGGTGGCGCGCCGCGTCGCCCGCATGGCCCGCGCCAAGCTGGTCTACGAGGTGCACGACCTCTGGCCGCTCTCGCCCATCGAGCTTTCGGGCATGTCGCCGCGCCACCCCTTTGCGCTGCTGTGCCAGAAGGCCGAGAACGAGGCCTACCGCGATGCCGATGTGGTGGTCTCGATGCTGCCCAAGGTGCAGGATCACATGGCCGCGCATGGGCTGGATCTGCGCAAGCTCCACATCGTGCCCAATGGCATTGCGCTGGACGAATGGCAGGCTGACGAGGACAGGCAGGGCGAGCCGCTGAATGCCGAGCTGGCAGCACATCTTGAGGCGCAGAGGGCCGCCGGCCGCCTGGTGCTGGGTTATGCCGGCTCGCACGGACTGCCGAATGCGCTGGACACGCTGCTGGATGCAGCCAGGCTCCTGAAGGACGACGCCATCAGCATCGTGCTGGTCGGTGGCGGCCACGAGAAGGCGCGCCTTGAAGCGCGTGTGCGCGCCGAGGGGCTGAGCCATGTAGCGATGTTCGCGCCCATTCCCAAGCGCCAGATCCCGGCCCTGCTGGCCGCCTTCGACATCGCCTACATCGGCTGGCAGCGCACCCCCATCTACCGCTTCGGCATCGCGCCCAACAAGCTGATGGACTACATGATGGCCGAGCGGCCGGTACTGCATTCGGTGGAGGCGGGCAACGACCCGGTGGCCGAGGCCGGTGCCGGCCTGACCGTGCCGCCCGAGGATGCCACCGCGGTGGCCGAGGGCGTGCGCCGTCTGGCGGCGCTGCCGGCCGCGGAGCGCGCCGCGATGGGCGCGCGCGGCCGCGCCTTTGTGCTGGCCCAGCACACCTATCCGGTGCTGGGGGCGCGCTTCATCCAGGCCCTGCAATGAGCGAAAAGGAGCGCAAGCAGGAGCTGGATGCGATCGCGGCGCGCTACGCCAGGCGTGCGCCCTCGGACCGCTACAGCCTGCTGCGCCCCGAGGTCTGGCAGATGCTGCAGGAGCGCCAGCGCGCGCTGTGGCGCCGGCTGGCAGCGCGGCCCGGCGCGCCGCAGGACTGGTGCCTCACCGAGGTGGGCTGCGGCGCGGGCGGCAATCTGCTGGAGATGCTGCGCCTGGGGCTGGCGCCCGAGCACCTGAGCGGCGTCGAGCTGCTGCCGGAGCGCTACCAGGCCGCGCGCCAGGTCTTGCCCGCCGCTGTGCACCTGCACCTGGGCGATGCCTCGCAAGCGCCGCTGCAGGACGCCAGCCAGGATCTGGTGCTGCAATCCACCGTGTTCTCCTCCATCCTCAGCGATGCCGTGCAGCAACAGCTGGCCGAGGCCATGTGGCGCTGGCTGAAGCCGGGCGGGGCGGTGCTCTGGTACGACTTCATCGTCGACAATCCGCGCAACCCGGATGTGCGCGGCGTGCCGCTGCGGCGCCTGCGCGCGCTGTTCCCCGCGGGGCGGCTGCGGGTGCAGCGCGTCACGCTGGCACCGCCGCTGGCGCGCGCCGTCTGCCGCCTGCATCCCGCCGCCTATACGCTGTTCAATGTCATTCCCTGGCTGCGCACTCATGTGCTGGCCGTGATAGAAAAGTAAGCCCTGCCATGAGCGATCTGCCCTTCCTTCCGTTTGCCTTGCCCGAAATCGGCGAGGATGAAATCGCCGAGGTGGTGGACACCCTGCGCTCCGGCTGGGTCACCACCGGGCCCAAGGCCAGGCGCTTCGAGCAGGCCTTTGCCGAGTACCTGGGTGAGCCGCAGACCGAGTGCATCGCCGTCAACTCCGCCACCGCCGGCCTGCATCTGGCGCTGGAGGCGCTGGGCATAGGCCCGGGCGACGAGGTCATCACCACCACCCATACCTTCACCGCCACCGCCGAGGTGGTGCGCTATCTGGGCGCCGACGTGGTGCTGGTGGACATCGACCCGCTCACGCTCAACATCGACCCCAAGCTGGTGGAGGCCGCGATCACGCCGCGCACGCGCGCCATCGTGCCGGTGCATTACGCCGGCCTGGCGGTGGACATGCTGGCCATCCTCGACATCGCCCGCAAGCATGGCCTGCGCGTGGTGGAGGACGCGGCGCACGCCCTGCCCACCACGCTGGAGCGCGAGCTGATCGGCACCATGGGCAGCGATGCCACGGTATTCAGCTTCTACGCCAACAAGACCATGACCACCGGCGAGGGCGGCATGCTGGTGACGCGCAACCCGGAGCTGGCCAAGCGCGCCAAGGTGATGCGCCTGCATGGCATGAACCGGGATGCCTTCGACCGCTTCACCGCCAAGGTGCCCAGCTGGTACTACGAGATCGTCGCGCCCGGCTTCAAGTACAACCTCACCGATATCGCCGCCGCCCTGGGCCTGCATCAGCTCAAGCGCATCGATGCCTTCCAGGCGCGCCGCGAGCAGATCGCCCAGGCCTACTTTGATGCCTTTGCCGACCTGCCGCTGATCCTGCCGCCGCAGCCACCCGAGGGCGACAAGCATTCCTGGCACCTCTATGTGCTGCGTCTGGCCGACGAGCTGGAGATGGAGCGCGACGTCTTCATCGAGCGCATGTTCGCCAAGGGCATCGGTTGCAGCGTGCACTACATCCCGCTGCACCTGCACCCCTACTGGCGCGACCGCTACGACCTGCGCCCCGAGCAGTTCCCGCATTCGCAAAAGGCCTACGAGCGCATGCTGAGCATCCCGCTCTACACCGCCATGAGCGATGCCGACGTGCAGCGCGTGATCGCCGCGGTGCGCGAAATTGCCCTCAGTTGATTGATTGATGGCCAAACGTGCTTTTGATTTCATATGCGCCGCGCTGGGCCTGGCGCTGCTGGCGCCGCTGCTGCTGCTGCTGGCGCTGTGGGTGAAGCTGGACACGCCCGGCCCGGTGTTCTATCGCCAGGAGCGGGTGGGGCGGCATGGCAAGCCCTTTCTGATCCACAAGTTCCGCAGCATGCACATGAGCCGTAGCAGCGACGCACCGGGCCTGCAGATCACCGTGGGGGCCGACCCGCGCATCACGCGCAGCGGCCGCTTCCTGCGCGCCAGCAAGCTCGACGAACTACCCCAGCTCTGGGACGTGCTGCGTGGCGCGATGAGCCTGGTGGGGCCGCGCCCTGAGGTGCCGCGCTATGTGGCGCTGTACCCGGAGGCGCAGCGCCGCATCGTGCTCTCGGTGCGCCCCGGCATCACCGATCCGGCCTCGCTGCAGTTCCGCCACGAGAGCGAGCTGCTGGCCCGCGCCGCCGACCCGGAGCGCGAGTATGTGGAGGTGTTGATGCCGCAGAAGCTGCGGCTGGCCTGCGCTTATGTGGAGACGGCCTCGCTGGCGCAGGATCTGCGCATCATCGCGCGCACCCTGGGGGCCCTGCTGGGCTAGCGGGTGTAGCGTCGCACGATCTCGTCGATGCTGCCGGCCTTGCGCAGCTGCTCCAGCGCGGCGCTCAGCTTGTCGGCCAGGGCCGGATCCGATTTGGGGTTGAGCGCAAAGTAGTAGGCGCCCTCGTCGCTGAGCTTGGCGAGTCGGGTCAGCTCGAGGCCGCCGGCACTGCGCTGGCTCCAGGCCATGCCGATCTCGGTGTCCACCATGGCGTCGACCCAGCCGCCTTGCAGCAGCTTCAGTACCGCGGCATTGGAGCTGTCGCTCAAGATGGCCGTGGCGGGCACGCCGGCGGCGGCCAGGTCTTGCGCCGCCGCCTCGCCGCGCACCACGCCATAGCGGTAGGCCTTGAGATCGCGGCTGTCGCCATGCTGCTTCAAGGCATCGGCGCGCACGAACACCCAGGTGCTGCGCGGCAGCAGCGGGCCTATCCAAACGAACTGCTGCTCACGCTCGGGCTTGCGCGCTGTGGTGTAGACCAGCGTGTTGGGTTTGCTCTGCGCCCAGGCATAGGCGCGCGCCCAGGGCACGCTCTCGATCTTGCAATGCAGGCCGGCCTCGTGGCAGGCGGCGCGCAGCGCCTCGGTGGCAATGCCCTTGAGCTCGCCATTGCGTTCGCTGTAGTTGTAGGGCGGCCATTCCTCCGTGTAGGCATGCAGCTCGGGCAGCGGCTGGGCATGCAGACCCGTAGCGAGCAACAGGGTGGCCAGCAGCAAACGGAGTGAACGATGGCAGAGGGCAGGCGACACGTTGGAAGAAAGCTGATGGCAGCGGGCACAATTGCAGGCTGGCACTATCGGGCCGGCCCGAGGCATGTGGATGACACCTGCGCGACACGGTAGCACCCGCTTGTGCGCCTTCCCGGGCCGGATTTACCCTGAAGTATCAACATCAACGCTTTCTTACTGATCGACCGACACCCGTGCTGTGGCAAACGCTTGACACCTTTCTGACGCGCTTGCGCCGGCACCGCGAACCCGTTTCCCTGTTGCTTGACGCGCTGGTGGTGGCGCTGGCCTGGCAGGCCACCTATCTGTTCCGCCTGGGTTTCGAGCGCTGGATGTCGGCGCGCCCGAGCTACGACGCGGCCGTCATTGCCGGCCTGACCCTGCTCTATGTGCTGGTGCTGTGGGGCCTCAAGGTGCCCAAGGGCATGTGGCGCTTCAGCGGTTTCGGCGAGGCCAAGCGCCTCGCGGCGGCCTGCCTGATCGCCGGGGCGCTGGGCGCCAGCATCGTGCTGATGGCCGAGCTCAAGGCCGTGCCGCGCGCGGTGCTGGCCCTGCACCCGATGTTCAGCCTGATCGGCCTGGCGATGATGCGCCTGGGCTACCGCATGCTTTACGAGCATATGCGCGGCCGCCTCAGTGGCAGCGCCAAGGAAACCCACCGCGCGCTGGTGATGGGCGCCGGCGATGCCGCGCGCCTGCTGCTGGCCGGCATCCAGCACCAGGGCTGGGTGGTGGTGGGCCTGCTGGACGACGACCCCGCCAAGCGCGGGCTGCGGGTCGGTGGCGTGCCGGTGCTGGGCACGCTTGACGATGCCCTGCAGCTTTCCGAGCTGCACGGCATCACCGACCTGATCGTGGCCATGCCGTCGGCCGAAGCCTCGCGCCGCCGCCGCGCCCTGGATCTGGCCGGCCGCACCGGCCGCCATGTGCTGACCGTGCCCACCATCGCCGAGCTGCATTCGGGCAGCAAGCTCGATCAGCTGCGCGATATCGAGCCCGAGGACCTGCTGGGCCGCGAGCCGGTGCAGCTCGACGAGGCCGGCATCAGCGAAGCCTTGAGCGGCAAGGTGGTGCTGATCACCGGCGCCGGCGGCAGCATCGGCAGCGAGCTGTGCCGCCAGGTGGCGCGCTTCGGCCCGCAGCGCCTGGTGCTCTACGAGCTAAGCGAATACGCGCTCTATGCCATCGAGCAGGAACTTACCGAGCGCTTTCCGCACCTGCCCCTGGTGCGGCTGGTGGGCGATGTGAAGGACGCCGCGCATCTGCGCCAGACCTTTGTCCGCTTCAAGCCGCAGATCGTCTTCCACGCCGCCGCCTACAAGCATGTGCCGCTGATGGAGGTGGACAACGCCTGGGCCGCGCTGCGCAACAACACCCTGGGTACCTGGCATACCGCCCAGGCTGCCGCCGAGGCGGGGGCCGAACGCTTTGTGCTCATCAGCACCGACAAGGCGGTGAATCCCACCAATGTGATGGGCGCCACCAAGCGTGCGGCCGAGCTGGTCATCAGCCATATGGCATCAATCGCGGCGAGCCAGGGCCGTGCCACCCGCTTCATGGCGGTGCGCTTCGGCAATGTGCTGGGCTCCAGCGGCAGTGTGATTCCGAAGTTCAAGGAACAGATCGCCAGGGGCGGGCCGGTCACCGTCACCCACCCCGACATCACGCGCTACTTCATGACCATCCCCGAGGCCGCCCGCCTGGTGGTGCAGGCCGCCGCCATCGGCGAGACCGGCCAGGTCTATGTGCTGGACATGGGCGAGCCGGTGCGCATCGTCGATCTGGCCAAGGACATGATCCGGCTCTCGGGGCGCAGCCTGGACGAGGTGCGCATCGAGTTCTCGGGCCTGCGACCGGGCGAGAAGCTGTATGAGGAACTGCTGAGTGGCTCCGATACCGTGATTCCGACGCAGATCAAGGGGCTCAGCATTGCCAAGCTCGATGATGCTGAATCGGCTGGCTCTGTACCTGGCTGGCTGAACGCGCTCCCCTTGATGGATGCTCACCCGAACGACGAGCAAGTGCGTGCATGGCTGGGACGATTGGTGAGTGAATTCGTCCCTGCGCGCCACTGAGCTTCTAAAGTTATTCCTAGCATTGCATCGAATCTGAATGATCAGCGAATCCCATCTGAACTGGCTCGAAGAAGAAGCCATCTTCATCCTGCGCGAAGTGGCCGCGGCCTTCGAGCGCCCGGCCCTGCTGTTCTCGGGCGGCAAGGATTCCTGCGTGGTGCTGCGCCTGGCCGAGAAGGCCTTCAAGCAGCGCGTGGCCGGCAACGAGTTCAAGGGCAAGCTGCCCTTCCCGCTGGTGCATGTGGACACCGGCCACAACTTCCCCGAGGTGATTGCCTTCCGTGACCAGCGCGCCGCCGAGATGGGCGAGCGCCTGATCGTGGCGCATATGGACGACTCGATCAAACGCGGCACTGTGCGCCTCGCCCATCCGCTGGAGTCGCGCAACGGCCACCAGACGGTGACGCTCTTGGAAGCCATCGAGGAACACCGCTTCGACGTGCTGATCGGCGGCGCCCGCCGCGACGAGGAAAAGGCGCGCGCCAAGGAACGCATCTTCAGCCACCGCGACAGCTTCGGCCAATGGCAGCCCAAGGAGCAGCGCCCCGAACTGTGGAACCTGTTCAACACCCGCATCCGTCCGGGCGAGCATTTCCGTGCCTTCCCGATCAGCAACTGGACCGAGCTGGACGTGTGGCTCTACCTGGCCCGCGAGAACATCCCGCTGCCCAGCCTCTACTACGCGCATGAGCGCGCCATCATCCGCCGCAAGGGCCTCTTGGTGCCGCTCACCGAGGTGACCCCGCCTGAGCCCGGCGAGCAGGTGGAGAGCGCCACCGTGCGCTTTCGCACCGTGGGCGACATGACCTGCACCTGCCCGGTGGAAAGCGACGCCGCCAACGCCAGCGACATCGTCGCCGAGACCCTCACCGTGACGGTGAGCGAGCGCGGCGCCACCCGCATGGACGACCGAACATCCGACGCTTCGATGGAGCGCCGCAAGAAAGAGGGCTACTTCTGATGAGCGCCGCACCGAACTCCGTCGTCCACGAACAAGACGTGGATACCCAGCACCGCGCCCTGCGCTTCCTCACCGCCGGCAGCGTCGACGACGGCAAGAGCACCCTGATCGGCCGCCTGCTGTTCGACAGCCGCGCCATCCTGGCCGACCAGCTCGATACGCTGGAGAAACGCGCCGCCGGCGCCCCCATCGACCTTTCCTGGCTCACCGATGGCCTGGAGGCCGAGCGCGAGCAGGGCATCACCATCGACGTGGCCTACCGCTACTTCGCCACCAAGACGCGCAAGTTCATCATTGCCGATGCGCCCGGCCATGAGCAGTACACGCGCAATATGGTCACCGCCGCCGCCGGCAGCGATGCCGCGGTGGTGCTGGTGGACATCACCAAGCTCAAGCTCGACGACGCCGAAGTAACGCTGCTGCCGCAGACGCGCCGCCACAGCCTGCTGGCTCATCTGCTGCGCGTGCCCAGCATCGTGTTCGCGATCAACAAGATCGATGCGCTGGAGGCTCCGGCCGAGGGCTATGCCAAGGTGAGTGTGGCGCTGCGCAAGTTCGCGCAGGCGGCCGGCATTGAAGTGACGGCCATCGTGCCCGTCTCGGCCCTGCGCGGCGACAACGTGACCCAGCCGCTGGACGCCGACTGGTACGACGGCCCCTCGCTGCTGCAGGTGCTGGAAGGCCTGCCCACGGTGCAGGAGAAGGTCGAAGGCCAGCTCTTGATCCCGGTGCAATACGTGGCAACGAATGGAGAAGGCACCGGCCACCAACCGCGCACCCTGTGGGGCCGCATCGCGCATGGCCAAGTCAAGGCCGGCGACGAAGTGCAGATCCTGCCCAGCGGCCAGACGGCAAAAGTGGCCGAGGTGCGCAAGGCCGGCGAGACGGTGGCGCATGGCGTGGCGGGCGAATCCGCCGGCCTGCTGCTGGACCGCCAGCTGGACGTGAGCCGCGGCGACTGGATCGTCACCCCCGGCAGCGCCACGCCTCGGCAGAGCTTCGAGGCCACGCTGGCCTGGCTGGACACCGAACCCGCCGTGGTGGGCCGCAAGTACTGGGTGCGCCATGGCAACCGCTGGGTGCAGGCGCGCATCAGCGCCATCGAGCACCGGCTGGACGTCAACAGCCTGGCCGAGGCCGAGGCGCATGAGCTGGCCGTCAACGAGATCGGCCATGTGCGCATCGAGCTGCAGGCCGCACTGCCGGTGGAGCCCTACACGGCCAACCGCGTCGGCGGCGCGCTGATCGTGGTGGATCCCACCAGCAACCGCACCAGCGGTGCGCTGCTGGTGAATGCATGTTGAACCACCCAAACCTTCGGGCTACGGCCGCAAGCGCGATGGAAGCAAAACCCAAGACAATCTGGTTGACCGGCCTATCTGGCGCGGGTAAGAGCACCTTGGCGCAGGCTGCGTCCGGCCGACTGGCTGAATGGGGAGTGCGACACTATGTGCTTGATGGCGACGTCGTTCGCACGGGTCTATGTAGTGATCTTGGCTTTTCAGCGGGGGACAGGCGCGAGAACATCCGCAGGGTCGCTGAAGTGGCCAAGCTGATGAATTCGGCGGGCTTGGAGGTCATTTGTGCGCTGATTTCGCCACTTCGGACGGACAGGAACATGGCGCGAGCTATCGTCGGGCCTGAGAATTTTCTGGAGATTCACGTCGCCACATCGCTTGCGGCCTGTGAGCGTCGAGATCCCAAGGGCCTGTACCGGAGAGCTCGTGCGGGCACTCTTTCCGGTATGACGGGCGTTGATGCGCCCTATGAGCACCCCCTAAGCCCCGACCTGAGTCTGGATACCGAGGCGCTCAGTGTGGAGTCTGCAGTGCGCACCTTGCTTCAACTTTGGTCGGGCAAGGAGGCTCATTGATCGGCATAGCATGCCTTGGCAACCTCATATGCGTGTTGCCGCAGTTCTGGAACGGCGGTCGATTCCCAAAACTGAGCTTTGAGCATTGGGCCAATGTAGAACAAACCCTGCTGAGGCCTCCCGTCGCCGCCGAGCAGACGATGCTTGTTGTCCACCTGCAACCCCAGTCCAAGTGGGCAAGGTAGCAGCCTTTGCTCTTGCTGCAGATGCCACAGCAACTCGCAGTTGGTCTTGCTGATTGCCGACGAGGGGCCGGAACAGTTGATGGCCTTCGCCGCGTAGAAGCGACGGCTGTGAGTTTGATGTCTGGGCTGCCAGGAGAGCGTCAATGTGTCATGTGCACACTCGACACTCAGCAGCCTTCCTGCATGAATCTCCAATTGGCGAGTACCCAGCATCCGGTTCATCGTCAAGTGCGCCTTGGGCGCTGCTCTATGGCGATGGGTGTCCCAGTACACCTGCAGGTGCCGGAGAAATTGGCGCCGCTGATTCAAGCTCATGGCTTCCCAAAGTCGCGGCGTATGTGTCCGCAAGCCTCCCCAGATGTCGCGCCAATTTTGACCGACCAGTTCGGCGTCAGCTACAAAGCGGCGTACATCCACTAACCGCGAACGCAACGACAACGGCGCCGCCAGCCAGCTTTCGGGTGGGTGCCAATTGGGCGGCGGCATTTCATTCTCCCTGTGCGATTGCGGCACGAGCCCGCGACGGGAAAGGGCAAGAACGGGGCCGCGATGGCCGCGATGCTCCAGTGAAACGAGCATGTCCAGCATGGTCAGACCTGTACCTATCAGCGCAACCGGTTCATCGCCGTCCAACCCTTCAAACGTATCGGGATTCCAAGGGTCATTCACGAACCTCGGACGCGCCAAGGCCAAAAGGTCAGGGTGGGGTATCGCCGGCGAAAAGTTTCCTAGAGAGAGCACAATGCGGTCCGCATCGATCGGATCTTGCTCATCCACGTCGACGTGGAAACCGCGAGAGGCTTCGCCGCTGATTCGTTTGGCGTGAGCGTGCAACTGCGTTACCGCGATATCAGGCCGGCTCGCGCGCGCCGAATTCAGCACATCCTGCAGATACTCGCCATACAGGCGGCGCGCGACGAAATTGTGGGGTTCGGGCCAGGGTTGATCGCCGCGCGAGCGCAGCCAGGTCAAGAAGCTATCCGTGTCTGCTGGGTCGATTCCCATTCGCGCCGCAGGCACGTTGAGAAGGTGCTCATTTGATCGGGTGCCGTAGGCCAAGCCCCGCCCCATCGAGCCAGACCGATTGATCAAATGCAGCCTGCTGCCTGCTGGTAACAGCTTGAGCAATTGAGTTGCAACGGCTACCCCGCTGAATCCCGCACCGATAACTGCAACGCGCATTGTGAATGTGGTACTAACTTTGAATGGTTTGCAGCCAGAGCGCTGACCTCGCCAAGCGCAAGATTGTAGGTGGCCGATCCGTCGCCCAGAGCCCGACACCGGTGCCTGAGACAATCGCCATCGGCAAAGTCTTCGTCGGTTCCCAATAACGCATGTCAAACAAATCAGCTGGTCGGAACGAGCCGTGCCCCTGTGGTAGCGGAGCAAAGTTCAAGAACTGTTGCGGCGGTCGTCCTGCAGCTCGTCCGCCTGTCCAACATCGGTCGGAACTGGATGCACTCGTGGCACAGGGCTTGCAGCTGCATCAGCGAGGCGAGTTTCAGCAAGCGGAGCGCCTCTATGCTTACGTGCTGCAGCACGATCCAATGCATGCCGGCGCCTTGCACTATCTGGGCACGCTGGCCCACCAGTTTCGCAAGCATGCGATTGCGATCGAACTGATCGAGAAGGCGCTGACCCAGCGCGCAGACTTTGGTATGCGCTTCAATCTAGGCTTGGCCTACCATGCCAATGGGCAGACGGACGATGCCTTGGCGCAGTTTGATTGGGCCTTGACCCTGAATCCTGGCTGGCCGCTTGCCTTGAATGCGAAGGGTGTCGCGCTGCTAGACAACGGCCGCCCTCGCGATGCGGCGGAGAACTTCAAGGCCGCTGCCGATGCGGCCCCTGATTGGGCGGAGCCACGTAGCAACTATTTGCTCGCGCGTCTGTACGAGCCCGATGTGAGCCCGTCAGAACTGGCTGCGGAGCACATGGCCATGATGGCTGCTGCTGTGCCCGCCGAGCCGCGTCCGAGCATGCCATCGCCGAGGCCAAAGCGGCATGATGGCTTGCGCCTTGGTTTTGTCTCAGGTGACTTGCGAACGCATCCCGTCGGACTGCTGATCGAAGGCCTGCTTGCTGAGTTGTCGAAAAGAGGCGTGGCGTGTTTCATCTATGCGTCCAATCCTTGGAACGATGAGGTGACGGATCGCATCAGATCGGGGGCCAAGGTCTGGCGCGATATCGGCGCTCTGCCGGACGAGGGAGTGGCCCTCCGGATTGGTGAGGACGATATTGATGTGCTGATCGATTTGAGTGGGCACTCGGCGCACAACCGACTCGGTGTCTTTCGCCAGCGTGCCGCGCCTGTGCAACTCACGTGGCTCGGGTACGGGGCGACAACAGGTTTGGCTGAAATGGACTTTATTTTGCTGGATGCGTACAGCTTCAGTTCGGGCGACGAGTCTCTGTATAGCGAGCGGCCGCTGCTCCTGCGCAACTCGCGACTTTTCTTCACGCCGCCTCAATCTTGCCCGGGCCTGGTGCCGCCGCCAGCAGCAGCGGCGGGTCACATCACGTTTGGCTGCTTCAATAACTTGGCCAAGTTCAATCCAGGCGTGGCCGGGGCCTGGGCTGAAATATTGCGGCGGCTGCCAAGCGCACGTTTGATGTTTAAAGGGCGTCAGCTTGATCAGGCCAGCTGCAGGGCGGATTTGTCAGCGCGGCTGAGTGCTGCCGGTGTGGACGTGAGCCGCGTCAGCCTGGAGGGCTTTGCGCCGCGCGACAATTACTTCGATGCCTATTCCAGGATCGATATCGCGCTGGATCCATTTCCATTTCCCGGTGGCACGACATCGCTGGATGGTCTGTGGATGGGTGTGCCGGTGGTGACACTCCAGAGCCGTGGTCTGATCGCATGCCAGGGAGCATCGATCCTCCGGAACCTGGACATGGACGACTGGGTCGCCGACAACGTGCACGACTACGTCGAGAAAGCAGTCCAGTTTGCGAATGACCTCGACGGGTTGACGGCCCTACGGGCGAGCCTGCGAGGGCGCATGACCGCCTCAGCGCTATGCGATGCGGGACGTTTCGCTGAGGACTTGCTTGAACAGTGCGGGCATGCATGCGCTGTGCGAGCAGCGACTGCCTGACAAGGCAAGGTATTCAGGTTTACGTGCCGCCTGTTCCTTTTTTGCAACGTGACTTGACTGTTGGGGGAAAATCCTGAGGGCTTGCGTCAGGGGTGCCTTAAAAGCTCTGCTAAGCTGCCGCTATCCCACGGGCGCTACACCACGTTCAATTCGAAGTTGGCAGCGTGAAAGGGAGGTTTATGCGAAGCATCAAGACGTTAGGTTCGGCTGAGGTTTGTAGCTACTTTGACCGAAAATGGCGCATTGACACTCTGAAGTGCGCATGCATAGAATGAGTGAGCGTACTCGTGCTGTACGCTTGATTCGCGAGTCAAGGCGTTCATGTTCCAACAAATTTGTGGAGTGCATTTAATGAAGAAATTTAAACTCAACGCAGTGGCTGCGGTCGCGGCTTCCGTTGCTTCGGCTAGCGCGTTTGCTGTGGTCAACATCGATGCTGGCACGCCGGCTCCGGTGGTCGTGGCCAACGAAATCGTGGCCACGGGCGCTGCGCCCGTCACGCTGACGAATGCGGCCAATGCGCTGGACATCCTGTCCAAGGTGGGCTATTCGCTGTCGAACGGCGAAGTGCGCTACGTTCGCGTTGAGCTGGCAAACGGCACGTTTACGTCTGCTGCTGCTACCTCGTCGAATGTCAATGCGACCATCGGCGCTGTTAACGGCGTTGGTACCAGCGTCATCTACTTCTCGATCACCGCTGGCGCTGGCGGAATTGACGGCACGACCGACACGTTGACCATCAACGGCACCCGCGACATCACGGGTACCTCGTCGAACGTCACCGTGAGCTTCTCGGTGTACGACCAGCCCTCGCAGGCGCAAGCGGGTGGTTCGACCGGCCGTATCGTCTTCAAGGACAGCAAGCAGTACATTAACTTCGCCAAGAGCCATCGCCTGGTCGTGACGAGCGACTCGGCTGTTGCTGATGTCGAAGCTTCGCCGTCGTTCACCGCCTTCAAGTCTGGCCAAACTTCTGGTTCGACGACCGTGGCTCGTCTGGCTTCGCTGGACTACAAGCTGGCTGCTACCGTGCCTGTCAAGGCCTCTGGTGCTGCCATCGCGCTGACTGACCTGATGGCCACTGGCGCTTCGGGCACGAAGCTGGTGGTGACCGGTGACTTCTCCGCTGGTGCTAACGCCAACGGTACCTATACCGGCGCTGCGCTGAACCGCGTGTACCTGTCGGCCAACACGACCTGCGTTGGCGTGGATGTGGCCGCTTCGGCTGTTGCTGCTGGCAGCGCGACCTTCAACGTCGGCGCTACCGCAACGACCGCGAACCCGAACCTGTGCTTCGCACCGCTGTCGACCAACACCATCGCCGCTGGTACCTACTCGGCCGATGTGAACGCCGTGTCGGCTAACTCGGCTGTTTACACGGTGGCAAGCACCGCCGGCGGTCAGGTGAGCGAGATCACCCGCAACGGTACCGAGCTGCAGGCTCCGCTGTTCCAGACCACCCCTGGCTATGTGTCGCGCTTCGTGCTGACCAACACCGGTACGGTTGACGCCAACTACACCGTGTCGGTCAAGGCTGAAGACGGTAACACCGTCACGCTGGGCACGGTCACCGGTGGCGTTCTGAAGGCTGGCAAGCAACTGGTGATCCCGGCTGCTGACGTCGCTGCAGCCTTCACCGGCGCTCCGCGCGGCTTCGCTGTGTTCACGGTTGCTCGTCCGAACAACCAAGTTCAAGGCGTGTACCAGATCGTCAACCAGGCAACTGGTGCGATCAGCAACAGCAACATGGTTCGTCCTGGCACGAACTAATTCAGACTTCGGTCTGGATGCAAAAGAGGGCTTCGGCCCTCTTTTTTTTTGCCGAATGTCTGCTGCGGCAACGGCTTGCTCTCCCCAGCGTCTAGAATCCTGGCGCTGCGACTGGGTGTGGAGCTATGTTGCGTATCTGCAACGATGACGTAACCATGATCGCCCAATGCTCGGACTGCTGGGGGCAGCCTGTCAGGCTGACTGTTGGTCATTTTTGGTCGGAACCGCCGGGGTTGTGTTATGCCCGGTGGATGACTGAAATCAAGCTTGCGAATTTTGAAGATTGCGAATTCAGATTGCCACTATGCCGAAGAAAATAGGAACGAAATCTCGCGGTGTTCGAGGCTTTACCCTGCTTGAAATGCTGGTAGTGCTTGTGATTATTGGATTGCTGGCCGGGCTGGTTGGCCCACGTCTATTTTCAAAAATAGATCAGTCCAAAGTAACTACCGCAAGCACTCAAATCAAAATGCTACGTGGGGCAGTTGAAAATATCCGCTTGGATATTGGGCGCCTGCCTACGGCTGAAGAGGCTTTATCCCTGCTAACCAAGCCCCCTGCGGACCCAGCCTTGGCAGCTCGCTGGCGTGGGCCCTATCTCGACGATGCGCTTCCTTTGGATCCTTGGGGGCAGTCGTATCAGTACGCAATCCCGGGCGCCGAGGGGCAGCCGTTTGCACTGTTTTCGTATGGCGCAGATGGGAAGCGTGGCGGTGAAGGCGACGCGAAGGATCTGGGAGTGTTGCCGGCTCAGTGATGCAAAACGCCGATCGCAAGCCAGATCTACAGGGTTTTACCCTTCTCGAGCTCCTAGTGGTGCTGGCGATTGTCGCCATGTCGGTGGGGCTGGCAGCGCCTGCGATGTCTCGATGGATTGAGCGTAGCGAAGCCCGTGCATGGCGAAGCGACCTTGCGAACCACATTCGGAATCTCCCCCTGCAAGCGTACGCGGAAGCGCGTGACCTGAGCGTCGATGCCACCGGATTGAGGCAAGCCGTCCCGGGAATACCTGATTCAGTGGAGCTGAAGCTGGCTGTGCCACTGACCTATTCCAGTCGCGGCGCTGCCCATGGCGGCGAGTTGCTCATTCGTCAGGAGGGCCATGACAGCGTCAACTGGAGCATAGAGCCAGGTACAGGTGAAGTGCGACTTCGGACGGCGAAGGGGCAAGGCTCGTGACGAGGCGGTCGTGCCGGCGCGGTGTCAGGGGATTCTCTCTGCTTGAGGTCGTAGTTGCATTGGTTCTGCTTGGCACAACCGGTGTGGCCTTGTTTGCTTGGCTCAATCAAAGCCTGGACACGTCCGGGCGCCTTCAGCAGCGGTTGGAAGAGGCGCGTCTTCTGCAAATGTCCCAAGCACTCATTGCCAACATCAACCCGGCAAGCGAGGCAGAGGGCGAACTGCAGCAGTTTGGCGTGCGCCAGCGCTGGAGTGCTGAGCTGATCATGCCTCTGGAAACCGTGCAAACCTTTGGCGCCGGTGGCATAGGCGGCGGCTGGCGTGTCGGGCTCTATCGGGTGCGAGTGCAGGTGGACTTTCTGCAGTCCGGACGACGACTTAGTTACGAGTTGCTACGCGTCGGGAAGCGACAAGCGTGATCGACTTAGGAGTGAGCCGTCGTCCACGTGGCATGGCAAAAGTTCAACTAGGCTTGAGTTTGCTTGAGGTCCTGGTTGCGCTGGTCATCACCAGCTTCGCCATCACTTTGCTGACGCAGGCGCTGTTCCAAGCGATGAGAACTGAGCAGCGCATGGACGAAGCTCAATTCGACGGTGCTGCGCAAGCGCTGCGGCTAACTTTGCTTCGGAACGCCTTGTCGGCTGCGCTGCCGGCAAGGTCTGGTCAACCCGAGCAATTTGTTGGGCTGGCGGCAAGCGTGTGGTTGCTGACGGCTGAGGCGCCATTCACGTCGGACCGTGGCGTCACATATATGAATTTAACGCTCCTGTACCGAGAGGACGTGGGCAGGACGGAACTGCGTGTGTCTTCCGGAGGCCAGGGTGCCGGCGCTGGTGTCAGCAATGCGATCCCTATGCTGGACTGGCCTGGCAGGCGTGGGAGCTTCAAGTATCAGGATGTTGATGGGCGATGGCACGATGAATGGAAACCTGATTCAGATGGGGGGGCGCCCGTACTTCCCGCGGCGGTAGCCATCGAGACGGGTATTCCAGGAGCTAGTGTCGTTGTGGCCCCGATGCTTGTGTTTCCCTACGCGCCGTTGACAAGCAAGGAACTGGAGGCGTTATGAGCCGGCATCCAGGCCTAGGCCGCGTTAGCGGCACATCCGTTGTTCAGCGCGGGTACGTACTGGTGATGGTGTTGGGCGTGCTGGTGCTACTGGCATTGGTAGCGGGGCGCCTTGCTTCGAGAGTGGATTTGCAGCGAAGCGTCAGTGCGCCGTTCTTGGATGAGGCGAGCGCAGAGGCTGAATCAACAAGCGCTCTGTCGCTCGCGCTTTACTGGCTCATGACAAAGCCCCTCAACGCCAACGGCGTTGGCGACGTGCTCAAGTCCAATTGGATTGCGGACGGGCGTTGGTACGCATTGAGTGATCGTGTGTCGGTAAGCCTTCAGGATGAGAGGGGCTTGGTGTCCGTGAACCATCCAGAGAGTCCTATGCTGCGACGGCTGATCGAGGGGCAAGGTGTCGACCCTCGGCGCGTGGACCAGCTGTTGGACGTGCTGGCTGACTACATCGACACGGACGACCTCAAGCGACTCAACGGTGCCGAGCGGCGCGAGTACCGAGCGCTCGACATCGATGGGCCGCGCAATGACTTGCTTCGTTCATTGAATGAACTCAGTCAGTTGCCGCTATGGCGGGATGAGCCTGACCTTTGCCGAAGGCTGACGCCTTTCCTGAGTGTGCGCGTCAGCGGACTGCTGAATCCAAACACGGCTCCAATGACTGTTTTACGAGCGCTCGCGCCGGGTGCGTCCTCCCAGCAATTGGAATTACTTGACACCTTGCGCAAGACTTCGCCGTTTACTACGGGTGAGAGAGCGACTGTAGCGACGGGGTTGCCATTGACCAGTGACGAGTACATGTTCCATACGAGCAATGAACTACGGTTGACAATCTGGGTGGCAGGGCAGCCAAGGGCCCGTGAGTACAATCTCAAGCTTGAGCCCGGGGGCCTTCGAGCGCCGTGGCAGATCACTGGATTCCAGACTGTCGTACGCCCGAATTTTTTGAAAGCATCGAGACCTCCCTTTGAATCTTCTCTCAGTGTTCTCATTCCTCCGGTCTCCCAGCATCAACGGTGAGTTAGGCAGGGCCGGGTTGTCATTGACTGGTCGCCGGACGGGAGCGCAGCAACGGATCTTGGTTGCTCGAAGTTTGGTGCGTGTGCGCCATCTGGCTCTGCCGGCAGGTCTCTCGGTTGCCGACCGTTGGGGCGCACTTCGCGCACAGGCACTTTCGTGGCAACCGTTTGAGCGAACTGAAGTTCGTTACGGCTTGCTTGGTGATCACGGTCTGATCAATGCCTGGGACAGGGGTGTCGTGGCAGATCAGTTGGCCATTCACGAGCTCGGTGCGGAAAAGATCGAATGGTTGCCAGAACCCTTGATGCGTTCGCCCGTCCCCGACGAGGGTCTGCGGCTGATCGAAGGCGTTGACGGCGTGGAAGGGCAGTGCTGGAAGAATGGCGTGCTTTGTGCCAGCAGGTGGTGGGTTGCGGTACCTGCGGAAAGTGAATGGCTTGACTTTGCTCGATCGTCAGGGGCCGAATCCAATTGGTTGGGTTGGTCGGCTCTGCCGGAGTTGGAGCGCGTACCGCTGCTGACATCTCCATGGCTAGCCTGCCGCAGTCCAGATCAGCGTTCTGGCCAGGTTCAGCGGGTTGAACGATGGCTGGTAGGCGGCGTGGGGTTGGCGCTTGTGGCTGCCTCGATCCCAGTGCTGCACGAAGCATTTGCGCTCCGCATGCATAAGGCGTCAGTCGAGTCAGAGTTGGCATCCATGCATGCGTCGACAGGACAAGCGATCAAACTTCGCGATTCTGCAATTGCGGGTCGGGACCGCGCCAACGCCCTCGCTGACGACCTCCTGGTCGTTCAGCCACTGGACGTACTCTTGCACTTGGCCGAGTACCTGCCGAAGGATGGTGTGACACTGAGGGAATTGGACTTGGAAGGCAGCAAGCTGAGACTGAGCTTTGAGCTGAGCCCTGGCATATCGCGCACCGCTATCGTCGAGCGGATGCAACTCAGTGGCTGGTTCGGTGCGATTGCTGAACTACCCGCTGCTGCGCAGCCCAACCTTGTCAGCTATCTCGTCACGCTCAACGCCAAGAAGCCGACCGAAGCTCCGCAAGCGAGCGGCGCTGCATCCAGCGCATCGGCGGCCCCGATGGCGATGAATGGAAGTGGAAGGCGATGAGTCGACTAGCCGGTCAAATTCAAGAACTTCGAGCACAGTTGGCGGACAATGCGCGCCTTCGGTTGGCGCTCTGGGCTGTGTTTGCAATTCTGTGGATCTACGCCTTGCTTGTCGCGATGGATCAAATCCCTGCGGAGCGTGCTGCCGTTGAGAGCCAGAGAGCTGAATTGACAAGGCTCAGGAGCATTGAAAGCGAAGCGGTCTGGCAGGGGCGATTGCGCGATGCGCAACAATTGACCGCTGCGGCAGAAGCCTTGACTTGGACTGAATTGAAGCCAGGATTGGGGCAGGCGGAGGTTCAAGACTGGTTGCGCCAGGTTGCAAGCAAAGCGGGTCTCAGCGTGCGCGATGTGCGATTGGCTTCCGACGACAACGCCGCAACGGGAACAACGCGAGGCGCGATGGCGGACTCCCGTGATCTCGTGCGTTTGCGCCTGCAACTGGAGTTCAATCCGCTTTCGTTGGTAGCCTTTTTGAATGAACTGGGAGTGGCTGAACGAGGCGTTTCAGTTGAGCGTATGCAGCTCAAAGCTTGGGCCAAGCCGCCGCAGGCAGAGCTTGACATTCGTGTCCGCCTTCGGAAGGCGGCAGCTTCGTCATGAATAAGCTCTACGACATCAAACGCTGGCTGATACTTGCCGCCGTGGTAGGTCTGGTTACTTGGGTGGGTGTGCCAATTCAAGGAGCAGACCAGTTGGTGGCGCCACGTGTCAGGGATCAATGGGCTTTGCCCGAACTTCCTCGCTGGAAGGTGCCTGCATCAGTCCCAGTTTTGGTGGCCAGTGCCGCCTTTTGGGGGCCGCAGGCAAAGGCCACGGTCGAAGTGACGACCGCTGCGCCGGTAGACGTGCGTTGGCGGCTGGCTGGCGTGGTTGGCGCAGAAGGCGCGAGGCGGGTGTTGGTTGTCTTCAACGATCCCGCTAAGCCTCAGCAATTGCTCAAGCAAGGTGAATCGCTGCCCAGTGGGCATCGCATCACGCGCATCGACGAGCGAAAGGTTTGCGTGACGATTGGAAAGCGTGCGTACACATTGGCATTAGAGCGCTTGGAACAGGCACTTTAATAAAGCGACAAGAGAGATCCTGATGAGAGCAAACAATCGCGTAGTCGCTAATGCCCTGGGAGGGCTCGCCTGTAGTTGGCTGTTGACGGGCTGTTCCACCGCCACTGACCCTTCCATCATTCCGGGTCGCCTGCTCCTGCCTGACGCAGGCACTGCGGCGGCCTCAGCCACCAGTTCAAAAGTGCCTGACGGACTGAAAGTGCAGGCCTTGCCAGCGGCGCCGCAGGAAGCAACGAAGGCTGAGTCAGCCGTGCGCGAACCTGTTTCAACACCAGGCATTGACGCTTCGGCGGTCTCTGCTATCAACTTGGAGCAGATCGCGCTGGGTACCTTTGCCCAAATCGCGTTTGCGGAGGTGCTGAAGAAAAACGTCAGCATTGATCCTCGCGTGCTCGCTAAACGTGACTTGGTCACATTCCGGACCGGCGGGCCACAGACAGCGGCCCAGATTGAGCTGGCCGTGAAGCTATTGCTCAAGAGTTACGGCGTTGCAGCGATCGACACGGGCGGGCTTGTTCGCGTAGTGCCAGACGATGCAAGCGGTGCGACGTTCCCGGAAATCAGACGAGGTAGCGCAGCGCCGGAAACACCGCTACCTTTGCGCCCGATCTTTCATCTGGTGGAGCTGCAGGCCGTTCGGCCAGCCGAAGTGGCAGTTTGGTTGCGCACCATCTTTGGTGACCGCATAAAAACGCAGGAGGATCCGGCGCGCAATGCCATGCTGTTGAGTGGCAATACCGAGAATGTGACAGCGGCGCTCGAAGCAATCCGAGCCCTGGATCAACCGGTCATGGCAGGGCGAAGCAGTGTGTCGCTCACACCGGCGTATTGGTCTGCGGAAGATTTGGCGAGGCGGCTCTTTGACGTTCTTTCGGCCGAGGGCTATGCAGTTCATCCATTAGGCACGAGTTCGGCCAGCGGGACGCGTTCGCCGGTTATTCTCCTGCCCGTGACGGCACTGAACGCTGTCTTTGTCTTTGCCAATTCGGAAAAGTTGCTGAAGCATATTGGTGACTGGGCTGTGCGTCTGGACCGGCCGAGCGAGCGAGGAATTGGCAAGAATTTCTTCACCTACGCTGTCAAGCACAAAGATGCGGCTGTACTCGCACAGACGCTTGAAATGCTATTGACTGGCAGCAAGGCTGCACCTTCAACCGGGACGGCGGCGCAGTCGGCAACAACGGCCAAGAGTGGTTCCGTTGTGGTGGATGCAGCGTCGAATACGTTGATCTTCCAATCCAACCCGGATGAGTACTCCCAAATTACGGCTTTGTTGCAGAACTTGGACAGGCCATCGAAGAGTGCATTGATCGAAGTCACGGTAGCTGAATTGGCTGTGGACAAGAACTCACAAATGGGGGTTGAGTGGTTCTTTAATCAAGCTGCGCCTGGAGGCTCAGTGGCATCAGGTGGAACGCTAGGTGGCTTGGCCATCGGTTCCGCCGGCTTCACCTACCGCGTCATTGGTGCAGCAGGTGGCTCGCCCCGTATGCTATTGAATGCTCTGGCATCCGATAACAAGGCGACCATTCTTTCCAGCCCTCGCGTGACTGCGCGCAATGGTGAGACGGCCACCATTCAAGTCGGCCAAGAGGTTCCGATCGTCACCAGTCAGCAGTCGACCAATACCGCCAGTGCCGCTGGGAACCTCGGGGTGCTGCAGACGATCCAGTACCGGAGTACGGGCGTAATCCTGAAAGTGAAGCCGGCGATTCACTCTGGCGACCAAATAGATCTGGACGTCCAGCAAGAGGTGAGCGCGGCTCAGGCAACGAACACCGGTGTCAACAGCTCACCCACGATCAGTACTCGCAAACTGGATACCAAGCTCAGCCTGAAGAATGGATCGACGGTGATGCTCGGCGGGCTGATTTCGGAGGAGTCCACAGGTGGCGCGGCGGGTATTCCTTATCTTCGAGACATCCCATTGCTTGGCGGGCTTTTCGCCAACAAGACCAGTAGCGGCAAGCGGCGCGAGTTGATTGTTCTGATCACGCCCTATGTAATCAACGATCAGCACGATTCAGAAGCCATTACCGAAGCATTCCGAAAGACCCTGGGTTCTTGGGCCATTTCCAAGCCACCAGCAGAAGGTCAGACAGGCAACCAGTCTCAAAGCCCTGAAAGCAATCGACGGCCATGACGACGGCTTGTTCCATTGGGCGAGGGCACGCCGTATGACCCGTGAACGCATTGGCGCCATGCTGATGGCGCGGGGGCTGGTCAGCGAAGACGACTTGGCCCATGCACTTGCGTTTCAGGCAAGTCATGCAGGACGGCTGGGTGCCGCGCTTGTGAAGATGGGGGCTGTGTCAGAAGCTGCTCTTTATGAAGTACTGTCCGTGCAACTCGGCTATCCATTGACGGATTCGGCGAAGCTGCGCTCGGATGCGGTTGCCGCGGCTTGGGCGCACACCCCCAGATCGCGCCAATGGATGCTTCAGATGGGGGTCATACCATGGCTTAGCGAGGCAGGCGAGCTGATCTTTGGGTGTTCCGACCCGCTTGACAACGAGCTACGCGAGTCACTGGCGCAGACAGTGGACGGTACAAACGCTCAATGGCATTTGCTCCAACCGACCACGGTAGAACGTTGGGTTGCACGGCTTCTAGAGCTAGAAACCGCCAATGGTCCGCTGGATGCCGCCGCGTTAAAGGAGTTGGCAGAGGACGCTCCGGTCATTGCTTTCGTAAACAACGTGTTGGCTCAGGCTGTCGATGCGCGCGCGTCTGATATCCACCTCGAGCCGGGCGAGCAGGAATTCTCTATTCGGTTTCGCGTGGACGGCGTGCTACTGGATCAGACCACGGCACCAATGTCTCGGTATCCTGCCATCGCTTCACGGATTAAGCTGATTTCGCATCTCGACATAGCCGAGCGGCGTTTGCCTCAGGACGGGCGGGTCACCGTGCGAGCCGCTGGCCAGGAAATGGATATTCGCGTGTCGGCGATCCCGGCGGTACATGGCGAGTCGATCGTGATGCGTTTGCTGCCTAAGCAGCGCGGTGATCTGAGCTTGAAGCATCTGGGCATGTCACCGCACCAACTAGCCGTGTTCCAGCGTTGGTTGGACTGGCCGAATGGTCTTGTACTTGTGACTGGCCCGACGGGATCAGGTAAGAGCACAACGCTGTATTCAGCGTTGTCCGCTATCAGTGACTCCACTCGCAAGATCGTGACCGTCGAGGATCCGGTTGAGTTCCGCTTGCCCAATGTGATCCAAATACAGACGCAGGCTGAGATCGGATATACCTTCGCCCGCGCGTTACGCTCGATCCTCAGGCACGATCCTGACATCATCATGGTCGGGGAAATTCGTGACCGAGAAACCGCGGAGATCGCGATTCAGGCGGCTCTTACGGGCCATTTGGTGTTGGCGACCTTGCATACAAACGATGCGATGTCTGCGATCACTCGCCTGACTGATATGGGAATTGAACCGTATCTGGTTGCGGCAGCATTGCGAGCGACGATGGCGCAGCGGCTAGTGCGGCGCCTTTGCGTCGAATGTGCGCAGGCGAGCGAGCCACCTCCTGGGGCGTTAGCTCGACTTGCTCGGCTCGCGCAAATACCAGAACTCGGATTGGACGCCTCGCCGGGACGTTGGGCGCGCGCCATTGGGTGTGCTACTTGCGGCAAGACGGGCTTCAAGGGGCGTGTCGGCATCTATGAGCTGGTGACAATTGGCGAAGCTCTGCAGCATGGTATCGCCGCTGGGAAACCACTTTCTCGATTGATTGCGCAGGCTGACGAGGCGGGGAGATTGAGTCTGCTCGACGATGGCCTGCTGAAGGCCGCAGCGGCTGCCACAACCTATGACGAGGTGTTGCGCGCCGCAGGAAACCTCGACCATGACTAAGCGGCGTGCGGGTATGAATGGTGAGAGCTTCAGCTACCGAGCACTGGATGCTAGTGGCGTCGAGCGGCGGGATGTCATGTTCGCTGTTGACGAAGGCGCAGCCGTCCGAGAATTGCAGGCGCTCGGCATGACACCACTCGAACTGACGCGCCGCCAGACACAGTCAGGGCAGTTGCTGCGAAGGCGTCGAATCCGCATTTCCGATCAGGTCGTGTTCCTTCAAGAACTTGCAACGCTTCTGGGCGCGGGCATCTCCGTCACAGAGGCCTTGCCGTCATTGGCGCAGGCTTATCGCAACGAAGCATTGGGGCCAGCGCTCGAACTGCTGAATGCTGACGTCAAGGCCGGCCGGCCATTGGCGCGGGCAATAGGCGAGTGTGGATTAGCGCTCCCAGCATACGCGCGCGCCATGCTTGACGCTGGGGATGCTGGAGGCAAGGTGGCACAGGCCTGTGCGGATGCTGCCAGTCAAATGGATCATGAACAGCGCGTCGCCAGTGAATTGCGCAGTGCGCTGATCTATCCAGTCATCCTAGTGGCCGCGGGGTCGCTAGCGGTGTTGATAATTTTCTTGGGTGTCGTGCCACGTTTCGCAAGCATTTTGCGGAATCCGCGAGCTGATGTCCCGCTACTGTCACGTTGGATTATCGAGACTGGCGTGTTTTTGCAGCAGCATTGGTTAGCCGGCTTGCTGGTGCTTGCGGCCATGCTATCGGTTGCGGTCTTTGCCTGGGGTTCGAGTGCGACGCGGACTGGTTTGAAGGCTTGGGCGGCGCGACTTCCAGCGATTGGGCCTTGGTTGATCGAGGCTGAAACCGGACGTTGGGCCACACTCCTTGGATCGTTGCTGACCAATCGCGTCCCCATCGTGCCTGCAATGAGGTTGTCGGCAAGCGTGTTGTCGCTGGATGCATTGCGCCACGTATTGACACAGGCTACGGGAGAACTGGAACGCGGCAAGATGCTTTCGGATGTGTTGAGCCGTGAGTCCTGGTTTCCCAGCACGCGTTTGAATTTGATACGCGTGGGGGAGCGAAGCGGCGAATTGCCGCGCATGCTCTTGACCTTGGGCCAGATGCAAACGGATGCCGCCCGCCAGCGTCAAAAGCGATTGCTCGCGATGGTGGAGCCGCTGGCAATCTTGTTGATTGGCGCGGTGATTGGCGTCATCATGGTCGCTGTGATGATGGCAATTACCAGTCTGAACACAGTTGCTGTCTGATGCCTTGGTGCCGCTCGGGTGAAGAACATGTTCAGGTGCTCGACGGTCTGCGCGGACTGGCGGCGCTCATGGTGGTGGCCAGTCACGCCAGCAACATGGGCGTAGGTTGGGTACCGGGCGTGTCGCTCTCTGGTATTGGCAAACATGGCGTCTTCCTGTTTTTCGTGCTGAGTGCCTTCCTGCTGAGTACGCGCTGGATGGCAATTGTCCAAGCCAGGCAGGCTCTGCGTCCCGCAGTGAGCAGTTACCTGATCGGGCGCTTCTTCCGCATCTATCCGCTCTATGTCCTCGTGCTGCTAGTGGGCTGGGCCTTGCAGCCGCGCGGCCTTGGCGTGCCCATGGATGGAGAAGCAGTGGCTCGACACCTGCTGCTCATGGACGGTCGCGAGATCTACTGGAGCATTCCTGTGGAGTTCCAGTTTTATCTAGCTCTGCCACTTGTCGCAGGGCTGCTGGCGACACCGTTGCCAATCTGGTTGAGGCTTAGCGTTTGGGGCGCCTTGGTGGCGCTGACGCTGTGGTATTACCCGCCTGACTTAGCGCCGCTGAACAGTCCACTGCTGGGGTATTACCTGCCAGTGTTCCTCATCGGTAGCTTGGCTGCCTGGGCGCAGGGGTTATCTCTAGCGGCGCGCGTGAGACACCGTGTGTCGATGTTCGACTTGATCGTGTTCCTTGCTTTGATTCTGAGCACGCCTGCAGTGTGGTCAGTCTTATTGCAGGTGAGCACGCCGCCGGACTTCCTGCACCGAGCCACCGTTGCGTGGGGTGCCGGTTGGGCCGCGGTGGTTGTCGGACTCGTGTGGGGACATCTGCCTCTGTGCGCGCAAATACTGAGTGGCGCACCATTGAGGCTTTGCGGGCGCTGGAGCTTTGGGTTGTACCTGCTGCATATTCCCGCGCTGGCTGTTGCCAAGCGTGTGCCAATGGCTGCACCGTTACAAGGTTTGCTCGGCTTGGCTATAGCAATCTGTTTGGCCAATCTTGCCTACCGTCTGATCGAGGCGCCAGCCTTGAGATGCTCGGCGCGCTGGCGCTAGTGCAATCCCGGTCAGCCTGCCAGGGATTGCGCTTGCTTAAGCCGGTCAGCGGCTCGGTGCGCACGAGCTGGAAGTGCTTCAATGTATTGATCGACCCGGCCACGCGCTGTTGAGTCCAGTGCCTGTCTGAACCTGCTGGCGGACGCGACCATAGGCAGGCTCAGTTGCTCACAGATCTGTGCGATCGTGACGTCGGGCGTCGAGCGCAAGGACGCTTGCGTACAGATGGCCCATTGTTCAGCAGCCAAATTGGTGCTCAGCCAGTCGAGGGTTTCGGCCGCGCGGTCCAGCGCCAGGGTCAAGAAATCGTCTAGATCCGCCGGGCGTTCGGCGCTGATGCCGTGTGCAGCGAACATAGAGCGCCACATCTTGCGATTCGAATGAAACACGTTGACAGGGTCACGCGCTGTCCATATGAAGCGTGCGCTCGGAAAGCGCTTCAGCAATGCCTGCAGCCGAAATGTATGGTTGGGCGATTTGAGCAACAGGGGCTGCCGTCCGGGCGAGCTTTGCACCACGCCTCGAAGAAACTGTTCCCATCTCGGCATCCAGTCTGAGTTCTCAAGCCAGTAAGACTGATCCAAGGTGTGTGCCAGCTCGCTAACTCGATGTGGCATCAGGAAGGCGCGATAGGCCGAGGCAATGCCGAGGCTGAGCATTGCAAACTCGTCCTCCTGCGGGGACTCCGCGCTGATGGTCAGACCGTCCATTGGCCGCGCAACCGACATGGCCGTGCTAGGTGATCTACTTAGTCGGAAAGCGGGGGCATTCATGCATTGCCATGTCTGTGGTGTCACCGCGCCGGTGGCCGCTGCCAACAGTTCGTGCAATACGGTCGTGCCGCTGCGCCATGGGCCGACGATAAATGTGGGGTCTGCCAGTGTGGACTGTGTGCCCGGCGAGTCATTCAGCAACTCACTCTGCCGAGCATTCACGCCGCCCCAATATGCGCGCCATCGTTGCACTGCACGCCAATGCCAACTCCGCTCGCTCCAACTTGGGTCAGTTTCTAACCAGCGTAGCAGCCCAGGCGTGAGGGCAAGGTTGATGCTGGACGACGTGCTCATTGCATGCCCAATTTCTGGCGCCGGACTTCTGCAGCGGCTAATTGACTTCGGAGCTGCGCAAGCAGCCGATCGCGTAGGGCGGGTTGGCTCTCGGCGATGTTGTTGCTCTCTTGCGGATCGGACCTGAGATCAAAGAGTTCGGTCTGACCGACAGGAACGTGCAACACGAGCTTGTATTGTTCCTGGATGATTGCGAAGTGTCCTTGCCTCAACGGATGGAACCGGCTTTGCCGCTCGAGCGACATGGCGTAGACGGGCGTGACCGCCGGCGTCGACTGGCCCAACCATTCTCCAGCAAGGGAGCGACCGTCTGCCCATTGCAAGCTGCTCGCACCGACATAAGCCAAGACACTGGGCGCCAAGTCCGCTTGGCTCACAGGCCGATCGATCACCCGGCCGACTCGTTGCCCAGGGAGCCTCACAAGCAAGGGGATTCGGATCAAGGCTTCGTGCAGGGCAGGGCCTGCATGACCCAGAAAGCCCTTCTCGAAAGACTCGCCGTGATCGGCACTGATGATGAGTAGCGTGTGCTCAAGCCGGCCTGATTTTCGGAGTTGATCAAGCATGTCGCCAACCGCGGCATCGACGGCCATGATGCTCTCTTGATAACGCAAGCGGTGCTTATCCACTAGCACCTGCTGTGCTGCCGCGTAGGGGACGTTTTCATCCATGAACTCGCTCCAGCGATCCAACTCCCCGGCAGGCAGCAAGCGGTACTTGGTCTCATGAGGGGGAAGGTAGGGGCTGTGCGGAGGCATCGAGTGCACCCAGATCATTGCCGGCTGCTTGCCGGCATCCAGTGCCGAGTAGTGCCCAATCTGATTGAGCACACGTGTCGAGCTGAACGGATTGCGTTGAGCATGTAGCTGCGAGTCGAAGGCCCCGAGAAAGGAAAGAGCTGAATCCACCAGCAGCGGCAACGAGGTGTCGGGCCAGATCGTCAGACTGGCTCTTAGGCGGTCCCTTAGCAAATCAGACGGCGTGATAGCGTGCCGCATATAGCCTATGTCCGTGCCGTGGTGGCGGGGACTTGCGAGTTGGTTGTCGGTGGTTGTGTAGGTTCTGTAGCCCGCGTTCCGCAGCATTTGGGCCATTGTTTGCGAACGCAGAGGCTTAGCAATCTTGGCACTGATCTGGGTGGCAAAGTGAGTCCAAGGGAGCGCCCCAGTCTCCAACGTCGAGGTGGTTGGCGTCGTGAAGTTGGAACTGGCATACATACGCGTGTAGCACAGCGATTCAGCTGCAAGGGCTCGCAGATGTGGCATCAAGGTCGGTCCGTCGCCACACACTTGAGCATCCTGTGCGGAGAGCGCGTCCAAGGTCACGATGATGACATCGGGGCGGCTGCCGAGCGCAGCCGTGGGATGTGTGCCCGTCGTCGAGTCCAACGCATTTTCGGTACGTGCCAGCCTAGGTGGCGCAACCAGCAGCATGCCGCTTGACAGCAGCACGGCGATAACGAGAGGGAGGCGCAAGCCGTCGAGTTTGCGCACCAGCTCCGACCAGAGCGCGGCGGCGTTCAGGTAACGCCATAGCGCAGCTATCAGTACAACGATCGACAGCATCACCGCATAGCGCGTGGCAGGTGAAATCAAGGCTTGATGGCCGCTGACGAGTTTGACCCATAGCCATGTGGTCCGCGCGAATTGCCAGCAAAAGAGCCAAAGCACGGGTACCAGCATCAATCCCCAAGCCAGTGCCGTGGCGCGAGCAGCACTGACGCGCGTCATGCGACAGAGGTGCCAACCCAGCCAGGCAAGAGTGGCCAAGACCGCTGCCGGCAGGCCGCACAGAAGCAGCAGCAATGCCAGATCACGCGATACTTCGACGGGACTGGAGAACACCAGCAGCGCGTCAACTTGCTGCAATATGCAAAGCGGAAGGCAAAGCAGAGCCAACACTGCCCAGCTAATGATGAATCCTCGTCCAGCGAAGGCCAAGCCCATTCGCTCATGGAGGCGTGCGGCAATGGCGTTCTGCCGCGCGTCCCCGGGGTTCATCGGGCCTTGCGCCCAGTCAGTCTCGACCACGCCCGACGGGCCCATTCCGCTATCCAGCGGCGCAAGAAGAGCCAGGCGCCCACAGCAGCTGCAAAGAGCGGCGCAAGCATCTGGAACAGCATGCCGCCTGCATTGGGGTCTATATAGGCATGGGCCGGTGAGACGAAACAGAACGCGGCCATGAATGCCAGCGCCAGCGCCCTGCACAAGCGCGTATATGTCATGGTTTACTCAGAGTTGGGGGGGGGCTGACGACGCAAGTCAGGAGCCGAAATGTGTATGGCCGAAGCCATATCTAAACCGTCAGCATTCTAGCGGCCCGTTGCAACTGGAGCGATCTCGGCGAGCAGGCGGCGGTAGGTGTCGATGACAAACTGCTCATCGAACTGAAGCTCGACCTTCTTCCGACTATTCGCACCCCATTGCTGCAATTCTGAATCGGGCATTTCCGCCAGCTGCGCGCATTTCTCTGCAAGATCCTGGGCGTCTCGTATTCGTACCAGCAGCCCATTGATGCCATGGTCCACGGCGTCTCGGCAGCCCACCGCCTCGGTGGTGATCAAGGGGCGCCCCATGCTCGCAGCTTCCAACAAGGTGCGAGGCACACCCTCCCGATACGATGGCAGCACGACCACATGCGCTGTGGCGATGAACGGGCGGACATCATCTGTACTGCCAAGGTAACGGAGCAGGCCTTCTGCTTGCCACGCGGCAACCTCCGCGCGAGCTATTGCTGTAGGGTTTTGTGCATCGCAAAAGCCAAGCAGTTCGAGTTCAAATTGCACGCCTCGGGCTTTTAGTATTCGCGCCGCCTCCACCAACTCATAGACGCCCTTGTCGCGCAATAGTCGACCGATGAACAGCATTCGCAAGGCTGGTGACGCATCATTGCGCGGCGGCAGCGCCTGGGGCGGGAAAGCACTGAGGTCTACGCCGGAGCCGGGGATTCGCACGGTTTGGGCCTGATGCACCAAACCGCTATCTACGAATAAGCGCCGATCGTCTTCGTTCTGGAACAGCACGCGAAAAGAGTGTCGCAAGCTGTACTTGTAGAGCAACCTTGCTATTTGCGTTAGCCAAGTTTGTCGGATGAAGGCAGTCCCCAGTCCGGCGATGTTATTGAGTACCGGGATGCCAAGGCTATGGGCCGCCAATGAGCCAAATACATTCGGCTTTATGGTGAAGCCGAGCATTGCGTCGGGGGCCTCGGCGCGCAAGATACGACGGAAGTCGCGGTAAAGGCGCCAGTCCTGCCAGGGATTGGTGCCGCCGGCGGCAATGGGGATGTCCACAAAGCGGCATCCCAGCGCTTCGATGCGCACTACGTGCTCGTCGCGCGGGGCGAGCGCCACGACTTCCCAGCCGTCTTGCTGCAGACCCCGAATCAGCCCCCGCCTGAAATTCGCGACATTCCACGCTGCGTTGATGGCCAAGACAACCTTGCGGCTCATGCGGCAGCGCCTTGCAGCCAGTTCTGGAACATCAGAATGCTCCACAACTGGTGACCTCGATTTTCTCTCCCAGAGAGATGCGCCGCCCACGCTCGACTAACCGCTTCGACGTCGAAATAACCCTCCGAACGCAATCGCCGCGGATCAATGAGATCGTGGGCCCAGTCGCGCAACGGCCCGCGCAACCAGGCATCGAGAGGGACAGCGAAACCTTGTTTTGGACGCTCAATCAGCGACTTAGGTACGTAACGATAAAGCAGTTGCCGCAACACCCACTTGCTGGTACCTCCGCGCAGCTTCTGATGCAACGGCAGATGCCAAGCAAACTCCACCAGCCGGTGGTCGAGAAGCGGCGCGCGCGTCTCCAGACTCACGGCCATGGCCGCGCGATCGACCTTCACCAAAATGTCATCCGGTAAATATCCAAGCTGATCAAGCAGCATCATGGCATTGGCTGGCGCGGTCCAGTCCGCCGTTTCCGCCGCATGCTGCCAAGTCGACCCAGGCTCATGACTTCCGAGCACCACAGCGCCTGGCGACTGCCAGTGTGAACAAAGAGCTTGGTAGAGCGCGGCAGCGTCGCTGCATGGCAGCACCTGGCTTGCAAGCTTGTGCAGTTTTGCGCCGACGTCGCGATGCCGGAGCGCAACGGGCCGGCTGAATTGCAGCCACGAGGCGATGCGATCCCAACTCTGCGCTGGGCGCGCCAAGAGGGCGCCGGCACCGGCACGCCGCAGACCCATCGGTATTCGCGCAAGGCGCGGCCAGAGTCCTTGTGCCATCGCATGCCGGTTATAGCCTGCAAAAAGTTCATCGCCTGCGTCCCCTGAGAGCGCCACAGTGACATGCTGGCGAGCCATTTGCGCCACAAGAAAGGTCGGAATTTGCGAAGAGTCTGCGAATGGTTCGTCATACGTGGTGGCCAGCTTTGGAACCGTCGCAAGTGCCGCTGCACCCGTGAGCACCAACTCCGTATGCTGAGTCCCCAGGTGCTGCGCGACAGCGCGTGCATGCTCGGCTTCGTTGGTGGCCCCGGCCTCAAAACCTATGCAGAAGGTGCGCACCGGCTGCCGACTGGCTCGCGTCATCATCGCGACAACAGTAGAGGAATCCACACCGCCGGAGAGGAATGCGCCAACCGGCACATCCGCCAGCATTTGGCCACGTACGCTCTGCAACAGCAGGCGCTCAAGCTCGTCAACTGCTTGCGTGTCATCCAGGACGTGCGGCGAGTCCTGCCCTTGACTTGCAAGCTTCGTCAGGTCCCAGTAGTGGCCGCCACGCGGTTCTGCGCCATGGCGTAACTCTAGCCAATTGGCAGGCGCTAGTTTCTGAATTGAGCGGTAGATACTGTATGGAGCTGGGATGCAGTTATATCGCAGCAGCAGGGCAAGTGCGTTGCGGTCTATGTCTCGCTGACATTGCGGATGGGCCCGCAGCGCCCGAAGCTCCGAGGCAAAGGCCAGGCTGCCGTCACGTAGCCGCCCCCAATACAGGGGCTTTTCTCCAAGGCGGTCACGCACCAAGGTCAGCACTTGGTCGTGTCGGTCCCAGACAGCGATAGCAAACATGCCTACAAGTTTGGGCAGGCTGGCAATGACGCCGTACCGGCTGAACAGGGCAAGCAGAGTCTCGGTATCGGAGTGCCCTCGCCAGGGGTGCTCGCCGAGTTCAGCACGCAGTTCCAGATGGTTGTAGATTTCGCCGTTGAATACGAGCTGAAAACGCGTGCAAGCAGAAGCCATCGGTTGATGGCCCTGCTGCGACAAGTCTACGATGGCGAGTCGCCTATGGCCGAGCCCGATGCCCGCCGCTGTATCCGTCCATAACCCCGCATCATCGGGGCCTCGATGGGCAACGGAGTCGCGCATAGCCAGGAGTGCTGACTCGGTCAGCGATTTGCCTGCGTGTGGGGCGGCCAGGACCCCTACTATTCCACACATCAGTGGTTCTTTTCCTGCTAACGAGAAGGGGTCGCGATGCTAACCGATCGCGCGACGATGAGTTCCAAGATTCAGAGTCCGGAGCTTTCTGGCGTTGCGCGTAGCGGCGGGCTGGCTGGGCCGAAGGCCTGACCCACAGTTGGGCTGATTGACATCAGCGTATTCGAAATGGCCCCGGTCTCCGGGCTGACGATGTTGTAAATACCTGCGATGTCTGCGGCAGAGCCGTCCACCACAATCCGCGCAGCAGCGCGTTTGAGGCCGCTGAAGTCGCCGACCAGTTCGCTCACTGGCAGCACCAGCATCGTGCCGGCCTTAAGCATCCCGCTGCGGTGCAACTGTGCGACGCTGTTGCCGGGCTCAGGGAGGATGTCAACCTTGTAGGCTGCATCAAAGTAGCCTCGATTAACTAGCACGAAGCGACTGATATAGCCGGGCGCAGCGCTAAACCAGGGCAGCGTCAGCACAGTCTGCGGGGTCGCAGATGTTGGTGCACGTGCCAGCGCCGTGTTGCTAATGGCGCCAGTGGTGTCGTTTTGAATCTGGTACATGCCTTCGATATCCATCGGGCTGGCCGCAACGTCAAAGGCTAGGGCGCCACGAGTGGCGCCACTGAATCTGCTCACGATGGCGCCAGCAGGCAGGATCAGCTGGCTGTGAGCGGGAATCGTGCCACCGTAACTGATCATGCTCGCAGCGTTGCCTGGTTCGGTGAATATGCTGATGCCAAATTTGGCTGGGGCCCACTTCCTGTTGGTGAGTACGAATCGGCTTGAGTACCCGGGCGCCGTGCTGAACCAAGGCGCGATAAGGCGCGTAGTGTCACCGTCGGCCTGCGGCGTGAGCATCTCCATACTGCTCGCCGTGCCGGTAGACATGTTGACGACTTTGTACACGCCTTTCACATTGCCTTCGGAGCCATTTACTTTGAACATGGCGGCTGACTCCTTGGAGCCGCCAAGGGACACCAGGTCGGCGGCGTTAATGAGCACCTGCGCATTCGCCGGTACGACGAAGTCGCGCCTGTCTGTATGCATGGCTTGGGTGCCACTTGGCGGTAGTGCCGTCATGGTCACCGCAGCGTCAGAGCTGCCGATGTTGGAAAAGATGAACTCGCTGCGGTAACCCTGGGCAAGGGTGAACCAGGGGGACTGCAGTTCGCTAGAGCCGGTATGAAAATCTTTGGAAAGCTGTAAGGACGAGTTAGCAATTGCGCCAGTATTGGGTTGGACAAGGTTGTAGATGCCGGCAAGTTGCGCGGCCGCGCCGTCGACCTTGAACACGGCGCTTGCGCGAGGTTGCGTAGACAGTGTCTGGACCAGTGCCGCGACATCGATTACTTGCTGGCTCATCGCAGCAATGGTGCCGGCGCTTACAGACTCGCTGAGAGTCGCGAAATTGCCGACCTCAGTCTTGACTTCTATTTTGTAGTTGGCCGCACTACTGCCAGTGTTGACCAGGGCAAAACGCGAGATGTACCCCGGTACTTTGGTGAACCAAGGCATTTGCAGCACGGCTGTATGGACTGCTTCAGGTTCAGGCTGAAGCCACCTCTTTATGCCGTCTTCGTACGCAAGCTTGAAGCTTCCGTAATACGACTGACCTGAGGTTGATGCACATGACCCTGAATTAGAACTGCCGTGCAACGTTCCAATCAAGAATTGTTGACCATCCTTTGTCAGCCACAGGCCGGAACCGCTGCTTCCACCTTCAGTGGTGCCACTGCTCCATCGGACACCCCAATGATTCGCGGTAGCGCTGCTACTACTGTTGCACGTAAAGCTTCCATCGCCGTTGTTCGAGCAGCTGTTGTAGCTGGTGACGGCGCCAAAGCTGATCTTTTGCAGGTCACCCTTTGGATGGTGGATGCCGGTCGCGGAATCGCTGTACGTTGGTGTCAGTGCCCACGAACCCGCCATCCAGGCGCCGCTCGGAGCATCGTCGCGTAGCAGCAGCAAGGTGGCGTCAGGGATGCTGTTGGTATATAGCAGGGTCGCGCCGCGCCAGCGATGGACATAGTTGATATTGAGTGACGCGCTGCCGCAGCTGGACGATCGGTAGAACCAGTAAGTTTCCAGTGTCGACGCCGAAGCCTGGCTTGAAATGCAGTGATGGGCCGTAAGAAAATATGGCGTATAGCTACCGTCCATTCTCCCATCGCTCATCAGCGTGCCAGTGCATACGTAGGTGGCACCATCGTCCACATAGCTCATCTTGGCCACCGCACTTGCGGTATCTCCCCAGGTTTCTGCGTGACAAACAGCGTCGAGGTTACATGGCGCCGCATCCCCCACGCTGGCGACGCGCGCCTCAAGGGGCGCGACTTGGCTGCTGGCCAGCGAGTAGAGATGCGAGATCTTGGGGATGCTAATAACCACTTCATCTGGCGAACTGCCAGCAGGCAGTTCCAGCTCTAGCTCAAGCTCTTCGCCGATTACGGTAGGGGACCAGTACGTTGATCCGCGCTTGTCGCCCTGATCGCTGAAGCCGTTGCCGGCGATGATGCCCAGGGCCTCGCCCGCTGTGAGTTCGGCCGTGCTTGTCGAATTAGGCGCGTGGAAGCGAATCTTGGATTCGGCCGGCATCGTTTCGATCAACAAGCCAATCCGGATTCCGCTCGCGCCTTGCGAGGCGATGCGCAGGGCTGCCACTTGGCTGCCACTAGCAGTTGGGCGCCACTGCAATGCAGCGGCAGTGCCCGTCGGCGTCTGCAGGTCTGCTAATTCTCGCGCTATTCCGATCTGCTTCGGAACGCCTGTGCGCGGGGGTGGCGCCGCCAGCAGTTTTGAGCGGTCGGCTGGCAACTTCGGGAGGTCGAAGCGGCGGATCGGGATGTTGAGTGGACTGTGCGGTCGAGCTACTTTGTCATCTGCGCGCGACGGTACCGCTTTGCCCGAGATGTGGATATCGGTGGTGCGCGACGCGGCTGCCTGCGACACGCCTAACGCGAGCAGCAGCAGCCCTACAGCCAATGGCGGGCCGAGATACTTCAAGTACATGTGGGGTTCCCTCCCTGGGGATTTTGTGGTCGCGAATATTAGTCGCGCCGCCGCCCAGTCTGGACGCAGATGCAGCCCCCTTTAGAGGGAGGGGCGCTGCGCTAATTCGCGCAGCAGCTTCGCCAGACGTACCCCTACAGCTTCTACGCTGAAGATTGCTTCCACTTGGGCGCGGCCGTGTGTACCCATGGTGAGACTCTTCTCAGAGTCCTCGATCAGCTGCGTAAGTGCGCACACCCATTCCTCTTCGGTACTGGCAAGCAGGCCGTTGATTTGGTCTTGCACGACGTCACAGTTCATGCCTACAGGCGAGGCGATGACAGGCAATCCGCAGGCCATGTACTGGATCAATTTGAAGCTGCATTTGCCTTGCTCCCAAGGTGTGTCGGCTAAGGGCATGACACCGATGTCGCAATCGGCGAGTTCGCGAGCCTCGCTAGCTTCAGACCAGGCAATGCTTTTGCCAACCACTCCCGGCCATGTGGGGGCTTGCGCGCCAATCACATGCAGGCGCAACGCAAATCGCTGCGCGACGCGCTGCAAGGCGGGGCGCAGAGCATCAAGATAATGAACGGTGGCTGGGGAGCCGATCCAGACGACCACAATGAAGGGTCTACTCCGGTGCAAGCGCGCTGCCATGTCAGGAGCCGGATAGCGCGATAAAGGCACAGTGCTCGGCAGTTGCTCAATCCATTGGGCACCGGCGGCCTGGGCACGGCCGGCCAAATAACTATTTCCAACTGTCACCAGCTGCGCTCGACGCATGAGGCGATCGATCTTTTCGCCGAGCACCTTGCGTACCAGCGTCGACTTGGCTAGATCGTAGTTGTGGAAGATCGCGTCGTCCAAATCGAGCACAAGTCTGCTGCGACCTAAAAGCTGGGCTTCGAAACCGTATGGCAGCATTGGCATCAATTCTTTCTCTACCCACACCACGTCATATTGATGCAGGCGTAGGCACTGATGCAGGCGACGCCAGTAGGAGTTCAGGACCTCGGGCCAAGCGCGTCGGCCTTTGTAAAGCTCGTTCACATAGCCGTTGCTCAGCAGCGGCATAACGTCTACTCGCAATCCGGCATCGTGCAGAAGCGGCAGAAATTGCAACGCGCGCACACGTGACGACGCGCCGTTGCTGTCGTATCTTGTGAGCATGGCGACGCGCTGTGGCCGGTCTGGGGGCATGCGCTGCATCATTGCCTTGGCAGACCTGATCTGTCCATCCATAGCAAATGATAGGCCTCTCTCAGGTGCACAATTTCGTCGAAACGGCGCGCAGCCAGCAGCATGAAAAGTCGGGCCATTGGCTCGATGCACCACGTAACGAGCAATATCAGCGCGTTGCTGGCTGGGCCGGCGTGCTTGCTGAAATAGGACAGTCGGCTGCGTAGGGAATAGAACAGGCGACGACCTCGTACTTGATCTGAGGTCCCCCCGCCTTTGTGAAAGGCTTTGGCATCGCTCAGATATAGGCTGGTCCAGCCGCGCTGGCGGGCTCGGTACGCGAGGTCGACTTCCTCGAAATACACAAAAAAGCGCTCATCGAAGCCTTGCAGCTGTCGGAACAGCGGGCCACGAATCAGGAAAAATGCCCCGATAACTTGGTCTACATAGCGGCTTGCCCGATGGTCCCATTCCTTCATCGCATGGCCGGTCTTGGGCAGCAGGCGGTCGAACGCCAGCGCCTGCGCAAGAAATTGAAACGCGGTAGGGAATCTGGCGCAGGACCTTGCGATCTGTCCCTGGTCGTCAACTAGTTGAATGCCGACAATGCCAACGTCCTGATTTCCAGGATTTGCCAGCCCGCGTAGCGGTTGCATCAGCGAATCTGCGTAGAGCAAGGTGTCTGGGTTTAAGAAGAGTAGAAGATCGCTTTCCGCGGCGGCTTGAGCCCCCTGATTGCAAGCTGCGGCAAATCCGCGGTTGTCGGTATTTCTAAGGACCTTGAGAGCAAAGGGGCCCGCATCAAGCCCTTGGTCTGACCCATCGCTGGAGCCGTTGTCGACCACCACGATTTGCCTCAGCTCGCCCCACTCGCCGACGCGCTCGGCTGCGCAAGGAATCGAGCCCAAACAAGCGCGCAGCTGGTCTTTCGAGTTCCAGTTGACGATGATGATCGAAAGGGTCTGGCGCACGAAGATCAATATGAAACTGAGGTGGCGGGCTGAGCAATCGACGAGTCAGTTGGCTGGCGTCGGAAGCACGGAAAAACCAATGCAGCGAAGGTGATCCAGGTGGTCAACAAGCTGAAATACTGGTCCTGAAAGAACTGCATCAACAATGGGTACATGCCGAGTGATGCCAAGATGATCAGGCGCGGATTCTGTGCACGCTTTGCTGTTCGGTACAGGTTGCTGTGCAACCAGCCAAATAGCAGAAAGGTAACCGCCACGCCGACCCAGCCGAAATCGAGAAAATAGGGCAGGAATACGGTGTATACATTGGTAGGTTCAGGAATGTAGACGTATGGCTTCACGAGCGGCGGTACTTGCACATCCGCTCCGAGTGCGGCCAGAACAGCCAGTGGCGAGCGAAAGATGTTGGCGCCCCAGTCGAGCAGCGGCGCATGCGCGAGCGTGATGTCAAATGCTGCCAAACTGCCAAGCAGATACAGTGATAACGCGTCCAGGGCAGCAAGCGCCTCGGTATTCACAATGTCGACGCCAATCTTGTTGGCAAGTGAACCGAGTCCGAAGAACGCTGCTGCAAATGCTGCAAGTCCGGCGCAGGCAACTTGCCCGGGCCGCGCGCGTGCCTGCAGTAACGCTACAAAGGCGAGCGCGATGACCAGCAAGAAGACATAGGTTCGTCCGGTCGCCATCACTGCGTAGGCCAGAGCTAAGAGGAGGGCAATCCAGCCGCGTGTCTCAAAAAGCTTGCGTCGGCTTGCGGCTAGTTCGACCAATGCCGACGCGAACGATATGGGGATTAGGTAAGCCAACAAGCCGAAGGTCTGCGCGTCGTCGAGTTCTCCCGTCAGGGCGATGCGGAGGTTGATGTACGTGGATTCGGTGTAGTCCGCGCTGTCGGCGAGAGCCTGTGCCTTGAGTAGAAACAATGGCAAGCCAAGTAGGGCTGCCCAGAAGAGTACCGACCGCAACCAAGTCGTGCGCCATTGCGGTGTTGCGGGCGATTGCTGTGGTTCCAGGGCTTTGGCAATCATGCTGCCTAAAGCAAAGGAGGCCACGGCGAGGCTCACCAACAGCATGGTATTGGTCGACAGCATGCGCAGCGAGTGCGGCATCAGGAGGTACGAGCCGCACACAATCGTCCATACCAGGGCGACAAGCGGTGCAGGGTGCAGCCAGTCGCCAAGCAGGTGCGCACTGCCTAGGAAAAGGGCTAGCAAGCACAGTACGAGCAACCATTGGCAGGCGAGGTCTAATGCCATCATGGGGGGCCAGATCGGAGGCGTCGACTAAGCAGGAACAAGCCGAGCGTGTCGAACGCGACGCGAGTCACCCACGCCAAAGCCGCGCCCGTGACCCCGCGAGCTTGCAGCAAGCTATACAACAATGCGATGTAGAACGGCAGCTCAGCGAGATGCAGGAATGCGGTTTGGCGGAAGCGGCCATGCGCGTGCATCAACGAATAGTACATAGCGCCGATGGCATTGATCCATACGCCCAGGCACAGCCAACGGCCAATTGCGATCGATTCTGGCGGCAGGGACTGACCTATCCAGCGCTGCAACACCTGTGGGGTCAGCGCGGCGGCGACGAGCGTCACTATTCCCATCCCTAATGCGACGCGTAGCAGCCAAACATGGAAGAGCTCATATGCCTGACTGGCGTCTACTTGGCGTGCGGAAGCAATGGCAGGGAACGCGACCGTGGTGACGGCCGACACGAGGACGAGCAACTGTGTGACGAGGTCAAAGGGAATGGCGTAGGCGGTTACAGCTGCGGTGGAAATCACTGAAGCGATGGCAAAGCGGTCTAGCTGCACCAGCATGGGGCTGACTATCGCGCTTAAGGATAGCCAACCGCCTGCAGCCAACAATGCTCTGCTCGCCCCTGGCGTCCCCGCACTGAATTGCGGTGGACGGGGTGGGATATGGTGGTGGGCCAAGGCACGAAAAGCCAGCAGTGCGCCGACACGAGTCACCAGAAGAGAGCCTGTAAGCCAGCGGATGTCAGTGCTGGCTTGCGCGACCAGCCAGGGGGCGACAAAGTTGGCACACCCCATCGTCATCCGTACCGCACTTATGCCGCGGAACTGCTGCAAGCCTTCGCAAGCGCCGCGGTAGGTTGCGTTCAGCGCCTGCACAGGGACACATAGTGCTAGCAGCAGCAGCGTGCCACGACTCTGCGCGGTGGTGGTTGATTCAAGATGAAGGGCGCTTTGAAGATCCAGTAGCCCAATACTCAGCACTAGCAATGCGCCGAGCGCGCCACTGGCCGCTGTCACTCGCACTGCACTTAGCACTGTCGGTTCAATGTCTGACGTTTTAGCTGCGCCGATTGACTCTGCAAGAGTGCGTGTGATTGCGCGGCCTATGCCAAGATCGAAAAGGCCAGACAGTGCGGTCAGCGCCCATACCATCGATAGCAGACCGAATGACTCTTTGCCCAATGACGCCAAGAGGGGCGGAATACACAGCAGGGCGGCGATAAGTGGCGCGCCTAGCCCCGCCAAATTCCAGGCGATGCTGGGGAACCTCATGTTAACGGTGATGTACGGCTATGTGTGGAGCACATGGGCAATGGGGGTGAGGGGCGGCTCTGGGCAATTGGTGCAACGGCAAGATCCTAGGACCTTGCTTCATTGGGTTGCGGCACGAGTCGCCAAGCTAGGGCGCGCCGAGCGTGCTCGGTGGGCAGCGGTGCGATTGTAGGTGGCTCCGGTGGCCTTTGCGGCTGCGCTCGTTGGCGACCGCTAGAATCGCGCCCTGTTTGAGCTTGCCTCATGCCGAGTAGCTGCGTCCCGCGGTGCCGGCAGCTACTTCAAGCCCCAGTGCCAATGACTTCAATCTGCCTAAGTTCTGCGTTTCGTTTCGGTCCATGGTGTCGAGCAGCTGCGATCCTGTTCCTGGGCTTGGCGGGCAGTTTCACGGTTCGATCGCAGGCTATTCAGGGCATTTCGAATGACCAACTGCCTGGCGGTAGCGGGCCAGTCAAGCTCAGTCAACCTGCTGTTGCCAAAGGCAATTCGCAGTCAGATCGGTCCGACAGGGATAGCCGTGGCCGCGCCGATCGCCGGGTTTCAGATCGTCAGTTGGAGCAGACTCGTGGCAACTATCGCCCTAGTGAGTTTGAGTTGTTCGTTCGGCAATTGGCTGGCATCACTCGAGCGCAGGGGGAGCGATTGGACGAGGACGGTGCAGAAACGTTGCGCCGTTTCGGTACAGAGTTGCTGAGTGGCTCTCAGGCATCCGACCAGGATCTTGCTCTGGAGGCGCCCAATCTCGTTCCTGATGACTATGTGATCGGCCCCGGCGACGAAGTCATTGTCAACCTGTGGGGCTCGGTGGAAGCGAATTTGCGCCTCGAGGTTGATCGAGGTGGGCGCATCGCATTGCCGCGCGTCGGCACTGTTTCGCTTACGGGCGTGCGATACGCCGATCTTCGCGCTGTGATTGCTCAACGTGTAGCGGCGCAATTTCGGAATTTCGACGTGGCTGTTTCGCTCGGACAGGTGCGGGCCGTGCGCGTGTATGTGACGGGCTTTGTGCAGCGCCCGGGCGGCATTTCAGTTAGTGGCCTCTCAACGGTGTTGCGAGCGTTGTTAGCAGCTGGTGGTCCTACCGCAGTTGGCACGCTGCGAAATATTCAGCTCAAGCGTGCTGGCGCCGCGATGGCTCAGTTGGACCTTTACGACTTGCTGCTTCGCGGTGACCGCAACGCTGACCGCGTCCTCCGCAACGACGATGTGATTCATGTGGGTCCTGTGGGGCCGCAGGTTGGCGTCATTGGTAGCGTCAATAAGCCTGCGGTCTTCGAATTGCGTTCAGGCGAAACCGTGGCCGATGTACTGGCTATGGCGGGAGGGTTGTCGGCCGTCGCGAATCGAAGCAGCGCTGTGGTCCACCGGTTGGACGAGCGCAATGGTCAAGCAGTGCGAGATGTCGATCTGGTAAATGGCCTCGCGCAGAGTTTATCCAACGGAGATGTGCTGCGTGTGTTGAGCGTGGCTGATGTTGCCCGACCGGCGTTGCGACAAAATAAACGGGTGCGAGTGGAAGGCGAGGTTCAGCGCCCGGGGGACTATCTGTTGCCGCCAAACAGTTCCCTCCGCGACGCGGTGGCCGCTGCGGGAGGCACTACTAGAGAGGCCTATCTGTTCGCGACAGAGTTCACGCGTGAGGCGGTGAGACTCGCCCAAATTGAGAATTACGAGCGAGCTTTGCGCGACCTCGAGACCGAGTACACACGGGCAGCCGTTACGCGCAAGGAGAAGGTTGCGCCGCCTGCTGACGATGTGGTGGCGCGTAATTTGGGGCAGCTGAAATTGATCGAGCGACTTCGCTCCGCTCAGCCGTCTGGCCGTGTGGTTCTTCCGCTTATCCAGGGCGATCAGCAGTTGCCCGAGTTGGCTGTGGAAGATGGTGATCGCATCTATGTGCCAGCCAAGCCCTCGACTGTGAACGTGTACGGCAGCGTCTTTAACGCAGGCAGCTATGTGTTTGCGGCGGGACGTTCGCTTGACCAGTACTTGGGCATGGCGGGCGGAGCCAAGCGTAGCGGTGACAAGGGAAGCATGTTTGTCATTCGAGCCAACGGCAGTGTGGTCAGCAATCTCTCGAACAGGGGATGGAACATGGGTGGCGGCGCCGTGGAGGCACTGCAAGCTTTGCCTGGGGACACGGTGTTTGTGCCTGAAGACATGTTCCACAGTAGTGCCACGGCTGAGCTCAAGGACTGGGCCAACATTCTTTATCAATTCGGCTTGGGCGCATTGGCACTCAAGAATTTGAAGTGAGTCTCGACGTGACTGAAACAGTGAAAGCGCAGCCTGAGTTGGCGGTCGACGGCCTTCCGCAGAAGGCAACTTCGCTGGATTTGCTGCTTACGCTTGCGGCGCAAGCTCGCGTGATTGTGGCCGCGTCGCTGTTGGTGGGCGTGCTGGCGCTTGGCGGGACATATTTGGTGAAGCCTACCTTCATGGCTGTGACTGTGCTGCTACCCCCTCAGCAGCAGCAATCGATGGCCGCTTCGGCTTTGTCGTCGCTTGGGGCACTTGCAGGCTTGGCCGGCAATGCCGCAGGTATCAAGAGTCCGTTGGATCAGTATGTTGCAATGATCCTGAGCGTGAGGGTCTCTGACCGAGTCATTGAGCGGTTCGGATTGGATGCGGTATACGACAAGGACTATCGCTCAGAAACACGGCGCGAACTGGCGAAGAATGTGCGAGTCGGTGCAGGAAAACGCGACGGTTTGATCACCATCGAGGTGGATGATGAAGACCCTAGGCGTGCGTCTGACATGGCTGCTGCCTATGTTGATGAATTCCGCAAACTCACCTCGGAAATTGCGATCACGGAGGCTCAGCAACGCAAGGTGTTTTTTGAGGCACACCTCCAGGAGACAAGGAAGAGTCTGGCAGCAGCACAGGCTGAACTCCAGGGGGCGGGTATCAACACAGCCGCGCTCAAGGCGGAGCCCAAGGCGGCGGCCGAAGGCTATGCGAAGCTGCGAGCGGAATACACGAATGCCCAGGTGCGTTTGCAGGCGCTGCTGAGCAACTTTACCGCACAGGCGCCAGAGGTGCAGCAGCAGCAGGGGGCGCTTGCCGCCCTGAAGGCGCAGGTCGAATCCATCGAGCGTTCTGGCGCATATGGGGAACCTGGCGCGAGCTACATCAGCAAGTACCGCGAGTTCAAGTACCAGGAGATGCTGTTCGAGCTATTTTCCAAACAGTACGAACTGGCGCGCGTCGATGAGAGCCGTGAGGGCGGGTTGGTTCAAGTCGTTGACGCGGCACAGGTGCCCGACAAGAAGATTCGACCCAAGCGCGCGGTGATTGCCTTGAGTACCACGTTGGCAACTGGCGTACTGATGAGCCTCTTCACTTTGCTCCGTGTGCGCTGGCGCTCCCACAGCACGCCAGAGTCAAGGGCCAAGTTAGCGAAGCTGTGGCCAATCCTCCTTGGGCGAGCTTGACTTGCGCTTGGCGCTGACGCGGCTGCCCCCATGTTTTCTACATTTGCCCTGAGCTTCGCGGTCGCGGTGGTGCTGACCCTGCTGATCGTGCGCTCCTCGCGCCTGCATGCGCGGCTCTCGGCGGACCACGATTTCTCTGGTCCGCAGAAGTTCCATGCGCGGCCGGTGCCGCGTGTGGGCGGTATCGGCATCTTTGTCGGGTTCACGGCAGGCGCACTGCTCTGGGCCTACAAATCGGCCGAGGTGCGCGAGCCCACGCTGGCGCTGCTGGTCTGCGCCTTGCCTGCTTTCTGCGCGGGCTTGCTGGAGGACTTCACCAAGCGGATCAGCCCCGCCTGGCGCATGCTGGCGCTGGTGTTGGCGGCCTTCCTGGGGGCCTGGTTGCTGAATGCGCGCATCGGCTACACCTCCATCCCCGGCGTGGATGCCATCGCCGCGACCTCAGTCGGCGCGATCGTGCTGGCGGTGTTCGTGGTCTCGGGCGTGGCCAACTCGATCAACATCATCGACGGCTTCAATGGCCTGGCCTCGATGTGCAGCGTCATCATGCTGACCGGCGTGGCGGCGGTGGCCTTCACCGTTGGTGACCCATGGATTGCCATCAGCGCCCTGCTGGCGGTGGCCGCGACGCTGGGCTTCTTTGTCTGGAACTACCCGATGGGCCTGGTGTTCCTGGGCGACGGCGGGGCCTACTTCCTGGGCTTTGTATTGGCCGAGTTGAGCATCCTGCTGATCGCGCGCAATCCGGATGTCTCGCCACTCTTCCCCTTGCTGCTGTGTGCCTATCCGGTGGTGGAGACGGTGTTCTCGATGTATCGGCGCAAGGTCGTGCGCGGCCGGCCGATGGGCATGCCTGACGGCGTGCACCTGCACAGCCTGATCTATCGCCGCCTGATGCGCTGGGCCATCGGCAGCCGCGACGCCAAGGTGCTGACGCGTCGCAACTCGCTCACCGCGCCCTATCTATGGGTGGTGTGTTCCTTCTCCACCATCCCGGCGGTGATCTGGTGGGATGACACCGGCGCGCTGGCGATTGCGCTGCTGCTGTTCGCGCTGGCCTATGTGAGCACCTATTGGCGCATCGTGCGTTTCCGCACGCCGCGCTGGCTCGTCTTCAAGCGCTGAATTCAGTGAAAACCCGAGGTATCGCGCTCTCAGGCGATAATCGAGGTCATGACCGACATTAAAGAGAACGAAGTCGCTGCCGATCCGACGCCTGCGCGCTTCGATACGCTGCCCTTGGACGCCAAGCTCTTGCGAGCCGTGGACGATTCCGGCTACACCAGCATGACGCCCATCCAGGCCAAGGCCATCCCCATCGTGCTGGCGGGCCAGGATGTGATGGGCGCGGCCCAGACCGGCACCGGCAAGACGGCAGCGTTCTCCATCCCCCTGCTGCAGCGCATGCTCAAGCATGAGAACAGCAGTGCCTCGCCGGCCCGCCACCCGGTGCGCGCGCTGGTGCTGGCACCCACGCGGGAGCTGGCCGATCAGGTGGCCAACAACGTCAAGGCCTATTCCAAGCACACCAATCTGCGCGTGGCCTGCGTGTTCGGCGGCATCGACATGAAGCCGCAGACGCTGCAGCTGAAGGCCGGCGTCGAGGTGCTGATCGCCACGCCGGGCCGTCTGCTGGACCATATCGAGGCCAAGAATGCGGTGCTGAACCAGGTCGAGTACGTGGTGCTGGACGAGGCCGACCGCATGCTGGACATCGGTTTCCTGCCCGACCTGCAGCGCATCCTCAGCTACTTGCCCAAGACGCGCCAGACCCTGCTGTTCTCGGCCACCTTCTCGCCCGAGATCAAGCGCCTGGCCGAAAGCTATCTGCAGAACCCGCAGTTGGTGGAAGTGGCGCGCCCGAACGCCACCGCCACCAATGTGGAGCAACTGTTCTACAGCGTCACCGATGACGAGAAGCGCCCGGCGGTGCTGAAGGTGCTGCGCGAGCGCAGCATCAAGCAGGCCATCGTGTTCGTGAACTCCAAGCTGGGCTGTGCCCGCCTGGCGCGTTCTTTCGAACGCGACGGTCTGCGCACCAATGCCCTGCATGGCGACAAGTCGCAGGACGAGCGCCTGAAGGCGCTGGAAGCCTTCAAACGCGGCGAGGTCGATGTGCTGGTGTGCACCGATGTGGCTGCACGCGGCCTCGACATCGCCGATCTGCCCGCCGTCTTCAACTTCGACGTGCCCTTCAATGCCGAAGACTATGTGCACCGCATCGGCCGCACCGGCCGCGCTGGCGCATCGGGTGTTGCGGTGACCCTGGTGGGAAAATCGGATGCGCGTCTGATTGCCGACATCGAGAAGCTGATCAAGAAGAAGATCGACCTGGATGCGATCGAGCTCGACGAGGAGCGGCCGCGCCGCCCGCGTCGCGAATACGAGGACCGTCCGGCCGAGCCGATGGCAGCCGCGCCGGCCGCCCCGCGCCCCAGCTACCGCGCGCCCGCGGCGCCGCGTGACCCGCTGTTCGACCAGCCCTATGAGGCGCGCAACAACGGCGAGGCGGCAGCCTGGGAAAAGACTCCTGCCAATGCCGCATCGGTGGGCAAGGGCCTGTCGAGCTACATCAAGCCCAAGAAGAAGGTGGCGGCGCTGTTCGGTGCCAAGCGTGCGCCGGTGGCCGAAGCCACCGAGACCGCCGAGTCCTGATCAGGCCAAGAGGGCAAACACCGCCGGCACCTTGTCCGGCAAGCTGCCCGGCTGCTTGCGCCATTCGGCCACGCTGGCGCTGCGCGTCCAGCCTTGCGCCAGGCTGATGCCGCAGCTGATCGACAGGCGCGTGCCCGGCTTCAGCTGCGTCAGCAAGGCCTTTAGCAGGGCGCTGTTGCGGTAGGGCGTCTCTATCATCAGCTGGGTCTGCTGCTGGCGCAGCGATTGCGCCTCCAGCTCGCGGATGCGCGCGCCGCGCTGTGCCGCGTCCACCGGCAGATAGCCCACGAAGGCAAAGCTCTGGCCGTTCAGGCCGCTGGCGGCCAGGGCCAGCAGCAGCGAGCTGGGCCCGCTCATGGGCACCACCTCGATGCCCGCGGCATGCGCTGCCGCCACCAAGATCGCGCCCGGGTCTGCCACGGCCGGCAGGCCGGCCTCGGAGATCAGGCCCAGATCGTGGCCCGCCAGGGCAGGGGCCAGCAGCGCCTGCCAGGCCTTGTCGGTCTCGGGCGTCGGCTTGTGCTGGCCTTTGGGCGGCCGCGGCAACTCATTGATCTGCAGTTGCTGCAGCGGCTGTGCCAAGGGGCAGATGGCATCGACCCGCTTCAAGAAGGCGCGCGTGGTCTTGGCATTCTCGGCCGCCCAGTGGGTGAGGCGCGCAGCGGTGTTGATGACCTGCTCGGGCAGCACCTCGCGCAGGGCCACCGCAGCCCCTTCGACACCGAAGTCGAGTGTGTTTGGCACCAGGAAAAGGCGCCCCAGCCGCCCGCTCATCGTGCAGCTCCATGCAGCAGCGGGTCGAGGCCGGCCCGGCGTAGCAACTGCGTCGTGCGTATCAGCGGCAGGCCGATCAGGGCCGTGGGGTCGTCAGATTCGATCGCGGCGAGCAGGCTGATGCCCAGGCCTTCGGACTTGGCGCTGCCGGCGCAGTCATAGGGTTGCTCGGCGTGCAGGTAGTTGTCGATCTCGGCATCGCTGAGTTCGCGGAAGCGCACCCGTACCGGGGCCAGGTCTTGCGCCGCAAAGCCGCTCACCCGGCAGACCACGGCCAGGGCGGTCTGGAACACCACGCTGCGGCCGCTCATGCTGCGCAGCTGCGCCTGCGCGCGCGCATGCGTGCCGGGCTTGCCTATGCTCTGGCCGTCCAGATCGGCCACCTGGTCCGACCCTATCACCACGGCGTCGGGGAAGCGTGTGGCCACGGCCTGCGCCTTGGCCAGGGCCAGTCTGTTGGCCAGGGCGGCAGGCGTTTCGCCGGGCAGGGGGCTTTCGTCCACCTCGGGCGAGCAGACGTCGAAGGGCAGGCGCAGGCGTTCCAGCAGTTCGCGGCGGTAGCGCGAGGTGGAGGCCAGGATCAGGGGGCGGGGCAGGATGCTCATGGGGCGGATTGTCCCATCGGCGCCCTTACACTTGCGGCATGAAAGAGCGAGTTGTTGACCCCCTCAAGCTGGATGTCGAGGCCTTTGCCCGCGATGGCGCCAGCCTGCAGGGAAGCTGGCCTGCCAGCACGTTGGAGCGCATCGCCGACAGCGCGGCGCCCGAGGCGCCCGTAGGCGATTGGCCGCCGGTGCAATGGACGGTGCGCGGCGAGCGCCGCACTCCGCGTGGCGGCGAGGCCGAGATCTGGTTGCATCTGGAGGCCGATGCCTGCGCGCAGCTGACCTGCCAGCGTTGCCTGAAGCCGGTGGAGGCGCATGTGGCGTTCGCGCGCTGGTTCCGCTTTGTGCGCGACGAGGCCGTGGCCGCCGAGCTGGATGCCGACAGCGAGGAGGACGTGCTGACCCTCACGCGCCATCTGGATCTGCGCGAGCTGGTGGAAGACGAGTTGCTGCTGGAGCTGCCCCTGGTGCCGCGCCACGACAGCTGCCCGGAGCCGCTGCCGCGCCCGCTGGAAGACGCGGACAATGCGGCCATCGAAGAGGAGCGGCCGAATCCCTTCGCCGCCCTGGCGGCGCTGAAGGGCAAGGGCCGCGCGCAGTAAGCCGCTCGCCGGGCTTTCTTCCGGGCCGGAAGCCGTGCTAGAATCGCGGGCTTTCCCGGTTCATCAATCGCAAATTTGATTTACCGGGACGCCGAGGCGTCGGTGGCGGGCTGGTCTGAAGCAACACTCGAGCATCTCGGGTGCGCCAAGACACCGTGACCCGCCGAGCAAGCCTCAATCACCGAAGCCGAAGGAGAAATCATGGCCGTTCAGCAAAACAAGAAGTCGCCGTCCAAGCGCGGTATGCACCGTTCGCACAATGCCCTGGTCACTCCGGGCACCGCCGTCGAGCCCACCACGGGCGAAGTGCACCTGCGTCACCACATCAGCCCCAATGGCTTCTACCGTGGCCGCAAGGTCCTGAAGACCAAGGCTGACGCCTCCTAAGACATGGATGGCTGCGGCCGCCCCGGCGCGCCGCACGCACTTGGCATGTTTGTACAAAGCCCGGCTCATCGCTTGCGCGTTGCCGGGCTTTTGTGCTGTCTGGTCGCTGTGATCGGGGCGCCGCGCCCGTCACCTGGTCTGCGGGTGCGCCCGCTTGTTCCTGTCATCCGCCTCGCGTAAGGTCGCCGGCTTGACGCCAGGCTCCGCTGCACACCTCCCGTTCCCATGTCTTCTTCCGTCCCCATTCAGCCCGCCGATGGCGTGGTGCGCCTTTCCGTCGATTGCATGGGTGGCGACCACGGCCCGAGCGTGACCCTGCCGGCCTGTCGCGCCTTTCTTGCGGCGCATCCGCAGGCCGAGCTGCTGCTGGTCGGGCGTGGCGAGGCGCTGGCCGAAGCCAAGGCCTGGCCGCGCTGCACCGTCGTGCCCGCCACCGAGGTGGTGGAGATGGACGATCCGCTCGAAGTCGCCTTGCGTCGCAAGAAGGATTCTTCGATGCGCGTGGCCATCAACCAGCTGAAGGCGGTGGATGGCGTGGCGGCGGCACATGCCTGCGTCTCGGCCGGCAATACCGGCGCGCTGATGGCGGTGGCGCGCTATGTGCTCAAGACCCTGGAAGGCATCGATCGCCCGGCGATTGCCAGCGTGATGCCCAACCAGCGCGGCGGCTTCACCACCATGCTGGACCTGGGTGCCAATGTCGACTGCAGTGCCGAGCATCTGCTGCAGTTTGCGGTGATGGGTTCGGCCCTGGTGTCCGCCGTCGATGGCAAGGCCGAGCCCAGCGTCGGCCTGCTCAATATCGGCGAAGAGGTCATCAAGGGCAATGAGACCATCAAGCGCGCCGGCGAGTTGCTGCGTCAGGCCGCGGCCGCGGGCCAGCTGAACTTCTACGGCAACGTGGAAGGCAACGATATTTTCAAGGGTACGACCGATCTGGTGGTCTGCGATGGTTTCGTCGGCAATGTGGCGCTCAAGACCGCCGAAGGCCTGGCCACCATGATGACCACCTTCATCAAGCTGGAGTTCGGCCGCAACCTGCTCACCAAGCTGATCGCGCTGCTGGCGTTGCCGGTGTTGCAACGCTTCAAGAACCGCGTCGACCATCGCCGTCTGAACGGCGCGGCCCTGCTGGGTCTGCGCGGGCTGGTGTTCAAGAGTCATGGCTCGGCCGACGCCCTGGCCTTCGAGACGGCCTTGAACAGGGCGTATGATGCCGCCCGCAACCGGTTGCTGGACCGGGTTCACGACCGCATCATCGCCACGCTGCAAGCCATGCCCGCACAGACGGGCGAGCCCGCGCCCGGCGATGCAGGAGACAAGGTGGCCAGCGCCGCCCAAGCTGCATGACGACTACTAGCGCCACCCCCATCGGAACATCGGCCCCCCGCTTCGCCCGCATCCTCGGTACGGGCAGTTACCTCCCTCCCAAGCGCCTGACGAATGCCGAGCTGGCTGCGCAGCTGGCCAAGGATGGCATCGAAACCTCGGATGAGTGGATCGTCGAGCGCACCGGCATCCGGGCGCGTCACTTTGCCGACGCGGGTGTCGCGGCCAGCGATCTGGCCTTGCCGGCGGCGCGCGCCGCGCTCGAGGCGGCCGGCATCGCCGCCAGCGAGATCGATCTCATCATCGTCGCCACCTCCACGCCGGACATGGTGTTCCCGTCCACCGCCTGCCTACTGCAGCACAAGCTGGGCATCGCGGGCGGCGCGGCCTTCGACGTGCAGGCGGTCTGCTCGGGCTTTGTCTATGCCCTGACAGTGGCCGATTCGATGATCAAGACCGGCGCTGCCAACAAGGCCCTGGTGGTCGGCGCCGAGGTGTTCTCGCGCATCCTGGACTTCAAGGATCGCACCACCTGCGTGCTGTTTGGCGACGGCGCCGGTGCCGTGGTGCTAGGCGCCAGCGCCACCCCCGGCATCCTCGCCAGCGAGCTGCATGCCGATGGCAGCCATGCCAACATCCTGTGCGTGCCGGGCACCGTCGCCGGTGGCCAGGTGCTGGGCGATCCGCTGCTCAAGATGGACGGCCAGGCCGTGTTCAAGCTGGCCGTGGGCGTGCTCGAGAAGGTGGCGCGCTCGGTGCTGGCCAAGGCTGGCCGCAGCGATGCCGACATCGACTGGCTGATCCCGCACCAGGCCAATATCCGCATCATGCAGGGCACGGCCAAGAAGCTGAAGATGCCCATGGACAAGCTCATCGTCACGGTGCACGAGCATGGCAATACCTCGGCGGCCTCGATTCCGCTGGCGTTGGACGTGGCGGTGCGCAGCGGCAAGATCAAGTCGGGTGACACCGTGATGCTGGAAGGCGTGGGCGGTGGCTTCACCTGGGGCGCCGTGCTGCTCGACTTCTAAGAACTCAAGGAAACGAGACATCAAGATGAGTGCGAACTTTGCATTCGTGTTCCCCGGCCAGGGCTCGCAGGCCGTGGGCATGCTGGACGCCTGGGGTGATCATCCCGCGGTGAAGCAAACGCTGGACGAGGCCTCGGCCGCGCTGGGCGAAGACATCGCCGCGGTGATCAAGCAAGGCCCCAAGGAACAGCTGGACCTCACCACCAACACCCAGCCGGTGATGCTCACCGCGGGCATTGCCTGCTACCGCGCCTGGATTGCCGAGACCGGCCTGACCCCGGCCGCCGCCGCCGGCCATTCGCTGGGCGAGTACACCGCGCTGGTGGCTGCCGGCGCCCTGAGCCTGGCGCAGGCCCTGCCGCTGGTGCGCTTCCGCGCCCAGGCCATGCAGCAAGCCGTGCCGGTGGGCGTGGGCGCGATGGCCGCGATCCTGGGCCTGGAGGCTCAGGCCGTGCGCGAAGGCTGTGCCCAGGCCGCCGCCGCGGTGGGCGAGGCCGTCGAGGCGGTGAATTTCAACGACCCCAAGCAGACCGTGATTGCCGGCACCAAGGCCGGCGTCGAGAAAGCCTGCGAGCTGCTCAAGGCGGCGGGCGCCAAGCGCGCGCTGTTGCTGCCGGTGTCGGCGCCCTTCCACAGCAGCCTGATGAAGCCGGCCGCCGAGGCCTTGAAGGCCAAGCTGGCGGCCACCGAGTTCGGGGCCCTGCAGTTCCCCGTCATCAACAACATCGACGTCGCCGCGGCCGGCGATGCCGAGGCGCTGCGCGACGCGCTCTACCGCCAGGCCTTCGGTCCGGTGCGCTGGGTGGAGGTGGTGCAGGCGCTGAAGGCACGCGGCCTCACGCACATCATCGAATGCGGCCCCGGCAAGGTGCTGGCCGGCATGTGCAAGCGCATCGATGCCGAGATCCTCAGCGCTACCGTGCTGGACCCGGCCTCGCTGGCGGAAGCCAAGACCCTGTTGGGCTGATCGAATCATGAGTGAACCAAGCAAGCAAGTTGCCCTCGTCACCGGCGCCAGCCGCGGCATCGGACGTGCCATCGCGCTGACCCTGGCCGAGCAGGGCTATACCGTCATTGGCACGGCCACCAGCGAGTCCGGCGCCGCCGCCATCACGGCCGCCCTGGCGCCCCTGGGCGGCCGCGGCATGAACCTGAATGTGAACGACGCGGCGGCCGTGGAAGCGGCCGTGGACGAGATCGTGAAGGCGGACGGCGGCCTGCAGGTGCTGGTCAACAACGCCGGCATCACGCGCGACACCTTGTCGATGCGCATGAAGGATGAGGACTGGGACGCGGTGCTGGACACCAATCTCAAGGCGGTGTTCCGCATGAGCCGTGCGGTGATGCGCACGATGATGAAGCAGCGCTACGGCCGCATCGTCAACATCACCTCGGTGGTGGGTGCCTCCGGCAATGCCGGTCAGGCCAACTATGCCGCCGCCAAGGCCGGCGTGGCGGGCATGACGCGTGCGCTGGCGCGCGAGCTCGGCAGCCGCGGCATCACGGTGAACTGCATCGCCCCCGGCTTCATTGCCACCGACATGACCGAGGTGCTGCCCGAGGCCCAGAAGGCCGCCTTGTTGGCTCAGATCCCGCTGGGTCGCCTGGGCGAGCCCAAGGAAATCGCCGACGCGGTGGCCTTTCTGGCCTCCAAGGCGGCTGGCTACATCACCGGCACCGAGCTGCATGTCAATGGCGGCATGTACATGAGCTGAACTGTTTAGCGGCGCGACACCCTGTGTTGCGCCCACCGGATTCGCCCGGCCGGTGAGGGCCTGCTAGAGTGCGGGTCGCAGTGCTGTCAGCCTGCGTCCGCCACCCCGCGCTAGGGGTGGCACTCTAGAGGCCTTAGAATCCCGGGCTGTTCCTTGCAATCCACTCCTGGAGGAGTCATGAGCGATATCGAAGCACGTGTCAAGAAAATCATCGCCGAGCAGCTCGGCGTGCCTGAAGCCGATGTGACCAATGAGAAGGCCTTCGTGGCCGATCTGGGCGCCGATTCTCTGGACACCGTGGAACTGGTGATGGCACTCGAAGACGAGTTCGGCATCGAGATCCCCGACGAAGAAGCCGAGAAGATCACCACGGTGCAGCTGGCGATCGACTACGCCGTCAAGCACCAGAAGGCTTAAGGGCTCAGGCCCTTCAGCGTTTCTTCCTCAACCGATCCCCGTACCGCATGAGCCGTCGTCGCGTCGTCGTCACCGGTCTCGGTCTGATCAGCCCCGTGGGCAACACGGTGGCGACAGGCTGGGCCAACATCCTGGCCGGTCAGTCCGGCATCGACCGCATCACCCGCTTTGATGCCTCGGCCTATGCCTGCCAGTTCGCAGGCGAGGTCAAGGGCTTCGACGTGGCTGAATACATGTCCACCAAGGAAGCGCGGACCATGGACCGCTTCATCCACTACGGATTGGCGGCATCGATTCAGGCGGTGCAGGATGCGGGCTTGCCGACCGGCGACGCCCTCACCGAAGAGCAGGCCGAGCGCATCGGCGTGCTGGTTGGATCGGGCATCGGCGGTCTGCCGATGATCGAGGAAACGCATGCGGAGTTGACGGCGCGGGGCCCGCGCCGCATCTCTCCGTTCTTTGTGCCGGCCTCGATCATCAACATGATCTCGGGTCATGTGTCGATCAGGTTCGGTTTCCAGGGACCCAACCTGGGCATCGTCACGGCCTGCACCACCGGCTTGCACAGCATCGGTGAAGCCGGACGGCTGATTGAATACGGCGATGTGGACGTGATGGTGGCCGGCGGTGCCGAGTCGACCGTCTCGCCGCTGGGCGTGGGCGGCTTCGCGGCCGCACGCGCGCTCTCCACGCGCAACGACGATCCCAAGACGGCCTCGCGCCCCTGGGACAAGGACCGCGACGGCTTCGTGCTGGGCGAGGGCGCCGGTGTGGTGGTGCTGGAAGAGTACGAGCACGCCAAGAAGCGCGGCGCCAAGATCTATTGCGAGCTGGTCGGTTTCGGCATGGGCGCGGATGCCTACCATATGACCGCTCCCAATGTGGACGGCCCCAAGCGCTCAATGCGCGCGGCGCTGCGCAATGCCGGGCTGAACCCCGACCAGGTCAACTACATGAATGCCCACGGCACCTCGACGCCGCTGGGTGACGTGAACGAAACCAATGCCATCAAGCTGGCCTTTGGCGACCACGCCAAGCAGCTGGTGGTCTCGTCCACCAAGTCCATGACCGGCCATCTGCTGGGTGGCGCGGGTGGCATCGAGTCGGTGTTCACGGTGCTGGCGGTGCGCGATCAGATCGCGCCGCCCACCATCAATCTCTTCAACCAGGATCCCGAGTGCGACCTGGACTACTGCGCCAACACCGCGCGGGAGATGAAGATCGAATATGCGGCCAAGAACAATTTCGGCTTCGGCGGCACCAACGGTACGCTGATCTTCAAGCGCATCTGAGGCCGCGGGCTATGCGGTCGGCCCTGCGCCATCCGCCCGCCTTCAGCGTCACGCTCAACCCAGATCCTGCTTGGCGGGCTCTGGGTTGTGTGCTTTCAGGGCTGGCTGTTGCGGGCCTGGTGGCGACGCTGCTGCAACACCTGACCCCGACCTTGGCTGCCCCGGCATGTGCCGCCGCGCTGCTGCTGGCGGCTGCCGCTGCGGCCTGGCTGGCTCGCACCCTGGGCTGCCGGGACTACCGCTACCGCCTGCGTTGGGACGGTCAGGCCTGGTGGCTGGCCAGCGGCGAGCAGCCGGAATTGCCGGTGCGCCTCAGCGTCGCGATGGATCTGGATCACTGGCTGCTGTTGCGGGCGCAGCGCCCCGGTTGGCGCCTCGCCTGGCGGCCGCTTTATCTGCCCCTGGCTGAGGTGGCGGCGCAAGCGCATTGGCCGGAACTGCGCGCCACGCTGTTCTCCGCCGGCCAGGCATGACTTCGGTGCACCGGGGGGTGAGTGCCGGCACAATCGGCCTACCAGTTTTTGCGAGGCCATGTGCCATGTTGCTCAGCCAGCCGGTCCGACGCTTTTTCCTTCTCCTGCCGCTGATGGCCGCCGCCCTGCAGCTGCAGCCCGTGCAGGCGCAGACCGCGCCCGTCCAGCCGGCTCTGCCCGACTTCACCCAGCTGGTGGAGCGCGTAGGCCCGGCAGTCGTCAACATCCGCACCTCGGAGCGGCTCAAGGCCAACCCCAATATGCCGGAGCTGGACGAGCAGATGCTCGAGTTTCTGCGCCGCTTCGGTATCCCGGCGCCGAACCAGCGCCGCGGTGCGCCGCGTGGCGACGACGATCAACCGCAACGCCGCGGGGTCGGCTCGGGCTTTCTGATCAGCACCGACGGTTATGTGATGACCAATGCCCATGTGGTCGACGGTGCCGACGAGCTGCTGGTGACGCTGACCGACAAGCGCGAGTTCAAGGCCAAGCTGATCGGCACCGACGCCCGCACGGACGTGGCGGTGGTGAAGATCGAGGCCGCCGGCCTGCCGGCGGTGAAGCTCGGCGACGTCAGCAAGCTGAAGGTGGGCGAATGGGTGCTGGCCATCGGTTCGCCCTTTGGTTTCGACAACACCGTCACCGCCGGCATCGTCAGCGCCAAGGCACGCGACACCGGCGACTTCCTGCCCTTTATCCAGACTGATGTGGCCATCAACCCGGGCAACTCGGGCGGGCCGCTGCTGAATATGCGCGGCGAGGTGGTGGGCATCAACTCGCAGATCTACAGCCAGTCGGGCGGCTTCATGGGCATCTCCTTCGCGATCCCGATCGACGAGGCGCAGCGCGTGGCCGAGCAGCTGCGCAACGGTGGCCGCGTCATCCGTGGCCGCATCGGCGTCGACCCGGTGGATGTCGGCCGCGAGGTGGCGGAAGCCATCGGCCTTGGCAAGGCGACGGGGGCGATGGTGCGGCGTGTCGTCGAGGGCAGCCCGGCGGAGAAGGCCGGCGTGGAAGGCGGCGACGTGATCGTCAAGTTCGACGGCAGGGCGGTGGAGAAGGCTAGCGATCTGCGCCGCGTCGTCGGCGCCACCAAGCCCGGCAGCAAGGTCAGCCTGCAGGTATTCCGCCGCGGCGTCTACAAGGATCTGCCCATCGTCGTTGGCGAACTGGAGGACGAGAAGCCGCAGCGCGCCAGCGAGGCCGCCCCGAAAGTGGCGCCGGCCCTGGGCCTGACGGTGTCTGATCTGTCCGATGCACAGAAGCGCGAGCTGAAGCTTCGCGGCGGCGTGCGCGTGGATGCGGCCGAGGGCGCGGCAGCACGCGCGGGCCTGCGCGAGGGGGATCTGATTCTGGCCCTGGATAATGCCGAGATTGCCAGCGTCAAGCAGTTCCAGGCGGCCATTGCCAAGCTGGACAAGGCCAAGGTCGTGAGCCTGCTGGTGCGGCGCGCCGATGCGGTGAATATCGTGCTGCTGAAGCCGGGGCGCTGAGTGCCGGCGTCCGAGTCTGGTGGCGGGTCTTTCCGTAATGTGGAAATTCAGCACTGACGGCGTGGCTGGCGCGGCGGTTGCGGCAGGCCGGGTCGGACCCGATCTGGCTTCGTCGGCTGCCTGAGACGGGCGATTGATTCATCGATCGGATAGAATCCTGGCCTTCCAGGGCCGCTTTGCACGCATCGGGACGGGACAATGCGGGCAGGCTTGGACCGCGCCTCAAACATCCACAGGATATCCAGACGGAATTGTGGATAAGTTGTGCATAAGTTTGATGTTGGCGGCCCGCAACGACGGGAAATGCAGCAACGGTGCGGTTTCCAGGCGGGGGCTTTTGGCTACAATGAAGGCCCAACAAGCAGTTGCCATACGTTTTGTTGGAAGGCGCGTCACCGTTTCGACGTGCCTTTTTTTTGACTCCAGCACGGCCCTTGTCAGGGCCTTCACATCGCTCCGCGATATGAGCTTCCGTCGCAACGGCCAAGGCCGTTGTGTGTTCGGCCAAGCGTCGCGAGACCAAGCATGAATCACATCCGCAATTTCTCCATCATCGCCCACATCGACCACGGCAAGAGCACGCTGGCGGATCGCATCATTCAGCGTTGCGGGGGGCTCTCGGATCGGGAGATGGAAGCGCAGGTGCTGGACTCGATGGACATCGAGCGCGAGCGCGGTATCACCATCAAGGCGCAGACTGCCGCGCTGCAGTACACCGCCAAGGACGGCAAGACCTACAACCTCAACCTCATCGACACGCCCGGGCATGTGGACTTCTCGTATGAGGTGAGCCGCTCGCTCTCGGCCTGCGAGGGCGCCTTGCTGGTGGTGGACGCCAGCCAGGGCGTGGAGGCGCAGACGGTGGCGAACTGCTACACCGCGCTGGACCTCGGCGTCGAGGTGGTGCCGGTGCTCAACAAGATGGATCTGCCCAATGCCGATCCGGACAATGCCAAGGCCGAGATCGAGGACGTGATCGGCATCGACGCCGACAACGCCATCCCCTGCAGCGCCAAGACCGGCATGGGTATCGACGAGATCCTCGAGGCCGTGATCGCGCGCATGCCACCGCCCAAGGGCGAGGTCGATGCGCCGCTGCGCGCCATGATCATCGACTCCTGGTACGACGCCTATGTGGGCGTGGTGATGCTGGTGCGCGTGGTCGACGGCACGCTGAAGAAGGGCGAGCGCATCCGCATGATGGCGTCCAACGCCGTCTACCCGGCCGACAATCTCGGCGTGTTCTCGCCCAAGTCCGAGCCGCGCGAGCAGCTGAACGCGGGCGAGGTGGGTTTCATCATCGCCGGCATCAAGGAGTTGCAGGCCGCCAAGGTGGGTGACACCATCACGCTGGAAAAGAAGCTGCCCAACAACCTCGGCCCGGCCGAGGAGGCGCTGCCCGGCTTCAAGGAAATCCAGCCCCAGGTGTTCGCGGGCCTGTACCCGACCGAGGCGAGCGAGTACGACTCGCTGCGCGACGCGCTCGAGAAGCTCAAGCTCAACGACTCCTCGCTGCGCTACGAGCCCGAGGTCAGCCAGGCGCTGGGCTTTGGTTTCCGCTGCGGCTTCCTGGGCCTGCTGCACATGGAGATCGTGCAGGAGCGCCTGGAGCGAGAGTTCGACCAGGACCTGATCACCACCGCGCCCAGCGTGGTCTACCAGGTGGTGATCGGCGACGGCACGGTGATCGAGGTCGAGAACCCCAGCAAGATGCCCGAGGTGGGCCAGATCGCCGAGATCCGTGAACCCATCGTCACCGTGCACCTCTACATGCCGCAGGACTACGTTGGCCCGGTGATGACCCTGGCCAACCTGAAGCGCGGCAGCCAGATCAATATGGCCTACCACGGCCGCCAGGTCATGCTCACCTACGAGATGCCGCTGGCCGAGATCGTGCTGGACTTCTTCGACAAGCTCAAGAGCGTGTCGCGCGGCTATGCCTCGATGGACTACGAGTTCAAGGAGTACCGCGCCTCCGACGTGGTGAAGGTCGACATCCTCATCAACGGCGACCGGGTCGACGCGCTGTCCATCATCGTGCACCGCGCGCAGAGCCAGTACCGCGGCCGCGCGGTCGCCGCCAAGATGCGCGAGCAGATCCCGCGTCAGATGTATGACGTGGCGATCCAGGCGGCGATCGGCGCCAACATCATCGCGCGCGAGAACATCAAGGCGATGCGCAAGAACGTGCTGGCAAAATGCTATGGCGGCGACATCACCCGCAAACGCAAGCTGCTGGAAAAGCAGAAGGCGGGCAAGAAGCGCATGAAGCAGATCGGTACCGTCGAGGTGCCGCAGGAAGCCTTCCTCGCCATCCTCCAAGTCGACGATTGAACGAACCACAGGACTCCATGAGTGCGCTGACCGGAATTCTTTACGCTGTCCTGATCGCCTACCTGGGTGGCTGGTACACCGGCTACTGGAGCGGCAACTTTTCGCTGCTGCTCTTCATCCTGACCGCGGTGACGATGGCCTATTGGCTGGCGGAGCGCTTTCACTTCCAGCCGGCGCGCGAGCGCGCCGCTGCCGATCTGCTGGCCAGCGATACCAAACGCCGCGAGGCCCTGGCCGCGCAGGGCATTGCGCGTGTGGATGGCAATGTGGAGGGCGCGCGCGAGGAGATCCTGCGCCAGCCCTGGTGGCTGGACTGGACCGCCGGCCTGTTCCCGGTGATCCTGATCGTCTTTCTGCTGCGCTCCTTCCTGTTCGAGCCCTTCAAGATCCCCTCGGGATCGATGGTGCCGACCCTGCTGGTGGGCGACCTGATCCTGGTGAACAAGTTCCACTACGGCGTGCGCCTGCCGGTGATCAACAAGAAGATCATTGCCAACCACGACGTGGCGCGCGGCGACGTGATGGTGTTCCGCTACCCCGAGGACACCAGCATGGACTTCATCAAGCGCGTGGCCGCCATCCCCGGCGACGAGGTCAGCTACCTGAATCAGCGCCTCTACATCAATGGCCAGCTGGTGCCGGTGCAGTCCCAGGGCGACTATTACGACGAAGACTCGATGCAGTACCGCCAGCGCTTCAGCGAGAAGCTGGGCGAGAAGGAGCATCAGCTGCTGGTGAACACGCAGCGCCAGCCGCTGTTCCGCCCGGATCGCAAGGATGGGCCGTTCCCCTTCCAGGAGAATTGCAAGTACAGCTCCGAGGGCGTGACTTGCAAGGTGCCGGCCGGCCATTACTTCATGCTGGGCGACAACCGCGACAACTCGCGCGATTCGCGCTTCTGGGGCTTCGTGCCGGACGAGAACATTGTGGGCAAGGCCTTCTTTGTTTGGATGAATTTCGGTAATCTGAAACGCATTGGCTCCTTCAACTGAGCCGCATCAGCACAAGACGGGGGATGAGATCCATGAGGCCTATGCGCAGACACCAGCAGCGTGGTTTGAGCCTGCTCGGCTTGTTGTTCTGGGGAGCGTTGCTCGGCTTCACGGCCGTCGTGGGTCTGCGCGTCATACCCACGGTGATCGAGTTCTACACCATCCAGAATGCGGTCGATCGCATCGCCAAGGGCGACCCGGCTACCGTGCCGCTGGCGCGCGCCGAGTTCGAGCGCATCAAGCAGGTCGAATACTCGATCACCAGCATTGACTCCAAGGATCTGGTGATCACCAAGGAAAACGACAAGGTGCTGATCAGCTTCGCTTATGCGAAGCAGGTGGAGCTTGGCGGCCCGGTCTCGCTGGTGATCAAGTACGAAGGACGTTCGCACTGAGCAAGCTCATGAAGACGCCGCTGGATTCCCTGCAGCAAAGGCTCGGCTATCAGTTTGCCGATCCGGGCCTGCTGGTGAGGGCGTTGACGCATCGCAGCTTTGGCGCCGATCACAACGAGCGCCTGGAGTTCCTGGGCGACGCGGTGCTGAGCCTGGCGGTTTCGAGCCTGCTGTACGCGCGTTTCGCGGGCTCCGACGAGGGCGACCTGACGCGCATACGCGCCCATCTGGTGCGTGAGGATAGCTTGCACCGCCTGGCCCTGGGCATAGGTCTGCCCGAGGTCTTGCGCATGAGCGAGGGCGAGGCGCGCGGCGGCGGCGCCCAGCGCCCCTCGATCCTGGCGGATGCCACCGAGGCCATCATTGGCGCGGCCTTTCTGGACGGCGGATATGCCGCCGCGCTCGAACTGGTGCGCGGCCTGCTGGGGGATCTGATCAACGGTTCGGTGAGCGACAACTGGGCCAAGGATGCCAAGACCGCGCTGCAGGAGTTGCTGCAATCGCGCCGCCTGGCTGTGCCCACCTACCGCATCACCGAGACCCGCGGCCAGGCGCATGCCCAGACCTTTGCGGTCGAGTGCGCGGTGCCGGCGCTGAATCTGGCCAAGAGCGGCGAGGGCCGCTCGCGGCGCGCCGCCGAGCAGGACGCGGCACGGCGTATGCTTGATGAACTGATGGCGCGTGATAAGCCCGGCACCGGCTTGCGCGACTGAGACCCTGACGACTCCCTTTTGCCTGGGGCGGCCACCAGCCGTCACATCATGAACAACATCACCAACACCCCCGAGTCCGAGCAGGGCGCGAGCCCGGCGCAACGCTGCGGGCTGATCGCCATCGTCGGCCGCCCCAATGTGGGCAAGTCGACCCTGCTGAACGCGCTCGTCGGCCAGAAGGTCAGCATCACCTCCAACAAGGCGCAGACCACCAGGCACCGCATCACCGGCGTGCGCACCGTCGACGAGGCCCAGTTTGTGTTCGTCGATACGCCCGGCTTCCAGACCAAGCACAACGCGGCCCTGAACCGCAATCTGAACCGCACCGTGCATGGCGTGCTGTCCGATGTGGACTTGGTGCTGTTCGTGGTCGAGGCCGGCCGTTTCGGCCTGGACGACGCCAAGGTGCTGGCCCTGCTGCCCGAAGACAAGCCGGTGGTGCTGATCGCCAACAAGCTCGATGCCGTGCATCGCCGCGCCGAGCTGGCGCCCTGGCTCAAGGGCATGCAGGAGCGCCGCAACTTCAGCGAGTTCGTGCCGCTCTCGGCCAAGAAGGAGGCCGACGTGCAGCGCCTCTTCAAGATCCTCAAGCCTTATCTGCCCGAGCAGGGCTGGTTCTACGACGAAGACGCGCTGACCGACCGCAGCGAGAAATTCCTCGCCAGCGAGATCATCCGCGAGAAGCTGTTCCGCCTCACCGGCGACGAGCTGCCCTACACCTCGACGGTGGTGATCGACAAATGGGAAGACGAGGGCGAGCTGCGCCGCATCTCCGCCTCCATCGTGGTCGAGCGCGATGCCCACAAGGGCATGGTGATCGGCCAGGGCGGCGAGTTGCTTAAGCGCATCGGTTCCGAATCGCGCCAGGAGCTCGAGCACCTGATGGACGGCCGCGTGTTCCTGGAACTGTGGGTCAAGGTGCGCTCCGGCTGGGCCGATAGCGAGGAACACCTGCGCTCCTACGGCTACGAGTAATGTCGGCACGTGCCACGCGTGCTCCCGCCGCGCAGCTGGCCTATGTGCTGCACCACTACGACTGGAGCGAATCCAGCCTGATCCTGGACCTGTTCACGCGCGAGCAGGGCCGGCTGGCGGTGGTGGCCAAGGGCGCCAAGAGGCCGTACTCGCAGCTGCGCGCCGTGCTGCTGCCCTTCCAGCGCATCCAGGTCAGCCTGTCCAAGCCCAGCAAGGGCGATGGCGGCCCCGAGGTGCAGACCCTGCGTGGCGCCGAATGGGCCAGCACCCACGCCATGCCGGCCGGTGCGGCGCTGTTCTCGGGCTACTACCTGAACGAGCTCTTGCTCAAGCTGCTGGCGCGCCAGGACCCGCACCCCCAGCTCTTCGATGCCTATGCCCAGACCCTGCCGCTGCTGCATGCCAGCGAGGATGCGCAGTCGCAGGCGGCCCTGCGCGCCTTCGAGCTGCGCCTGCTGAACGACAGCGGCCTCCTGCCGGATCTCAGCGTCGTCACGCCCACCCAGCTGCCGCTGGAGCTGGAGCGCAGCTATGTGCTGACGGCCGAGTCCGGTGTCGTGCCGCCCAGCCATGCGGGCGCGCACTTCAAGGGCGCCGAGCTGATACAGCTGCAGGCCGCCTTGCTGCATGGCAGCGTCGAAGCCCTGCAGCAGGCCTGTATGGGGGCGCTGCCCGCACTCAAGACGGCGCTGCGCGGCCTGCTTCACTATCATCTGGGCCACAAGCCCCTGCGCACGCGTGGCGTGATGCTGGATGTGCAGAAACTCCTCGCCTGAGTCGATCCGACCATGAACCCTTTGGTGGCCCCCGAGGCCTCGCGTCATCGCGACGCGCGCTGCGCCCTCTCCGTCAACGTCAACAAGGTGGCCCTGCTGCGCAATACCCGGCATCTGGGCATTCCCAGTGTGATGCGCGCTGCCGAGCTGTGCCTGCTGGCGGGCGCGCAGGGTATCACCGTGCATCCGCGCCCCGATGCCCGCCACATCCGCAGCGAGGATGTGCATGAGCTGGCCGCCCTGCTCAAGACCTGGCCCCAGGCCGAGTACAACATCGAGGGCAACCCGACGCAGAACCTGATGGATTTCGTGCGCGCGCTGCGTCCGCAGCAGGTCACTTTTGTGCCGGACAGCGAAGACCAGTTCACCTCCGACCATGGCTGGAACCTGCCCGCGGATATGGCGCGGCTGCGCCCGCTGATCGCCGAATGCAAGGCGCTGAGCGTGCGCGTGAGCCTGTTCATGGATCCGCTGCCGCAGGCCATGCCGCTGGTGGCCGAGCTTGGTGCGGACCGCATCGAGCTCTATACCGAGACCTATGCGAGCGCCTATGGCACACCGCGCCAGGCCGAGGTGCTGGCCGGCTTCACGGCCACCGCCAACGCGGCGCTGGCGGTGGGCCTGGGGATCAACGCCGGCCATGACCTGAGCCGCGACAACCTCACGACCTTTTTGCGGGAGGTACCCGGTGTGCAGGAGGTCTCGATCGGCCATGCCCTGATCGCCGATGCGCTCGAACTGGGCTACACGGAAACGGTGCGCGAGTATCAGCGCGCCATCCAAAGGGCTTACGCCTGATGCGGGCCGCCGCGCCGGGCCGCCCCAAGCAAGACCCGACCCTCACGGAGGGTCGCTCGCCGTACTCGGTGAGCGGGGTGCTGACATGATCTACGGCATCGGCACCGACGTCTGCGACATCCGCCGCATCGCCGACACCCTGGCGCGCCGCGGCGAGCGTTTTGCCGAGAAGGTGCTCGGCCCGCACGAGCTGGAGGTCTTTCGCGCGCGCCGCGCCAAGGTCGAATCCCGCGGCATTGCCTACCTGGCCACGCGGTTCTCGGCCAAGGAGGCCTTCTCCAAGGCCATCGGACTGGGCATGCGCATGCCGATGAGCTGGCGCGCCTGCGAGATCGTCAAGGCGCCCAGCGGCAAGCCCGAGCTGCGGCTGCATGGCGCGCTGGCGCAATGGTTCGAGGCCAGGGGCCTCAGGGCCCATGTCAGCGTCAGCGACGAGACCGACTACGCCACCGCCTTCGTGGTGGTGGAAACCAAGGAATGAACAAGAAATGAACAATCAATGAACGACACGCCGCACGCCCCCGTGGTGCTGGACATTGCCGGCACCCAGCTGAACGCCGACGACCGCCGCCGCCTGGCCCATCCGCTGGTGGGGGGCTTGATCCTGTTTGCGCGCAATTTCGAAAGCCGCGACCAGCTCACCGGGCTCACCGCCGAGATCAAGGCCATACGTCCCGACATCCTGATCGCCGTCGACCAGGAGGGCGGCCGCGTGCAGCGCTTCAAGACCGGCGGCTTCACCCATCTGCCGCCGGCACGCCGGCTTGGCGAGCTGTGGATGGAAGATGCGATGCGGGCCACGGCGGCCGCCACGGCCACCGGTTATGTGCTGGCCGCCGAGTTGCGTGCCTGCGGCGTGGACCTGAGCTTCGCGCCGGTGCTGGACCTGGACCATGGCGAGAGCGGCGTGATCGGTGACCGCAGCCTGCACCGCGATCCGCGCGTGGCGGCCCTGCTGGCCAAGAGCCTGGCCCATGGCCTGCTGCTGGCCGGCATGCACAGCTGCGGCAAGCATTTCCCGGGGCATGGCTTCGTCACGGCCGACAGCCATGTGGACGTGCCGGTGGACAAGCGCAGCCTCAAGGCCATCCTGGCCGAGGATGGCCAACCCTTTGCCTGGCTGAGCCTGAGCCTGGCCGCGGTGATGCCGGCGCATGTGATCTATCCCAAGGTGGACAGCCGCCCGGCGGGCTTCAGCGCGCGCTGGCTGCAGGAGGTGCTGCGCGAGCGCCTGGGCTTTGGCGGCGCCATCTTCAGCGACGACCTGGGCATGCGCGGCGCGCGCGTGCTGGAAGGCCGCGAGATCGGTTACACCGAGGCCGCGCTGGCGGCCCTGCAGGCCGGTTGCGACATGGTGCTGCTATGCAACCAGAGCCTGGTGGATGCCGGTGCCGCGCTGGACGAGTTGCTTGACGGCCTGGTGCAGGCGGCCGCGCGCGGCGACTGGCTGCAGGAGCCCGACAGCGAGTCGCGCCGGCTCGATCTGCTGCCGCAGACCGTGCCGCTGACCTGGGACGAGCTGATGCGCAATCCGCGCTACCTGGCAGCCGTGGAGCAGCTGGGCTGAGCCGCAAGACCTGACCCCGCCAAAAGAAAACGCCGCTGAGCGCAAGCCCAGCGGCGTTTTGTCGTTGCGGGGCCGAGCGGGGTTTTATCCCCGCCTGCCATCAGCGCTGCTCGAAGGGCAGGGTGATCTGTGCCAGATCCTTGCGCGTCTCCACCAGCACCAGCGGGCCTGCGTCGATCTCGACCAGAGGCGGGCGCTCGCGCGGCACATGCACGGGCTTGGGTTCGGCGGCAATCGCCTCCTGCACCACGCGCACCTTGTCGGCGTCGGAATTGACCCATTGCAGGCCCACGCCCTCGGCGATGGCTTGCAGATCGTTCACCGGCAGCTCGAAGGCCGGCACCACCGGCGCGGCGACCGGCGCCACGGGGGCTGCGACCACCGGCGTTGCCGGGGCAGCGATCGCTGCGGGAGCGGGTGCCGGCGGCGGTGCGGCGGGTTCGGCCGGCGCGGCCAGTTCCATCTGCTGCGGTGCCTGGGCGGCCGGGCCCGGCTCGGCCATGCCCTCGGCCTGCGCATCATCGGACGCCATGCCTTCGCCGCGCTCGCGGCGGTTGCGGCCACCACGGCGGCGGCGGCCATCACGGGCCTGGGGTTCACCGGCCTCGTCGGCAGCGGCGGGGGCCTCGGTGCCTTCGGCGGCTTCGCCCGGCTCGGCAGCAGCGGCTTCGGCCTGCTCCTGGTTCAGCTCGGTGCCCTCGACGCCTTCGGCGGCGCGGTCATCGCGGTCGCGGCCACCACGGCGGCGGCGGCGGCGGCCCTGGCGCTCTTCGCTGCCGGCCTCGTTCGCTGCCAGGCCTTCGGGCAGTGTGTCCTGGAAGGCCGGGTTGTCGAGTTGCGCATCGCTGGGCTCGGCCTGCAGGGCCGCGCTGTCCACACGAGCTTCCTCGCTGCGCTGCGGGCGCTCGGCACGCTCGCCGCGCTCGCCACGCGGGCGACGGCCTTCGCCGCCACGCTCGCCGCGCTCGGCACGTTCCGTGCGCTCGGGGCGCTGCTCGCCAAGCGCCAACTCGGGCTTGTCGTTGCCGCGCTCATTGCGGCGGCCGGCGCGCTCCTGGCGCTCGGGGCGCTCGCCACGCTCCGGACGCTCGCCGCGTTCGGCGCGCTGGCCGTCCTGCGGCTTGCCATCGGCGCGGGCCTCGCCGCGCTTGCTGCGCTCGCCACGTTCGGCGCGCTCGCCGCGTTCGCCACGACCACCGCGGTCGCCGCGATCACGGCGGCCATCGCGGCCACCTTCGCGCTTGCCGTCCTTGCGGCCTTCGGCGGCCGGCTTGGCTTCCACGGCCGGGGCCGTGGCCTCGGCCGGTGCAGCCACGAACAGCTTCTTGATCCAGCCGAAGAAGCCACCGCCGGCGGCCGGCGCGGCCACCGGTGCAGCCACGGGCTCCACCGCCACGGGCTTGGGCGCCGGTGCGGTGGGCATGGGTGCGGCGCCTTCGGGCATGATGCCCTTGACCACCGGCTCCTGCTTGCTCTTGCCCTTGTCGTCGCTGCCGCGGCGGGTGATGCCCACCTCGTCCTGCGGCTCTTCGATCATGGTGTAGCTGGCCTGCAGGTTTTCCAGGCGCGGATCGTCGTGGCGCAGGCGCTCAAGCTTGTAGTTGGGCGTCTCGAGATGCTTGTTGGGTACCAGCAGCACGGTGACGCGCTGCTTCAGCTCGATCTTGGTGATCTCGGTGCGCTTCTCGTTCAGCAGGAAGCTGGTCACCTCCACCGGCACCTGCACATGCACGGCGGCGGTGTTGTCCTTCATCGCCTCTTCCTGGACCATGCGCAGGATCTGCAGCGCCGAGGACTCGGTGTCGCGGATGTGGCCGGTGCCATTGCAGCGCGGGCAGGTGACGTGGTTGCCTTCGCTCAGGGCCGGGCGCAGGCGCTGGCGCGAGAGCTCCAGCAGACCGAACTTGCTGATGGAGGCGAACTGCACGCGGGCGCGGTCGCTGCGCAGGGCGTCGCGCAGGCGCTGCTCCACCTCGCGGCGGTTCTTCGACTCTTCCATGTCGATGAAGTCGACCACGATCAGGCCGCCCAGATCGCGCAGACGCATCTGGCGCGCGATTTCGTCGGCGGCTTCCAGATTGGTGCGCGTGGCGGTTTCCTCGATGTCGCCGCCACGGGTGGCGCGCGCCGAGTTCACGTCCACCGAGACCAGGGCCTCGGTGTGGTCGATCACGATCGCGCCGCCCGAGGGCAGGTTGACGGTACGGCTGTGCGCGGTCTCGATCTGGTGCTCGATCTGGAAACGGCTGAACAGCGGCGCGTCGTCGCGGTAGCGCTTCACGCGATGGCCCTGGTCGGGCATCACGTGGTTCATGAACTGGTGAGCCTGCTCGAACAGGTCGTCGGTATCGATGAGGATCTCACCGATGTCGGCGGTGAAGTAATCGCGGATGGCGCGGATCACCAGCGAGGATTCCTGGTAGATCAGGAAGGCGCCCTTGCCACCCTTGGACGCGTCGTCGATCGCGGTCCAGAGCTTGAGCATGTAGTTTAAGTCCCACTGCAGCTCGGCGGCGCTGCGGCCGATGCCGGCGGTGCGCGCGATCAGGCTCATGCCCTTGGGGTACTCGAGCTGGTCGAGGTTTTCCTTGAGCTCTTCGCGGTCCTCGCCCTCGATGCGGCGGCTCACGCCACCGCCGCGCGGGTTGTTGGGCATCAAGACCAGGTAGCGGCCGGCCAGCGAGACGAAGGTGGTGAGCGCCGCACCCTTGTTGCCGCGCTCTTCCTTTTCCACCTGCACCAGCAGTTCCTGGCCTTCCTTGATGGCGTCCTGGATCTTGGCATTGCGCACATCCACGCCGTCGCGGAAGAACTGGCGCGAGATTTCCTTGAAGGGCAGGAAACCGTGGCGGTCTTCGCCGTAGTCCACGAAGCAGGCTTCGAGCGAGGGCTCGACCCGCGTCACCACGGCCTTGTAGATATTGCCCTTGCGCTGCTCGCGGCCTTCGATTTCGGTTTCGAAGTCCAGCAGTTTCTGGCCATCAACGATTGCGAGGCGCCGCTCTTCCGGCTGCGTCGCATTGATCAGCATGCGTTTCATCAGTACTCCTCACGCACCCCAGGCCTTCCAGGCCTTCAGGGCGCGCAGCATCACGACGTCCACTGGCTGTGACACCAGCGGGCGACCCATAAGCTGCACGAGAAACGCGGTGGAACCGAGGAAGGAATCGCCCTGGACTGCTGGAGATCTGCTTTGCTAAGCGATCAGCCCTGCAGCGTTGGCGCGTGCCCTCGGGTAGGCGGCGCGGCGAACTCCATCCCCGCTGCGCAGACGTGCCATGACGCCTGCGGCCCGTTCGCGGCTGTCCGCGAGGGCCCGACCGGCATCAAACCGGGGCTGCGCTCGCGAGCGGCAAAGGGTGGGGGGATTGGTGGAGATCATCCGCGAGGAACTACCGAGTGCTGGCATGAGGCGCGCCGACTCTTGATCGGATCGCCTCACGCGATGAAAACCTTATTCGTGCCCGTCGTGGCCCCATACAGGCCACGCCAGGCGTGGTTCGAACTGCGTTGCTCTTCCGCACTGCAGCGCTGGCCGCCCGGTCACTTGGGGACAGGGCCCGCCCGCGTCGCAGACGCGTTGCATCACCGTTTGTGGATGCCTTGAAACCCCTGTTCGCACATGAGCTTCACGCATCCGCCTCTCTTGCGCCTTCGGCTTACCCCGGCTCAGGCCCGGGTAAAATCTGGAAAATCAAATACTTAGAGCGCAATCGTGGCAAGCAGCATTATACGGGCTAAAGGCCGCCCCAAGGTCGGGGGGGGCGCCCGCAGCGCGGCGCGCTTGCCAGCAAGGCCCGCCCAGCCCGTACCCGCGCCGAAACCGAGCGCGGCGGCGCCGGCGCCGGTAGCGGCACTGGCGCCGGCCGTGCGCCTGCTCACCATCGATGAGGCTTCGGAAGGCCAGCGCCTGGATAACTTCCTCTTGCGCGAGCTCAAGGGCGTGCCCAAGACCCATGTCTATCGCGTCATCCGCGCCGGCGAGGTGCGCGTGAACAAGGGCCGGGCGCATGCCGATACGCGCCTGAACCTGGGCGATGTGGTGCGCGTGCCGCCGGTGCGCCTGCCCGAGCGCGTGGTGGACGAGGCCGCCAAGTTCGTGCCGGCCAAGGAATTCCCGATCGTGTTCGAGGACGAGCAGCTGATCGCCGTCAACAAGCCCGCCGGCGTGGCGGTGCATGGCGGCTCGGGCGTGAGCTTCGGCGTCATCGAGCAGCTGCGTCAGGCGCGGCCGCAGGCCAAGTTCCTGGAACTGGTGCACCGGCTCGACAAGGAGACCTCGGGCCTGCTGCTGATCGCCAAGAAGCGCAGTGCGCTCACCAAGCTGCAGGACCAGTTCCGCGAGCGTGAAACGGGCAAGACCTATGCGGCGCTGGTGACGGGCGAGTGGGCGGCGAACAAGAAGGTCATCGATGTGGCGCTGCTGAAATTCACCGGCGCGGACGGTGAGCGCTGGGTGAGGGCGGTGACGAACTCGCACGATCCGCAGGCCGAGCAGGCCAAGCGCTCCGTCAGCCTGGTCAAGGTGGTCGAGCGTTTGCCGGGCCACAGCCTCTTGGACGTGACCATCAAGACCGGCCGCACCCATCAGATCCGCGTACACCTGGCGCATGAGGGGCACCCCATCGTGGGCGACCCCAAGTACGGCGACTTCGAGGCCAACCGCGCGATGGCGCGCGGCGCGCTGCGTTTCGACCGCATGTTTCTGCATGCCAAGCGCCTGCGCTTCATCCACCCCGCCAGCGGCGCGGAGATCGAGTTGCTGGCACCCTTGCCGCCTGAATGTGAGAACTTGATCGCGGCCCTGCGCGCGCAACCATGACACCCAAGCAGTTTGATTTGATTGTGTTCGACTGGGACGGCACCCTGTTCGACTCCACCGCCCTGATCACGCGCTGCATCCAGGCCGCGGCGCGCGACCTGGGGCTGCCCGTGCCGGAAGCCGCCGATGCCGCCTATGTGATCGGCCTGGGGCTCTACGACGCGCTGGCGCGCGTGGTGCCCGATCTGCCGCGCGAGCGCTATGCCGAGCTGGGCCTGCGTTATCGCCACCATTACTTCGCCGCCCAGCATGAGGTGGTGCTGTTCGAGGGCGTGCTTGAGCTGCTGGCGGCGCTGAAGGCGCGCCACCATTGGCTGGCCATCGCCACCGGCAAGAGCCGCCGGGGCCTGGACGAGGCACTGCAATCGGTGCAGCTGCAGGGCGTGTTCGACGGCAGCCGCACCGCCGACGAGACCGCCGGCAAGCCCGATCCGCGCATGCTGCATGAGCTGATGCGCGAGTTCGGTGCCGCGCCTGAACGCACCCTGATGATTGGCGACACCACCCACGATCTGCAGCTGGCCTTGAACGCCGGCGCCGCGCGGCTTGGCGTCAGCTATGGCGCGCACGATCACGCCAGCTTCCATGCGTTTGAACCCCTGCACATCGCCCACGATGTGCCCGACCTGCAGCGCTGGCTGCTCGAACATGCCTGAGACCGACGACATCCAACCCATCCCCCTGTGCCCCTCGGCCGAGCTGCAGGAGCGCGGCCGCGCACACAGCTTCGACGTGCTGCAGTACCGCCAGCCGGCGCGCGCCTTTGCGCTGCGCTTCGAGGGCCAGGTGGTTGCCTATCTGAACCGCTGTGCCCATGTGCCCACCGAGATGGATTGGCAGGAGGGCGAGTTCCTCGACAGCGACAAGCAGTACATCATGTGCTCGATCCACGGCGCGGTCTACGACCCGCTCTCCGGACGTTGCGTGACCGGCATGTGCGGCCGCATCGGACTGACCAAGATCGAGGTGCAGGAGCGCGAGGGCCAGGTCTATTGGTATCCTTCCCGCGACACCAAGCCGGCCTTTGAAGACTGAGCCCTATGAATCCCAATGATGAACTGCCGCGCCCCGTGCCGGATGCCACCGCCAATCCCGAGGACATCCTCAGCAAGATGGACGCGCCCAGCGCCGCCGCCGCGGCACGCCCGGCGGCGCCGAATGCCTACGAGAAGCTACTGGAGCATTTCGCCACCGAGTACCTGAAGGACCGGCGCAGCGATCGACGCTGGAAGACCTTCTACCGCGTGGCCTGGCTGGCCTTCTTCGTGTTCGTGGCCTGGAGCCTGTTCTCGCAGCGCCACCATGTGAGCTCGACCAACACGCCGCACACCGCCCTGGTGGAGGTGCGCGGCGAGATCGCGGCCGATACAGAGGCGAGCGCCGAGCTGCTGCTCTCGGCCATCAAGAACGCCTTCGAGGACCATGGCGCGCAGGCGGTGGTGCTGCGCATCAACTCGCCCGGCGGCAGCCCGGTGCAGGCCGGCATCGTCTATGACGAGATCAAGCGCCTCAAGGCCAAGCATGGCAAGAAGGTCTACGCCGTGGTGGAGGAGATGTGCGCCTCGGGCGCCTACTACATCGCCGCGGCCGCCGACGAGATCTATGTGGACAAGGCCTCCATGGTTGGCTCGATCGGCGTGCTGATGGATGGCTTCGGCTTTGTCGGCCTGATGGAGAAGCTGGGCGTCGAACGGCGTCTGCTCACCGCCGGTGAGAACAAGGGCATGCTGGACCCCTTCACGGCGCAGAACGCCAAGCAGCGCGCCTATGCCCAGGCCATGCTGGACCAGATCCACCAGCAGTTCATCACGGTGGTGAAGGAAGGCCGCGGCGCACGCCTGCACGAGACGCCCGAGATGTTCTCCGGCCTGTTCTGGAATGGCGAGGAGGCCGTCAAGATGGGCCTGGCCGACGAGTTCGGCAACCTCGACTACGTGGCACGCGAGGTGGTCAAGGCCGAGGAAGTGATCGACTACACGCCGCGCGACAACGTCGCCGAACGCCTGGCCAAGCGCTTTGGCGCGGCCATGGGCGAGGGCGCGGTGAAGGCAGTGCGCAGCCTGGCACCGCTGCGCTGACTGGAGCCTTCCGCTGCAGCCCCCTCAGGGCTGCAGATAGCTGGTCTTGACGCTGGTGTAGAACTCGGCCGCGTAACTGCCCTGTTCGCGCGAGCCCATGCTGGAGCCCTTGCGGCCGCCGAAGGGCACGTGGTAATCGACCCCGGCAGTGGGCAGGTTCACCATCACCATGCCGGCCTGGGCATGACGCTTGAAGTGGCTGGCATGCTTGAGCGAGCCGGTGCAGATGCCGCTGGCCAGGCCGAAGGGCGTGTCGTTGGCCAGTTCGAGGGCATGTTCGTAGTTCTCGGCCGGGATCAGGCTGGCCACCGGGCCGAAGATTTCCTCGCGGCAATGCTGCATGGCGTTGTCGCAGTCGGCGAACAGGGCCGGCTGCAGATAGTGGCCCGGCGCCTCCAGGCCGAGCGCCTCGCCGCCCGCCACCAGGCGCGCGCCCTCGGCGCGAGCGATGGCGATGTAACGCAGATCCTGGGCCAGCTGGCTTTCGTCCACCACCGGGCCAATCTGCGTGCCGGCGGCGAGCGCATGGCCCACGCGCAGCTCGCGCGTGGCCTGGGCCAGCGCCTCCAGCAGGCGCGGGTAGATGCCCTTGGTGACGATGATGCGCGAGGAGGCCGTGCAGCGCTGGCCGGTCGAATAGAAGGCGCCCTGCACGACGCAGTTCACCGCGGTGGCCAGGTCGGCGTCGTCCAGCACGACTTGCGGGTTCTTGCCGCCCATCTCCAGCTGGAACTTGGCGCCGCGCATCACCGCGGCCTGGGCCACGCGCTGGCCGGTGCCCACCGAGCCAGTGAAGCTCAGCGCCTGCACGCGCGCATCGTTCAAGAGGGCCTGGCCCACCACGCTGCCGGGGCCCATCACCAGATTGAACACACCCTCGGGCAGGCCCGCGCGGCTGATGATCTCGGCCAGTGCCCAGGCGGAGCCCGGCACCAGTTCGGCTGGCTTGAACACCACCGTGTTGCCAAAGGCCAGGGCCGGCGCGATCTTCCAGGCGGGAATCGCGATCGGGAAATTCCACGGCGTGATCAGGCCCACCACGCCCACCGGCTCGCGCGTGACCTCGATCTCCACCCCCGGCCGCACCGAGGCCAGCTTGTCACCGCGCTGGCGCAGCGCCTCCTGGGCGAAGAACTTGAAGATCGCACCGGCGCGCGCCACCTCGCCCACGCCCTCGGGGCGGGTCTTGCCTTCCTCCCGGCTCAGCAACTCTCCCAGCTCGTCCTTGCGGGCCAGGATCTCGCTGCCGATGCGGTCCAGTGCGTCGGCGCGCTGTTGCGGGGTGGAGAGGCCCCAGGCGGGCGCAGCGGCGTGGGCGGCGGCGATCGCCAGCTCGGTCTGGGCGGCGTCGGCCTGGGCATAGCGGCCGATCTCGTCGCGTGTGTCCGAGGGGTTGATATTGGCGCGGCTGCTGGCGCCGGCCAGCCATTGACCGGCGATGAAATTGGCGTGCGGGGTCGGGGTCATCGGAGCTCCTTTTTTGGGATATTGTAAATATATCTAGCCGCCGAAGCCGAACGCTATTTGGTCAAAATCAGCTTGCCCAGCGAGGTCAGGCGCAGACGATAGACCTGATCGCCATGGGCGATCTCGAGTTCGCGCGCGTCGCCCAGCAACTGCCTGCTGCACAGGCGCCGCAAGGGCGGCGTGGTTGCGTCCTTGGCGGGCGCGCCGCCGCCTTCTTCCGGGGCGAGGGGGCTTGGGCGGTGTTGCTTGACCTTGATCATGGCAAGCATGATAAATGCGAACCATTCGCAATAGTGAATTTGCCGGGCGCCGCTCAACCGGAAGGCTTCCCGTCGCCGGCCGGGGCCCGCACAATCGGTGCCTGCCCGGTGCAAGGAGAGCGATATGAAAGGCGATGCCAAGGTCATCGAATACCTGAACGCCCAGCTGAAGAACGAGCTGACCGCGATCAACCAATACTTTCTGCATGCCCGCATCCTCAAGAGCTGGGGCTACGAGGGGCTGGCCAAGCACGAGTACCAGGAATCCATCGAAGAGATGAAGCATGCCGACAAGCTGATCGAGCGCATCCTGATGCTCGAAGGCCTGCCCAATCTGCAGGACCTGGGCAAGCTCTTCATCGGCGAGACGGCGGTGGAGGTGCTGCATTGCGACCTCAAGATCGAGATGGGCTCGCACCCCCTGCTCAAGGACGCCATCGCCTATTGCGAGAGCGTGCGCGACTATGTCTCGCGCGAGGTGCTCGAGGCCATCCTCAGCGACACCGAGGAGCATATCGACCATCTGGAAACCCAGATCGCGCTGGTGGGTCAGGTGGGCGAGCAGAACTGGCTGCAGAGCCAGCTTGGCAGCGCAAGCTGAGGGCGTGCAGGGGTTTTCAATCATGTATTGAGAACCGTTCGCATTTGCGATAGGATATGAGCCATTCGCCGCAGCTCCTGTCGCAAGCCATGATCATCTGTCTGTGCCACCGTGTTTCCGACCGCGATATCCGCCGGGCCGTGGATGCGGGCCTGCGCAATTTCGAGGTCTTGCAGGACGAGACCCGGCTGGCCTCGGGTTGCGGGAGTTGCCATGACTGCGCGCGTGCGGTGTTCGACGAGGCCCTGGAGCGGCAAGCCTGCCCCTGCGCTGCGGCACGCGAAGCCCAAGCGGCCTGAGCGATGAGCAGCGGCAAGGCACCCGAACTCGGACAGGTCGCGCTGACGGTCAGCAACGTCGATGCGGCGTTGGGCTTTTATCGCGACGCCCTGGGCCTGCCCTTTCTTTTTGCCGCCGGGCCCGAGCTGGCGTTCCTGCAGATGGGCAGCGTGCGGCTGATGCTCAGCACGCCCCAAGGGCATGGCGCGGCGGGCGCCAACTCGGTGCTGTACTTCCGCGTGGACGCGCTTGCAGAAAGTTATGCCAAGCTGCTGGCGCGCGGCGCCCGCGCCGAGTCGGCCCCGCATCTGGTGGCGCGCATGCCCGACCACGAGCTCTGGATGGGCTTTGTGCGCGACCCCGACGGCAATCTCGTCGGCCTGATGGAAGAGCGCCGCTAGAACGACCAGCTGCTGGCCAGATAGGCCAGGCGGCGCTGCGGCAGCTGTGCGATCACGCTGGCAGCCGGCCCGCCCCAGCTGCGCAGGCCGGCGTCGATGCGCCAGCGATTGCCGGTCCAGGCCAGCGAGGCGGTGACGATGCGGCCGCCGTCCTCGGGCGTGTAAAGCAGGTCCATCGCCGGTTGCCAGGCCTCGTGATCCCAGGCCAGGCGCACAAACACATTGCGGCGGCGCAGGCTGCTGTTGCCAAAGGCCTGGGCCTGCCAGGCCAGGTTGCCGGCGGCGGCACCCTGCAGCGTTGCGGGCATTTGGCTGGCGATGGTCTTCAAGCCCCCGTTGCGGTTCGCCCAGTCGCGCCATTGCGCGGCGCTGAGCGCGTTGCCGTCCCACCAGGCCTCCGCCATCAGGCTGAGGCGGTTTTCGCCGGTCCAGCTGGCGCCCAGCAGGGCCTGCTGGCGCCGCCCCAGCGCTTCGACCTGCCACGGGGAGGCGGGCAATAGCGCGGCTGTGCCGTTCCGGTTGCGCCAGACCTCGTTGCGACGCGCGTAGCGCCAGGAGGCATGCAGCTCGATGCTGTCGCTGGCCACCCAGGCCGCGGCGGCCCCCAGGCTCTCATGGGTGTGCTCGCCCAGGCGTGCGAAGCCGTGCAGGTCCAGTGCGCCGCGGCGTTGGTAGACGCGCATGGCCAGCGCCTGCTCGTCACCGAAGTGCGCCTGCTGCCTGGGCTCGGGGTTGACCCAGACCAGGCTCCAGGCCGTCTCGGCGCTGAAATACTCGGCCTGCAGCAAGGGCCGGCCGCGGGGCATGTTGGAGAGCAGGGTGCGGCGCTCTTCCTGCGCCACCACGTCGTTGGGCCGGAAGGCGTAGCCCACGTCCCAGGCGACGAGCTTGCGGCCGGCGCTGAATTGCCAGCCCAGGGCCTCGCCGGACAGGTAGAGCTCCTGCAACGCCGCCCCGGAGCGCGGCGGCAGGCCGTCGAGGCGGCTGTGCTGCAGGCTCAGCGCCGCCGTCAGCGGGCCGGCCGAGGCGCGCAACTCCGCATCCAGCAAGGCGCCGCTGCCGGCTTGCGGGGCGGTGCCCGCCTGCAGCGCGTTCGCCGCGGCCAGCGGGCCCAGCGCGGCCGCACTGCGCTCCTGCCATTGGCCGCGCAGCTGACCCGTCAGTTCGGCATGCGCGCTGCCGGCCAGCAAGGCCAGCGCGAGCAGGGCGGATGGGATCACGGCCCTCATTCCAGACTCGGGCTGCGCGCCAGGAACATCGGGTTGAACCAGGCCTCGGGCACCTGCCGTGGCTTGCGCGCCAGGTAGCGCACATGGGTCAGCTTCTTGTTGCTGAGCGCATCCTGCAAGGCCATCTCCAGCACCATGGAATGGGCCTTGTCCAGCACAAAGCTCGCTTGCTTGGCGAGCTTCTCCGACTGCACGTACAGCTCGGCCCGGAGCGGCTCGTGGCGCTGCTTGCCTACCCACAGCTCGATGCGCTGGTAGCTCACGCTCTTGCGCCTGGCCTTCAGGCTCAGGTGCAGGCAGGCGGCCTCGCCGCAACGCTCTTCGCCCAGCAGCTCGCCCTCGTAGTCCTCGGCCCAGGAGAGCGTGGCGATGTCGCCGGTGGAGGCGTCGCCCAGCAGCTTCTGCGTCGGCGTGATGCGCATGGGGCGCTGGCTGCCTGGCATCAGCAGCCAGAAGTCGTCGCCCAGCATCAGCACCTTCTGGCCCTTCTCGGCGGGGCTTTGCATCAGCACTAGCGAGCGGTGGCCGGGCTGGCTCAGCACCGTGTAGCGGCGCTCCTTCTCGATGCTGCCGTCGGTGTTCAAGACCTCCACCTGGGTGTCGATCTGCTGCTGCTCGGCGCCCGCGCGGTAGCGGTCGGCATCGCGCAGCAGCGCAGCCACATCGGCGGCCTGGGCCGTGCCAAGGCCCAGCGCAAGCGTCAGCAAAACTATGGTCTTTATCTTCATGGCCAATCCTTCAGGTATGGGCGAGGGCGTCGACGATGGGCTTGGCCACGGTCTTGCGGGCCACCGCGGCGGAGGCCAGCATGGCCAGGGTCAGCATCGCCAGCAGGGTGGCGGCATAGAGGCCCGCATCGATCGCCACCTGCAGCGGGTAGCCGCGCGAGTAGCCGGGGGGCGGCGGCATTTCCACCGGCAGCACATAGAGCAGCAGGCTCAAGCCCAGCGCCAGCAGGGCCCCCAGCAAGGCACCGCCACCGCCCAGCAGCATGCCCTCCAGCGCCAGGCTTTGCAGCAGCTGCGAGGGCAGGGTGCCGAGCGCGCGCAGGGTGCCGATCTCGCGGGTGCGTTCGATGATGGCCATGGCCATCGCGTTGCTGACCACGAACACCACGATCACGCCGATGATGACGCCCAGCGCGCCGAAGATGCGGTTGTAGAGCTGCTTCACGCTGCGGTAGAAGCTGGCCTGTTGCTCCCAGGTACGTACTTCCAGCTGCGGCGCCAGCGCCTGCATGCGTGCCTGCGCGGCCGGCGTGCTTTCCATGCGGTCGAGGAACACGCCCAGCGAGGAGACGCGCTGCGTCGCCAGCAGGGCCTGGGCGCTCGCCAAGTCCAGATAGAGCGAGCGCTTGTCCATCTCGGCGATGCCGGTGGAGAAGATGCCCACCACCTGCACATCGATCGCGTTCAGCGCGCCCTCGGTGGTGCTGGCCAGCAGCGTGAGCGCATCACCGGGCTTGGCCTTGAGGCTGCGCGCCAGGCCTTCGCCCAGCATCACCGCGCGCTGCTGGGTCGAGCTCAGCACCTGACCGGCCCGGATCTGCAGGAACGGGCCCTTGATGGCGAACTCGGCGTCGGCGTCGATACCGGCCGCCATCATCACGGTGGACTTCTCGCCGTTGGAGATCAGGCCGCTGAACTCGACGCGCGGCAGCACCTGGCGCACCTGCTCGTCGGCCAGCATCCGCGTGCGCAGCCGCTGCCAGTCGTCCAGGCCGTATTGCAGCGGGGTGTCTTCGTCCTTGTTGAACTGCGCCGGGCTGGCCACGACAAGATGGCCGGTGCCGCGCGCCGCCGCCTGGGCCAGGCTCTGGTAGGTGAAGATGGCAAAGCCACCCGCCAGCAGGATGGCGGCCGTGCCCAGTGCGGCAATGCCCAAGGTGACGAGCGAACGCCGGCGGTTGCGCAGGCTGTTGAGCCAGGCGAATTTGAGCCACTTCATTGCAGGGTCTCCGTGGTCTTGCCGTCCAGCAGCGCCACCACGCGGTCGCAGCGGCGCGTCAGGCGGGCGTCGTGGGTGGCGATGATGAAGCTGGTGCCCTGGCCATGGGCCAGCTCGCGCATCAGGTCCACCATCGTCTCGGCGGTATGTGAATCGAGGCTGGCGGTGGGCTCGTCGGCGATCACCAGCGCGGGCCGCTTCACCAGCGCACGCGCGATCGCCACGCGCTGGCGCTGGCCGCCCGAGAGCGCGTCCGGCCGGTGCGCCGCATGCTCGTGCAGGCCCACCGCGCGCAGCGCCTCGGCCACCCGCGTGGCGCGCTCGCCGGCCGCCACGCCCGCGAGAAAGAGCGGGTAGTCGACGTTCTCCGCCACCGTCATCACCGGCACCAGGTTGAAGCTCTGGAACACGAAGCCGATGGCATCGCGGCGCAGCAGCGTGGCGGCGCACTCGGCGCGCGCATCCACGGCGTGGCCGCGCAGCAAGACCTGGCCCTCATCGGGGCTGTCGATCAGGCCGCAGAGATTCAGCAAGGTGCTTTTGCCGCTGCCCGACGGGCCGGTGAGGGCCAGCAACTCGCCCGCCGGCACATCCAGGTCCACGCCCTGCAGGGCCGGAATCACATGCTCGCCGAGGCGGTAGGTCTTGCGCACGCCGCGCAAGCTCATGATGGGATCGCGGGTGGCGCTCATGGCTGCGCCGCCTTCGGCTCGGCGCCGGCCTGCTTGGCCGCACGCGCCCGCACCGCCGCCTGGAAGCCCGCCGGGCTGCTGGCGAACAGCGGGTCCTTGAGGATCTCCTGCAGCAGCTGGCTGCCGCGCGGGCCGCGGTTGAACATGCCGGGCAGCCCCAGAAAGGTGTTGGCGGCGACGAAGCGCGTCTCCAGGCTCACCGGCGTGCCGCGCACGCGCTGCTGCTCATGTTCCTTGCCGAGCAGGGCCAGGCCCTTGTCGATCTGCGCCAGCCCATCTTCCGCATAGCTCATCTTCTTCCAGGGCAGCAGGGTGGTGGTGGCGCGCAGCGAGGTGGCCGCGCCGGCATAGGCGCGCAGCAGCGGATGCGCGGGCTCGGCCTTGGAGAGCGTGATGAAGCGCTCCGCCGATGCCTCGATCAGCTCGCTGTGGCCTTGGGTGGCCTGGTTGAATTGCTGGAAGGCCTCCTGGAACTCGGTCTCGCTCAAGGCGCGGGCCGGCCCATGCAGCAGGGCGAGCGTGGCGGCGAGGCTCAGCAGGGTGGTGATGGCTGGGGTGGGTCTCATGATGGCTGGTGGCTGAGTGAAAGTGCGCTCAGCCTAGGCAGCCAGACCCGGGCGCCCCAGCGCGATGCGACCGGACCAAGCTGCGCGGCGCGAAGCGACGGTTTTGCGGCGCCAAAGAAAAGACCCGCCACCAGGGCGGGTCTCGCAAACCGGGGGCGAGTCGTCTTACTTCTTGGGCGCTTCGGTCTTGGCCGGCTCGGCCTTCACCGCGGGCTTGGCGGCGCTGGCTGCATGAGCGGCCTTGGCCTCGGCCTTGGCAGCGGAAGCGGCCGGGGTTGCGGGCGTGGCGGCTGTCGCTGGCGTGACCGGCGTGGCGGCGGTTGCCGTGGCAGTGGCCGCCGGTGCCGGCATCTTGGCGGGGGCTGCGGCCGGGGCCGGCGTTTGGGCTTGGGCGACGGCGGCGCAAACAGTCAGCAGGCCGGCGATCAGGGTGGTCTTGTTCATGGTGTGTTCTCTTTCCGTTTGGTTCAGGATGTCAACAGGGCTTGAGTTCGGGGCGCGGCCCGGCTCAGGAGTTCTTGGCCGGCGCGTCGGCCTTGATGGCATCGGCCGCGGCTGGCTTTGCCGCGTGCTTCTTCGCATGCTTCTTGGCGTGCACGGCGGGCTTGGCGGCTTCGGCGGTGGTGGTCGCGGCGGCGGTCTTCAACTCGGTCTTCAACTCGGTTTTGGCCGCGGCCTTCACCGCGGCGGGTGCCGTGGTGGCGGCGGGAGCCGCGGTCGTGGCTGCCGTCGCGGGCGTTGCGGTCGGCGCAGGAGTTGCCGTGGCTCCGGGGTTTTGCGCCATCGCCAGGCCGGTGGACAGGGCCAGCAGAGCAGGGATCAGGGCGGTCTTCAGAGCATTCATTTGGATCACTCCAGGGTTGTTGAACTTGCCACTCCACAACGACGCTCTGACCCCGGCAGTTGACGTTAACCCTAGGCGTTGCAAAGCGTTACACCGCACACCCATCGCACGATCCGCCTGGGGTCAGGTCTTGCCTGGCACGCCGATGAGGCAAGATGGCGCATCGTTCCATCCACCAGCAGTGCCATGAGCTCACACTTCAATTGGTCCGCCGGCTATCCCAGTCAGCGCAGCCCGCTGTTCGCGCGCAACGTGGTCTCCACCTCGCATCCGCTCGCCGCGCAGGCCGGTCTGCGCATGCTGGCCCAGGGGGGCAACGCAGTGGACGCGGCGATCGCGACCGCCGCCTGCATGACCCTGGTGGAGCCCTGCAGCAATGGCCTGGGCTCGGATGCCTTCTGCATCCTCTGGGATGGCAAGGAGCTGCACGGCCTGAACGCCTCGGGCACGGCGCCGCAAGCCTGGACGCCCGAGTACTTCTTCAAGACCTATGGCGCCGATGCCAAGGTGCCGCCCAAGCGTGGCTGGGGCGGCGTGACGGTGCCCGGCGCGGTGGCAGGCTGGGTGGCCTTGAGCGAGCGCTTTGGCAAGCTGCCTTTTGCCGACCTGATGGCGCCGGCGATCGAGATTGCCGAGCGCGGCTATGCGGTGCCGGTGATCGTGCAGAGCAAATGGGCGATGGCCGCGGCCGTCGACGAGCTCACCCGTCAGCCCGGTTTTGCCCAGGCCTTTCTGCCACGCGGGCGCGCGCCCGCGGTGGGTGAGCTGTTCAAGTTCCCGGACGCGGCGCGTACGCTGCGCCTGATTGCGGCGAGCAAGGGCGAGGCCTTCTATCGCGGCGAGGTGGCGGCCGCCGTGGAAGCCTTTGCCAACGAGACCGGGGGCGCGATGACGGCGGCCGACTTCGCGGCCTACCGGCCAGAATGGGTCAAGCCGATCTCGCAGGACTATGCCGGCCACACCCTGCACGAGATCCCGCCGAATGGCCAGGGCATCGCGGCGCTGATCGCGCTGGGCATCCTCAAGCACCTGGACCTGCCAGCGCATGCGGTGGACGGCGTGGCCTCGCAGCATCTGCAGATCGAGGCCATGAAGCTGGCCTTCGCCGATGTCTACCGCTACGTGGCCGACGCGGCGGCGATGCGGGTGACGGTGGAACAGCTGCTGGACCCCGGCTATCTTGCCGCACGCGCCAAGCTCGTGCGCATGGACGCGGCGCAGGACTTCAAGGCCGGCAACCCGGTCAAGGGCGGCACCATCTACCTCACCGCCGCGGACGAGAGCGGCATGATGGTCAGCTTCATCCAGAGCAATTACATGGGCTTCGGCTCGGGCCTGGTCGTGCCCGGCTACGGGCTCTCGCTGCAGAACCGCGGCCATTGCTTCACGCTGGAGGCGGGCCACGCGAACGTGGTGGCGCCCGGCAAGCGCCCCTTCCACACCATCATCCCCGCCTTCCTGACCAAGGACGGCCGGCCGGTGATGAGCTACGGCGTGATGGGCGGCAATATGCAGCCGCAAGGCCATATGCAGACCCTGGTGCGCATGCTGGACTACGGCCAGCAACCGCAGGCCGCCTGCGATGCGCCGCGCTGGCGCTTCAACGAGGGCCTGTCCATCAACGTCGAGCCGCACATGCCGCCGGCCACCATCGAGGGCCTGCGCGCGCTGGGCCACCAGATCGGCGACATCCACGACAGCTACCAGGACTTCGGCGCCGGCCAGTTCATCTGGCGCCTGGGTGATCCGGGCGTGGAGGGCTATGTGGCCGCCAGCGATCCACGCCGGGATGGCGCCGCGGTGGGCTATTGAGCGCGCACGCCCAGCGCACCGCCCATACTTCTGGGACTTGCTGGGCGTCAAGCCGCGCTGCTACCATGCTCCGCAATCCCCTGCACCAAAACCCATGACCAAGCTGCTGGACCGCACCCGAACGCGCACACCCCGTGCCGGCGGCGTGCGCGCGCGCCGGTCTGGGCACTCGCCCGCGCCGCATTGATAGCAACAACGCGCGCCGCGTGGCCCGCCGGCTCCTGACGCCGGCTTCGCGTTTTCCGTACTTACGCCCGCTGCGCGGGCCCGGCGTGGCGCTCACAAGGCGCGGCGCCCGCTGTTGGAGTGAATCCCATGCAAACCCAGGCCATCTCCTGGTTTGACCGGCTCAGACTTGCGCTCACCCTGCCACCCGGGGATCTGCTGCGCGACATGGTCTATCGCCGGCTCTGGACTTCGATACTGATCAGCTCGCTGGGCGGGCAGATCACCATGCTGGCCCTGCCGCTCACCGCGGCGGTGCTGCTGCATGCCAGCCCCACGCAGATGGGCCTGCTCACCGCCATGGAGATCGTGCCCTTCGTGCTGTTCTCGCTGCCCGGCGGCGTGTGGCTGGACCGCGTGCGCAAGCTGCCGGTCTATGTGGTGGGCGAGTCCATCCTCGCGGTGGCGGTGGCCACCGTGCCGCTGGCCGCCTGGATGGGCTGGCTGTCGATGATCTGGCTGTATGCGGTGGGCCTGGTGCTGGGCACGGTCTACACCCTGGCCGGCAGCGCGGCGCAGATCGTGCTGACCCAGGTGGTCTCGCGCGACCGCCTGGTGGAGGCGCATGCCAAGAACTCGCTCGCCTCCTCGGGCGCCGAGGTGGCCGGGCCCGGCATTGCCGGCCTGCTGATCAAGCTGCTGGGCGCACCCATGGCGCTGGCGGCCGACGCGGTGTTGGTGCTGATCTCGGCCGCCATCCTGCGCGGCATCAAGGTGCAGGAAGAGGTGCACAAGACCAGCGGCGCGGATTTCTGGCGCGACCTCAAGGCCGGCGTGGCCTTTGTGCGCAACAGGCGCCTGCTCATCAGCCTGGCCTGCACGGTGGGCGGCTGGCAGCTTTTCAACAACGCCGCCCAGGTGGTGCAGATCCTGTTCGCCACCCGCGTGCTGGGGCTGTCGGCCCAGACCGTGGGCCTGAGCTATGTGGCGCTGGGCGTGGGCACGGTGCTCACCAGCATCTTCGGCCATCGCATCTCCAAGGCGATGGGGCCGGGCCCCTGCCTGATCCTGGGCCTGGCGGTGTGCGGCCTGGGCTGGTTGACGCTGGGGCTGGCGCCGGCCAGTGAGCTGGGCATCGCGGCCTTTGCCTTCATGCTGTTTGCCTTTGGCGTCGGCGCGGTGCTGATCTTCATCAACTTCCTTTCGCTGCGCCAGGCGGTCACGCCCGGGCCGATGCTGGGCCGCATGACCAGCACGATGCGCTGGCTGATCCTGATCCCCGCCGGCCCCGGCGCCCTGATCGGCGGCTGGCTGGGCGAGTATGTGGACCTGCGCGCCGCGCTCTTGTTTGCCGGCCTGGGCGCGCTGGCGGTGGCCGCGGTGGCACTGCGCGTGCCCGCCATCCGCGAGGTGCGCGAGCTGCCCAGCATCGATAGCGGCGAGCCCGAGCCCGCGCTGGGCGCCGAGGCCCAGCCGGGCCGCATCGACCCCGACTGGGCCCCCAGCAAGTGAAGACGAAGAATGAGCGAACCCCTCCCGCATGACAACACCTGACCCCATCCTGATCAAGGTTCCCGAAGAGATCGTCACCGAGCGGCTGGTGCTGGCGGCGCCGCGCGCCGGCCTGGGCCAGGCCCTGGCGGCGGCCGTCACCGAATCGATCGAGCACCTCAAGCCCTGGATGCCCTGGGCCCAGCTCGCGCCCACGGTGGAAGACAGCGAGGCGGTGATGCGCCGCATGCAGGCCGACTTCATCCTGCGCCGCGATCTGGTCTACCAGATCTACCGCAAGGGCGAGGATGGCCGCGCCGGCCGCCTGCTGGGCGGCACCGGCCTGCATCGCCTCGATTGGGAGGTGCGCCGCTTCGAGATCGGCTACTGGATACGCAGCAGCGCGCTCGGCCAGGGCTATGTGAGCGAGGCGGTGCAGGCGCTCACGCGCATGGCCTTCGAGAGCCTGCGCGCGCGCCGGGTCGAGATCCGCATGGATGACCTGAACTTGCGCAGTCGCGCGGTGGCCGAGCGTTGCGGCTATGAACTCGAGGGCGTGCTGCGCCAGGATGCGCTGACCGTGAACGGCGAGCCGCGCAACACCTGCGTGTACGCACGCATAGCCTAGGGCGGCTGGCGGCAAAGCCCTGGGCAGGTGGCCGCTGCGGCCCGGATGCGCAGGCCCTCGCGTCGCTCGGGCTCCCCTGCGGTGCTCGGCCCTTGCGGCCCGGCGCACAACTCACTGCGCTCACCTGCGGCTCGCTGCGTTCAAACAAAGTGCGCCAATCCAGTGCTTGAGGCGCGCGAGCACGCGCGCGGCCACAAGGTCCTGTGCTCCTCGGCAGCGCAAGAGGGCCACCGCAGCCACCCGCCCAGTGCTTTGCCAACACCGCTGCTTGTGCGCGCCCCTCATGCCACGGGCGTGCCCCGAGCGGCCCAGGCCGGCAGGTGCGAGGCCCCATTGGCGGTGCCGAGCAGCGCAGCCAAACCGTGTTGCGCATCGCTCCAGGCGATGCGTCGAGCGCGCTTTGTTTGAGCTCAAGCACAGTTGGCCGCCGAAGGCGGACAACGGCCCGCAGGGGTGCGAGGGCGAGTTGCGCGCGAGTCCCGGTTTGGTGAGCAGCGAGGGAAGCCTGAACGCAGTGAAGGCCTCCGCCTCTGGGGCCGAGTGCCTGCCGGCCTGGGTCGCGCGCGCAAAGACCTGATGCGGCACTTGGTGCGTGCTCGGCAAATCGGCGCTACCTCTGCGCTTCCGATCTTCCACGCTTGCACTTGAACTTCCGCTTAATGCCGTTTGCCGCCTCAGCCCGCCGGCGAAAACTTGTCCACCGCGTCGGTGATGATGCCGTCCACGCCGTTGGCGCGCAGCCATCGGACGGCGGCCTCGTCGTTCACCGTGTAGACGAGTGCCCGCATGTCGGCACCATGGATGCTCGTCACCGTAGCAGCGTCCATCAGGTTGTAGTTGCTGATCACCGCCTGGCAGCCCAGCGCCTGGGCTTCGTCCAGCCAGCCCGCGCGCAAGCCGTCCAGCAGCAGGCCGCGCGGCACCTCGGGGGCGCTCGCGCGTGCGCCACGTAAGGCCTCGGGCTGGAAGGAGCTGAACACCGGCAGGCTGGTCTGGCCGGCCCACAAACGCAGCACCTCGCGCCCCACCACCTCGCCGGTCTCGAACTCCTGACCGGGCGTGGGTTTGATCTCGATATTCAGCGCAAAGCGATTGGCGAGGATGAAGGCGGCCAGCGCCTCCAGGCTCATCAAGGGTTCACCGGCAAAGGCGCGGCTGTGCCAGCCGCCGGCGTCCAGGCGCGAGAGCTCGCTCCAGTCGCGTTCGGCGGCGCGGCCGCGCGCCGAGGTGGTGCGGTTCAGCGTGCTGTCGTGCAGCAGAAAGGGCACGCCGTCGCGGCTCAGTTTGACGTCGCATTCGAAGGCGCGGTAGCCGTGCTGGGCGCCCAGGCGGAACGCAGCCAGGGTGTTCTCCGGCGCCAGCTTGCCGGCGCCGCGGTGCGCGATCCAGAAGGGCAGCGGGAGCGCTTTATTCATACGCGTTGCGTGCTCTGGGCGTCGAACCAGTGCAGATGCTTGGCGCTCAGCTCCAGCATCAAGGTCTCGCCCACCGTGGGCGGCACGTGGGTGGCGTCGATGCGCAGGGTGAAGAGCTCGCTGCCCAGCCGCCCGTAGACCAGCCGCTCGGCGCCCAGCATCTCGATCATCTCCACCGTCAGCGGCCAGCCCTGACTGGCATTCCAATGGTCCAGGTGCTCGGGCCGCAGGCCCAGGATCAGCTCGCCATCGCGCGGCGCGGCGGCCGGCAGCGGCAGGCTGATGCCGCCGACGTGGAACATCGTGCCCTCGGCGCGGCCCTTCAGCAGATTCATCGGCGGCGAGCCGATGAAGCCGGCCACGAAGGTGCTGGCCGGGCGCGCATAGACCTCCTCGGGCGTGCCGATCTGCTCCATGCGGCCGCCGTTCATCACGATCATGCGCTGGGCCAGGGTCATGGCCTCCACCTGGTCGTGGGTCACGAAGAGGGACGTCACGCCGAGCTCGCGGTGCAGCTTCTGGATCTCCAGCCGGGTCTGGGCGCGCAGCTTGGCGTCGAGGTTGGAGAGCGGCTCGTCGAACAGGAACACCTGCGGGTTGCGCACGATGGCGCGGCCCATCGCCACGCGCTGGCGCTGGCCGCCCGAGAGCGCGCGCGGCTTGCGGTCCAGCAGCTGGCTGAGCTCCAGGATCTTGGCGGCCTTGTCGACGCGTGCCTTGATCTCATCGACCGGCACCTTCTTGATCTTCAGCCCGTAGGCCATGTTGTCGAACACGCTCATATGCGGATAGAGCGCGTAGTTCTGGAACACCATGGCGATATCGCGGTCCGCCGGCTCGACCTGATTGACTACACGCGGCCCGATCGCGATCTCGCCGCCCGAGATTTCCTCCAGCCCCGCCACCATGCGCAAGAGCGTGGACTTGCCGCAGCCCGAGGGCCCGACGATGACGATGAACTCGCCATCGGCGATCTCGGCATCCACGCCGTGGATGACCTGGTTGGCCTTGGGGCCGGTGCCGTAGCGCTTCACGACCTTGCGCAGGGAAATGCTTGCCATGTTCTTTTCTCTTTACTTCTCGGCGTCGACCAGGCCCTTGACGAACCATTTCTGCATCAGGATCACCACCAGCGCGGGCGGGATCATCGCCAGCATGGCGGTGGCCATGACGATGTTCCATTCGTTGGCCGCGTCGCCGCCGGCGATCATGCGCTTGATGCCGATCACCACCGGGTACATGTTCTCCTCGGTGGTCACCAGCAGTGGCCAGAGGTACTGGTTCCAGCCGTAGATGAACTGGATCACGAACAGGGCGGCGATGCTGGTGCTGGACAGGGGCAGCAGCACGTCCTTGAAGAAGCGCATGGGCCCGGCGCCATCGATGCGCGCGGCCTCCACCAGCTCGTCGGGCACCGTCATGAAGAACTGGCGGAACAAAAAGGTGGCGGTGGCCGAGGCGATCAGCGGGATCGTCAGGCCGGCATAGCTGTTGAGCATCTTCAGGTCCGACACCACCTGGTAGGTGGGGCCGATGCGCACCTCCACCGGCAGCATCAGGGTCACGAAGATGGCCCAGAAGAAGAAGCTCTTGAAGGGGAAGCGGAAGTAGACGATCGCAAAGGCCGAGAGCAGCGAGATGGCGATCTTGCCGATCGCGATGCCCAGCGCGCACATCAGGCTCACCCACATCATGCGGCCCACTGGCGCCTTCGAGTTCCCGCCGGTGGCGCTGCCCAAGAGCGCGTCGCGGTAGTTCTCCAGCAGGTGGCTGCCGGGCGTCATCGGCATGGGGGCCTGGACGATCTCCTGCGCCGTGTGGGTGCTGGCCACGAAGGTGATGTAGAGCGGGAAGGCGACGATCAGCACCCCCAGGATCAGCACCAGATGGGAGAGCAGGGTGAGGGCGGGGCGGCGTTCGATCATGTCAGTACTGCACCTTCTTCTCGACATAACGGAACTGCAGCACCGTCAGCGTGATGACGATGAACATCAGCACCACCGACTGCGCGGCCGAGCCGCCCAGGTCCATGGCCTTGAAGCCGTCGTAATAGACCTTGTAGACCAGGATGGCGGTGTCCTTGCCAGGGCCGCCATGGGTGGCCGCGTCGATGATGCCGAAGGTGTCGAAGAAGGCGTAGACGACGTTGATCACCAGCAGGAAGAAGGTGGTGGGCGAGAGCAGCGGGAACACGATGGTCCAGAAGCGATGCCAGGGGCTGGCGCCATCGATGGCCGCGGCCTCGATGAGCGATTTCGGGATCGACTGCAGGCCCGCCAGGAAGAACAGGAAGTTGTAGGAGATCTGCTTCCACACCGCGGCCAGCACCACCAGGGCCATGGCATGGCGCGAGTTGAGCAGATGGTTCCACTCGAAGCCGAGCGCGCCCAGCGCGTACGAGACCACGCCGATGCTGGGCGCGAACATGAAGAGCCACAGCACGCCGGCAATCGCCGGCGCCACGGCATAGGGCCAGATCAGCAGCGTCTTGTACACCGCCGCGCCCTTCACCACCCGGTCCGCCATCACCGCCAGCAGCAGCGAGACGCTCAGCCCCAGCACCGCCACCAGGGCCGAGAACAGCGCGGTGGTCTGGAAGGACTCCAGATAGCTGGCGTCACCGAACAGCGCGCGGAAGTTCTCCAGCCCCACCCATTCGGTGGAGGTGCCGAAGGCGTCCTGCTGCTGCATCGATTGCAGCAGCGCCTGACCCGCCGGCCAGAAGAAGAACACGCTGATCACCACCAGCTGCGGCGCCAGCAGCAGCCAGGGCAACCAGGCGGATTTGAAGAGAACGCGTTTTTCCAGGGCCATGGCTCAGGTCTTGCTCAAGCGATCACAGCTTGGCCGTCTTTTGGAACTTTTCCAGTTGCTCGTTGCCGCGCTGGATGGCCGTGGCTATGCCTTCCTTGGGCGTCTTCTTGCCGGACCAGACGTTCTCCATCTCCTCGTCGATGATGGTGCGGATCTGCACGAAGTTGCCCAGGCGCACGCCACGCGACTTGTCGGTGGTCTTGCGGATCATCTGCGTCACCGCGACATCGGTGCCGGGGTTGGCCTTGTAGAAGCCGCTCTTCTCGGTCAGCTCGTAGGCGGCCTTGGTGACCGGCAGATAGCCGGTGCGCTTGTGGCTTTCCGAGGCCACCTCGGCCTTGGCCAGGTAGCTGAAGAAGGCGGCGATGCCCTTGTACTCGGCGGGCTTCTTGCCCGCCATCACCCACAGGCTGGCGCCGCCGATCACGGTGTTCTGCGGCGCGCCGGCCACATCGGGGTAATAGGGCAGGGGGGCGATGCCGCTGGCGAACTTGGCGTTCTTCTTGATATTGGCGTAGAGGCCCGAGCTGCCGGTCAGCATCGCGCATTCGCCCGAGTAGAAGGTGGCGTCGCCGGTGTTGCCGCGGCCCTTGTAGACGAACAGGCCCTGCTTGGCCATGTTTGCCAGGTTCTCGATATGGCGCAGGTGCAGCGGGGTGTTGAAGGCCAGGCGCGTGTCGGTGCCGCCGAAGCCATTGTTCTTGGTGCTGAACTCCACGTTGTGCCAGGCCGAGAAGCTCTCGAACTGGGTCCAGCTCACCCAGGTGGTGGTGAAGGGACACTTGTGGCCGCTGGCCTTGAGCTTGGCGGCCGCCAGGGCCACCTCGGGCCAGGTGCTGGGCGGCTTGTTGGGGTCCAGGCCGGCGGCCTTGAAGGCGTCCTTGTTGTAGTGGAAGACGGTGGTCGAGCTGTTGAAGGGCATCGACAGCATCTGGCCGCTCGGCGCCGTGTAATAGCCGGCCACCGCGGGCACATAGGCGTTCGGGTCGAACTTGGCGTCGCCCATCTTCATCACCTCGCCCACCGGCACGATGGCGCCCTTGCTGGCCATCATGGTGGCGGTGCCGACCTCGAACACCTGCAGGATGTGCGGCGCATTGCCGGCACGGAAGGCGGCGATCGCGGCGGTCATCGATTCGTCGTAGCTGCCCTTGAAGGCCGGCACGATCTTGACGTCCTTCTGGCTGGCGTTGAATTCGCGGGCGAGGTCGTTGACCCAGTCACCCAGGGCGCCGCTCATCGAGTGCCACCATTGGATCTCGGTTTGTGCCTGTGCGCCGACGGACAGGCTGGCGATCAGGGCCGCGGCTGCGAGCTGATGTGCTTTCATGGACGTTGATGCTCCTCTCGAATGGGAAACCAGGCAGATTAGCCGCGCATTGTGACAGTTCACCAACTGGTAAATGTCATCTCGGGGTCAGTTCTTGCCCTGAATCAGAAGGCCGGCAAAGCGCCGGCGCGGGCCAAGGGTAATCGGGCTTGCGCGGGGCGTCCATGCTGCGCTGCGGTAGGATCAACGCCCTGCGCAGTCCGGGCTGCGGCGACTCGCTCCACGCCCTGCGCGCCACCCAGGCCACAAGCCAGCGGACCTTGCCTGCTCCTCGCTCTTTCCCTGCCCCCGCCGCCATGAATGCACCGCATCCCCTGATGCCCACAGAGTCCGCTGCTGCTGCCGCCGCGCACGAGGCCCCGCGCCTGCGCGAGATTCCCTACAACTACACCTCCTTCTCCGACCGCGAGATCGTCATCCGCCTGCTCGGCGCGCGCGCCTGGGAGCTGGCCAATTCGCTGCGCGACGAGCGCCAGACCGGCCGCTCCGCCCGCATGCTCTACGAGGTGCTGGGCGATATCTGGGTGGTGCAGCGCAACCCCTATCTGCAGGACGATCTGCTCGACAACCCCAAGCGGCGCCAGCAGCTGATCGATGCCCTCAAGCACCGCCTGCACGAGGTAGAGAAGCGCCGCAACCCGGCGCTGGACCCGCAGCGCGACGCCTCGGTGGGCGAGCTGCTGACGCTGGCCCAGGCCGCGGTGGCGCGCTTTGCCGCCCAGTTCGACGAGGTGGCCGAACTGCGCCGCCGCGCCAGCAAGGTGCTGGGCAAGCACACCGCCAAGGACAACATCAAGTACGACGGGCTTTCGCGCGTCTCGCATGTCACCGACGCCACCGACTGGCGCGTCGAGTACCCCTTTGTGGTGCTGACCCCCGACAGCGAGGCCGAGATGGCCCATCTGGTGAAGGGCTGCATCGAGCTGGGCCTGACCATCATCCCGCGCGGCGGCGGCACCGGCTATACCGGCGGCGCCGTGCCCCTGGTGTGGAAGAGCGCCGTCATCAACACCGAGAAGCTCGAGGCCCTGCGCGGCGTCGAGATGCTGGAGCTGCCCGGCGTGGGCCGGCCGGTGGCCACCATCTACAGCGAGGCCGGGGTGGTGACGCAGCGCGTCTCCGACCTGGCCGAGCAGCATGGCTATGTGTTCGCGGTGGACCCCACCAGCGCCGAGGCCTCCTGCATCGGCGGCAATGTGGCGATGAACGCCGGCGGCAAGAAGGCCGTGCTGTGGGGCACGGCGCTGGACAATCTGGCCTCCTGGAAGATGGTCACGCCGGATGCCAAGTGGCTGGAGGTCATTCGCCTCAACCACAACCTGGGCAAGATCCACGATGTCGAGATGGCCAGCTTCGAGCTGCGTTATTTCGACGCCTCGGGCAAGAAACTGGAGCGCAGCGAGCGCCTGGACATCCCCGGCCGCACCTTCCGCAAGGAGGGCCTGGGCAAGGACGTCACCGACAAATTCCTCGCCGGCCTGCCCGGCATCCAGAAGGAAGGCTGCGACGGCCTCATCACCAGCGCGCGCTGGATCGTGCACCGCATGCCCAAGCATGTGCGCACCGTCTGCCTGGAGTTCTTCGGCAACCCCAAGGACTGCGTGCCCTCCATCGTCGACATCAAGGACTACATGTTCTCGCTGGCCACCCAGGCGGGCGGCGCGAACACCGATGCCGAGGGTGCCGGCGCTACGCCGGTGCTGCTGGCGGGCCTGGAGCATCTGGACGACCGCTACCTGAAGGCGGTGGGCTATGCCACCAAGAGCAAGCGCGGCGGCCTGCCCAAGATGGTGCTGGTGGGCGACATCGTCGGCGACGACGAGGACGCGGTGGCGCGCGCCACCTCCGAGGTGGTGCGCCTGGCCAATGGCCGCAGCGGCGAGGGCTTTGTGGCCGTCTCGGCCGACGCACGCAAGAAGTTCTGGCTCGATCGCAAGCGCACCGCGGCGATCTCCAAGCACACCAATGCCTTCAAGGTGAACGAGGACGTGGTGATCCCGCTGGAGCGCATGGGCGAGTACACCCTGGGCATCGAGCGCATCAATATCGAGCTGAGCCTGCGCAACAAGCTGGCCCTGGTGGAGGCCCTGCAGGCCTTCTTCACGCAAGGCAAGCTGCCGCTGGGCAAGAGCGACGACGCCAGCGAGATCCCCAGCGCCGAGCTGCTGGAAGACCGCGTGCAGCAGGCCCTGGCCCTGCTGAACGAAATTGGTCACCGCTGGACGCGCTGGAAGGACGAACTGGATCTGCCGCGCCCGGAAGAGCGCAGCTACTTCGACCAGCTGCAGGACCACAGCCTGCGCGCCTCCTGGAAGACGCAGATCTTCAAGCCGCTGCAGGGCATCTTTGCCGGCGCCGCCTTCGAGGCCATCCTGGCCGAGTGCAAGCGCATCCACGGCGAGGTGCTGAAGGGCCGCGTCTGGGTGGCGCTGCACATGCATGCCGGCGACGGCAATGTGCACACCAACATCCCGGTCAACTCCGACAACTACCAGATGCTGCAGACCGCCCATGAGGCGGTGGCGCGCATCATGAAGCTGGCGCGTTCGCTGAACGGCGTGATCTCGGGCGAGCATGGCATCGGCATCACCAAGCTGGAGTTCCTCACCGACGAGGAGCTGGCGGGCTTTGCGGGCTACAAGCAGCGCGTCGACCCTGAGGGCCGCTTCAACAAGGGCAAGCTCTTGCGTGGCGGCACCGACTATGCCGACCTGACCAACGCCTACACGCCCAGCTTCGGGCTGATGGGCCACGAGTCGCTGATCATGCAGCAGAGCGACATCGGCGCCATCGCCGACAGCGTCAAGGACTGCCTGCGCTGCGGCAAGTGCAAGCCGGTGTGCGCCACCCATGTGCCGCGCGCCAACCTGCTCTACAGCCCGCGCAACAAGATCCTCGCCACCTCGCTGCTGGTGGAGGCCTTCCTCTACGAGGAGCAGACGCGCCGCGGCGTCTCGATCAAGCATTGGGAAGAGTTCGAGGATGTGGCCGACCACTGCACGGTCTGCCACAAATGCCTGAACCCCTGCCCGGTGAAGATCGACTTCGGCGACGTCACCATGAATATGCGCAACCTCTTGCGCAAGATGGGCCAGAAGACCTGGCGCCCCGGCAATGCCGCGGCCATGTTCATGCTCAACGCCACCAACCCCGAGACCATCAAGCTGGCGCGCACCGCCATGGTGGGCGTGGGCTTCAAGGCGCAGCGCCTGGCGCATGAGCTGCTCAAGGGCTTTGCCAAGAAGCAGACCGCCGCGCCGCGCGCCAGCGTGGGCGCCGCGCCGATCAAGGAGCAGGTGATCCACTTCATCAACAAGAAGCTGCCCGGCGGCCTGCCCAAGAAGACGGCGCGCGCGCTCTTGGACATCGAAGACAAGGACTACGTCCCCATCATCCGCAACCCGGCCAGCACCACGGCCGAGACCGAGGCGGTGTTCTACTTCCCCGGCTGCGGCTCCGAGCGCCTGTTCAGCCAGGTGGGCCTGGCCACCCAGGCGATGCTCTGGCATGCCGGCGTGCAGACCGTGCTGCCGCCCGGCTATCTGTGCTGCGGCTATCCGCAGCGCGGCTCGGGCCAGTTCGACCGCGCCGAGCAGATCATCACCGACAACCGGGTGCTGTTCCACCGCGTCGCCAACACGCTCAACTACCTGGACATCAAGACCGTGGTGGTGAGCTGCGGCACCTGCTACGACCAGCTGCAGGGCTACAAGTTCGAGGACATCTTCCCGGGCTGCCGCATCGTCGACATCCACGAGTTCCTGCTCGAGAAGGGCATCAAGCTCGACTCAAGCCAGGCCTACCTCTACCACGACCCCTGCCACAGCCCGATGAAGCTGCAGGAGCCGATGAAGACGGTGAAGGCCCTGGTGGGCCCCGAGGTGGTGAAGAGCGAGCGCTGCTGCGGCGAGAGCGGCACGCTGGGCGTGACCCGCCCCGACATCTCCACCCAGGTGCGCTTCCGCAAGGAAGAGGAGCTGCGCAAGACCGAGACGATGTTGCGCGAGTCGGGCAAGGTGGCGGCGGCCGAGAACCTCAAGATCCTCACCAGCTGCCCGAGCTGCCTGCAGGGCCTGACCCGCTACGGCGGCGACCTGCAGAACGGCCTGCTGGAGGCCGACTACATCGTGGTCGAGATGGCCAACAAGATCCTGGGCGAGAGCTGGATGCCGGACTATGTGGCCAAGGCCAACAACGGCGGTATCGAGCGGGTGCTGGTCTAGCCCGGGCTAGGGCAGGGCGGCGGCAGCGGCCTCGGCACCGAGGTAGCGCTGCACGATGCGCTGCAGGCTGCCGTCGCGGCGCATCGCCTCGATGGTGCTGTTGTAGCGCTCCACGAAGCCCGGGTCGGTGCTGCGCATGCTGAAGGCGGTGGGGGCCGGCTCGTCCGACACCATCACCTGGGTCTTGAGCAGCTTGTCGCTCAGCTTCAGGCCCGCCAGCTCGAATTCGGCGGTCAGCTCGTCGGCAATCACGCCGTCGATGCGGCCGCGCTCCAGCATCTGCCACAGGCCGTGCCGATTGCTCACCTTGCTCACGCCGCGGGCAAACACCTCATCGCGCATCAAGGCGGCGTAGTCGGGCCCATAGACCACGCCGATCTGGGCGCCCAGCCTGAAGGGGCTGCCGCGCAGCTCGAGCAGGCTCTTGAAGGGCCAGCGCGCCGCGTCGGCGCGGCGTATGTAAAGCATATTGCGCGAGTGCAGCGCCGGCGTCGAGAACCAGGCATAGGCCTCGCGCTCGGGGCGCCTGAAGGCGCCGGCCAACACATCCAGATCGCCATGCTCCAGCTCCACCAGGGCGCGCGCGAAGGGCATCTCCACCAGCTTCACGCTGCAGCCCATGCGGCGCAGCGCCTCGACGTTGATGTCGAGCTGCACGCCGCCGATCGCGCCGTCGGGCAGGCGCATGGAGAAGGGCGGGTCGTCGTTCCAGCGCAGCTTCTTCTCGCAGGCCGGCGCGGCCGCCCGGGCCAGGCCGGCCAAGCCGGTCAGCGCGAGCAACAGGGTGGCGGCGACGGCGCGTGGGTTCATTCCGCCGCCAGTTTGCGCTCCTTGATCAGCGCATGCCAGGTCTGGGTCTCGGTCTGCACGAAGCGCGCCAGCGCGGGGGCGTCGCTGGGCGCCAGCTCCAGGCCAAAGTCTTCCAGCTTGCTGCGCACCTCGGGCAGCTGGATCGCCTTCTGCATCTCGCTGGAGAGCCGCGTTACCGCCTCGGCCGGCGTGCCCTTGGGCACGAACAGGCCCTGCCAGGCCGCCACGTCCACGTTCTTCAGGCCCAGCTCCTCGAAAGTGGGCACGTCCGGCAGCTGCGGGATGCGCTTCTTCGTCAGCACCGCCAGCGGCTTGATCTTGCCGGCGCGGATATGCGGCAGGCCGGCGGCGGTGTCGAGGATGGCCATCGGCACCACGCCGGCCATCAGGTCCTGCACCGCGAAGGCGGTGCCGCGGTAGGGCACGTGCACGATGAAGCTCTTGCTGCGGTCCTTCACCAGTTCCATCGCCAGATGGTGCGGGCTGCCGATGCCGGGCGAGGCATAGCTGTAGCGGCCCGGGTTGGCCTTCACCTCGTCCAGCCACTGCTTGCCGCTGCTGAAGCCGGCGCCCGGGTGCACGGTGAGGATGAGCGGGAACTTGGCCATCAGCCCCACCGGCGCCAGATCGGCCGGCGCATAGGGCAGCTTCTTGTACATGGCGCTGTTGAACACCAGCGCGCCGTTGTCGCCGCTGAGGATGGTGTAGCCATCGGCGGGCGCCTTGGCCGCGGCGTCGGTGCCTATCATGCCGCCGGCGCCGGGGCGGTTGTCGATCACCAGCGGCTGGCCCAGCTGCTTACCGAGCTGGGGCGCGAGCTGGCGCGCCAGGAAGTCCGAGCCGCCGCCGGCCGGGTAGGCCACCACCCAGCGGATCGGCTTGGCCGGCCAGGTTTCGGCTTGGCTCGCATGGCCGGCCAGCGCGGCCAGGGTGGAGATGGCGATGAGACAGACACGGCGAGCAAACATCGATGCGTTCCTTCCACGGCAGGCGGCTACAGTCGCGGCATCTTAAGCCGCCCGGAGCGCCTGCCATGAGCAACACCACCCACGCCTGCCCCCTGTGTGCCGAAGTTGGCGGCCTGCTCATCGTGGAGCGTCCGCAGTGGCGCGTGGTGCGCGTCGCCGACGCCGACTTCCCGGCCTTCTACCGCGTCATCTGGCAGCCGCATGTGGCCGAGTTCAGCGATCTCGACCTGGCGGCGCGCAGCGCCTGCATGGAGGTGGTCTACCGCGTCGAGCAGGTGCTGCGTCAGGCGCTCGCGCCAGCCAAGCTGAACCTCGCCAGCCTGGGCAATATGGTGCCGCATCTGCACTGGCACGTGATCGCCCGCTTTGACTGGGACAGCCATTTCCCCAACCCGATCTGGGGCGAGCGCCAGCGCACGCTGGCCACGCCCGCCGAAGCCCGGCTGCCCCTGCCGCTGGCGCAGCTGGACGACCAGCTGCGCGCGGCGCTGCTGTTCACCACGCGCTGAGCCGGTCAGACTAGCAAGACCTGACCCCAGGGGTCAGGTCTTGCTACGCCTATCTAAGTGTTTTCACCCAACGGGAAACACCTGCCTGCAAGCTCTTACAGGTGGATGCGCCTGGCGCCGCCGCGCCTTCCTACACTGCGCGCTCCCTGTTGATTTGGGCGCATACCGCACCGAAATGGGGCTGCCCCGCCGCGCCGCGATCCGGCCTGGCGAGGCGCAAGGGGCGCCGCGATCGCGGCCGCCGCCAACACAACTTTGGAGCAAACATGAGCATCTTCCTTGGCAGACGGGGCGCCCTGGCGCTGGCCCTGTGCAGCTTGATCGGCACGGCGGCGCAGGCCGGCATCTCGGCCACCCAGGTGGACCGCCCCGCGGCGGCGCGCAGCACGCAGACCGACCGCCTGATCGTCAAATACCGCGACGCCAGCCAGACCCAGCAGATCGGCGGCCAGAGCATCCAGGTGGCGCGCAGCCTCGACGGCGCCACCCTCGAGGCGCGCCTGGGCCATGCGCAGGGCCTGGCCGCGCAGGCCGGCGTGAAGCTGCAGCTGCTGCGCCAGACCGGCGTGGGCGCGCATGTCTACAAGCTTGATCGCCGTCTCAACCTGGAGCAGGCGCAGCGTCTGGCGGCGCAGCTGCAGCAAAGCGACGCCAGCATCGAATACGCGGAGCCCGATCGCAAGGTCTATGCGCTGTTCACGCCCAACGACAGCCAGTACAACCAGCAATGGGATCTGTACGAGGCCACGGCGGGCATCCGCGCGCCCGCCGCCTGGGACCTGGCCACCGGCACGGGCGTGGTGGTGGCGGTGATCGATACCGGCATCCGCCCGCACGCCGACCTGTCGGGCCAGACCGTGGCCGGCTACGACATGATCACCCAGACCAGCATTGCCAACGACGGCAGCGGCCGTGACGGCGATGCCAGCGACCCCGGCGACTGGGTGGCCGCCGGCGAATGCGGCACCGGCGAGCCCGCCAGCAACTCCAGCTGGCATGGCACCCATGTGGCCGGCACCATCGCCGCCAAGACCAACAATGCCAGCGGCGTGGCCGGCATCGCCTTCAATGCCAAGGTGCAACCGGTGCGCGTGCTGGGCAAGTGCGGTGGCTACACCTCCGACATCGCCGACGCCATCGTCTGGGCCTCCGGCGGCAGCGTGTCCGGCGTGCCCGCCAACGCCACGCCCTCGCGCGTCATCAATATGTCGCTGGGCGGTGGCGGCGCTTGCGATACCACCACGCAGAATGCGATCAACAGTGCACGCTCGCGCGGCACGGTGGTGATCGTGGCCGCCGGCAACGAGAACCAGAACGCCAGCAACTCCAATCCGGCCAATTGCGCCGGCGTGGTGGCGGTGGCCGCCACCGACCGCTATGGCGCGCGCGCCTACTACTCCAACTACGGCACCGTGGTGGATCTGGCGGCGCCGGGCGGCGATGTGCGCGCCTCGGCCAGCAACGGCATCCTCTCCACGCTGAATGCCGGCACCAGCAGCCCGGGCGCCGACAGCTACGCCTATTACCAGGGCACCTCGATGGCCACGCCGCATGTGGCCGGGGTGGCCGCGCTGATGCTCAGCGCCAAGCCCGGCGCCACGCCGGACCAGATCGAGGCGGCGCTGAAGAGCAGCGCGCGCGCCTTTCCCGGCAGCTGCAGCGGTTGCGGCAGCGGCCTGCTGGATGCGGCGGCTGCCGTCACCGCCATCAGCGGCGGCGGCCTGCCCACGCTCAACGAGACCGAGGCCAACAACAGCATGGGCGCGGCCAATGTCGTGAGCGCGCCCGCCAGGGTGAGCGGCAGCCTGTCCAGCACCGACACGGTGGACTACTTCCGCATCAGCCTGCCGGCCGGCAAGACGCTCAGCGCCACGCTCACCGCCGGCAGCAGCAGCAGCGACTACGACCTCTATCTCTACAGCAGCGCCGGCAGCCAGCTGCGTGCCTCGGAGAACGCCGCCGGCCAGAGCGACAGCTTCAGCTACAGCAATACAGGCAGCAGCGCCGTGACGCTCTACGTCCGGGCGCTGCGCTACAGCGGCTCGGGTAGCTACAGCCTGACGCTCAGCTGGTAAGCCGGCCGCCGCCGTTCATTCCTTTGATCCCTCCCTTTGCCCTGCGCCGCGGCGCAGGGTTTTTTTATGCGCGCCTCACCACACGGTGATCGGGTCGGTGCTGACCATGCCATCGCCCGGCTTGCAGTCGAAGGCCTTGGCGAAGGCCGGCGAGTTGGACATCGGGCCCAGCACGCGGAACTTGCCGGGCGAGTGGCCGTCGGTGCGCAGCTGGTTGATGAGGAACTCGGTGCGCACCTTGCCGCGCCAGACGATGGCGTTGGAGAGGAAGAAGCGCTGCTCGGGCGTGTAGCCGTCCACCTTCTCGGTCTTGCCGCTGCGCTTGAGCGCCAGCTGCAGGCCCTCGTAGGCGATCGGCAGGCCCGACATGTCGGAGATGTTCTCGCCCAGGGTCAGCTGGCCATTGATGGCCATCTCGGGCAGCGGGCGGTAGCCGCCATACAGCGCCACCACGCGTTCGGCACGCGCCTTGTAGGCGGCGGCGTCCTCGGCGGTCCACCAGTCCTTGAGCCGGCCCTGGCCGTCGTACTGGCGGCCGCGGTCGTCGAAGTGGTGGGTGATCTCATGGCCGATCACCATGCCGATGCCGCCATAGTTCACCGCATCGTCGGCCTTGGCGTCGAAGAAGGGCGGCTGCAGGATGCCGGCCGGGAAGGTGATCTCGTTCAGCCCGCCCGCGAAGGCGTTGACGATGTGCGGGCTGGTGAACCAGCGCTTGCGGTTGGTCGGCTGGTCCAGCTCATTCATCTGGCGCTGCGTGGCCCAGGCATTGGCGCGCAGCAGATTGCCGGCGTAGTCGTCCTTCGCCAGGCTCAGGCCCTGGTAGTCGGGCCATTGCTCCGGCGCGCCGATCTTGGGCACCATCGCGTCCAGCTTCTCCAGCGCGCGCTGCTTGGTGGGCGCGCTCATCCAGCCCAGCTCGCTGATGCGGCGGCGCATCGCGCTCTTGATGTCGGCCACCAGCGCGAGCGCGCGCTGCTGCGCCTCGGCCGGGAAGGCCTTCTGCACGAACAGCTCGCCGAGCGCCTGGCCCAGCGGCGCGCCGCCGGTGCGCCCGCCGATCGCCAGGATCACCTCCTCGTTGCGCGGCGCGGGCGCCTTCAGGCCCAGGATGGTGGCGCCGTAGTAGTCGTAATGGGCCTGGGCAAAGGCCTTGGGCAGGCGGTCGGCGCTGGCATCCAGCAGGCGCAGGCGCAGGTAGTTGCGCCAGGTCGACGCGGGCGTGCCGGCCGCCAGCTGGCCGACGCGCTTGGCGAACTCGGGCTGGCTGACGATCAGGCGTTCCACCCCACCCTTGCGCGTGGGCGTGCCGGTGAGGCCGTTCAGATAGGCCAGCCAGTCGAAGCCCGGCGCGGCCGCGGCCAGCTCGGCCGGGCTCATGGGGTTGTAGCTGGCGCGCGGATCGCGCTGCTGGGCGCGCGGCTTGGTGGCCTCGGCCAGCGCGGTCTCCAGCGCCAGCACGGCGTCCAGCGCCGCCGCGTCCAGCGGCGTGCCGGCGGCGGCCATGACGGCCTGGGCATAGCGGCGGTAGGCGGTCTTGATGCGCTCGGCGCTCGCGCTGGTGGCGAAATAGTCGTCGCGGTCGGGCAGGCCCAGGCCGCCGGCGCCCAGGGTCAGCGCCTGGCGGGTGGGCTCCATCGGGTCGGCGCGCACAAAGCCGCCCAGCGGCGCCACCACCTGCACGCGCGCCAGCTCGGCCAATAGAACGGGCAACTGGGTCGGCAGCTGCTCGGGCGTCTGCAGGGCGTCGATGCGCTGCAGCAGCGGCTGCAGCGCGCCCAGGCCGCGCGCCTCGATGGTGGCCAGGTCCATGCCGCTGCTGTAATAGGCGGCCAGCAGCGCCAGGCCCGGGCTGTTCTGCGCCTTGGCATCCTGCACCAGCTCGGCCAGGGCCTTTTCCAGCAGCGCGTCGTTGGCGCGGCGCAGGTCATCGAAGCTGCCGATGCGTGGGCGATTGGCGGGCAATTCGGTGCGGGATTCCCACAGTCCGTTCACATGGCCATAGAAATCGCTGCAGGCCGGCACCTCGCTGGAGAGGCCTTTCAGGTCCAGCGCCTGGGCGCCAAGCGTGGGCAGGAAGGCCAGCAGCAGGCCGGCGACGAGAGGGGCGGGGCGAAGCATTTTGTGCATCTGGGGTTCTGGTCAGAGGAGAGCGGTGCGGGCACCCTAGACCAGATCGGGCTCGGCAACCAGAGGTGATGCCCCGGCTACACTGGCGCCATGGCCGGCCTGAACCGCAACTCCCCCAAGCCCACCGAGCTCACCGTGCACCAGCAGTCGCGTGTGCTCGAGGTGGCGTTCGACGATGGCGCGCGCTTTCACATCCCCTTCGAGCTGATGCGCGTCTACAGCCCCTCGGCCGAGGTGAAGGGTCATGGCCCCGGCCAGGAGACCCTGCAGACCGGCAAGCGCCTGGTGGGCATTGATGCGCTGGAGCCGGTGGGCCATTACGCCGTGCAGCCGCGTTTTTCCGACGGCCACGACAGCGGCATCTTCTCCTGGGACTATCTGTACGAGCTGGGCGCCAACGCCGCGCAGCTCTGGCGCGATTACGAGGCCCGCCTGGCTGCCGCCGGCGTGGATCGCGATGCGCCGATGCCTGGCAAGGCCGCCGCCCACGGCGGCAGCTGCGGCCATCACCATTGACGAATATTTGAAGGCCCCATCATGAGCAGCACCCATTTCGGCTTCCAGACCGTCGACGAGCGCGAGAAGGCCAGCCGCGTGCGCGGCGTGTTCGATTCCGTGGCCTCGCGCTACGACATCATGAACGACCTCATGTCCATGGGCATGCACCGCGCCTGGAAGGCCTACACCGTGGCGGTGGCCAACCTCAAGCCCGGCGAGCGCGCGCTTGACATCGCCGGCGGCACAGGCGACCTCGCCAAGGCCTTCGCCGCCAAGGTCGGCGAGACCGGCATGGTGGTGCACACCGACATCAACGAGGCGATGCTGCGCCAGGGCCGCGACCGCCTGCTCAACGAGGGCGTGGTGCTGCCCACCAACCTCTGCGATGCCGAGGCGCTGCCCTACAAGGACGCCAGCTTCGATCTCGTCAGCGTGGCCTTCGGCCTGCGCAACATGACGCACAAGGACCGCGCGCTGGCCGAGATGTGCCGCGTGCTCAAGCCGGGCGGGCGCCTGCTGGTGCTGGAGTTCTCCAAGGTGGCCGAGCCCTTGCAGAAGCCCTACGACTGGTACTCCTTCAAGATCCTGCCGCGCCTGGGTCAATGGATCGCCGGCGATGCCGAGAGCTACCGCTATCTGGCCGAGTCAATCCGCATGCACCCCGATCAGGCCACCCTCAAGGCCATGATGAAGACGGCCGGCTTCGGCCATGTGGACGTGCACAACCTCAGCGGCGGCATCGTCGCGCTGCACGCCGGCATCAAATGCTGACAGGCGCAGCTCCGAGGCCTGCCTCCTAGGGTTTCTTCCCCCCGCGTTTGAGCGCCAACGAGCCGCTCGCGTGCCCCAATTGGGGCTATGGTTTGCGCTATCCCTGCGCTGGCAGGGGGTCACGTCTTGCGCCTGCGGGCGAGCCGCCGCTTTTCGTAACGCGCTGACGCCTTAGGGGGGTCAACTGTCATTTCGCAAAGCTACACTCGCTGGCCGAAGACGGACCGGGTGCTGCCTGCGCTTGTGCGCGGGCGGCCGTGCAGGGTTGGGGAGAGCCGGGCACAGCGATGATCACTGTGATGTTGGTGGCTCTGGGTCCTTTGGAATACAGAAAGTCAAAGCAATGAACTTGATGATGAAGAAGCAGGGCGCGGCGAGTCTGCGCGTGGCCGTGATCGCAGCGGCCGCCCTCACGCTGGTGCTGGCCGGCTGCGGCGACAAGAAGGGCGGCGACAAGGCCTCCCAGACCGCCGCCAAGGTGAACAAGGAAGAGATCACCGTTCATCAAATCAACTTCGTGCTGCAGCGCCAGCAAGGCCTCAAGCCCGAGCAGGCCGAAGCCGCCTCGCGCCAGGTGCTGGAGCGCCTGATCGAGCAGGAGCTGGCGGTGCAGAAGGCGCAGGACCTCAAGCTCGATCGCGACCCCCGCGTGGTGCAGCAGATCGAGGCCGCCAAGCGCGAGATCCTGGCCCGCGCCTATGTCGAGCGCACCGGTGAGGCGGTGGCCAAGCCCACCGCCGAAGAGATCGCCGCCTACTACAGCGCCAAGCCCGCGCTCTTCAAGGAGCGCCGCCTCTACAGCCTGCAGGAAATCGCCATCGAGGCCAAGCCCGATCAGCTCGAGACCCTGCGCAACAAGCTGCAGGCCGCCAAGAACATGGGCGAGTTCGTCGAGTTCCTGAAGGCCAACGAATTCCGCTTCACCGGCAACCAGGCCGTGCGCGCCGCCGAGCAGCTGCCGCTCGCCAGCCTCGACCGCATCGCCGCGATGAAGGATGGCGACTCCGTCATCAGCCAGGGCCCCAACGGCCTGCAGGTGCTGTTCCTGGTGGGCTCGCGCAGCCAGCCGGTCGGCGAGGACCAGGCCCGCCCCGCGATCGAGCAGTTCCTCACCAACCAGCGCAAGAGCGAGCTGGTGCAGAAGGACATGAAGGCCCTGCGCGAGGCTGCCAAGATCGAGTACGTCGGCAAGTTTGCCGAGGGCGCGCCCGGCGCGGCCCCGGCTGCCGAGGCCACGCCGGCGGCCTCCGTCGCAGCGCCCGCACCCGCACCGGCCGCCAGCGGCCTGGACGCCTCCGCCATCTCCAAGGGAATGGGCCTGAAGAAATGATCGCCAGCCACGTCAAGCACACGCAGCGCCTCGGCGCATGCCTCGCGCTGGTCGGCGCCTTGTCGACCGGCGTTTTTTCTGCCGGCAGCGCGCTCGCGCAGGCCGCCACCACCGCCACGGCCGAATACCGCCTGGGCTCCGGTGACGTGCTGCGCATCAGCGTCTACCAGAATCAAGACCTGACCCTCGAGACGCGCGTTTCCGAGGCCGGCGTGCTGACCTTCCCGCTGCTGGGCACCATCCGCATCGGCGGCCTCTCGGTCACTCAGGCCGAGGCGCTGATCGCCGACGGCCTGCGCAAGGGCAACTTCGTCAAGAACCCGCAGGTCACCATCGTGGTGCTGCAGGTCAAGGGCAACCAGGCGAGCGTGCTGGGCCAGGTGAACCGCCCCGGCCGCTACCCGCTGGAGCTGGCCGACACGCGCCTGACCGACCTGCTTGCCAATGCCGGCGGCGTGGCCGGCACCGGCGGCGAGACCCTGGTGCTGACCGGCACCCGCAACGGCCAGCCTTACCGCACCGAGATCGACTTGCCCGCCATCTTCGCCCCCGGCGGCCGCGGCCAGGATGTGGTGATCCAGAACGGCGACGTGCTGTGGGTCGACCGCGCCCCGATGGTCTACATCTACGGCGAAGTGCAGCGCCCCGGCCCGATGCGGCTGGAGCGCGGCATGACCCTGATGCAGAGCCTGGCCACCGGCGGCGGCATCAACCAGCGCGGCACCGAGAAGGGCATCCGCGTGCACCGCAAGGGCAGCGACGGCAAGGTCCAGGTCATTCAGCCGGCGATGGACGAGCAGCTGAAGGATGGTGACGTGGTGTACGTCAAGGAAAGCCTTTTCTAAGGATTGATAGATGACCTTCAGTCAATTCATCGCGATCATTCGAGCCCGCCACCGCGTGTTCTGGGCCGTTCTTGTCGGCGTGATCGTGCTCGGCGTGGGCTTGAGCCTGGTCTGGCCGAAGAAGTACACCGCGGTTGCGACCGTGGTGGTCGACATCAAGCCGGATCCAGTGTCTGCCATGGTCTACCAGTCCATGCTCAACCCGGCCGTGATGGCGACCCAGGTCGACATCATCCAGAGCGACCGTGTGGCGCGTCGCGTCGTGCGCAACCTCAAGCTCACCGAGAACCCGCAGATTCGCCAGGAGTGGGAGGATAGCGGCGACAAGGACAGCGACATCGAGACTTGGTTGGTTGAGGTGTTTCAGCGCGAGCTGGACGTCAAGCCGAGTCGTGAGTCCAGTGTCATCAGCGTGGCTTACAAGGCGCGCGATCCGCGCTTTGCCGCCGGTCTGGCCAACGCCTTCGTGCAGGCCTATGTCGAAACCTCGCTGGACTTGCGCGTCGACCCCGCCAAGCAGTACAGCAGCTTCTTCGACAACCGTGCCAAGGAGGCCCGTGACACTTTGGAGAAGGCCCAGGCTCGGTTGAGCAAGTTCCAGAGCGAGAGCGGCGTCATCATGACCGACGAGCGCCTCGATATCGAGACCCAGCGCCTCAACGAACTGTCGACGCAGTTGGTGACCATGCAGGCCGTCAGCTCGGAGTCGACCAGCCGCCAGGGGCAGGTCAGCTCAGGCTCGGTGGAAAAATTGCAGGAGGTCACGAACAACCCCTTGGTGGGGGCCTTGCGCGTCGATCTGGGTCGCCAGGAGGCGCGTTTGCAGGAGATCGGTGCCCGCCTGGGCGAAAACCATCCGCAAGTGATTGAGCTGCGCGCCAATATTGCCGAGCTCAAGCAGAAGATCGACGCCGAGATTCGCCGCATCGGCGGCGGCGTGGGCGTCACCAACGTCATCAACAAGCAGCGCGAGGCGCAGGTGCGCTCCGAACTGGAGGCACAGCGTGCCAAGGTGCTGAAGATGAAGCAGGTGCGCGATGAGGGCACCGTGATCCAGCGCGACATCGAGAATGCCCAGCGCGCCTACGACACCATCCTGGCGCGGCTGACCCAGACCTCGCTGGAGAGCCAGGCTACGCAGAGCAGCGTCACCGTGTTGGCGCCCGCCACACCGCCGATGCTTCCCTCGTCGCCCAAGATGCTGTTGAACTCGATTCTCTCGGTATTCCTCGGCGGCCTGCTGGCCCTGAGCGTGGTGCTGGTGCTCGAGCTGCGTGATCGCCGGCTGCGCTCGGCCGATGACGTTGTCGCGATGCTGGGCCTGCCGGTGATTGGCGTGCTGCCTTCGCTGAACGCCAAGGACAGCAAGAAGAAACGTGCAGCCCAGGCGCTTCAGCACCGCCTTGTCGGCCAGATCGCCGCACCGAAGACAGGAAACTGACGCCATGAGTGCAACCCAAGAGTCCGCGCTGCACCAAGCGCCCAATGCGGCTGCGTCGGTCGTCCATGACCGCTCGATTGGCGACATCATCGCCTCTACCCGTAACCTCACGGCCGAACAGGTCGAGCGCATCGCCGAGCATCAGCGCAAGACCGGCGTGCGCTTTGGCGAGGCCGCCATCGCACTGGGCTTTGCCAATGCCGATGACGTGCTGTTCGCACTGGCGCAGCAATTCCACTACCCCTACGCGGCCGAAGCGCAACGCAACGCCAGCCCCGAGCTGGTAACGCTGAACCAGCCCTTCTCGTACCAGGCCGAGGCCTTTCGCGCCATCCGTCCGCAGATCATGATGCGCATCTTCGGCGAGGGCAGCAAAGAGCGCAGGGCGCTTGCCGTGGTCAGCCCCGAGGCCGGCGATGGCAAGACCTATTTCGCTGCCAACCTGGCAGTGGTGCTGGCCCAGTTGGGTGGTCGAACCCTGCTGGTTGATGCCGATCTGCGCGGCCCACGTCAGCATGAGGTTTTCAACGTCACCAACGAGGCGGGGCTCTCGGGCGTGCTGGCCGGCCGGGTCGAAACCCAGGTGGTCAAGCAGATCGCAAACGTGCCCAATTTGTTCCTGCTGCCGGCCGGGGCCACGCCGCCCAATCCGCTGGAGCTGGTGGAGCGGCCCGCTTTCGGTCTGCTGCTGCATGAGCTGACGGGCAAATTCGACCATGTCATCGTTGATACCCCGGCGGCTCAGTTTGGCGCCGATGGCGAAGTGATCGCCGCACGCTGTGGTGGCGCGCTGATCGTGGCGCGCAAGAACGAATCCAGGGTGCAATCGCTGCAGGAGCTGGTGGCCAGTTTGGGTGATCTCGGCACCACGATCGCCGGTGTGGTGGTCAACGAGCATTGAGAAGGCGGGCGGTCGTACTCGAGCGGGTGGGGCTGCAGCATGCAGCGCCCGGCCAGCCCATCAGCCGATGCCCATGGACTATTCGATACAGCGATACATGATGAAGCCGCATGCAGCCATCGATCACCGCAAATGGTTGCCCTGGCTTCCAGTCATTCTCGGCATGGCCCTCATGTATGGGCCAACCCTGTTCGACCTGTTCACCACGGTCTGGAACACGGATGAGCAGGGGCATGGCCCGCTGGTGCTGGCGATCGCGATCTGGCTGATCTGGCGCCGCAAGGAGGAGCTGTTCGATGCCGATGGCGGCACGCTTCGGCCGGCGTCAGGCTTTGCCCTCATCCTGCTGGCTGCGTTTTTCTATTTCCTCGGGCGTACGCAGGACTACCTGTTCATGGAGGCCGGCTCGGTGGTCATCATGTTGGTTGGCCTGGTGTTGGCCCTGCGCGGCACAAAGGCACTGCTGAGCATCTGGTTCGCGCTTTTTTTCATGCTGTTCATGGTGCCGCTGCCCAACAGCGTGGTGGACCTGCTGACCCAGCCCATGAAGATGGCGGTGTCCTATGTCGCAGAGCAGATCCTCTTTGCGGCCGGCTACCCGATCGCGCGTTCAGGTGTGATGTTGCACATCGGCCCCTACCAATTGCTGGTGGCTGATGCGTGCGCGGGCCTGCACACTCTCTTCACGCTTGAAGCGCTGGGCCTGCTGTACCTGAATGTCGTGCGACATGCCTCGGCGATTCGCAATATCTCGCTGGCCATCCTGATCGTGCCGATCTCCTTCACCGCCAACGTCATCCGCGTCATGACGCTGACCCTCATCACCTACTACCTGGGTGACGAGGCAGGGCAGGGCTTCCTGCATGGCTTTGCGGGCATGGTGTTGTTCTTGAGCGCGCTGATGCTCATCATTGCCGCTGACTCGGTTGTCCGGGTTGGCGTGCGCGCCGGCAAGGTGCACGAGCCTTTCGAGGCAGTACCAAAGTAATCCTGAGCGCTGCAGCGCCGAGTTTTTGAATCCGTAGGAAGGTTCTCCATGAGTAAGAAGGTTGCGCTGATCACCGGCGTCACAGGTCAGGACGGCGCCTATCTGGCGGAGTTGCTGCTGGGCAAGGGCTACGAGGTGCACGGCATCAAGCGCCGCGCCTCGTCCTTCAATACCGATCGCATCGACCATCTGTATCAGGACCCGCACGTCGACAACCAGCGCTTCAAACTGCACTATGGCGATCTGACAGACTCCACCAACCTGATCCGTATCGTGCAGGAAGTGCAGCCCGACGAGATCTACAACCTCGCGGCCATGAGCCATGTGGCCGTGAGTTTCGAAAGCCCCGAGTACACCGCCAACGCCGATGCTCTGGGCACGCTGCGCTTGCTGGAGGCGATCCGCATCCTGGGGCTGGAGAAGAAGACGCGCTTTTACCAAGCGTCCACGTCCGAGCTGTATGGTCTGGTGCAGGAAATCCCGCAAAAGGAGACCACGCCCTTTTACCCGCGCAGCCCCTACGCCGTCGCCAAGATCTACGGCTACTGGATCACGGTCAACTACCGCGAGGCCTATGGCATCTACGCTTGCAACGGCATCCTCTTCAACCATGAAAGCCCGCTGCGCGGCGAGACGTTCGTGACGCGCAAGATCACCCGTGCGGTGGCGCGCATCGCCCTGGGGCTGCAGGACTGCCTCTACCTGGGCAATCTCAGCGCCCTGCGCGATTGGGGCCATGCCAAGGACTATGTCGAGATGCAGTGGCTGATGCTGCAGCAGGACAAGCCTGAGGACTTCGTCATCGCCACCGGCGTGCAGTACAGCGTGCGCCAATTTGTTGAGATGGCCGCCGCTGAGTTGGGCATCAAACTTGGATTTGAAGGCCAAGGCGTCGATGAGGTGGCAAAGGTGCTTGCGGTGACGGGCGACAAGGCCAAGTGCAAGGTGGGCGACGTGATCGTCAAGGTCGATCCGCGCTACTTCCGTCCCACCGAGGTCGAGACCTTGCTGGGCGACCCCAGCAAGGCCAAGGAAAAACTGGGCTGGGTGCCCAAGATCACCTTGCCCGAGTTGGTGGCCGAGATGGTGCTGGCCGACTACACCTCGGCGCGCCGCGACAGCCTCGTCAAGCTGGCTGGTTTCCAGGCCTATGACCACCATGAGTGACACCAAGCCCTTGGGGCCGGACAGCAAGATCTTTGTGGCCGGCCATCACGGTATGGTCGGCAGCGCGCTGGTGCGCAAGCTCGCCGAGCGCGGTTTCGGCCAGGTGATCGTGGCGGGGCGCAAGGAACTCGATCTGCTGGACCAGGCGGCCGTGCATGCCTATCTGCAGGCGCAGCGTCCCGACTACATCTTCATCGCTGCGGCCAAGGTGGGAGGCATCCAGGCCAACAACCTCTACCGTGCGGACTTCCTCTATCAGAACCTCATGATCGAGGCCAATCTGATCCACGGTGCGCACCTGGCCGGCGTGCAGCGCCTGATGTTCCTGGGCTCAAGCTGCATCTACCCGCGCGACTGCCCGCAGCCGATCCGAGAGGACTACCTGCTCACCGGCCCGCTGGAAGCCACCAACGAGCCTTACGCCATCGCCAAGATTGCGGGCGTCAAGCTGGCCGAGTCCTACAACCGGCAGTTCGGTCGCGCCTATGTCAGTGCCATGCCCACCAATCTCTACGGGCCCAACGACAGCTACGACCTCGCCAGCAGCCATGTGCTGCCGGCGCTGATACGCAAGGCCCATGAGGCCAAGTTGCGTGGCGACGCCAGCTATGTGGTTTGGGGCACCGGCACGCCGCGTCGAGAGTTTCTCTATGTGGACGATCTGGCCGATGCCTGCGTGCACTTGATGCAGACGAACGCGCTGGATGCGCTTGTCAACATTGGCGTGGGCAGCGATGTCTCGATCCGCGAACTTGCCGAGACGGTGATGGACGTGGTGGGATTCAAGGGCGAGCTGGTCTACGACAGCAGCAAGCCCGACGGCACGCCGCGCAAGCTGCTGGATGTCTCGCTGCTGGCCGACCTTGGCTGGACGGCCAAGACCGGCTTGCGCGAGGGCATTGCCCTGGCTTACGCCGATTTCCTAGCGCGCGGCATCAGCGCAGGGTGAAAGGGGAGCACGGCATGTTGCGACGTTCCTTCCTCGCATCCGTCGTCATGGTGGCGACGGCCGGCGCCGCGCAGGTGCTCAAGCCTCGGCCGGATACCGGCCCCTCCCGCTTCGGCAAGCTGGACGACATCGTGCCCAAGCAGTTCGGCACCTGGCAGATCGACCCCTATGCGGGCGGCGGTGGCGTGGTGAACCCCTCGCTCGAGAAGGTGCTCAACACGCTCTATTCCGATCAGCTCTCGCGCACCTATGTCAACAGTGCCGGCCAGCGCGTCATGCTGAGCCTTGCCTATGGCCGTCATCAGAGCCGCGATCTGCAGGTGCATAAACCTGAGGTCTGTTATGTGGCTCAGGGCTTTCAGCTACTGTCCTCGGCCAAGGTGGCGGTGGCCACGCCCTTCGGCGCCTTGCCGGCCATGCGCATAGTCGCCAAGCAGGGTGGACGCAACGAGCCCGTCACCTACTGGATACGCATCGGCGACAAGGTCATCCGCGGGTGGTGGGAGCAGAACCAGGCGCGCGTGGCCTACGGTCTGCGCGGTCTGGTGCCCGATGGTCTGCTCGTGCGCGCCTCCACCATCGACAGCAACTCTGCCCGTGGCTTCGAGATCCAGGAGCGTTTCATGGCCGAACTGGTGGCGGCCGTCGCGCCCGAGAATCGCCCCATGTTTGTGGGTGCTGCCGGCACCGCAGGGGCCGCCTGAACAACAGCATGAAGATCAGCGTCGTCATCCGTACCCTCAACGAGAGCAAGCACCTGGCTGCGCTCCTGCAGGGCATACAAAGTCAGCAGTTGGGCGAGCACAGCGTCGAGACCGTGATCGTCGACTCCGGCTCCACCGACGGTACCCTCGAGGTCGCAGCGCGTTTCCCCGTCAAGGTGTTGGGCATCAAGAAGGAGGAGTTCTCCTTCGGCCGCTCTCTCAACATCGGTTGTGCCGCGGCCACGGGAGATGTGCTGGTGTTCGTCAGTGGCCATTGCATCCCGGTGGATGAGCATTGGCTGGCCGAGCTCGTCAAGCCCATCGCTGCCGGCCTGTGCGTCTCCAGCTATGGGCGTCAAATCGGCGATGAGACCAGCCACTTCAGCGAGCGGCAGATCTTTGCCAAGTATTTCCCCGCCGAGGACAAGCTGCCGCAGGAAGGCTTTTACTGCAACAACGCCAATGCCGCCGTCCTCAAGAGCGTCTGGGCCGAGCACCACTATGACGAAGAGCTCACCGGTCTTGAAGACATGCATCTCGCCAAGCGCCTGGTAGCGCTGGGCCACAAGATCGGCTACACCTCGCGCGCGACCGTCTACCACCTCCACAGCGAGACTTGGAGCCAGGTGCGTCGCCGCTTTGAGCGCGAGGCTATCGCGCTGCAGTTCATCATGCCCGAAGTGCACCTTGGCCTCGGCGACGTGCTGCGCTACTTCTTCAGCGCGGTGCTGCTGGATCTGGGCGCGGCGCTGCAGGAGCGCCAGACCCGTCCGAACTTTGCCGACATCCTGCGCTACCGCTACAACCAGTTCCGCGGCGCCTACAAGGGCAACCATTTCCACCGGCGTCTCTCGCGCGAGGTGAAGGAAGCCTATTTCTATCCGCGCTAAGTACCCACTCAACCCATTCGTACCGCCATGACATCCGCAGCCAAACCCCGCATCGTTGCCCTGTTGCCCATGAAGGCCAACAGCGAGCGCGTGCGCGGCAAGAATTTCCGGGACTTCAACGGCAAGCCCCTGTTTCGCTGGATCCTCGACACCCTGCTGGCGGTGGAGTTGATCGATGAGGTCATCATCAATACCGATGCACGTGAGATCCTGGCCGAGAACGGTTTGGTGGACGGCAGCCGCGTACGCATCCGCGACCGCAAGCCTGAGATCTGCGGCGATTTCGTCAGCATGAATCTGGTGCTGGCCGACGACGTGGCCAATGTGCCGGCCGACGTCTATGTGATGACGCACACCACCAATCCGCTGTTGTCCGAGCGTTCGGTGCGCGGAGCCATCGATCTCTATCTGAAGGGCGTGGCAGAGAGCAGCTGCGACTCGGTCTTTACCGTCAACAAGTTCCAGACGCGCTTCTATCGTGCCGACGGCAGCGCCATCAACCACGATCCCAACAACCTCATTCGGACCCAGGACCTCGAGCCCTGGTACGAAGAGAACTCGAATCTCTACGTGTTTTCGGCCGACAGCTTTGCCAGCACGAATGCCCGCATTGGCCAGCGCCCCAAGATGTACGAGATGGGCCGTACCGAATCGGTGGACATCGATGACCAGGAGAGCTGGCATATGGCCGAGGCCATGAGCAAGTACATCCAATCTCAACAGGCTTGAATCGACATGACGCTCAAAGTACTCGTCACCTGTCCGCCCATGCTGGGCATGATCGAAGCGTTCCGCCCGCTGTTCGAGCAGCGCGGCGTGGAAGTGACGGCTGCCAAGGTGGTGCAGACCCTCAGCCAGGATGAGCTCTGCGAGCTGCTGCCGCAGTTTGACGGCTGGATCATTGGCGACGACCCAGCGACCCGCCGAGTCTTCGAGGCCGGCAAGGCCGGGCGCCTGAAAGCGGCCGTCAAATGGGGCATCGGCGTCGACAACGTCGACTTCACCGCCTGCAAGGATCTCGGCATTCCCATCACCAACTGCCCGAATATGTTCGGTGGCGAGGTTGCGGATGTGGGCATGTCCTACCTGGCCGCACTCGCGCGCGAGACCTACACCATAGACCGCGGCGTGCGTGCCGGCGGCTGGCCCAAGCCGCGGGGCCTCTCGTTGGCCGGCCGCACGCTGGGCCTGATCGGCCTGGGCGATATCGGGCGCAACCTCGCGCGCCGCGCCCTCGCGGCCGACATGAAGGTGGTGGCCTACGACCCCTTCTACCAGGGCGAACTGCCGCCCGAGGTCCAGCGCGCCAGCTGGCCGGCGCGGGTGGGCGAGGCCGACTTCCTCGCCTTCACCTGTGCCCTCACACCGGCCAACACCCATATGCTCAACGCCGAGGTACTGGCCCAATGCAAACGCGGCGTGCGCATCACCAATGTGGCGCGTGGTCCGCTGATCGATGAGCAGGCCCTTGTCGCGGCGCTGCAATCGGGCCAGGTGCATTCGGTGGCGCTGGACGTGTTCGAGGTCGAGCCCCTGCCCATGGCCTCGCCGCTGCGCGACTTGCCCAACACCATCTTCGGCTCGCACAACGGCTCGAACACGGTGGACGGCGTGGTGCGCTGCAGCCACTTCGCGATTGAAAAGTTGCTGGCCTACCTGGGCGTGCCGGAGGCGGCATGAGCCAAGGCAGGGCTGTCGCCGTCATCACCGGTGCTGCCGGCGGCATCGGCGCGGCCCTGCTTGAAGCCTTCGAAGGTGCCGGTTGGGAGGTGGTCTCCACCGACACCCGCCCGCTCGCCCGCTCTGGCCACGTGGTGGGCGATTTGGCCGACGCAGCCGCACCCGACAGCACTGCAGGCCAAGCGCTGCTGGGCGCCTTGCGCGCCGCCACCCAGGGGCGGGCCAAGGCGGTGGTGCACAACGCCGCCTGGCAGGTCGTCAAGCCCAGTGCCGAGCTCACCGCAGCCGATTGGGCCCAGACCCTGGGTGTGAATCTGCTCGCACCCTTCTGGCTCACCATGGCGCTGCGCGAGGAGCTGGTGCGCAACCAGGGTTCCATGCTCGCCATCTCCAGCATCCACGAGCGCCTTACCAAGCCCGGCTTCGTGGCCTACGCCACCAGCAAGGCGGCGCTGTCCGGCATGGTGCGCGCCATGGCGGTAGACCTGGGCGCCGGCCTGCGCTGCAACGCGCTGTGCCCGGCCGCCATTGCCACCCCGATGCTGCGGGCCGGTTTCAAGGGCCGCGAAGCCGCCTACCGCGAACTCGAAGCGCACCACCCAGTGGGGCGCGTGGGCACGCCCGCCGAAGTGGCGGCCACCGCGCTCTTCATGTGCTCGGATGCGGCGCGCTTCATGAACGGCGCCTGTGTGGACCTGAGCGGCGGTATCAGTGCGCGCCTGCACGATCCGGTGTGAGCCGCGCATGAACGCGCTGCTCTCCCGGCTCTGGCACTCTCCCACTTTCACCACCTGGGGCAGCCTGCTCGTGCGCCTGGGCGGCGTGGTGCTGGTGCTGCCCTGGGTGCTGGCCAGCTACACCGCCGCCGAGGTCGCGGTGTGGCAGCTCTTCAGCAGCGTGTTCACCCTCGCGCTGATCTTCGACTTCGGCCTCGCGCCCACCTTCACACGCATGCTCTCGTTTGCGCGCGGTGGCGCCACGCTCGCGGCCATTCAGGCCATGCCGCGGCAGATGCAGCGGCAGCAGTTGCGCGGCGCGCCCATGGCCGCCTCGGCTGGTTCCGCTGTTGCTGAAGGCCCGGCCGATGCCGGCGCCGACACACTGGCGCGCGCCTATGCGCTGCTGCGCTGGTTGTATCCGCGGCTGGGCCTGGGCGTCTTGTTGGTGCTGGGCGTGGCCGGCAGCTTTGCCATTGCCGGCCCGATCGCGGCGACCGCCGCGCCCGGCGAAGCATGGCTGGCCTGGGCGCTGGTGCTGGCCACCACCGGCGCCGGCTTCATGGGCAATGCCTACGCGGTGGCGCTGCAGGGCATGAACAGCATCGCGGTGCTGCGACGCTGGGAGGCGGCCATGGGCCTGGCCCAGATTGCCAGCACCCTGGCCGTGCTCGCCCTGCATGGCTCTTTGCTGGCTTTGGTGGCCAGCTACCAGGTCTGGATACTGCTCAGTGCGCTGCGCAACAGAATGCTGATGCGTGCGCTGCACCCGGCCTTGGCTGCCGTTCCCGCCGGGCGCGAGCCCGCCATGCTGCGAGCGCTGTGGCCCGCCGCCTGGCGCAGCGGGCTGGGCGTGGTGATGGGGCAGGGCATCATCCAATCCAGCGGCTGGGCCTATGCGCAGATCGCTCCGGTGGCCGAGGTGGCTTCCTATCTGCTGGCGCTGCGCCTCATCACCATGGTCAGCCAGTTTGCCCAGGCGCCTTTCTACAGCAAGCTGCCCCATCTGGCCGAACTGCAGGCACGCGGCGAGCGCGGCCAGCAGCTCGCGCTGGCGCGCCGCGGCATGCGTGCCGCCTACTGGGTGTACGTGGCCGGCGCGGCGGCCTTGGCGGTGCTCGCAGTGCCGCTGCTGGCGATGCTGCATAGCAAGACAGCGTTCGTGCCGGGCAGCGTCTGGGCGCTCATGTGCGCGGCCTTTTTCGTGGAGCGCTTTGGCGCCATGCATCTACAGCTCTACAGCCTCAGCAACCACATCGTCTGGCACATCGCCAACGGCGTTACCGGCTGCCTGATGCTGGGCCTCGCGCTGCTGCTCTATCCGCAGTTGGGCATGGCGGCCTTTGCCCTGGCCATGTTGCTGGCCTATGCGGGCTTCTATGCGATCTACTCGGTTGCGCACTCGCGGCGCGCCTTCCAATTCAACCTCTGGAGCTTCGAGCGTGGCATCTCGCTGCCGCCGGCGCTGGCCTTGCTGGCCGCGCTGGGTTGCGCCCGCCTGGTTGTTCCCGCACTGAAAGTTCTCTGACGTGAGCGATAGCACCACCAACTCCGATCCCTTGCTGAGCCAACGCGATGTGCTCAACCCCTACCGCATCGGCCTGGGCTTCATGCTGCGTCGCCTCAAGTGGGACCTGAACCCGCAGAGCTGGCGCTCGCGTGCGGTACTGCGCGCCCGCAAGGACAGCCACGCCGGCCAGAAGGCGGTGATCCTGTGCAATGGCCCCAGCCTGCTCAAGGTGGATTTCGATGCATTGCAACGCTCGGGTGTGTACTGCTTCGGCCTCAACAAGATCAACCTGCTGTTCGACAAGACCAGCTTCCGCCCGGCCTGCGTGGTGGCCGTGAATCCGTTGGTGCTGGAGCAGAACCAGGGCTTCTACAACGAGACCGACCTGCCCCTGTTTCTGGACAGCCATGCGGCCTCTTTCGTGAAGGGCCGGCCCAACGTGGCCTTCCTGCACAGCAATGTGTTCCCGATCTTTGCGCGCGACGTGAGCATCAGCCTGTTCCAGGGCTACACCGTTACCTTCGTGGCCATGCAACTGGCCTTCCACATGGGCTTTCGCGAGGTGGCACTGGTCGGCGCGGACCACAACTTCGCCACCAAGGGCCCGGCCAACAAGACCGTTGTGTCCGGCGAGAAGGACGAGAGCCATTTCGACCCCAACTACTTCGCTGGCGGCGTCAAATGGCAGCTGCCCGATCTGTTCCAGAGCGAAGTGGCCTATACCATGGCGCGGGACATGTACGCGGCCTTTGGCGGCCGGGTGGTGAATGCCACCGAGGGCGGCAAGTTGGAAGTGTTCGAGCGCGCCGCACTGACCGAGTTCTTAAGCGGGAGTAGCAAATGACAGGTGCCACATTTCTCTTGGCGGTCGTCCTTCTCCTGTACTCGACCAGCATGTTGGTAATGCGTTTTGCATCAGGGACCTTTCGCCCTGTCAAACAGCCGATTACTTGGTTCTACCTATCATGGATCGTTGGCCTGGTGATGCTGGCTTTGCCAATGTTCGAATACCAGGAAAAAATTACCGGGGATGTGATCGCCTATATTGCTGGTGCCCTGGCAGCGTTTTCGATGGGTGCGATTGCCTCGGTGTTTGTCCGGCACGAGCTGAAAACAAAAATTGCCCCGCCGATTGCCGCGACGGAAGAAGCGGAACGGTTAGCTGTTCTCACTCGCTGGCTATTGATCCTAGGCCTGATTGGGACTGCACTTCTAATTCTCAATACGCAGCTGGCTGGTACTTTGAGCTTTGCTGATCGTCTTGATGCTGAAAATGCGTCGAGGATCCGTGAGGAGCACATGGGGCAGGCGGCATCGCAGATTGGCCCTTTGTTCGGCCCTGCCTCGCTTACGTCAGCAACAGGCGGCCTTGGCGTCGCATTTGTCATGTATTTTCTAGGCCGTGGTGTGAAGCCAGCCCGACGTGACCTGAAGCCGTTGGCCATTGCGGTACTCGCCCTGAACTGTATTGGCGCTTTCATCGCCTTCGGTAGCCGCATGTTTGCGGTTTTTTTCCTGCTAGTGGCATTCTTCTCTTATGCGTTCGGGCGCTGGGCTGAAGGGAGGAATGCGCTTGCATACAAACTCACCGTGCGCCGTGTCCTGATACTCGGCGCGACCACGCTTTCTATCATCTTTGGTCTATGGCTTTCGGCCACGTACTTTCTCGAAAAGCGGGTCGGTGGCCAGTCACCAGTGACTTTGCTCTATAAGACCCACCGTGCAAAGTTTGCGCCGCCACTATATGATTTGATTCGAAAAGACACGCCCACGCAGTATTTGGCTTTCAGCGCCAGTTACTTCTCGACTCCGATCGCGACGCTTAGCTTTTATATTGACCTGCCTGATGATCGGACCCCGGGTCCTTTCTGGGGGCAGTATAATTTTCCAGCAGTGGCGCGCTGGGTGCGGCGTATTACCTTCATTCCAGACCCGTTCTTTTGGGAGAATGCGCGTTTTGAAATATTTAAACCGCTTGGCGCCATTAATTTTGGTACGAACGTCTGGGCAACATCCTTACGCGATTTGATTGCGGATTTTGGTAGAGGTGGCTCAGTTGCATTCCTCTTCCTGCTCGGCTTTGGCGCACAGTCGCTGGTTTCTGGACAAAGCGCGCGGCCCACGGCCGTGAAGGCTGGTCTACTGGCATACCTCATAATCATCCTGCTGTTTTCTGGTTTTGTGAGTACGCTTTTCATGCCGCAAATTCACTGGCCGCTATACCTATCAGTGGCGCTGGTGTTTACGCGCTTCAATACCTTGGTAAAGAAGGTGGACTTCAGGGTGCTGAAAACCCTTGCTTTGAAATCGCGCTGACTTTTCATTCTCGAATGCTTAATGGGTCGGGCTGACCTATTTCTCAGTCTTAGTTATCCCATTCTTCGGACAGCAGAACCATCGCATGAAAGTTTCCATCATCACCATCGTCCGCAACGCCGAGCACTATGTCGAGCGGACGATTGAATCGGTACTCAGCCAGACTCATCCGGAGATCGAATACATCGTCATCGACGGCGCCTCCACGGATTCGACCCTGCAGAAGATCCGTGCCTACGAAAGTCGTATCACTACCATCGTGAGCGAGCCGGACAAGGGCATTTCCGACGCTTGGAACAAGGGCCTGCGACTCGCGAGTGGCGAGGTCATTGGGCTGCTGAACGCGGGTGACGAGCATGCACCCGACGCGGTGGCCAAGGTGGTCGCGGCGATCAGCGCTGGTGCCGACATCACCTACGGTGACACCCAACTGGTGGATGACCACGGCGCGGTGCTGATGTTCAACAAGGGGCGCTTTCACCCCTGGTTCTACTCGGCAGGTTTCGGCATGTACCACCCGTCGATGTTCGTACGGCGCAGCGTGTACGCCAAGGTCGGAGAGTTCAGCCTAGGCTACAAGTACGCAATGGATTCGGACTGGCTCTCCCGGGCCTACGTGGCCAAGGCGAAGTTCCGGCATTGCGGCTCGCTCACGCGCATGGTGGACGGTGGCATCAGCGTGCAACGTCGCTTCATGGCCTATGGCGAGCACCTGCACGCGATGCAGGCTGCGGGCATGCCCAAGAGTTATGTCTACCGCTCCATGATCATGACTGGCCTGCGCGGCATGGCGCGCCAATTGCTGCCTCGCTAGAAGAGTTGGGCGCGCAAATATGACCGGCACGACTCTTGATCCGCAGGTGCTGCGCAACCCGGCTTTGGCCAGCGGAGAGGCGGCCGCAGCGGTGCCGCTGATCTCGGTGCTGCTGCCGTTCTACCAATTCGACTGCTCCGCCCTGGTGGCTCGCCTGTCAGCACTGGCCAAGGCGGAGCCGCTGGCGTTCGAGTTGGTGCTGGCCGACGATGGCAGCCCCGACAGCGGTTTTGTGGATGCGGTGTGGGTCGCCTTGCGGGCTGCGGTGGTGCCGGGCACCTTGCTGCGTTTCCCTCGCAACCAGGGCCGCGCCGGCATACGCAACCAACTGGCCCAGGCAGCGCGTGGCGGCTATCTGCTGTACTTGGACTCCGACATGATGCCGGATGAGCCCGACTACCTTGAAAAGTACGCGGCGCTGGCCCGGCGAAATGAGGTAGACATCGTCTACGGTGGGCGCAGCGCCAAGCATGCCGACCGCGGCGATCCAGCCCTGCAGCTGCATCGGGTGATGACGGAGATGCGTGAGTCGCTGCCGGTTTCGGTGCGGGTGCAGGCACCGGCCTATCACTTCTATTCTTGCAACTTCATGGCGCGCCGGGCGGTGTTGGAAGCGATCCCGCTGGACGAGAAGTTTGTTGGCTGGGGCTGGGAAGACTGCGAATGGGCGGCGCGCGCCAGCGAGCAGTTTGCGCTGCTCCACATAGACAACCCTGCATCGCACCTGGGCTTGCTGCGTGTTGAGCGCATTCTGGACAAGTACGACGAGTCGATTGGCAACTTTCGGCGCGCACTGGAACTGCGACCTGAGATGGTCAAGCCGATCACGCTTTACAAGATCGCGGTGCTGATCAGGCGTTGGCATCTGGGCGCGCCGGTCAAGCTGGTGGCACGCCAGCTGGCGCTGGCATCCTGGCTGCCGTTGCGCACAAGGGTGGGTGCGCTGGCCTTCTACAAGGCCGCGCTGTACAGCACGGTTGTTTGAGGGGCCAGGGTTCTGTATGCGAGCAGGTACTGTTGTTCATGTCGCGAGGGCAGCGCTCTTGGCAACAAGGGGCCACCGATGCGGGTGCTGATCTACGGCATCAACTTCGCGCCCGAACTCACCGGCATTGGCAAATATTCAGGCGAGATGGCGCAGTGGCTGCTGGCGCGCGGCCATGAGGTGGAGGTGGTGACGGCGCCGCCCTATTACCCGGCCTGGCAGCGTGGGCCCGGCTACCCGGCCTGGGGGTATCGGCAGGAGTCCTGGGGCGAAGCTGCGGACGATGGTCGGCAGCTGCGCGTGACGCGCTGCCCGCTCTGGATACCGGCCAAGCCCTCGGGCCTGAAGCGCCTGCTGCACCTGGCCTCGTTTGCGCTCGGCAGCGCCCCTGCGCTGTGGCGCGCGCTGCGGCGGCGGCCCGATGTGCTGATGGTGGTGGTGCCTACCCTGTTCACGGTGCCGGCGGCGCTGCTGGCGGCCCGCCGCCGGAAGGTGCCGGTCTGGCTGCATGTGCAGGACTTCGAGGTCGACGCCATGCTGGGCATGGGCATGGTGGGTGGCGGCCGTGGTTTGGCCGGCCTGGCCTACCGCTTCGAGCGCTGGTGTCTGCAGGGGCCGCAGCGCGTTTCCAGCATTACGCCCAAGATGGTGCAACGCCTGCTGGACAAGGGCGTGTCGGCGGCGCGCAGCCGCCTGTTCCCGAACTGGGTGGACTTGAGTGCCGTGTACCCGCTGCCGCGGCACAACAATGCCTTTCGCGCCGAGCTGGGCCTGGCCGACGACGAGGTGCTGGTGCTGTACTCGGGCAATATGGGCGAGAAGCAGGGGCTGGAGCTGCTGGTGGAGGCCGCTCGCCGCCTGCAGGGCGAGCTGCGGCTGCGCTTTGTGCTGGCCGGCGACGGTAGTGCGCGCGAGCGCCTGATGGCGCAGGCGCAGGGCCTGGGCCGCCTTCAGTGGCTACCGTTGCAGCCGATCGAGCGCCTGAACCTGATGCTCAATGCTGCCGACATCCATGTGCTGCCGCAGCGCGCCGATGCGGCCGATCTGGTGATGCCCTCCAAGCTCACCGGCATGCTGGCGAGTGGGCGCGCGGTGGTGGGCACGGCGGCGGCGGATACGCAGTTGGGTGAGGTGCTGGCGCTTTGCGGCGTGCGCATCGAGCCGGGTGACGCCGAGGCACTGGCCACGGCGCTGGCGCAGCTGGCGCAGGACCCCGCGCGGCGCGAGGCTCTGGGCGCTGCGGGCCGTCGGCATGCCGAGCAGACGCTGGCCCAGGAGGTCATCCTGCTGGGCCTGGAGACCGAGCTGCAGGCACTGGTGCAGGCGCCGGCCGACCCCGCGCAGTAGGCAGTAGCAGGAGCAGCGGCCGCGGGCAGGCGCCGCCTTCTCTCAGCGCCTGCGCTCAGGGCGCCAGGTTGCTGGCCTTGATGCTGGCAAAGCAGGGGCGCGAGCTGACAGCGGCATCCGAGATGAAGCCGAGCCAGCTGAGCTTGCGCCAGGCGGCGCTCTTGTAGGCCAGGCCATCCACCACGCTGCGCTGGCCGTCGGCGCGGATGAGTTCCAGTTTCCAGGTGGCGGCCGCGCCGGTCTGCGCGGTGATGCGGTATTTGGTCCAGATGCCCACGCTCACCGGGGCCACCACCTTGCCCGCCACCGCCACGCCAGCCGGCGTGATGCTGATGGAGGGGCCGCTGAGGTAGGGGCTCGCGTTGTCGCGCCACTCGTGCAGCAGCACGGTGGAGGCGTCGATCTTGAGGTCGAACTCCACCGTAGTGCTGCCGCTGGTGTAGTTGAGCGTGGCAAAGGCGTAGGGCTCGAAACGGTTGACGTAGCTGGCCGAGTCGTTGAAGGCCAGGCACTTGCCGTTGGCGGCGTCCGCCTGCGCTTCCACCCGGATGGCGGCGGTGTTGTCCTTGGGCAGGTAGGTCAAGCCAACCGGGCGTGCACCCAGCGCGGTGCCTGCGATATCGGCCACGAAGTCGATGGCCGGCGCTACCAGTGCCGTGGGGGCATCGGCCACGGGCGGCAGGGCAGGGGCAGCCGTCTGCTTGGCCAGCTGCGCATCGCCACTGGGCACAGGGGCCCAGGCTGCCACGGCGTTGGCAATCACCGCGCTCCAGGCCGCGCTGTTGCTGCGGATGTCGGTGGGGCTGGTGGTGGACTGGATGGCGGTGCTCACGAGCGTGCAGCCGCTGCCGCACTTGGCCAGTTGCAGGCCGGTGCCACTGAGCGTGGGCGTGACCTCGTTGACGGTGAAAGCGATGCCGGGCGCCTGGGCAAACTGGTCGAAGGGCTGCAGGACCTTGGGGGCGAACAGGTTGCCCTGCACCGTCAGGTTGGTGCCGGTGTCGAGGCGCGTCACGCGGATCTCGGCGGTATCGCCGCCGGCCAGGAGGTTGCCCTTGACGACGTTGTCCTTGCCATAGTGGATATGGAAGCCGCCGGAGTCGGTGCCCAGCACCACATTGCCGTCGAAGACGGCGTTGCTGGTGCCCTCGTCGCCATAGATGCCCCAGGCGCCGGCACCATAGCCGGTGTAGCCACGCACCGAGCGGATGATGTTCTGGCTCACCACCGTGCCGGGCGAGCGACCGAGGGTGTAGATGGCGGCGATGTCGGCCATCTGGCGCTGGCCGATGTTGTAGAGCAGATTCCCGCGCACCGTATTGCGGCCCGAGCTGGGCTCGGCATAGCCCCAGCTCCAACCTAGCGAGATGCCCGAGTAGCTGGTGTTGTAGATGGTGTTCTTGCTGATGCTGTTGTCCCAGGTCTGGCCCAGCCAGATAGCGGTGGCGCCGGGGAAGAGCTTGCCGGTCTCAGCGACGGTGTTGCCAGTCAGCGCGTTGGCGCCGGTTGCGTTGGCATCGCTGGCCGCCTGGTTCACCAGGCCCACCTTGATGCCACCCGCGCCCAGGTCACTGAAGGTGGAGTTGCTGACGCTGGAGTTGCGCACGCTGTCGCGCAGCCAGATGCCCCAGCCGCCGGTGTGCTGCACGCTGCAGGCATCGAACACGATGTTCCGCGCCTTGCTGACCTCGATGGCCGCACCGATGCCGGTGGCGGCCTGGCCGTCGGTGGCGCCAGCGTCGGGAGTGAGGTAGCGGCTGTAGGCGAAGTTGAGCCCGGAGAACTGCAGGTACTGCACATTGCGAGTGGCATCGCCTTGCACCGTCAGCAGGCGCTCGGTCACAGGCAATGTGGGCGCGATCTGCAGCCCGGCCTCGTCGCTGCGCCGGATGTAGCGCAGTGCAGCGTTGTCGTAGATCCATTCACCTGGCGCATCAAGTGCGGCGGCCACGTTCTCCACGAAGTAGCGCTGCGAGACGCCGAAGAACATGAAAGGCCAGCGGGTCTTGGGAGTGACGCGCAGGGCACCGGCCGGGGTGCTATCGGTGGAGATGCGGTGGCGGCCATCGGTCCAAGACTGCATCACGTCAACGATGGCGCGCTTCTTGTCGGCGGCATCCAGTTTGGCAATCCAGCCAAGATCGGTGGCGGCCGGGGCAAAGGCCTCGGAGCCGGCCGTGGCGGCGGGCTCGGTGGCCAGCACCACGGCACGCTGCACAAACCAGGCTGCCCCCGCATTGGGCTGGCGTGCCAGGATGGCGCGACGGCCATTCACATAGAGCTGCGAGCCGCCGGCCATGGCGGCCGCGTCGGCCGGCGCCGCAAAGTTGACGCTGGTGGCGCTGCTGGGCGCCGTCTTGCTGCCCAGCGAAATGCCGCCGCTCAACAGCACGCTGGCGGGCACACGTGCCTCGTAGCTCATTGGCGCCCCAGCGGCGCCAGAGTCCAGCGGGCTGAAGCTCATCGCGCTGCTGAGGTTGTATTCGCCGGGGCCGATCAGTACACGTACCGGCGCGCGGGCCACCGTGCCGGCCAGCATCGCGGCCAGGCGCGTGCGTGCGAGCTGCTGGGCACGCGCCAGGGTCTTGACGGGGCCGTCGACGCCAGTGGGCGTGAGCGAGGCGCCGCTGTAGGCATCGTTGCCGGTGGGCTCCACGTAGATGATCAGCGCGGGCACGCCGCTGCCGGTGTCTGCCAGCATGTTGGCGCTCGTCGCTGCCTGCGTCTTGGCCATGCGCGGTTGAGTTGCGGCGGCGGTGGCCGGCGTTGCCAGGGCCGCTGCTGCGGTGACGGCGCTACCTGTGGCATTGGCCGGGCCTGCCGTGCTGCTGCTATTGGTTGCCACGGTGCTGCCCATGCCGCTGGCACCTGTATTGCCGGGGGCGGCGGAGCTGCTGGCCAAAGTGCCGGTGCGCGCTGCCGCACCGGTCTTGGCCAGAGGCGCGCCCGTGGCGGCTGAGGCCGCACTGGCAGCGCTCCGCACTGCGCTGGCGGGCGTGGCCGAGGGTGGGCCGCTGCCATCCGTCGCGATGGGCAGCTGGGCCGATGAGGCTGCGGCGGGTGCGGAACTGGCGGCCTCGCCGGGCTGGGCGGCGCTGCCGTCGGCGGCATCCGAGGCGCCGGCAATTTGCGCATTGGGCTGCGCCTCTGCCAACGGTTTTTGGGTGCTGTTGGCGTCGCCTGTGCCACCACCACAGGCCGCAAGTGTGAGCGAAGTAATCAGGGCCAGGGGAGGCGAAACGAAGATCTTGGACAGTTCAGACAGCATGGATGCGCCCTTGTTTGCGTGCATGCTCAGCGCGGGCCGAGCCGTTCCGGCATTCTCGGCGTGAAACTCTCGCGATGGAGTGGCCGAGCAGGGAGGGGCGGGTAGTTTTACCCAAGGTAAGGCCTGTTACTTAGCACCGGGGAGGATTCGCCCCCGGCGCCATACGCATGTGATGACACCACAGCCCGCCAACATTGCCAGCCCTGCTGCAGGTTCGGGCACAGGTGTGGCGATGGCGTGGGCAAACATGCCGGAGCCGAAGTCCACCAGCACTCCGGCGTCGTTATGCATGTCGAACAGCGTCAGGTGTGTCTGCAAACCGTTCTGCAGCGAGCTTGGCGTGCTGAAGGCGAAGTCGAAGACCAAGGGGGTCAATACCCCGATGGGGATTACGGCACCGCCAGGTACTGGGTGACTGGAGGTCCAGCTTGCCGTGACGCTCTGTGGCAGCGTTTGCTGAATCGTCAGCGTGCCCAGGGGCGCGAGTGCGTCGGCGAGGCTGGCCAGCGAGCCTGGCCCATTGCCCTGCAAGCTCGCCTCGGGGGATTCCCATTCAAGCAGGAAGCCGAAGCTGGATGCAGCGAAATCTGGCCTGCTCCAAAACCAGTAGCGCACATTCGCTTGCTCGCCTGGCGTGTAGCTGCCGGCCTGACCAAAGAAGGTGATCTCGTCGGGCAGGGCTTGCGATCGGGCGGCGAGCGGTGCGCTGACGAACGCCAAAGCGCCAAGCAGGCCCAGCAATCCGCGCGAAGTGCGCCCTGTCGATGGTGAGTGCCGCATGCTTCCTCCCTGGACGCTGCTGTCTCGCCGCGTTGCGGTGCAGGTGCAGCGTTGGGCGATGGTAGGCCCTGCGTCTGCGCGCCACACCCCCTAAGGACGCAGGTCTGGAAGCGCCTCAGTTGGCCAGCAGCTTCTCGGCCAGGATGCTCACCGTGCGCTCCGCCGCCTTGCCATCCCACAGCAGCGGCCGGCGGCCCTTCTTGCCGTTGCCGGCAATCGCGTCGAGTGCGTACTTGATGACGTTGGCAGGGTCGGTGCCGGCCAGCACGTTGCTGCCTTCATCGACGGTGACGGGGCGCTCGGTGTTCTCGCGGATGGTGACGCAGGGCACGCCCAGGGCGGTGGTTTCCTCCTGCAGGCCGCCGCTGTCGGTGAGTACGACCACGGCGTCCTTCCACAGGTGCAGAAAGCTCATATAGGCCTGCGGGCCCATCAGGGTGACGCCCGGGCCCAGGTCGATGCCGAACTTCTCGATATTGGCGCGCGTGCGCGGATGCACCGGGAACACCAGCGGCAGCTCCTGGCCGACGCGGCGCAGCACCGTGGCCACGTTCTCCAGCGCCGCGGCGCTGTCCACATTGCTGGGGCGGTGCAGGGTCACCACGCCGTAGCGGGGGTGGCTGCGCTTGTAGGCGTCGCTCTCCAGGCCCGAGGTGTCCTGGCTCTTGAGCTTCTCGGCCTGGTAGAGCACGTTGTCGACCATCACATGGCCCACGTCCCAGACGGCGCTCATGTCCTTGCCCTCCTGCTGCAGATGGCGGTAGCCGCTGGGCTCGGTGACGAAGAACCAGTCGCTGATGGAGTCGGTGACGAGGCGGTTGATCTCCTCGGGCATGGACATGTCGCCGCTGCGCAGGCCGGCCTCCACATGGGCCACCGGGATGCCGGCCTTCTTGGCCACGATGGAGCAGGCCAGCGTCGAGTTCACATCGCCCACCACCAGGCAGGCCTGCGGCTTCTCGGCCGCCACCAACTGCTCGTAGGCCAGCATGATCTTGCCGGTCTGCTCGGCGTGGCTGCCGCCGCCGCAACCCAGGCGCACGTCGGGCGCGGGGATGCCCAGCTCCTCGAAGAACACCTCGTTCATGTCGCGGTCGTAATGCTGACCGGTGTGCACGATCTTCCAGGCCAATCGCCCGTCGGCCTGCAGCGCGCGCACGATGGGCGCGATCTTCATGAAGTTGGGGCGCGCGCCGGCGATCAGGTGGATGCAGGGTTTGTTGGAGGACATGAAGTGAGGCTTTGTTGCAGGCAGATGCTGGATCAGGCGGCGATTCTAGGTGTCGACCCGGCAGCGAGCGACGCTTGAACAGGGGGCGGGTGCGGCAATGGACTGAGGGAGAATACGCCGCGGCCACCGTTCAGCAGCTGGCCGCATCTGAATCTGAGGGGATTGCGTGAAAGTACTCGTTACCGGCGCTGCCGGCTTCATCGGCATGCATGTCAGCCAGATCCTGCTCGCGCGTGGCGATGAGGTGGTGGGCCTGGACAATCTGAACGACTATTACGACCCCCAGCTGAAGCTGGACCGGCTGGCGCGCCTGACGCCCAAACCTGGCTTCCGCTTCGTCAAGCTCGACGTGGCCGACCGCGCCGGCATGGAAGCGCTGTTCGCGGCCGAGAAGTTTGACCGCGTGGTGCACCTGGCGGCCCAGGCCGGGGTGCGCTACTCGATCGAGAATCCGCACGCCTATATCGAGAGCAATATCGTCGGCTTCACCAACATCCTGGAAGGCTGCCGCCACCATGGGGTGCAGCATCTGGCCTACGCGTCGAGCTCCAGCGTCTACGGCGGCAACACGCTGATGCCCTTCAGCGAGCACCACAGCGTCGACCATCCGGTGAGCCTGTACGCGGCCACCAAGAAGGCCAACGAGCTGATGGCGCATACCTACAGCCATCTCTACCGTCTGCCCACCACCGGGCTGCGCTTCTTCACCGTCTATGGCCCCTGGGGCCGGCCGGACATGGCGCTGTTCCTGTTCACCAAGGCGATCCTGGAGGGCCGCCCCATCAATGTGTTCAACCACGGCAAGATGGTGCGCGACTTCACCTATATCGACGACATCGCCGAGGGTGTGGTGCGCGTGCTGGACCGCGTGGCCACGCCGGACGCCGACTACGACTCCGACAAGAGCGACCCGGCGCGCTCCAACGCGCCCTACCGCGTCTTCAACATCGGCAACCACGACCCGATCGAGCTGATGGGCTTCATCGAGGCGATCGAACAGGCCTGCGGCCGCGAGGCGGTGAAGAACTTCATGCCGCTGCAGGACGGCGATGTGCCGGCCACCCATGCCGACGTGGAAGAACTGGCCGCCTGGACGGGCTTCCGCCCCGCCATGCCCGTGCCCGAGGGCGTGGGCCGCTTCGTGGCCTGGTATCGCGAGTACTACAAAACCTGAGCCTGGCTTTTCCCGGGTTTCTTGTCACGCCGGGCTGTTAGATTGCTGAAGCTGCCAGGTGGCAGCGTGAGGGATCACCGGCGATGAAGGTCACAACGATAGGCACGGGCTATGTGGGCTTGGTGACGGGCGCCTGCCTGGCCGAGATGGGCAACCATGTGGTGTGCCTGGACACCAACCCCGACAAGATCCGCATCCTCAACGAGGGCGAGATCCCCATCCATGAGCCCGGCCTGGCCGAGGTGGTGCGCCGCAATGTGGCGAGCGGCCGCCTGCAGTTCACCACCAATGTGGACGCGGCGGTGGACCATGGCACCATCCTCTTCATCGCGGTGGGCACGCCGCCCGGCGAGGATGGCTCGGCCGACATGCAATATGTGCAGGCGGCGGCGCGCAGCATCGGCGCGCGCATGACCGACTACAAGCTGGTAGTGGACAAGAGCACCGTGCCGGTGGGTACCGCCGACGCGGTGCGCAGCGCCATCGAGGGCGAACTGGCGCGCCGCGGCGTGGCGCTGGAGTTCTCGGTGGTCTCCAACCCCGAGTTCCTGAAAGAGGGCGCTGCGGTGGAGGACTTCATGAAGCCCGACCGCATCATCGTGGGCTCGGATGACGAGCGCGCCACGCTGTTGATGCGCGCCCTGTACTCGCCCTTCAACCGCAACCGCGACCGCCTGGTGGTGATGGATCTGCGCAGTGCCGAACTCACCAAGTACGCGGCCAACGCGATGCTGGCCACGCGCATCAGCTTCATGAACGAGATGGCCCTGCTGGCCGAGCAGGTGGGCGCCGACATCGAGTGGGTGCGCCGCGGCATCGGCAGCGATCCGCGCATCGGGCACGACTTTCTCTACTCGGGCGCCGGCTATGGCGGCTCCTGCTTCCCCAAGGACGTGAAGGCCTTGATACGCACGGCCGAGGCGGCCGGCAGCGGCATGCGCGTGCTGCGCGCGGTGGACGAGGCCAACGAGCGCCAGAAACTGGTGCTGGTGGACAAGGTGGTGCGGCGCTTTGGCGATGACCTGCGCGGCCGCCATTTCGCGCTCTGGGGTTTGGCCTTCAAGCCCAATACCGATGATCTGCGCGAGGCACCCAGCCGCGTGGTGATTGCCGAACTGCTGCGCCGCGGCGCCACCATCTGCGCCTACGACCCGGTGGCCATGGCGGAGGCGCAGAAGGCGCTGGCCGGCCAGGAAGGCCTGGGCTACGCCGCCTCCGCCAACGCCGCGCTGGAGGGCGCGGATGCGCTGGTGATCGTGACGGAATGGAAGGAGTTCCGCACCCCGGACTTCGAGTTCATCAAGAGCGCGCTCAAGCAGCCGGTGGTGTTCGACGGCCGCAATCTGTACGAGCCGCCGCTGATGCAAGCACTTGGCATCGAGCATTGGGGCATCGGGCGCGGCACGCGCCCGGTGGCGCCGAACTAGTCGAAGCTGCGGGCCTCGGCCAGCGGCGGCGCCTTGGCGTCCTTCTCGGCCAGCAGCGGCGGCACGCCGGCGTCGGGCCACTGGATGCCGATCGCAGCATCATCCCAGCGCACCGCGGCTTCCGCCTGCGGTGCGTAGTAGTCGGTGGTCTTGTAGAGAAAGTCGGCGCTCTCGCTCAGCACCAGGAAGCCATGGGCGAAGCCGGGCGGTATCCAGAGCTGGCGGTGGTTCTCGGCGCTCAACTCCACGCCGTCCCAGCGGCCGAAGTTGGGGCTGCTGCGGCGCATGTCCACCGCCACGTCGAACACCGCGCCGCTCACCACCCGCACCAGCTTACCCTGCGCATGCGGCGGCAACTGGAAGTGCAGACCGCGCAGCACGCCGCGCGAGGAGCGCGAGTGGTTGTCCTGCACAAAGCGCACTTCGCGGCCCGCGGCCCGGTCGAAGGCGGCCTGGTTCCAGCTTTCGGTGAAGAAACCGCGTGCGTCGCCGAACACGCGCGGTTCGATGATCAGCACCTCGGGGAGGGACGTGGGCGTGATCTTCATCAGAACGACTTTTCGGTGAGCAGTTTCATCAGGTACTGGCCATAGCCGTTCTTGAGCATGGGCTGGGCCAGACGCTCCAGTTGCGCGGCATCGATCCAGCCGGAGCGGAAGGCCACTTCCTCCGGGCAGGCCACCTTGAGCCCCTGGCGCTTCTCCAGCGTGGCGATGAACTGGCTGGCATCGAGCAGGCTGTCGTGCGTACCGGTATCGAGCCAGGCATAGCCACGGCCCATGATCTCCACCTGCAGCTGCTGCTGGCGCAGGTACTGGGCATTCACATCGGTGATCTCCAGCTCGCCGCGCGCACTGGGCTTGATGGCCGCAGCGATATCGCAGACCTTCTCGTCGTAGAAGTACAAGCCGGTGACGGCGTAGTTGCTTTTCGGGGCGCGGGGCTTTTCCTCGATCGAGAGCGCCTGCTGCTGGCCATCGAACTCCACCACGCCGTAGCGCTCGGGGTCGGTGACGTGGTAGGCGAACACGGTGGCGCCCTCGCGGGTGTCCGCCGCGTGCCTGAGCAGGCCCTGGAAATCGTGGCCGTAGAAGATGTTGTCGCCCAGCACCAGGGCCGAGGGCGCGCCGTCGATGAAGGGCTTGCCGAGGATGAAGGCCTGGGCCAGCCCATCGGGGCTGGGTTGTACGCAGTAGCTGAGATTGATGCCCCAGCGGCTGCCATCGCCCAGCAGGGCCTCGAAGCGCGGCAGATCCTGCGGCGTGCTGATCAAGAGGATGTCGCGCATGCCCGCCAGCATCAGGGTGCTGAGCGGGTAATAGACCATGGGCTTGTCGTACACCGGCAGCAGCTGCTTGCTCATCGCCAGCGTGGCCGGGTGCAGGCGGGTACCGGAGCCGCCGGCGAGGATGATGCCTTTGCGTTGTTTTGTCATGGGGCAATTTGGAGAATTTCGGCCAGCATACGCTCGACGCCCAACTGCCAATGCGGCAAGTTGAGGCCGAATGCGGCCTGCAGTTTGGCCGTTGACAGCCGTGAGTTGAGCGGCCGCTGCGCCGGCGTGGGGTAGTCGCTGGTGGGGATGGCGAGCAGCTGATCGGGTACCACCCGCAAGGCCTGACCCCGCGCGCGCGCGAACTCGATCACATGGCGCGCATAGGCGTGCCAGCTGGTCTCGCCCGCGGCCACCGCGTGATAGACGCCGCTCAGCGCGGGCTTGGCCAGGGTGGCGCGGATCATGTGGGCGCTCAGGTCGGCGAGCAGATCGGCGCCGGTGGGCGCGCCGATCTGGTCGGCGATCACCTTCAGCTGTTCGCGTTCGGCGGCCAGCCGCAGCATGGTCTTGGCGAAATTGCCGCCGCGCGCCGCGTAGACCCAGCTGGTGCGCAGGATCAGGTGCGCACAGCCGCTGGCGCGGATCGCCTGCTCACCGGCCAGCTTGCTGCGGCCGTAGGCGCTCAGCGGCGCGGTGGGCGCGTCCTCGCTGCGCGGCGCTTCGCCGCTGCCGTCGAACACATAGTCGCTGCTGTAGTGCACCAGCAGCGCGCCGCTGGCGTGCGCGAGGCCGGCCAGCAGGGCGGGGGCGGTGGCGTTGATCTGCTCGGCCAGGGCGGGCTCGCTCTCGGCCTTGTCGACGGCGGTATAGGCGGCGGCATTCACGATCACCTGCGGCGCATGGGCGCGCACCGTGGCGCCCAGGGTGGCGCCGTCGGCGAGGTCGCCGCCGTCATGACGATCGAGCGCGACCAGCTCGCCCAGGGGGGCAAGGGCACGCTGCAACTCCCAGCCGACTTGCCCGTTCTTGCCGAGCAAGAGGATCTTCATCTCAGTTCCCGTATTGCTTGGAGACCCAGTCGCGATAGGCGCCGCTCTGCACCCGCGCCACCCATTCCGGGTTGGCGAGGTACCACTGCACCGTCTTGCGTATGCCCGACGCAAAGGTCTCAGCCGGCCGCCAGCCCAGCTCGCGCTCGATCTTGCGCGCGTCGATGGCGTAGCGGCGGTCGTGGCCGGGGCGATCTTTCACATAGCTAATGAGGCGGGCATAGGGGCCGGCGGGGTCGGGCCGGAACTCGTCGAGCAGGGCGCACACCGTGTTGACGATGTCGATATTCGCCATCTCGTTCCAGCCACCGATGTTGTAGGTCTCGCCCAGTCGGCCGCTGGCCAGCACCGCGCGGATGGCGCTGGCGTGGTCGCTGACGTAGAGCCAGTCGCGGATCTGCTGGCCGTCGCCGTACACCGGCAGGGGCTTGCCGGCCAGGGCGTTGACGATCATCAGCGGGATCAGCTTCTCGGGGAAGTGGAAGGGGCCGTAGTTGTTGGAGCAGTTGGTGGTGACCACCGGCAGCCCGTAGGTGTGGTGCCAGGCGCGCACCAGATGGTCGCTGGCGGCCTTGCTGGCCGAGTAGGGGCTGTTGGGCTCGTAGGCATTCGTCTCGGCAAAGGGCGGGTCCTCGGCTTGCAGCGAGCCGTAGACCTCGTCGGTCGAGACATGGTGGAAGCGGAAGGCCGCCTTGGCATCAGCATCGAGCGTGCCCCAGTAGCCGCGTGCCGCTTCCAGCAGGGTGTAGGTACCCTCGATATTGGTGCGCATGAAGGCGCCGGGGCCGCTGATCGAGCGGTCCACATGGCTTTCGGCGGCAAAGTGGATCAGCGCGCGTGGCCGATGCTCGGCGAGCAGGCGGTCCACCAGGGCACGATCGCAGATGTCGCCCTGCACGAACAGATGGCGTGCGTCGCCCTGCAGGCTGGCGAGATTTTCCAGATTGCCGGCGTAGGTGAGGGCATCCAGGGTGACGACCTTCTCGTCACTCTGGGCCAGCCAGTCCAGCACGAAGTTGCTGCCGATGAAACCGGCCCCGCCGGTCACAAGAATGGTCATGCTGGAGAAACCCCGATCCGATTACAGGCGCCAGAGTTTCAGGCCGGCGGCCTGGATCGCCTTGGCGTCGAAGGCGGCCTTGACGTCGATGAAGGCGCCGCCCTTGATGAGTTTGCGGCCGATGTCGTCGATCGACAGGGCCTTGTATTCCTTGTGGGCGACGGCGGCGACGATGGCGTCGGCGCGTGGCAGCTCGTCCCAGCTGACGGTGCGCACGCCGTACTCGTGCTGGGCCTCTTCGGGGTCGGCGGCCGGGTCGGTGACGGTGACCTCCACGCCATAGCTCTGCAGCTCATGGATGATGTCGATCACCTTGGAGTTGCGCAGGTCGGCGCAGTCTTCCTTGAAGGTCAGGCCCAGCACATTGACCTTGGCGCCCTTGATATAGCTGCCGGCGGCGATCATGTGCTTGATGGTCTGCTCGGCGATGAACTTGCCCATGCCGTCGTTGATGCGGCGGCCGGCCAGGATCACCTGCGGGTGGTAGCCCAGCATGTCGGCCTTGTGGGTCAGGTAATAGGGGTCGACGCCGATGCAATGGCCGCCCACCAGGCCCGGCTTGAACTTGAGGAAGTTCCACTTGGTGCCGGCGGCTTCCAGCACCTCGGAGGTGTCCAGGCCGATCTTGTCGAAGATGATGGAGAGCTCGTTCATCAGCGCGATGTTCAGGTCGCGCTGGGTGTTCTCGATCACCTTGGCGGCCTCGGCCGTCTTGATGCTGGAGGCGCGGTGCACGCCCGGGACGATGATGCGCTCGTAGACCTTGGCCACCGCATCCAGGGTTTCGGGCGTGTCGCCCGAGACGATCTTGAGGATCTTGGTGAGCGTGTGTTCCTTGTCGCCCGGGTTGATGCGCTCGGGGCTGTAGCCGACGAAGAAGTCTTTCTTCCACTTCAGGCCCGACTCGCGCTCCAGTACCGGAATGCACACCTCTTCGGTGGCGCCGGGGTAGACGGTGCTCTCGTACACCACGATGGCGCCCTTCTTCATGTGCCGGCCCACGCTGGTGCTGGAACCGATCAGGGGCTTGAAGTCGGGGATATGGGCCTCGTCCACCGGCGTGGGCACGGCAACGATGATGACGTCGGCCTCGGCCAGGCATTTGGGATCGCTGGAGTATTCGGCGAAGGTGGCCGCCTTGACCTCCTCGTCCGTGAGTTCGCGCGAGGGGTCGGTGCCGGCCTGGCACTTGGCCACCTTGTCGACGGCAATGTCGAAGCCGATCGTGCGGCTCTGCTTGCCGAACTCGATCACCAGAGGCAAGCCCACATATCCCAAACCAACGACGGCAATCACGCTCACGATCAATCTCCAAAAAAGCAGTTCAAGGTTGGCCCGGCTCAGCCGCGGCCGTAGCTGTCTTCATATCGGACGATATCGTCCTCGCCCAGATAGGAGCCCGACTGGACCTCGATGATTTCCAGCGGTACTTTTCCCGGATTTGCCAGGCGATGCACCTGGCCCAGGGGAATGTAGGTGCTTTGATTCTCGCTCAGCAAGAGGACCTGCTCGCCGTTGGTGATCTCGGCCGTGCCGGATACCACGATCCAATGCTCGGCGCGATGGTGGTGCTTCTGCAGGCTCAGCGAGGCGCCCGGCTTGACCATGATGCGCTTGACCTGGAAGCGTGCGCCCATGTCGATGCTGTCGTACCAGCCCCAGGGGCGGTGCACCTTGCGGTGCAGGGTCTGCTCGCCGCGCTTTTCCTTGTTGAGCCGGGCCACGATGTTCTTCACGTCCTGGCTCTTGCTGCGCTCGGCCACCAACACCGCATCGGGGGTCTCGACGATGACGATGTTGTCCAGCCCCACCGCGGCCACCAGCCGGCTGGTGGCATGCACCAGGGTGTTGTGGCTGTCGGAGATGATGGTGTCGCCGCGGCTGGCATTGCCTTGGGCGTCCTTCTCGGCCACCTGCCACACCGCCTCCCAGGCGCCCAGATCGTTCCAGCCGGCATCCAGCTCCACCATGCGCAGCACGAAGTCGCTGCCGGGGCAGCGCTCCATCACCGCGTAGTCGACCGACTCGGCCGGCACCTGCGTGAACAGCGCCTTGTCGGGGCGCACGAACAGGCCGTCGAGCTGGCGTGCTGCATACGCGGCCCGGGTGGCCGCGGCGATGTCGGGGCGGAAACCCTGCAGCGCCTTCATCCAGGCGCTGGCGCGCAGCACGAACATGCCGCTGTTCCAGTAATAGCCGCCTGCGGCCAGATAGCCCGCCGCGGTGGCGGCGTCGGGCTTCTCGACAAAGGCCTCGACGTTGAGTCCGCACGCGTCGCGGCTGCTGCGGATGTAGCCGTAGCCGGTCTCGGGGCGGTCCGGGGTGATGCCCAGGATCACGATGGCGCCGTCGGCCGCGGCGCGCACGGCGGCCTGCAGCGCGGCGGTGAAGGCCGGGGCGTTGGTGACGGTCTGGTCGGCGGGCGTCACCACCAGCACCGGATCCGCGTCGCCGTCGGCACCTTCGTCCAGCGCCTGCAGGGCCGCCAGGGTCAGCGCCGGTGCGGTGTTGCGCCCGGCCGGCTCCAGCAGCACGGCGCCCGGCGTGGCCGAGGTCTCGCGCAGCTGGTCCAGCACCATGAAGCGGTGCTCCTCGTTGCCCACCACCAGGGTCGGCGCAACGGCGATGTCCGCCGCAGCCAGGCCCGCGAGGCGCTCGGCGGCCTGCTGGAACAGGCTGCTATTGCCCGCCAGCACCAGGAATTGCTTGGGATAGCCGGCGCGCGACAGTGGCCACAGCCGCGTGCCGCTGCCGCCGGCCATGATGACGGGCTGCACCTGGATGATGCTCATGCTTCAAATCCCTGCGGGTTCATGCGCTGCCAGCGCCAGCTGTCCTCGCACATGCGCTGCAGATCGTGCCGGGCCACCCAGCCCAGGCGCTCGCGCGCCAGGCTGGGGTCGGCGTAGTTGGCTGCCGCGTCGCCGGGACGGCGCGCCACGATGGCATAGGGGATGGGTCTGCCGCTGGCCTGTTCGTAGGCGCGCACCAGTTCCAGCACGCTGTAGCCGCGCCCGGTGCCGAGGTTGACGGTGATGGATGCGCGCCCGCCCAGCAGGAAGCGCAGCGCTGCCACATGGCCCTCGGCTAGGTCGACCACATGGATGTAGTCGCGCACGCCGGTGCCGTCGGGGGTGTCGTAATCGCCGCCGAACACCTGCACGCGTTCGCGCCGGCCCACCGCCACCTGGGCCACATAAGGCATCAGGTTGTTGGGGATGCCGCGCGGGTCTTCGCCGATCAGGCCGCTCTCGTGCGCGCCTACCGGGTTGAAGTAGCGCAGGGCGGCGGTCTGCCACTGCGGATCGGCGGCGCCCAGGTCGCGCAGGATGGTCTCGCCCATCAGCTTGGTGGCGCCGTAGGGGTTGAGGGCCGAGAGCGGCGCATCCTCGCGCAGCGGCAGGCTCTCGGGCATGCCGTAGACGGTGGCGCTGGAGCTGAACACGATGCGGCTGCAGCCATGACGGCGCATCGCCTCGAGGGTGCCGAGCAGGCCGCCGACGTTGTTGCGGTAGTAGGCCAGCGGCTGCTCGGCGGACTCGCCCACCGCCTTGAAGGCAGCGAAATGCACCACCGCGTCGGGCCGGTGGCGGGCGAACACCTCCTCGAGCGCGGTGGCGTCGTTGATGTCGGCGCGTTCGAACAGCGGTGCCTGGCCGCTCAGGCGCGCCAGGCGCTCCAGCACCTTGGGCGAGCTGTTGCTGAAATTGTCGAGGCCGACCACGCGGTAGCCGGCGGCCAGCAGGGCCAGCCAGGTGTGCGAGGCGATGTAACCGGTGGCGCCGGTGAGCAGGACGGTGGCTGGCATGGCTGGCTTACCTGATCACGGCCTGGCCGTAGCAGCCGTAGGTGTTGGCGCTGTAGGCGTAGAACGCGGTGGTGCTGCTGCGACCCGAGTGACTGATCTGGCAGCCCAGCTCCAGGCCGCGCGAGTAGATCCAGCGTGCGCCCAGGTTGTAGGCGCGGTCGCGGTCGTTGTTGCTGGTCTGGAAGAAGCTGTCGGAGCGGTCGGTGTCGCTCACGGTCAAGCCCGCATCCAGCAGCACCTTGCTGCTGAGCTCGTAGCTGCTGTTGAGCTGCAGCGCCTTGGTGATGCGGTTGTAGTCGGTGTTGAAGTTGGCAAAGCCGAGGTAATAGGTGTCCAGGCCCGAATCGCGCGAGAGCCGGGTGCTGAACGACCACTTGGCCGTGGGCTGCCATTGCCACACCACCATGCCGGTGACGCCGCTGAAATCGCGCAGATTCGAGAGGCTGTGGCTGGAGCGGCTGGCGCTCAGTCGGGCATCGAGCTTGCTGGCGCCGCTGGCCTCCCAGCCGGCGGTGAGGTCGATGTCCTTGCGCGTGAACTCGTCCGGCGTGACGACGTTGCCCTGCACCAGGTAGCGCGGGTTCTTGCCCTTGGTGTGGCGGGCCGCCAGGCCCAGCCGCAGCGGGCTGCTGGGCCGCCATACCAGGCCCAGCGACGCGGCATCCTCGCGGTAGTTCAGGCGCGTGTACTCGATCGCACTGAACTCGCGCTGACGGTGCGTTAGCACGGCCTCCAGCGTCAGCTTGGTCACCAGCCCCAGACGGGCGATGCCCTGCAGCTGGCTGTTGTCTTCGGTGTTCTTCTTGAAGATGGGCGTGATGCCGCTGCCGATGTTGTAGTCGGCCAGCGAGCGCTTCTTGCTGGCGCTGAGGGTGCCCGAGAGCCGCTCGACGCTGGCCCAGTCCAGGCCCAGCTTGGCGGCATAGGCAATGTTGTTGAGCTCGCTGTTGCGGCGGTAGCGGTTGGCCTGCACCGACACATCGCCGAACAGACGCTGGCGGCCCAGGCGCTGGTCCAGCCCGGCCAGCAGGCTGGCATTGCCGACCTCGTCACTGTTGGCGGCATTGCTCTGCCGGTAGATATTGGAGACGTGGTAAAGCCCCAGCGAGCCGCCGAGGTAATAGGGGCTGGTCTCGGCCTGCGCCGCGCCGGCCATCGTCAACAGCAGTGCAAGGCACGGGGTCAGGTTTTGCCGCAGCGCGATCTTGGTGGTCATGGCGGGGTCGTCAGTATGCATTCCGGTCGAACAGCATGAGCTTGGCGGTGCGCACGATGATTTGCAGGTCCAGGCCCAGCGACCAGTTGCGCAGGTATTCCAGATCGTATTCGACGCGCGCCTTCATCTTGTCGATGGTGTCGGTCTCGCCGCGCAGGCCGTTCACCTGGGCCCAGCCGGTGATGCCGGGCTTGACCTTGTGGCGCACCATATAGGCCTTGATGAGCTTGCGGTATTCCTCGTTGTGCGCCACCGCATGCGGGCGCGGCCCGACGATGCTCATGCGCCCCTGCAGCACATTGATGAACTGCGGCAGCTCGTCCAGCGAGGTGCGGCGGATGAAGGCGCCGAAGCGGGTGATGCGCGGGTCGTCCTTGGTGGCCTGCCTGACCACCGGGCCGTTGTCCTGGCTGCGCATGGAGCGGAACTTGTAGACGATGATCTCCTCGCCATCCAGGCCGTTGCGGCGCTGCTTGAAGATCACCGGCCCGGGTGAGCTGAGCTTCACGCCGATCGCGACGCCCAACAGGATGGGCGAGATCAGCACCAGGATCAGGCCGGCCAGCACCACGTCGCTGGCGCGCTTGACGAGCTCGTTGATGCCGGTGAAGGGGGTCTCGCAAATACCCACCACGGGCACGCCGTTCACGTCCTGCAGGCGGCCCTGGATGATGCTGATGCCGAACACGTCGGGCACGAAGAACAACGAGGCGGTGGTGCCCTGGATCTGCTCCAGCAGCTGCACGATGCGCGGCTGCGAGCCCAGCGGCAGGGTGATGTAGACCTCGCGCACATTGTGCTTGCGCACATAGTCGCTCAGCTCGCTGAGCATGCCCACCAGCTGCGGGCTGGCGTCGGGGTGCAGGCGCTCGTCCTGGCGGTCATCGAAGAAGCCCAGCAGCTCGACGCCGCCATGCGGCCCGGCGGCCAGGGCCTTGGCCACCTTGGCGCCCAACGGCCCGGCACCCACGATCACCGCGCTGCGCCGCGAGCTCGGGTGAGAGGCCTGCCAGAGCAGCAGGCGGCGGCCGATCAGGATGGCCAGCAGCTGCGCCAGCGGCGTGATGGCGGCCCACCACATCAGCACCTTGTCCTCGAAGTAGTGCAGGCTGTTGGTGGCGTAGCCGAACATGCCGAGGATCAGCAGCAGGGTGATCCAGGAGCCCAGCACGTCCAGGGTGGCGCTGACCGGGTGCTCGGCGAAGCGGTTGCGACCGGGGAAGGTGAGGGCGAACACCAGCAGGCACAGCGTGTAGGTGGAACGCAGCACCGGTTCGTCGAAATAGTCGTTCACCAGGAAGAAGCACAGCACGATCAGGCTGGGCTCCAGGAAGGCGGCGATCAATGACTGGACCGATTGCGGTGCGCTGTAGAAGGTTCTCTTGTAGCTGCGGTCCTCGAACATCTCGGCGTGGCCCCCGGTGCCTTTTGTTTGCTTCTGTCGTCGATGGTGGTGCTGCGTGGCACGCAATGGGTGCCGTCAGTCCAGCCCCCTTGTCTGGACATGAGCGCGGATTCTCTCTCAATTAGCCGGCGCTCCCGGGCGGGCCCCCCCCCTAAGTCGAGGCGGGGTGAGGCCCTGTCTACAATCCGCGCATGCTGAACGATTGGTCAAGACTCTGGGCACCGGCGGTGCAGGATCGCATCACCTTGTTGCTCAACCATGTCATTTCGCGGGAAAGCCACGCGATGGCGCGGCTGCAGCCGCAGGCCGGCAAGTCGGTGCTGGTGCATCTGCGCGGCTGGCCCGGGCTGCTGCCGGCCGCCCCCGACCTGGCCCTGCAGGTCACGCCCGCCGGCCTGTGGGAGCGGCTCGATGCCGCGCCGGCCGACGCGCTGCGCATCGAGATCGACGCCGCCAACCCTGCCGCGCTGGCCTTCGGCGCGCTCACCGGCGCCAAGCCCGACGTGCAGATCCAGGGGGACGCCGCCTTTGCCGCCGAGATGAACTGGCTGATGGAAAACCTGCGCTGGGACCTCGAGGATGAGCTCGCCCAACTGGTCGGCCCGGCGCCCGCGCATCAGCTGGCGCGCTGGGGCGGGGCGATCGCCCAGGCCTTTGCCAAGTTCGCCAAGTTCGCCGATGGGGCCCGCAACGCGGCCATGTCAGGTGGCCGCGGGCCGGCATGAGGTACTTGGCCCGCCTGCTGGTCATCGGCTGGACCATCTTCCGTTTCGGTCTGGACGAAATGGCCCTCTCGGGCCTGAGCGGGCGGCGTTTCCGCTGGCTGCGCCGGCTGATCACGGTGGGCCGCAGCTGGCAGCAGCCGCGCGGCGTGCGCCTGCGCCTGGCACTGGAGCGGCTGGGGCCGATTTTCGTCAAGTTCGGCCAGGTGCTCTCCACCCGCCGCGACCTGGTGCCCGGCGACATCGTCGAGGAACTGGCCCGCTTGCAGGACGATGTGCCGCCGTTCCCGGCCGAGACCTCGCGCGCCCTGGTGGAAAAGGCCTTCGGGCGCAGGATTGAAGAGCTGTTCGGCAGCTTCGAGGCCGAGCCGGTGGCCAGCGCCTCGATCGCCCAGGTGCATTTCGCCACCCTGAAGGACGGCCGCGAGGTCGCGGTGAAGGTGCTGCGCCCCGGCATGCTGGACGTGATCGAGGACGACCTAGCCCTGCTGCGCACCATCGCCGGCTGGGTCGAGCGCCTCAGCGCCGATGGCCGGCGCCTCAAGCCGCGCGAGGTGGTGGCCGAGTTCGATACCTATCTGCACGACGAGCTCGACCTGGTGCGCGAGGCCGCCAACGCGGCCCAGCTGCGCCGCAATATGGATGGCCTGAATCTGGTGATGGTGCCCGTGATGATGTGGGACCTGTGCACCAGCGAGGTGATCGTGATGGAGCGCATGAGCGGCGTGCCCATCAGCCAGGTGCAGCGCCTCAGGGACGCCGGGGTGGACATCCCCAAACTGGCGCGCGACGGCGTCACCATCTTCTTCACCCAGGTGTTCCGCGACGGCTTCTTCCACGCCGACATGCACCCCGGCAACATCCAGGTGAGCCTGGCGCCCGCCACCTTCGGCCGCTATATCGCGCTGGACTTCGGCATCATCGGCACGCTCACCGAGGTGGACAAGGAATACCTGGCGCAGAACTTCATCGCCTTCTTCCAGCGCGACTACAAGCGCGTGGCCGAGCTGCACATCGAATCCGGCTGGGTCCCCGCCGGCACCCGCGTGGACGAGCTCGAGAGCGCGGTGCGCGCGGTCTGCGAGCCGCATTTCGACCGGCCGCTGAAGGACATTTCGCTGGGCCAGGTGCTGATGCGCCTGTTCCAGACCTCGCGCCGCTTCAACGTCGAGATCCAGCCCCAGCTGGTGCTGCTGCAGAAGACCCTGCTGAACGTGGAGGGCCTGGGCCGCCAGCTCGACCCCGAGCTGGATCTCTGGGCCACCGCCAAGCCCTTCCTGGAGCGCTGGATGAACGAGCAGGTGGGCTGGCGCGCCCTGGTGCACCAACTCAAGAAGGAGGCGCCGCGCTATGCCCAGCTCTTCCCCGAGCTGCCGCGCCTGCTGCACGACGCGCTCAAGCGCCAGGCCTCGCCGCACGATGGCCGCGCCATCCAGGCGCTGATCCATGAGCAGCGCCGCACCAACCGGCTGCTGCAGGCGCTGCTCTATGGTGCGGTGGGCTTCACCCTGGGGCTGCTGGCGGCCAATGTGCTGATGCGCGTGCATTGGTTCTGATTGGAGAGGGCTCCCAGAGCGTGTTTGTGATCCCGTCATGGTGCCCGCAAGGCAACCCAGGGGCGCAATCTAGGCGCGCGCCGCAGGCCAGGCTCGCCGCCTGGCCAAGGTGGGCAACGACGAGTGCGCCCCTGGGCTGCCTTGCCCTTCGGGTTGCCCCGCAAAGACAGCGTCTGCGGCGTTGCAAATCCTCGCCGGGTGTCCAACCCGGCTGCGGTTTGCGCCTTGCATCCGCTGCCTTTGCGGGGCAACGGGCACTATGACGGGGTCGCAAACACGCTCTCGAACAAGCCCGCATGGCCCGCGGCTTGCGTTGCGCTGATAATCCGGCGCGCTTTCCTTTGCCGGGCCCTGCCCGAGACGCTTGCCATGAACACCACGCTGATCGTCTTTGTCGTGCTCTACCTGCTGGGGACCCTGGGCCTGGGGGTATGGGCCGGCACCCGCATCAAGAACACCAGTGACTTCGCCATCGCCGGCCGCAGCCTGCCGCTGATCATGGTGATCACCACCACCTTCGCCACCTGGTTCGGTGCCGAGACGGTGATGGGCATCCCGGCCAAGTTCGTGCAGGGCGGCCTGAATTCCATCGTCGAGGACCCCTTCGGCGCCGGCACCTGCCTGATCCTGGTGGGCGCCTTCTTCGCCACCAAGCTGTACCGCCAGAACCTGCTGACCATCGGCGACTTCTACCGCCAGCGCTTCGGCAAGGGCGTCGAGGTGTTCTGTTCCAGCGCCATCATCCTCAGCTATCTGGGCTGGGTGGCGGCGCAGATCACCGCCCTGGGCCTGGTGTTCTCGGTGCTGACCAATGGCGCCATGAGCGAGACCGCCGGCATGATCGTCGGCACCCTGGCGGTGCTGATCTATGTGGTGATCGGCGGTTTCCTGGCGGTGGCCTGGACCGACTTCATCCAGATGATCGTGCTGGTGATCGGCCTGTCGGTGATCGCGGTGTTCTCGGCCGACCTGGCCGGTGGCGCCGACAAGGTGTTCGCGATGGCGCAGAGCAAGGAGCTGTTCAGGTTCCTGCCCGAGCCCAGCTTCACCGAGATCGCCATGTTCGTTGGCGCCGGCGTCACCATGATGCTGGGCAGCATTCCGCAGCAGGACGTGTTCCAGCGCGTCATGTCGGCCAAGGACGAGAAGACCGCCCGCAACGGCGCCGTGATCGGCGGCATCAGCTACATCCTGTTCGCCGCCGTGCCCATGTTCATCGTCGCCAGTGCGGTGGTGGTGATGGGCCAGCAGGCCCTGGACGTGGCGCGCGACGATTACCAGAAGCTGCTGCCCCTGTTCGTGCTGAGCAAGATGCCGCTGATCATGCAGATCCTGTTCTTCGGCGCGCTGCTCTCGGCCATCAAGAGCACCTCCTCGGCCACGCTGCTGGCGCCCTCGACCAGCTTCGTCGAGAACATCCTGAAGAATCTGCGCCCGCACATGGGCGACCGCCAGCAGCTGCTGGCGATGCGCCTGACCATCATCGTGTTTGCCGCCCTGGTGCTGGCCTATGCGATCGCGATGCAGGGCACCTCGATCTATGAGCTGGTGTCCTCGGCCTACCAGGTCACCCTGGTGGGGGCCTTCGTGCCGCTGGTGATGGGCTTGTACTGGCAGCGCGCTACCACCCAGGGCGCGATCTTCTCGCTGGTGGGCGGCATTGCGGTCTGGATCGCCTTCCTGCCCCAGGTCAGCAGCCTGGGCGAGGGCTTCCCGGGGCAGCTGGCCGGCCTGCTGGTGGCGATCGTGGCGATGGTGCTCGGCTCGCTGGCACCGCAGTGGCTGAAGAACCGCCGCGAGCACAAGCACCATGTCGCGGGGCTGGCCAACGAGGCCTCGCCCCTATAATTCGCGTTTCCTATCAATAGCTTAGACCCCTCATGCCGATCTACGCCTACCGCTGCAGTACCTGCGGTCACGCCAAAGACGTGCTGCAAAAGCTGTCTGATGCCCCGCTGAGCACCTGCCCCGCCTGCGGGGCCGAGAGCTTCAGCAAGCAAGTCACCGCCGCCGGCTTCCAGCTCAAGGGCTCGGGCTGGTACGCCACCGATTTCAAGGGTGGCAGCGCCGGCACGGCCGCACCGGCCACCGCGGCGGGCGGCGCCGCTGCCGCCGCTGCGCCCGCGGCCGACGCCGCGCCGGCCGCGGCTTCATCCACGCCTTGCGGGGGCTCCTGCGCCTGCCATTGACATGACTCGCCGCGGGCCGCGAGGCCGGGCCGCACAAGGAACCCAGTGAGAAAGTACATCATCGCCGGCCTGCTCGTCTGGCTACCGCTTGCCATCACCATCTGGGTGTTGCATCAGGTGCTGGGCGTCGTCAACGGCGTGTTCGACTCGCTGCTGGGTGCCCTCAAGGTGGTCTCGCCCAGTTCGCTGCACGACGGCATCTCCAGCCTCAGCGACGTTCCGGGCCTGGGCCTGGTGATCCTGGTGGGCGGCCTGCTGCTCACCGGCATGTTCGTGGCGAACATCTTCGGCCAGTGGTGGCTCAGGCAATGGGACAAGCTGATGTCCAGCATCCCCATCGTCAAGAGCATCTACAGCTCGGTCAAGCAGGTCTCGGACACCCTGTTCTCCAGCAGCGGCAACGCCTTTCGCGAGGCGGTGCTGGTGCAGTACCCGCGCGAGGGCAGCTGGACCATCGCCTTCGTCACCGGCTCGCCCAGCGGCGAGGTGGCGCAGCATTTCCCCGAGGAGCATGTGAGCCTGTACGTGCCCACCACGCCGAACCCGACCTCGGGCTTCTTCCTGATGATGCCGCGCACCAGCATCCGCTCGCTGGACATGAGCGTGGACGAGGCGCTCAAGTACATCATCTCGATGGGGGTGGTGGCGCCGAACACCGGCCATGCGGCAGCCGCCCCGACCGAACGAAATCTACCGGGTTGATCGCCCCGGCCGGCGTTCAACCCTGAGGGCAGCCTGCCCGACCAGAGCCACCAGACAAGACCTGACCCCGCTGCGCAAGAGGCGCAGCGCACCCAAGAATTCGGAGAAAACGATATGCGTACCTGCTATGCCGGCCAAGTCAGCGAGAAGCTGCTCGACCAGACCGTGACCCTGATGGGCTGGGCCCATCGCCGCCGCGACCATGGCGGCGTGATCTTCATCGACCTGCGCGACCGCGAGGGCCTGGTGCAGGTGGTCTGCGACCCCGACCGCGCCGAGATGTTCAAGGTGGCGGAAGACGTGCGCAACGAGTTCTGCCTGAAGATCGTCGGCAAGGTGCGCGCGCGCCCGGCCGGCACCGAGAACGCCAACCTCACCAGCGGCAAGATCGAGATCCTCTGCCATGAGCTGGAAGTGCTGAACCCCTCGGTGACGCCCCCGTTCCAGCTGGACGACGAGAACCTCTCCGAGACCACGCGCCTCACGCACCGCGTGCTGGACCTGCGCCGCCCCTACATGCAGAACAACCTGATGCTGCGCTACCGCGTGGCGATGGAGGCGCGCAAGTTCCTGGACGAGCATGGCTTCATCGACATCGAGACGCCCATGCTCACCAAGAGCACGCCCGAGGGCGCGCGCGACTACCTGGTGCCCAGCCGTGTGCACGACGGCACCTTCTTCGCGCTGCCGCAATCGCCCCAGCTGTTCAAGCAGCTGCTGATGGTGGCCGGCTACGACCGCTACTACCAGATCACCAAGTGCTTCCGCGACGAAGACCTGCGCGCCGATCGCCAGCCCGAATTCACCCAGATCGATATCGAAACGAGCTTCCTCACCGAGCAGGAAATCCGTGACATGTTCGAGGGCATGATCCGCCACGTCTTCATGAAGGCGCTGAACGTGGACCTGGGCGCCTACCCGGTGATGAAGTACGCGGACGCCATGCACCGCTTCGGCTCCGACAAGCCGGACCTGCGCGTCAAGCTCGAGTTCACCGAACTCACCGACGCGATGGGCGATGTCGACTTCAAGGTCTTCTCCACCCCCGCCACCACCCCCGGCGGCCGCGTGGTGGCCCTGCGCGTGCCGGGCGGCGCGGCCATGAGCCGCGGCGAGATCGACAGCTACACCGAGTTCGTGAAGATCTACGGTGCCAAGGGCCTGGCCTGGATCAAGGTCAACGAAGTGGCCAAGGGCCGCGAAGGCCTGCAGTCGCCCATCGTCAAGAACCTGCACGACAAGGCCGTGGCCGACATCCTGGCGCGCACCGGCGCGCAGGACGGCGACCTGCTGTTCTTCGGTGCCGACAAGGCCAAGGTGGTGAACGACGCCATCGGCGCGCTGCGCCTGAAGGTGGGCCACAGCGAATTCGGCAAGAGCCATGGCCTGTTCGAAGACCGCTGGGCACCGCTGTGGGTGGTGGACTTCCCGATGTTCGAGCACGACGAAGAGAACGACCGCTGGGCGGCCGTTCACCATCCCTTCACCGCGCCCAAGGACGGCCATGAGGACCTGATGGTCACCGACCCGGGCAAGTGCATCGCCAAGGCCTACGACATGGTGCTGAACGGCTGGGAGCTGGGTGGCGGCTCGATCCGTATCCACCGTGCCGAGGTGCAGAGCAAGGTGTTCGACGCGCTCAAGATCAGCAAGGAAGACGCCCAGGTCAAGTTCGGCTTCCTGCTGGACGCGCTGCAGTACGGCGCGCCCCCGCACGGCGGCCTGGCCTTCGGCCTGGATCGCCTGGTGACGCTGATGACCAAGGCCGATTCGATCCGCGACGTGATTGCCTTCCCCAAGACCCAGCGCGCGCAATGCCTGCTGACCGGCGCACCCTCGTATGTGGACGAGAAGCAGCTGCGCGAGCTGCACATCCGCCTGCGCAATGCGGGTGCCGCAGCGGCCTGATTGGGCGCGTGCAAGCAAGTCTACACAGGGGCCGCAACAGCGGCCCTTTTTCTTTCGCGTGTGACAAAACGTTTCTCAGGGAGAGAACAAGATGATGATGCGCAATACCGTTCTGCTGGCCGCCTTGGTCGTGGTGCTCGCCGGCTGCGGCAAGCAGGGAGCCCAGTTGGGGCAGGGGGGCTCGGTGGTGAGCGGTTCGGCCGGTCCGGCGGGGGCCCAGTCCGCCGCACGCGAGCTGCAGAAATGCGAGGCGCCGGTGGCCACCCTGGCCCTGGTGGAGAACCCCAACGGCTACACCATGGCAGGCGGCTATGCCCTGCCCAGCTCGCCGCTGCCGCTGGTGCGCCTGCTGGCCCAGCAGAGCGGCTGCTTCCGGGTGGTGGACCGCGCCGCCGGCCTCAAGGCCGTGATCAAGGAGCAGGAGCTCAAGGATGCCGGCGTGCTGCGCCAGCAGGGCAGCACGGTGGCTAAGGGCAAGGGTTACGAGGCTCAATACAGCCTCACCCCCAGCCTGACCTTCTCAGAGCAGGATGCCGGCCGCCAGCTGGGCGGCATCATGGCGTCCATCCCGGTGCTCAACAAGCTGGTGGGCGCGGCCGAGCATGTCAAGCTCAAGGAGGCGCAGGTGGCGCTGCTGCTGACCGACAACGAGACCACCGAACAAGTGGCCGCAGCGACCGGTTCGGTGCAGATTACCGATCTGGGCATGGGCGGCATGATGCTGGGCAAGCTGGGCGGCGCCGCCGGCGCTGGCTGGAGCAATAGCAATGAAGGCAAGGTGATTGCCGCCGCATTTCTCGATGCCCACAACCACCTAGTGACCCAGCTGCGCATGTTGCAGGCCAAAGAGCTGCCGACGCCGGTTGCCACCAAGCCAGGCAAGAGCTGACCCCGACAGACCGGGCGCTGCAACTCGCTATGCTTGCGCCTCCATTCAAGAGGACGCTACGAGCATGAGCAAGAAGGGCCAAGGCACGGCTGCCGGCGCGACGGAGCGGCTGCGCTGGGAGCGTGCGCTGATGCGCCATCCGCGCCTGGCCCTGCCGCGCCTGCGTGCCGGCATGAAGGCGGCCGATCCGGCCCTGGCGCGTGCCGCCCTGCTGGGCGCCTTCTTCGTGCTGGAGCGCTGGGGCCGGGCCGCCGAGCTGCAGGGCGAGCTGCAGGCCGAGCTGCAGACTCTGAGGCGCGAGGTGGAGCGCCAGCGCTCGCTCAGCGAGGCGGCCGAACTCAGCGAGGCCCTGGGCCGCCTGCATTACCAGCGCGGCGACTACGTGCAGGCCTGCCAGGCCTGGAGCGAAACGCTCGACTGGGCCGAGGACGACTCGCGCCCAGCCTGCCTGGCGCGCATCGGCCTGGCGCACCTGTGCTATGCGCTGGGCGACTGGGCGCGCGGCGGCCGCGTGCTGGACCAGGCCGAGCTGCACTACGCCAGGCTGGCGCAAGACCCCTATCTGCGCGCCAAGATTGCGCTCAACCGCGCCGCCTCGCTGCGCGCCACCCAGGGCCCGCAGGCCGCACGCGTGGTGCTGGACGAGGCCCTGGCTGCCGCCCGCGAGGCCGGCCATGCCGACTACCAGGCCGAGGCGATCTGGCACCAGGCGCGCTGCGCGCGCGACAGCGGCGATGCCGCGCAGGCGCTCAGGCTCGCCGACCAGGCCCTGGTCTCGGCGCAGCGCTGCGGCTACCGCTGGCTGCATGCCCAGGCCGCGCTGCTGCTGTGCGAACTCACCGGCGGCGAAACGGCGCTGGGCTGGGCCGGCCAGGCCCTGAGCCTGGCCGAGGCTCTGCAGTCGCGCCATCTGCAGGCGGCAGCCCATGGCCGGCTGGCCGACCTGATGCGCGAACAGGGCGAGCTGGGCCCCAGCTGGCACCACCAGCAGCAGCGCCAGCGCCTCGAATCCACCCTCGACCAGGGCCAGCTGCCGACCCAGCTGGAGGCGCTGGCCCGCTTCGATACCGATCCGCATGGCGCCGATGCGCTGCTGCTCTCGCTGGCCGGCCAGAGCTGGCCGCTCGATGATGTGGCCGAGTTCGAGCGCCAGTGGCGGGCGCTGCTGCCGCGCCTGGTGGAGGCGCTGGGCCTGAGCGGGATCGACCTGCAGTGGGAGCGGCTGAGTGAACGGCAGGGTGAACGGCTGGGTCAGCGCACCGCCGCGCCGGCCGCGCCGGACGCCGCCCGGCTTGAGCTGAGCCTGCGCCTGGCGACCCAGCAGATCGGGCGCCTGCTGCTGTGGCGGCCCGCGGGCGCCAGCTGGTCGCGTGCCGACAGCAACCGGGCCAACCGGCTGGCGAGCTGGCTGGAGGGGCTGCTGGGGCGCCTGGAGCAGAGCCTGCAGCGCGCCGAGACCCAGGCCGCCGAGCATGCCGAACTGCTGGGCCTGGACCGCCTGCTGGCCGCGCAGCTCGATGCCTGGGGTCGGCAGCTGAGCCAGGCCGACGCGCCCCTGCAGCTGATCGCGCCGCCGCTGGCGCAACAAATGGCGGCGCTGGCGCAATACCGGCGCGACGCGCAGGACCAGCAGGTCTGCGACTTCGTGCTGGCGAGCGAATTGGCCCAGCTGCAGGCCGTCTACGCGCCGCTGCTGCAGGCCCAGGGCTGCGAGCTGCGCTGCGAGGTGGCGCCGGGCCTGAGCCTCAAGCACCCGCGCGCGCAATGCCTGCGCCTGCTGAGCGAGCTGATCGCGCTGGCGCTGGCGCGCGGTGCGCGCCGGCTCAGCCTGGAGGCCGAACCGCATGACAGCGACCAGCTCTTGCGCCTGCGCTATTGCGACGGCCTGGCCACGCCCAGGGCCGGGCTGGAGCTGTTGCAACTGCAGGCGCGCCGCCTGGGCGGCACCTGCCAGACACGCCCCTGGGGTCTGGAAATTTCGTTGCCAGCGCAGGGCCTCAGTGCGCCCGTACCTGCACCGGCGCGGAGGGGGCGCAAGCGGGATCGCTAGGTGCTTGTCCGGTACGACAGTCGATGGCCCACGACACCCTTGGTGCCGGGTTCACCGTTCACCGTCCGAAGCCCGCGAATGTCTCGTGCATCAAGAGCAGGTCGACGGCCGCGGTCCAGGCAAACGCCTTGTTGCAAAGCGGTGCACCCGAGAGCGCGTCGTAGTTCTCATAGAAGCCACCGGCTCGTTCGATCATGCCGATAAAGCGCCGGGCGATGTCGCGCGCCAGTTCGGGACGGCCACCGCGACGCAGTCCGTCGATGAGCAGATAGGTGGTGGGTGCCCAGATCGGACCACGCCAGTAGCCATCGGATGCATATCGGGGGCTCGCCGGCGCTTCGGTGGCCAGCCCATAGGGCGTGAGGAAGCGCCGTGCCAGCTCATCCGCCAGCTGCTCGAACACAGGCTTGTCCAGCCGCTCGCCCAGCACCAGGGGCATGAAGGGCAGCAGGCTGTCGCTGGTGGTGGTGGCCTGCGTGTCCTCCACTCTCAGCACGAAGCGATCGCCGTGCCAGAGTTGGCGCATCAACCGGGCTTGCTGCTCATCAGCGCGACGGATCCAACCCTGCGCCTCATCTGCACGCCCCAGTTGCTCGGCGATACGCGCCAAGGCGCGCATCTGCAGCACCAGATAGGCCTGCAGATCGGGCGACTCATAACGAAGCTTCGGGTCGCCCAAGGCGGTGGCGTTGTCCCAGCCACTTTCCCAGCCGCTGTTTTCGCCGCCATAGGCCGGAAGGCCATTGCGGTTGGCATCGCGCTGCGCAAACCAGAACTCTGTCCAGCGCACCAGCGGCGCATACACACGCTCCAGCTGCGGCCGGCTGAAGCGATGGCGCTCCATCAGCTTCAGCAAGGCCCAGCCATGAATCGGCGGCTTGGTGGCGCCACGGTAGATCTCGTCTGGCAGCATGCGGTCAGGCAACTGGCCCCGCGCGTCCATATTGGCAAACGGGATCATGAATTCGTCCAGCGCCGCGTCCAGCTGCGTGAGCCCGAGCGCCAGGGCGACGAAGGCATGGTCCCAGGGCCATTCCGAATTCATATAGGCCTTGGACTCCAGCACGGCCTGCGTAACGAACACATCGTCTTGCGGCGCGTGCAAGTTCCACAATGTCCACCACGCCGCTTCGGCCGTTCGTTGGTTGGCCGGGCTAACAGCGGGCATGCGCGCACGCCAGTCCGCCCAGTCGCTTGCAACGGCAGCCATATCAGCGGCAGGGCGCACGTCGAGGGGGGCGGGCACCACGCCCCGAGCCATGCGGATCGCTACGCGTAGCCGGCCCTGCACGGGGCGGACGCGCCAATGCCCATCCACCTGCACCAGCGTGCCGGACAGCACCTGTACCCGGCAGGCCCATCCTTCCGAATCAACGACAAGCTCGTCGCCGTGATCGCCGTGCACCGTATGCAGGGCGAGATCGGTGCGCGCCGGTGCCAGCTGAAGCTCGAAGCCGCGGCCGTCGATCACCGAGTCCAGCGGGCCCAGCAAGTAGATCTGGGCGGATGCGTCACCACCGGCGCCAGCCTGCACACTCAGGTGGCTGGGTTGCGCCGTGAAGGCCACCGGACGCGCCAAGCCGGCGGGCAGGAAGCCCAGATCCAGCCAGTCACCCCGCAGGTTGTACATGCGTGCGAAGTAGTAGCGCAGCGTGCCCTGCGTGGCGGTCGGGAACAGGGTTATCCAGGAGCCGCGGCGGCTGAAGTAGTTGTGGCGCAGATCGATCTTGAGAGGCTCGTCCTCCGGAACGGCGGCCGCTGTCTTGGCGGCTGTGTTCAGCGCGGTGGCGGGGCTTGGGTGCACCAGCAGCAATGCGGCCGCTAGCAGCGCAGCGTGGATGAGTCGGCTCGTGAACATGGGGTTCTGCTTCCGGAGGGCAGCGGCCGGGACGGCCATCACGGGCGGCATGATAGATAGGCCAAGGGCCAGCAAGTTCGGCGCTCGCTATGAAAATACTCGGACTTGCTATCTCCAAATGGCAAGCCTCGCCGCCTGTCTTTGTCCCGGCGCGACCAGGGTTGGAAGACAAGGCGTGGATCCGCCGCGGGGCGAGTCCGACGGTGCCGGCAAGGAAGTTGGGAGCGCCACTAGCCCTTACGTCTGGCCGCGCTGGGCGTCAGCCCGGTCCAGCGCTTGAAGGCGGCGCGGAAGTTGGCCGCCTCGCTATAGCCCAGGGAGGCGGCGATCTCGTCGTTGCTGAGCTGGGTCTGGCGCAGATAGTCCAGCGCCAGCTGGCAGCGCACCTTGTCCAGCACCTGCTGGAAGGCATTGCCCTCCTCGGCGAGCTGGCGCCGCAGCGTGCGCGAGCTGATCTGCCATGCCGCCGCCACGTCCTCGATGCCGGGAAAACGCCCCGGCGCCTGCAGCAGCAGGGCGATCAGGCGGCTGGTGACGCCGCGCGCCTGCTGGAATTCGGCCAGCAGGCGCTCGCAGGTCTCGCGCGCCACCAGGGCGGTGGCCGGGTTGCCCTGGGCCGGCACATGCTCGAGCCAGCTGGCGTCGAACAGCAGCTCGCAGCGGCCGTTTGCACCGAATTCGGCCGGGCAGCCCAGCAGCTCGGCATAACGAGCCGCATGGGCGGGTGCCGGGTAGGGCAGGCAGACGACGCGCGGCCGCAAATCGGTGCCCAGCACATCGCGGTGCAGGGCCAGCTGGGTGCCCAGCTGCCACTCCAGCACGAAGCGGTAGAGCGGCGAGCCTTCGCCGAGCCGGTAGGCATCGCTGAACTGCCAGGCCACCTGCGCGCCGCGCTCGGCGAATTCCATGCCCACCAGCGGGGCGGTGAGGGCGCGGTACTTCATCGCCATCGCCACCGCCTCGCGCGCCGTCGGGCTGCTCAAGAGCGCGTAGCCATAAAGGCCGAACTGGGTGATGCGCGCCGCCAGGCCGGCGCGCAGCGCCACATCCGCCTGCGGCGAGAGGCGCAGCGCATTGGCACACACGCTCAGCAGCTGCTGGGCGCTGACGCGCAGCTCGGCGCGCTGGAAATCGGCGCGCTGCAGGCCGGTGCCGGCCAGCGCGGCCTCCGCCGGCACGCCCAGGCCCAGCAGGATGTCCACCAGGGCCTGCAGCTTGTGCGGCCGGTGGATGCGCTCGTCGAGCAAGGGAAAGTCTGGATGCTGCATGTGGGGCAAAGTGTAGCCAGCTGTCCGGATTTCACCCGTTTGTGGCGTTTGCAACCTCGGCAAAGCGGGCGCCAGCCCCAACAATCGCCGCTCTACAGGCCCCGCAGAGGGCCTGCATCCGAACCCGGAGACAAAAAGCATGCTCGCTGCCAACCCGCAAGCCATCGATCTGGTGCGGCTGAACTTCAACCCGCAGGCCCAGCTGGCCCTCAGCCTGGTGCTGGCGCTGGTGATGTTCGGCATCGCGCTGGACCTGCATCTGGACGACTTCAAGCAGGCGCTGGCCAGGCCGCGCGCGCTCGCCATCGGCATGCTCAGCCACCACCTGCTGTTCCCGGCGGCCACCTTCGCGATGATCCAGCTGCTGGAGCCGGCGCCCTCGATCGGCCTGGGCATGCTGCTGGTCTCGTCCTGCCCGGCCGGCCATATCTCCAACTTTTTCACCCACCGGGCGCATGGCAATGCGGCGCTGTCGGTCTCGATCAGCACGCTCTCGACCCTGGGCGCGATCGTGATGACGCCGCTCAACGTGACGTTCTGGGCCTCCCGGGACCCGGCGCTGGCGGCGCTGCTGCGCAGCTTCTCGCTGGAGCCGCTGCGGATGCTGCTGGAGGTGGGCCTGCTGCTGGGCCTGCCGCTGGCCGCCGGCCTCGCGGTGCAGGCGCGCTCGCCCGCGCTGGCGCAGCGCCTGCATGGGCCGATGAAGCGCTTCTCGATGCTGGTGTTCCTGGCCTTCGTGGTGGGCGCGCTGGCGCTCAACTGGGCCATCTTCATGGAATGGGGCCGCTATGTGGTGCTGCTGGTGCTGGCCCACAACGCCATGGCCCTGGCCGGCGGCTATGGCTTCGGCCGGCTGGCGCGCCTGCCCGAGCGCGATTGCCGCGCCGTGGCCTTCGAGACCGGCATCCAGAACTCCGGCCTGGGCCTGGTGCTGATCTTCAACTTCTTCGGCGGCCTGGGCGGCATGGCCATCATCACCGCCTGGTGGGGCATCTGGCATATCGCCGCGGGCATGGGGCTGTCGGGCTTCTGGCTCTGGCGCGATGGCCGCAAGGAGGTGGCAGCATGACGTCGAGAGTGCTTGTCACCGGCAGCGGTGGCTATCTGGGCCGGCAGCTGGTGGAGGCGCTGGCGGCCTCTGGCGAGGGGCCCGAGCGGCCCGAGCTGATCGTGGCCATGGACCTGCGCGAGCCGCCCGCGGCGCAGCGCCTGCCCGGCGTGGTCTATGCCCAGGGCGATATCCGCAGCGCCGATCTGCAGGCGCTGATGCAGCAGCACCGGATCGACCAGGTGGTGCATCTGGCCGCCATCGTCACGCCGCCCAAGGGCAGCGATCGGCAGCTCGAGTACGAGGTCGATGTGCTCGGCACCCGGCGCCTGCTGGAGGCCTGCGTGGCCAGCGGCGTGACCCAGGTGGTGATCTCGTCCTCGGGCGCGGCCTATGGCTATCACGCCGACAACCCGGCCTGGCTGAAGGAAAGCGACCCGGTGCGCGGCAATGAGGAATTCGCCTATGCCTGGCACAAGCGCCTGGTGGAGGAGATGCTGGCCGACTACCGGCAGCGCCATCCGGCGCTCCAGCAGACCGTGCTGCGCGTCGGCACCATCCTGGGCGAGCGCGTCAACAACCAGATCACCGCGCTGTTCGAGAAGCCGCGCATCCTGGTGCTGCGCGGCGCCGCCAGCCCCTTCGTCTTCATCTGGGACCAGGACGTGGTGGGCATCATCCAGCATGCGCTGCGCACCCGCCGGGCCGGCATCTTCAATGTGGCCGGCGATGGCGCGCTGGGCCTGCGCGAGCTGGCCGCACGCATGGGCAAACCCTGCCTGGTGCTGCCGCCGCTGCTGCTGCAGATCGGGCTGGCGATCGGCCACAAGCTGGGCCTGACGCGCTACGGCCCCGAGCAATTGCGCTTCCTGCGCTACCGCCCGGTGCTGGACAACCAGCGCCTCAAGACCGAGCTGGGCTATCGGCCGCGCAAGAGCTCGGCCGAGGTATTCGAACTCTGGTGGACGAGCCGCCAGCGCGCGCCCGCGGCCGGGCCCGAGGCTGCGCCATGAGGGCGGACTGGCACGAGCAGGTGGCCGTGGTCACCGGCGCGGCGGGCGGCCTGGGCGCGGCGCTCGCCCGGCGCCTGGCCGCGGCCGGCGCGCGCGTGGCCCTGCTGGACCGCGACGGCGCCGCCGCCGAGCAGCTGGCGGCCGAGCTGCGCGGCGCCGGCCTGCAGGCCCAGGCCTGGGCCTGCGACATCAGCGAGCAGCCCCAGGTGCAGCAGGTCTTCGCCCAGCTGGAAGGGCAGTGGGGCGGGGTGACGCTGCTGATCAACAACGCCGGCATCGCCGCCCGCGCGCTGGCGCGCGATTGCCGCGCCGAGGTGGTGCGGCGCGTCATGGCGGTGAACTATTTCGGCGCCGTGCATTGCACCGAGGCGGCGCTGCCCGCGCTGCTGGCCGCGCGCGGCCGCATCGTCGTGATCAGCAGCGTGGCGGGCTTCTCGCCGCTGATCGGCCGCAGCGCCTATGCCGCCAGCAAGCATGCGCTGCATGGCTTCTTCGACAGCCTGCGCAGCGAGCTGCAGGGTACGGGCGTCGCGGTGACCCTGGTCTGCCCCAGCTTCATCGCCACCGGCATCGAGGCCGCGGCGCTGGGCGGCGACGGCAGGCCGCTGGCGCGCCGGCGCGATGTCAGCGGCCGCCTGGCCAGCGCCGACGCGGTGGCCGCGAGCATCCTGCACGCCGCCGCCCGGCGCCAGCGCCTGCTGCTGCCGAGCGCGACGGCGCGCGCCGCCTATCTGCTGAGCCGGCTCGCGCCGGCGCTTTACGAAACCCTGATGCGCCGCCGCGTCGGCGCCGAGTTCTCCTGAGGAGCTGCTATGAAGAACTCCCTCCGGGCGCTGACCCTGCTGCTGGCCTTGCCGGCGACGGCCGCCACGCTGCAAGTGCAGGACGAAAAAACCGGCCAGCCCCTGGCCACGGTGATGCTGCGCGTCTTTCCGCTCAAGGCCCCGGCCCTGCCCAGCAGCGACGGCGGCTACCCGCCGCCCGGCCAGCCCTTCCAGGTCTGGCGCGAGCACACCGTGTTCAGCGATGCCCAGGGCCGTGCCGAGCTGCCCGATGAGCAGGCCGGCGCGCCCCAGCAACTGCGCCTGCGCAAGCCCGGCTATCAAGACCTGACCCTGCCGCTCGCGCAAGTGAAGAATGGCGTGCTGCGCCTGCAGCGCGAGACCGACCCGCTGCGCCTGGCCGAGGCCCGGCCGGCGAACGCCTGGCTGGCCGCGCTCGATCTGGGCGACCAGGCGCGCCGCCTGCACTTCCAGACCCAGTGCACCTTCTGCCACCAGCAGGGCAATGCCTTCCTGCGCCGCGAGCGCAGCGAGCAGGAATGGAGCGAAGCGATCCAGCGCATGATGCGCTACGGCTCGCGCCTGTCCAGCGAGGACCAGAAGGCCCTGCCGGCCATCCTGGCCAAGGGCTACCAGGCGCTGCGCGAGCATCCCGAGCGCGTCGGCGCCACTGCGCCCTGGGCCCCCGAGCTGGCCCAGGCCCGCATCAGCGAATGGCCGGTGGGCGACGCGATGTCGCAGGCCCACGATGTGCTGCTGGCGCGCGACGGCACCCTCTACGTGGCCGACAACATCCAGGACCGGCTCTGGGCGCTCGACCCCAGGAGCGGCCGCATGACGGTCTACAAGATCCCGCACCTGCCCGGCGACGAGCCCGGCGGCCTGCTGAGCGCGCGCCTGCGCGAGTTCCCGCGCCACGATTCGACCTCCAACGCGCATTCGCTGGCCGAATCGCCGCGCGACGGCCATCTCTTCATCACCCCCTCGGCGCAGCGCCGCATCGTCGAATTCGACCCCGCCAAGGGCGATTTCCGCCTGCACGAGATCGGCGGCGGCTTCTACCCGCACACCATCCGCATCGATGCGCAGGACCGCGTCTGGTTCACGCTCGCGCTCTCCAACCAGGTGGGCATGCTGGATCGCAGCAGCGGCCAGTTCAAGCTCTACGACCTGCCGGCGCGCGGCTTCGGCGAGCGCATGACTACCCGCTACATCGGCCTGCTGTACTGGCTGATGCGCCATGGCCTGCCGCTCACCAACTGGCTCAAGGTGGACCGCGCCGGCACCGGCACGCCGCTGCCCTATGGCATCGAGGTGACGCCCGACGGCCGCGTCTGGTTCGCGCGCCTGCACACCGACGAGATCGGCGTGATCGACCCCAAGACCGACGAAGTGCGCATGATCGCCACCCCCTTCAAGGGCCCGCGCCGGCTGCGCGCCGATGCCCAGGGCCGGCTCTGGATCGCCGCCTTCCCCGAGTCGGCGGTGGTCTGCTACGACCCCGCCAGCGGCCGCTTCACGCGCTATGACTTGCCGGTGCTGCCCAAGGGCAGCGACACGCCCTATTCGCTGAACGTGGACAAGGCGCGCGGCGTGGTGTGGGTGAACGGCAACCAGTCCGATTCGCTCTATGCGCTGGAGATCGCCAGCGGCCGCTGGACGCAGTACCCGCTGCCGCGCCGCGTCGCCTTCACCCGCGATGTGGAGATCGCCGCGGACGGTAGCGTCTACACCTCGACCTCCAGCTTCCCGAGCTGGCATGTGGAAGATGGCCAGCCCACGCTGATCCATCTGCAGCCGCGATGAAAGAAGACAGCAAGGCCCGGCCCTGGTTCCTGGCCTCCTGCCTCTGCGCCTTCACGGCCGGGCACATGATCAACTACAGCGTGATCCTGTTCGCGCAGGACATGCTGGGCTCGGCCTGGCTCTCGGGCCTGGGCCTGGGCCTGTGCTTCGGCCCGCCCTTGCTGCTGGGCTGGTTTGCCGGCGTGCTGTGCGACCGGCTCGCGCCCGGGCGCGTGATCCAGGCCGCGCAGGGAGTGTTCGCGCTGGCGGCGGCGGCGCTCTGGTTCACCCAGCAGCGCGGCACGGCGGGTGCGCCCACCTTGCTGCTGGCCGCCGCCTGCGCCGGCGTGGCCTGGAGCTTTGCCTCGCCGGCGCGCATGGCGGCGCTGGCGCAGATCGTGCCGGCGGCGCAGCTCAAGGGCAGTTCGGTGCTGTTCAATGTGTTCGTGATGCTGGGCTTCGGCCTCGGGCCCCTGATGATTGCCCTGCTCAAACGCGCCGGCGGCTGGCCGCTGGTGGTGCAGGGCATCGTCGTGCTGGTGGCGCTGGCCTCGGTGCTGCTGCTGCCGGTACGCACGCGGCGCGGCAGTCAGCACCGGCAGTCGGTCGCGGCCGAGGTGCGCGAGGGCCTGGCGGCGGTGCGCGGCCGGCCGCTCTTGCTGCAGCTGATGCTGGTGGCGATGGCGGGCTACCTGGCGATGGGGCCGATGCAGGTGCTGCTGCCCAAGCTGGCCACCGCCCAGCTGGGCCTGGCGGAGTTGCAGCGCGGCCTGCTGCTGGGCAGCCTGGCGCTCTCGCTGATCCTGGGCGGCGTGCTGGCCATGGTGCTCGGCCCGCGCGTGCGGCATGGCGCGGCGATCTTCGCGGCCACGCTGGGCGCGGGCGCCGCCCTGGCCCTGCTGGGCAGCGCCCATGACGTGGGCCCGGCCCTGGCCCTGCTGGCCGCGGTGGGCATGCTGGGCGGCATGGGCTTGAGCCTGATCGTGGCCGGCATCCAGGCCGAGGCGCCGCTGGCGGTGCGCGGCCGCGTGCTGAGCATGTACACCATCATCTCGCAGGTGGTGCCGGCCGCCTCGGGCGTGCTGGCCGGCGCGCTGGTGCAGGGCTTTGGCGTGAGCGTGGCGCTGTGGGTGTGCGGCGGCACCCTGGTGGCGCTGATGCTGATCAATCTCATGTGGATGCGGGCGCTGCGAACGCAGCGCAGTTGAAGCTCGCTATGCTTGGGGGCATGCAAGCCGCCGAGACCTTTTCCAAGCCCTACAAGATCCCCGAATCGGTGCTGGTGGTGATCCATACGCCCGATCTGCAGGTGCTGATGATGGAGCGCGCCGACCGGCCCGGTTACTGGCAATGCGTGACCGGCTCGCTCGACACGCCCGACGAGCCGCTAGCCCAGACCGCGCGCCGCGAGGTGGCCGAGGAGACCGGCATCGCCGCCGGCGTCTTGCGCGACTGGGGCCTGGCCAATGTCTACGAGATCTACCCGGTCTGGCGGCACCGCTATGCGCCGGGGGTGACGCACAACACCGAGCATGTGTTCGGCCTCACCGTGCCGGCCGGCACCAAGGTGCGCCTGGCCCCGCGCGAGCATCTGCAATACCGCTGGCTGCCCTGGCGCGAGGCGGCGGACCTGTGCTTCTCGCCCTCCAACGCCGAGGCGGTGCTGCAGCTGCCGCGCTTCCTGGCGCAGCAGCACGAGGGGGAGGGCACATGAGAGCGGGCTTTCGCGCCTCCTCACTGGGGCTGCATAGCAGCCATAGCAGCCATAGCGCCTTCGCCAGCCAGCGCCTGCGCATCGCCACCTACAACATCCACAAGGGCGTGCGCGGGGTCGGCCCCGGCAAGCGCCTGGAGATCCACAACCTGGGCCTGGGCATCGAGGCGCTGGACGCCGATCTGGTGTTCCTGCAGGAGGTGCGCCATTTCCACCACCGCGAGGCGCGCCAGTTCGAGCGCACCTGGTTCGGCTGGCCCGAGCAGGGCCAGGCCGAGTTCCTCGCGCCTGAGGGCTATGAGGTGGCCTACCGCACCAATGCCGTCACCAAGCATGGCGAGCATGGCAATGCCCTGCTGTCGCGCTGGCCGATCGGCGACGTGGGCCACCACGACGTCTCGGACCATCGCTTCGAGCAGCGCGGCCTGCTGCATGTGCCGGTGACCTGGCAGGGCCATGAGATCCACACCGTGGTGGCGCATCTTGGGCTGATGCACAGCAGCCGGGTGCGCCAGGTGCAGCGCCTGGCCGAGTTCATCGCCGCGCATGTGCCGGCCGGCGCGCGCCTGGCGGTGGCGGGCGATTTCAACGACTGGGGCGAGCGCCTGGATGCGCCGATGCGCGACTGCGGCCTGGCGCGCGCCGCGCCACCCAGCGGCAAGGCAAGACCTGCCACCTTCCCCTCGCGCGTGCCGGTGTTCTCGCTCGACCGCATCTACACCCGCGGGCTGGAATGCCTCAGCATGCAGGTGCCGCGCGGCAATGCCTGGGCGCGCATGTCCGACCATCTGCCCCTGGTGGCGGAGTTCGAACTTGGCTGAGGCCGAGAACCTGCCGCACCTGCTTTCCTGGCACAGCGTGCCCAGGCCCGATTACGTGGGCGGCAACGAGGTGCGCCTGCTGCGCGGCGGCGACGAGTTGTTCCCGGCCCAGGCCGCGGCGATCGCCGCCGCCCACCACGAGGTCTGGCTGGGCACCTATATCTTTCACCACGACAGCGCCGGCCAGGCCCTGCTGGCGCAGCTGAAGGCAGTGGCCGCGCGCGGCGTGCGCGTGCGCGTGGTGGTGGACGGCTTCGGCTCCAAGGCCAGCCTGCCCTGGCTGCAGCGCGAGCTGGCGGGCTCGCATGTGGCGCTGGCAATCTTTCGCCCCATCGACCGCTGGTGGCGCTGGTTCCAGCCCGGGCAGCTGCGCCGCCTGCACCAGAAGCTCTGCGTGGTGGATGGCGAGGTCGGCTTCGTCGGCGGCATCAACATCATCGACGACCGCATGGACCTCAACCATGGCGCCACCGAGCTGCCGCGGCTGGACTATGCGGTGGGCCTGCGCGGCCCGCTGGTGCAGCCGATGGAGCAGGCGCTGCGCGCGGTCTGGACGCGCGCCTGGCTGGGGCGCGATTTCGGCGAGGAGCTGCTGGCCCTGGTGCGCAGCCCGATGCCGGTGGCGCGCCTGCGCCGCCTGGTGAACCGGCTGCGCATGCCGCGGCTGCGACGTGGCGAGCAGACCCTGCAAGACCTGCCCCCGGTGTGCGCCGCCTTCGTGCTGCGCGACAACCTGCGCCAGCGCCGCACCATCGAGCGCGCCTATGTGGAGGCGATCCGCGCCGCCAACGAGAGCGTGGACCTGATCACGCCCTACTTCTACCCCGGCCATGCCTTCCGCCGCGCGCTGCGCGATGCGGCGCGCCGCGGCGTGCGCGTGCGCCTGCTGTTGCAGGGCAAGGTGGACTACCGCATCGCCGCGATGGCCGCGCATGCCCTCTACGCCGAGCTGCTGGGGCAGGGCGTGCAGGTGTTCGAATACCTGCCGGCCTTTCTGCATGCCAAGGTGGGCGTGGTGGACGAACACTGGGCCACCGTCGGCAGCTCCAACATCGACCCGCTTTCGCTGCTGCTGAACCTGGAGGCGAACGTGATCGTCGCCGACGCCGATTTCGCGCGCAGCGTGGCGCAGGAGTTCGAGGCCGCGCTGGCGGTCTCGCGCCAGGTCGCCGCCGCCGACGACACCGGCCTGCGCGGCGTGCTGCGGCGCGGGCTGGTGGCCTGGGTCGCGTATGTGTATTTGCGCGTGGCGGGGTCGACCGGCCGCTACTGAGGCTTGATGTTGATCAATGCCGCCGAGGCGGGCAGGCGCGAGGCTAACAGGCATGAGTGAAACAGCGACCCAGGCCAGCCCGGTGTTCGAGGCCCGGGCCCTCAGCAAGACCTATGGCGAGGGCGAAACCGCCGTGCACGCGCTGCGCGGCGTGGATCTGGCGGTGCGGCGCGGCGAGTTCATCGTGCTGCTGGGCGCCTCGGGCAGCGGCAAGAGCACGCTCTTGAACATCCTCGGCGGCCTGGACATCCCCAGCAGCGGCACGCTGCGCTTTGCCGAGCACCAGCTCAGCGGCGCCAGCGAGGCCGAGCTGACGCGCTACCGGCGCGAGCATGTGGGCTTCGTGTTCCAGTTCTACAACCTCATCCCCAGCCTGACGGTGCGCGAGAACGTGGCCCTGGTCACCGACATTGCTAGCGCGCCGATGGCGGTGGACGAGGCCATCGGCCTGGTGGGCCTGCTGCCGCGCGCCGATCACTTCCCGGCCCAGCTCTCGGGCGGCGAGCAGCAGCGCGTGGCGATCGCGCGCGCCATCGTCAAGCGCCCGGACGTGCTGCTGTGCGACGAGCCCACCGGCGCGCTCGACTACCAGACCGGCAAGCTGGTGCTGGAGGTGATCGCGCGCATCAACCAGGAGCTCGGCACCACCGCCGTCGTGATCACCCACAACGCCGCCATCGCCGGCATGGCGGACCGGGTCATTTATCTGAGCGACGGGGCGATCCAGCGCATCGAGACGAATGCGCACAAGCTCACGCCCTCGGAGCTGCAGTGGTGATGAGACCCCAGCCATGAGAGCGCTCGACCGCAAGCTGCTGCGCGACCTGCGCAGCCTCTGGAGCCAGGTGCTCACCATCGCCCTGGTGGTGGCCAGCGGCATGGGCGGCTTCATCGCCTGCCTCTCGGCGGTGGACTCGCTGGCGCTGGCGCGCGACGACTTCTATGCCGAGGGCCGCTTTGCCGATGTGTTTGCCAGCGTCAAGCGCGCGCCGCTGGCGCTGCAGGAACGCCTGGCGGCGCTGCCCGGCGTGGCCCAGGTCGACACGCGCGTGGACCAGCTGGTGCGGCTGGAACTGCCCGGCGTGGTGGACCCGGTGCTGGGCCAGCTGATCGGCCTGGACGCGCGCAAGCCGGCGCGGCTCAACCGCGTGTTCGTCAAGAGCGGCCGTCTGCCCTCCGCCGACGCCACCGGCAGCCCGATCGTCGAGGTGGCGCTCTCGGCCGCCTTTGCCGAGGCGCGCGGCCTGGCCCCCGGCGCGCGCCTATCGGCGCTGGTGAACGGCCGGCGGCGCGAGCTGCTGGTGGTGGGCACGGCGCTCAGCCCCGAGTTCATCTTCGCCGGCCTGGGCGGCATGCCGGACATGCGCGGCTTCGGCATCGTCTGGATGGACCACGAGCTGCTGGCCTCGGCCTACGACATGCGCGGCGCCTTCAACCGCGTGGCGCTCAAGCTCGCGCCCGGCGCCGAGCCGGCGGTGGCGATGGCGGTGCTGCAGCCGGTGCTGGCGCCCTATGGCGGGCGCGAGGCCTATGGCCGCGAGGACCAGAGCTCGCATGCCATGCTGAGCAACGAGATCAAGGAGCAGCGCGTGCTCGGCACGGTGGCGCCGGTGATCTTCCTGGGCGTGGCGGCCTTTCTGTTGAACGTGGTGGTGTCGCGCCTGGTGACGACGCAGCGCGAGCAGGTGGCCGCGCTCAAGGCCCTGGGCTACCCCAACCGCAGCATCGCTGCGCATTACCTCAAACTGGTGCTGGTGATCATGCTGCTGGGGCTGACGCTGGGCCTGCTGCTGGGCGACTGGCTGGGCAGCATGCTCACCGGGCTCTATGTCGAGTTCTTCAAGTTCCGCCATTTCCAGCATGTGCTGGATGTGCGGCTGCTGCTGTGGAGCGGCGGCTTCTCGCTGCTGATGGCGGTGCTGGGCACGCTCAACGCGATTGCCGCCACGGTGCGGCTGGCGCCGGCCGAGGCAATGCGGCCGGCCGCGCCGGGGCACTACCGGCCCGCCATCGTCGAGCGCCTGCCCTGGCTGCGCGCCGGGCCAGCCCACAACATCGTGCTGCGCATGATCCTGCGCCAGATGGAGCGCCGCCCCTGGCGCACCCTGCTGTCCATCGTCGGCGTGGCGGTGGCGGTGGGCATCGTGGTGCTGGGCAACTTCTTCCGCGATGCGATCGATTTCGTCGTCGACTCGCAGTTCAACGCCAGCATGCGCAGCGATGTGATCGTCTGGATGAGCGAGGCCGGCCCCGACAGCGCGCGCCTCGAGCTGCAGCGCCTGCCGGGTGTGCTGGCGGTGGAATCGGGGCGCGACGTGGCGGTGCGCTTCCTGCACGGCGCGCGCAGCGAGCGCGGCGCCCTGCAGGGCCTGGCCGCCGCACCGCAGGCGCGCCGCATCGTCGACGTGGACGGCCGCGCCAGCCTGCCCAGCGCGAGCGGCCTGGTGATGACCGACCGCCTGGCCGACAAGCTGGGCCTGCGCCCCGGCGACCCGGTGCTGGTGGAGCTGCTGGAGGGGCGGCCGCGCCGCCTGGAGCTGCCGCTGGAGACGACGGTGCGCGAGATGATGGGGCTGAACGCCTATATCGAGCGGCGCGCGCTCAACCACCTGCTCGACGAGGGCGATGTGAGCTCGCAGTTCGCCCTCATCGTCGAGCGCGGCCGCGAGGCCGAGACCCTGCGGGCGCTGCGCGCCCTGCCCAGGGTGGTGGGCGCCTTCAGCAAGGCCACGGTGCTGCGCAATATGCAGGACGTGAGCGCGCGCAATGTGCGCATCATGAGCACCATACTGACCGCCTTTGCCAGCGTCATCGCGGTGGGCGTGGTCTACAACAATGCCCGCATCGCGCTGGCCGAGCGCGCCTGGGAGCTGGCCTCGCTGCGCGTGCTGGGCTTCACGCGCGCCGAGGTCTCGGGCCTGCTGCTGGGCGAGATGGCACTGAGCATGGCACTGGCCCTGCCGCTGGGCATGGGCCTGGGCTGGCTGCTCACGCATGGCCTGGTGGAGGCGCTGAAGAACGACCAGTTCCTGTTTCCGGTGGTGATACAGCCGCGCACCTATGCGCTGGCCTGCCTGGCGGTGCTGCTGGCGGGCGTGGCCAGCGCGCTGGTGGTGCGCCGCCGCATCGACCGCCTCGACATGGTGGCGGCTTTGAAGACAAGGGAATGAGCGAGATGCAAACCAAGAACAAATGGCTGATGGCTGGCGCGGTGTCGGCCCTGCTGCTGGTGCTGGCCTGGGCCTTTGCGCCGCGGCCGCAGGCGGTGGAGATCGCCAGCGCGCAGGCCGGGCGCTTCGAGCTCGGCATCGAGGAGGACGCCAAGACGCGCGTGCAGGAGCGCTACCTGGTCTCGGCGCCGCTGGCCGGCCGCTGGCTGCGTCCGCAGCTCAAGGAGGGCGACGCGGTGCAGGCCGGCGCGGTGCTGGGTGTGCTGCAGCCGACGCTGGCCGCGCTCACCGACGCGCGCAGCCGCGCCGAGCTGGCGGCGCGCGCCGAGGCCGCCAGCGATGCGGTGCATGCCGCCACCGCGCGCCTGGCCGCCGTCGGCATCGCCCAGGCCCAGGCGCAGCAGGAGCTGTCGCGCAGCGAGGCGCTGGCGCGCCAGGGCTATCTGAGCGCCGCCCGGCGCGACAGCGATGCGCTGGCCCTGCAGGCCGCGCAGCAGAACCTCAAGGCGGCGCAGTCCGAGCTGAAGATTGCGCAGCACGAGGCGGCGCAGGCGCGCGCCGCGCTGGGCGTCTATGGCGGCGCCGGTGGCGCCGGCGCTGCCGGCAACGGCTTTGTGCTGCGCGCCCCGGTGGCGGGCCAGGTCCTGCGCGTGCAGCAGCCCAGCGAGGGCGTGGTGGCGCTGGGCGCGCCGCTGCTGGAGCTGGGCGACACGGCCCAGCTGGAGGTGGTGGCCGAGCTGCTCAGCACCGACGCGCTGGCGGTGCGGCCGGGCCAGCCGGTGCAGATCGAGCGCTGGGGCGGCCCCGCCGTGCTCAAGGGCCAGGTCTTGCGGGTCGAGCCGGGCGCCTTCACCAAGGTCTCGGCCCTGGGCGTGGAGGAACAGCGCGTGCGCGTGCTGGTCAAGCTGCTGAGCCCGCCGGCCGAGCGCCAGCAGCTCGGCGACGGCTACCGCGTGGGCGTGCGCATCCTCACGCGCAGCGCCGAGGGCGCCCTGCTGGTGCCGGTGAGCGCGGTGTTCCCGCTGCCGCGCGCCGCGGCCGGCCGCCATGCGGTGTTCCGCGTCGAGGGCGGCCGCGCCCGGCTCACCGAGGTCAAGCTGGAGGCGCGCAATGGCGCGGTCGCCTGGGTGGCCGGCGGCCTCGATGCGGGCAGCCAGGTGGTCAGTTATCCGCCGCAGGACCTGCAGGACGGGGCCAGGGTCAAGCCGCGTTAGGCGTGTTTGAGGGCCGGATTTCCCGGCTTGGTCGCAGCGCCGGCGACAGCGGCTTTGCGCTTTCCTAGACTCGCGCCCAGCCTTCACCCCAGGAGATGCTCTTGAACGCACTGACGCGCTGCTGCTGGCTGGTCCTCATGACCTGCCAGCTCGCCTTCTTTTCCACCGCCGCCACCGCCGCGCCGCGCGACGGCGAACTGGCCGGGCTGGCCGCCGCCGTGGATGCGCAGTGGAATGCCCGCGACGCCGCCGCGTTGAGCGCCTTCTACGCCGCCGATGCCACCCTGAGCCTGGGCCGCGATGGGCCGCGCCTGGCGGGGCGCGCGCAGATCCAGGCCTACTTCGAGCAATCGCTGGCGCGCGTGGCCAAGGACCTGAGCCACCGCACCGTGCTGCGCCGGGTCGAGCCACTGGACGGCCAGACCTATCTGACCGACAACGCGATCTATGTAGAACGGCCCGGCGCCAACGGCGCGACCGAGGTGGTGGGCGAGTTCTTCACCCTCACCATCGTGCGGCCGGCCGCCAGCGGCTGGGAGATCGTGGCGGTGCGCGCCGTGCCGCTGAGCCGCACGCCGGCGCGCGCCGCGGCGGGCTGACTCAGCGCAGCAGCACGTCGACCCCGAACTGGTATTGCTTGAGCTTGGGGTTGAGATGCTTGCTGTGGGGCCGGAAATCCAGGCCCCGGATGCCCTTGCCGAAGCGCGCCAGATAGCGCTCGGCGCTGCGCGCATCGAAGAGCATGAACATGGACTGCTCCAGCTCCAGGCCCTCGTCGGCGAAGTCGCGGCCGTGGTGGTGGTCGTAAAGCATCAGCAAGGCCCAGGCGCCGCACATGAAATGGCCGCCGGCCAGCGCGCTGAGGCGGCCGTCGATGCGGGCCTGCATGGCCTCGGCCGAGGTGTTGATGCCCGAGTACAGCATGTCGCGGCCCGGCATGCGGCCCTCCTGCTGGGCCAGCTCCATGGCGCCAAAGGCCATCTGGTCGCTGCCGGCCCAGACCAGGCGGGCCTGCGGGCGCCGCTGCAGCAGGCCGCGCATCAGCTCGGCCGCCTGCTCGCGCTTCCAGTCCGCGAAGGCCAGTTCGTCCAGCACCGCCTGGGGAGCCTCGGCCACCGCGCGGCGCATGCCCTCGTTGCGCGCGATCGAGACCGGGGTGGAGCGGTCGCCGGCGATGGCGAGCAGGTGCACGCGGCCGTCCTCGGCGCGCAGGCCCTGCTTGAGACCCCGCACGATCAGGGCCTTGGCGGTCAGGTAGCCGGCCTCGACGGCGTGCGGCTCCAGGCTGCCCAGCAACAGCGGCAGGCCCTGGCGCGGCGCCCATTGCGCGCGCTCCTGCGGCAGCAGGCCGCTGAAGGCGGCAAAGCTCTTGATGCCCACGCCGCCCAGGGTTTGCGCGTTGGCGACCAGGGTGCCCTTCTCGTTCACCAGGATCACGTAGTCGGGGCGCTGCAGGGCCGGGCGCGCCGCGATCTCGCGCGCCAGCTGCAGGGCACGCGCCGGCTCGCGCTCGGCGTACAGGACCTCCAGCTGCAGCTGCAGGCTTTGCGCCGCCGCCTGCATGGCCTGGGTGGCCGCCACCCAGAAGGCCTCGTCGCTGCGGCCCGGGTTGATGAAGGCGATGTTGAGCGCCGCGGCGTGTTGGGCGCAGCAGAGCAGGAGCAGGGCGAGCAGGCGCGGCATGGTCAGCCCATTGTCCGCCTCAACTCAGAGCATGGCCGCCGCCAGCACCTCGCTGCGCAAAGCCTCGGTGAGTTCGCGCTTGAGGGCCGAGAAGGCCGCGCTGGTCTTGACGGCGTAGTGGCGCGGGTGCGGCAGGTCCACCGGCAGCTCCAGCTTGATGCGGCCCGGCCGCGCGCTCATCACCGCGACGCGCGAGCCCATGAAGATGGCCTCGTCGATGTCGTGGGTCACGAACAGCACGGTCTTCTTCTCGCGTTCCCAGATGCCAAGCAGCAGCTCCTGCATCAGCTCGCGGGTCTGGTGGTCGAGGGCGCCGAAGGGCTCGTCCATCAGGAGCATGCGCGGCTCGTTGGCGAGCGCGCGCGCCAGCGCGGTGCGCTGCTGCATGCCGCCGCTGAGCTGCTTGGGGTAATGCTGGCTGAACTTCTCCAGCCCCACCTTGGCCAGCCAGGCCTGGGCCTGCTCGACCTGCTGCTTGCGCGGCAGGCCGCGCTCGCGCAGGCCGAAGGCGACGTTGTCCAGCACCGTCAGCCAGGGGAACAGGGTGTAGCTCTGGAACACCATGCCGCGGTCGGCGCCGGGGCCGTTGACCGGCTGGCCGTCCAGCAAGACCTGACCCTGGCTGGCCCGGTCCAGGCCGGCGACGATGCGCAAGAGCGTGCTCTTGCCGCAGCCCGAGGGGCCCAGGATGGTGAGGAAGTCGTTCTCCGCCACGGCCAGGTCGGTGGCCTGCAGGGCCAGGGTGTGCTGGCTGCCGCTGGTGAAGGTGCGCGCAACGCCGCGTATGGAAAGCATGGAAGAACTCACCGCCCCACCTACCTTCCGAGCTGGGCCCAGGGGAACAGGGCGCGGTTCATGGCCTTGAAGGCGAAGTCGCTGACCAGGCCGATCAGGCCGATCACGATGATGCCGAAGATGATCTGGTCGGTGGCCAGCAGGGCCTGGCTGTCGGTGATCATGTGGCCGATGCCGCTGGAAGCGCCGATCAGCTCGGCCACGATCACATAGGTCCAGGCCCAGCCCAGCACCATGCGCAGGGTTTCGGCAATCTCGGGCGCGGCGCCGGGAATCAGCACGCGGCGTATCAGGCCGGCATCGCCCACGCCCAGGGTGTAGGCGGCCTCCACCAGATCGCGCCGGGTGTTGCCCACCGTCACCGCGATCATCAGGGTGAGCTGGAAGAAGCTGCCGATGAAGATCACCGCCAGTTTCTGCGCCTCGCCGATGCCGGCCCAGAGGATCAGCAGCGGGATGAAGGCCGAGGCCGGCAGGTAGCGGGCAAAGGAGACAAAGGGCTCGAAGAAGGCCTCCACCGGCTTGTAGGTGCCCATCAGCACGCCCAGCGGCAGGGCCAGCGCGGCGGCAATCACGAAGCCGCCCAGCACGCGCCACACCGTCATGCCGATGTCGGTGGCAAAACCCATCTGCGTCAGCAGGGTCCAGCCCGAGACCAGCATGGTCAGCGGGTCGGCCAGAAAGGTCTTGGAGACCAGGCCGCCGAAGGTGGCGGCGGCCCAGACCGCGGTGAAGAGCACGAAGAAGGCCAGCCCCAGCGCCAGCTTGGCGCCCGGGTCGACCGGCACCAGCGGCTTCATTTGGCGCCGATGAAGCGCGTGTCCGCCAGCCGGGCGAGGTCGGGCATGGCCTTGATGATGCCCAGCTCCATCAGCAGCACGGCCGCCTCCTTGCTGAAGCGCAGATGCTCCTCGGCAAAGAATTTCTGGTTCGCCGCCTTGTCCTGCCAGCGCAGGTAGGCGGCGCTCTTCTCGAAGGCCTCGCCGGCCTGCTTGACGTCGGCGCCCATGATCTCGAAGCTCTTCCTGGGCTCGGCCTTGATCAGCGCGAGGGCCTCGAAGTAGCCGTCGGCCAGGGCCTGCGCGGCCTTGGGGTGCTCGGCCAGGAACTTGGGCGTGCAGCCGAAGGTGTCCATCACCACCGGGTAGTCCAGCGTGGTGGCGATGATCTTGCCGGCCTCGGGCTTGGCGCGCACGCCGCTCAGGTAGGGCTCGTAGGTCATGCCGGCGTCGATGTCGGCATTGCCGGCGATGAAGGCATTGGCGGCGGCCTGCGGCTCCAGGTTCACCACCTTGACGTCCTTCACCGACAGGCCGTTCTGTTTGAGCATCCAGGCCAGCGTGAAGTAGGGCGCGGTGCCGGGCGCGCTGGCGGCCACGGTCTTGCCCTTCAGGTCGGCGATCCGGGCGATGCCGGGCTTCACCACCATGCCGTCGGCGCCATAGCTCTTGTCGAGCTGGAAGATCTGCGTGGTGGCCACGCCGTTGGCGTTCCAGACCACCCAGGTCTCCACCGTGGTGGCGGCGCATTGCACATCGCCGGAGGCGATCGCCAGGTGGCGGTCCTTCTGCGGGATCTTCTTGATGCTCACGTCCAGGCCCAGCTTCTTGTAGATGCCGGCCTCCTTGGCCAGGGTCAGCGGGGCGAAGCCGGTCCAGCCCGAGATGCCCACGGCCACCTTGGTTTCCTGGGCCTGGGCCAGCATGCAGCAGGCGCCGGCCATCAGGGCCAGCAGCAGTTTCTTGTTGGGCATGACGAATTCCTCCGGGTCGAAAGCCACATGATGGCGGCTGTCACCACAACAGGTGTCAGGTTTTGCCCTGACCCCGGGATAGCCCGGCGCCCGTACCGCCGGCCCGGGCCTAGACTCGGGCCTCAATCGTCGCGACCGGAGTGCCGTCCACGATGTCCGCAGCCTTGCCAGCCAGCGCCCGCAGCAAGCCCGCCCGGCCCAGCCGTCGCGGTGCGGCCGTGCCGGCAGGATGGAACAGTGCCGCCGAGCTGGCTTGGAGCGGGCGCCATGAGGAGGCACGCGCCGCCTGCGGCGAGGCGTTGGCGGACGCCCGGCTGGCGCTGGCGCAGCGCGTGGCCCTGCTGGCGCTGCGCAGCGAATCCGCGGTGGCGCTGGGGCGCTTCGACGCGGCGCTCAGCGATGCCGAGACCCTGCTGACCCTGGTGCCTGGCGCCGAGCATGCGGCCGCACAGGCGCAGGGCTATGCCGCGATGGCGATGGCGCTGATGCGGCGCGGCCGCCTGCAGGAGGCGCTGGCGGTGGCCACGCTGGCGCTCGAGCGCGCCGAGCGCTGCGGCCAGCCGGCGCTGCGCGCGTTGGCGCTCACGCGCTTGGGCGAGGCGCAGTTCCGCGTGCGCCAGGGCCGCATGGGCGTGCCCAGCGGGGAGCAGGCAGCGGCGCTCTATGCGCGCCTGGGCGATGCCTCGGGCCAGGCGCGCGCGCTCTGGATCGTCGCCAATGCGCAGATGAATCTGGGCCATCCGGCCCAGGCGCGCACGGCGGCCGAGCAGGCGCTGGCGTTGGCGCGCCAGAGCGGCGACGAGTTCGCGCTCGGCAATGCGCTCAATCTGCTCGCCTTCATGCAGGCCGATCTCTCGGCGGTGCTGCAGGGCTTCCGGCAGGCCGAGGCGGCCTTCCAGCGCGCCGGCTATGTGGAGCGCTGCGCGCTGGTGCGCTCCAACGTCGCCAACGCCTATGTGGAGCTGGGCCTGTACCGCCATGCGCTGCAGCTGCGCCAGGCGAATGCGCGCCTGCAGCGCGAGCTGGGTGCGCTGGCCGGCCTGGCCAACACCCTGGCCTCGCTGGCCGATATCGCCATCCAGCTGGGCGACTACGCCGCCGCCGAGACCGCGCGCGCCGACTATGTGGCGCTGCTGCAGCTCTATGCCGACCCGATCGGCGGCTATATGGCGGCCAGCCTGGGCGGCGAGCTGGCGCTGGCGCAGGGCCACAGCGCGCTGGCGGTGCGCGAGTTCCGCGCCGCCCAGCGGGCCGCCCTGGCGGGCAGCGATCCGGCCATGCAGATGGCGGCGCACGACGGCCTGGCCAAGGCCCTGCTGGCCGATGGCCAGGCGGCTGCGGCGCTGCGTGCCAGCAGCCGCGGCATTGCCCTGCACCGCGGTCAGGGCCTGAGCAAGCTCGACTTCGTGCAGCGCCAGCATCTGTGGTGGCATCACAGCCAGGCGCTGGCCGCGCTGGGCCGCGGCGAGCAGGCCTGGGCCGCGCTGCAGCAAGCCTATGTGTTCCTGCTCGACGGCGTGCGCGAGCTGCGCGACGAGGGCCTGCGCCGCAGCTACCTCAACAAGGTGCTCGGCAACCGCGAGCTGGTGCGCGCCTGGCTGACCGGGGCGGCGCAGCGTGGCCTGGCCGAGGCCGAGCGCGAGGGCTATCTGCACCTGCCCAGCCTGCCGGTGGAGCCCTTCAAGCGCCTGGTGGACAGCGGCCTGCGCCTCAACGAGCTGCGCAGCGCGGCCGAGCTGCAGGAGTTCCTCATCAACGAGCTCACCCAGCTGACCGGCGCCGAGCGCGTGATGCTGGTGCTGGAGGGTGGCGGTGCGCTGGAGATCGCCGGCGCCATGCTGCCGCGCGGCGAGTCGGCGGCGGCCCTGCTGCAGGCGGTGACGCCCTGGCTGCAGGAGGCGCGCCGCAGCCGCAGCGTCAGCCTGCGCCACGGCCCGCCCGGTGCCGCGCCGCTGGCACAGCGCAGCTGCCTGGTGGCGCCGCTGGTGGCGCAGCGCCGCGTGCTGGGCCATGTCTATGCCGACATCGAGGGCGTCTTCGGGCGCTTTGCCGACGCCGATCGCGACCTGCTGGCCCTGCTCGCCGCCCAGGCCGCGGTAGCGCTGGACAACGCGCGCTGGGGCGAGGGCCTGGAGGCCAAGGTGGCCGAGCGCACCGCGGCGCTGGCGGCCGCCAAGGCCCAGGCCGAGCAGCGCGCCCATGAGCTATCCATCATCAACGCGATCCAGCAGGGCATCGCCGATTCGCAGGATTTCCAGGCCAGCGTCGACCTGGTGGGCGACCAGCTGCGCGAGGTGCTGCGCTCGGGCGACATCGGCATCCATTGGTACGACGCCGCCGCCGGCCTGATGCGCCCGCTCTATGTCTACGAGCATGGCGAGCGCCTGCAGTCCAGCGCCTATGTGCCCAACCCCGGCGGGGCCTGGGAGCAGATCCGGCGCACCCGCAAGCCGCTCATCTATCACAGCCGGCGCGACTACGCCTACGCCGCCCTGCTGGATGGCAGCGATGCCGAGCTCAGTGGTGCCTTCATCCCCATCATTGCCGGCGAGCATCTGCTGGGCGTGATCGTGCTGATGGACTTCCAGCGCGAGCATGCCTTCGGCACCGACGAGATCCGCCTCGTCGAGACCATCTCGGCCAGCCTGGGCGTGGCGCTGGAGAACGCGCGCCTGTTCGACGAGACCCAGCGCCTCTTCAAGGAAAGCGAGCAGCGTGCCGCCGAGCTGGCCATCATCAACAGCGTGCAGGCGGCGCTGGCGGCCGAGCTGAACATACAGGGCATCTACGACGCCGTGGGCGACAAGGTGCGCGAGATCTTCGACGGCCGCGATGTCGGTATCCGCGTCTTCGATGCCAGCACCGGCCTGGAGCATTACCCCTACACCTACGAGGACGGACAGCGGCTCGTGATCGCCTCCGAGCCCATGGAGGAACGCGGCTTCAGCGCCGCGATACGGCGCAGCCGCAGCAGCCTGGTGATCAACGAGCAGATGGACATGGCGCGAGCGCGCTACGGCAGCTATGTGCTGCCGGGCACGCGCAGCACCAAGTCGGCCGTCTATGTGCCGCTGGTGTCGGGCGAGCAGATGCGCGGCGTCATCACCTTGGTCGACCTGGAGCGCGAGCAGGCCTTCAGCGAATCGGATGTGCGCCTGCTGCAGACCCTGGCCAACAGCATGAGCGTGGCGCTGGAGAACGCGCGCCTGTTCGACGAGACCCAGCGCCTCTTGAAGGAGACCGAGCAGCGCAACGCCGAGCTGGCGGTGATCAACAGCATCCAGCAGGGCATGGCGGGCTCGCTGGACTTCCAGGCCATCGTCGAGCTGGTGGGCGACAAGCTGCGCGAGGTGCTGCACAGCGAGGACATCGGCATCCGCTGGCTGGACCATGCCGCGCGCAGCGTGCACTTCCTCTACGAGATCGAGCATGGCCAGCGCCTGGAGATTCCGACGCGCAAGCACGAACCGGGCGCCCGCTGGGACGAGCTCAGCACGCGGCGCGAGCCCAAGATCCTCAACAGCGTGGCCGAGCAGGTGGCGGCCGGTGTCAAGGCGATCCCTGGCACCGACCAGGCCCTCAGCATGCTGCAGGTGCCCATCGTCGGCAGCGACCGCGTGCTGGGCCGCATCGTGATGGAGAACCACGAGTGCGAGCAGGCCTTTGGCATGCCCGAGGTGCGCCTGCTCACCACCGTGGCCGCCACCATGGGCGTGGCTCTGGAGAACGCGCGCCTGTTCGACGAGACCCAGCGCCTCTTGAAGGAGACCGAGCAGCGCAATGCCGAGCTGGCGGTGATCAACAGCATCCAGCGCGGCATTGCCGGCTCGCTGGACTTCCAGGGCATCGTCGAGCTGGTGGGCGTCAAGCTCGGCGAGATCCTCGCCTGCCCCAGCGTCGGCGTACGCTGGTTCGACCATGAGCGGCGTGCCGTGCTGCACCTGTACGAGACCGAGCATGGCCAGCGCCTGACGCTGCCGCCGCGCGAACTGGCCCATGAACCCGAGCTGTGGCGCAAGCAGGTCGAGCAGCGTGAACCGGTGGTCTACGGCTCGGTGCCGGAGCAAGTCGTGGCAGGCACCGGTGCGATACCGGGCACCGATCAGGCCAAGTCCATCGCCAAGGTGCCCATCGTCAGCGGCGAGCTGGCGCTGGGCTCCATCGTGGCGGAGGATCATGAGCGCGAGCATGCCTACGGCCCGGCCGAGGTGCGGCTGTTGCAGACCATTGCCGCCGCCCTGGGCATGGCCTTGCAGAGCGCGCAGCGCTTCGATCAGACCCAGCGCCTGCTCAAGGAGACCGAGCAGCGCAATGCCGAGCTGGCGGTGATCAACAGCATCCAGCAGGGCATGGCGGGCTCGCTGGACTTCCAGGGCATCGTCGAGATGGTCGGCGACAAGCTGCGCGAGGTGCTCAAGACCGAGGACATCGGCATCCGCTGGCTCGATCACGCCGGCCAGACCGTGCACCATCTCTACGAGTACGAGCATGGTGTGCGCCTGCAGATTCCGCCGCAACCGCTGGCGAGCGGGCCGGTGATGAGCCGGCTGATGAGCACGCGGCTGCCGGTGGTCACCAACAGCCCGGCCGAGAAGCTGGCGCTGGGCATACGCGCGCTACCGGGCACCGACTCCAGCCTCTCGTCCATCCACCTGCCCATCGTCGGCGGCGATGTGCTGCTGGGTTCGATGGTGCTGGAAGACTTTTCGCGCGAGCAGGCCTATGGCGAATCGGAGTTGCGCCTGCTGCAGACGGTGGCCTCGGCGATGGGCGTGGCGCTGCAGAGTGCGCGCCTGTTCGACGAGACCCAGCGCCTCTTGAAGGAGACCGAGCAGCGCAATGCCGAGCTGGCGGTGATCAACAGCATCCAGCAGGGCATGGCGGGCTCGCTGGACTTCCAGGGCATCGTCGACCTGGTGGGCGACAAGTTGCGCGAGGTGCTGCACACGGAAAACCTGGGCATCGTCTGGTACGACGCGGCCAGTGATCACCTGCACAGCCTCTATGTCTACGAGCACAACCAGCGCCTGCATGTGCCGCCGGCCGCGCCGAACCCTCAGGGGAGCTGGGCCAGGCTGGTCGCCACGCGCCAACCGGTGGTGCTCAACACCGCCGCCGAGATGGAGGCTGCCGGCATCACGCTGATGCCCGGCACCGACCAGGCGCTGTCGGTGCTGAAGGTGCCGGTGATCGTGGGCGACCAGGTGCTGGGCATCATCGACACCGAGGACCACCAGCGCGAGCATGCCTATGGCGCGGCCGAGGTGCGCCTGCTGCAGACGATTGCCTCATCGATGGGGGTGGCGCTGGAGAACGCGCGCTTGTTCGACGAAACGCAGCGCCTGCTGAAGGAGACCGACGATCGCGCCGCCGAGCTGGCGGTGATCAACGGCGTGCAGCAGGGCCTGGCCAACAAGCTCGATGCCGACTCGATCTACGAGCTGGTGGGCGAGAAGCTGCGCGAGCTGTTCGATTCGCAGAGCATCAGCATCGCCAGCCTGGACATGCAGGCGAACCGGCGCCACTACCACTACATGCTGGAGCGCGGCCGGCGCTTCGAGGTGCCCGACGGGCCGATCTCGGCGCTGGGCCTGCACCTGGTGGCGAGCGGCCGCCCGCTGCTGATCAATGACGACAAGACCGCGCGCCTGGCCGCGCTGGGCATCGTCAGCAGCACCCTGCCGGGCACGGCCGAGACGCTCAGCCTGGTGCGCGTGCCGATCCTGTCCGGCGAGCGCGTGGTGGGCGTGATCGGGCTCGACAACGTCGATCGCGAGAACGCCTTCAGCGCCGCCGATGTGCGCCTGCTCACCACCCTGGCCGGCAGCATGAGCGTGGCGTTGGAGAGCGCGCGCCTGTTCGAACAGACCCAGCAGCGCGCCGACGAGCTCGCCACCGTCAACGCGCTGGGCCAGGCGCTCACCAGCACCATCGACCTGGATGAACTGATTCACACCGTGGGTGAAAAGATGCGCGTCACCTTCGCCGCGGACATCGCCTACATCGCCTTGCTCGACCAGGCCGCCGGCCTGATCCGCTTCCCCTATATGCATGGCGAGCAACTGGATCAGCAGGCGATGGGCGAGGGCCTGACCGGCAAGATCATCGAATCCGGCCAGCCGCTGCTGCTGAACGAGGACGTCGATGCCGCCGCCGACGCGCTGGGCGCCGAGCAACTCGGCGAGCAGGCCGCCAGCTATCTGGGCGTGCCGATCCGCGTGGGTGAGCGCGCGATCGGCGTGCTGAGCGTGCAGAGCACCGCCCGCGAGGGCCGCTTCACCGCGGCCGATCAGAACCTGCTCAGCACCTTGGCGTCCGGCGTCGGCGTGGCGATCCGCAATGCCCAGCTGTTTGCCGAGGCCAGGGAGGCGCGCGCCGCGGCCGAGGGCGCCAACGAGGCCAAGAGTGCCTTCCTGGCGACCATGAGCCACGAGATCCGCACGCCCATGAACGCGGTCATCGGCATGAGCGGCCTGCTGCTGGACACGCCGCTGAACGCCGAGCAGCGCGACTACGCGGCCACCATTCGCGACAGCGGCGACGCCCTGCTGACCATCATCAACGACATCCTGGACTTCTCCAAGATCGAGGCCGGGCGCATGGACATCGAGGCCCATCCCTTCGATCTGCGCGACTGCGTGGAATCGGCGCTGGACCTGGTGGGCGCACGCGCGGCCGAGAAGCAGCTCGACCTGGCCTATGTGTTCGAGGACGATCTGCCGGCCGTCGTGAACGGCGACGTGACGCGGCTGCGCCAGGTGCTGCTGAACCTGCTCAGCAATGCGGTCAAGTTCACCGACAACCAGGACGGCCGCGGCGAGGTGGTGCTGAGCCTGGCCATGCAGGCGCAGGGGCAGCTGCACTTCTGCGTGCGCGACACCGGCATCGGCCTGAGCCCGCAGGGCATGAGCCGGCTGTTCCAGAGCTTCAGCCAGGCCGACAGCTCGACCACGCGCAAGTACGGCGGCACCGGCCTGGGCCTGGCGATCAGCCGGCGCCTGGTGGAGCTGATGGGCGGCCGCATGTGGGCCGAGAGCGCCGGCGTGGGCGCGGGGGCGAGCTTCCACTTCACGCTCGCGCTGCCGACGGTGACGGCGCCGGCGGCGCGCAGCGCGCTGGCGGGCCCTCAGCCGGCGCTGCACGGCAAGCGCCTGCTGGTGGTGGACGACAACGCTACCAACCGCCGCGTGCTGGCGCTGCAGACGGCGCGCTGGGGCATGCTGCCGCAGGACTGCGCCAGCGCCGAGCAGGCCCTGGCCTGGATGGCCGCGGGCGGGGTCTGCGACCTGGCCCTGCTGGACATGCACATGCCGGGCATGGACGGCGTGACGCTGGCGCGCCTGCTGCGCAAGACCCGACCCCAGCTGCCCCTGGTGCTGTTCAGCTCGCTGGGGCGCAAGGAGGCGGGGGTGGAGGAGGGCGTGTTCGCCGCCTATCTGCACAAGCCGCTGCGGCAGAGCCAGCTGTTCGACACCTTGATGAATCTGCTGGGCGAGCGCAGCGCGGCGCGCGTGCTGGCGCCGGTGGGCCCCAGCCAGCATGCCGGCCTGGCCGAGCGCCACCCGCTGCGCATCCTGCTGGCCGAGGACAACGCCGTGAACCAGAAGCTGGCGCTGCGCCTGCTGAGCCAGATGGGCTACCGCGCCGACCTGGCCAGTAACGGCCTGGAGGCGGTGGAGAGCGTCGAGCGCCAGCCCTACGACCTGGTGCTGATGGACGTGCAGATGCCCGAGATGGACGGCCTGGAGGCGAGCCGGCGCATCACCGCGCGCTGGCCGGCCGGGGCGCGGCCGCGCATCGTCGCGATGACCGCCAACGCCATGCAGGGCGACCGCGAGGACTGCCTGGCCGCCGGCATGGACGACTACCTGGCCAAGCCGATACGCGTGGAGGCGCTGGTGCAGGCGCTGCTGAATGCGGAGGCGCGCCATGACGGCTGAGGCGGCGCCGGGCGCGGGCATGGCGCAGGAGCTGGTCATGGCCCGCTTCGAATACCTGTTTCGCAATGCCGGGCTGGGCATGACGGTCGCCCCGATCGGCGTGCTGCTGTTTGCCTGGGCGCTGACGCAGACGGGGGCGAGCGAGGGCCTGGCCTGGTGGCTGCTGGCCCAGGCTGGCTTGACCTTGGCCTATTTCCTCGTCTTGGCCCCATGGGCGCGGCGCTTGCTGGCGAGCGCCCAGCTACGCCGTGCGGAGTGGCTTTTGCAGGCCTTTCATCTGGCCCTGGGTGCCAGCTGGGGTTGGGCCGTCGTTTACTACTTCGAGGCGTCCCTGCTGCGTATCCTGGTCGTGATGCTGGCGGTGCTTGGCAATGTGGTGGCGGTGGCTTCGGCCGCGGCGGTGCACCGCGCCAGTGTGCTGGCCTTCTGCCTGCCGCTGGTGCTGCCGGTCTTGCTGCGCGGCGTGCTGGATGGCAGCACCCCGGCGCTGCTTGGCGCCCTGACCATGTTCTGGCTCTCGCTGGTGGTGCTGGTGTTTGCCCATCAGCATGGCGCGGCCCTGCTCGAAGCCATGCGCATGCGCTTCGAGAACGCGCGCCTCAACGAGGCGCTCACCGAGCAGAAGGTGCGCGAGCGCACGCGCGCGCTGGAGGCCGCCAGCCAGCACAAGTCGGAATTCCTGGCCACGGTCAGCCACGAGATCCGCACGCCGCTGAACGCCATCATCGGCATGAGCGGACTGATGCTGGACACGCCGCTGGATGCCGAACAGCGCGATTACGCGGGCACCATCCGCGACTCCGGCGAGACCCTGCTCACCATCATCAACGACATCCTGGACTTCTCCAAGATCGAGGCCGGGCGCATGGACATCGAGCACCACCCCTTCGAGCTGCGCGACTGTGTGGAGTCGGCGCTGGAGCTGGTGGCGGCGCGCGCGGCCGAGAAGGGGCTGGACCTGGCCTATCTGTTCGAGGGCGAGCTGCCGGTGGCGCTGAACGGCGACGTCACGCGGCTGCGCCAGATCCTGCTGAACCTGCTCTCCAACGCCGTCAAGTTCACCGAGCGCGGCGAGGTGGTGCTGAGCGTCAGGGCGCTGGGCGACGACGCCTGGCAGTTCAGCGTGCGCGACACCGGCATCGGCCTCAGCGAGGCCGGCATGAGCCGGCTGTTCCAGAGCTTCAGCCAGGCCGACAGCTCGACCACCCGCAAGTACGGCGGCACCGGCCTGGGCCTGGCGATCAGCAAGAAGTTATCCGAGCTGATGGGCGGGCGCATGTGGGCCGAGAGCGCCGGGCCGGGCTGCGGCAGCAGCTTCCATGTCTGCATCCGCGCCGAGCCCGCCGAGCCGCCCGCCAACGCGCGGCGCGAGTTCATCGGCCAGCAGCCGGCGCTGCGCGCCAAGCAGTTGCTGGTGGTCGACGACAACGCCACCAACCGCCGCGTGCTGGCGCTGCAGACCGCCAAATGGGGCATGCTGCCGCGCGACTGCGCCTCGGGCGAGGAGGCGCTGCAGCTGCTCGAGCAGGGCGGGCGCTTCGACCTGGCGGTGCTGGACATGCACATGCCCGGCATGGACGGCCTGACGCTGGCGCGCCGCATCCGCAAGACCTGGCCCCAGCTGCCGCTGGTGATGTTCAGCTCGCTGGGGCGCAAGGAGGCCGGTGCCGAGGACGGGCTGTTCCAGGCCTATCTGCACAAGCCGCTGCGCCAGAGCCAGCTCTTCGATGCCCTGGTGGGCCTCTCGGGCGAGGCGCTGGCGCCGCGCCCGCCGGCGCAGGACAGGCCCGGCATCGACGCCGGCCTGGCCGCGCGCCACCCGCTGCGCATCCTGCTGGCCGAGGACAACGCGGTGAACCAGAAGCTGGCCTTGCGCCTGCTGGCGCAGATGGGCTACCGTGCCGACGTGGCCAGCAACGGCATCGAGGCGGTGGAGAGCGTGCAGCGCCAGCCCTACGACCTGGTGCTGATGGATGTGCAGATGCCCGAGATGGATGGGCTGGAGGCGGCGCGCGAGATCTGCCGCCGCTGGCCGGCCGGCCGCCGGCCGCGCCTGGTGGCGATGACCGCCAACGCCATGCAGGGCGATCGCGAGGCCTGTCTGGCCGCGGGCATGGACGATTACGTGACCAAACCGATACGCACCGAGGCCCTGGTACAGGCCCTTATGCGTGGCCAGGGAGGCTGAGAGATGAATGTCATCGATGCACAGATCTTCACCGAGCTGCAGGACAGTGCCGGCGCCGACTTCGTGGCCGAGCTGGTGCAGACCTTTCTGGAGGATGCGCCGGGCCTGCTGCAGACGCTGCGCCAGGCGCATATGAGCGGCGATGCGGCGGGCTTCCGGCGCGCCGCCCACACGCTCAAGTCCAACGGCAACACCTTCGGCGCGCTGCACCTGGCCGAGCTGGCGCGTGAGCTGGAGCAGCGCGGCCAGCAGCCGCTAAGCACGGGAGAGGCCGGCGATGCCGAGCTGGCGGCGCGCCTGCAGAACCTGGAGCAGGCCTACGCGCATTGCGCCGCGGCGCTGCGGAGCCTCGGCCATGCGTGACGATGCCGCCCGGCTGCTGCTGGTGGATGACAACCGCGTCAACCGCCTGTTGCTGGCGCGCCAGCTGGGCCAGCTGGGCCACCAGACCGAGCTGGCCGAGAACGGCCGCGAGGCCTTGCGCATGCTGCGCGAGCGCCGCTACGACCTGCTGGTGCTGGACATCGAGATGCCCGAGATGGATGGCTTCGAGGTGCTCAGCCGCATGCTGGAGGACCCCGAGCTGCGCGAGCTGCCGGTGATCGTGACCTCGGCCCTGGAGGGGCTGGCGAACGTGGTGCGCTGCATCGAGCTGGGCGCCGAGGACTATCTGTCCAAGCCGGTCAATCCGGTGCTGCTGAAGGCGCGCATCGGCGCCAGCCTGGAGAAGAAGCGCCTGCGCGACGCCCAGCGCGAGCTGGTGAGCCGCTTTGCCACCCTGGAGGTGGCGCAGGACCTGGAGCGCTCGGGCTTCAGCCTGGGCGGGCGGCGCGTGCATGGGGCGGTGCTGTTCTGCGACATCCGCGGCTTCACCGGCCTGGTGGAGACGCTCGCACCCGAGCAGGTGATCGAGCTGCTCAACACCTACTACACCCTGATGTTCGACGCCATCAGCGGCATGGGCGGGGTGGTGAACCAGATCATCGGCGACGGCCTGATGGCGATCTTCGGCGCGCCCCTGCCGCTGGAGCAGCCGGCGGCCGCGGCGGTGGCGGCGGCGCTGGAGATGGTGGCGATGATGGAGCAGTTCAGCCGCGAGCAGCTGGCCGCCGGCCTGCCGCCGCTGCGCATCGGCATCGGCATTGCCAGCGGCGACATGGTGGCCGGCTACACCGGCACGCAGCAGCGCGCCACCTACACCTGCGTGGGCGACACGGTGAACCTGGCGGCACGCCTGGAGGCCCATACCAAGGAGGCGGGGCGCGCCATCCTCATCGATGCCGCCACCCAACTGGCGTTGCAGGGGCAGGTCCCGACGGAGGCACTCGGCCCGGTGCTGCTCAAGGGCAAGGCCGCCGCCGTCGAGGTGTATGCAGTGCTGGGTGATCGATGATGTGGCAGACGCTGCTGGCGGCGATACAGAGCAGCTTCTTGGACAGCCTGGCCACGCCGCTGCAGATCCTCGCTCTGGGCTGCGCCGTGCTGGGCGTGGGGCTGCAGGTCGGCGGCTCGCTGGTGCGCACCATGCTGCCCTTGCGCTGGTTGACGGTGGCCAGCAGCCTGGCCCTGATGGTCTATGGGGCCTTGAGCCCCTCCATGAGCACGCTGGCGGCGTCGCTGCTGCTGCTGCCCATCAATGTCTTCCGCGCCGTGGAAGTGACGCGGCTGACGCATGCCGTCAAGGGCGCGGCGGCGGCGGCCGATCATGTCGGGCATTGGCTCAAGCCGCATATGAAGGTGCGTAAGCTTAAGGCCGGCCAGGTGCTCTTCCGCAAGGGCGATCGGGCCGAGCATCTCTACCTGCTGGTGCAGGGCGAAATGCGGCTGGCCGACATCGGCCAGGCCCTGCCGCTGGGCCGCATCTTCGGCGAGATCGCCCTGTTCGCGCCCGACCACCGGCGCACCCACACCGTGCAGGCGTTGAGTGCCTGCACGGTGCTGCAGATCCACGAGAGCACGGTGCGCCAGCTCTACTACCAGCATCCGGCCTTCGGCTTTCACCTTATCGACCTGCTGGCCGAGGGGCTGGCGCACGACGTCGCGCGAGCCGAGGCGGCGGCGCAGGCGACCCCCAGTCAGGGGGGGGCGATTCCCGAGGCCTAAGTGCTTTCCCCAGCACGCTGCCGGCGCGGCCGGCGTAACTTGATCAAGCTCAGTCCGGGCGCGGCCCGGCTCGTCAACGTCTTCCACTGGAGCGCAGCACCATGACATCGATCACCGGAACCAGTTTGCTGGCCTTGGCCCTCGGCCTCTCGGGCGCCGCGATGGCGGACGCCGACAAGGAAACCGTGCCGAACAAGATCTCGCACCGCCTCAACCCCGGCCATCCCACCATCGAGGCGGCGTCCACCGGCGGCACCGGCACGCTCAGCCCGATCAGCTGGCGTGGCGGGCCGGTCATGACCGGCGCTCCCAATGTCCACCTGATCTGGTACGGCAACTGGGCGCAGAGCAATGGCAGCGATACCGCGGCGGGCCAGCAGATCGTGCGCGACTTCATGTCCGGCGTGAGCAACTCGCCCTACCTGGCCATCAACAGCACTTACACGGGCTCCAATGGCACGGTCAGCGGCCTGATCGGCACGATCAGCGAAGCCAGCGTCGGCTATACCAATGGCACGCGCCTGCGTGATGCCGACATCTCCAAGATCGTCTCCAGCTACATCAGCAGCAGCGGCAAGAAGGACAGCAACGCGGTCTACTTCGTGCTGACCTCCTCGGACGTGGCCGAGACCAGCGGCTTCTGCAACAAGTACTGCGGCTGGCATACCAGCGCCAACATCCAGAGCACCAATATCAAGTACAGCTTCGTCGGCAATGCGAACCGCTGCCTCGCCAGTTGCGCGGCACAGTCGACCAGCCCGAACGGCAACGCGGGCGTGGACGGCATGCTGTCGGTGGTGGCCCATGAGCTGGAGGAGACGCTCACCGATCCGAACCCGAGCAGCGGTTGGGTCGACTCCAGCGGCGCCGAGAATGCCGACAAATGCGCCTGGACCTTCGGGCATTTCCAGCAGACCGCCGCCAATGGTTCCTCCTACAACATGACCCTGAACACGGTCAGCGGCAGCAAGAACTATCTGATCCAGCGCAACCTGTCCAATGTGGACAACAAGTGCTACATGAACGGCGCGCGCACCATCTACTGATGGGCTCAATGCCATGCGGCCAGCGCCGCCGCCAGATGCTGGTCCGGACGCTCTCCCTGGCCCTGGCGCCGGCCCTGCCGGCGCCGGCCTGGGCGCAGCAGCATGTGACGCGCGCCGTGCAGGCCTTTTTGCAGCTCGAAGAGGCCTTGCTGCGGGCGCTGCGCGAGGCCGACACCGCCCAGCTCGATGCCTTGCTGGGGGCGGAGTTCGAATTGCTGGTGCAGCAGGCGCCGTCCAGCAGCACGCCGCGCGAGACCTGGCTGCAGCGCATGCGCCAGCCCGGCGCGACGGACTATCAGCCCGCCGATATGGCGGTGCGCGAACTCGGCGCGGTGGCCATCGTCAGCTTTGTACTTCGCCCGCAGGGCCGGGCCGGCCGTCCGCCCATCGCGGTGGTGGATGTGTGGGAGCGGGATGGCAGCCGCTGGGTGCTGACATCCCGCCATGCCTCGGCGCTGGCCGGGCCGCGCCGCCTGCTACCCGGCGAGGCGCCGGGCGAGGGCTTGCGCAAGCAGATCTGAGCCCCCGGGCCGGCTGGGCCTCAGCCGAACACCTTCAGGCCGGTCTCGGCCACCAGCAGCACGCTCAGCTGGCCGTCTTCCACCAGGGCGCTGGCATGCTCGATATCGGGCGCCAGGTAATGGTCGGTGGGCATGGGCGGGCAGTTCTTGCGCACCAGGGCATGCACCTGCTCGAGGGCCTTGGAGCTGGCCAGCGGGCGCAGGAACTCGATGCCCTGCGCGGCCGCCAGCAGCTCGATGCCGATGATGTGGCCGGTGTTGTCCAGCATCTGGCCGAGGCGGCGCGCGCCGTAGGTGGCCATCGACACATGGTCTTCCTGGTTGGCGCTGGTGGGCAGGCTGTCGACGCTGGCCGGGTGGGCCAGGCTCTTGTTCTCGCTGGCCAGGGCCGCGGCGGTCACATGGGCGATCATGAAGCCCGAGTTGAGGCCGGCGTTGGCGGTCAGGAAGGGCGGCAGGCGCGACACGCTGGCGTCGATCAGCATGGCGATGCGGCGCTCGGCAATCGCGCCCACCTCGGCGATGGCGCAGGCCAGCGCGTCGGCGGCCAGGGCCACCGGTTCGGCGTGGAAGTTGCCGCCGCTGACCATATAGCTCGTGCCGTCCTGGTTGGCGAACACCAGCGGGTTGTCGGTCACCGCATTGGCCTCGCGCAGCAGCACGTCGCGCACATAGCGGGCCTGGTCGAGGCAGGCGCCCATCACCTGGGGCTGGCAGCGCAGGCAGTAAGGATCTTGCACGCGCTCATCGCCCTCCTGGTGCGATTGGCGGATCGCGCTGCCGGCGAGGATCTGGCGATAGGCGGCGGCCGCCTCGATCTGGCCGGGCTGGCCACGCACCGCATGGATGCGCGGGTCGAAGGGGCCGTCGCTGCCGCGTGCGGCATCCAGGCTCAGCGCGCCGCTGACAATGGCCGAGGCATAGACCTGCTCGAAGCGCAGCAGGCCCTCCAGCGCCAGCGCGGTGCTGGTCTGGGTGCCGTTGATCAGCGCCAGGCCTTCCTTGGCCTGCAGCACCAGGGGTGCAATGCCATGCTTGTTCAGCTCGGGCAGGGCGGGCACGCGCCGGCCATCCACCAGCATCTCGCCCTCGCCCAAGAGGGCCAGGGTCATGTGCGAGAGCGGGGCCAGGTCGCCCGAGGCGCCCACCGAACCCTTGGCCGGCACATAGGGCACCAGGCCAGCGTTGAACACGTCCAGCAGGCTTTGCACCACCGCCTCGCGCACGCCGGAATGGCCGCGCGCCAGCGAGGCCGCCTTGGTGGCCAGCATCAGGCGCACCACGCTGGGCTGCAGGGGTTCGCCCACGCCCACGCAATGCGAGCGGATCAGGTTGAACTGCAGGGTGGCCAGCTCTTCCTTGCTGATGCGCTTGGAGGCCAGCTTGCCGAAGCCGGTGTTGACGCCGTAGACCGGCGCATCGCCGGCGGCCGCGCCCTGCACCACGGCGGCGCTGCGGCGGATGCTGTCGGCGGCGCTGGCATGCAGGCCCAGCTTGACGCCGCCGTTGCGGATGCTGCGCAGCTGGTCCAGGGTCAGCTGGCCGGGGGTAATTTCGATATGGGTGGTCATCTGGTTCTCTTTCTGAAGATCAGCCGGTGATCATGGGGAGGTTCAGGCCGCGCTCCTTGGCGCACTTGACGGCGATGTCATAGCCGGCGTCCGCATGGCGCATCACGCCGGTGCCGGGGTCGTTCACCAGCACGCGGGCGATGCGCTTGTCGGCGGCCTCGCTGCCATCGCAGACGATCACCACGCCGCTGTGCTGGCTGAAGCCCATGCCCACGCCGCCGCCATGGTGCAGCGAGACCCAGGTGGCGCCGCCGGCGGTGTTCAGCAAGGCGTTCAGCAGCGGCCAGTCGGAGACGGCGTCCGAGCCGTCCTTCATGCTCTCGGTCTCACGGTTGGGGCTGGCCACCGAGCCGCTGTCCAGATGGTCGCGGCCGATCACGATCGGGGCCTTGAGCTCGCCCTTGCGCACCATTTCATTGAAGGCCAGGCCGGCCAGATGGCGCTCGCCCAGGCCCAGCCAGCAGATGCGTGCCGGCAGGCCCTGGAAGCTGATGCGCTCCTTGGCCATGTCCAGCCAGCGGTGCACGCCGGCATGGTGGGGGAAGAGCTCCTTGATCTTGGCGTCGGTCTTGTAGATGTCCTCGGGGTCGCCCGAGAGCGCCACCCAGCGGAAGGGGCCGCGGCCCTCGCAGAACTGCGGGCGCACATAGGCGGGCACGAAGCCGGGGAAGTCGAAGGCGTTCTTCACGCCCTGGTCCAGCGCCACCTGGCGGATGTTGTTGCCGTAGTCGACGGTGGGGATGCCCATGGCCTGGAAGTCCAGCATGGCTTGCACATGCACGGCGCAGCCCTTGGCGGCGGCGGCCTTGAGCTCGGCATGCTGGGCCGGGTCGGCAGCGGCAGCCTTCCACTGCGCCACGCGCCAGCCCACCGGCAGATAGCCGTTGATGAGGTCGTGCGCCGAGGTCTGGTCGGTCACCAGATCGGGCTTGATGGCCGTGCCTTGCTTGCAGCGCTCGGCCAGCGCCGGCAGGATCTCGGCCGCGTTGCCCAGCAGCGCGATCGAGACGGCCTTGCCCTCGGCGGTGTACTTGGCGATGCGGGCCAGCGCGTCGTCCAGGTCAGCGGCCTGTTCGTCCACATAGCGCGTCTTGAGGCGGAAATCGATGCGCGATTGCTGGCACTCGATGTTGAGCGAGCAGGCGCCGGCAAAGGTGGCCGCCAGGGGCTGGGCACCGCCCATGCCGCCCAGGCCGGCGGTGAGGATCCAGCGGCCCTTCAGGCTGCCGCCGTAATGCTGGCGGCCGGCCTCGGCGAAGGTTTCATACGTGCCCTGCACGATGCCTTGCGAGCCGATGTAGATCCAGCTGCCGGCCGTCATCTGGCCGTACATCATCAGACCCTTGCGGTCCAGTTCGTTGAAGTGCTCCCAGTTGGCCCAATGCGGCACCAGATTGCTGTTGGCGATCAGCACGCGCGGCGCGTCGGCATGGGTCTTGAACACGCCCACCGGCTTGCCGGATTGCACCAGGAGGGTCTCGTCCTCATTGAGCTTCTTCAGCGATTCCAGGATGGCGTCGAAGCATTCCCAGTTGCGTGCGGCCTTGCCGATGCCGCCGTAGACCACCAGCTCGGCCGGGTTCTCGGCCACCACCGGGTCCAGGTTGTTCTGGATCATGCGGTAGGCGGCTTCGGTGAGCCAGTTCTTGCAGCTGAGGGTGGTGCCGGTGGGGGCGCGGACGACACGGGACGATGCAGACATGGGGAGCTCCTGGCGGTTGCAGAGAGAGGAAGAAAAGAAGGAATGAGGCGAACTCTAGTTGTCTATACAAGTAAAGTCAACTACCATTCGCTCATGTCCAGAAAAGTCCCGGCCGGCCCCGAGCCGCAGTACCTCAAGGTCAAGAACTTCCTGCGCGAAGGCATCAGCAGCGGCCGCTGGGTGGCGGGCGACCTGCTGCCCTCGGAGGCCGAACTGGGCGGGCAGTTCGAGCTCAGCCGCATGACGGTGAACCGCGCGCTGCGCGAGCTGACGCAGGAAGGCCTGGTCGAGCGGGTGCAGGGCGTGGGCACCTTCGTGGCCCAGCTGCACCGCATCTCCTCCACGCTGACGGTGCGCGACGTGCACGACGAGATCGCCGAGCGCGGCCACCAGCATGAGGCCAGGGTGCAGCTGCTGGAAAAGACCAAGGCCACGGCCGAGCAGGCGGCCGAGTTCGGCCTGCGGGCCGGGGCGGTGCTGTTCCACAGCGTGATCGTGCATCTGGAGAATGGCGTGGCGATCCAGTGCGAGGACCGACTGGTCAATCCGGCCTGCGCGCCCGACTATCTGGCGCTGGATTTCGCCAGCACCACCCCCACGAATTACCTGCTGCAGGTGGCGCCCCTGTCGGAGGCACGCTATACGATTGAATCGACGCTGCCGAGCGATGCCGAGGCCAAGCTGCTGGGCATCGCGCGGCGTGATCCCTGCCTGGTGGTCAAGCGCACCACCTACAGCCATGGGCAGACCGTGACCACGGTGCGGCTCACGCACCCTGGTTCCAGATACCTCTTGCAAGGAAGTTTTCAGGCATGAGTTGGAGCATCATCAGCGCGGACGAGGTCACCCCTCAGCCCTGGCGCAACGGCGGCGGCCAGACGCGCGAACTGCTGGCCTGGCCGCACAGCAACGACTGGGCGCTGCGCATCAGCGTGGCGGACATCGCGGCCAGCGGCCCGTTCTCGAAATTCGAGGGCGTGGACCGCTGGTTCGCGGTGCTGCAGGGCGAGGGCGTGCGGCTGTATGAATACGAGCTGCGCGTGGGCGACGAGCTGCTGCACTTCGATGGCGCGCTGGCGCCCGACTGCGAGCTGATCGGCGGCATGACGCGCGATTTCAATCTGATGCACCGGCGCGGCCGCGGCGTGATGAAGGTGCAGCCGGCCGCCCATGCCCTGCTGCCCGAGGCCGGCGCGGCGCGTTGGGTCGCCCTGTTCAGCGCCCAGGGCGGCCTGCTCGAGCATGGCGCCCGCGCCATGCCGCTGCGGCCTCTCAGCCTGGCCTGGTGCGAGACGCCGGCGGCGCAGTCCTGCGTGTTCAGCGGCGAGGGCGCAGCCTGGTGGATGAGCTGGAGCGAGGCATGAACAGCAGCGGCAGCAAACGTACGCTCTGGCACAACGCGCGTCTGGCCACCCTGGCCGGCGACCAGCCCTGGGGCTGGCTGCCGCAGGGCGCGCTGATCACCGAGGGCGAGCAGATCGTCTGGGTGGGCGAGGCATCGCAACTCTCGCCCGAGCTGAGCGCCAGCATCGCGCAGCAGCGCGACCTGGGCGGCGCGGTGGTGACGCCGGGCCTGATCGATTGCCACACCCATCTGGTCTATGGCGGCTCGCGCGCGCATGAGTTCGAGCTGCGCCTGCAGGGCGCCAGCTACGAGGAGATCGCGCGTGCCGGTGGCGGCATCCGCTCCTCGGTGGCGGCCACGCGCGAGGCCGGCGAGCATGAGCTCTATGCACTGGCGGCCCAGCGCCTGCAGGCGCTGCTGGCCGAGGGCGTGACCACCATCGAGGTGAAGTCGGGCTATGGCCTCTCGCAGGCCGCCGAGGCCAAGATGCTGCGCGTGGCGCGGCGCCTGGCCGGCTTGGGGCTAGAGGTGCGCACCACCTATCTGGGCGCCCATGCCCTGCCGCCCGAGTACCAAGGCCGGCCGGACGCCTATGTGAAGGCGCTGTGCGACTGGCTGCCCGAGCTCAAGCGCGAGGGCCTGGTGGACGCGGTGGACGCCTTCTGCGAGGGCATCGGTTTCACGCCGGCACAGACACGCCAAGTCTTCGAGGCCGCCAGGGCCCTGGAGCTGCCCGTGAAGCTGCACGCCGAGCAGCTCAGCGACCAGGGCGGCACCCAGCTGGCCTGCGAGTTCGGCGCGCTCTCCTGCGATCACCTCGAGTACCTCGGCGAGGCGGGCATCCGCGCGCTGCAGGCCAGCGGCACGGTGGCGGTGCTGCTGCCGGGCGCCTACTACTTCCTGCGCGAGACCAAACTGCCGCCGGTGCAGGCGCTGCGCGAGGCCGGCGTGCCGATCGCGATCGCCACCGACCACAACCCCGGCACCTCGCCCACGCTCTCGCTGCTCCTGATGCTGAACATGGCTTGCACGCTGTTCCGCCTCACGCCCGAGGAGGCCCTGCGCGGCGTGACCCAGCATGCGGCACGCGCGCTGGGCCTGGCCGACCGCGGCCAGCTGGTGGCGGGGCAGCGCGCCGATTTCTGCATCTGGGACATCGCCCACCCCAACGAACTGGCCTATTACTTCGGCCGCAACCCGCTGCGCCACGCCGTGCGCGGCGGACAGCTACGGAACTGAGCACGATGAGCAACGCCGTCTTTCGACTCAAGCAGGGCCGCACGCCGCTGCTGATCAGCATGCCCCATGTGGGCAGCGCCATGCCCGCCGACCAGCAGCAGCGTTACCAGCCGCGCGCGCTCGCCAGCGAGGACACCGACTGGCATCTGGAGCGCCTCTATGGCGAGATCGCGGAAGAGCTGGGCGCCAGCCTGATAGCGCCGCATTACTCGCGCTACCTGATCGACCTGAACCGCCCGCCCGAGGACACGCCCATGTACCCGGGCGCGGCCAACACCGAGCTGTGCCCGACGCGCTTCTTCACCGGCGAGCCGCTCTATCTGGAGGGCCAGGAGCCCGATCTGGCCGAGAAGCAGCGCCGCCGCGAACAGTATTGGCTGCCCTACCACCGCGCCCTCACGGCCGAGATGAACCGGCTCAAGAGCCTGTATGGCCACGCCCTGCTGTTCGATGCGCACAGCATCCGCTCCGAGCTGCCCTGGCTGTTCGAGGGCCGCCTGCCCGACCTGAACCTGGGCACCGCCGAGGGTAGGTCCTGCGACCCCGCCATCACCGCGTCCTTAAGTGATCTGCTCGCCTCGCAAAGTACCTACAGCCAGGTGGTGAATGGCCGTTTCAAGGGCGGCTTCATCACGCGCCACTATGGCCAGCCGCAGCAGGGCTGGCATGCGGTGCAGATGGAGATGTGCCAGTGCTGCTATATGAGCGAGCAGCCGCCGTACGACTACGCACCGGCCCTGGCGGCCGAGGTGCAGCCGCTGATGCGGGCGCTGCTGCAGCGCCTGCTGGCCTGGAGGCCCGCCCCATGAGCCCCGCACGGCCGCCCGAAGGGGCGAACTCCCGCTTGGCGGGACAGCGCGCAGCGCGAAGGGTGCCCCAATGAGCCGCCTCTACTTTGCCCGGCAGGCCTGGGTGGGCGGCGGCTGGCAGCGCGATGTGCTCCTGCGCGTGGATGGGCGCGGCCATTGGGCCGAGATCCTGCCGGGCCAGCTGAAGCCGGTGGCGGCCGAGGAACTGCCCGGCCCGGTGATTCCCAGCCTGGTCGATGCCCACAGCCATGCCTTCCAGCGCGCCATGGCCGGCCTGGCCGAACGGCGCGAGGCGGGCGAGGATGATTTCTGGTCCTGGCGCGACCGCATGTATGGCCTGGCCCTGCAGCTGAACCCGGCGCAACTGCAGGCGATCGCGGCCCAGCTCTATCTGGAGCTGCTGCGCGGCGGCTATACCCAGGTCTGCGAGTTCCACTATCTGCAGCACCAGCCCGACGGCTCGCCCTATGCCGACGAGCTGACGATGAGCTGGGCCCTGGCCGATGCCGCCGAGCAGGTGGGCCTGGGCCTGACCCTGCTGCCGGTGCTGTACGCCCGCGCCGGCTTCGGCAAGCCGGGGCTGCGCGAGGATCAGCGCCGCTTTGCCACCGATGCGGCCTGGGTCTGGCGTGCCAGCCAGCGCGTGCAGGCGGCCGGCCGGCCGCTCGTCAGCGCCGGCGTGGCACTGCATTCGCTGCGCGCCGCCAACACCGAGGACATCCGCGCCCTGCAGGCCCTGGTGGGCGATGCCGATCTGCCCATCCACATCCACATCAGCGAGCAGCAGCAGGAGCTGCGCGACTGCCTGGCCGCCACCGGCCAGCGTCCCATGCAATGGCTGTGCAATGAATTCAAGCCCGATGCGCGCTGGCATCTGGTGCATGCCACGCACAGCACGCCCGCGGAGATTGCCCAGGTGGCCGCGAGCAGCGCCAGCGCGGTGATCTGCCCCGGCACCGAGGGCAATCTGGGCGATGGCCTGTGCGATCTGAGCGGCTGGCTGGACGCCGGCGTGCCGATCAGCATGGGCTCGGACAGCCATGTCACGCGCGCCTGGGTGGAGGAGCTGCGCTGGCTGGAATATGGCCAGCGCCTCGGCCTGCAGCAGCGCAATGTGGCGGCCGCGCCGGGCCGCGGCGAACCCGCCACCGCGGCGCGCCTGTTCGAGGCCTGCGTGCGCGGCAGCGCCGCTCCGGCCGGTTTCAAGCAATGGGGGCTGGAGCCCGGCGCGCGCGCCGACTTCCTGGTGCTGGACACGCGCTGCTCGGGCCTGCTGGGCGTGCCGGCCGCGGCACGGCTGGACGCGCTGGTGTTCGCCAGCCAGGGCGAGGCGCTGCGCGAGGTCTATGTGGCGGGCGAATGCCGGCTGCGCGAGGGCCAGCATCCGGCCCAGGCCGGGGTGGCGGCGGCGTTTGAGGCGAGCATGAAGGAACTCTGGGGCAAGGACTGACCCCCTAGAATTCCTGGCAGGGCCAGGGGTTTCACTGCTACGCTTAGCGCTCAAATGCCAGTCGCTGGGGGTATGCCATGCTTGACCTGCGCAACTACACGATCCGGGCTCGTCTGTACCTGCTGGCCGGCCTGGCCATCGTCACCATGCTCATCATCGGCGGCAACGGGCTTTACAGCCTGGCCCAGGCGCGCGCCGACTTCACCCACTATGTGGACAACGACGTCGAATCGCTGGCCCAGCTCGCCACGGTGCGCGCCGGCGTCGGCAATCTGCGCCGCTACGAGAAAGACCTGCTGATCAATCTGGTCGACACCAAGGCGGTGGAGAAATACCGCGGCGAATGGGAGCACAGCTACCAGACCGTGGCCAAGGGCCTGGACGTGATCGAGCAGCTCAATATCGCGCCGCAGGCCAAGAAGATGCCGCCCGAGCTGCGCAAGTCCCTGGCCGACTACCGCAGCGGCCTGCAGTCCATCATCGAGCGCGTGCTGAAGGGCGAGTTCCCCGACACCGCGAGCGCCAACCGCGCCACCGAGCCGATCAAGGGGCCGGTGCGTGCGATGGATGCGCAGCTGGCCGAGATGACCAAGCTGATCACCGAGCATGGCGACGAGGAGGTCAAGCGCCTGGACGAGAAGGAGCACAGCATCCGCTTCTCGCTCAGCGCCGTGATCCTGGTGGGCGTGCTGGCGATCGGCACCTACACCTTCTTCAATATCCGCTCCATCCTGGCGCCGCTGACGCATGCGGTGGAGAGCTCGGAGCGCATGGCGCGCCAGGATCTGAGCCAGCGCATCCAGGTGCAGGGGCGCGACGAGACCGCCGCGATGATGCGCGGCGTGCAGGGCATGCAGACGGCGATACGCGAGGTGGTGTCGGGCGTGCGCAGCGCCACCGACAGCATTGCCACCGCCTCGGCCGAGGTGGCCACCGGCAGCCATGACCTCAGCCACCGCACCGAGCAGGCAGCCTCCAATCTGGAGGAGACGGCCTCGGCGATGGAGCAGCTCACCGCCAGCGTGAAGCACAACGCCGAATCGGCCGGGCAGGCGAACCGCCTGGCCAGCGAGGCGGCCGAGGTGGCGCAGCGCGGCGGCGCGGTGGTCAGCGATGTGGTGGCCACGATGGATCGCATCAGCGCCTCCTCGCGCAAGATCAGCGACATCATCTCGGTGATCGACGGCATTGCCTTCCAGACCAATATCCTGGCGCTCAACGCGGCCGTGGAAGCGGCGCGCGCCGGCGAGCAGGGGCGCGGCTTTGCGGTGGTGGCCAGCGAGGTGCGCAGCCTGGCGCAGCGCAGCGCCGAGGCGGCCAAGGAGATCAAGGGCCTGATTACCAGCAGCACCGAGAGCGTGGAGGCCGGCGCGGCCCTGGTCGCGCGTGCCGGCGAGACCATGCAGGACATCATGAGCTCGATCGGCCGCGTCAGTCATATCGTCGGCGAGATCAGCCACGCCACCGCCGAGCAGAGCTCGGGCATCAACCAGATCGGCATGGCGATCAGCCAGCTCGATCAGATGACGCAGCAGAACGCCGCGCTGGTGGAGCAATCGGCGGCGGCGGCGCAGAGTCTGCAGCAGCAGGCCGACGAGCTGGCGCAGACGGTGGCGGTGTTCAAGCTGGCCTAGGGCCTAGAGGATCTCCACGCGGTTGCGGCCGGCGCGCTTGGCCGCATAGAGGGCGTGGTCGGCACGGTCCACCAGCAGCTTGGCCTGCTCGGGCGGCGCGCCGCCGGTCAGGCCCAGGCTGATCGTCACCGCCAGGCCCGGTGCCAGGTCTTGCCAGGAATGCGCGGAGATCGCCACGCGCAGGCGCTCGCAGATGTCCTGGGCCTGCAGCAGCGGCAGGCCCACCAGGGCGATCATGAATTCCTCGCCGCCGACGCGCGCCAGCAGGTCCGCGCTGCGCGTGTTGTAGCGCAGCACGCCGGCGAGCTGGCGCAGCACCTCGTCGCCAACGCCATGGCCGTGGCGGTCGTTGATGTCCTTGAAGTGATCGACGTCCAGCATCGCTAGGCAGATCACGCTGTGCTCCTGGCGGGCGCGCTCCAGCAGCACCGGCAGGGCGAATTCGGCATGACGGCGGTTGTGCAGGCCGGTCAGCACGTCCTCATGGGCGGCTCGCCCCCATTCGGCGGCTTGGTGGCGCAGCCGCTCCTGCTCGCGCTCCAGCCGGGTGGCGCGCTCGCGCTCGCGCCGCGCGTCCACCAGCGCATGCTCGGCGCGCGCATGGGCCTGCTCGACGTCCTGGCGTATCAGCATCACCTCGGTCTGCAGCGCCATGGTCTCGCGCGCGATCTGGCGCTCCAGCTCGGCATGCTGCTCCAGATAGGCCAGCGCGGCCTCGAAATCGCGCCCCGCCTTGCTGGCCTCGTAGAGCGCATGGATGAGCTTGCGGCGCAGCGCCGGCGGCAGATGCTCGCGCCGCTGCGCCAGTATCAGCATCAGGCTGGCCACGCAGGCCTGGTGCTGGCCGCGCAGCATCAGCAGCCAGGCGCGCTGCATCTGGGCCTGCAGCTCCAGCGCCAGATAGCCATGGCGGTGGGCGAGGGCCTGGTATTCGTCGATCAGGGCCACGCTGTCCTCGTGATCGGCCATGCCCAGCATGGCTTCGACCAGATTCGACAGCGCCACCGTGACCTGGAACTCGCTGCGCGAGGCGCGCGCCTGCGCGCTGGCCTGCTCGGCAAGCGCACGGGCCTGGCTCAGGGCCTCGGGCAGCAGCTTGGCCTCGCTGCCGCCGTTGTGGGCCTCGGCCGCGAGCTGCAGCCAGAAGTAGGCGAGGTTGTTGAGGCAGGAGAAGCTCAGCTCGCCATCGCCCAGCGGTGTGGCCACCTCAAGCGCCTGCTGCGTGCTTTCGCGCGCCTGGGCGATGTTGTCCATGCTGCCATAGGCCACGCCCAGGCGGTTCAGCGCCCAGGCCTCCTGCACGCGGTTGCCGGCGCGGCGCGCCGCCTTGAGGGCATGCAGGGCGGCGTCCAGGGCATCGCGCCCCATCAGCAACTGGGCATAGACATAGGAGAGCGAGGTCTGGGCCTCGGCCACCAGCCGGGGCTCGTCCAGGTGCTGGCACAGCGCCACCGCCTCGCTGGCGCAGCGCACGCTGTCCTGCAGATTGCCCAGGCGCGGGTAATGGTGCGCCAGCAGGGCCAGCACGCGCGCCCGCGCGGTGTCGTCATGGCACAGGGGCAGGGCCTGCTGCAGCGCCGCAACGGCATCGACGTAGTCGCCCCGCAAGGCGTGCTGCGCAGCGGCGCCAAGCAAGGCATCGAAGTCGGGGTGGCTGGTTTGGCGGAGGGATCCCATGTCGGCGCAGGCTGCTGCCGCCCAGCATCGGGCAGCGGCCCGCCGGCGTCAAGCCGCTGTGGGGACTTCGCGACCGGCCGTCCCGGCATCGGCCAGGCTCACGCGCACCTGGTTGCGGCCGGCATGCTTGGCGGCGTAGAGGGCCTGGTCGGCGTGCTCCAGCAGCCGGCCATGTTCCTCGGCAGTCTGGGCGCAGGCCAGACCGATGCTGACGCTCACCTTCAGCTCGGGCGCCAGCGCCTCCCAGTCGTGCCCGGCAATTGCGCTGCGCATGCGCTCGCAGATCTCGCGCGCCTTGGCCAGCGGCGCCCCCAGCAGCGCGACGACGAATTCCTCGCCGCCGATGCGCGCCATCAGATCGGCGCTGCGCACGCTGGTGCGCAGGTGCTGGGCCACGGCGCGCAAGACCTGGTCGCCCATGGCGTGGCCATAGCGGTCGTTGATCTGCTTGAAGTGATCGAGGTCCAGCATCGCCAGGCTGAGCGGCTGGCCCTGGCTGATGGCGCGCTGGCTCAGCACCGGCAGGGCCTGGTCGGCGTGGCGGCGGTTGAAGAGGCCGGTGAGCACGTCTTCCACGGCAATGCGGCCCAGCTCGGCGGCCTGGCTGCTGAGGGCCTCGTGCTCGTGCAGCAGGCGCTCGGCGCGTTCGCGCTCGCGCTCGGCATCGCGGCTGGCGACGTCGGCGCGCGCCTGGGCCTGCGCCACTTCCTCGCGTATCAGCAGGGCCTTGCTGTGCAGGGCCAGCTTGTCCCGGGCCCAGCGGCGGTCCAGCTCGGCCAGCTGCTCGAGGCATTGCAGGGCCTCGTAGTACTCACCCCGCTGCTTGTGCAGGCCGACCAGCATGTGCACGGCGCGGCGCTTGAGCTTGGGTGGCATGCGATCCAGATCGGCCGCCAGCAGGCTGCGCAGGATGGCGATCGCGCGCCCCGCCTGATCGCCCAGCTGCAGCAGCCGCGCGCGCTGCAGCTGGGCGTGCAGCACCAGCCAGGCAAAACGATGTTCCTGCGCCAGCGGCAAATACTCGTCGATCAGGGCCGCGGCCGTGTCGAGCTCGCTGCCGGAGAGCAGGGCATCGACGCGGTTCGCCAGCGCCGCCGCGCGCCAGTGCACATTGCCCGAGGCGCGGGCCAACTGGCAGGCCTGCTCGGTCAGCTGCAGGGCCCGCAAGGCATGGCCCTGGGCGCGCGCGTCCTGATGTTCCAGCAGGGCCTCGTGCTCGGCCAGGCTGGCAAAGCAGCAGAGGTTGTTGATGGCCGCGAAGTGCAGCTCGGCCAGCTCCTGGCGCTGCGCGATCTCGAGCGATTGGGTGGTCGAGGTCTGGGCCTGCTGCAGATCGCCCAGGGCTTCATAGGCCAGGCCGATGCGGTTCAGTGCCCAGGCCTCCAGCTCCGAATTGCCGGCCTCGCGGGCGCTATGCAGGGCGCGCAGGCCGGCCTGCAGGGCCTCCTGGCCCATGCGCAGCATGGCATAGCAGAAGGAGAGCGCGCAATGCGCCGTCGCCAGGCCGGCCAGCCCGCTGGGCAGGCGCTCGAACAGCTGTACCGCCTCATGCGCCGCGCGCAGCCCCTGCTGGCTCTGGCCCAGGCGCGGATAGTTGACGGCCAGGCGGTTCAGCAGCTGGCCGCGCAGGCGCGGGTGCTCGGGGGCGAGCTCGGCCAGCAGGTCTTCCAGCAGGGCGACGGCCTGCGCATGCTGGCCCGCGGCCATCATGGCGTCGGCTGTGGCCATGCCGGCCTTTGCTGCGCTGCTGTCTGACTCCACGCCGCCAACCCCCTTGCCCGGATCTGCGTCCGGGCCGGATCAGCTTCCACCCAAGCACCGGGCAGCGTCAAGCCCGGGAAAACCTTGGCCTTGCCTTCAGCCCAAGCCTCAGCCCTGGCCGACGAAGGCGCGCAGTTCGCCGGCCATGCGGGCCAGCGAAGGCTGGTGGATGTACATCATGTGGCCGCCCTCGAAATAGCTGACCTGGATGCGGTCCTGCAGGCTGTGATGCAGGCCCAGGTGGCTGAGCGTGTAGTCGCCCGCCGCATGCGGGGTGGCGAGGTCGTAGTAGCCGCTGGCCACGTAGACGCGCATGTCCGGGTTGGCGTGGAGGGCGCGCCGCAGACTGTCGCCGGCGGCGATGTATTTGTTCTCGAAGCCCTTCCAGGACCAGGTCTTCCACAGCGGTGCATGCACGAGGTAGGGGCTGTCGCTGCGGTAGTCGAGCTTCTCCACCAGCAGGCGGTTGATGCCGGAGGCATAGGCGCCGATCAGCTGGTTCATGCTGGCGTCTTCCTCCGGATGCTCGCCGGCATCGTCCTTGTCCAGGCCGAGGAAGCGCGAGTCCAGCCGGCCCACGGTCTGGCCGCGCGCGCGCAGCAGCTCCTTGAAGAAACGGAATTCGTCCACGCGCAGCCGGCAGCGCAGCACGAACTCGATGCTGAGGCCGCTGTACATCGCCACCTGCTCGGCGATGTGCTGGCGCTCGGCCTCGGGCAGGCGCGAGCCCTGCATCAGGGCCAGCGTGTAGTCGCCGTTGGCGAAGGCCTCGGCCGCCGCCACCACCTCCTTCAGGGGCTTGTTCTGCAGCATCGGCCGCAACGCCTGGTGGTACCAGGCGCTGGCCGCGTAGGTGGGCAGGTAGAGCGGGTAGGGCAGGTCGTTGCCATGGTCGAAGCTGAGGGTCTGGAAGTCCATCGCCAGCGAGACCAGCATCAGCCCGTTCAGGTAGATGTCGTGCTTCTCTTGCAGATGGCGCGCCAGGCCGGCGGCGCGCGTGGTGCCGTAGCTTTCGCCAATCAGGTACTTGGGCGAGCCCCAGCGCTCGTTGCGTGTCACGTAGAGGCGGATGAATTCGCCCACCGAATCCAGGTCGCGCTGGTAGTCGTGGAACTCGGCCGGTTTCTCGCCCTCGGCGACGCGCGAGTGGCCGGTGCCGACCGGGTCGATGAAGACCAGGTCGGAGTCGGTCAGCAGGCTGTACTCGTTGTCGGTGAGCTGGTGCGGCGGTGCGCCGCAGTGGCCCTTGTCGTCGCAGGGCACGCGTTGCGGCCCCAGCAGCCCCAGGTGCAGCCAGACGCTGCTGGAGCCGGGCCCGCCGTTGAAGCTGAAGGTGAGCGGGCGCTGCTGAGCATCCTTCTTGCCCGTCTTCAGCGTGTAGGCGATGAAGAACACCGTGGCGCGGGCCTTCTCGCCCTTGTAGCCTTCCTTGCCGTCGCCAGCCTTGGCTTCGCCCGCATCAGGTTCGCGCAACACCAGGGTGCCGCAGGTGGCGGTGTACTCGAGCGTCCGCTTGCCGATCTGCAGTTTGTGCTCGGTGCTGACGATGCGCTCCACGGGGGCGGGCTGGTCGCCGGGCTTGGGCTCGGTGCTGGCGGCGTCATTGGGCATGGAGTCTCCGGGGGGCGCGGCTAAAGTGCCAGCCATGCACTCTAGCGCTCAATCCACAGGCCTGCCGCTGATCGGGGTCGACTTCAGTAGTTCCCCCAGTAAGCGCAAGCCCATCGCCCTGGCCCAGGGGCAGCTGCGGGGTCAGGTCTTGCTGTTGCAGGGCCTGCGCCTGTTCGACACCCTGGCCGGCCTGGGCGACGAGCTGGCGCGCCCCGAGCCCTGGGTCGGCGGCTTCGACTTTCCCTTCGGCCTGCCGCGCGAGCTGGTGCTGGCGCTGGGCTGGCCGACCGACTGGTTGGCGCTGATGCAGCATTACTGCGCCCTGCCACGCGCGCAGATCCGCGCGCAGTTCGCGGCCTTCTGCGCGGCGCGCCCCGTCGGCGGCAAGTTCGCGCACCGTGCCTGCGACCTGCCGGCCGGTTCCTCGCCCAGCATGAAATGGGTCAACCCGCCGGTCGCCTACATGCTGCATGCGGGCGTGCCGCTGCTGCTGCAGGCGGGGGCGCTGCTGCCGGGCCTGCATGCCGGTCTGCACTTTGGCGATAGGCGGCGCGTGGCGTTGGAGGCCTATCCGGGCCTGCTGGCGCGCGAGCTGCTGGGCCGGCGCAGCTACAAGAGCGACGAGCGCGCCAAGCAGACCGATGAGCGCCTGATCGCCCGCAAGGACCTGCTCGAGGCCCTGGAGCAGGGCCGCAGCCGCCTGGGCCTGCGCTTGAAGCTCAGCCATGCGCAACGCGACGAGCTGGTGGCGGATGCCAGCGGCGACAAGCTGGATGCCGTGCTGTGCCTGCTGCAGGCGGCCTGGGGCGCGCAGCGCGAGGGCTGGGGGCTGCCGGCGGGCATCGATCCGCTGGAGGGCTGGATCGTGTCGGCCTAGCCAGGCGACTTCACTTGCGCATGAGGGTGGATTTACCGAACAACGATTCGATCAGGTCCACCGCCAGCAGCGCGGTCTTGTTGCGTACGTCCAGCGCGGGGTTGAGTTCCATCACGTCCAGCGAGGCCATGCGGCCGGTGTCGGCAATCATTTCCATGCACAGCTGGGCCTCGCGGTAGGTGGGGCCGCCGGGGATGGTGGTGCCCACGCCGGGAGCGATCTCGGGGTCGAGGAAGTCGACGTCGAAGCTGACGTGCAGATGGGTGTTGGCGTCCAGCGTGGCGAGTGCCAGTTCCATGGTGTGGCGCATGCCCATCTCGTCGATGTAGCGCATGTCGAAGACCTCCAGGTCCTGCTCGTGCACAAAGCGCTTCTCGCCCTCGTCGACGCTGCGGATGCCGATCTGGCGTACCCATTTGGGGCTGATGGCAGGCACATGGCCGCCGATCTCGATCAGCTCCTGGGGCCCGAAGCCGCACAGGCAGGCCACCGGCATGCCGTGGATATTGCCGCTGGGGGTGAGGGCGCTGGTGTTGAAGTCGGCATGCGCATCCAGCCACAGCACGCGCAGCTTCTTGCCGGCCTCGCGGCAGTGGCGCGCCACCGCGCTGATCGAGCCCAGGCCCAGGCAATGGTCGCCGCCCAGCAGGATGGGCAGGCGGCCCAGTTGCAGCTCGGCATAGACGGCCTCGTGCACGGCGCGGTTCCAGGCCGTCACCTCGGGCAGGTGGCGGTAGCCGTTCACCGGCGGCTGCCAGGGGTTGTAGGGGCCGCTGAGGTTGCCGCGGTCCACCACCTCGACACCGTGGCCCTCCAGCGTCTGGGCCAGATTGGCCACGCGCATGGCCTCGGGGCCCATGCTGGCACCGCGCGCGCCGGCGCCGATGTCGGTCGGGGCGCCGATGAGGGAGACGGATCGGAGGATGGTCATGATGGACTCTGGCTCAATCGTTGTGGTCGTGGTTGGGGTTCATGTCGTACTCGCGCTCGAGCAGGGCCCAGGCCTCCTCGGCGTTCTCGACATAATGGAAAAGTTGCTCGTCACCCGGGCTGATCATGCCGGTCTCGATCAGGTAGTCGAAATTGATCAGCTTGCTCCAGAACTCGCGCCCGAACATCAGGATGGGGCGGCGACGGCTCTTGCCGGTCTGCACCAGGGTCATGGTCTCGAACAGTTCGTCCAGCGTGCCGAAGCCGCCCGGGAAGCACACCAGCGCCACCGAGCGCATCAGGAAGTGCATCTTGCGCAGCGCGAAGTAGTGGAAGCGGAAGCACAGCTCGGGCGTGATGTAGGGGTTGGGCAGCTGCTCGTGCGGCAGCACGATGTTCAGGCCGATGCTCTTGCCGCCGACCTCGTGCGCGCCGCGGTTGCCCGCCTCCATGATGCCGGGGCCGCCGCCGGTGACCACATAGATGGGGTTGTGCCGATCGCTGGAGGCCTTGGTGACGAGCGAGGCAAAGCGGCGCGCTTCCTCGTAATAGCGGCTCATGGCCAGCTGCATCTCGGCGCGCTTGATGGCCGCGGCGTCGCCACCGGCCTTGGCGGCCTGCACGGCGGCCAGCGCGCTCTCGCGGTCGAGGATGCGGGCGCTGCCGAACATCACGATGGTGGAGTGGATGCCCTGCTCCTGCTGCACCAGCTCGGGTTTGAGCAGCTCCAGCTGCATGCGCACCGGGCGCAGCTCCTCGCGCAGCAGGAAGTCGGTGTCGGTGAAGGCCAGGCGGTAGGCGCTGTCCGGGCCTTCGTAATCCGGCGAGGGTTTGAGGTGCTTGGCTTCTTCCTTCGCAGTGGGGAAGTTGCGAGCGTGCAGTTTGTTGTGCTTTGACATGGCAATGTGGTCTGGCGGGGACTGTAAATTGTCCGATGGGAAATTTTGTTTCTTAGTTTGGCGAATCCGTGGCCAAAGATTGGCCGCCGCAACAGCTGCAGCCGGGATCGCGCTGCACCTGGATCTCGCTCCACTCCATGCGGCGCGCATCCAGCATCTGCAGCCGGCCAGCCAGGCTGCCGGGCAGGCCCATCAGCAGCTTCAGCGCCTCGGCCGCCTGCATGCTGCCGATGATGCCCACCAGGGGGGCGAACACGCCCATGGTGGCGCAGCGCACCTCCTCGTAGGCAGCGTCGGGCGGGAACAGGCAGGCGTAGCAGGGCTGCCTGCCGTCGCGGCTGTCGTAGACGCTGATCTGGCCGTCGAAGCCGATCGCCGCGCCCGCCACCAGCGGCCTGCCATGGCGCACGCAGGCGGCGTTCACCGCATGGCGGGTGGCGAAGTTGTCCGAGCAGTCCAGCACCACATCGGCCGTGGCCACCAACTCATCGAGTTGGGCGGCATTGGCGCGCAGCTGCAGGGCCCGGACCTGCACCTCGGGATTGAGCTGGGCCAGCGTGCGTGCGGCCGAGGCCACCTTGGGCGTGCCCACGGCGTCGAGCCGGTGCACGATCTGGCGCTGCAGATTGGTCAGGTCCACGGTGTCGTGGTCCACCAGGGTCAGGCGGCCGACGCCGGCGGTGGCCAGGTAGAGTGCCACCGGCGAGCCCAGGCCGCCGGCACCGATCACCAGGGCATGCGAGTCGGCGAGCTTTTGCTGGCCTTCCACGCCGATTTCGTCCAGCAGGATATGCCGCGAGTAGCGCAGCAATTGTTCGTCATTCATGCGCCGAGCATACTGCGCCGCCAAGCAAAACGGCCCGTCGCTGACGGGCCGTTCGAGTGCGGGAAAGCGGTGCCTTATTCGCCCGGCTTGGCCTCGGCCTTGCGCTCCACCGCCGTCTTGGACACGGCCACCGGCCGGCCCTTGAGCTGGTTGAGCGCCTGCTGCAGCGGGAAGTCCTCGGCCGAGCCGAATTCGGGCAGGGGCTTGGGCGGCTCGTTCTTCTTGGCGAAGTCGGCCTCGAGCTTCTGGCGAGCTTCCTCGCGTGCCTTCTCGCGCGCCGCATCCTTCTCTTCGGCACCGTTGTTGAGGTGCTTCTCGAGATCGGCTTCGCGCATGCGCAGGGCGGCGAACACATTGCCCTCGGCGGTTTCGTCCAGCAGCACGTCGGGCACGATGCCCTTGGCCTGGATGGAGCGGCCGCTGGGTGTGTAGTAGCGCGCGGTGGTGATCTTCAGCGCGGTCTCGGGGCCCAGCTGGCGCACCGTCTGCACCGAACCCTTGCCGAAGGTCTGGGCGCCCATCACGATGGCGCGCTTGTGGTCCTGCAGGGCACCGGCGACGATCTCGCTGGCCGAGGCCGAGCCTTCGTTGACCAGCACCACCAGGGGCACGTTCTTCAGCGCGGCCGGCAGCTTGCGCAGCGGGTCGCTGCCGCCGCGGCGCTGATAGAAGTCGGGGCTGGCCTTGAAGCTGGCCCTGGACTCGGCGATCTGGCCGTTCGTGCTGACCACTTCCACGCCTTGCTGCAGGAAGGCAGCGGAAATCGCCACCGAGGCCTCCAGCAGACCGCCGGGGTCGTTGCGCAGGTCCAGCACCAGACCCTTGAGATTGGGTTCGGCCTTGTAGATCTCTTCCAGCTTGCGCGCGAAGTCTTCCACCGTGCGGTCCTGGAACTGGCTCACGCGCAGCCAGGCATAGCCGGGTTCCACCACCTTGGAGCGCACGCTCTGCACGCGGATCTCTTCGCGGGTGATGGTGATGGGGAAGCTGCGGCTTTCGCTCTTGCGGTAAATCGTCAGCGAGACCTTGGTGTTGGGCTCGCCGCGCATGCGCTTGACGGCCTGATCCAGCGAGAGGCCCTTGACGGCCGTGTCGTCGATCTTGCTGATCAGGTCGCCGCTCTTGAGGCCGGCGCGGAAGGCGGGCGAGCCTTCGATCGGCGAGACGATCTTCACCAGACCATCTTCCATGCCGATCTCGATGCCCACGCCGACGAACTTGCCGGTCGTGCCTTCACGGAATTCCTTGAAGCTCTTCTGGTCGAAGAACTGCGAGTGCGGATCCAGGCCGGAAACCATGCCCGAGATGGCATCGTTGATGAGTTTCTTCTCATCCACCGGCTCCACGTATTCGGCCTTCACCAGCCCGAATACCGCCGCCAGTTGCTGCATCTCTTCCAGGGGCAGCGGAGTGAGGCTGCTGCGGGCGTTTGCCTGCAACTGCATCGTGGTCAGCGCCCCGGCCACGGCGCCCAACGCTACCCAGCCTGCGACTTTCAGTTTGGCACCCATGATGCGAGTGTTTCCTATCGGTGAGATCCTGCACGACTGCAGTCTGCGCCCCCTGTGAGGCGGGCAGACCCTCTGCGAAACCAGTATATGCGCAGCCCTGCGCCGAATGCTTGGGTGTGAGCCCGGATTGGGCCACCAATTCCGGGGATCGCAGTGAACAAATAGACGAAACCGAGCCGGCGTGGCGTCAGCCTTCAGTCCGACGCCACGCCGGCCGGAATGCCGAAAGTCACGACATGGTCCACATGGGCGCGTATGCCTATCCATTCGCCCAGCTGATGGTCGTGGTGCGAGGGCACATGGGCCATCAGGCGTTCGCCGCTGGCCAGGCGCAGGGTGTAGAGGAACTCGGCGCCGCGGAAGATCTTGCGCTCGATCTGCGCCTTCACCGGCGCGAGGTCGTCGTGCACGATGTCGTCGGCGCGCAGCAGCACCTCGCAAGCGCCATCGGGATAGGCCGTCGGCAGCGGGCATTCGCCCGCATCGGTCAGCTCGCCCACGGCGGTCCGCACCAGCGGGCCGTCCGGCCCGGCGACGATGCGCGCCGGCGTGAACACGCCATGGCCGATGAAGTCCGCCACGAAGCGCGTGGCCGGGCGGTGGTAGACGGTGTAGGCCTCGTCCCATTGCTCCAGCCGGCCCTGGTGCATCACGCCCACCACGTCGCCGATCGCGAAGGCCTCGGCCTGGTCGTGCGTGACGAACAGGGCGGTGGTGCCGCTGGCGTGCAGGATGGCGCGCAGCTCCTGCGAGAGGTGCTCGCGCAGGTCCACGTCCAGGCTGGAGAAGGGTTCGTCCAGCAGCATCAGGCGCGGTGCCGGCGCGAGCGCGCGCGCCAGCGCCACACGCTGCTGCTGGCCACCCGAGAGCTGGTGCGGCGCGCGCTTGGCCGCATGGGCCAGGCCCACCAGTTCCAGCATCTCGTGGACGCGCTGCTCGCGTTGCTGGCGCGGCAGACCTTGCAGGCCGAAGCCGATGTTCTGGGCAATGCTGAGGTGCGGGAACAGCGCGTAGTCCTGAAACACCATGCCGATGCGGCGCGCCTCCGGCGGCAGATGCAGGCCGCTGCCGGCGTCGGCCAGGGTTTCGCCATCGATGCGGATGCGGCCGGCCTGCAGCCGTTCCAGCCCGGCGATGCTGCGCAGCAGCGAGGTCTTGCCGCAGCCCGAGGGGCCGATCAGCACGCCGATCTGTCCGCGCCCCAGCGCCAGGGTGACGGCATCGACCGCAGCACGGCGGCCATGGGAATTCGGGTAGCGCAGACCGACCTGGTCGAGGGCAAGAAACATGGTCCTATGATACCGGCCTGAGCCCGTTTCTCGAATGCGCATTATTCGCATTTGATCCCTGTCAAGCCGAATGCTGCGCTTCATCATCCTTGTCTGCCTGTTGCTGGCCGTGCCCGTCGCGGGCGTTCTGGGCTCCTGGCTGGCTCTCGATGCCCAGGCCTGGGCCATCCTGGCGCACCAGTGGCAGACCGTGCTGCCCGAATACGCCTGGTCTTCGCTGCTGCTGTCGGTGAGCGTGGCCCTGGGCGTGGCATTGCTGGGCGGGGCCACGGCCGCCGCGGTGAGCCTGTTCGAGTTTCCGGGCCGGCGCTGGTTCGAATGGGCCTTGCTGCTGCCCATGGCAATGCCGGCCTATGTGGCCGCCTATGCCTACACCGATGTGCTGCAGTACAGCGGCGCGCTGCAGAGCACGCTGCGCCAGTGGACGGGCGCGCAGGGCGCGCTGTGGCCGGACCCGCGCAGCCTGCCCGGGGCGGTGCTGCTGTTCGTGCTGTGCCTCTACCCCTATGTCTACCTGCTCACCCGCACCGCCCTGGCCGAGCGCGGCGTGGCGCTGATGGAGGCGGCGCGCATGCTGGGCGCGGGCACCTGGCGGCGCGTGCGCGAGGTGGCGCTGCCGCTGGCACGCCCGGCGCTGGCGGCGGGCGTGGCCCTGGCGCTGATGGAAACCCTGGCCGACTATGGCGTGGGCGCCTATTTCGGCCTGACCACGCTGACCACTGGCATCTACAAGGCCTGGCTGGTGATGAACGATCGCATCGCCGCGGCCCAGCTGGCCTCGGTGCTGCTGCTGGTGGTGGCGCTGCTGCTGTGGCTGGAGCGGCGTGCCCAGGCCAGGCTGCGTTTCGTCGGCAGCCGCAGCGGTGCCCTGCATGCGGCCGAAGCCAGGCCGCTGCCGCTGCAGGGCCTGGCCGCACTGGGCGCCTTCCTGCTGTGCGCGCTGCCGGTGCTGCTGGGTTTTGTGCTGCCGGTGCTGGTGCTGCTGCAACTGCTGTGGCAGGAGGGCATGCATGGCGAGATGGGCCTGCCGCTGGCGCGCTTTGCGCAATGGGCCTGGACCAGCCTGCAACTCGCCGGCCTGGCGGCCGTGCTGGCGGTCTCGCTGGCCCTGGTGCTGGCCTATGCGACCCGGGTGCGCAGTGCCTCGCCCACGTTGGCGGCGCTGCTGGGCGTGTCGAACCGCATCGTCTCGCTGGGCTATGCCGTGCCCGGCGCGGTGCTGGCGGTGGGCATCCTGCTGCCGCTGGGCTGGCTGCAGACCCATGCGCCGCAGCTGGGTCTGACGGCGCTGATGACGGGCAGCATCGCCGGCCTGATCTACGCCTACCTGGTGCGCTTCTCGGGCGTGGCCCTGCAATCGGTGGAGGCCGGCTATGCGCGCATCTCCACCACCGTGGACGAGACCGCGCGCATGCTGGGTGCCTCGCGCCGCCGCCTGTTCCTGGAGCTGCATGCGCCGCTGCTGGCGCGCTCGGCACTGGCGGCCGCCTTGCTGGTGTTCGTCGACGTGATGAAGGAGTTGCCCGCCACCCTGGTGCTGCGCCCCTTCAACAGCGACACCCTGGCGGTGGTGGCCTACCAGCTGGCGCGCGACGAGCGCCTGGGCGAGGCGGCCCTGCCGTCGCTGGCCATCGTGTTGGTGGGTTTGGTGCCGGTGCTGATGCTGTCGCGCGCCATGCGCAAGAAACCTGGGACTTGACCACCACGCCCCGGCGCTTTGATACTGACTCGCAATATGCGTCGTACAGGAGCCCGGATCCGCTATGGATAGCAACCACTGGCTGATGGCCATCGCAGGCCTGGTGATCGGCATCGGCCTGGCCTGGGGCGCCGCGATGTGGCGGTTCGGCCGGCTGCTGAAGCAGGCCGCGCTGCGGCTCGAGAAGACCGAAAAGGCCCGCCAGTTCTCCGCCACCCAGACGACCCAGGCGCGCAAGCAGATCGAGGCGCTGCAGCATGAGCTTGGCGAACTGCGGCATGCGATGCAGCACAAGGCCCATATCGCGCGCTCCCTGCCGGACAGCCCGGAGATGATTCTCCCGGTCGCCGACACACCGGCAAGCCGGTCCGGCCCCGGCGATGGATTCGCCGATACCCAGATACTGCTGCCGAGCAAGCGCTGAGTCTGGTCCCCCCGACAGGAATCGAACCTGTATCTGCCGCTTAGGAGGCGGCCGTTCTATCCATTGAACTACGGGGAGCGGGTGCGGATTCTAGCGGGGCTTTGCGCCGTGCCCCCGATCGGCCGGCTTACATCGCCAGCCGTCTGAACATCAGGTCGACGCTGGACCAGGATTGCCGTTGCAGGCAAAGCTGCCAGGTGAGCAGCAGGGTGCCCGCAAACAAGGCCACATAGTAGAAGGGCGAATGGACTTGCGCCGCGCCAACCAGCGTCAGCACGATGGCAAGCGTCTGCAAGAAGATGCGATGCATGACGAAGGAGCCGAGCGCGTAGGCGCCGATGAGTTCGATCGCACGGCCCATGCGCGACGGTAGCCAATGGACGGCGGCTACCGCCAGCAGATAGACGCAGCCGAACTTGGCGACCGCGCCGAAGCTGCCGCGCAGCACGTGCCACAGCACGGTCTCCGGCCACCAGGTCGAGGCATAGAGCAGGCACTGCAGGACGACCAGCGAGCCCAATATGGGCAGCTTGCGGCTTTTCCGCTGGCGGACGGCCATGCCTATCCAGATGCCCAGACAGCCGTTCACCAGGAAGGGCAGCAGCGGGAAACCGCCCAGCCCTTCCGTCAGCAACAAACGCACAAACCAGTTGGTGGCCAGTTCGGCGCCATGCAGCTGCAGCTTCAGCATGGACAGCGCCAGCTGGCAGGCCGCCAAGCCAGCCAGGACGAGATAGGGCGCGCGCGCGACGCCGCGTATCACGGCGGGGGCCAGCAGCAGCAGCGTGGCCGTGGGGAACAACACACCGGAGATGGTCCATGGCGTCTCCAGCGTCACAAAGCCAAGCCACCATTGCGGATGCAAGGCGCTCGCCAGGTGCCCGTCGGACAACTGGCGAAGCAGGGCGAACGCGATATTCGACACCAGCATGACGGCGAAGATCTGCATGCCGCGGCTGCGCAGCGCGCGGTCGCGCGCGATCTCGGGCCGTCGCTCGGAAAACAGGTAGCCGGCGCCGTAGCCGGACAGCACGACAAAGGCCACCGTCGCCCAGCCGTTCGGCAGCCAGAGATCGGAGCGCAGCCAATGCGCGGCATCGATCTGCGCCAACGAAAGCGCGTGGGTGTTGCACATCAATACGAAGAGCATGCCGCGGCACATATCGATGGCGCTATTGCGGTTCACGATGTCTCCAACGAAATTTTCTCAATCATGTTGCGTGGACCCTTGCGTCGATTCAGCTGACAGGCGAGTGCTGGCCCAGCGGCTACCTGACTTTATATGGCGACAGATGGCTCAGCGGGGAATGTAGCGGCAGTCGGGGTTCCAAGCCGATGTGCCGGTGTAAATTTGTGCACGGCGCTCACTCCCATTTCCACTGCCAGATGAAGTCCAGCGCGTTGTCGTCGCCCGATTGCGCGCGCAGGGTGAAGCGCTGGGCGATGCGGTAGATCAGCTGCCAGCTGCCGGTGGTGGCGTTGAGCCCGCGCTCGTAGCCCACGTAGACGCGCTTGCTGAGCTGCTTGCCCAGGCGCACCACCGTGCCCTTGGCCTCGTCGGCGTCCTGGTGCACCGAGAGCTCGTCCAGGCCCAGGTTGCGCATCAGCTTGCCGCTGGCGCTTTCGCCCTCGCCGCTCAGCAGCGCCATGGCGGCGCGCTGCAGCAGGGCGGTGTCGCCGCGTCCCAGGCTTTCGGGGGCGCGGCCCAGCACCAGCCAGGAGAGCTTGTCGCTGTCGCGCATCTCGGGCTCCGAATAGAGCTTGATGCGCGGGTTCAGCGCCGTGCCGGTGACGGTCACGCCCACCCGCACATCGTCGAGGCCGGGCCGTATCGCCAGCACGTCCAGGCGCGGGTTGTCGGCCGCGCCGGCGAAGCTGATCTGGCCGCGCTCGATCTCGAGCTTTTGCGCATAGGCATCGAAGCTGCCGCCCACCGCCGAGACCACGCCATGCAAGGCCGGCTTGCCATTGCTGTGCGTGAGCTTGAGCTGGCCCGCCAGCAAGGTGTCGAGCCCGCGGCCGCGCAGGCGCAGCTTCTTGCCCAGGTCCAGCTCCAGCTGCACATGCACGGGCAGCTTGCCGGCGCCGTTGCTGGCCTCGCTGCGCTCTTCCTGGCTGTCCTCGGGGCGCAGCACCAGCACATCCTCGTCCAGCTGCGGTGCGTTGCCGCGTGTGAAGTCGAACAGGCCCTCGTCGGCGCGCAGCTTGCCGCCCACGTCCAGGCCCTGGCGGCTGAGCTTGAGCAGGCTTTCGCCGCTCAGCACCAGGCGCCGGTCGACGCGGCGCAGCAGCGCGAAGCGCTCGGCGCTGAGCCTGAACTCGGCGCTGGGCTCGGCGCCCAGCAAGACCTGACCCTCGGCGCGCAGGCTGCCCTCGCCGCCGCGCGCGCTGAGATGCTCGAGGCGGGCGCTTTCGCCGCTCAGGCGCAGGCCGAACTCGCCCTGCTGCAGGTCCACGCCATAGAGCGGGTTGCGCAGCGAGAGCCCCTGGCCGCCGGCCTGGCCGGTGATCTGCGGCGCGCCCAGCTTGCCGCCCAGGCTGAGGCTGGCGAACAGGCTGCCACCCAGGCGCCAGCCGGTCGGCACCCAGGCGCCCCAGGTGCCCAGATTGGCCACGCGCGCCTCCAGCACGCCCTCCAGCGGCGCGGCCGGGCCGGGCAGCAGCTGCGGCGCGGCCGCATGCGCGGTGAGGGCGCCGCCCAGCGCGCCGAGGTTCTGGCCGGCCATCGCCTGCGTGAGGTGCCACACGCCCTGGTCGGCCAGCAGCCCGAAGCGCAGCTCGGTGAGGCCCAGCGCCTGGGTGCCGCGTTCGTCGGTCACGCTGAGGTCACCGGCGCTGCGCTGCACCGCCACGTCCACCTTGAGATTGCGGGCGCTGCTGCTGACGCGCGCGGCACCGCCCATCACCAGATTGCCGCCCCAGCCGAAGCCGGGCTGCCAGCGTGCCAGCAGCGGTGCCACCGCCAGCGGCTCCATCGCCAGCTCGAGTTCCAGCTGGGGGGCGGCCGCGGTCAGCGCATCGAGCTGGAACTGGCGCCAGGCAAAACCTGCCCCCAACAGCTCGAGCCGCCCCGGCGCGGCCTGCAGGGCCTCGAGGCGGCCCTGTGCGCCGAACTCCAGCTGCAGGGCTAGCTGGGAGGCCGCCAGCCAGGCCGGCAGGGCCGCGTTGTCCGGCCGGGCCAGCAGCTCGAGCTGGCGCGCCTGCCAGCGCGCGCCCTCGCGCCAGGCACGCGCCAGCGGCTGCGACCAGGCGCCCTCCAGGCTCAGCCTGAGCCCGCCGCTCTGCACCGGGCCCTGCGCACTGCCGTTCAACCAGCCGGGCAGGCGGTAGTCACCCTGGGCGCTGAGCGTGAGCTGGTGCTTGGACCAGGGCCCGTTGAGCGCCAGCGCCAGCTCGCGCAGATGCAGGCTGCTGCCAGCGTCGAGCTGCTGGATGCCGGCCTGCAGCCGCAGCTGGGCATCGTCGCCGCCGCCCAGGGCGGCTTGCAGCTGCGCCTGCCTGATCTGCAGCGCCGGCAGCTGCTTGGCGCTCAGGCGCAGCTCCTTGATCTGCAGCTGTGCCTCGCTGCTCAACTGCCAGGGCAGTGCGGCATCCTTGCCGGCGGGGCTCAGCTCCAGGCCCAGCGTGCCGGCCAGCTCGCCCTGCAGGCTCAGGCCGGGCAGCAGGCTGCTCAGCCAGGGCTGCAGGGCCGCCAGCTGGGGCGCCTGCCAATCGCTCTCCAGGCGCAAGCGTTCGGCACCACGGTCGGCGTCGCGCCCGGCCAGCTTGGCCTGCAGCTGGTTGCCTGCCAGCTTGAGCGCGAGCTGGGCCTGCGGCGCGGCCTCGGCCTGGCGCGCATAGCGCAGCTCGCCCGTCAGCGGCAGGCCCGCCAGCTGGCTGGGCTGGATCTGCAGCAGGGCCTGGCCCTGCGGTGCGTGGCGCCAGGGCGCCGTGCCCGCGGCGTTCGGGCCGCGGCTCAGCCTGGCGTCCAGGCTGGCGTTCAGGCTCTGGCTGCCGCTGCGCCAGGCGCCGCCGGCGGCGCCGCGCCAGAAGTGGCGCAGGTCCAGCGCGCTCATGCGTGCCTGCAGCTCGGCGTTCCAACCGCGGCTCCAATGGCCGGCCTGCTGCAGCTTGAGCGCGCCCTGCGCCTCGAGGCGGCCGCCGCCCGAGAGCAGGCGCCATTGCCGCAGCTTTGCGCCGGCGAGGCTCAGCTCGCTCTCGGCCTGCAGGCTGAACTCGGCGGCCTGCAGTTCGGGCGCGAGCCGGCCCTTCAGGTCCAGCGTCAGCGTCACCGGCGGCCAGCTGGCCAGCGCCTGCATGCCGGCCTGGCTGTGCAGGCGCAATTGGCCGGAGGCCAGCGCGGGGCCGAGCCGGCCGTCCAGCAGCTCGCTGCGCAGGCCATCGATCTCGATGCTGAGCGTGGAGCCCGCCTGGCTGGCGCTGCTGCCAAGAGTGCCTAGATTGCCTACCGCATGCAGACGGCCGGCGGCCTGCGTCTGCGTGCCCAGCTGAAGATCCAGCTGGTGCAGGCGCAGGCTGGCCGGGTCCCAGGGCTTGAGCTCCAGATCCAGTGCCAGCTGGCGCAGCGGCAGGGCCTGCGCGTCGAAGCGGCCGGCCATGCCATTGCGCAGCGCGGCGCTGATGCGCAGCGGCGCCTGGGCCTGCGCGGCACGCAGGCTGACGCTGCCCACCAGGCTGGTGCGTGGCGCGCCGCGCTGCAGCTGCGCCAGGTCCAGGCCCTGGGTCTGCAAGTCCAGGGCTTGCAGCGGCCAGGCCTCGAAGGGCGTCAGCGTGGCGCTGGCCTTGAGCGTCTGCGGGCTGCTTGGCTCGGAGCTGTAGCCAGGGCTGTCCAGCTGCGCCTGCACCGGCAGGTGCAGGAGCGGCCCGTCGGCTTGCAGCCGCGCCGTCCAGGCCGGCAGCTGCGCGGCACCGAGGCTAGCAGCGGTGGGCTGGCGCGCCAGCAGCTGGGCCTGTACGCGCATCTCGCCGCCGCTCTGCACGCTGGCCTCGCCGCTCAGCTCGCGCTGGTCCCAGCGCAGTGCGGTGATGCGCGCGCGGTGCAGCGCGCCGCCTTCCGCGCTCAGCGACAGGCTGGCTTGCAGGGCCTGCAGCGGCTGATCGCTCAGCGAAGGGATGCGCAGTTCGGCAACGCTCAGGCTGGCGATCTCGAGCGCGAAGGGCAGGCGCAGGTCCTGCGGTGCGGCCGTGGCCTCGGTGGTCGGCGCAAGGCTGAGCTCGACGCGCTCGGCGCTGACGCTTTCGAGCAGCAGCCGACCCCAGAGCTGAGGCGAGCGATGCCAGCCCAGCGCGGTGCCATGCGCCCGCAGGCCCTGGATGGTGAGCGTGTCGGCGCTGCCGGGAAGGTGGTAGCGCAGGCGGCGTGCAGAGAAATCGCCCAGCACAGTGCCCTGCGCACCTTCCAGTTCCAGCCCCGGCACCTGGCGCAGCAGCCAGGCGCTGCCCGGCTCGGTGGCCAGGCCCCACCACAGCGCCAGGCCGCCGCCGGCCAGTGCACAGGGCAGCAGCAGGGCGCCCAGCAGCAGGCCACGGCCGGGCTTGCGTCGGCGGGCGGCTGGCGCGGGCGCGCTCACGGGCTCATTCACAAAGCGATCCCCACGCTGAAGTGGAGGCGCCAGCTGCCCAGGGCCTGGGCGCGCGCCACGTCCACGCGCAGCACCCCCACCGGGCTGCGCAGGCGCAGGCCGAGGCCATAGCCCAGCGTGGGCTTGAGTTCATGCCAGTGCATCGCGGCCTGGCCGGCATCCACGAACACCGCGCCCAGCAGGCTGGGCAGCTTGCGGCTGAGCGGATGCGCCAGCTCGGCGCTGCCGGTCCAGAGCACGCGGCCGCCGACCTTGTTGCCCAGCGCATCCTGCGGCCCCAGATCCTCGGGCGCATAGCCGCGCACCGAATCGTCGCCGCCGGCGCGGAAGCGCAGCGCATCGGGCAGGCCGACGGCGTCGCCGGCCAGCAGCTGGCCCAGCTCGGTGCGCAGGGTGCTGGTCCAGTCGGCGCCCAGGCGCTGGTACCAGAACAGGCGCGCATGCAGCTTGCCGAACCAGCCGTTCTGGGCCACCGAGTTGTCGGCGCGGCCCAGGCCCAGCAGCCAATGGGCGGTGAGGCCCTGGGTGGGCACGATGATGCTGTCCACGCGGCGCCAGCTGCGGTCCAGGTTCAGCGAGATCGCGCTGCCATGCACCTCGCTGCCGGGAAAGCGCTCGTCGGTGCGCAGCCACTCGAGGTAGTAGGTGCGATCGTTGTTCTCGGTCTCGCGCTGGCGGCCCAGGCGGGCGCGCCAGTTGAGCTTGGTCTGGTTCTCGATCAGCTGGTCGCGCTCCACCGCGAAGGCGGCCAGATTGCGCTCCATATCGGTCTGCGGGTGCGAGGTCAGCTCCAGGTCCAGCGCGCTGCGGTCGCGCCCCAGCTCGATCTTGCTGCGTGCGCGCAGGTCCAGGCCGAAGGGGCGGCGGTGCAGATGCTCGAGGCCCACGCGGGGGCCGTTGGTGGTGTGGTAGCCGACGCTGGCGGTGGCCTGCTGGCGCGCGGCCTCGCGCACCGTCACCAGCACCGGGGTGGCCGCGGCTGTCTCCGCATCGGGGCTGATCTCCACGCTGATGCTGTCGAACAGCCCGGTCTTGATGAGACGCTCCTGGAAGTCCAGCAGCGTCTTGGCGCTGTAGGCATCGCCCTCGCGGTAGGCCGCCAGGCGTTCGATGCTGGAGGCGGGCTGGTGCTTCAGCCCCTCTATCCTGAGCGCGCCGAGGCGGAACAGCGGGCCGCTGGCTAGCGTCAGCGCCAGCTCGGCGGCATTCGTCTCGGTGCGCACCAGCGCGCGGCTGCTGGCCCAGTGCGCGAGCGGATAGCCCTCCGTGCGCGCCAGATTGAGCAGGCCGTTCTTGGCCTCGCTCCAGGCCGGCTGGTCATAGGCCGCGCCGACGGGCAGGGCCCAGGCCTCGCCAAGGCGCTGGCGCAGTGCCGCGCCAGCGGGCTCCGCCAGCGCGCCGGCAAAGTCCAGCTGCACGGTGCTCACCTGCACCTGCGGGCCCGGCTCGACCGTCATGCGCAGGCGCTGCAGCTGCGCGTCGCCCTGGCGCTGCATCGCGACCTTGGCGTTGAAGTAGCCGGCCGTCTCGAGCAGGGCGCGCGCCTGTTCGGGGGCGGCGGCGCTGAGGCGGTCCAGCTCCACCAGGCTGAGGCGCTCGTCCTCGGCGGTGTTGCGAAAGCGTGCCAGGTCCAGATGCTCGTAGAGCAGGGCCCGCAGGGCCGCGGGCGCGTCGATATCGAGTTCGTAGGCGGCCACCAGGCGGGCGGGCGGGCCGTCCTGGGCGGCCTGGATGGCGGGTTTGCGGCTGAGGGCATCGCTCAAACCCTTGAAGCTGGCGCAGCCGCCCAGCCCTAGCGCGACCATCAGCATGGCCGCGATGCGCAAGCCGCTCATTTGCTCAGCAAGCGCATCGCACCTTCCAGCCCGGCGAGCGAGAGCGGGAACATGCGCTGGTGCAGCAGCTGCTGGATCAGCGCGATGCTCTGCCGGTACTGCCACACGCCCTGCGGCTCGGGGTTGATCCAGGCGTTCTTCGGGAAGGCGTGGGTGAGGCGCTGGATCCATTCGGCGCCGGCCTCTTCGTTGTTGTACTCGACGCTGCCGCCGGGCTGCAGGATCTCGTAGGGGCTCATGGTGGCATCGCCCACGAAGATCAGCTTGTAGTCCTTGTTGTACTTGCGAATGACGTCCCAGGTGGGCGTCTTCTCGGCAAAGCGGCGGCGGTTGTTCTTCCACACGAAGTCGTAGACGCAGTTGTGGAAGTAGAAGAACTCGAGGTGCTTGAACTCGCTCTTCACCGCCGAGAACAGCTCCTCCACGCGGTGGATGTGTTCGTCCATGGTGCCGCCCACGTCCATCAGCAGCAGCACCTTGACCTTGTTGTGGCGCTCGGGCTGCATGCGGATGTCCAGCATGCCGGCGTTGGCGGCGGTCTTGTGGATGGTGTCGTCGAGGTCGAGCTCGAGCTCCGAGCCCTCGCGCGCGAAGCGGCGCAGGCGGCGCAGCGCCACCTTGATATTGCGCGTGCCGAGCTCGAGGTTGTCGTCGTAGTCCTTGTAGGCGCGCTGTTCCCACACCTTCACCGCGCTCTTGTTCTTGCCGGCGCCGCCGATGCGTATGCCCTGCGGGTTGTAGCCGCCATGGCCGAAGGGGCTGGTGCCGCCCGTGCCTATCCACTTGCTGCCGCCCTCGTGGCGTTCCTTCTGTTCCTCGAAGCGCTTCTTGAGCGTCTCCATCAGCTCGTCCCAGCCCATCTTCTCGATGGCCGCCTTCTGCTCGGGCGTGAGCTCCAGCTCCAGGTGCTGGCGCAGCCATTCCAGCGGCACCTCCTTGGTGAAGTCGGTGAGCATCTCCACGCCCTTGAAGTAGGCGGCGAAGGCGCGGTCGAACTTGTCGAAATGCGCCTCGTCCTTGACCAGGCTGGTGCGCGCCAGGAAGTAGAACTTGTCGACCGTGGGGCCGCCCTCGTCGTCGATCACGCCGGCCTTGAGCGCCTCCAGCAGGGTGAGGAACTCCTTGACCGAAACCGGCAGCTTGGCAGCGCGCAGGGTGTAGAAGAACTTGATCAGCATGGTGTGGCGGCGCTCGGGGGCTTCGGTTCATTATCCATGTCCGCCGGCTTGCTTTAGCATCGGCACACCGCAGCCACCGGCCCTCGCGATGAACATCGAAGTCGAACAGATGCTCAAGGCACTCTACGGCGCCATTTCCGACGATGGCGAGGGGCGCTGGGTGGCGCGGCTGGGCGAGCAGGTGCTGCGCAGCAGTTTCCAGCCCATCTACAGCTTCCCGCACCGCCGGCCGGTGGGCTACGAGGGCCTGATACGCGTGACCGATGCGGCCGGCCAGCCGCTCTCGCCCATCAGCGCCTTCGAGCGCGTGGCCAGCTTCGACGAGCAGGTCAAGCTCGATCGCCTGTGCCGCCTGCTGCATGTGCACAACTTCGTCGAGCAGAAGGTGCCCGATTGCTGGTTGTTCCTCAACATCCACCCGGCCGTGTTCGTGCACGCCGCCAACCAGGCCGAGATGCTGGCCAAGGCGGTGGAGGTGGTGCACCAGCTGGGCCTGCCCATGCACCGGCTGGTGTTCGAGGTCACCGAGGACGTGATGGCGCAGGATGCCAAGTTCGAGGCCGCGGTGGAGAGCGCACGCGCCACCGGCTGCCTGCTGGCGCTGGACGACTTCGGCGCCGGCCATTCCAATTTCGACCGCATCTGGCGCATCCGCCCCGAGATCGTCAAGCTGGACCGCAGCCTGCTGCAGCGCGCCATGGGCTCCGGGCGCATCTCACGCGTGCTCACGCAGATGGTCGCGCTGCTGCACGAGTGCGGCGCGCTGGTGCTGCTGGAGGGCGTGGAGACGCGCGACGAGGCGCATCTGGCGCTGGACGCCGACATCGACCTGGTGCAGGGCTATGCCTTCGGCCGGCCGCAGCCCGAGCTGATCTCGGACGGCGCCGTCTCCAGCGAACTGGAGAGCATCTGGGCCCTGTTCGACGACCGCCACCTGGTCGGTCGCGCCGCCTACCAGGAGCGCGTGGCGCCCTACCAGACCGCCATGGCCCTGGCCCTGTTGCCGCTGCAGCAGGGGCGCGGGTTGCGCGAGGCCTGCGACGCCTTTCTGCGCCTGCCGGGCGTGCAGCTCTGCTACCTGCTGGACGAGCAGGGCCGCGAAATCGGTGCGCGCGTGGCGCCGCTGGGCCTGGACCAGGCGCATGACCAGCGCTTCGGCCCGCTCGAGCGCGCCGGCGACGCACGCTGGGCGCGCCGCCCCTATTTCCGCCGTGCCATCTCGGCGGTGGGCGAGGTGCAGGTGACGCGCCCCTACCTCAGCCTGCATGGCGCGCGCATGTGCATGACCGTCTCGGTGGCCTATTGGCAGGACGGGCGGCTGCGCGTGCTGTGCGGCGACGTCGACTGGGCCCAGGGCGAGCCGGGCTGAAGCTCAGCGCTTCTTGTCGTATTGCTTCAGCCAGCCGAAGAATTCGCCGTACCAGAGCTTGCTGTTGCGCGGCTTCAGCACCCAATGGTTCTCGTCCGGGAACCACAGCAGGCGCGCATCCACGCCGCGCGCCTTGAGCGTGTTGTAGTAGGCCAGGCCCTGGGCATCGGGCACGCGGTAGTCCAGCGCGCCGTGGATCACCAGGGTGGGCGTCTGCATATGCTGGGCGAAGGCATGCGGGCTTTGCGAGGCCACCTTGGCCGGGTCGTCCCAGTACCAGGCGCCCAGCTCCTTGGCATGCCAGGTGTAGGCATCGTCGGCAAACATGGCCTGCCAGTCGTAGCAGCCGGCATGGCAGACATAGGCCTGGTAGCGGCCCGGTTTCACATGGCCGTTCATCCAGGCGACCATGTAGCCGCCGTAGCTGCCGCCGGTGGCGAACACGCGCTGCTTGTCGGCCCAGGGCTTCTTGAGCAGCAGGGTGGTGGCGGCCTCCACGTCCTGCAGCTCCAGCTCGCCCCAGCGCTGGGTGATCGAGTCCAGGAAGGCATGGCCGAAGCTCGACGAGCCGTGGTAGTTCACGCAGGCCACCACATAGCCCTGCGCGGCAAAGGCCTGGTGGTTCCAGCGCCAGTGCCAGCTGTCGCCAAAGGCGGTGTGCGGCCCGCCGTGGATCACATGCATGAGCGGGTATTTGCGGCGCGCGTTGAAGCCGGGCGGGTAGATCAGCCACATCTGCACCTGCTCGTCGTTCGCGCCCTTGAACCAGACTTCCTCTTCCTTGCCGAAGGCGTACTGCGCCAGCAGCTTGTCGTTGACGCTCTCGATGCGCCGCCACACGGCGCCCAGGCCTTCCTCGTCGCCCTCGCTCTCGAGCACCGAGATGCGCGCGGGATGCTGCACGCCGTCGTGGTTGACGACGATGGTGCCGGCCTCCAGCGCGAAGCTGGCCGCATGGCCGCCGCGGAACAGCACGAAGGCGCCACCGGTCTTGACGTCGAAGCGCCAGAGGTGACGACGGCCGCGGTCCTCGGCGCAGAACAGCAGGCCCAGATCGTCCTCGTCCCACAGCAGCGGGGCGGCGACCTCGTGGTCCCAGTGCTCGGACAGCACGGCCCAGTGGCCGGCCGTGTCCAGCACCGCCAGCTGATTGGGCATGGTGTGCTTGAGCCCCTGGTGGCTGGCCAGAAAGGCCAGGTGCTGGCCGGCGTGGCTGTAGACCGGCGCGGTGAAGTCCCAGGCATCGTCCTGCAGCAGGGTGCGGATCTCGCCGCTGCGCAGCTCCACCTCGGCCAGCGCATGGCAATGGTCCAGGCGCTGCTCGGGCTGGGGGTCGTAGCTGAAGACGATGCGCTTGCCGTCGGGCGAGATGTCGAAGCTGTTGGCGCTCTGCTCGGCGCGCGTGAGCTCGAAGTCGCTGCCCTCGAACAGGTCGCGGGTCCTGCCGGTGGCGATGTCCAGCACATGCAGATGCGCCACCCGGCCCATCGGGATGTGATGGTCCCAGTAGCGATAGAGCGCCTCCGAGGTCACATAGCCGCTGGTCTTGCGATCCTTGAAGGCGTGCAGGGCCTTGGCCTGCGCGGCCGCGCCCTTGAGACCGGGCCAGACCCAGGAGATGAAGGCGATGCGCTTGCCGTCGGGGAACCACTTGAAGGCCTCGACGCCGGTGGCCACGCTGGAGACGCGCCGCGCCTCGCCGCCATCGGGCGGGATCACATAGAGCTGGGTTTCCTCGTCCTTCGCGCCCTCCTGCTCGCGGCGCGCCATGAAGGCGATCAGGTCGCCCTTGGGGCTCCACAGCGGCGCGCCGTCCTTCTCGCCGCAGCTGGTGAGCGTGCGCGGCTCGCCACCCAGGGTCGAGAGCAGGCTCAGCGTCGAGCTGCCCTTGTTCTTCTCCATGTCGTAGCGGGCCAGGCTCACGACCGCCTGTGCGCCATCGGGCGAGAGGCTGGGCGCGCCCAGGCGCTCCAGCTGCCAGAGTGCATCAACGTCAAACAGGGGCTTCTTCGCCATGGCGCGAACCTTTGTGGGGTGAGGGCAGGGGGGAAGGCAGTGGGGGGCTCAGCGCGGTCGCGCCAGTTGCCACTGCAGATGGGTTTTGATGGTCGGCCACTCGGGCGCGATGATGCTGTAGACGCAGGTGTCGCGCAGATTGCCGTCGGCGGTGCGCAGGTGCGAGCGCAGGATGCCGTCCAGCTGCGCGCCCAGGCGCTCGATGGCGCGCCGGCTCTGCGTGTTGAGGCGATGCGTGCGGAACTCCACCGCGATGCAACCCAGCGTCTCGAAGGCATGCGTCAGCAGCATCAGCTTGCACTGGGTGTTGAGGCCGGTGCGCTGCACGCGCGGCGCGTACCAGGTGGAGCCGATCTCGACGCGCCGGTTGGCGTGGTCGATGTTCATGTAGGTGGTCATGCCGGCAATGCGGCCGGCGGCGTCGAACACCGTGAAGGGCAGCATGCTGCCGGCCGCGTGCAGGGCCAGGCGGCGCTCGATCTCGGCCGGCACGCGCGCCGGCGCGGGCACGGCGGTGTACCAGAGCTGGTGCACGCCGCCATCGGCGGCGGCTTCGGCCAGGCCCTCGGCATGCGAGCTGTGCAGGGGCTCCAGGCGGGCATGCTGGCCCTGCAGGGTGACCCAGTCGGTGAGCTTGGGGGCGACGGTACTGTTTTCGCTCATGGCTTGATCAGCAGCCGGCGCAGCAGCCAGCGGCCCAGGCCCGAGCCGGCCACGATCAGCACCAGGCTGGCGATCTGCGGCAGGCCGTAGCCGGGGGTGTTGACGAAATCCAGGCCGAACTGCTGGCCCAGCAGCCAGCCGCCCAGGGCGCCGACGATGAAGCCGATGCCATCGGCCAGGCCCTCGCGCAGCGCGGCTTCGGTTTGCTTGCTCATCAGCGGTTGTGGCGTTGCATGAAGACGAGCTTCTCGAACAGGGTCAGGTCTTGCTCGTTCTTGAGCAGGGCACCCACCAACGGCGGGATCGCGACCTTGTCGTCCTGGCTTTGCAGGGCCTCGGTGGGGATGTCCTCGGCCACCAGCAGCTTGAGCCAGTCCAGCAGTTCGGAGGTGCTGGGTTTCTTCTTCAGGCCCGGCAGATTGCGCACTTCGAAGAAGGTCTTCATGGCCGCCGCGAGCAGCTCCTTCTTGATGCCGGGGAAATGCACGTCGACGATCTGCTGCATGGTCGGCGCGTCGGGGAACTTGATGTAGTGGAAGAAGCAGCGGCGCAGGAAGGCGTCGGGCAGCTCCTTCTCGTTGTTGGAGGTGATGAAGACCAGCGGCCGGTGCTTGGCCTTCACGAGCTGGCGCGTCTCGTAGACGTAGAACTCCATGCGGTCGAGTTCGCGCAGCAGGTCGTTGGGGAACTCGATGTCGGCCTTGTCGATCTCGTCGATCAGCAGCGCCACCGGCTGGTCGGCCGTGAAGGCCTGCCAGAGCACGCCCTTGACGATGTAGTTCTCGATATTGCGGACCTTGTCCGAGCCCTCGATGGAGGCCAGCTGGCTGTCGCGCAGCCGGCTCACCGCATCGTATTCATACAGGCCCTGCTGGGCCTTGGTGGTGCTCTTGATATGCCACTGCAGCAGCGGCAGGTCCAGCGCCGTGGCGACCTCCTCGGCCAGCATGGTCTTGCCGGTGCCGGGCTCGCCCTTCACCAACAGGGGGCGCTGCAGCGCGATGGCGGCGTTCACCGCCAGCGTCAGGTCAGCGGTGGCGACGTACTGGTCCGAACCTTGAAACTTCATGGTGTAGATCAAACCCAAAGAGGCGGCGGGCCAGTATAAGGTGGTGCCTATAATGCGCCCCGGTGTCAGAACAAGACTTTCGGGATCATGAACAAACTTCTGCATATTGCACTCGCCCTCGCCACCACCTGCGCCGCTGGTCTGGCGCAAGCTCAAGACGTGAAGGCCGGTGAGACGAAGGTCGCCATGTGCATTGGCTGCCATGGCATCCCTGGCTATCAGGCCAGCTTCCCCGAAGTGCACAAGGTGCCGATGATCGCGGGTCAGAACGCCAAGTACATCGCCGCCGCGCTGACGGCCTATGCCAAGGGCGAGCGCAAGCATCCCACCATGCGCGGCATTGCCCAGACCCTCAGCGATGCGGACATCGCCGACGTGGCCGCCTTCTACGAGCAGCAGGCCAAGGCGCCCGAGGCGCCGCTGACCATCAACACGCCCAGCGATGAGGTCAAGGCCCTGCTGGACAAGGGCGCCTGCGCCTCCTGCCATGGCGGCAACTTCAGCAAGCCGATCGATGGCGCTTATCCCAAGCTCGCCGGCCAGCATGCCGACTACCTCTACGTGGCGCTGAAGTCCTACCAGACCGAGGGCAATGCGGTGGTGGGTCGCGGCAACGCCATCATGGGCGCGCAGGTCAAGCAGTTCAGCCACAGCGAACTGAAGACCCTCGCCAAGTACCTGGCCTCGCTGCAGGGCGAACTGCGCACAGTGCCGCAAAGCAAGATGCGCTGATGCTGTTGTCGCCTGGGTGACAGGCGCAGCCAACAGTGATCTGCAGCAAGCCGCCGACACGGGCGGCTTTTTTGTGTCCGAATGCGCATGCGGCCGCGGCCAAGGCGTCGCATACTGGCGTCGTACCCCGCCGCAGCCGCCCGCTTCATGCTCAAAAAGATACCGACCAGCCAGCTCAAGCTCGGGATGTTCCTGCAAGCGATGGAGGGGTCGTGGTTCTCCCATCCCTTCTGGAAGACCAAGTTCGTGCTGCGCGAACAGGGCGATCTGGACGCCTTGCTGCGCAGTGAGGTGGCGTTCTGCGTGATCGATGTGTCGCAGGGCCTGGACGTCGAGGCCGCACATGACACCGGCTTCGCCGCCACCGAACCCGCGCCGCTGCGGGTCGAGCAGGCGCCCGACGCTCCGGTCATGGCGCCGAGCCCGCCCAAGCCGGCCGCCGAGGCGCGCGTCAGCATGTCCGCGGAGCTGGAGCGCGCGGCCCAGTTGGTGAACCGCTCCAAGCAGGCGGTGGTGTCGCTGTTCGGCGAGGCCCGCATGGGTCGCGCCATCGATGCCGAGCAATGCCTGCCCCTGGTCGAGGAGGTGGCCGACTCGGTGGCGCGCAACCCCTCTGCGCTGATCAGCCTGGCGCGCCTCAAGACCAAGGACGACTACACCTATATGCACTCGGTGGCGGTGTGCGCGCTGATGGTGTCGCTGTCGCGCCAGCTGGGCCTGAGCGAGGCGCAGACCCGCGAGGCAGGGCTGGCCGGTCTGCTGCATGACGTGGGCAAGATGATGATGCCGCTGGAAGTGCTCAACAAGGCCGGCGCCCTCACCGACGCCGAGTTCAGCGTGATGCGTTCGCACCCGGTGCGCGGCTACGAGGCGCTCAAGGCCGGCGGCATGGTGCCCGAGTCGGCCCTGGACGTCTGCCTGCACCACCACGAGAAGATGGACGGCAGCGGCTACCCGAACAAGCTCAAGGGCGACGACATCAGCCTGCTGGCGCGCATGGGCGCGGTGTGCGATGTCTACGACGCCATCACCTCCACCCGGCCCTACAAGGCGGCCTGGGGCCCGGCCGATTCGCTCGCACGCATGGCGCAATGGTCCGGGCATTTCGATGCCGCGGTGTTCCAGGCCTTCATCCGCAGTGTGGGCATCTATCCGGTGGGCACGCTGGTGCGGTTGCAATCGGGCCGGCTGGCGGTGGTGATCGACCAATGCCCGGCATCGCTGACCATGCCCACGGTGCGCGTGTTCTTCTCCACCAAGTCGCAGATGCCCATACCCGTGCAGGTGGTGGACCTCGCCCAGCCCGGCTGCAACGATCGCGTCACCGGCCGCGAGAACCCGGCCGACTGGGGCTTCACGCATATCGACGAGCTCTGGTCGCGCCCCACGGCGCATTAGGGTCGCCCCGCTGCGCCGACGCGCGGGCGCTCCCTACACTCGGCCGCAACAACATCGTTTGGGGGCTGGGCATGAAGCATCGCTTGCTGATGGTGGGTGGTTGGGCCCTGGCGGCGCTGTTGGCTGCCGCGGGCAGCTCAGCGCAGACGCTGCGATGGGCCAGCCAGGGTGATCCGCAGACCATGGATCCCCACTCTCAGAACGAGAGCATGACCAACAACATGAACGGGCAGATCTACGAGCGCCTGACCCGTCGCGACAAGCAGCTGCAGCTCGCCCCCAGCCTGGCCACCGAATGGACCCAGCTCGCGCCGTTGCAGTGGCGCGTCAAGCTGAGGCCGGGCGTGAAGTTCCACGATGGCACGCCCTTCACGGCCGACGACGTGGTGTTCTCGGTGAATCGCGCCAAGGAGCAGACCTCGCAGATCGCCGTCTACGCCAATGCGGTGGGCGTGCCGCGCAAGCTCGACGAGCTGACGGTCGAGTTCCAGCTCGCCAGCTTCAACCCGATCTTTCTGCAGCACCTGGACACGCTGTGGATCATGAGCAAGAGCTGGTGCGAGAAGCACAAGGCCACGCGGCCGCTGGACTTCAAGAACCGCGAGGAGTCCTACGCCGGCATGACTGCCAATGGCACCGGGCCTTACCGCCTGGTGACGCGGCAGCCCGGCATCAAGACGGTGCTGCAGCGCAACCCCGCCTGGTGGGACCGGCACGAGGGCAATGTGCAGGAGATGATCTACACGCCCATCAGCAACGATGCCACGCGGCTGGCGGCGCTGGTGTCGGGCGAGATCGACTTCGTGCTCGACCCCGCGCCGCGCGATGTGCCGCGCCTGCGCGCCACGCCCGGGCTGAAGGTGATCGAGGGGGTGGAGAACCGCATCGTCTTCATTGGCATGGACCAGCAGCGCGAGCAGCTGCAATACGCCAAGGTGCCCGCCCTGAATGGGCAGGAGCGGAACCCGTTCAAGGACCTGCGCGTGCGCCGCGCCCTCTACCAGGCGGTGGACATCGAGGCCATCCGCAGCAAGCTGATGAACGGGCTCTCGGCACCCACCGGCGGCATCACCGCCTCCACCCTGGGCGCCTACAACGACCCCGCGCTGGAGACCCGCCTGCCGCTGGACCTGGTGGCGGCGCGCCGGCTAATGGCCGAGGCCGGCTATCCGGATGGCTTCGAGGTCACGCTGGACTGCCCCAACAACCGCTATGTCAACGACGAGTCCATCTGCCTGGCCCTGGCCAGCATGTGGGCGCAGATCAAGGTGAAGGTCCGGGTCAACGCGATGCCGCGCGTCAACTACTTCCCCAAGATCGAGAAGTACGACACCAGCATGTATATGCTGGGCTGGGGCGGCGCCATCACCGATGCCGAGACCCTGCTCACCGCGGTGCTGCGCAACCCGGGCGAGAAGGGCGTGGGCTCCTACAACTACGGCCGCGCGCGCAACGACAAGTTCGACGCCCTGGCGGCGCAGAGCAGCAACGAGCCCGATGCCAGGAAGCGCGAGGCCCTCATCAAGGCCGCGCTGGCCGAGTACCGCGAGCAGATCCAGCTGATCCCGCTGCACCGCCAGGTGATCCCCTGGGCGGCGCGTGCCGGCGTCAATGCGGTACACCGCGCCGACAACTGGCTGGAGCTCTCCTGGGTGAGCATGGCGGCGGCGAAGTAGGCGACCAAATAGGCAGGCTTCTTGCTGACCATGCCCGCATGACCGACGTCCCACCCGCACATCCCTCCTGGCACGCCAGCCTCGCCCTGCAATACGCGCTCGAGCAGGGCCGCACGGTGGCCCGGCATCAGCACGAGGGGCCGCTGCGCATACTCAAGAGCCTCTATCCCGAGGGCGACGCGATCTGCCACAACGTGCTGGTGCATCCGCCCAGCGGCCTGGTGGGCGGCGACACCCTGGCCATGCAGCTGGAGCTGGGCGAGGGCGCGCATGGCCTCGTCACCACCCCGGGCGCGACGCGCTTTTACCGCAGCGCCGGCGCGCAAGCCGCGCAGACCCTGCATGCCAGGCTGGCGCCCGGCGCGCGCCTCGAATGGCTGCCGCTCGAGGCCCTGGCCTACCCGGGCTGCCATGCGCTCAACCGCGCCGTGTTCGAGCTGGCGCCGGAGGCCGAGCTGCTGGCCTGGGACATCACCGCCCTGGGCCTGCCGCAGGCCGGCCGGCCCTTCGAGCATGGGCGCTTTGCCCAGCATCTGGAGATCCCGGGTATCTGGCTGGAGCGCGGCGTGATCGCGGCCGAGGACGGCCTGCTGCTGGACGGCGCGCTGGGCCTGGCCGGCCAGCGCTGCCTGGCCACCCTGGTGTTTGCAGCGGGGGCGGCCTTGCCGCGCGCGCGCCGCGAGCGCGCGCTGGACGCCGTGCGCGCCCTGATCGAGGGCCATGCCTTGCGCAGCATGGCTGGCGCCACCGCCGCCCATGAGCGGGTGCTGGTGCTGCGCTGCCTGGCGCCGCTGGTGGAGCCGGCCGCCGATCTGCTGCGCGCCTGCTGGGCCGCCTGGCGCCGCGAGCTCTGGGGCCTGACGGCCGTGCCGCCGCGCACCTGGTCACTCTAGTAAGGGACTCGCCCTGCGGGGTTGGCGGGCGTAGAGTCGGCGGCTGGTCTACCGGTCGACGAGGTGCTCCCTATGCCCGCAGTTGCTCGCCCCCTGCGCCCCCTGCGCCGTCTGGCGCGTTCAATCGCGCTGTCGCTGGCCTGCGCCGCGGCAGGCCCGGCCCCGGCCCTGGTGATCAATGCCAGCTTCGGTGCCGGCGTGGACCCGGCGGCCCAGTCCGTCATCCTCGGCACCATCGATATCTACGAGGCGCTGTTCAGCGACAACATCACCCTCGGCATCCGCTTCGAGAACATGAACACGGGCCTGGGCCAGAGCAGCACCAATATCTACCAAGTGCCCTATGCCAGCTTCATGGACAAGCTGCGTGCCGATGCCAGCAGCCCGATCGACAGCCTGGCCCTGGCGCATATCCCGCTGGGCGCCAACCCGGTGAACGGCGCTGCCAACATCATCCTGACCCGTGCCACCGCCAATGCGGTGGGCTTCAATGTGCCGGCGCCGCTGAACGGCCTGGACGCCACCATCAGCCTCAACCTGGCGACGATGAATTTCAGTCGCCTCAGCATCGACCCCGACAAATACGATCTGCAGACCGTGGCGTCGCACGAGATCGATGAGGTGCTGGGCACCATCTCGGGCGTGGGCGGCAGCCTCATTCTTCCGGTGGACCTCTACCGCTACAGTGCCGCTGGCGCGCGCAGCTTCACCACCCTCGGCGACGATGCCTATTTCTCCATCGACGGCGTCAACATGCTGGTGCGCTACAACCAGAACCCGGCCGGCGACTATGGCGACTACTGGGGCGCCGGCCCGCACCCGGTGCATGTGCAGGATGCCTTCGGCACGCGCGGCAGCTTTGCCGACCTGGGCGTTGAGATCATCGCGCTGGACGCCGTCGGCTTCACCCTGGCCGCCGCGGTGCCCGAGCCCGCTCCTGTGGTGATGCTGCTCGCTGGCCTGGGCATGCTGGGCTGGCTGAAGCGCCGCCAGGCCTGATCGCCTTCAGATCGCCACGATCTGCCGCACGCCCCTGGCGGCCATCTCGCTGCCCAGCCCCTGCGAGATCACCGCGCCGCGCTCCAGCACCAGGTAGTCGTCGGCAAGTTCCTCGGCGAAGTCGACGTACTGCTCACACAAGAGGATCGCCATGTCACCGCGGTCCGCCAGCAGGCGGATCACGCGGCCGATGTCCTTGATGATGCTGGGCTGGATACCTTCGGTAGGCTCGTCCAGGATCAGCAGCTTGGGGCGGGCGCAGAGTGCGCGCGCGATCGCCAGCTGCTGCTGCTGGCCACCGGAGAGGTCGCCGCCGCGGCGCTTGAGCATGGCCTTCAGCACCGGGAAAAGCTCGAACAGCTCGGCCGGTATCGGCGCGCTGGCGGGCTGGGTGGCCAGGCCCATGCGCAGGTTTTCCTCCACCGTCAGGCGCGCAAAGATCTCGCGCCCCTGCGGCACATAGCCGATGCCGGCGCGTGCGCGCTCGTAGGGGCTGGCCTTGCTGATGTTGGTGCCGTTGAATTCGATGCTGCCGCTCTTGATCGGCACCAGGCCCATCAGGCTCTTCAGCAGGGTGGTCTTGCCCACGCCGTTGCGACCCAGCAGCACGGTGATGCGTCCGAGCGCAGCGCGCACCGACACATCGCGCAGGATGTGCGAGCCGCTGTAGTACTGGTGGATGTTCTTGGCTTCCAGAATCATGGCGTTCAGCGCCCCAAATAGACTTCGATGACGCGCTCGTCGGCCTGCACCTGGTCCAGGGTGCCCTGGGCCAGCACGGCGCCGTCGCAGAGCACCGTCACCGTCTCGGCGATGCGCGCGATGAAGCTCATGTCGTGTTCCACCACCATCAGCGAGTGCCTGCCCTTGAGCGAGAGAAAGAGCTCGGCGGTGCGCTCGGTCTCCTGATCGGTCATGCCGGCCACTGGCTCGTCCAGCAGCAGCAGCTTGGGGTCCTGTACCAGCAGCATGCCGATCTCCAGCCACTGTTTCTGGCCGTGACTCAGCAGGCCGGCGGGGCGCTGCGATTCGTCTTGCAGCCGGATCAGCTCCAGCACCTCGGCCAGGCGCGTGCGTTGCGCGCCGGAAAGCTTGTGCCACAGCGCACTGGGCACGCTGCGCGAGCCCTGCAGCGCCAGCTCCAGGTTTTCGAACACGCTGAGCGGTTCGAACACCGTGGGCTTCTGGAATTTGCGCCCTATGCCCAGCTGGGCGATCTCGGCCTCGCTGTGGCGCAGCAGGTTGATGGTGCTGCCGAAGAAGACCTGGCCGGCATCGGGGCGGGTCTTGCCGGTGATGATGTCCATCATGGTGGTCTTGCCCGCGCCATTGGGCCCGATGATGCAGCGCAGCTCGCCCGGCGCGATGTCCAGCGAGAGCCCGTTGATGGCCTTGAAGCCGTCGAAGCTCCTATGCACATCCTCCAGGTAGAGGATGCGGCCATGCGCCAGGTCCAGCGCGCCGGGCTCCAGCACGCGGCCGTAGCCGGCCTCGCGGCCCCCCGAGAAATGCTGCAGGCGCACGCTGCCTTGTTCCATCAGCTCGGGGGTCATGCCTTGCCTCCTGCGCGCCGCGTGATCTTCCTGGCCAGACCCGCCAGGCCCTGCGGCAGGAACAGGGTCACGCCGACGAACAGAGCGCCCAGGAAGTAGAGCCAGATCTCGGGCGCGCTGACGGTGAGCCAGCTCTTCGCGCCGTTCACCGCGAAGGCGCCGGCGATCGGGCCGATCAGCGTGCCGCGCCCGCCCACCGCGGCCCAGACCGCGATCTCGATCGAGTTGGCCACGCTCATCTCGCTGGGGTTGATGATGCCCACCTGCGGCACATAGAGCGCGCCGGCCACGCCGCACATCACCGCCGAGAGGGTCCAGATGGCCAGCTTGTAGGGCAGGGGCGAGTAGCCGCAGAACATCAGGCGCGACTCGGCATCGCGCACCGCCTGCAGCACGCGGCCGAACTTGGCGGCCATGATCCAGCGCGCCAGCAGCAGGCAGGCCAGCAGCGTGAGCCCCGTCAGCACGAACAGGCCCATGCGCATCTGCGGCGTGGCGATCGGCAGGCCCAGGATGCGCTTGAAATCGGTGAAGCCGTTGTTGCCGCCGAAGCCGGTCTCGTTGCGGAAGAACAGCAGCATGGCCGCATAGGTCATGGCCTGGGTGATGATGGAGAAGTACACGCCCTTGATGCGCGAGCGGAAGGCGAAGTAGCCGAACACCAGGGCTACCAGGCCCGGCACCAGCACGATCAGCAGCAGGGTGGCGGCGAAGCTGTCGCTGAAGTGCCAATGCCAGGGCAGGCTCTTCCAGTCCAGGAACACCATGAAATCGGGCAGGGCGCTGCGGTACTGGCCGTCGCTGCCGATCTGGCGCATCAGATACATGCCCATGGCATAGCCGCCCAGCGCGAAGAACAGGCCATGGCCCAGCGAGAGGATGCCGGTGTAGCCCCAGATCAGGTCCATGGCCAGGGCGCAGATGGCGTAGCACATGATCTTGCCCAGCAGGGCCACGGCGTAGTCGCTCAGGTGCAAGACCTGACCCTCGGGCACCCAGAGATTGAGCAGCGGCGCCACGCCGCAGACCAGCAGCAGGGCGATCAGAAAGGCGGCCCAGCCGCGGCGCGAGAACAGGGTTTGTGCTGTGTTCATCATCATCATGCTTCCGCCGATCTGCCCTTCATCGCGAAGATGCCCTGCGGCCGCTTCTGGATGAAGACGATGATGAACACCAGCACGGCGATCTTGGCCAGCACCGCGCCCACCACGCCCTCCAGCAGCTTGTTGCTGAGGCCCAGGCCCAGCGCGGCGTAGACGGTGCCGGCCAGCTGGCCCACGCCGCCCAGCACCACCACCATGAAGGCGTCGACGATATAGCTCTGGCCCAGGTCGGGGCCGACATTGCCGATCTGGCTGAGCGCGCAACCCGCCAGGCCGGCGATGCCCGAGCCCAGCGCGAAGGTGAGGGTGTCCACGCGCGCGGTGTTCACGCCCATGCAGGCGGCCATGGGGCGGTTCTGCGTCACGCCGCGCACGAACAGGCCCAGCCGGGTGCGCTTGATCAACAGCGTCATGCCGCCCAGCACCAGACCGGCGAAGAGGATGATGAGCAGGCGGTTGTAGGGCAGGCTCAGCGAAGGCAGCAGCTGCAGGCCGCCGCTCATCCAGGCCGGGTTCTCCACGCCCACGTTCTGCGCGCCGAACAGGCTGCGCACGCCCTGCATCAGCGCCAGGCTCAGGCCCCAGGTGGCCAGTAGGGTTTCCAGCGGGCGGCCGTAGAGCCAGCGCAGCACGCCGCGCTCCAGCACCGCACCCACGCCGGCCGAGGCCAGGAAGGCCACCGGCAGGGCGGCCAGCAGGTAGTAGTCGAACAGGGCCGCCGGCAGGAACTGGCGGAAACCTAGCTGGACCAGATAGGTGGCGTAGGCGCCGATCATCATCAGCTCGCCATGGGCCATATTGATCACGCCCATCAGCCCGTAGGTGATGGCCAGGCCCAGCGCCACCAGCAGCAGGATGCTGCCAAGGCTCAGGCCGGTGAAGAGGGCGCCGAGGCGCTCGCCCCAGGCCAGCGAGGCTTGCACTTTGCGCAGGGAATTCTGCAGCGCGCTCTTCACCGCCATATCGCTCTCCTCGGCCAGGCGCTGGTTCAGCAGCAGCAGGGTGCTGGGGCTGTCCGAGCCGCCCAGCAGCTTGGCGGCATGCAGGCGCTTGTTGACATCGGCGCTGCCGGCCAGGGCGGCGGCGCTGGCGAGTTGCAGCTCGGCGCGCACGGCCGCATCCGACTCCTGCGCCAGCGCATTCGCCAGCAGGGGCAGGCGCGCCTCGCTGGCGTCCTGCTGCAGGGCCTTGGCGGCGGCCAGGCGCTCGCTCGGCTTGGCGCTGAAGAGCTTGAGCGCGGCCAGCGCCTGGTCCAGCTCGCCACGCAGGCGGTTGTTCAGGCTCACGTCGTCCAGCCTGGCGGGGGGGGGCGTGATGGCGGCGCCGCTGAGCGCGTCCTCGGCCTTGCCGTCGGCGTGCACGATCAGCAGCTGCGCGCCGGCGAGCTTGAGCTCCTCGGCGGACAGGGCCTGCAGAAAAGGCTGCAGCCGCGCGTCCGGCTTCACCGCGGCCGCGGCCAGGGACGCATTCATCGCGGCGATGCGCGCGTCGGTGTCATCGCCGCTGGCGATCGCGTGGGCCTGTTCGGGCGTGAGGGCCCGCGCAGGCGCCGTGCACAGCAGCAGGCAGAGCAGAAGCGGTAGCAAGCGGAACATGAGACCTCGGGCCGTCGTCGTCGGGGTGTGTCGGCGCGCCCCATGTCAGCGACAGGGGGCACGCTCATGCGCCTGCTTGCTTACTTCTTCACCGGCTCGTCGGGCTTCTTGTCGTTGCCTTCGATGTAGGGGCTCCAGGGCTTGGCCTTCACCGGGGCGGGCGTCTTCCACACCACATTGAACTGGCCATCGGCCTTGATCTCGCCGATGAACACCGACTTGTGCAGGTGGTGGTTCTTCTCGTCCATCTTGGAGCTGATGCCCGAGGGCGCGGTGAAGGTCTGGCCGGCCATCGCGGCGATGACCTTGTCCACATCGGTGCTCTTGGCCTTCTCGACCGCCTGCTTCCACATATTGATGCCGATATAGGTCGCCTCCATCGGATCGTTGGTGAGCGGCTTGTCCTTGTGGCCGGGCAGCCCCTTGGCCTTGGCGTAATCGCTCCACTTCTTGATGAACTCGGTGTTGGCCGGGTTCTTGATCGACATGAAGTAGTTCCAGGCGGCCAGGTGGCCCACCAGCGGCTTGGTGTCCACGCCGCGCAGTTCTTCCTCGCCCACCGAGAAGGCCACCACCGGCACGTCCTTGGCCTTCAGGCCGGCGTTGCCCAGCTCCTTGTAGAAGGGCACGTTGGAGTCGCCATTGATGGTGGAGACCACCGCGGTCTTGCCACCGGCCGAGAACTTCTTGATGTCGGCCACGATGGTCTGGTAGTCGCTGTGGCCAAAGGGCGTGTACTTCTCGTCGATGTCGCCGTCCTTCACGCCCTTGCTCTTCAAGTAGGCGCGCAGGATCTTGTTGGTGGTGCGCGGGTAGACGTAGTCGGTGCCCAGCAGCACCCAGCGCTTGGCCGCGCCGCCGTCCTTGCTCATCAGGTAGTCCACCGCGGGGATGGCCTGCTGGTTGGGCGCGGCGCCGGTGTAGAACACGTTCTTGGAGAGTTCCTCACCCTCGTACTGCACCGGGTAGAAGAGCAGGCCGTTGAGCTCTTCCACCACCGGCAGCACCGACTTGCGCGACACGGAGGTCCAGCAGCCGAAGATCACCGCCACCTTGTCCTGTGTGAGCAGCTGCTTGGTCTTCTCGGCGAACAGCGGCCAGTTGGAGGCCGGGTCCACCACCACCGGCTCGAGCTTCTTGCCCAGCACGCCGCCCTTGGCATTGATCTCGTCGATGGCCATCAGCACCGTGTCCTTGAGCACGGTCTCCGAGATCGCCATGGTGCCCGAGAGGCTGTGCAGCACGCCCACCTTGATGGTGTCGGCCGCCTGGGCCGAGAGGCCCGTGAAGCTCAGGCCCGCCAGGGCGCTCGCAGCGGCGAGGGTCTTGAGGGAGAAGGATCGGCGCTTCAGCATGGGTTTCGCTCCTGAATGACCGGCATGCGGTCAGGTTGGTGGGCTTGTCGCGCGGCAGCAAGGGTGTGCCAGGCGGACAGGGCCAATGTAGGGAGCGAAGGGCAGGGGGGATATACGGCGGATGGCGTATGGAGCGCTACCACGCTAGGGTCGAGGGCTGGAGGTAGGGGGCAGGCTATGCTCACAGTACGTGTTGCGTCTTCCGCCAAATGAACCGAGAAACCATCCTCAACGAAATTCGCCGCATTGCCGCTGAGAACAATGGCGCGGCGCCTGGGCAAGAGTTTTTCGAGAGGGCCACGGGCATCACCCAAGGCCAGTGGCGTGGCAGGTTGTGGCTGAAATGGAGCGAAGCGGTGACGGAGGCAGGGCTTACTCCCAGCCGTATGCAGGAAGCGTTCGCCGAGGAGTACTTGCTCCGGTGCCTTGCGACCTTGGCGAGGGCAAAGGGGCATTTCCCGACTTCTGCGGAAGTGCGTTTGCAGCGAACGAACGACAAGTCATTTCCCAACCACGGAGTCTTCGAGCGACTGGGGGGGAGGCCATCGCGCGTCGCAAAACTGCGATCTTTCGTCGACCAGCATCCTGACTTTTCCGATGTACTCCTTCTTCTCCCTGCCACTGAAGCGTCGGAGTTCGATGAGCCCCAGGTGCCGGATAAGGCCGATGGGGACAGTGATGGCGCGGTCTACATGCTGAAGCTAGGGAAGCACTACAAGATTGGCCGAACATTTGATGTGCCACGCCGACATCGCCAGATTGATTTGGAGTTACCTGAGAAAGCTGCGCGGGTCCACGTCATTCGAACAGATGATCCTGCAGGCATTGAGGCCTACTGGCATAAGCGCTTTGCGAACAAAAGAACAAATGGCGAGTGGTTTGCTCTCGACTCTCAGGATGTAAAGGCTTTCCGACGCCGCAAGTTCATGTAGTCATACTGTCGAGGTCAGCGGGCTTAGCAGGGCCCGAGGAGCAGGCGCTCCGATTCATTGCGGCCCTGCAACGCTACGCAGGCAGGTGGCCCTGTCGGCCCGGATGCGGCGGCCTTCGCGCAAGCGCTCAGGCTCCCCTGCGCTGCTCGCCGCCCCGGGCATCGCGCACAACTCGCCCTCCGACCCCCTGCGGGGCCGGCACCTGCCTGGCGGCAGTCGCCTGTCGTCGGTGCTCAGACAAGGTGCGCTCGGCGCATCGCCTGAAGCGATGCGCAACCCGTTGCAGCTGCGCTGCTCGGCGCCGCAAACGTGCCGCCAGAACCACCTGCCTGCTCCGCTGCCAACATTTGTCGAACGCGCGCCAAATAGCCCACCGTTATCGGCAGGGCTAAGCGGGCCAAGACTTCGTCGCGCACCCCAGCGGTGGCAAGCGGCCCAGGCCGGTAGGTGCGAGGCCCCATTTGCGGTGCCGAGGCGCGCAGCCAAACCGGGTTGCGCATCGCTCCGGGCGATGCGTCGAGCGCGCCTTGTTTGAGCACCGAGCACAGTTGGCCGCCACCGGCGGACAACGGCCCGCAGGGGTGCGAGGGCGAGTTGCGCGCGAGTCCCGGTTTGGCGAGCACTGAGGGGAGCCTGAACGAAGTGAAGGCCGCCGCATCTGGGGCCGAGCGCCTGCCGGCCTGGGCCGCGCCCCGAGCAACATCGGTAGGCCACACCTGCTCATCTCGCGAGCGTCTGCGGCCAGCGCCGCAGGCCCGCACTGCGTGCGTCGGGCGGAGCCGGCGCGGTCAGGTCTCTTTCTGTGCCGCCGCGTCCTCGGCGATGTGCCGCAGGAAGTAGCGGATGTAGAACACGCCCATGCCCAGCATGAAGAGCAGGCCGGCCGCGCTCATCAGCCCCACGTCGGAAGTGAACAGATCCTTGAAGACGTTCATGCTTGACTCCAGTCCGGGCTGCTTGCCCATGGCTGAATTGGGCGCCCGGCCGCGCGGCGCTGGCTTGCGCTGGCGCAAGCGGGGGCATCGTTGTGCCGCACCGGCCCGCATCGCATACTGCGCGCTGCGGCCAGCTGCCGCCCATCGAAAGGACCCCATGACGCCTGACCCGATCTCCCGCTGGCACCAGCTTATGCAAAACCGCGACGTCGCCGGCCTGGACGCGCTGCTGGCCCCGGACGCGGTGTTCTTCTCGCCGGTGGTGCACAAGCCCCAGCAGGGCAGGGCCATCACCCGCATGTACCTGGCGGCGGCCTTCTCGGTGTTCGGCAACGAGAGCTTCCGCTATGTGCGCGAGCTGCGTGGCGAGCGCGACGCGGTGCTGGAGTTCGAGCTGGAGCTGGACGGCATCAGCATCAACGGCGTGGACATGATCAAGTGGAACGAGGCCGGCCAGATCAGCGAGTTCAAGGTGATGCTGCGCCCGCTCAAGGCGGTGAACCTGATCCACCAGAAGATGGCGGCGATGCTGCAGGCCATGGCCTGAGGCCGGCTGACACCGGAAGACGGGACACAAGCGGCGCCGGCGTCCGGCCCGCTTCGCCTGCGGCTGCCTCAGTCCGGGCCAGATGGCTAAACATACAGGCGGGAAAACCGCGTCATGGCGGGCCTTGACGCAACGCATAGTGGCCTCGCGCAGCTGTGCGCAAGCGCCATCACCAGCGCCTTCTTGGTGAAGGAGTCCTTGCCATGAGTCTCACCAGAATCGCGATCGCCTCGCTCTTCGCATCCGCCACACTCATGCTGGGCAGCGCGGCCAGCGCCCAGAGTTCCAGCTACACGCCCGGCACGGTCTGGACCTTCTCGCATATCAAGGTCGAGCCCGGGCAGTTCGAGAACTACATGGACTTCCTGGCCAAGACCTGGAAGAAGTCCAACGAGTTCGGCATGAAGGAGGGCACGGTGGTTTCCTACCACGTGTTCTCGGTGAACAACCCGCGCGAGGGCGAGCCCGACCTGATCCTGGCGATCGAAGCCAAGGACTACATGAACAACGCCGATCAGCAGGCGCTGCAGAAGAAGTTCGAGGCCTTCATGGCGATGGACCAGCGCAAGATGGACCAGGCCGGCGGCGAGCGCAAGGTGATGCGCAAGCTGGCCGGCAGCATGGAGCTGCAGGAGCTGAAGCTCAAGTAAACGAGCGCAGGCTCAGGCGCCGCGCAGGGCGGCGTCGGCCAGCTTCCAGCTGCGCTCCAGCGCGGGCTTGAGTTGCTCGGCCTCGGCCTGCCGGCCCTGCGCCAGCAGGGCGCGGCGCAGGCCCTGCAGGGCCCAGCCGCTGTGCGGATGCTCGGCCAGGCTGGTGCGGTAGCTGGCCTCGGCCTCGGCATAACGCCTGGCCTGCAGCTGCATGGCGCCCAGCTGCAGGCGCGCGCCGCCGGCCAGCATGGGCGGCTCGCTGCGGTCGGCCACGGCGGCGGCGCTCACCACCTCGGTCTGCAGGGCCAGGGCCTCGTCGACGCGCCGCTCGGCCCATGCCAGCTCGGCGCGCAGCTGCAGCTGCGCACTTTGCGCCAGGCTGCGCAGCATCTTGTGGAACTCGCTGGCGCCGGCAAACTTCTTCAGCAGCGCGGCCGCGGCCGGCTCCAGCTTGGCCAGGGCCTGGGCAGCCTCGGCGGTCTGGCCGCTGCGCGCCAGCGCGGTGCCGCGCGCCAGCTGGCCCAGCAGGGTGGCCACGCCCAGCTCGCCGGCGGGCAGCGGCTCCTTGAGCAGCTCGTCCCAGCGCTGCAGGCGCAGCAGGGTCAGCATCGGCAGGCTGCGCTGATACTCGGCATAGCTGTAGTTGCCGCTGCCCAGCGCGGCGGCGGCGCGCGCGGATGCCAGCGCCAGCTCGCCGCGGCCCTCCATCAGCACGCCATACCACTGGAAATGCGTGTTGTGCTGGCGCCAGTCCTTGCTGACGCTGAAGTTCTGCGTCTTCAGCTCGGCCATCATGGCCAGGTCGGCCGCGTTCGCCTGCTGGTTCACGCGCGTGGCGTCGGCATAGCGGCCGATCTGCGCGTAGGTGTGGGCCGGCATGTGCAGCAGATGTGGCGACTTCGGTGCCAGCGCACCCAGGCGGTCGGCGGCGGCCTCGGCGCGCTGTGCCACCTGCGGCGCATCCACCGTATGGATCAGGTAATGGTTGAGGCCGGTGTGATCGGGATGCCGGGCCAGGCCGGCCTCGAGCCGGTCGGCCAGCTCGCCGATGCGGCCGGCGGGCTTGCCGCTCGCCGGATCCCACCAGTCGCCGCGCGTGGCCACCAGCTCGGCCTCGGCGTAGATCGTCAGCACGTCGGCATCGCCGGCAAAGCGATCGGCCAGCTCGCGCATGCGCTCGGCATAGGCGATGTCCAGCGGGTCGGCCTTGTCCTCGGCCTGGTCCGAGGCGCCGCAGACGGCGGCCTGCAGCGGGGCGAGATTTCTGGCCTCGCTGCCATGGCCGTAGCGCAGTGCCAGCGATTCGATCAGCGCCCGCTCCAGCGGCGTGGCAGCGGCGCTGTGCCTGAGGGCATGGTCGACATGGCGCAGCGCCTCCTTGAGATCGCCGCGCGTGGTGTTGTTGATATTGGGGCCCAGCTGGTAGGCCACGCCCCAGGCGCACAGAGCGCAGCCGGGGTCCTGCGCGAGCGCGGCCTTGAAGGCGCGCACCGCCTCGTGCTCGTTGAAGCCGTAGGCCTGGCTCATGCCCTGGGCGAACAGGCGGCGCGCCGCGGCGTTGGCATGGCTGGGCGTGAGGCCCGCCGTGCCAAAGCCGTCCAGCAGCGGCGCGGTGGCGTGGCGGTCGGGCCCCCAGGGCAGCATCGCGCAGGCCCCCAGGGCCAGCAGGCTCAGCGTCAGGAGCGTCGGGCGCCAGGCGCGGCGCGCTGGGAGGTGGCTGGGCATGATGGCTCGCAGGCAGTGGAGGGCGGTGGCGCAGTATCGCCCGCGTCGGCCGGCCTTGGGGGCGCGGCTTGACGCCTGCAAAAGGCCTATCGCCTGGCCGGGGTTCCCGGAATAATGGCGCCTCATTCGCTAGCCCTGGAGTGCACAAGATGACGCATCTGCTCAGCCTCGTGGTCTGTATGGCGGGTATCAGCTGGTTGCTGCTGCTCGCGGCCAGCCTGATACGTGCCCAGGCCTGGACCCCCGCGGGCATGCGCTACGCGATGGGCAATCGCGATCAGGCGCCGGCGGACACGGCCTTTGCCGGGCGCGCCGAGCGCACCGCCAGGAACACGCTGGAGAACTTCGTGCTGTTCGCGGCACTGGCCCTGGTGGCCCATGTGTCGGGCGTGCAGTCGCCGCGCATCGCCCAGGGCGCCGAGCTGTTCTTCTGGTCGCGCCTGGTGTTCATCGCCGTCTACTACCTGGGCATCCCCTATCTGCGCACCCTGGTGTGGGGCGTGGGCGTGGTGGGCCTGGGGATGATGGCGTCGGCGCTAGCCTGAGGCCGCGGCCGGTAATGCTGGTAATGCCGGCGATGCCGGCATTACCGGTACTGGCCGTTCAGCGCGGCAGCAGGCCCGCCACGCGCAGCACCTCCATGCCCGTGCCGGCCAGCGCCGCTCCCAGCAGCACCGCGGTGGGGATCAGGCTGAGCATGAAGCCGAGGTTGCGGCTGCTGGGCTCGCGCAGGTAGGCGCGCACGTAGACCAGCCGGCCGACCAGATAGATGCAGCCCACCGCGGCCATGCCGCGCGGCCACCAGTAGTGCGAGGCCAGCCACAGCGAGGGCACCAGCACGACCAGCAGCTCCAGCGTGTTCATCTGCACGCGGTAGTAGCGCTCGAACATCTCGTGGCCCGTGACGGCGGGCCCGCGCACGCCATAGCGTTCGCGCGCGCGCGCCACCAGGGCAGCGAACACCAGGTATTGCAGCAGCGCCAGCGCGGTCACCAATCCGACAGCATGCATGATGTCTTGTCCTCTCTCGTCAGTGAGGCGGCCGGGGTCAGGCCTTGCCACCGCGCCGATGATACGAGGCTTCGCACGGCCGCGGACAAAAGCTGGCACGGAAGCTGCAATACCCAAGCATCTACGTTTGTCTCCTCCACCGCCCCTGGGTGGACTTCAGCCCCAGGCCGCAAGCCTGGGGCTTTTTTTATTCATGCCTGCTTGCCGGGCATGCGGCTGCCGCTGCGCACGCTATGCGGGCGGCGATGCACCAGCAGGGCTCAGAGCGTGTTTGCGACCCCCGTCATAGCGCCCGTTGCCCCGCAAAGGCAGGGGATGCAAGGCGCAAACCGCAGCCGGGTTGGACACCCGCGAGGATTTGCAACGCCGCAGACGCTGTCTTTGCGGGGCAACCCGAAGGGCAAGGCAGCCCAGGGACGCACTCGTCGTTGCCCACCTTGGCCAGGCGGTGAGCCTGGCCTGCGGCGTGCGCCTAGATTGCGCCCCTGGGCTGCCTTGCGGGCACCATGACGGGGCCGCAAACACGCTCTCAGTCCGGGCGCGCCGCGAAATGCCGGGCCTCGCCGTCCTCGGGCACCCACAGGCGCGGCAGCCAACCCTGGGCGCCGGCCAGCGCGCGCATGCCGGCACGGCTGCCCGGGCAATGGTCCAGCGCTTCCAGATGGTTGGCGATGATGGTGCCGCGCGGCAGCAGGGCGGCGGCGCTGGCCACGTCGGCGGGCGACAGGATGACCTCGCCGCCCATGTCGAAGCGCGCACCGCCGGCCGGCAGCACCGCCAGGTCGGGGCGCAGCGCCTGCAGGCAATGCCGCAGCGGCGCGCACAACACGGTATCGCCGGCCAGGTAGACGCTGGGCTCGCCGGGCAGTTCGAGCAGATAGCCGTGGCCATGCTCCATCAGCCGGCCCACCAGGCCATGGCCGTGCACGCAGGGCACCGGGGTGATGTGGCCGCCGCCAAAGAAAGGCTGGCGCTCGGCGCCCAGCAGGGGCCAGACCTGCAGGCCGCGCTGGCGCAGATAGTCGGCGTCGCGCGGCATGCAGATCACCGGGATCTGACGCTCGCGCAACCAGCGCTTGCCGGCGCGGTCCAGGTGGTCGAAATGGCCGCGCTGGCAATGCGTGATGAGGCAGTGCGTGACGCGCGCCAGCAGCGCTTCGGCCGCCTCGGGCAGCGCCACCAGCGGATTGCGGCGGCGTTGGCCGCCCAGGTACTTGAGGCTGGGCAGGGCGCCCCGTGGGGCCAGCATGGGGTCGACCAGGATCACGAAGTCCTGGCCCTCGGCCTGGAATTCGAGCACCAGGGTGGCGTTGCGCAATTGGGTGATCAGCATGAGCTCGGGCTCCAACTCTTGGGGAGCGGCCATTGTTGGAAAAGCGGCGTCGGCGCAGAATGGCGAAAAATGAAAATATCCTAGCGTTTTATGCCAAACCCTCTACCCACCACGCTTGGCCTGCTGCTGTTCGAGGGCTGCATGCCGGCCGGATTGTTCGCGGTGGCCGATCTGGTGGCCGCCGCCAATTTGCGCGCCGGCCGCGAACTGCTGCGCCTGCGCTGGCTGAGCCTGGATGGCCGGCCGGTGGCGTGCGCCCATGGTCTGGCGCTGCCGGCCGAGGCGGCGCTGGCCGAGCAGCCCTGCGACGCGCTGCTGCTGCCCGGCCTGTGGGTGATCTCAGAGCCGGGGCTGCGCGCCGCGCTGCAGACCCTGGCGCCGTTGGTGCGGGCGCTGCGCGATCTGCCGGCGCGCTGCCAGCTGTGGAGCTACTGCGCGGGCGTGCCGCTGCTGGCGGCCAGCGGGCGGCTGAACGGCCAGCCCGCCACCGCCACCTGGTGGATGGCCGGGCCGCTGCAGGCGCTGTTCCCCAAGGTGCAATGGCGTTTCGACGCGCCGCTGGTGAGCGCGGCGCGCTGCGTCACCGCGGCGGGCGCCAGCGGCTACCTGCCGCTGATGCTGGCGCAGCTGGCACGCCGCATGGAGCCGGCCGCGCTGCGCGAGGTGCAGGAGGTGCTGATGCTGCCGCTGCCCCGCGTGCGCCACGCGGCCTTCGCCAGCGTAGAGCTGCTGGCCCTGCAGCAGCCCTGGCTGCGCGAGCTGCTGCTCACGGCCCAGCAGACGCCCGCCACGGCGCTGACCCTGGAGGCGGCCGCGGCGGCGCTGGCGCGCTCGCCCCGCACCCTGTGCCGCCATGTGCAGGCCGCCACCGGCCTGCCCGCCGCCCGCTGGCTGCGCCTGGTGAAGCTGCGCCAGGCGGGCGAGCAGCTGATGCGCGGCGGCCAGCCAGTGAAGACGATTGCCGAGCAGCTGGGCTTCAGCAGCGAGGGCGCGCTGCACCGCATGTTCAAGCAGGCCACCGGCATGACGCCGCAGGCCTACCGGCGCGCCTACGCGGAGCGCGCCGCGGCATGACGAATGCATGCGGGCGGCGCGACGCCGATACTCGCCGCTTTGCCAATCCGGGCCTCCCCATGCTCAAACGCGTTTGCCATCTCCTTGCCGGGTTTGCCTTGCTTGCGGGCCTGCCGATGGCCGCCGCCGCGCCGCCCGACTGGGTGGGCAGTTGGTCGGCCTCGCCGCAGGCGGCCATGGCCGGCAAGCCGGTGGCTTATGCGGACCAGAGCCTGCGCCTGATCCTGCGCCCCAGCCTGGGTGGCGAGCGGCTGCGCGTGAAGCTGTCGAACCGCTATGGCGAGCAGCCGCTGGTGCTGGGCAACGCCCGCCTGGCCCTGCGCCAGGCGGGCGCCGGCATCCAGGCGGGCAGCGACAGGGCGCTCAGCTTCGGCGGACTGCCCGGCGTGACCTTGGCGCCCCATGCCGAGGTCTGGAGTGATGCCCTTGATCTGCCGGTGCCGGCATTCGCCGAGCTGGCGCTGAGCCTCTACCTGCCCCAGCCCACGCTGGCCAGCACCTCGCATTTCCTGGCCATGCAGACCAGCTATGTGGCGGCGGGCGACCAGACCGCCGCCGTCGCCTGGCCCGAGGCCAAGACCATCGGCGCCTGGCCCTTTGTGGTGGGCCTGGATGTGCAGCGCGAGGGTGCGGCGGCGCAGGCCCTGGTGGTGTTTGGTGACTCCTCCGTGGATGGCGATGGCTCCACCGAAGACGCCAACGGCCGCCTCACCGATGCCCTGGCGCAGCGCCTGCAAGGGCGTGGCTGGGCGGTGCTGAACCAGGGCCTGATCGGCAACCGGCTCTTGCGCGATGCACCGCGCCAGCCCAGCAACCCGGCCGGCGCGGCGCTCGGCGAGGCGGCCACGAGGCGCTTCGAGCGCGATGTGCTGCAGCAATCCGGCGTGCGCGCCGTGTTGCTGCGCATTGGCACCAACGACATCGCCTTCCCCGGCTCGCTGGCCACGCCCGAGGCGCCGGTTTCGGTGGCCGCGCTGATCCAGGGCTACCGGGCGCTCGCCGCGCGTGCGCGCCAGCAGGGCCTGCGCGTGATCGCCAGCACCATCCCGCCCTTCGAGGCGGCGGATATCGCGCCGGGCTACTACAGCCCCGCCAAGGACGGGCAGCGGCGCGCCTTCAACCGTTGGCTGCGCGCCCATGCGCGTGAGTTCGACGCCCTGGTCGATGCGGACGCGCTGCTGCGCGATCCGCGCCGGCCGGCGCGCCTGCTGCCCGCCTACGACAGCGGCGACCACTTGCATCTCAACGACGCCGGCTACCGGGTCCTGGCAGACGCGCTGCCCTTGCGCGGCTTCGCGAGTCCTTGACGAGAAGCGCAGGCTCAGGCGCGCTGCGTCTGCAGGCCTGCAAACGAGGCAGTGCTGTCCTCTTCGCCCGGCCCTGGCTCGTCCTTGGCCAGCAGGGCCCGGTTGCGCCCCGCCAGCTTGGCCGCGTAGAGCGCGGCGTCGGCGCGCTGCAGCAGCGTGTCGGCGCCCATATGCGGCCGCAGGCCGGCCACGCCCAGGCTCACCGTGACATGGCCGGCCGTGGGTGAATCGGCATGCGCAATGCCCAGCGTCGCGACGGCCTGGCAGATGCGCTGGCCCAGCTGCAGTGCGGCAGCGGGATCGACGTCGGGCAGCAGGACGGCGAACTCCTCGCCGCCGTAGCGGGCCGCGAACTCGCCCGCGCGCTGCGCCGAGCGCGCCAGCACCGCCGCCACCTCGCGCAGGCAGGCATCGCCGGCCACATGGCCGTAGCGGTCGTTGTAGAGCTTGAAATGATCAACGTCCAGCATCAGCAGGCTCAGTGCACCGTCGCGGCGCTGGGCGCGCCGCCATTCGCGCTGCAGGGCCTCGTCAAGCGCGCGCCGGTTGGCAATGCCGGTGAGGGCATCGGCGCACATCAGGCGCTGCAGCTCGGCGGTGGTCTGCAGCAGGCGCGCATAGAGCCAGCCGTTCTCCACCAGCAGGATCAGCAGCACCATGTTGGAGGCCAGCAGACCATAGATGCGCCCGGCGTAGAAGCCGAGGTCGAAGCGGCCGGCGTTGAACACCGCGGAGAGCGCGATGTCGCTGAGCCAGGCGCCCATCACCACCACCAGCCAGAGATCGAGCACCGAGCGCATGCGCCGCTGCCACAGCGCCAGCAGGGCCAGCATGCTGAGCAGCCAGACGCTGGAGACCACCGCCAGCATGGCCGGGCTGTAATGGTTGCCGACCATGATGGCGGGCAGGGCCGCGATGCCCTGGGTGGCCAGCAGCACCAGGGCCAGCACCACGCCCACCACCCACAGCATGCCCTGCAGCAGGGCTTGGCGCGTGCCGCCGCGCACCTCGCCCGGCAGGCCACAGTAGGCGATCACGCAGAGCGGAAAGCCGGCATGCCAGAACATGTACAGCCAGGCGGTGGTTTGCTTGTCGCCGCCCAGCAGGCCCTGCTCGGCAAACAGGCCCGGAAAGCTCAGCATATGGGCGCTGGCCATCAGGCCGGTGAACAGATAGCCGCACACCAGCACGCGCATGGCGCGCGAGCGGCTGATCATGAACTGGCCGATCAGCAGGGCGGCGGTGACGATGTCGCTGAGGATCAGGGCCGACTCGTAGACCGGTATGAAGGCCCAGACCTGGGGCAGCTGCCGCTGCGCAAACGGCAGCAGCGCGAGCAGGGTCAACGCCGAGGCCAGCATCACGGCCTTGGCCAGACGCTGCTCCAGCCGGCTGGCCGGCAAGGCGGAGAGGAAGTTGGGGGCATTGCGCTCGAGAACCTTGGGCATCGCGCCGGCCGTTCCGGATATCGAGCCCTGCCGGACCCGGGGCGGCGCCTGTGGCGATCACCCTGCTAGCTCCCCTGAGCTTGCAGTATGCCGCCGCGGCAGCCGGGTGGCGATGCTTTGAACAGGGGATCAGTTGCCGCCGCCAGGCGGCCGGGCAAAGCTGCGTTTGAGCCTGGCCACGCCGGCGCCGCTGCCGCTGTCGGGCGCGGTGCTGTCGCGCGTGTCGAGCGGGGCCTGCGGCGCGCAGCGCAAGGAGGCAAAGGTGGCCGCCAGCTCGGCCCTGAGCTGCTGCAGCTGGCCGATCTGGCCATCGATCTCGGCCATCTTGGCCTGCAGCTTGTGCTCGATCTCGGCGCGCCCGAACTGGCCCTCGGCCAGCTGCGGCAGGATGGCTGCAATCTCCTTGAGCGAGAAACCCAGCGCCTGCGCGCCGCGTATGAAACGCAGCCGCTCCAGCTGCGCCGGCCCGTAGCGGCGATAGCCATTGGGCTGGCGGCCCGCGGCCTGCAGCAGCCCCTGCTTCTCGTAGTAGCGCAGGGTGTCGGTGGAGATCTGGCTGGCCTTGGCGAGCTGGCTGATGTTCATGGCGGCAACAAGGTGCGTGAGGGGCTTGACCTTGGAGCATAGACCCAGCTTTAGGCTGCGCCCATGCTCAAACGAATCCTTCCACTCCTCGCCCTGAGCCTGGCGCTCAGCCATGGTGCCCATGCTGCGCCGTCGGTGCAACTGGCCATCATCAAGACCGCCCGCGTCGCCGTGGCCGAGGGCCTGCTGGTGCCCGGCGGCAGTTTCACCAAACAGATCGATTCCAACTTCTCGGCCTTCCTGGTCCGCCATGGCGACGACATGCTGCTCTTCGATACCGGCATGGGCAGCCAGATCGACGCCCAGTACCGGCAGGACATGCCGGCCTGGTGGCGGCCCTTCTTCAAGTACGAGGCGCCGGTGCGGCCGGCGCGCCAGCAGCTGGACGAGGCCGGCCTGGCGCCGCCCGGCCTGCTGCTGCTGAGCCACAGCCATTGGGACCATGCCGGCGGCGTGCCGGACTTTCCGGCCGCGCGCATCGGCGTGGCCGCGGCGGAGCTGCCGCTGATCCAGCGGCCCAGCCGCGGCCCGGGCGGCAGCTGGGCCTCGCAGCTGGCCGCGCCCGGCATCCGCTGGGAGGCGCTGCAGTTCCAGGCCCGGCCGCATCGCGGCTATGCGCAAAGCCTGGACCTGTTTGGCGATGGCACGGTGGTGCTGGTGCCCATGCCCGGCCACACGCCCGGCTCCATGGGCCTGTTCGTCAAGGTGGACTCGGGGCGCGAATTCTTCTTCATCGGCGACGTGGCCTGGACCCTCGCCGCGCTGCGCGCCGGCACGCCCAAGTTCTGGGCCGCCAGCCTGCTGGTGGACGGCCATGCGCAGCAGACCCTGGACAGCCTGGCCCAGGTGCGCGCGCTGATTGCCGCCGAGCCCGCCCTGGTGGTGGTGCCGGCGCATGACAGCGCGGTGCAGGACGCGCTGGGTTACTTCCCGCAATGGTTGAATTAGTTCGGTACGCAGGCGCACAGAGCGACGGCACGGCGCGCACTATCCTTCCAACACCGCATTCGTACACCGGAGGATCAAGCCATGCGACACACCCTGGTCATGTTGACGGTGCTGATGGGCCTGGCCGGACCCGCCGCGGCCCAGTTCACGGTCTCGATCGGCATCAACGTGCCGAGCTATCCCGAGCTGCGGCGCGTGCCCGGCTACCCGGTTTATTACGCCCCGGGCCTGCGCGTCAATTTCTTCTTCTACGACGGGCTTTACTGGGTGCTGGAGGGCGACGACTGGTATGCCAGCCCCTGGTACAACGGGCCCTGGCGGCTGACGCGACCCGAGCTGGTGCCGCTGTATGTGCTGCGCATTCCGGTGCGCTACTACCGCAGCCCGCCCAGCTATTTCCAGGGCTGGCAGCCGGGCGCGCCGCCGCGCTGGGGCGATCACTGGGGCCCCGCCTGGCAGCAGCAGCGTCCGGGCTGGGAGCGCTGGGATCGCCGCAGCGCGCCGGCGCCGGCGCCGCTGCCCAGCTACCAGCGCCAGTACCCGGCCGCGCGCTACCCGCAGCCCGAACAGCAACAGGCGCTGCAGCAACAGCAGTACCGCTATCGGCCACGCGATACCACGGTGCGTGAGCTGATGCCGCCGCCGGCCCCGCATGCCCCGACGGTGAAGCCCAACCCACCGCCGCGCAGCGAGGCCCTGCGTCAGGCGCCGCCGCCGGCACCCATGCGCGAGAAGCCTCAGGCTCATGAAAGGCCGCCGGAGCGCGAGCAGCCGCAGGCGCATGAGCCACCGGCACGCGGCAAGCCGCCCGCCGCCGAGAAGCGCAAGGAGCATGGCGACGAACGCGGTAGTGAACGCGGTAGTGAACGCGGAAATGAACGCGGAAATGAACGCGGCAACGAGCGCGATCAGGATCGCAAGAAGTAGCGAGCGCGCTACAGCTCCCAGCTGGGATGCAGCTGGCGGATGCGCGTGAGTGCCATGGCCGCCGCGGCGGTGCGCGTCTCCACGCCCAGCTTGGCGTGGATGCGCTCGAGGTGTTTTTTCACCGTGGCCGTGCTGGCGCCCAGGATGTCGGCGATGTCGCGGTTGATCTTGCCCTTCACCACCCAGTACAGCACCTCGGCCTCGCGCGAGGTGAGCCTGAAGGCCAGGCCCATCGATTCGATGATGGCGGCATCGCTGAGCTCGTGCATCACGATCAGCCAGTCGCCGCTTTCTTCGCCCGCCTCCTCGCCGGCGCCGAGCCGCTGGTGCAGGCGCAGGCTCAGGCGCTTCTTGCCCAGCTCGGCATAGAGCCGCGGCGGCTCGATCTGGGCCTGGGCCTCGTGCAGATGGCGGCGCAGCCAGGCCAGCACCGGGGCGGGCGTGGTGGGGGCCTGGGTGCCGTAGTAGCTCATCAGCAACTGGCGCGCCAGGGGGGTCTGCCACATCAGCCGGCCGTCCTCGGCATTCACCGTGATGCTGGCATAGCCGAAGGCGTCGAGCGCGCGGCGCGTCTGCTTGGCCTGGCGCGCCTGGCGCGCGCCGCGTAGATGCACCTGCATGCGCGCCAGCACCTCCTTGGGCTTGATGGGCTTGGTGACGTAGTCGCTGCCGCCGGCATCCAGCGCCGCCACCAGATGCTCGGTCTCGGTGAGGCCGGTCATGAAGATGATGGGAATATGGGCGGTGGCGGGTGCGGCCTTGAGGCGCTTGGCCACCTCGAAGCCGTCCAGCCCCGGCATCAGCGCGTCCAGCAGCACGATGTCGGGCAGAGCCTGGGCCGCGCGTGCCAGCGCCGTCTCGCCGCTGGTGGCCACCAGCACGGTGTAGCCGGATTCGTCCAGCGCGTCGTGCAGGAGCGCGAGGTTGTCGGGCACGTCGTCGACGATCAGCACCAGCTCGCCGCTGCTTGGCCCGGGTTGTTGTTGCTGCTGCGTCATGCGGCGGGCTCCCGGCGCAGCAGCTGGCTCATGGTGTCGAACTGGAACTGCCGCGCCAATTCGCGCAGCTGCTCGATGAAGCCCTGCTGCTCGGGCGCGAAGCGTGCGATCGCGTCCAGCTGCTGCAGCACGCCGCGGTAATAGCCCAGCTGCAGGGCCTCGTGCAGGGCGGCCAGCTCCTGGGCGGGCAGGGCCGTGCCGGTCGGGGCGGCGGGCGGGGGCCCGGCGTCGGCCTGGCTGGTCCAGCCGAGCCGCAGGCGCTGGCCCAGCCAGTCCAGCAGCTCGGCGTGGCGTACCGGTTTGGTGATGAAGTCGGGGGCCGTGATGCCCACCTCGTTCTCCTGCCCCTTCTCGAAGGCATTGGCCGAGACCACCGCCACCGGCAGATCCTGCAGGCCCAGCAGGCGCAGGCGGCGGATGGTTTCCCAGCCGTCGATGCCGGGCATGGCCAGGTCCATCAGTACCGCGTCGGGCCGGTAGCCGCCGGCGATCAGGTCCAGCGCGTCGTGGCCGCTGGCCGCGCTGCGCAGCGTAAACCCCAGCGGCTGCAGCAGCTCGACGAGCAGCTGGCGATCGGCGGCCTCGTTGTCCACCAGCAGCAGCCGGCGGCGCGCGCCGCTGTAGCCGCGCCGCGGCGGGGCCGGCCGGCCGCGCGCCGCGCTCGGCGGCGCTTCATGCAGGGCGGGCAGGAACAGCTTGACGGCAAACACCGAGCCTTCGCCCGGCGTGCTGCGCGCGCTCAGCTCGCCGCCCATCAGCTCGGTGAGCATCTTGGCAATCGTGAGGCCCAGGCCCGCGCCCGGCGCCGCGCCGGTGCCGCGCGTGCTGCCGCGGGTGAAGGGCTCGAAGATGCGCTGCAGCTCGGCCTCGCTGAGCCCGGGGCCGCTGTCCTGCACCTCGATCTGTGCAATCTCGCGTGCATGCCGCACGCGCAGCGTGACGCTGCCGCTGGCGGTGAACTTGAGCGCATTGCCCAGCAGGTTGATGAGGATCTGGCGCAGGCGCTTCTCGTCGGCGCGCACCTGGGCCGGCAGCTCGCCCTGCGGCTCGAACACGAAGCTGAGGCCCTGGGCGGCGGCCTGCGGCTCGAACATCTCGGCCAGCTCGTGCATGCAATCCTCGAAGGCCATCGGCGCGGCCTCCAGCGAGAGCTTGCCGGCCTCGATGCGCGCCAGGTCCAACGTGCCGTCGATCAGCGAGAGCAGGTGCTCGCCGCTGCGCTTGATCACCTGCACCGCCTGGCGCCGGCGCGGCGGCACATCGCCGTCCGCAGCCATCAGCTGGGCGTAGCCGAGGATGCTGTTGAGCGGGGTGCGCAGCTCGTGGCTGATGGCGCTGACGTAGCGGCTCTTGGCCTGGTTGGCGGCCTCGGCGGCGGCCTGCGCGCGCTCGGCCACGGTGCGCGCGGCCTGCAGGGCCTCGTCGGTGCGGCGGTGCGATTCGATCTCGCGCATCAGCGCCTCGGTCTGGCGGTTCGATTCCTCCTGCGCCACCTCGCGGCTCTGGTGGGTGAGCACCAGCCACCAGGCCACGATGCCCGAGCCCAGGCCCAGCAGCGCATAGGCCTTGAGGAAGCCGGCGCCCAGGCTCTGGATCGCGGCCGGGTCGCGCGGTGCCGGCATGCCGCGCAGCTCCTGGTGGTAGAGCAGGCCGAACAGCGCTGCCAGCAGCGGCATCACCACCGCCATCAGCAGGATGAAGTGGCCGAGGCCGGTGTCCAGATAGGGCCAGGTCTTGCGCGGCAGCAGGGCGCGCAGGGCTGCCGACCATTGCTCGGCCAGGCGCGCCTGGGGTTTGCAGAGGTCGCCGCAGCGCGCATCCAGGGTGCAGCACAGCGAACAGATGGGGCCCTGGTAGGCAGGGCAGTGGGCCATGTCGGGGCCTTCGTACTCGCGCTCGCAGATCACACAGTGCCTGGCCTGCAGGCGCGCATAGCTGCTCGCCTCGCCCTGGCGTGCCAGGTAGTAGCGCCCCTGGGTGGCCCAGGCGATCAGGGGCGCGGTGATGAAGGCGGTGGCCATCGCGATCAGCGCCGAGAAGGCCTGGGCCAGCTCGCCGAACAGGCCGAGATAGGCGCTCACCGAGAGCGTGGAGGCGAGCGCCATCGCGCCCACGCCCACCGGGTTGATGTCGTAGAGATGGGCGCGCTTGAACTCGATGCCGGGCGGCGAGAGGCCCAGCGGCTTGTTGATCACCAGGTCGGCCACCACCGCCATGATCCAGGCGATCGCCACATTGGCGTACAGGCCCAGCACCGCGCCCAGCGCCTCGAACACATTCATCTCCATCAGGAGGAAGGCGATCAAGGTGTTGAACACCACCCACACCACCCGGCCGGGGTGGCTGTGCGTGAGGCGCGAGAAGAAATTGCTCCAGGCCAGCGAGCCTGCATAGGCATTCGTGACATTGATCTTGAGCTGCGAGATCAGCACGAACAGCGCGGTGGCCGCCACCGCCCAGCCATAGCGCGGGAACACCACCTCGTAGGCCGCCAGGTACATCTGGTTGGGGTCCACCGCGCGCTCGGCCGGCACCATATGGCTGAGCGCCAGCCAGCCCAGCAGGGCACCGCCCAGCATCTTCAGCACCCCCAGGAGCACCCAGCCCGGCCCGCCGATCAGCACCGCGGCCCACCAGCGCCGGCGGTTGGCGGGGGTCTCGGCTGGCATGAAGCGCAGGTAGTCGGCCTGCTCGCCCATCTGAGTGATGAGGGCGATGCCCACCGTCAACGCCGCACCAAAGTAACGCAGCTGGAACCCGGCGCTGTGCGATTGCTCCCCGGCATGGTGCACGATGCCCGCGAACGTGCCGGGGTCGCGCCACAGCACCACCGCAAAGGGCAGGATCAGCATCAGCAGCCAGAGCGGCTGGGTGATGAGCTGCAGCCGGCTGATGGCCGAGACGCCATGCGTGACCAGCGGGATCACCACCAGGGCGCAGATCAGATAGCCCCAGCGCGGCGGGATGTCCAGCGCCAGGTCCAGGGCATAGGCCATCACCGCCGCCTCGAGCGCGAAGAAGATGAAGGTGAAACTGGCGTAGATCAGCGAGGTGAGGGTGGAGCCGATATAGCCGAAGCCCGCGCCGCGGCTCAGCAGGTCCATGTCCACGCCATGCCGGGCCGCGACGATGCTGATGGGCAGGCCGGCCAGGAAGATGATCAGGCCGGTGGCGCAGATCGCCCAGGCGGCGTTGGCCCAGCCGTATTGCAGCAGCAGGGTGGCGCCCACCGCCTCCAGGATCAGGAAGCTGGCGGCGCCGAACGCAGTGTTGGCCACCCGGAACGGCGACCAGCGCCGAAAGCGCTGCGGCGTGAAGCGCAGCGCATAGTCCTCCAGGGTTTCGCTCGCGACCCAGGCGTTGTAGTCGCGGCGCACCTTGATGACGCGTTGGGGGGCGGCAGTCGACATGGCCCTCCCATGTCGCAGCTTCCGTGCCTGGATGGCGAGGCACGGGGCTTGCTAAGTCCTGTGCATGGAACTCACACCCAGAGAACGCGACAAGCTCCTGATCTTCACCGCCGGCCTCTTGGCCGAGCGCCGCCGCGCCCGCGGCCTGAAGCTCAACTACCCGGAAGCGGTGGCCTTCATCAGCGCCGCGGTGATGGAAGGCGCGCGCGACGGCAGGACCGTGGCCCAGCTGATGAGCGAGGGCCGCACGCTGCTGACGCGCGCCGACGTGATGGACGGGGTGGCCGAGATGATCCCCGACATCCAGGTGGAAGCCACCTTTCCGGACGGCACCAAGCTCGTGACCGTTCATCAACCCATCGTCTGAGCCAAGGAACTCCCATGAAGCGCATCCTCACCCTGAGCCTTGCACTGCTGCCGGCGCTGGCCCTGGCCCATGCCGCCGACCACGCCCACAGCCATGCGGCATTGGACGAACTGCTGGAGTGGCTGTCCGAGCCCGCCGCGCTGGCGGGCCTGGTGCTGCTGCTGCCCGGCGCGGGCGTGGCCCTGCGCCAGCTGTGGCTGAAGCGGCAGGCAAGGGCGGGGCGCACATGATCCCCGGCGAGCTCTTCACCCCCGCGGGCGAGCACGAGCTCAACCCGGGACGCCGCACCCTCAGCCTGGTGGTGCAAAACAGCGGCGACCGGCCCATCCAGGTGGGCTCGCACTACCACTTTGCCGAGACCAATGCGGCGCTTGCCTTCGACCGGGAGGCCGCGCGCGGCATGCGGCTGAACATCGCCTCGGGCCTGGCGGTGCGCTTCGAGCCGGGCCAGCAACGCACGGTGGAACTGGTGGAGCTGGCCGGCGCGCGCATCGTCTACGGCTTTCGCGGCCTGGTGCAGGGGCATCTGTGATGGCCAGGATCGCCCGACGTGCCTATGCCGAGATGTACGGCCCCACCGTGGGCGACCGCCTGCGCCTGGCGGATACCGAGCTGATCATCGAGGTCGAGCAAGACCTGACCCTGCGCGCCGGAGGCTATGGCGAGGAAGTGAAGTTCGGCGGCGGCAAGACCATCCGCGACGGCATGGCGCAATCGCAGCGGGGCAGGGATGAAGGCGCCGTGGACACGGTCATGACGAACGCCCTGATCCTGGACCATTGGGGCATCGTCAAGGCCGATATCGGCCTCAAGAACAGCCGCATCGTCGCCATCGGCAAGGCCGGCAATCCGGACACCCAGCCGGGCGTGGACATCATCATCGGCCCGGGCACCGAGGTGATCGCCTGCGAAGGGCTCATCGTTACTGCCGGTGCGATCGACACCCACATCCACTTCATCTGCCCGCAGCAGATCGAGGAGGCGCTGGCCAGCGGCGTCACCACCATGCTGGGCGGCGGCACCGGGCCGGCCACCGGCACCTTTGCCACCACCTGCACACCGGGCGCCTGGCATATCGAACGCATGCTGCAGGCGGCCGAGGCCTTCCCGATGAACCTGGGTTTTCTGGGCAAGGGCAACGCCAGCCTGCCCGGCGCGCTGCACGAGCAGATAGCCGCGGGCGCGATCGGCCTCAAGCTGCACGAGGACTGGGGCACCACGCCGGCGGCCATTGACAACTGCCTGAACGTGGCCGAGGCCACCGATACCCAGGTGGCCATCCACACCGACACGCTCAACGAGAGCGGCTTTGTGGAAGACACGGTGGCGGCCTTCAAGGGCCGCACCATCCACACCTTCCACACCGAGGGCGCCGGCGGCGGCCATGCGCCCGACATCCTCAAGGTGGTGGGTGAGGCGAATGTGCTGCCCAGCTCCACCAATCCGACGCGGCCCTACACCATCAACACGCTGGACGAGCATGTGGACATGCTGATGGTGTGCCACCACCTGGACCCGGCCATCGCCGAGGACCTGGCCTTTGCCGAGAGCCGCATCCGCCGCGAGACCATCGCGGCCGAGGACATCCTGCACGACCTGGGCGCGATCAGCATGTTCAGCTCCGACTCGCAGGCCATGGGCCGGGTGGGCGAGGTCATCATCCGTTGCTGGCAGACCGCCCACAAGATGAAGGTTCAGCGCGGTGCCTTGCCCGGCGACGGCCCGGGTCACGACAACGCCCGCGTGAAGCGCTATGTGGCCAAGCTCGCCATCAACCCGGCGATCGCGCATGGCATCAGCCATGAGGTGGGCAGCGTGGAGCTGGGCAAGTGGGCCGACCTGGTGCTGTGGAAGCCGGCCTTCTTCGGCGTCAAGCCCAGCATCATCCTGAAGGGCGGCAGCATCGCGATGGCCGCGATGGGCGACCCGAATGCCTCCATCCCGACGCCGCAGCCGGTGCATTACCGGACCATGTTCGGTGCCTTCGGCGGCGCGCTGGCGCGCGGCTCGCTGAGCTTTGTCTCGCAGGCGGCGCTCGCCGCCGGCGTGGGCCAGCGCTATGGCCTGGCCAAGACCCTGGCGGCGGTGAAGCACATCCGCGGCGTGGGCAAGCGCCACATGATCCACAACGACTATGCACCGCGCATGGAGGTCGATGCCCAGACCTATGCGGTGCGCGCCGACGGCCTCTTGCTGACCTGCGAACCAGCCAGCGTGCTGCCGATGGCGCAGCGCTACTTCCTGTTCTGAAAGCGATGAATCCCGCCAGCCTTTTGCAACTGATCTGGCTGGCCTCGCCGGCCCTGCCGGTGGGGGGCTTCTCCTACTCCGAGGGCCTGGAGGCGGCGATCGAGCATGGGCTGGTGCGCGACGAAGCCAGCGCCGCGAGCTGGCTCGGGCAACACCTGACCCTGGCGCTGGTGCGCGGCGACCTCGCCCTGCTGGCCCAGGCCCTGCCGGCCTGGGCGGCGCACGATGTGACGCGGCTGCGCGCGCTCAACGACTGGGTGCTGCAGACGCGCGAGAGCGCCGAGCTGCGCCTGCAATGCGAGCAGATGGGCCGCTCGCTGATCGAGTGGCTGCGCAACCACGACAGCGCCAGCCCGGCGCAGATCCAGGCCTGCCTGGCGCTGGGCCCGCCCACCTACCCGGTGGTGATGGCGCTGGCCTATGCGGCCGCAGGCGCCGACACCGAATCCGCCCTCTTGGCCTATGCCTTCGGCTGGGCCGAGAACATGGTGCAGGCCGCCATCAAGGCCGTGCCCCTGGGCCAGCTGGCGGGGCAGCGCATCCTGGCTTCGCTCAGCCATGCGATCCCCTCGGCCGTGCAGGCCGCGCTGACCCTGGGCGACGGCGAGCGCCAGGCCTTTTCTCCCATGCTCGCCATCCTCTCGGCGCGGCACGAAACCCAGTACTCCAGACTGTTCCGATCATGAGCATCCTGCACCACATCCCGAACCGCACGAAGAAGCTGCCGCCGCTGCGCGTGGGCATTGGCGGGCCGGTGGGCTCGGGCAAGACCACCTTGCTGGAGATGCTCTGCAAGGCCATGCGCGCGCGCTGGGACCTGGTGGCCATCACCAACGACATCTACACCAAGGAGGACCAGCGCCTCCTGACCATCAGCGGCGCTCTGCCGCCCGAACGCATCATGGGCGTGGAGACGGGCGGTTGCCCGCATACCGCGATCCGCGAGGATGCCTCCATCAACCTCGAGGCGATCGACCGCATGCTGGGCGAGTTCCCCGACGCCGATGTGGTGTTCATCGAATCCGGCGGCGACAACCTGGCCGCCACCTTCAGCCCCGAGCTCAGCGACCTGACCATCTATGTGATCGACGTGGCGGCGGGCGAGAAGATTCCGCGCAAGGGCGGGCCCGGCATCACCAAGAGCGATCTCTTCGTCATCAACAAGACCGACCTGGCCCCGCATGTGGGCGCCGACCTCGCGGTGATGGAGGCGGACACCCAGCGCATGCGGCCCACCCGGCCCTATGTGATGACGAATCTGAAGACCCTCAACGGGCTGGATCGGGTGGTGGCCTTTATCGAGCAGCGCGGCATGCTGCTCGGCTGAGGTGAGCCTCGCAGGCTCTTGCGCTACATCAAGGCCGCAAGGCGCGACTCAGGCATCGTAGAGCCATGCCAAGCGGGATTCGCGACCATCAGGGGCGCGGCCGCTGGCGACAACGAGGAGAAGACTCTCATGAGGCAAGCACTGCATGTCCGCTTCCAAGGCATGGAAGAATCCGCCGCCCTGCGCGCCGCCGCCGAGGAGCGCGCGCTCAAGCTGGAGCAATTCTGTGCCGACCTGACCAGCTGCCGCGTCTGCATCGAACTGGACCACAAGCACAGCCAGCAGGGCCGCCCCTTCGTCGTGCGCATCGACCTGACCTTCCCCGGCCACGAGCTGAGCGTCAGCCATGTGCAGAACGAGGATGCCTATGTCGCGCTGCGCGACGCCTTCGACAATATGCGGCGCCAGCTGGAAGACCGCATCGGCCGTCTGCGCGGCCAGCAAAAGGCGCGTGCCGAGCTGGGCGAGTAGCCAGCGCGGCAGCTTATTGAGCCAGCGCAAAGCACCCGGCCCGGCAGCGACTAGATTTGCAATGTGGCGAAGCCGGTAGCAGGGAAAGCAGACGGTAGCGCCACGAGACTGAGGATTCCCCGGGAAGGGGAAACAGCCTGATGTCCCCGACATCAGACGTGGTGAAGGCAGCATCCTCAGGCTGGACGGGCCGTGAAACCGCCGCGTCCTGAGGCCTTCACCTGACCCGCCAGTTCGAAGGAGCTGGCGGGTTTCTTTTTGCCGGCCCTAGACGGCCGGCGTGATGCGCAGCTGCAGCTCGGGCAGGCCGTCGATATGGCACTCGATCAGATCGCCCGGCACGACCGGGCCGACGTTCTCGGGTGTGCCCGAATAGATGATGTCGCCGGCCTGCAACTCGAAGGCCTGGGAGAGCTGGCTGATCTGCTCGGCCACGCTCCAGATCATCTGCGAGAGCCGCGCGTTCTGCTTCAGCTCGCCGTTCACCTTGAGCCAGATGGCGCCGTCGGCAAAGGGCGCACCGCCGCGCGCCGGGTGGAGCGGGCCGATCGGCGCCGAGCGGTCGAAGCTCTTGCCAATCTCCCAGGGCTTTTTCTGGTCGCCCATGCCGCGCTGCAGGTCGCGGCGCGTCATGTCCAGGCCGACGGCATAGCCGTAGACCAGGGCGAGGGCCTGCTCGGCCTTGATGTTGCGGCCGCCGGCCTTGAGTGCCGCCACCAGTTCCACCTCGTAGTGGTAGTTCTTGGTGAGCGTCGGGTAGGGGTGGTCGGCAATGCTGCCGGGCGCGACGTTCTGGATCGCGTCGCTGGGCTTCTGGAAAAAGAAAGGGGGCTCGCGCGTCGGGTCCGAGCCCATCTCGCGTGCGTGGGCGGCGTAGTTGCGCCCGATGCAGTAGATGCGCCGCACCGGAAAGCGCTGGCTGCTGCCGGCAATCGCAATCGTGGTGAGCGGCAGCTGGAACAGGGCCCCACCCTCCGCGGCACGCGGCGTGTCGGCACAGGCGGCGCTGAGCGTGCCGGCGCCCAGCAGGGCGGATTGATGCAGCAAGCGGCGACGGTCCATCTCGGCTCCTGGGCAGGGGTTGAGAGCCCAGGGTATGCGCCGCGGCGCGGCGGCACAAGCCGGGTCAATCCCAGATCATCGCTTCGGTGAAACCGAGTTCGGCGAATTCGGCGGCGCGCAGATGGGCCTCGCCGGCGCAGAAGAACTCGTCCAGCTGCGGCGGCTTTACCGAGCTGCTGGAGAGCATGCAATGCGCCTGGCCGCGGTGGTGGATCTGGTGCTGCAGCAGATGCGCCAGCAGGCGGCTGCGCGTGTCCTGCTGCTGGCGGCCGGGGCGGTCTATGGTCACCAGCCGCTCCAGCTCACTGTCCATCAGCTGCGCGCAATAGGCCAGCAGGCGGCGGTCGGATTGACGCTGTTCCTGGCTCAGCTGTTCCAGGCTCTGGCAGGGTTCGTCCTGCGCAAAGAACTGGTAGCAATCCGGGTTGGGCGCCGCGCCGCGCAATTCGCGCTCCAGCGCATCGATATAGAACCAGTCGACCGTCAGGTTGTGGTTCAGCGTGGCGCGCAGCGAGGGGAAGAAGCCGCTGCGCGCGGCCTCGAACTCGCCGGGCTGCAACTTCGCACAGGCCGACAGCAGGCGGTGGTTCGCCCAGGCGTTGTTGTAGGCCATCTGGTGGAAGTGGCGGGCTAGGCTCATGGGCGGCGCCTTTTGGGCTGTGGTGCTGCCGCCAATGCTAGCCGCGCTGGCGCCCGCGGTGTCAACAGGCTGGGCCTATGGCTGGCTGAGCGCTTTCTCGCGCGCCTTGCCGCTGGCCGCCTCCACGCTCGGCGCGGCCGGCTTGCGCCAGTTGCTCAGGCGCGGGATGCGGGGGCCTCGGCTGGGGGCGGGTGCTTTGGCGGCGCTGGCGGCCGCAGCCGCGTCGGCGCGCTGCTGGCGGCTCGAGACGCGCTCGGGCACGGTCCAGAGGCCGATCAGGGCGCCCAGGAAAATGCCCGCCGTGTTCAGCACGCCCCACAGGGGCGGCAGATGGGAGGAGAACAGCATGGACGCGACCGGCCAGGTGCGCTCGGTGGTCTGCACGCCGAACACGATGAAGCCATACATCAACCATACGAGCCAGCCGGTCACCAGGCCGCCGAACACCCAGGCCACCACATGCTTGCGGCTGCGCTGGCGTGCGCGCAGGGTGACGTTGACCCAGATGGCGGCCAGCACCAGCAGGGGCAGGGCCAGCAGGCCGGCCTTCCAGGCCTGGGCGATCATGGTGTCGCTGCGCCCCGAGACCAGCACCCAGCTGCGTGGCAGGGTGACGGTGGTGATCACTTTGGACGCCACCATCGCGCAGGTGTAGAGCGCGAAACCCGAAATAAAGGTCAAGAAGCGGCGTGCGCTTTGCATGGCGGGGTCCCGTGTCTGTTGTTACAGCAGATTGTCCGCGCTGGCCCGCCGCGCCGGGGCTGGTGTCCACCCTTGTTCCGCGGGGGGGAGGGTGTGAATTTCTTCACGCGAGCGCGCTACAGCGCATGTGTGCAGAGCCTGAAGTCCGGGTCCTCGGGGAAGGGCTTGACGGCAAAGCCCAGGCTGCGCATCAGCTTGAGCATGCCGGCGTTGTTGGCCAACACCAGGCCGTCGATCTCGGCCAGGCCCTTGTCGCGCGCCACGTCCATGATGGACTCCATCAGCCGCGAGCCCAGGCCCTTGCCGTTGAAATCATCGGCCACCACCAGCGCGAACTCGCAGCTGCTGCGATCGGGGTTGGTGATGTAGCGCGACACGCCGATGATGCGCTCGCTCTCCACCATCGCGCCGTCGGCCCCCGGCTTGCGCTCCTTCACCACCGCCACCAGGGCCATCTCGCGGTCGTAGTCGATCAGGGTGAAGCGCGCCAGCATCGAGGCCGGCAGCTCGCTCATGTGCGAGACGAAGCGGAAATAGCGGCTCTCGGGCGAGAGCTGCTGCACCAGCACCTGCAGCATCTGCGCATCGTCGGGATGGATGGGGCGCAGCAGGTACTCGCCGCCGCCGCGCAGCGGCAGCATGCGCTCGTAGCGCGCCGGGTAGGGCAGGATGGCCAGGTGCTGGTAGCTCGGCGCGCGGCCGGCCGCGCCGGCGGGCGGCGCGTGGTCCACCACGATGCGCGCGTCCACCGCCACCGCGCCCTGCGCATCGATGATGATGGGGTTGATGTCCATCTCGCGCAGCTGGGGCAGCTCGCACACCATCTCGGAGACGCGCAGCAGCAGCTGTTCCAGTGCCTCCATGTGCACGGCCGCCGCGCCGCGCCATTCGCCCAGGGTCTCGGCCACGCGGGCGCGCTCGATCAGGCGCCGCGCCAGAAACTGGTTCAGCGGCGGCAGTTCCATGGCGCGGTCGTTCATCAGCTCGATGCGCGTGCCGCCGGCGCCGAACACCACCACCGGGCCGAAGGGGTCGTCGGTGACCAGGCCGATATAGATCTCGCGGCCGCGCCTGGCGCGGGCCATCTTCTGCACCGTCACGCCGTTGATGCGCGCCTGCGGCTGCAGACGCGCCACGCGCTCCACCATCTCGGTATAGGTGTCGCGCGCGCCGGCGCCGTTCATCACGTTCAGGGCCACGCCCTCGACATCGGACTTGTGGCTGATGTCGGGCGAATCGATCTTCAGCGCCACCGGGAAGCCCAGCTGGGTGGCGATCATCATCGCCTCGGTGGCGCTGCGCGCCAGGATGGTCTGCGTGACCGGGATGTGGAAGGCCGAGAGCAGGGTCTTGGATTCCAGCTCGGTCAGCACCTTGCGGCGTTCGGCCAGCACGCTCTCGATCACCAGGCGCGCCGATTCGATGTCGGGCTTGGCCAGGGTGGAGAGCGGCGGCGGGGTCTGCTGCAGCAGGCGCTGGTTCTGGTAGTAGGAGGCGATGTTGTCGAAGGCGCCCACCGCCGCCTCGGGGGTGCGGAAGCTCGGGATGCCGGCGCGGTTGAGCAGGCTGCGCGCCGCGCCCACCGAGGCATCGCCCATCCAGCAGGCCAGCAGGGGCTTGCCCAGCGCGGGCTTGAGCGCGGCCAGCGCCGCCGCCACCGCCTCGCCATCGCCGCCCGCCTTGGGCGAGCAGATCGCCAGCACGCCGTCGATCTGGGCATCGCGCGCGGCGGCCTCGACGGCGGCGCGGAAATGCGCCGGCCCGGCCTCCTCGGAGAGGTCGACCAGATCGCTCAGCGAGGCCAGCGCCGGCAGCTGCGGCTGCAGGGCCGCCGCCGTCTCGGGCGCGAGCTTGCCCAGCTGCAGGCCCAGCTCGTTGACCCAGTCGGCCGCCAGCACGCCGGGGCCGCCGCCGTTGGTGACGATGGCCAGGCGCCGGCCCACCGGGCGGTAGCGCGAGGCCAGGCATTTGGCGGCCGAGAACAGTTCCACGAAGGAGCGCACGCGCACCGCACCGGCGCGGCGCAGCGCGGCGTCGAACACCTCGTCGCTGCCGATGATGCTGGCGCTGTGGGTGTGCGCGGCCTCGTTGCCGGCCGGCTTGCGGCCCGCCTTCAGCACCACCACCGGCTTGGCGATGGCGGCCGAGCGCAGCGCGCTCATGAAGCGGCGTGCGCTCGAGATGCCCTCCAGGTAGACGATGATGCTTTGCGTCTGCGCGTCATGCGCCAGGAAGTCCAGCACCTCGGCAATGTCCACGCCGGTGTGCGGGCCCAGCGAGACCACGCTGGAAAAACCCACCGCATTCTTGCTGGCCCAGTCCAGCATCGCGGCGGTCAGCGCGCCCGACTGCGACACCAGGGCCAGCGGGCCTGCCGCGGCCAGCGGGCCGGCCACGCTGGCATTCAGCTGCAGGGCGGGGCGCTGCAGGCCCAGGCTGTTGGGCCCGAGCAGATGCACGCCCTCGCGGCGCGCGATCTTCTTCAGCTCCGCCGCCTGCTCGGCGCTGATGCCGCTGCTCAGCAGCAGGGCGGCGCGGCAGGTCATGCGGCCGGCAATCTCCAGCGCGGCGGCCAGGTCGGCGGGTGGCAGGGCGATGATGGCCAGATCGGCGCGCGCCTGGGCCAGGTCGGCCAGCGTGCCGCTGGTGTGGATGTCCAGGAACTGCAGCGTGCCGGTGTAGCGCTGGCCGCGCAGCGCGGCGTGCAGGTTCTGCGCCTGGGGGGTGAGGCCCTCGGGCGTCTCCGCCTGCCCCGCAAACACCACGATGGAGCTGGGCGTGAACAGCGGCGCGAGATAGTGTTTGTCCATGGACGCCGAGTCTAGGCGCGGGCCGCGGGCCGCGGCATGACTTTAATCAGCCCGTGGGTTGAGCTCGGGCAGCAACTGCCGGATCGCCTGGTCGATGCGCTCCATGGTGCGCGGGTCCACCTGCCTGGAGCACATCAGATAGCGCTTGAGGCCCTCGGGGGCGTCCGGGTAGTTGATGCGCACCAGGTTCAGCGCGTTGATCTCGCCCTTGGTGTCGATCCAGTTGAGGTCTTCCTGGTCGATCAGCATGTAGTCGGCGCGCCGCACCGCCACCATCTTGGCGAGCTGCACCGGCGAGATCACCGCGCGTATCGGCGGCCGCGCCATCGCGGCGATCGCCTTGTCGAGCTCGGGTCCGTAGGACACGCCCTCGACCACGCCCAGGCTGAAGCGGGTGTCCGCCATCATGGCGGCCATGCTGGCATGGGCGCGCAGGGCCGGCGCGGCCGCGCCGCTGGCCAGCACCACATGCGGCTTGTCCTGGTGGATGGGCAGCGAGAAGCGCGCGAACTTCTCGCGCTCCGGCAGCTTGTACCAGCTCGGCGAGCACAGCTCCTCCTGGTTGGCCTGGATGTCGTTCATGATGCGCTTGAGCGGCATCTCGACATACAGGGCCTCGACCCGGGCCAGCTTCATGATCTCGATGGTGCGCTTGAGCAGGAAGCCGGCGGGCTGGCCGCGGTCGGTGAAGCTGTAGGGGGGCTTGTCGCGGTATTCGACGGTGATGCGCTGGGCCACAGACGCAGTTCCCGCCAGACACAGCAGCGGCATCAAGACGCGACTGGCCTTGAGGAGAAATGGGGTGGGTTGCTGCGTCGACAAGTATTCGGACCCAGGGGCAAAGGTGTTGCCATTCTGATCCAGCCGGGGAGGCTCGCGCGGCGAGGCAGTCGTGACAAGCATCACGCGGTGCTTGGCCTGGTGCGAAGCTGCTTGGCGGAGACGGTGAGATTCGAACTCACGGAGGGGATAAACCCTCGGCGGTTTTCAAGACCGCTGCCTTAAACCACTCGGCCACGTCTCCCGAGTGAAGAGCGCGAATTCTAGCTGTGATTGCACCGGCTATTCCCCGGGTTTCTGGGACTGCGCGCAGGGCACCTGGATCAGCTCCAGCGCGTGGCCGTTCTCCACCCGCGCCGCGCTCAGGCTGCCGCCCCAGACGCAGCCGGTGTCCAGGGCGAGCAGGCCGGGGCGCTGCAGCAGGCCCAGGGTGGACCAGTGGCCGAAGGCGATGGGCGTGTCGGCGCTGCGCCGACCCGGCACGTCGAACCAGGGCATGAAGCCGGGCGGGGCGCTGCCGGCGCCGTCCTTGGTCTTGAAGTCCAGCGTGCCGTCGGCGGCGCAAAAGCGCAGCCGCGTCAGCACGTTGACGACGAAGCGCAGGCGTGCGACGCCGGCAAGGCCGGCATCCCAGCGCGCCGGCTCGTTGCCATACATCTGGGCCAGGAACTCGGGCAGTTCCGGGCCGCGCAGCAGCGCCTCCACCTCGCCGGCCAGCGCCAGGGTCTGGGCCAGGTCCCATTGCGGCACCACGCCCGCATGCACCATCAGCCAGCCCTGCTCGAAGCAGGCCATGCGCTGCTGGCGCAGCCACTCGAGCAGGGCGGCGCGGTCGGGCGCTTCGAGGATCTCGTGCAGGGTGTCGCTGCGGCTGGGCTTGCGCGTGCCCTGGGCGGCGGCCAGCAGGTGCAGGTCGTGGTTGCCCAGCAGGCAGGTGGCGGCCGCACCCAGGCCCTGCAGGCGGCGCAGGGTCAGCAGCGAGGCCGGGCCGCGGTTCACCAGGTCGCCCAGCAGGTAGATGCGGTCGCGCGAGGGCGAGAAGTCGATCTTCTGCAGCAGGCGCTCGAGCGCATCGCAGCAGCCTTGCAGGTCACCGATCAGGTAGTTCATACCGGGATTGTGCTGTCGGAATCGTCTTGGGCTTCTGCTACTCTTGCCGGCTTCTTCGAACCTACAGCGCCGCGTCGCGGGTAAACCCGGATCAGGCGGCGCGCTCAATGGATACCGCCTTACTTCTCTTCCTGTTGTTGCTGAACGCCTTTTTTGCGATGTCTGAAATGGCCCTCTCGGCCAGTCGCAAGGCGCGCCTGCAGGTGCTGGTGGAGGCGGGCGAGTCGGGTGCCCAGGCCGCCATGGACCTGCACGACAACCCGACCAAATTCCTCTCCACGGTGCAGATCGGCATCACCTCCATCGGGGTGCTGAACGGCATCGTGGGTGATGCCGCCTTCTCGGCGCCGCTGTCGCGCTGGCTCAGCGAGACCTTCGGCCTGCATGGCAATGCGGTGGACATTGCCGCCACCGCCCTGGTGGTGGTGATCATCACGGTGGTGACCATCATCTTCGGCGAGCTGGTGCCCAAGCGCCTGGGCCAGATCTATCCCGAGACGGTGGCGCGCATGGTGGCGCCGCCGATGGAATTCCTCTCCTTGGTGGCGCGCCCGCTGGTGAGGGCGCTGACCTTCAGCACCGAGGCCACGCTGGGCCTGATGGGCTTGCGCGGCAAGACCCAGCGCAGCGTCACCGAGGAAGAGATTGCCGCCAGCCTGGAAGAGGGCCTGGACGCCGGCGTGATCGAGGAGCACGAGCACCAGATGGTGCGCAATGTGTTCCGCCTGGACGAGCGCCAGATCGGCTCGATGATGATCCCGCGCGCCGAGATCGCCTGGCTGGATGTGAGCGATTCGCCTGCCCAGGTGCTGAAGATGCTGCAGGCCCATGGCTACAGCCGCTACCCGGTCTGCCGTGGCGGCCTGGGCGATGTGCTGGGCGTGGCCAGCACCCAGGGCCTGCTGGCGCGCGCGCTCGCCGGGCAAGACCTGGCCCTGGGCGAGGGCCTGGAGGCGCCGGTGTTCGTGCCCGAGACGCTTTCGGGCATGGAGCTGCTGGAGCACTTCCGCGCGTCCGACGCGCCGCTGGTGTTTGTGGTGGATGAATACGGCGAGGTGCAGGGGGTGATCTCTGTGCGCGACGTGCTGGAAGCGATCGCTGGCGAGTTCAATGCGCCCAGCGATGGCGATGCCTGGGCGGTGCAACGCGAGGACGGCAGCTGGCTGATGGATGGCCTGATACCCGTGCCCGAGCTGAAGGACCGCCTGGACTTGAAGGAACTGCCCGAAGAGGACCGTGGGCGCTACAACACCCTGGCCGGCATGGTGATGCTGCTGCTGGGGCGCTTGCCGCGCACGGCCGATGTGGTGGAGTGGAACGCCTGGAGATTCGAGGTCGTGGACCTCGATGGCAAGCGTGTGGACAAGGTGCTGGTCTCGAGACTGGCCGCTGATGGAGAAACTGAATGAGCAACCCCCCGATGTACGGCAACCTGGTGCCGCTGGACCGTGAGCAGCACAAGAAGCTGCGCCTGCAGACCGAGCTGAGCAGCGTGGACCGCGTGGCCGGCATGAACTCGCTGTTCCTGGCCGTGGTGGAATTCGCCGACGCCTGCAAGGAGTTCCCGATCGTGTTCGTGCGTGTCGGCGACCCGACCAACGCCACGGGCGGCAAGGCGCCGGTGGCGCCCCTGGCCGTGTTCGGCCTGAAGGCCGGCAGCAATCTGTTCATCAAGAACGGCGAGTGGCAAGGCCTCTACATGCCCGCCTATCTGCGCCGTTATCCCTTCGCGATGGCCCGCATCAACGAGAGCGAGGACATGGCGGTCTGCTACGACGCCGACTGGAAGGGCTTCTCGGACACCGAGGGCACCCAGCTGTTCTCCGAAGATGGCCAGCCCACCGAGTTCACGGTCAACGCCAAGAACTTCCTGGAGAGCTTCGAGCGCGAGGCCGAGCGCACCCGCCTGGCCTGCGAACGCCTGGTGCAGCTGGAACTGCTGCGCGACATGCGCTTCGAGGCCACGCTGACGAACGGCGAGAAGATCGATGTCGAGGGCTTCCTGGCCCTGGACGAAGAGAAGTACGCCGCGCTGGACGATGCCACCGTGGGCGAGCTGCACCGCAACGGCCTGCTGGCCCTGCTGGAAATGCACCGCCTCTCGCTGGGCCATATGAGCCGCCTGGCCGGCATGCATAACGCTGCCTGAGTACATGCAGCCTTGTGACAAACCCGCCCCGGGTTTGTCGCGACGGCTGCCGGGCGCGGCCCTCGCTAGCATCCCGCCGAACAAAGATCCTTTGGGACGCGGTGATGTCAGTGTTGGTATTTGAGGGATTTTTGTCGACGCCCGAGATGGTCGAGGTCTTTGACGAGACCGCGGTCGTGCAGGCGATGATGGATTTCGAGGCCGCGCTGGCACGCGCCCAGGCCAAGGCCGGTGCGATACCGCCGGGCGCTGCGCAGGCCATTGCCAGCCTCTGCCGGGCCGAGCTCTACGATGTGGCGGCGATGCTGGCCGCCAGCGGTCGCGCCGGCAGCCTGGCGCTGCCGGTGGTGCGCAAGCTCAGCGAGACGGTGGCCCTGTTCGACCCGCTGGCCGCCGGCTTCGTGCACTGGGGCAGCAGCCACCAGGACCTGCTGGATACCGCCATGGTCTTGCAGATGCGCAAGGCCCTGCAGCTGATCGAGCAGGATCTGCTCAGGCTGTGCGGGCAGTTGCTGGACCTGGCCGAGCGCCATGCCCGTACCGCCCTGCTGGCCCGCGCCCAGCTGCAGCCGGTGCAGGTGACCAGCCTGCGCCACAAGCTGGTGGCCTGGGTGAGCCCCTTGCTGCGTTCCGCGCAGGCGCTGCGTGAGCGCGCCGACGAGGCGCTGCTCCTGCAACTGGGCGCTGGCGGGGACGGCACCTCCGCACAAGTGAGCGTCTTGATGGGCCAGGAGCTGCAGCTGCCGCTGCCGGCAATGCCCTGGCCGACCCAGCGCGACCGCCTGGCGAGGCTGGCGGCCGAGCTGGGCGTGCTGTGCGGCTCGCTGGGCAAGCTGGCCCTCGACCTGGCGCTGCTGGCGCAGGCCGAGCTGGGCGAGCTGAGCGGGCCGGTCGCCTGCCAGCAGGCCCTGGCGGCGGCCCAGCGCGCACCCCAGCGCGTCGCGGCCCTGCTGGGCTGCATGCAGCAGCAGCAGGAGGGCGGCCTGGGCAACTGGCCGGCCGAATGGGCCGAATGCTGCGGGCTGCTGGTGTGCACGCATGGCGCGGTGAAGGCGCTCGCCCAATCTGCCGAAGGCATGCAGCCGCAGGGCGCGCGCATGCTCGAGAACATCGATGCGCAGCGCGATCTGATCTTCGCGCAGGGCCTGAGCATGTTGCTGGCGCAGGTGCTGGGCGGCGCACGCGCCCGGCGCTGCGTGGACGCGCTGGTGGCGCGGGTGCGGCAGGGCGAGGCGCCCTTGCGCGTGCTGGCACGCGCGGCCGTGGCCGACGACGCCGAGCTGGCGGCAGGCATCGTGCCGGCGCAGCTGGAGGCGGTGTTCGATGTGCATGCGGCGGCCCAGCAGGCCGACGAACGCGTGCAAGCCGCGCTGCTGCAGGCGCGCGCTCAATGGGCGGCCCTGATGGACAGCCCAAGGCCTTGATGCGCGGCTGTGTGTTTGAGACCACGCCAAGCCCCGCTTGTGTAAGCAACTGCAAGCCTTGAGGCTCATTCGTGTGACAGCAGTGGGTTCGTGAAATTGGTCACGGAGAGTCGCATAGACTCGCGCCTGGCTTGAGGGAGTGGTTGTATGGCGGCGGATGGCATGGACTTGACGGCGGGCATGGCGCAGATGGTGCGCGACCATGGTGCCGGCGCGCTCGTGTCGGCGCGGCGCAGCGAGAGCGATTTCCGCTCCTTGCTGACGCGCACCACCGAGGCCGGCCTGATCAGCGTGCTGGCCGGTGACGCCTCGACCGCCGAGCATCCGGCGGGGCAGTTGGTGCGGCGGCGCTATGCCGACAGCGGCTACGACCTGAGCGCAGCCCAGATGGCGCACCGCGGCGTGGTGTGCACGGTGCAGGCCCTGCTGGATCGCCAGATCGCCGGCACGGTGGGCGTGCGCCCTGACAGCATGGAAGGCTTGACCGCCGACCTGGCCTTCGGCCATGTGCTGGATGCGCTGCGCGACGAGGGCTATTCCCTGTGCGAGGTGACGCGCCTGGCGGTGGAGCGCGATGCGCCCGCGCGCGCGGTGCTGGCCAGCCTGTTCCACGTCGTCTACCTGCTGGCCAAGGATCGCTTCCAGGCCGACCGCCTGGTGATCGAGGTGAACCCGCGTCATGTCTCGTTCTACAAGCGCATGCTGGGCTTTGTCGAGCATGGCGAGGTGTGGCGCCATCCGGTGGTGGATGCGCCGGCCACCTTGTTGAGCCTGGACCTGAGCTTTGTGCAGGGTCAGATCATGCTCTATGGCGGCCAGCCCGAGCTGGTGCGCCTGTCGCGCAATCTCTATCCGATGTGCCTGCCGATGGCCGAGGAGGCCGAGGTGATGCGCGCCATCTGGAGCTGGGACTGACTGAGCACCGAGGGCAAGCCCCGCGGCTTGCCCGACGGCTCAGTCAGGCCAGGGCGCCTGCCAGCGCCCGGGCTGACTGAACACCGAAGGCAAGCCCGTCACCCCCGCCAACCCAGTTGGCGCGACAGCTCGCTGCCGGTGCGCTTGAGCGCCTGGGCCATCGCACCGTTCGCCGCCAGTTCAAAGCCGCTGCTGGGCCCGATCGCGGTGATGCTCAGCACCATGCGGCCCTGATCGTCGAACACCGGCGCGGCCAGCGCCGAGACGCCCGCCACCACGCCGTCGCGTGAGCTGGCGATGCCCAGCGCGCGCGCCTGATCCAGGTGGGACTGGAGTTCAGCGTCAAACGTCGCTGGGCCGCCCTCGCGGCCCAGCGCCTCCAGCACCTGCTCGCGCGGCAGATAGGCGGCGAACAGCCGGCCCGAGGCGGTGCCACGCAAGCTCATCACCGTGCCATGGCGCATGCTCACATGCACCGGGCTGGGCGCCTCGGCCACGCGCACGATGGTGGGGCCGCGGTTGCCCCAGACGGCGATCGCCACCGTCACGTCCAGCGCCTGGGCCAGCTCTTCCACGCGCGGCGTGGCCAGGCGCACCGGGTCGTATTGCTGCAGGCTGATCAGGCCCAGCTGCAGGGCCAGCGGCCCCAGGCCGTAGCGGCCGCTGCCGGCCTCCTGCTCCACCAGGCCCAGCTTGATGAAGCTCACCAGATAGGGGTGGGCCTTGGCCGGCGGCATGCCGGCCTCGCGCGCCAGATCCTTCAGCGCCAGCGGTCGGCCCAGATGCGCCAGGGCAATCAGCAGCGCGCCGCCGACCTCCACGCTCTGGATGCCGCGCGGGCCGCGCTCGGCGGCGGGGGCTTCTTCATCAAGGCTCTGGCTATCGGGCATGCGGGTTTATACCTAAAACAATCAATTAGACATTAACAAACGGCCTAACTAAGATCAAGCCCTGTTGTTCGTTATAGGCGAATTAGTTTGCTTATGACGAAATGTAGCCGCCCCATTTGAGGAAAGCCAGTCTCATGAGCACCAAGACCTTTGCCTCCCAGGCCGATCTGGAAGTGAAGCGCGTCAGCTTCGATCGCCTCTCCGACCATGCCTATGCCTATACCGCCGAGGGCGATCCCAATACCGGCATCGTGATCGGTGACGATGCGGTGATGGTGATCGACACCCAGGCCACGCCGGTGATGGCGGCCGACGTGATTCGCCGCATCCGCGAGGTCACCGACAAGCCGATCAAGTACGTGCTCTTGAGCCATTACCACGCGGTGCGGGTGCTGGGCGCCTCGGCTTATCAGCCCGAGCACATCATCGCCAGCCAGGACACCTACGAGCTCATCGTCGAGCGCGGCGAGCAGGACAAGGCGAGCGAGATCGGCCGCTTCCCACGCCTGTTCCAGAACGTCGAATCGGTGCCGCCGGGCCTGACCTGGCCCACGCTCACCTTCAGCGGCAAGATGACGCTGTGGCTGGGCAAGCTGGAGGTGCAGATCCTGCAACTGGGCCGCGGCCATACCAAGGGCGATACGGTGGTCTGGCTGCCGCAGGACAAGGTGCTGTTCTCGGGCGATCTGGTCGAGTTCGACGCCACGCCCTATGCCGGCGATGCCTATTTCCAGGACTGGCCGCAGACCCTCGACAACATCGCTGCGCTCAAGCCCGAGAAGCTGGTGCCGGGCCGCGGCGCCGCGCTGCAAAGCCCCGCGCAGGTGGCCGCCGGCCTGGCCGGCACGCGCGCCTTCGTGAGCGAGCTTTATGAAAGCGTCAAGGCCGGTGCCAGTGCCGGCCGCGACCTCAAGACCGTGTACCGCGAGACCTATGAGCGTCTCGCGCCCAAGTACGGCCAGTGGGTGATCTTTGCCCACTGCATGCCGTTTGACGTGACGCGCGCCTACGACGAGGCGACCGCGTACCCGGACCCGCGCATCTGGACCGCCGAGCGCGACATCGCCATGTGGCAAGCCCTGGAAGGGAACTGAAGCAATGACCAAGATCGAACGCATCCACCACGTCGCCTACCGCTGCAAGGACGCCAAGACCACCGTCGAGTGGTACCGCAAGCACCTGGGCATGGACTTCGTGCTCGCCATCGCCGAGGACAAGGTGCCCTCCACCCATGCCCCCGACCCCTATATGCATCTCTTCATGGATGCGGGCAATGGCAACATCCTGGCCTTTTTCGAGCTGCCCAACTCGCCCGAGATGGGGCGCGACACCAACACGCCCGACTGGGTGCAGCACATCGCCTTCAAGGTGGGCAGCGTGGCCGAGCTGGAAGAGACCAAGGCGCGCCTGCAGGCCGAGGGCATCGAGGTGATCGGCATCACTGACCACACGATCTTCAAGAGCATCTACTTCTTCGACCCCAACGGCCACCGCCTCGAACTCGCGGCCGATGTGGGCACGCCGGCGATGTACCAGGCGCTGGATGCCTGCAAATGGGAGATGCTCAATGAATGGGCCGCCACCAAGAAGGCGCCCAAGCATGCCGCCTGGATGCACGACAAGGAATTCACGCAACCCCGTTGAGTGAGCGAAAGGGCAGGAGACGGCCATGCAGAAGACATATACCTATCCCGAGTTCGCCTACCGCCAGAGCGAGGAGCAGCGCAGCGGCCGGCCAGAGCGCCACGCGGTGCTGATCGTCGGCGCCGGGCCGATCGGCCTGACCCTGGCGCTGGACTGCGCCGCGCGCGGCCTGCGCTGCGTGCTGCTGGACGACAACAACAGCGTCAGCATCGGCTCGCGCGCGGTCTGCTATGCCAAGCGCCCGCTGGAGATCTGGGACCGCCTGGGCGTGGGCGCGAGCCTGGTGGAGCAGGGCGTGCGCTGGCAGGTCGGCAAGGTGTTCTTCCGGGACGAGTTGGCCTACCAGTTCGACCTGCTGCCCGAGGCCCATCACCAGATGCCGGCCATGATCAATCTGCAGCAGTACCACCTGGAAGAAAAGCTGGTGGCCGCCTGCGAGGCTGAGCCCCTCATCGACCTGCGCTGGAAGCATCGCCTCTTGAGCCTGGAGCAGGACGGCGCTGGCGTGCGCCTCACCATCGAGACGCCCGACGGCGTGTTCCACAGCACGGCCGACTGGGTGGTGGCCTGCGATGGCGCCAACAGCGACACGCGCCGCATGATAGGCGCCGAGTTCACCGGCCAGGCCTTCCAGGATCGCTTCCTGATTGCCGACGTGATCATCAAGGACGCGAACTTCCCCACCGAGCGCTGGTTCTGGTTCGACCCGCCCTTCCATCGCGGCCAGTCGGTGCTGCTGCACAAGCAATGCGACGGGGTCTGGCGCATCGACTTCCAGCTCGGCTGGGGCGCCGATCCCAACGAGGAGAAGAAGCCCGAGAAGGTGATCCCGCGCATCCAGGCCATGTTGGGGCCGGAGGTCGAATTCGAGCTGGAGTGGGTGTCGGTCTACCAGTTCGCCTGCCGCCGCATCGACCGCCTGCGCCACGGCCGCGTGCTGTTTGCCGGCGACTCGGCGCACCAGGTCTCGCCCTTCGGCGCGCGCGGTGCCAACACCGGCGTGCAGGATGCCGACAACCTCGCCTGGAAGCTGCAGGCGGTGCTGAGCGGCCGCGCGCCCGAGCATCTGCTGGACAGCTACCACGAGGAGCGTGCCGTCGCCGCCGACGACAACCTCTTGAACTCCACCCGCTCCACCGACTTCATCACGCCCAAGAGCCGCACCTCGCTGCGCCTGCGCAATGCGGTGCTGGAGCTGGCGCGCACCGAGGCCTTTGCGCGCCCGCTGGTCAACAGCGGCCGGCTCTCCACGCCCACGCCCTACCTGAACTCCTCGCTCAACACGCCGGACGAGGAGCTGTTCCATGGCCGCATGAAACCCGGCAGCCACTGTGCCGATGCGCCGGTGCACAACCGCGCCGGCCAGCCGGACTGGCTGCTCAAACACCTGGGCCAGGGCTTTGTGCTGCTGAGCTTCGGGCCGGTGCCGGCCGTCGAGGGCCTGAGCGTGCTGGAGATCGGCCGCGACCTGATCGACAGCGAGGGTGTGCTGGCCCAGCGCTACGATGGCCGGCCCGGCACGGTCTACCTGTTGCGCCCCGACCAGCATGTGGCCGCGCGCTGGCGCGGCTTCGACGCCGCCAAGGTGCAGGCCGCGCTGCGCCGCGCCCTCGCCATCCACTGAACGCCGGAGTGACCATGATGACCCAGCTGATCCGCTCCCCCAATATTCCCGATCCCGACGGCTTCTACGAGCAGCTGATCCATGCCCAGCGCGATCTCAGCGACGAGCAGGCCGAGATGCTGCTGGCCAAGCTGGTGCTGATCCTGGCCAACCAGGTGGGCGACCGCGCGGTGCTGGCCGAGGCGCTGGCGCTGGCCCGTACGAACACGCTGAACTGAGAACGATGAGCGACGACGCATTGCAATACCTGGCCGGCTTCGGCAACCAGCACCAGAGCGAGGCCGTGGCCGGCAGCCTGCCGCGGGGCCAGAACAGCCCGCAAAAGGTGGCGCACGGCCTCTATGCCGAGCTGCTCTCGGGCAGCGCCTTCACCGCGCCGCGCGCCGACAACCAGCGCAGCTGGCTCTACCGCCGCCAGCCCTCGGTGGTGGTGGGCGGCTACGCGCCGCTGGCGCATGAGTTCCTGAAAACCGGCGCGGTGGAGGGTCAGGTCGTGCCCCCCGATCCCCTGCGCTGGGCGCCCACGCCAGTGCCCGCAGCCGACTGCGACTTCGTCAGCGGCCTGCGCACCCTGTGCGTGAACGGCGACCCGGATGCGCAAGTGGGCATGGCGGCCCACCTCTATCTGGCGAATCGCTCGATGGAGCGCGAGGCCTTCGTCAATGCCGATGGCGAACTGCTGATCGTGCCGCAGCAGGGCCGCCTGCGCATCACGACCGAGCTCGGCCGGCTGGACGTGCGGCCCGGCGAGATCGCGCTGATCCCGCGCGGCCTGGTGTTCAAGGTGGCGTTGGACGGGCCCTCGCGCGGTTATGTGTGCGAGAACTACGGCGCCGCGCTGCGCCTGCCCGAGCTCGGCCCGATCGGCTCCAACGGCCTGGCGAATGCGCGCGATTTCCTCGCGCCGGTGGCCTGGTTCGAGGACGGGGAGCCTGGCGGCTACGAGATCGTCAAGAAGTTCGGCGGCCGGCTGTGGCGCGCGCGGCAGGCCCACAGCCCCTTCAATGTGGTGGCCTGGCACGGCAACCTGACGCCCTACAAGTACGACACCGCGCACTTCATGACGGTGGGCTCGATCAGCTTCGACCATCCGGACCCCAGCATCTTCACCGTGCTCACCAGCCCCTCGGACACGCCCGGCTGGGCGAATGTGGACTTCGTGATCTTCCCGCCGCGCTGGATGGTGGCCGAGCACAGCTTCCGCCCGCCCTGGTACCACCGCAATGTGATGAGCGAGTTCATGGGCCTGGTGCTGGGCCAGTACGATGCCAAGCCCGAGGGCTTCAAGCCGGGTGGCGCCAGCCTGCACAACGCCTTCGTGCCGCATGGCCCCGACACCGAGGCCTTCGCCAAGGCCTCGGGCGCCGCGCTGACCCCGCACAAGCTGGACCACACCCTGGCCTTCATGTTCGAGACCCGCTACCGCCTCTTGCCCACCGCCTTCGCGATGCAGGCGGGGGGCGCACTGGAAACCACTTATGCCGACTGCTGGAACGGTCTGGCCGATAACTTCACGACACCATGAGCCAACTCGACTTCACCCATGACCCGGCCGCGCAGAGCTGGGTGGCCAGCGCGAATGCCGCCGCCACCGACTTCCCGCTGCAGAACCTGCCCTATGGCCTGTTCCGCCGCGCCGGCAGCAACGAGGCCGCCCGCGTCGGCGTGGCCATCGGCGACCAGATCCTCGACCTGCAGCTGGCCGCGGCCGCGGGTCGCTGGAGCAGCGCCGAGCAGGTGCTCTTGCAGGCCCTGGCCCATGGCGATCTGAATGCCTTCATGGCGCAGCCGCAGGCGCGGCGCCGTGCCCTGCGCCAGGCCCTGTTCCTGGCCCTGCAGGCCGGCAGCAAGCAGGAGGCCGCGCTGCGCCCCTGCCTGCTGGCGCAGGCCGCCGCGCAGATGGCCGTGCCCTGCCGCATCGGCGACTACACCGATTTCTATACCGGCATCCACCATGCCACCACGGTGGGCAAGCTGTTCCGTCCCGACAACCCGCTGCTGCCCAACTACAAATGGGTGCCGATCGGCTATCACGGCCGCAGCTCGTCTATCGGCGTGAGCGGCTCCACGGTGCGCCGCCCGCTCGGCCAGCTGATGGCCCCCGGGGCCGAGGCCCCGGTGCAGGCCGCCAGCAAGCGCCTGGACTACGAGCTGGAGCTGGGCCTGTTCGTGGCCGGCGGCAACGCGCTGGGCGAGCCCATCCCGATGGCCGAGGCCGAGCAGCATATGTTCGGCGTGACGCTGCTGAACGACTGGTCGGCGCGCGATATGCAAGGCTGGGAGTACCAGCCGCTGGGCCCCTTCCTGGCCAAGAACTTCGCCACCACCATCTCGCCCTGGATCGTCACGATGGAGGCGCTGGAGCCCTTCCGCACCCCGTTCTCGCACCCGCCCAGCGACCCGCAGCCGCTGCCCTATCTGGACTCGCCGGCCAACCGCGCCGCGGGCGGCTACGAGATCGAGCTGGAGGTGTGGCTGCAGACCGAGGCGATGCGCGCGCAAGACCTGGCCCCGACGCGGCTGATGCGCAGCAACTTCAGGCACGCCTACTGGACGCTGGCGCAGATGCTCACCCACCATGCCAGCAATGGCTGCAATCTGCAGCCCGGCGACCTGCTGGGCACGGGCACGCAGTCGGGCCCGGCGGCGGAGGAGGGCGGCTCGCTGCTGGAGCTCTCGAATGGTGGCAAGCAGGCGCTGAGCCTGCCCAATGGCGAGACCCGCAGCTTCCTGCAGGACGGCGATACCGTGATCCTGCGCGGCTATGCGGTCAAGGAGGGGGCGCGCCGCATCGGCTTTGGCGATTGCGCTGGCACCATCACGCCGGCGCCTCGAGCCACAGCAGGCTGAACCAGCCGCGCGCGTCGGTCCAGACCGGGCCGGCGCGAAAACCGGCGCGCGCCGCCTGGGCCTGGAAGCCGGCGATGCTGTACTTGTGCGAGTTCTCGGTGTGCAGGGTCTCGCCGGCGGCAAACTCATAGTCCACCCCGTCCAGCCTGAACCGCTGCTCGCGCAGGCTCAGCAAATGCATCTCGATGCGCTGCTGCGGCGCGTTGTAGAAGGCGCTGTGCTCGAAGCCCGCGGGGTCGAACTCGGCGCCCAGCTCGCGCCGCGCGCGCGCCAGCAGGTTGAGGTTGAAGGCCGCGGTGACGCCGGCGGCATCGTTGTAGGCGGCATGCAGCACGGCGGGGTCCTTGATGAGGTCGATGCCGATCAGCAGGCCGCCGCCGCGCAGCTCCTGGGCCGTCATCTGGAAGAAGGCCAGGGTCTCCGCGGGCGAGAAGTTGCCGATGCTGGAGCCCGGGAAGAAGCCCACGCGGCGGCCGCGTGCGGGCCGCGGCGGCAGGTCATGCGGCTGGGTGAAATCGGCCACCACCGGCTTGATGGCGAGCGCCGGGTAGGCCTGCTGCAACTCCGCGCAGGCGCTCAGCAGATGCGCGCCCGAGATGTCCACCGGCACGAAGGCATGGGGCTCGTCCAGATGCGCGATCAGATGCCGCACTTTGCGCAGTGCGCCGGCGCCGTACTCCACCAGCTGCGCGTGCGGCCCCATGCAGGCGGCCATCTCGGCGCCATGGGCCTGCAGCAGGGCCAGCTCGGTGCGGGTGGGGTAGTACTCGGGCAGCTCGCAGATCTGCTCGAACAGCTGCGAGCCGATCTCGTCGTAGAAGTACTTGGGCGCGATGCTGCGCGGGCGCTGGCTCAGGGCCAGGTGCAGGTCGCTGGCAAACCGCTGTTTGGCGCTGGCCGCTTGATTCATGATGCGTGATCTCCCAGATCGCGCGCCAGGCGCAGGCCGCTGAACTGCCAGCGCGCGGCCGGCGGGAAGAAGTTGCGGTAGCTGGGCCTGGCATGGCCCGGCGGGGTGGCCAGGCTGCCGCCGCGCAGCACCAGCTGGCCCACCATGAATTTGCCGTTGTACTCGCCCACCGCGCCCGCCATCGGGCGAAAGCCCGGATAGGGGTGGTAGGCCGAGTAGGTCCATTGCCAGGCCTGATCGGCCGCCTGCGCGAAGCCGGGCAGGGCGCTGGCGGCCTCCCATTCGAATTCGCTGGGTAGGCGCGCGCCCGCCCATTCGGCGAACGCGGCGGCCTCGTAAAAGCTCAGCTGCAGCACCGGCGCCTGCGGGTCCAGCGGCTGCAGGCCGGCGAGGCCGAACACCTGGGTCTGCCCGTCCTGCTCACGCCAGTAGGCAGGGCCTTGCCAGCCTTGTGCCTGCACCAGCGCCCAGCCGTCCGAGAGCCACAGCGAGGCGCGCCGGTAGCCGCCGTCGGCGATGAAGGCGGCATAGTCGCCACAGTTCACCAGCCGGTTGGCGATCTCGAAGGGCCGCAGCAGCTGGGTATGGCGTGGCAGCTCGTTGTCAAAGGCAAAGCCCGCACCCGCATGGCCGATCTCCACCGTGCCGCCGCCATGGGCCAGCCAGCGCAGCGGCGGGGCGGCAGCGGGCGGCGGGGTCAGCGCCCGGTAGGCGGGCAGCAGGGGATGGCAGGAGAAGGCGTGCAGGATGTCGGTGAGCAGCAGCTCCTGGTGCTGCTGCTCGTGCTGCAGGCCCAGCTCGACCAGGGCCAGGTCTTGCGGCCCCAGCGCCTGGCCCAGAAAGTCCTGCATGGCGGCGTCGACATGGCGGCGATAGGCCTGCACCTCGGCCAGGCCGGGCCGGCTCAGCAGGCCGCGCTGCGGGCGCGGATGGCGCGGGCCTAGCGCCTCGTAATAGGAGTTGAACAAGTAGGCGTAGGCGGGGTCGAAGCAGCGGTAGCCCGGCATGCGCGGCGCCAGCAGCAGGGTCTCGAAGAACCAGCTGGTGTGGGCCTGGTGCCATTTGCTGGGGCTGGCATCGGGCATGGACTGCAGCGCCTGGTCTTCCGCCGACAGCGGCGCGGCCAGCGCCTCGGTATGGGCGCGCACCGCCAGATAGCGCTGGCGCAGGGTCTGTGCTGTGCTGCTCATGTTCACCGGGGCCTCCTTGGCGCAACGGTAGCCTATCTTGCTGCCCAAAGATGTCAGCAGTTGCAGGGCAAACCTCAGGCGCCCGCCCGCGCCCGTGGGCATAACATCGCCGGCTTGGCGCAGGCCCCCAGAGGAGACATCCGTGACCAACCCCGCAACCCCCTTGTTCCGATCTGCCATGGCCCTGGCCGCCGCGCTGGCCCTGGCCACACCGGTGCTGGCGCAAGAGCTGACGCTCAAGGTGCATCACTTCTGGCCGCCGGCGGCGATGCCGCCCACCAAGATTTTGCAGCCCTGGTGCGACAAGATCGCCGCCGATTCGGGCGGCAAGCTCAAGTGCCAGATCTTCCCGGCGATGCAGCTGGGTGGCACGCCGGCGCAGCTGATCGACCAGGCCAAGGACGGCGTGGTGGACATCGCCTTCACCCTGCCGGGCTACACGGCCGGGCGCTTCCCCATCATGGAGGTGTTCGAGCTGCCCTTCATGACCAATTCCGCCGAAGCCGGCGCGCGCGCCGCCTGGGACTTCTACGGCAAGTACGCCGGCAAGGAATTCGCCGGCCTCAAGCCGCTGATGTTCAGCGTGCACGACGAGGGCTATCTGCATACGCGCGAGAAGCAGATCAAGACCCTGGCCGACTTCAAGGGTCTGAAGCTGCGTGCGCCCACGCGCCAGACCAACAAGCTGCTGGCCTCGCTGGGTGCCACGCCGGTGGGCATGCCGCTGCCGGCGGTGGCCGATGCGGTGAGCAAGGGCACCATCGACGGTTTTGCCCTGCCCTGGGAGGTGATCCCCTCGGTGAAGCTGCATGAGATGGTGAAGTTCCACACCGAGACCGACCGCACGCGGCCGGCGCTCTACAGCGCGGTGTTTGTGCTGGCGATGAACCAGGCCCGCTACGAGGGCCTGCCCGCCGAGCTGAAGGCGGTGATCGACAAGAATTCCGGCGCCGCGTTCTCGCAGCAGGCCGGCAAGACCTGGGACGAGAGCCAGGCGGTGGGCCGCAAGCCGGCGCTGGACCGCGGCAATGTCTTCTACACCGTGCCGGCCGCCGAGGTCGATCTGTGGATCAAGGCCAGCCATCCGCTCTACGACGAATGGGCGGCCGATATGGACAAGCGCGGTCTGCCTGGCAAGCAGATGCTGCAGGACGCGCAAGGCCTGCTGGCCAAGTACAAGAAGTAAGGCGTGGCCGTGCCCGCCGGCCTGCGAACCCTGGCACGCTGGTGCGCGCTGGCCGGCTGCCTTTGCGCCTGCCTGACCGCGCTGCTGACCGTGGCCAGCGTCATCGGGCGCTCCTGGCTGGCGCGCCCGATCCAGGGCGATGTGGAGCTGACCCAGTTCGGCATCGCGCTGTGCATCGCGCTGTGCCTGCCCTGGTGCCAGCTGCAGCGCGGCAACATCATCGTGGACTTCTTCACCCAGGCCGCGCCCGCGCCGGTGCAGCGCGGGCTGGACCGCCTTGGCGCCCTGCTGCTGGCGGTGATGCTGGGTCTGCTGGCCTGGCGCGCCGGCGCCGGCGCGCTGGCGGTGCGCGAGGCCGGGGAGACCAGCATGATCCTGGGCTGGCCGATGTGGTTCAGCTACGCGGCGCTGGCGCCCGGCCTGGCGCTCAGCGGCCTGATCGCGCTGCTGCAGGCCTGGCAGGGCGGAGCGGGGCGATGACGGTCGGCCTCGCGATCTTCGCCGCCATGCTGCTGCTGATGGCGCTGCGCGTGCCCATTGCCGCGGCGATGTTCATTCCCGGCGCCCTCGGCTATGCCTGGATGACCAGCGACATGGCGCTGCTGAACCTGCTCAAGGGCAGTGCGGTGGCGCGGCTGTCGGTCTACGACCTCTCGGTGATTCCGCTGTTCCTGCTGATGGGCCAGTTCGCCACCCAGGGGGGCTTGAGCCGCGCGCTCTTCAAGGCGGCGGCGGCCTTCGTGGGGCACAAGCGCGGTGGCCTGGCGATGGCGGCCATCATGGCCTCGGCGGCCTTCGGCGCGGTGTGCGGTTCGTCCGTTGCCACCTGTGCCACCATCACCCAGGTGGCCTACGAGGAAATGAAGCGCGGTGGCTACCACGGCCGCCTCTCCACCGCGGTGCTGGCCACCGGCGGCACGCTGGGCATCCTGATCCCGCCCTCGGTTCCCCTGGTGGTCTATGCCATCCTGACCGAGCAGAACATTGCCAAGCTGTTCGCCGCGGCCTTTGTGCCGGGGCTGATCGCCACCGCCGGCTACCTGATCGTGATCGCGCTCTACTGCAGGCTGCGGCCCGAGCTGGCCCAGCCCTCGGTGCGCCTGCCCTGGGGCCAGCGCTGGCGCGCGCTGCTGGGCGTGTGGCCCATGGCGCTGATCTTCGTGATCGTGTTCGGTGGCATCTACGGCGGCCTGTTCTCGCCCACCGAGGGGGCGGCGGTGGGCGCGATCGCCACCTTCGTGACCGGGCGCTTCAGCGGCGAGCTGAACAACGAGGGCCTGCGGCGCAGCTTCCTGGGCACGGCCGAGACCACCGCCATGGTGTTCATGATCTTTCTCGGCGCCGACATGATGAACTCCTCGCTGGCGCTGACCCAGATGCCGGCGCGCCTGGCCGACTGGGTCGGGCATCTGCAGGTGCATCCGCTCGTCATCGTCGCATCCATCCTGGCCTTCTACATCGTGCTGGGCTGCGTGATGGACGAGCTCTCGATGCTGCTGCTGACGATTCCGGTGATCTTCCCCACCGTGATGGGCCTGGACCTCTGGGGCCTCAGCCCCGAGCACAAGGCGATCTGGTTCGGCGTGCTGGTGCTGATGACGGTGGGCATAGGCATGCTGGCGCCGCCGGTGGGCCTGAACGTCTATGTGGTGAACGGCATGGCGCGCGACGTGCCGATGAACGAGACCTACAAGGGCGTGATGCCCTTCCTGGCCTCAGACCTGCTGCGCATCGTGCTGCTGCTGTTCTTCCCGGCCGTCACGCTGGCGGCGCTCAGCTTGTTCTGAAGTCACCGGGCTGTCACGCCCGGGGGCTAGGCTGGCGCGCAACGCGACCATGCCGAGCAGCGCCTATGCCGGGAAATCCCGCCCATGACTGGACCGAGCCCGACCCGGCCCTGCCCGAGCGCATGGTGGCGGTGGCGGCAGCCAGCCTGGGTCTGCGCCAGCGCGCCGCCTTCTTTGTCTGGGCCCAGACCCAGATGCAGGGCCTGCTGCCGCATCAGCTGCTGGTGTGCGCGCTGGAACAGCAGGGGCAGTGGCGGGCCGATGTGTTCAACAGCCTGCCGCTGCCGGCGCCCCTGGGTGCGCGCCTGCAGGACCTGCGCCAGCCCGCCTGGCTTGCGCTGCAGCGGCAATGGCGGCAGGCGCCGCTGAGCATGGCGGTGGCCGAGCTGCCGGATGAGCTGGCCGGGGCGCTGGGCCAGGCGGGCTATGCGCAGCTGCTGCTGCATGGGGCCGCCGCGCCCGGGCGTGCCCAGCGCGCCGAGGCCTGGTTTCTCTGGGCCCGCAGCGGCGCGGCCTATACCCGGGGGCATGGCCAGCTCGCCGCCTGGTTGATGCCCCATCTGCATGCGGCCTGGCGTCAGGTGCAGGCCGCCGGCCAGCGCCTGGCAGAGCCGGGCGACGCGGCGTCGGGCCTCACCGCACGCGAGCAGCAAATCCTTGCCCTGCTGTGCCTGGGCCTGAGCAACCAGGCGATCGCGCAGCGCCTGGACCTGAGCGCGCTGACGGTGAAGAACCATGTGCAGAAGCTGCTGCGCAAGCTGCGCGCCAGCAACCGCGCCCAGGCCGCGGCGATGGCCATGGCGCAGCGCCTGGTCAGCGTTTGAGGAGCGACAGGCGCTCCAGCCCGGCCAGCAGCAGCAGGCCCAGGGCCACGCCCACCATATCGGCCAGCACATCGGCCGCCTCGGCGCTGCGGCCGGGTACCTGGGTCTGCACCAGCTCGATGAAGATGCCGTAGGCCAGCAGGCCCAGCACCACCTTGCCCACCTTCCGCTCGCGCCTTGCGCCCGTCAGGCTCAGTGCGCTCACCACCGCCAGGGTGGCAAAGGCCAGCAGGTGGTTGGCCTTGTCCCAACCGGTATCGATGCCTTCGGGCGGCTTGGGGCTGAAGGCCAACCAACTGATCACCAGCAGCAGCAAGGCGAGCAGGGCGCGCCAGCAAGCTCGGCCGCGCGGCGAGAACAGGATATCCATCGAGAGCCTGGTGATGTTGTCGAGGCCGGAATTCTCGTTGATGGCGACGATGCGTCGAGGTTTAATGCGGGCCATGCACCAGGCCGCCAAACTTCTTTCTCTGCCGCTCGCCTGGCTGGCCTGCACATGCGCGCATGCGCAGCAGAGCGAGCCCGCCGCCACGCCCTTCCGCCCCACCGTCACCAGCGGCGCGGCGATTTCCCTGCCCGGCTGGCTGGAGCTGGAACTGGGGGGGCAGCGCCTGGGCGGCCATGGCGCCGATCAGCGCAGCAGCCTGCCCTATCTGCTCAAGTACTCGTTCAACGAGCAGTGGGCGCTCTTGCTGGGCGGCGACGCCCGTGTCAGCAGCCGGCCCGCGGGTGCGCCCGCGCTGAGCGGCATGGGCGATACCGCGCTGACGCTCAAGTGGCGCGGCAGCGCCGCACCCGAGGGCACGAGCTATGGCGTCGAGGCCAGCGTCAAATTCCCTACCGCGGGCACCGGCCTGGGCAGTGGTGAGCGCGACTACGGCCTGAAGGGCATCTACGGCCTGGACATCGCCGAGGGCTGGCATCTGGACGGCAACCTGCTCGCCACCCAGCTGGGTGCGGTCGATACGGGGCAGGGGCGTTTGCAGTCGGCCTGGGCGATGGCCTTGTCGCATGGCGTCGGCCCGGCCTGGACGCTGGCCGCCGACCTCTCGGGCACGCATCAGCGCGGCGCAGCGGACACGGCCCAGCTGTTGGCCGCGGCGAGCTACGTGCTGAGCCCGCGCCTGGTGCTGGACGGCGGGCTGGCGGGTGGCCTCAATCGCAATACGCCCAAGTGGACCCTGTTCGCCGGCATGACGGTGCTGCTTGGCCAGCTGCACTGATCCGCGCCCACAATGAGAAATGGCCCTTCCTTGCGGAAGGGCCATCTTCATTTTTTGGTGCCGGAGAGATGAATCGAACACCCGACCTTCTCATTACGAATGAGCTGCTCTACCGACTGAGCTACACCGGCGTCAAGCGTGCTATTCTAGCAGAGTTTATTGGGCGCTATCAAGATGGTAGGACGTGATGCGCTCAACTTCGTTCTTGGAGCCCAGCACCACGGCCACGCGCTCGTGCAGCTTGCCGGGTTGCAGGTCCATGATGCGTTCGCGCGCATTGGTGGCCGCGCCGCCCGCCTGCTCGACCAGGAAGGCCATCGGATTGGCCTCGTACATCAGGCGCAGCTTGCCGGCCTTGTTGGGCTCGCGCTTGTCCCAGGGGTACATGAAGACGCCGCCGCGTGTGAGGATGCGGTGCACATCGGCCACCATGGAGGCGATCCAGCGCATATTGAAGTTCTTGCCGCGCGGGCCCTCTTCGCCGGCCAGGCATTCATCGATATAGCGCTTCACCGGGGCATCCCAGTGGCGCATGTTCGACATATTGATGGCGAATTCCTTGGTGTCTTCGGGGATCTTCACGTCCTCATGCGTGAGCACGAAGGAGCCCTGCTCGCGGTCCAGCGTGAACATCGCGACACCGTCGCCCACCGTCAGCACCAGGGTGGTCTGCGGGCCGTAGACGCAGTAGCCGGCGGCGGCCTGGGCCGAGCCGGGCTGCAGGAAGTCGTCCTCGCTGACGCCCTTGCTGCCTTCCACCTTCTTGAGCACCGAGAAGATGGTGCCGATGGAGACGTTGACGTCGATGTTCGACGAGCCATCCAGCGGGTCGAACATCAGCAGGTACTCGCCCTGCGGGAAGCGATTCGGCACCAAGTAGATGCCTTCCATCTCCTCCGAGGCCATGGCCGCCAGGTGGCCGCCCCATTCATTGGCCTCGATCAGCACCTCGTTGGCGATGATGTCGAGCTTCTTCTGCACCTCGCCCTGCACGTTCTCGCTGCCGGCCGTGCCCAGCACATCGCCCAGCTCGCCCTTGTTGACGCTGATGGCGATGCGCTTGCAGGCGCGCGCCACCACCTCGATCAAGAGCCGCAGCTCCTGCGGGATATGGCCGTGCTGGCGTTGCTGCTCGATCAGGTACTGGGTCAGGCTGATGCGGCGCGTCATGCTTGCTCTCCCTTGGCCTCGGAGGCGAGTGCACGCTCGACGATCTCGCGCACATCGTTGGATAGATCGGCCTTGGCGGCGACGCGGGCGATGGCCTCGCGGGCGGCGCTGCGGTAGGGCTCGGCCAGCACGGTCCAGCGGTCCATCACGCGCGCCAGGCGGCTGGCGATCTGCGGATTGATGGCGTCCAGCGCCAGCACCTGCTCGGCCCAGAACACATAGCCGGCCGCGTCCTTGCGATGGAAGGCGGCGGGGTTGAACATGCACAGCGAGAAGATCAGGCTGCGCGCGCGGTTCGGGTTCTTGAGCGTGAAGTCCGGATGCTGCATCAGCTGCTTGACGCGCGCGAAGCTCTTGCCGTCCAGCTCGGGCGTGCGGCCCTGCAGCGCGAACCACTTGTCGATCACCAGCTCGTCGCCCTTGAAGAGGGCGTGGAAGCGTGCCAGCGCCGGCTCGGCCAGCTCGGCATGGGCGGCCACCAGGGCCGACAGCGCGCCCAGGCGGTCGGTCATATTGCCGGCGTCCTTGAAGCGCTGGTAGGCGCGGCCGGGCCACACGCTGTCGCCGCTCTGCGTGGCGTTCAGCACCAGCATCGCCAGCGCCAGATTGGCCAGCGCGCGCCGGCCCGATTGCACCGGATCGGGCGCATAGCCGGCCTTCACCTGGTGGGCCTCATAGGCCTCGGCCCAGTCGGTCGCCAGTGCCTGCGCCAGTTGCAGGCGCGCCGCTTCCACCGCGGCGTGGATGGCCTGCGGGTCGACCACGTCCAGCTGCTCGGCGATATAGGCCTCGCCGGGCAGGGTCAGGGCCAGCTCCTTGAAGGCGGCATCCAGCTCAGCGTGGCGCAGCACGGCGCGCATCGCCTCGATATAGGCCGCGTCCAGCACCAGCGGCGCGCCGCTGCGCACCGCCGCGAGGATGCGGTTCAGCGCCAGGCGCTGGCTGGCTTCCCAACGGTTGAAAGCGTCGCTGTCGTGCTTGAGCAGGGTCAGCAGCTCGGCATCGCTGAGGCCGTCGTCCAGCACCACCGGGGCCGAGAAGCCGCGCAGCAGCGAGGGCACGGGGGCGCTCGCCACGTCCACGAACACAAAGCTCTGCTCGGCCTGGTCCAGCACCAGCACGCGCTCCGTGCCGGTGGCGGCCGCCTCGCTCTGCAGCTGCAGCGGCAAGGTCTGACCCTCGTGGGTCAGCAGACCCAGCGCCACCGGGATCACCTGGGGCAGCTTGTCGGCCTGGCCCGGCGTGGCGGGGGTGGATTGCTTGAGCGTGAGCGTGTAGGTCCGGGCCTCGGCGTCGTAGCTGCCGCGCGCCTGCAGATGCGGCGTGCCGGCCTGCGAGTACCAGCGCTTGAAGGCGTCCAGGCGCGTCGTCAGGGCGGAGCCGGGGTTGGCGTCGGCAATGGCCTGGGCGAAGTCGTCGCAGGTCACGGCCTGGCCGTCGTGGCGCTCGAAGTAGAGCTTCATGCCGGCCTCGAAGCCGGCGCGGCCGACCAGGGTCTGGTACATGCGCACCACCTCGGAGCCCTTGTCGTAGACCGTGGCGGTGTAGAAGTTGTTGATCTCCACATAAGAGTCGGGGCGCACCGGATGCGCCATCGCGCCCGAGTCCTCGGGGAACTGCATGGCGCGCAGCTGGCGCACGTCCTGGATGCGGCAGACCGCGCGCGCGCTCGGCGTGGCGGCCATGTCCATGCTGAATTCCTGGTCGCGGAAGACCGTCAGGCCTTCCTTGAGCGAGAGCTGGAACCAGTCGCGGCAGGTGACGCGGTTGCCGGTCCAGTTGTGGAAGTACTCATGCGCGACGATGCTCTCGATGCGATGGAAGTCGGCATCGGTGGCGGTGGCGGGCGAGGCCAGCAGGGCGCTGGTGTTGAAGATGTTGAGGCCCTTGTTCTCCATCGCGCCCATATTGAAGTCGGACACGCCGACGACCATGAAGCGTTCCAGATCCAGCGGCAGCTTGAAGCGCGCCTCGTCCCAGACGATGGAGGCGATCAGCGAGTTCATCGCGTGCTCGGTCTTCTCCAGATCGCCGCGGCGCACGAACACCTGCAGCAGATGGTCCTTGCCGGCGCGGGTGCGGATGCGCTGCTCGCGTGCCACCAGGTCGCCCGCCACCAGGGCGAACAGATAGCTGGGCTTGGGGAAGGGGTCGTGCCACTTGGCAAAGTGGCGGCCATTGTCGAGCTCGCCCGCTTCCAGCAGATTGCCGTTCGACAGCAGCACCGGGTACTTGGCCTTGTCGGCGCGCAGATGCACCGAATAGACCGCCATCACGTCCGGGCGGTCCAGGAAGTAGGTGATGCGGCGGAAGCCCTCGGCCTCGCATTGCGTGAAGAAGCTGCCGCCCGAGGTGTAGAGACCGCTCAAGGAGGTGTTCTTCTCGGGCGCGCAGCTGTTGCGGATCTCCAGCGCGAAGTCGGCATCGGGCGCGCCCTCGATGATCAGCTCATGCCCTTCCTGGCGGAACGACACGCTCTCGCCATTGATCAGCACGCGCAGCAGGTTGAGCTCTTCGCCATGCAGGCGCAGCGGGCCATGCGGCACGGCGCTGTTGCGCTCGATCTGCATCTTGCTGGTCACCAGGGTTTTGGCCGGCTCCAGGTCGAAGGTCAGGTCTACGGTGCGAATCCAGAAGGCCGGGGCCAGGTAGTCTTCGCGGCGGATCAGAGTGGCAGAGCCTTCACGCATGGTGGGCATCCTTGGAATAAAGCGAAGCCCCGGCTGTATCGCAGCCGGGGCAGGGTGGGTTTAAACGCCTTGCTTCAGGCTCTCGGAAATGAAGGGGTCGAGATCGCCGTCCAGCACCTTCTGGGTGGCCGAGGTCTCGTAGTTGGTGCGCAGGTCCTTGATACGGCTCTGGTCCAGCACATAGCTGCGGATCTGGTGACCCCAGCCCACATCGGTCTTGGTGTCCTCGAGCTTTTGCTGCTCTTCCTGGCGCTTGCGCATCTCGTGGTCGTACAGGCGCGAGCGCAGGCGCTTCCAGGCCACGTCGCGGTTGCTGTGCTGGCTGCGGCCGTCCTGGCATTGCACCACGATGCCGGTCGGGATGTGGGTCAGGCGCACCGCCGAGTCGGTCTTGTTGATGTGCTGGCCGCCGGCGCCCGAGGCGCGGAAGGTGTCGGTGCGCACATCGGCCGGGTTGATGTCGATCTCGATCGAGTCATCGATCTCGGGGTAGACGAACAGCGAGGCAAAGCTGGTGTGGCGGCCGCCCGAAGAGTCGAACGGGCTCTTGCGCACCAGGCGGTGCACGCCCGTCTCGGTGCGCAGCAGGCCGAAGGCATATTCGCCCTCCACCTTGATGGTGGCGCTCTTGATGCCGGCCACGTCGCCGGGCGTCTCGTCTTCCAGCGTCGCCTTGAAGCCCTTGCGTTCGCAGTACTTCAGGTACTGACGCAGCAGCATGCCGGCCCAGTCGCAGGCCTCGGTGCCGCCGGCGCCGGCCTGGATGTCGATGAAGCAGTTGCTCGGATCGGCCGGGTTGTTGAACATGCGGCGGAACTCGAACTGCTCGACGATCTCCCGCAGCTTGGCCGCGTCGGCCTCGATCGCCTCCAGGCCGGCGAAGTCGTCGTCGGCCTTGGACATCTCGTACAGCTCGCTGTTGTCCGAGAGATTGCTGGTGAGGTGGTTGATGGTCTCGACCACGTTTTCCAGCGTGCGCTTTTCCTTGCCCAGCTCCTGGGCCCGCTTGGGCTCGTTCCAGACGTTGGGGTTCTCCAGCGCGGCGTTGACCTCGTTCAGTCGCAGTGCTTTGCGGTCGTAGTCAAAGATACCCCCTTAGCGCGTCGGTACGCGCTGTCAGATCGGCGAGGGTGGACCCGATGGCATTGATGCGTTCGATATCCATGGTGTTTCCAGTTCTAGGCTCGGGTGCGAGCAACCGCGCATTTTTACATGAGCCGGCATGGGGCACACTGGGAGCCCTGCTCATTCAGCCACGGAATCGGTGCCCATGAACCTTGAATCCGACCCCAGCCGGCCCAGTCTTGCCGAGGCGCAGCGGCAGAGTTACTGGCTCAGGACGCGACGCCTGACGCTGTGGCTGCTGCTGATCTGGGCCGGGGTGAGCTTCGGCCTGATCTACTTTGCGCGCGATCTGAGCTTCACCTTCTTCGGCTGGCCCTTCAGCTTCTGGGTCGCCTCGCAGGGCGCGCTGCTGGTCTATCTGGCCATCGTCGTCTACTACGCCTGGGCGATGCGGCGGCTGGACGCGGCGCAGCGCGAGCTTGACTGAGGCGGGCGAAAAAAAAGCTGTCGGATGACAGCCTTGTGGCGGGTGCGCCCGGCTTACTTCTTGCGCCTGATCGTCACGCCGATGGCCAGGGCGAGGCCCAAGCCCACCAGCAGCAGGGACTCAGGTTCCGGCACGCGGTTGGGCGGCACGGTGCTCTGGGCCATGGCGCTTGCGGTGGCGGCCATCGAGACAAGGGCAAGGAACAAGCGTTTCATCTCAGTCTCCGTTGAAAAGCAGGGCCTTCAGATTAGGGGCTCGGCATTTGCAGCGTCAACAAGCGTCCCCCGGCGTTTCTAGGGGGCTCCACTTATTCGAGGGGGAGGAATTCCTCTAGCGCCTCGGCCAGCTCCTCCGGCTGGTCGTGGTGCAGCATATGGCCGGCGTCCTTGAGCGTGACGCTGCGCACGCTGGGCACCACCGCCAGGCGGGCCTCGAAATCGGCGCGCGGGTAGCGATCGCCCCACCATTTCGTCATGTCGGTGCTATCCCCCTCGACCCACAGCGTGGGCGCCTGGATGCGCGCCCAGGTGGCGAGGATCTCGGCCTTGCGGTAGAGCACCGGATTGCTGCGCTTGTGGGCGGCATCGCCCAGGATGTGCCAGGCGCCGTCGATCTGGCGCGACCAATGCGGCGCCAGCCAGGCGGCCTTGGCGGGCGAGAGGCGCGGGTTGGTCTTCATCAGGCGCTCGGCCACCGCCTGCAGGCTGGCGTAGGTCTTGAGCTGGGGCTGCTGCTTCAGCTCGTCCAGCCATTGCGTCAGGCGGCCCGGCGCCTGGGCGGGAATGGTCTCGGGCAGGCCGAAGCCCTCCAGATTGACGAGGCGGCGGATGCGCGCCGGCCGCACGCCGGCGTAGCTCATCACCACATTGCCGCCCATGCTGTGGCCCAGCAGATCCACCGGCGCCTCGGGGCTGACCGCGTCCAGCAGGGCGTCCAGATCGCCCAGGTAGTCGGGGAACCAGTAGCTGTCGGCGCCGCTCGAGTCGGTGAGGCCGAAGCCGCGCCAGTCCATCGCCAGCACATGGCGATCTTGCTGCAGCGCGTCCACCACGAACTGGAAGGAGGCTCCCACGTCCATCCAGCCATGCAGCATCACCAGGCTGGACCGGTCGGGCTGCGGCTGGCCCCAGCTCAGCACATGGTGCCTGAGCCCCCGTAGCGTGAGGAACTGGCTTTGATGGGGCCGGCGGGCGAGGTAGGGCGTGGCTTGCATGGCGGCAATGTAGCGCGCACAAGCGCGGCACGCTGTCGGCCGCGGGACAAGACCGGGCAGGCAGAATTGCGGCCATGAGCACCCCTGACTATCAATTGCGCCCCGCCGAGCCCCGCGACATTGCCGCCATCGTGGGCCTGATCGCCGAACTCGCCGAGTTCGAGCAACTCAGCCACCTGCTGGAACTGCGCCCGCAGGACTTGCAGCGCCATATGTTCGGCGAACGCCCGGTGGTGGAGGGTCTGGTCGGCGAACTGGCTGGCGAGGTGGTGGGCTACGCGCTCTTCTTCACCAACTTCTCCACCTTCCTGGGCAAGCCGGGCCTGTATCTGGAGGATTTGTATGTGCGCCCCGCGCACCGCGGCAGCGGCCTGGGCAAGCGCATGCTGAGTCGGCTGGCGCAGCTCGCGGTGGAGCGCGACTATGGCCGCTTCGAGTGGAGTGTGCTGGACTGGAACGAGAGCGCGATCCGCTTCTACGAGAAGATGGGCGCCAGCCTGCTGCCCGACTGGCGCATCTGCCGGCTCAGCGGCGCGGCGCTGCAGGCCTACCGTTAGAGAACGGTGAGCGCCAGCTCGGGCGGCCGGGCGATCACGGCGCGCCGGCCGTTCACCACGATGGGGCGCTGCAGCAGCCTGGGATGGCTGGCAATGGCTTGCAGCAGCGCATCGTCGCCGAGCTCGGTGTCGGCCAGGCCTAGCTGGATATATTCGTCCTCGCCACTGCGCAGCAGCGCACGCGCGCTCACGCCCAGGCGCTGCTGCAGGGCCTGCAAATCGGCCACGCCGGGCGGGGTCTGCAGATACTCGATCACCTCGGGCCGCAGGCCGCGCTCGGTCAGCAGGGCCAGCGCCTCGCGGGACTTGGAGCAGCGCGGGTTGTGGTAGATCTGCAGCGACATATGGATTCTGGGGATGGACGGGCGCTCAGTGTAGGGGCCGCGGACACTCGGGGAATCCATGACTTGTGGCAGGGCGAGTGTCGCTAGCATGTGCCCTCCGTTGCCGCGACTGAGGATGGAGGGTGCATGACCAAGCGTTCCGAGTTGCCGTCTGATGCCCGATTCGATGGGTATGCGGCCCTGCATCAGGCCTTCCGCTGGCAGGTGGCGGAGGACTTCAGCATTGCCGAGGCCTGCTGCGGCCGCTGGGCGCGCGAGACGCCCAATGCCCCGGCCATCCTGTTCGAAAGCGACAGCGGCTGCCGCGCGCAGTACAGCTACGGCCAGCTGCAGCGCGCCGCCAACCGCCTTGCCAACGCCTTGCAGCGCCTGGGCGTGCAGGCCGGCGACCGCGTGGCGATCGTGCTGCCGCAGCGTTTCGAGACCGCGGTGGCGCAAATCGCGGTGAACCAGCTGGGCGCGGTGGCCATGCCGCTGTCCATGCTGTTCGGCCCCGAGGCCCTGGAATTCCGCCTGCAGGACAGCGCGGCGGTGGTCGCCATCGTGGAGGGCGCGGCGCTGGCGTCGATGCGCCAGGCACGCGCGCGCTGCCCGGCGCTGCGCCAGCTGCTGGTGGTGGGCGAGGGTGCGCAGGCCGACGAGCTGGAATGGATGGCCGCCCTGCAGGCCGAGGATGCCCGTTTCGTGTCGGCGCGCCGCAAGGCCGACGATGCAGCGGTGCTGATCTACACCAGCGGCACCACCGGCCCGCCCAAGGGTGCCCTGATTCCGCAGCGCGCGCTGATCGGCAATCTGAGCGGTTTCGTGGCCAGCCAGAACTGGTTCGGCTTCGATCCGGCGGCGCCGGAGCGCGGCACCGAGGCGGTGTTCTGGAGCCCGGCCGACTGGGCCTGGACCGGCGGACTGATGGACGCGCTGCTGCCCACGCTCTACTTCGGCCGCCCCATCGTGGCCTACCAGGGCCGCTTTGCACCCGAGCGCGCCTTCGAGCTGATGCAGCAGCATGGCGTGACGCACAGCTTTCTCTTCCCTACCGCGCTGAAGGCGATGATGAAGGCCGTGCCCGCGCCGCGTCAGCGTTATGCCCTGAAGCTGCAGGCCATCATGAGTGCCGGCGAGGCGGTGGGCGATGCGGTGTTCGGCTGGTGCGAGCAGCAGCTGGGCATCACCGTCAACGAGATGTTCGGCCAGACCGAGATCAACTACGTGGTGGGCAATTGCAGCCTGCTGTGGCCGGCGCGGCCCGGCAGCATGGGGCGCGCCTACCCGGGTCACCGCGTGGCGGTGGTCGACGACGAGGGCAAGATCTGCCCCCCCGGCGAGCCCGGCGACGTGGCGGTGCATCGGCGCGATGTGCATGGCGATCCCGATCCGGTGTTCTTCCTGGGCTACTGGAACAAGCCCGAGGCCACCGCGGCCAAGTTCACCGGCGAGCCGAGCGACAGCTGGTGCCGCACCGGCGACACCGCCATCATGGATGAGCAGGGCTATCTCTGGTACCAGGGCCGCAGCGACGATGTCTTCAAGGCCGCCGGCTACCGCATCGGCCCCAGCGAGATCGAGAACTGCCTGGTCAAACACGAGGCGGTCGCGAACGCGGCGGTGGTGCCCAAGCCCGATGCCGAGCGCGGCGCGCTGGTGAAGGCCTATGTGGTGCTGGCGCCCGGCCACCAGGGCAGCCCCGAGCTGGTGGCGGCCTTGCAGGCCCATGTGCGCGGGCGCCTTGCGCCCTATGAATATCCCAAGGACATCGAGTTCATCGAGGCATTGCCCATGACCACCACCGGCAAGGTGCAACGCCGCGTGCTGCGCCTGCAGGAGGAGCAGCGCGCGCGCGAAGCGGCACTTGCCTGATCACCAGCTGCAGGGCTTGAGCTGCGCCGGCGCCTGCTTGACGCTGGCGTTGAAGGGGTCGAGCTGGGCGTCGCGCGACTGCTGCACGTCGTAGCAGCCACCGCGATAGCGGATGCGGCGCCGGGTCGGGCCGTGGATCTCGTCGGGCTGGTCGGCCTCGCCGCCAATGGCGCGCGCGATGCGCTGCTCCACGCTCGCGCGGGGGCTGTTGCTGCGCTCGTCGGCCAGGGCCGGATTGCGCCAGGCTTGCGACGCGGCCGGGCCGGCCGGCAGGGCCAGCTGCAGCGGCGCAACGCTGCCGCGCGGCGTGGCAGCCGGCTCCTCGGGCACAGCGGCGCGGGTCGGCGTTGCGGGAGTTGGCTCCAAAATCGTCTTGAATGGGGGAGCTGCCGCGGGACGCTCGGCCCGCGGCATGGCATGAGCTGGCACGGGCGGCGCAGTCGGCAACTTCGGCTGCGGCTGCAGCAGCCAGACCACCAGGCGCTCGCGCATCGGCGGCACGCCATGCGTGCCTTGCCGCTGGGCGAGCAATATCAGGCCCGCCGCATGCAGCATGAGCACCAGCATCCAGACCCAGTGCGGGCGCCTGGGCGAAGCGAGGCTTGGCATCTCAGCCGCCGAACAACTTGCCCAGCAGGCGCACGCTCAGCTTGCTGCCGGCGGGCGCCAGCAGGCGCGCCGCATCGGGCCAGCGCTCTTCGCCGCTCAGCGTGGTGCAGCTGCGTGACGGCTGGCCGGGCTTGGCGTCGGGGTCCTGGTCGCTGGGGTCGGCGGCCAGCGGCAGGCCCAGCAGCTGGCCTTGGTCGCGCCATTCCAGCTCCCATTGCGGGCTGCTGCTGCAGACGCGCACACCGGCGATCTGCGGAAACGCCCAGCGCAAATACCAGGGCAGCAGCTCGCTGCGCAAGCGCCGCGCCACCGCGACGATGCGGCGCACCATCACCATGTCCAGCTCGGCGGCGGGCACCGTCAGTGCCAGCGTGCCGCGCAGCAGCGCGCTGCCCTTGGGCAGGTTGGAGCTCAGCGAGCTGCCCTTGGCCTGCTCCAGCGGCAGCACGGGCAGCAGCAGGCTGCCGTCGTCGGCCGGGCGGAAGGGCAGGTATTGCTCGTCGCTCACGATCGCCAGCCGGGCCGCGGGCAGGGGCTGCTGGGTGTCGCGCGCAAGCAGCCGCATGTCGATGCGGAACAGCCCTTCGCCATGCCGGTGCAGCTCGTGCAGCACGCGGTTGATGGGCTCGTAATCCATCAGCTGGCCGGCGCGGGTGATCTTGACCTCCACCTGCTCCAGCTGCGTCACCGGCCCCCGCGCCAGATCCTGGGCGCCCGCCATGGCCGCGGCCAGGCCCAGCGCGCAGGCGGCGCTCATGCGCTTGTTCATCTGCTCACTCCCTCAAGGTTCTTGTTGTTCCGCCGGCGCGTCGGCGCCCGCCTGGTAGGCCAGCAGGTCGGCTGGCTGGCACTGCAGCACCTCGCAGATGCGCGCCAGCGTGTCGAAGCGCACGCCGCGCACCTTGCCGCTCTTCAGCAGGGACAGATTGGCCTCGGTGATGCCCACGCGCTCGGCCAGCTCCTTGGAGCGCATCTTGCGTTTGGCCAGCATCAGGTCCAGGGTCACGACGATGCTCATCAGACGAACTCCGCGTTCTCCTCGGCCACGCGCGTGGCCTCGGCCATCACCGTGGCCATGGCCAGCAGCACCAGGCCGAACATCAGGGCCAGGTAATGGTGGAAGGCCAGCGCCACCACCAGCACACGCTGGCCCGGTGGGTTCTGCCAGGTCAGCGCAAGCACCGAGAGCGTGTGCGAGAGCGGCAGCGCGGGCGCCAGCACCACCAGGGCCAGGCCCATGCGGCGCAGCCGCTGCACCGGTTCGGCGCTGAAGATCCGGCCGCGCGCATAACAGCCGAACAGCGACCACAGCTGCCACAGCGCCAGCAGCGCGGCCGTGCCGGGCAGGGCGGCAATGGTCAGGCCGAGGCCGCGCGTGAGCGGGTTCAGGTTCAGCGGCTGCTGGCCGGCCTCCCATTGATGCCTTGCCACCTGCAGCAGCCAGACGTCGCTGGTCCACAGCAGCAGCGGCGTCAGCAACACCGCGGCCGCGCCCAGCACGCACATCAGGCGCAGCCAGAAGGCCAGGCGGCGGATGCGCGGCAGGCCGGCAAATGACGAGGTCGCGATGGGCATGGGGAAGAGAGCGTGAACGGAATGAAATTACTGTAAAACAATAATATATTTTTGTGAAGCAGAAAACTTTCGGCATGGGTGGGCGCCGCAAGCGCAGCGGCGGCTTCTGCGGCACACTGCCGGCCACGCGTTTTTTTGCTGCTGCAAGGAGTTGTTGATGGACATGGAATTCACCACGCTGGGCCGTTCGGATCTGCGGGTCAGCAAGATCTGCCTGGGCACCATGACCTTCGGGGAGCAGGTGGACGAGGCGGGCAGCCAGGCGCTGCTGGACCATGCGGTGGCGCGCGGCATCAATTTCATCGACACCGCCGAGATGTATCCGGTGCCGGCGCGTGCCGCCACCTTTGCGCAGACCGAGGCCATCATCGGCCGCTGGCTGGCGGCCCGCCCGGGCCTGCGCAGCCGGCTGGTGCTGGCCACCAAGGTGGCCGGCCCTTCGCGCGGTTATGACTGGATACGCCAGGGCTCGCCCGATCTGAGCGCGGCCGATATCGTGCAGGCCTGCGAGGACAGCCTGCGCCGCCTGCAGACCGACGTCATCGATCTCTACCAGATCCATTGGCCGGCCCGCCATGTGCCGATGTTCGGCGGCGTCTATTTCGAACCCGCCAAGGATCAGGCGGTGACGCCCATGCTGGCCCAGCTGGAGGCGCTCGACCGCCTGGTGCGCGCCGGCAAGGTGCGGCAGGTGGGCCTGTCCAACGAGACCGCCTATGGCGTGAGCGAATTCGTACACCTGGCCGAGCGCCATGGCCTGGCCCGCATCGTCTCGGTGCAGAACCCCTATTCGCTGGTGAACCGGGTGCTCGAGAACGGCCTGGACGAGGCGCTCTACCGCCACCAGGTCGGCCTGCTGGCCTACTCGCCGCTGGGCTTTGGCGTGCTCACAGGCAAGTACGACGCGCTGGGCCTGGACGACCCGACCCGCCCCGGCCGCCTGAGCCTGTTCGAGAGCATGAAGAAGCAGCGCTGGGCCCGCCCCGAGACCCTCGCCGCGGCCAAGCGCTACAACGCCCTCGCGCGCGCGCATGACCTGACCCCCACCCAGCTGGCGCTGGCCTGGTGCGGCTCGCGCTGGCAGACCGCCAGCACCATCATCGGGGTGACCACGCGCGCGCAGCTGGATCAGAACATCGAGGCCTTCGCCGCCAGCCTCGCGCCCGAGCTCGTGGCCGAGATCAACCGCATCCGCTGGGAGCTGCGTGACCCGGCGCAGTGAATGAAGAGGCGCAGGCGGCGACAATCCGGCCATGGCCAAGAAGCAAGCCCATGTCAGCGAAACCCCCGCCACGCAGTTCCTGCGCGAGCGCCAGATCGCCTTCACCGAGCATGTCTACGATTATGTGGAGCATGGCGGCACCGCCGAGTCCTCGCGCCAGCTGGGCGTGCCCGAGCACGAGGTGGTGAAGACCCTGGTGATGCAGGACGAGCGCGCCCAAGCCCTGATCGTGCTGATGCATGGCGATTGCCAGGTCAGCCTCAAGGAGCTGGCGCGCCAGATTCCCTGCAAGAAGGTGGAGCCCTGCAAGCCCGAGGTGGCACAGCGCCACAGCGGTTATCTGGTAGGCGGCACCTCGCCCTTCGGCACGCGCAAACCCATGCCGGTGTTCGTCGAGGCCGGCATCCTGGCTTTGCCGAGGATCTGCATCAATGGCGGGCGGCGCGGCTATCTGGTAGGCCTGGACCCGAAGGTCTTGCCCGCGCTGCTGGGGGCGCGGGCGGTCGAGTGCGCGATCCGGAGCGAGGCGCGGGGCAGTGCAGAATAGCGCCCCATGCAAGAACTGCTTCCCTCCCTGCTGGCCACCCTGCTGGCCTATCTGATCGGCTCGCTCTCGTTTGCCGTCATCATCAGCCGCCTGATGGGTCTGTCGGACCCGCGCAGCTATGGCTCGGGCAATCCCGGCGCCACCAATGTGCTGCGCTCGGGCAACAAGGCCGCGGCCATCCTCACCCTGCTGTTCGATGCCTTGAAGGGCTATCTGCCGGTGCTGGCGGTGGTGCTGTGGGGCGAGCGTTACGGCCTGGGCGAGGGGACGGCGGCGCTGGTGGGCCTGGCGGCCTTCGTGGGCCATCTCTGGCCTGTGTTCTTCCGCTTTGTGGGCGGCAAGGGCGTGGCCACCGCGGCCGGCGTGCTGCTGGCGATCAACCCCTGGCTGGGCGGCGCCACCCTGCTGACCTGGCTCATCATTGCCTACTTCTTCCGCTACTCCTCGCTGGCCTCCATCGTGGCGGCGGTGTTCGCGCCCTTCTACCAGATGCTGATCTGGGGTTCGAGCCCGGCGGTGCTGAGCATCGCGCTGATGAGCTTGCTGCTGGTGTGGCGCCATGAGGCCAATATCAAGAAGCTGCTCAAGGGCACCGAGAGCAAGCTGGGCCAGAAGGCGGCCGGCGCCAAGCCGGCCGAGGGCACTAGCAAGAAGCACCCGCATGGCGAGGGTTACCAGGCCCATGGCCACTCTCACCATCACGGCCCATCGCATTCCCACAAAGCTGCCAAGAAGGGCAAGAAATCATGATCGAACGTTTTGAAGTCGGCGCGCGCATGTCCGAGATGGCCGTGCACAACGGCGTGGTCTACCTGGCGGGCCAGGTGGCCTCCGACGCGAGCCTGGACATCACCGGCCAGACCGCCGATGTGCTGGCCCAGATCGACCGCCTGCTCAAGCTCGCCGGCAGCGACAAGACCAAGATCCTGCGTGCCCAGATCTATATCGCCGATGTGGCCGAGTTTGCCGGCATGAACAAGGCCTGGGATGCCTGGGTCGTGGCCGGCCACACGCCGCCGCGCGCCACCGTCGAGGCCAAGCTGGCCAAGCCGGAGTGGAAGGTCGAGATCGTCATCACCGCCGCGGTCTGAACCTGTCTTTGCGCGGCTTGATCCGACTCAAGCCGCGCCGGGGCACGCTCGCCTAGAGTTGGCGCTCGCCAACCCTGGGGGTGCCTGTGCCCGTTGAACTCTTCCGCCGCGATCAGCATGTCTGCCTGATGTTCTCCAAGCTCAGCACGGAGGACGGCGAGGCGGTGCAATCCAACCAGTTCCTGCTGGTGAACCGCGGCACCGGGGCCATCCTGGACCCGGGCGGCAACATCGCCTACAACGAGCTCTACCTCGGCATGACGGCGCATTTCCCGCCGCACAAGCTGGCCGCCATCCTGGCCTCGCATGCCGACCCCGACATCATCGCCTCGCTGGACCGCTGGATGACGGCCAGCAGCGCGCCGGTCTATATCTCGCGCATCTGGGAGCGCTTTGCGCCGCATTTCTGCAAGCCCGGCAAGACGCTGGGCCGGGTGATCGGCATTCCCGACGCCGGCGCGCGCCTGCGCCTGGGCGAGGGCGACGCGGCCTTCGAGCTGCTGGCCCTGCCCGCGCATTTCCTGCATTCCGAGGGCAATTTCCAGTTCTACGACCCGCTCAGCAAGATCCTGTTCTCGGGTGACCTGGCGGCCTCGCTGGGGCCGGATCTGAACCCGGAGCAGATCGTCACCAGCCTGGCCGAGCATGTGCCGCGCATGGAGGCCTTCCACCGCCGCTACATGGTCAGCAACAAGGTGCTGCGCCTGTGGGCGGCGATGGTGCGCGAGCTCGACATCCGCATGATCGTGCCGCAGCATGGCGCGCCGCTGGCGGGCGAGGCTGTGCCGGCGTTCATCCGCTGGGCCGAGAACCTGGCCTGCGGCATCGACCTGGTCGGGCCGCAGGACTACCGCGTGCCGCAGGAGGCCCTGCCGGCGTAGCATGGCGCCATGGGCGAACGTATCTCGGCCGCATTGAGCGGCCCCATCGGTCTGGTGGTGCTGGTGCTGGCGGTGCTGGGCCTGAGCCAGGCCGCGCGCAGCTGGAACGAGGCCGGGCAGGCGCAGCAGCTGCGCGCGCGGGCCCGGCCGGGCGACATCCTGATGCTGGCCAGCAGCAGCTGTGTCTACTGCCAGCGTGCGCAGCGCTGGCTGGACGCCGAACGCGTGCCCTACCGCATGTGCCTGATCGAACAGGATGCCGCATGCGCGCGCGACTATGTCGCGCTGCAGGCGCCCGGCACGCCGACCTTTCTGGTGCGGGGTGTCCGGGTGGTGGGCTGGGACCGGGCTACGCTGCTGAAGGCGCTGGAGTGAACGCCTCATCAGCCTCTGCGCTTGCAAGCGCGGGGGCCTGCTTGAGGCACAGGACCTGCCGCAGGGCAGGTCTTGTGTCCTCAATCAGTCTTCGTTGCTGAAGACCAGCTTCACCTCGTGGCTCTGCTTCTCGCCGGTGCCTTCGAACTTCCACTCCATCAGGGCATTGATCACCGCCTTGTCGAACACGCGCTTGGGCTCGGCCTCGACGATGGCCACCTCGCTGACCTTGCCGTCGGCCTCGATGGTGAGCTTGGCCTTCACCGTGCCCTTGTTGACGCCCTTGCGCGAGGCCTCGGCCGGGAACTCGGGGGGCACCTTCTTGATCACCTTGGGCGCCGCCTGCGCGGCCGTGGCGATCAGCAGGGCGCCCAGCAGACCCAGGGCCAAGCGCGCCGCGCTCGAAATCTTCGACATGGTGTAGTTCTCCTTGCAGCTTGCGGAATGGGGTGCGGGATAGGTCGCGGGATTAACGGGTACGGAAGAAGCCGACGGCCTCCAGCAGGCGCGATGAGCTGCCGGTCAGCTCTTCGGTGGAGCGGGTCAGCTCGCTGACCAGGCTGGCGTTCTGCTGGGTGCTGCGGTCCAGCTCGTTCATGGCCTGGTTCACCACGCCCACGCCGCTGGCCTGCTCCTGGGCCGAGTGCGAGATCTCCTCGATCAGCTGGCCCATGTTGTTGACCTCGTCCACCACGCTGTTGATGGTGTTGCCGGCGTTGTTGACCAGGGTGGTGCCGTTCTCGACCTTGACCGAGGATTCCTGGATCAACACCTTGATCTCCTTGGCGGCGGCGGCCGAGCGCGAGGCCAGCGCGCGCACTTCCGAGGCCACCACGGCGAAGCCGCGGCCATGCTCGCCGGCACGCGCCGCTTCCACCGCGGCGTTCAGCGCCAGGATGTTGGTCTGGAAGGCGATGCCGTCGATCACGCCGATGATGTCGCCGATCTTGCGCGAGCTGGCGCTGATCTCCTGCATGGTGTGCACCACCTGGGCCACCACCTGGCCACCGGCCGAGGCCGACTGGCGCGCCTTGGTGGCGATGCCGGCGGCCTTGCGGGTCAGCTCGCTGGCGCCGCTGAGGTTGGCGGCAATCTCTTCCACCGAGGCGGCGGTGGTCTGCAGGCTGGAGGCCGAGCGGGCGGTGCGGTCCGACAGGTCGTTGTTGCCGCCGGCGATCGCGCTGGAGCTGTGCGCCACGTCGCTGGCCGCGCTGCTGACGCTGCTGACCACGCCCGAGAGCGCCTGCTGCATGTCGCGCATCGCGGTGAGCATCTGGCTCAGCTCGTCGCTGCCCTCGGTGCTGATCTCGTGGGTGAGGTCGCCGTCGCGGATCGCCTCGGCGGCCGAGCGTGCCTTGTTCACCGGCGCCACGATGGAGCGTGCAATGGCGAGGCCACCCACGCCGCCGATCACCACCGCCGCCACCACCAGGATCAGCGTCACCAGCACCGAGTTGCGCGCCAGCTCGCCGCCGGCGACGGCCAGGTCATGGGCGCTCTCGAACTGCAGGTCCACCAGGCCCTTGAGGCCGTCCTGGTAGGCCTGCTGGGCCGGGCGCACGTCGGTGATCAGGCTTTCGCGTGCCTCGTCGGGGCTGCCGTCCTTTTGCACCTTGCGGAACTTCTCCACCGCGGCGAAGAACTTGCCCTGGCGTTCCTTCACCTGGGCCAGCAGATCGCTTTCCTTGGCCCCCTCGATGCTGCCCTGCAGGCTGCCGAGCTGCTTCTCGCTGTCCTGCAGCGCGCCGTCGATGGCGGCCTGCTGCTTCTTGATCTGGCGCGCCTCGTCGAGCAGCAGCAGGTCGCGCGCGGCACGCGCCACCACATTGACGTTGCCCTCCAGCGAGTTCGCCGCGGCGATCTTCACCAGGCTCTGGTTGGCGGTGCGATCCAGGTCTTTGGAGAGGCGGTTGGCGCTGTAGGCGCCGTAGCTTCCGATGATGACGAGCAGGACGATCAACAGACCGTAGCTCAATGCGAGGCGCTGGCTGATGCGCAGCTGGGTCAACAGACTCATGCTCTGCCCTTTCGGAGGCTTCTTCGTTTCCCGACGACCATTCTTTGTGCAGCGCAGGGGTGCCGTGTCAGCTCACCCCTGATCTGATGGCTATCGGCACGGTCTGCCGCGGCTTGAGGACAAAAGTCACGCTTCCTGCAAGCCCAGCGTGGCCGGGTCGCCGCGGCCGCGGCGTATCAGCTGGGCCTCGTCGGCGGTGAGGTCCACCACCGTGGTGGGCTGCAGGGGGCAGGCGCCGGCGTCGACGATCACCTGCAGCACGCGGTCGAAGCGCTCGCTGATCTCGCCCGCGTCATTCAGCGCCTCGCTCTCGCCGGGCGGGATCAGGGTGGTGGCCAGCAGCGGCTCGCCCATCAGGGCCAGCAGATCCTGGGTGACCTTGTGATCCGGCACGCGCAGGCCGATGGTGCGGCGCGAAGGGTGCGAGACGCGCCGCGGCACTTCCTTGGTGGCTTCCAGGATGAAGGTGAAGGGGCCAGGTGTTGCCAGCTTGAGCAGGCGGTACTGGCGGTTGTCGACGCGGGCGAAATTGGCCAGTTCGCTGAGATCGCGGCACAGGAGCGTGAGGTGATGCTTGTCGTCCACGCCGCGCACGCGGCGCAGCTGGTCGACGGCGGCCTTGTCGTCCAGCCGGCACACCAGCGCGTAGCTGGAGTCGGTCGGGATCGCACCGACGCCGCCGGACTGGAGGATTTGCGCGGCCTGCTTGAGGAAGCGCTGTTGCGGGTTCTCGGGGTGGACTTCGAAGAATTGCGCCATGGCTTATTGTTGACCAAGCCGAGGGCCCGGCGCATCAGTCGGCGATGGTGTCGGCGGTGACTGTGGCGGGCCGGGTACGCTGGCGCACGTTCAGCCAGGCCGAGCTGGCGCCGCTGGCCGACACCACCGCCATGCCCAGCCAGGCATAGCCATCGGGCACATGGTCGAAGGCCAGCCAGCCGATCGCCGCCGCCACCGCGATCTGCACATAGACAAAAGGCATCAGCACGCCGGTGGGTGCCAGCCCCAGGGCCAGGATCAGCAGCAGATGGCCCACCGTGCCGAGCGCGCCGATGCCCAGCAGCAAGCCCCATTGCCAGGGCGGCGCGGCGCGCAGCGGCGCCATCACCTCGACAGGCCCCAGCGCCAGCAACAGGCTCAGCAGCAGGGCGCCGGTCAGGCCGGTGTAGAAATGCGTGGTGTAGGGGTCTTCCAGCGAGGCCAGCTTGGCCGTCAGCACCTGGAAGCTGGCGTAGAAGCAGGCGCCGGCGAGCGGGAACAGCACCGCCCAGCCGAAGGTGCCGCTGCCCGGCCGGATCACGATCAGCGCGCCGGCGAAGCCGCCCACCACCAGGGCCCAGCGCAGCGGCGAGACATGCTCGTGCAGCAAGGTGGCGGCCAGCAGGGTGACGATCACCGGGGTGAGCATATTGATGGCGCTGAACTCGGCCACCGGCATCGCCTGCACGCCGTAGAAGCTCATCGCGCTGGTGGCCAGCAGCAGCAGGCCGCGCACCAGCTGGAAGCGCGGATGGGCGGCACGCAGCCCCGCCAGCGAGCCCTGCCGGGCGGCGCGCCAGCCCAGCCAGGCTGCCATCACCAGGGCCTGCACGCTGTAGCGCGCCCACAGGATCAGCAGCACCGGCAGGAAGGCGCCGAGATAGCGGATCGTGCTGTCCATGCTGGCGAAGCAGCTCGCCATCAGGATGATCAGCGCAATGCCCAAGCCCGGGCGCTGTGCGTTCACGGGGCGGGGCGCTGCACGCGGTGTTGCAGCGCCTGCCAGACCGGCGTGAGGCGGCCGGAGAGATCGGGCAGGCGGCCCAGATCGGTGTGGCTCTCGGTGGGGCTGTGGAAGTCCGAGCCGCGCGAGGCCAGCAGGCCGAACTCCAGCGCCGTCTCGGTGTACTTCTGGGCCTCGGCGGCGGTGTGGCTGCCGGTCACCACCTCGATGCCGCGCCCGCCATGGGCGATGAATTCGGTGATGAGGGCGTATTCCTCGGTGGGCGTGAAGTCGTAGCGGCCCGGGTGGGCGATCACCGCCAAGCCCTCGGCCTCGTTGATCCAGCGCACCGCATCGCCCAGCGCGGCCCAGCGGTGCGGCACATAGCCGGGCTTGCCCTCGGTGAGGAAGCGGCGGAACACCTCGGAGACATCGCTGCAGACACCACTGTCGACCAGGAAGCGCGCAAAATGGGTGCGCGAGATCAGCTCGGGGTTGCCCACGTAGTGGCTGGCGCCCTCGAAGGCGCCCTTGATGCCCACCTGGGCCAGGCCGGCCGCCATCTCGCGGGCACGCGCCTCGCGGCCGCCGCGGGTGGCATGCAGGCCGGCCACCAGGGCGGCGTTCTGAGGGTCGAAACCCAGGCCGACGATGTGCACCACGCGCCCGGCAAAGCTCACCGAGATCTCGGTGCCGGTCAGATAGGGCAGGCCCAGCGCCAGCGCGGCATCGCGGGCGCGCGCCTGGCCGCCCACCTCGTCGTGATCGGTCAGCGCCCACAACTCCACGCCATTGGCCTTGGCGCGCGCGGCGAGCAGCTCGGGGCTCAGGGTGCCGTCGGAGACGACCGAGTGGCAGTGCAGATCGGCGTTGGTACAGGCATGCAGGGTAGTCACGCCCCGATTCTAGGTGGCGGGCCTCAGACGAGCGCCTCGACCACCATTTGGATGCGCTCCTGACCCTGGTATTCGTCCAGGCTCAGGCGGTAGGCCAGGCGTGCCTCGTCGGGGACCGGCTCGCTGCGGCCGAACCAGATCGCATCGCGCAGCAAGCCGCCCTGGCGCAGGCGCAGCTTCAGGTGCCGCTCGCCCACCAGGCGCTGCGAGACGATCTGCACCTGGTCGCAGAACAGCGGTGCCTCGAAGGCCTGGCCCCAGACCTGGGCATCGAGCTCGCGCACCGTGGCGGCGTTGAAGAGCTCGGGCGCCAGCGGGCCGTCGGTGCGCAGGGTGCGCGTGAGGGCCTGCTCGTCCAGCCACTCGGCCGCGACCTGCTGGAAGGCGCTGTTGAAGCGCTCGAAACCGTCGTCGGCCAGGGTGCAGCCTGCCGCCATCGCATGGCCGCCGAACTTCTTCAGCAAGTCGGGATGGCGCTTGGTGATCAGGTCCAGCGCGTCGCGCAGATGGAAGCCGGGGATCGAACGCCCCGAGCCCTTCAGCTGGCCGTCGGCGCCGCGCGCGAACACGAAGGCGGGGCGGTGCACGCGGTCCTTCAGGCGCGAGGCGACGATGCCCACCACGCCCTCGTGGAAGGCGGGGTCGAAGATGGCCAGCGCGGCGGGCGCATCGCCGGCCGGCATGAGCGCTTCCAGCTGGGCCTCGGCCTGCTCGCGCATGCCGGCCTCGATGTCGCGGCGCTCGCGGTTGATGGCGTCCAGCAGCTTGGCGAGTTCGAGCGCGCGCGTGCTGTCATCGCAGAGCAGGCATTCGATGCCCACCGTCATGTCGGACAGGCGGCCGGCGGCATTGATGCGCGGGCCCAGCGCAAAGCCGAGGTCGAAGGCATTGGCGCGGCTGGCATCGCGGCCCGCCGCGGTGAAGAGCGCGGCGATGCCCGGCTGCATGCGGCCGGCGCGCATGCGGCGCAGGCCCTGCGCCACCAGGCGCCGGTTGTTGGCATCGAGCTTCACCACATCGGCCACCGTGCCCAGCGCCACCAGGTCGAGCAGGCCGTCCAGCTTGGGCTGGTTGCTGGCATCGAAGCGGCCGCGCCGGCGCAGCTCGCCGCGCAAGGCCAGCAGCAGGTAGAAGGCCACGCCCACGCCCGCCAGGTTCTTGCTCGCGAACTCGCAGCCCGGCTGGTTGGGGTTGAGCATCGCGTGCGCCTCGGGCAGCAGCACCGCGCCGTCCACCAGGGCCGGCAGATGGTGGTCGGTCACCAGCACCTTCAGCCCGAGCGCGCGCGCATGCGCCACGCCGGCATGGCTGGCGATGCCGTTGTCCACCGTCATCAGAAGTTGCGGCCGCAGCGGCAGCGCCAGCTCGACGATGGTGGGCGTGAGGCCATAGCCATGCACGGCGCGGTCCGGCACCACATAGTGCAGGGTGTCGGGTCTTGCCCCCAGCAGGGCCAGGCCGCGCAGCGCCACGGCGCAGGCGGTGGCGCCGTCGCAGTCGTAGTCGGCCACGATGCAGATGTGCTCGCCGGCGAGCAGGCTGTCGGCCAGCAGGCCGGCGGCCTCGGCGATGCCCTTCAGGCCCTCGGGCGGCAGCAGCTTGGCAAGCCCGTCGTCCAGCTCCTCGGCCGAGCGCACGCCGCGCGCGGCGAACAGGCGCGCCAGCAAGGGCGAGATGCCGGCCTGCTCCAGCGCCCAGGCCTCGCGGGGCGGCACATCGCGGGTGACGAGGCGCGGCTGATTCATAAGGCCTCCAGTGTGAGAGCTGCGTCAGCGCTGGGCGGCAGCAGTGCCTGCCTGAGCTTGCGCCAGCCCTGGGCGGGCGTGCCGGCCCAGCTGCGTGCATGGCGCTCGCCACACAGGGTGAGGCGCACCGGCTGCGTGGCCGAGGCGCGCAGCAGCGCCGCCAGCGGGCCGGCGTCGAGCGCGCGCCAGGCCTCCATCCAGGCTGGCCAGTCGCCGCTCAGCAGCGGCTCGCGCAGGCCGAATTCCTGCTGCAGCTCGGCCGGCAAGACCTGGCCCCGGCCGATGCCGCAGCCGCTGATCCAGACCGAGTTCAGCGCCAGGGCGCCGCGCGCCTCGCGCGCGGCGTTGAGCGGCAGGCCGTGCAGCATCAGCTGGATCTCGTTCTGCAAGAGGCGCAGCGCGCGCGCCTCCGGCATCCAGCTGCTGACGCTGCGGTCCAGCACGCGCTCCAGGCTGGCGCTGGGCAGGGCGTCGAGGCTGGGATGGGCGACCAGCCATTGGTCGGGCGCCAGGAATTCGCAGGCCCAGCCCTCGTCGGCGGGGAACAGCGGTGCCAGGGCCGCGAAAAAGGCGCGCGCCTCGGCCTCGTCCAGGGCCAGATGGCGCGGGCCCAGGGCGGTGACCTGGTCGGTACCCACCGAGAGGTGCAGGGGCGTCAGCAGCGCCCAGGCCTGGCCGTCGCGCGGCTTTTTTGTCTGTTCGCGCAGCCAGGCGGCGGTCGGCAGTGCGGTGGCGGCTGGCAAACCGCGCAAGCGGGCCAGCGCCAGCTCCTGGGCGGTGTGCAGGCTGTACTCATCCTCGCCCAGCAGTTCGGGCTCGGCGACCAGGCGCTCCAGCAGGGCAGAGAGATTGGGCAGGGTCAGTTCACGCAGGCAGTGCCGCGCTTCCTCGCCCAGCGCGCTGGCGTAGGGAATCATCAAATGCATGGGGGCATTATCCGGGCCGTCACCGGCGCGTCATGCCGGCTTGGCAATCTGGCGCTCCATGCAGCCCGATTACGTGATGGCGCGCGTCGCCAGCCCCAGCGCCTTCATCGCCGAGCCAGCCGCGCCCGCCGACGCGGAGGAGGGGCGCCTGCGCTACCGCAGCGTCTGGATTTCCGATCTGCACCTGGGCACGCCCGGTTGCCAAGCCAGCGCGCTGCTGGAATTCCTGCGCACGGTGGAATGCGAGCAGCTCTTTCTGGTGGGCGACATCATCGACGGCTGGCAGCTGCGCCGCAGCTGGTACTGGCCGCAGACGCACAACGACGTGGTGCAGAAGCTGCTGCGCAAGGCGCGCAAGGGCTGCCGGGTGATCTTCATCCCGGGCAACCACGACGAGTTCGCGCGCAAGTACCTGCAGCACAGCTTCGGTGGCATTGAGGTGGCCGAGGACTGGATCCACGAGACGGCGGATGGCCGCAAGCTCTGGATCACCCACGGCGACCTGTTCGACGGCGTGATCCAGTGCGCGCGCTGGCTCGCGCATCTGGGCGACAGCGCCTACGAATTCACCCTCAAGCTGAACCGGCACCTCAACTCGCTGCGCGCGCGCCTGGGCCTGCCCTACTGGAGCCTGTCCAAATACCTCAAGCTCAAGGTCAAGCGCGCGGTCAGCTATGTCTCCGACTTCGAGGTGGCGGTGGCGCGTGAGGCGCGCAAGCGCGGCGTGCAGGGCGTGGTGTGCGGCCATATCCACCATGCCGAGCTGCGCATGATCGACGGCATCCTCTACTGCAACGACGGCGACTGGGTGGAAAGCCTGACCGCCCTGGTCGAGCATGCCGATGGCGAGCTGGAGATCCTGGACTGGGCGGCCGTCACGAATTCGTCACGAGGCGTTCATAGAATCGGCGTATGACCCTGCCAGACGTCGCCTTGCTCAATCGCGAGCAGGCCATCCTCGAATTCAACAAACGTGTGCTGGCCCAGGCTGAACGCAGCGATGTACCGCTGCTGGAGCGGCTGCGCTATATCTGCATCGTCTCGTCCAATCTCGACGAGTTCTTCGAGGTGCGCTTCGCCGACATGCTGGATGCCGCGCGCGACCCGGTGAATGCGGTGAGCTCGCGCGACGTGGAGCGCGTGGCGCGTGCCGCCCATGACCTGATCGACGAGCAGTACGCGATCTTCAATGAGCAGGTGATGCCGGCGCTGCGCGAGGAACGCATCGTCATCCTCAACCATGCCGATCGCAACGAGACCCAGCGCCACTGGGTGGCCAAGTTCTTCGAGCGCGAGGTGCGCCCGCTGCTGGTGCCGGTGGGCCTGGACCCCGCCCATCCCTTTCCGCAGGTAGCCAACAAGTCGCTGCACTTCATTGCGCGGCTGTCGGGCAAGGACGCCTTCGGGCGCGACAACCGCATCGCCATCGTCAAGGTGCCGCGCGTGCTGCCGCGCGTCATCAAGCTGCCGGCCACCGTCAGCGAGGGCCAGCAGGCCTTTGTGCTGCTGACCAGCGTGATCCGCGCGCATCTGGAGGAGCTGTTCCCGGGCCGCCATGTGGAGGCCTTCTCGCAGTTCCGCGTCACGCGCGACTCCGACCTGGAGGTCGACGAGGAGGAGGTGGCGAACCTGCGTCATGCGCTGCGCTCGGGCCTGACGACGCGCCACTTCGGCCGCGCGGTGCGGCTGGAGGTGGTGAACACGTGCCCGGCCGAGCTCTCCAACTTCCTGCTCGAGCAGTTCGACATGCCGGCGGCGGCGCTCTACCACGTCAACGGCCCGGTGAACCTGGTGCGCCTGAACGAGCTGATCGACCAGTGCGATGCGCCCGAGCTGCGCTTCCTGCCGCACGAGCCGGTCTGGCCGCAGGGCCGGCTGCCGCGCCAGAAGTCCATCTTCCACCGCCTGCGCAAGGGCGATGTGCTGCTGCACCATCCCTTCGAGAGCTTCGAGCCGGTGGTGCAGTTCCTGCGCGAGGCGGTCGAGGACCCCGACGTGCTGGCCATCAAGCAGACGGTCTACCGCACCGGCAGCAAGTCCGAGCTGATGGACCTGCTGATCGAGGCGGCGCGGCGCGGCAAGGAAGTGATGGTGGTGGTGGAGCTGAAGGCGCGCTTCGACGAAGAGGCCAATATCAACTGGGCCGAGCGCCTGGAGGCGGTGGGCGCGCAAGTGGTGTACGGCATCGTCGGCATGAAGACCCATGCCAAGCTCTTGCTGGTGACGCGCCGCGAGGTCGGCAAGCTGGGCAAGCCGGTGCTGCGCCGCTATGCGCATCTCTCCACCGGCAACTACAACCCCAAGACCGCACGGCTCTATACCGATCTGGGCCACCTGACCGCCGACCCCGAGCTCACCGCCGACGCCGATCTGGTGTTCCGCGAGCTGGCCGCGCTCTCCAAGTTCAAGGCGCCCAAGCGCCTGCTGCTGGCGCCCTTCAATATGCACAGCCGCATGCTCGAGCACCTGGCCCAGGTGGCACGGGCGGCGCGCGCGGGGCAGCCGGCGCGCGTGGTGGTGAAGATCAATGCGCTCACCGATGCCGAGCTGATCGCGGGCCTGATCGCGGCCGGCCAGGCCGGCGCCAGGATCGACCTGATCGTGCGCGGCGCCTGCATGCTGCCGCCGGGCCTGCCCGGCCAGACCGACAACATCCTGGTGCGCTCGGTGGTGGGGCGCTTTCTCGAGCACACGCGCATCTGCTACTTCCGGTGGGGCGTCAGCGAAGCCGACGAAGTTCTGTATCTGTCGAGTGCCGACTGGATGAGCCGCAATATGTTCCGCCGCATCGAGGTGGCCTGGCCGGTGCTCGACCCGGCGCTGCGCCAGCGCGTCATCGACGAGGCACTGATGCCCTATCTGCACGACCGCCTGGACGCCTGGCAGCTCGGCCCGGACGGGCACAGCCAGCGCGTCGCGGAGACGGGCGTGAGCGCGCAGCAGGCGCTGATGCGCCGCTATATCGCTGGTTGAGCGGCCGGTTGAGTGGCCGGCTGATCGGCCGGCTGAGCGGCCGCGGACCGCTCAGGCCTGCAGCGTCAGCTCGACCAGTTCGAGCTTGGACCAGGCCTGCAGCTCTTCCTGCATCAGGTAGAAGGCGCGCGGCTGTGCCGCGGCCCAGTCCCGGTCCAGCTGCACCCGCACGCGCCGGCCCTGGCGCTGCAGGCGCATCGAACCCTCGGCGATGGCGCCGCGCGCATGGGCATGGATGACGGCCAGGCGCAGCGCCAGCACCTGCCACAGCAGGGTCTCGTCGCCGAGCTGCGGCTCCAGCTTGCGCAGGCCGCCGCGCTGGCCCAGGGCCAGATCGCCCAGGCGCTTGAGCTGGTTCTGCGAGAAGCCGCTGGCATCCACATGGGCCAGCAGGTAGGCGGTGTGGCGGTGGTGGTCGTGGTGCGAGACCATCATGCCCAGCTCATGCAGGGCGGCGGCCCAGCCCAGCTCGCGCTGCAGCTCGCGCGGCGCGCGCGGCTGCAGCTGCTTGTAGAGCGCCAGGGCCAGGTCTTGCACGCGGCCGGCCTGCTCGCGGTCCACGCCGAAGCGCCGCTGCAGCTCGGCCACCGACTGGTCGCGCATGTCGCGGCCCTGGGCCAGCTGGGCGGCCTCCAGGCGTTCCGCCAGATCGAAGATCACGCCCTGGCGCAGCGCGCCCTTGGCGGGCTGCAGGCGTTCGATGCCGAACTGCGTCAGCAGGGTGTAGAGGATGCACAGGCCGCCGCCCACCACGGCGCGGCGGTCTTCCTTCAGCCCGGGCAGCTTGAGCTTGTCCATATGGCCCACCGCGATGCATTGCTCGATGCACCAGCGCAGCGCCTCGGGGGTGATGCTGCCATCGGTGATGCCGGTGGCGGCGAGGATCTGCGCCACCGCGCCGACCGTGCCGGAGGAGCCCAGCGCCTCCACCCAGGCGGGCTGGGCGAGCGGGCGCGAGAACTGGCTCAGCGCCTCTTCCAGCTCGGCGCCGGCGGCCACCTGGGCGGCACGGAAGGCCTCGGCGCTGAAGCGGCCCTCGGGAAAGAAGCGCATCGACAGGCTGACGCTGCCGACCTGGAAGGACTCGGCCTTCAGCGGCACGCGGCCATGGCCCAGGATCATTTCGGTGGAGCGGCCGCCGATGTCGATCACCAGGCGCGGCGTCTGCGAGGGCTGCAGCCGCGCCACCCCCGCAAAGATCAGGCGCGCTTCCTCGCGGCCCGAGATCACCTCGATCGGATGGCCCAGCACCGCCTGGGCACGCGCCAGAAAGTTGTTGCGGTTGCGTGCCTCGCGCAGCGTCTGCGTGGCCACCGCACGCACCCGGCCGGGCTCGAAGCCCTGCAGGCGCTGGGCAAAGCGGGCCAGGCAATCCAGGCCGCGCTGCATGGCCGCCTCGGTGAGCTCGCCGTTGGCGTCAAGACCTGCCCCCAGGCGCACCGTCTCCTTCAGGTATTCCTGGCGGCGGTAGTTGCTGCGGTTGAGCTGGGCAATCTCGAGCCTGAAGCTGTTGGAGCCCATGTCGATGGCGGCAAGGGCAGGGGGGGCGGTACGGGGCACGGTCATGGGCGGCGATTGTCGCCGCTGATTGCGTCAAATCACGCCGCCATGGGCGTCCTGCCACGAGGTATTGACAGGTCTGCGAGAATCAAAGCCAACAAGTCTTCGCTGCCGGCGCACCATCGGGTGCGCCTTTTGTTTGCCATCCATGACCCTGCTCTATATCGTGCTCGCGACCCTGGCCGGCGGCTTGCTGTCGGTGCTCATCGCGGCCAGCCTGACGGTGGCGCTGCTGAGCCGCGTGGTCAAGCATCTGGTGAGCCTGTCGACCGGCGTGCTGCTGGCCACCGCACTGCTGCATGTGCTGCCCGAGGCCTTCGAGAGCCAGGCCAGCCCGCACAGCTTGTTCCTGACGCTGCTGGGCGGCCTGATGTTCTTCTTCCTGTTGGAGAAGGCCGAGCTCTACCGCCATACCCACCACCACGAGGGCGACGGCCACCACCACCACCATCACTTCGATGAGGAACAGGCCGGACGCGGCGGCCTGGCGGTGCTGGTGGGCGACAGCATCCACAATTTCTGCGACGGCATCATCATCGCCGCGGCCTTTCTGGCCGACCAGCACCTGGGCTGGATCACCGCGCTGGCCATCATCGCGCACGAGATCCCGCAGGAGGTGGGCGACTACATCGTGCTGCTGAACGCCGGTTTCTCGCGTGCCAAGGCGCTGCTGTTCAATGCCATCTCGGGCCTGGCGGCGGTGGCCGGCGGGGTGCTGGGCTACTTCCTGGTGGGGCCCTGGGAGCAGCTGTTCCCCTATCTGCTGGTGGCGGCCTCGAGCAGCTTTGTCTATGTGGCAGTGGCCGACCTGATCCCGCAGTTGCAGCGCCGCCTGCCCTGGCGCGAAACCGCGCTGCAGCTGCTGTGGCTGGCTGTGGGTATGGGCATCGTGGTGCTGGCGGTGGGCGGCCAGCACTGAAAGAAAAAACGCCCCGGCCGCGAGGCACGGGGCGTTGGCGCGCGCGGGCGCTGAGGCGTCAGCGCACCACCAGCACCGGGATAGTGCTGTGGGTCAGCACCTTCTGGGTCTCGCTGCCCAGCAGCAGGGCCTGCACACCGCGGCGGCCATGCGAGGCCATCACCACCAGATCGCCGTCAACACGCTTGGCATGCTCGATGATGGCTTCCCAGGCGTGCAGCGCTTCGATGCTGTGGGCCTCGCAGGGCACGCCGCCGGCTTCGGCCGCGGCCAGCACGCTCTTCAGGCGGCTCTGGGCAATGCGCTCCTGGGCGTCGAAGAACTCCTGCGGCGGGGTCGGCTGCATTTCGGAGACTGCGCTGTAGGGGAAGGGTTCCTTGACGCTCACGGCATAGAGCTTGGCGCCATGCACCTTGGCCAGCGCCACGGCGGTGCTGATGGCGTTGCTGGTGATGTCCGAGCCGTCGGTCGGGACGATGATGCGTTTGAACATGGCGGTCCTCCTGTCTCAGGGTGGGGTTTTGATGCGTCCAGTGTGGCGCCCTGATCTTCCGCCCGCCTTGCGCTATGTCAAGGCTAGCCTTGCGCCACCGGCCGCGAGGGGTCGGACGACCATTCGCTCCACGAGCCGGGGTAGAGTTGCGAGCCCGCCAGCCCGGCCACTTCCATTGCCAGCAGGTTGTGACAGGCGGTGACGCCCGAGCCGCACTGGTGCACCACGGCCTCGGCCGCATAGGGCGCGAGCAGGGGGGCGAACTCGGCGCGCAGGGTGTCGGCGCTCTTGAAACAGCCGTCGGCCTGCAGGTTGTCCTTGAAGAAGCGGTTGCTGGCGCCGGGGATATGGCCGGCCCGTGCATCCAGCGGCTCGACCTCGCCGCGGAAGCGCTCGCCGGCGCGCGCGTCGATCAGGCGCACCCGGCCAAGCTGGGCCTGCAGGGCGGAGGCGTCCAGCGCGGGAGCCAACGAATCGCCCGCGACGAAGTGGCCGGCCGACGCCGGCACGACGGGCGCCTCGGTGCTGAGCGCGCCGCCGCTGGCCAGCCAGGCCGCCTTGCCGCCGTCCAGCACCGCCACGGCCTCATGGCCCAGCCAGCGCAACATCCACCAGAGCCGGGCGGCGTACATGCCGCCCTGGGCGTCGTAGGCCACCACCTGGGTCTGGGGCGTCAGGCCCAGCGCCGCCATGCGTGAGGCAAAGGCGCCGCGCTCGGGCAGGGGGTGGCGGCCATTGCTTCCTGTCTTGGCGCCGCTCAGTTCGCGATCCAGGTGCAGATAGTGGGCGCCGGGCAGATGGCCCTCGGCATGGCTGCGCTCGCCGGCGCCGGTGTCGGCGAGGTCGAAGCTGGCGTCCACGATCAGCAAGACCTGACCCTGTGCTTGCAGGGCGCGCAGCTCGCTGGCGCTGATGAGTGTGCGGTAGGGCATGTTCATGATTCGCTCACGGAATGTTGGCTGTCGATCGGTGTGCTGCGGGTGCGCAGCAGGGTGGCGGCCAGGCCGGCGGCAATGATGAGGGCGATGCCCAGCAGGGCGCTGGCTCCCAGCGCATCCTTGAACAGCAGCACGCCGTAGAGGGCCGAGAACACGATGCCCAGGTATTGCAGGCTGGCGTTCACCAGGGTCTTGCCGCGCCCGTAGGCACGCGTCATCAGCCATTGTGCCGTGGTGGCCAGCAGGCCCACGGCGAGCAGCAGGGTCAGGCCTTGCGGATCGTGGCCATGCCAGTCGCCCTGGCCGCCCAGTCTCAGCGCCAGCGTGCTGATGCAGCCCGCCAGCGCCCCGCCCAGCGAGAAGTAGAAGACGATGCGCACCTCGGGCTCGCCGGCCCGACCCAGCGCGGTGACCTGCAGATAGGCCATCGCCGAGAGCATGCCCGAGAGCAGGCCGGCGATGCCATGCCAGGCCTGCTGTTGATCAATGGTGGGGCGCAGCACCAGGGCCACGCCGGCAAAGCCCAGCAGCACCGCGGCGACCAGGCGGCCATCGATGCGGGCGCTGCCCAGCATCACCGCGCCGCCGATCAGGAACAGCGCCATCCACACCGAGGACATGTAGTTGAGCGTCATCGCGGTGGCGAGCGGCAGCTTGCCGATCGAGTAGAACCACAGCGACAGCGCGATCACGCCCGAGAGGCTGCGCCAGAAATGCATCGCCGGCACCTGGGTGCGCAGGCTGATGCCCTGCTGCCAGGCCAGGCCCGCCATCACCAGGGTGCCGACCAGGCCGCGGTACATGACGATCTCGCCCGCGTCGTACTGGCCCGAGGCCAGCTTGACGCACACGCCCATGGAGGCGAACAAAAAGGTGGCAAGCACCATCATCAGGGAAGCGGGCATGGCCGGCATTTTCCACGCGGGCATGAAAAAACCGCCCGACCGATCTTTCGGTGGGGCGGTGTGTGGATGGCCTGCAAAGGCCTCAGAGCTGCATTTCGCGGCGGTACCACTCGTGGAAATGCTGCATGCCGTCCTCCATCGGGCTCTGGTAGGGCCCGACCTCGTTGTCGCCACGCTCCATCAAGGCCTTGCGGCCCCAGTCCATGCGCAGCGCGATCTCGTCGTCCTCGATGCAGGTCTCCATATAGGCGGCCTGGTTGGCTTCGACGAACTCGCGTTCGAAGGCGGCGATCTCCTCGGGGTAGTAGAACTCCACCACATTGGTGGTCTTCTGCGGGCCCTTGGGGAACAGCGTCGACACCACCAGCACATGCGGATACCACTCCACCATGATGTGCGGGTAGTAGGTCAGCCAGATCGCGCCCTGCTTGGGCGGCTCGCCGCCGCGGAACTGCAGCACCTGCTGGTGCCACTTGCTGTAGACCTCGGAGCCGGGCTTCTCGAGCGCCTTGTGGATGCCCACCGTCTGCACCGAGTGGTGCTTGCCGAATTCCCAGGCCAGATCGTCGCAGGTGACGAACTTGCCCAGTCCGGGGTGGAAGGGGCCGACGTGGTAGTCCTCCAGATAGACCTCGATGAAGGTCTTCCAGTTGTAGTCGCACTCGTGCACATGGATCTTGTCGAGCACGTAGCCGCTGAAGTCCAGCTCGGCGCGCGGACCCACGGCCGCCAGTTCGGCCGCGATGTCGCGACCGTTGTCCTCGAACAGCAGGCCGTTCCAATCCCTGAGCTTGTAGCGGTTCAGGTTCAGGCAGGGGTCCTGCTCGAAATGCGGCGCGCCGACCAATTGGCCCTTCAAATCGTAGGTCCATCGGTGCAGCGGGCAGACCACATTGCTCTTGGTATTGCCGCGGCCACGCAGCATCACCGCCTGGCGGTGCCGGCAGACGTTGGAGATCAGCTCCAGGCCCTCGGGCGTGCGCACGATGGCGCGGCCCTCGCCCTCCTGGGGCAGTGCATAGAAGTCGCCTACCTCGGGCACGGCGAGCGCATGCCCCAGGTAGCGAGGCCCAGGCTGGAAGATCAGTTCCTGTTCCTTGCGGAACAGGCCCTCATCGAAATAGGAAGTGACAGGCAGCTGCGTCTTGCTGCGTTCAAGCGCCGAGAGAGGGATGCTCAGGTCGGACATGATCCAAGAGGGTCTCCAAGAAACCAATGTCAACCCCCCGAGTCCGTCGCGGTCGGGCGCCAATGAAGCTTGACGCCTGGGCGCGGAGCCGGGTTTGTGTCAAAAAGCCCGGCCAGAAGGTTGCTTCCAGGCCGGGCTCCCATACGCCGCGCCACCGTCGCAAGGGCGGTGGGCAGCGAGGGCGGGATTGTACCCATGCCGCGGCATTCCGGGCAGGGTCTCGGCAATGGCCGCCATCGCCATCCTCCCTGCGGGGGGTGTGGTGGGTGTGTGACAAGGTGTGGGTGCTCTAAGACCGGCCTTGCGCCGGTGACTACAATCCCGCTTTCGCATTTCGACATGAGCAAGCCTCCCATGCCCACCAGCAAAGCCGCTGCACCAGCGGCAGTTCCAGCCAGTTACGAGCTCGCGCTCGACGAGCTGGAGCGCCTGGTCGCATCCATGGAGGCCGGGGCATTGCCGCTGGATCAATTGCTGGACAGCTATCGCCGTGGCGCGGAGCTGCTGGGTTTTTGCCGCGCCCGCCTGCAGGCCGTGGAGCAACAGGTCAAGGTGCTGGAGGGTGGCGAGATGAAAACCTGGGAGGAGTCCTGAGCGTGGATGCAGGCGTATTTGAACAATGGATGCAGCGCGCTCTGCTGGCTTACGAGCGGGCGCTGGACGACTGGGTGCCTGCGGATGCGCCCGCCGGACTGGGCGAGGCGATGCGCTATGGCGTGCTGGGTGCCGGCAAGCGCCTGCGGCCGCTGCTGGTGCTGGCCGCCTGCGAGGCGGTGGACGGCGACGCCCCGGCCGCCCTGCGTGCCGGCACGGCGGTGGAGCTGATCCACGCCTACTCCCTGATCCATGACGATATGCCCTGCATGGACAACGACGTGCTGCGCCGTGGCAAGCCCACCGTGCATGTGCAATTCGGCGAGGCCCAGGCCATGCTGGCGGGCGACGCCATGCAGGCCCTGGCCTTCGAGGTTCTGACGCCGGAGGCCGGCATCGCGCCGGCCCTGCAGGCGCGCCTGTGCGCGCTGCTGGCGCGCGCCTCGGGCCATGCCGGCATGGCCGGCGGTCAGGCCATCGATCTGGCCAGCGTTGGCAAGGACCTGGACGAGGCCACGTTGCGCGACATGCACCGCCGCAAGACCGGCGTGCTGCTGCAGGGCAGCGTGCTGATGGGCGCCGCCTGTGGCGAGACCACGCCCGCGACCTGGGCCGCGCTGACCGACTATGGCGCCGCCATCGGCCTGGCTTTCCAGGTGGTGGACGACATCCTGGACGTGACCCAGGACTCCGCCGTGCTGGGCAAGACCGCCGGCAAGGACCAGGAGGCCAACAAGCCCACCTATGTGAGCCTGATGGGCCTGGACGGCGCGCGCCGCTACGCCGATGAACTGCGCGCGCAAGCCCATGCGGCGCTGGCGCGCTCGGGGCTCACCAACACCGCCTGGCTCAGCCTGCTGGCCGACCGCGTGGTGGACCGGGACAACTGACAGCTCGGGATGCATCGCACATGAATTTCTCGCTCCTGCGCACCATCAACAGCCCGGCCGATCTGCGCCGGCTGCCGCGCACCGATCTGGCCAAGCTGGCCGACGAGCTGCGCGCCTATGTGCTGGAGAGCGTCTCCAAGACTGGTGGCCACCTGGGCTCCAACCTGGGCGCGGTGGAGCTGACGGTGGCGCTGCACTATGTGTTCAACACCCCGCACGACCGGCTGGTCTGGGATGTGGGCCACCAGACCTATCCGCACAAGGTGCTGACGGGCCGCCGCGAGGCCATGGCGGGCCTGCGCCAGCTGGGCGGCATCAGCGGCTTTCCGCGCCGCGACGAGAGCGAGTACGACACCTTCGGCACCGGCCATTCCTCCACCTCGATCTCGGCCGCCCATGGCATGGCCATGGCCGCCAAGCTCAAGGGCGAGCATCGCAAGGCCGTGGCCATCATCGGCGACGGCTCGATGACGGCGGGCATGGCCTTCGAGGCACTCAACAATGCCGGCGTCTCGCATGGCGGCCTGATGGGCGACGTGCTGGTGATACTGAACGACAACGACATGTCGATCAGCCCGCCGGTGGGCGCGCTCAACAAGTATCTGGCGCGCCTGATGAGCGGCAAGTTCTATGGCGCCGCGCGCGAGGGCGCCAAGAGCGTGCTGAAGAACACGCCGCTGTACGAGTTTGCGCGCCGCTTCGAGGAGCACACCAAGGGCATGGTCGTGCCCGGCACCATCTTCGAGGAGTTCGGCTTCAACTATGTGGGCCCGATCGACGGCCATGACCTCGATGCGCTGATCCCCACGCTGGAGAACCTGCGCAGCCGCTCGGGCCCGCAGTTCCTGCATGTGGTGACCAAGAAGGGCCAGGGCTACAAGCTGGCCGAGGCCGATCCGGTCAAGTACCACGCTGCCTCGGGCAAGTTCGATCCGGCGGTGGGTTTCGTCAAGCCGGCCACGCCGCCCAAGCCCACCTTCACCCAGATCTTCGGTGACTGGCTGTGCGACATGGCCGAGGCCGACGCGCGCCTGGTGGGCATCACCCCCGCGATGCGCGAGGGTTCGGGCATGGTGGACTTCCACAAGCGCTTCCCGACCCGCTATCACGACGTCGGCATTGCCGAGCAGCATGCGGTGACCTTCGGCGCGGGCCTGGCCTGCGAGGGGCTGAAGCCGGTGGTGGCGATCTACTCCACCTTCCTGCAGCGCGCCTACGACCAGATGATCCACGATGTGGCGATCCAGAACCTGCCGGTGCTGTTCGCGCTCGATCGTGCCGGCCTGGTGGGTGCCGATGGTGCCACCCATGCCGGCAACTACGACATTGCCTACACGCGCTGCATTCCGAACATGGCGCTGCTGACGCCGGCGGACGAGAACGAATGCCGCCAGGCGCTCTACACCGGCTTCCAGCACGACGGCCCGGCCACGGTGCGCTATCCGCGCGGCGCCGGCGTGGGCGTGCCGGTGCAGAAGCAGATGTCGGCCCTGCCATGGGGCAAGGGCGAAGTGCGCCGCGAGAGCGGCCGCCTGCAGGGTCAGGGGCCGCGCATCGCCATCCTGGCCTTTGGCACCTTGCTCTACCCCTGCTTGCAGGCGGCCGAGCAGCTCGACGCCACGGTGGCGAATATGCGCTTCGTGAAGCCGCTGGACGACGCCCTGGTGGCCGAACTGGCACGCACGCACGACGCCCTGGTGACGGTGGAAGACGGCTGCGTGATGGGCGGTGCCGGCAGCGCGGTGCTGGAGTCTCTGCAGGCCGCCGGCCTGAACCTGCCGGTGCTGCAACTGGGCCTGCCCGATGTGTTCGTCGAGCATGGCGACCCTGCCAAGCTGATGTCGCAATGCGGCCTGGACGCCGCGGGCATCGAGCAATCCATCTTCAAACGCTTTGGCGGCCGTCCGACGCTGCTGCGCGCAGCCGCAAACCAGTAAGCCCCGACCGAGGCAAGGTTCCTCGGTTGGTGCGATGCTCCCCCTATGAATCAATTGACGAGCGCCCTGCACATTCCCGACACCCAAAGCGAGCGCGATGAGCGCCATTTGGTGATCCAGCGTGTCGGCGTCAAGGATGTGCGCTATCCCCTGCAGCTGCGCATCGCTGGCAAGGCGCAGCCCACGGTGGGCCAATGGACCTTGGACGTGGCCCTGCCGGCGGAGAAGAAGGGCACGCATATGTCGCGCTTCGTGGCCTGGCTGGATGCCTTGCACGAGCCGCTGGACGCGGCGGGCCTGCGCGCATTGCATGCCCAGATGCTAGCCAAGCTGGAGGCGGTGGAGGGGCGCATCGAGGTGCGCTTTGCCTTCTTCCTGCGCAAGCGCGCGCCGGTCTCGGGCATCGAGAGCATGCTGGACTACCAGGGCGCGCTGATCTCCGAAACGCGGGCCGGCAAGACGACGGTGCGTGCCGAGGTGGCGGTGCCGGTGAAGAGCCTGTGCCCCTGCTCCAAGGAAATCTCGGACTACGGCGCCCACAACCAGCGCTCGCTGGTCACCATCAGCGCCGAGCTGAAGGACGACAGCCTGAGCTGGCAGGAGCTGGTGCGCTTTGCGGAAGAGAGCGCGTCCAGCGAGATCTGGCCCCTGCTCAAGCGCACCGACGAGAAGTGGATCACCGAGCACGCCTACGAGAACCCCAAGTTCGTCGAGGATCTGGTGCGCGATGTGGCGCTGCGCCTGAATGCCGAGGCGCGCATCGGTGCCTATGCGGTGGACGTCGAGAATTTCGAGTCCATACACAACCACTCGGCCTACGCCCGCATCGAGCGCCTCTGATCAGCCCGCTGACAAGCGCTCGGAAATGCGCTTGAGCGCCTGCTTCACAAGGTTCAGGTAGTCGGCCGTCAGCGCCTGCGCCGGCCGGTGTTCCGGCAGCAAGGCGTTCAGCTCGAAGGGCAGGGATACCGCAAAGCGCCGCCATTGCAGGCGCTCGTTCGTGCACGCGAGTGCGGTGAGCGGGTTCACAATGGCCAGGCCCAAGCCCGCTTCGACCATGGCGCACACCGCCACCGCGCTGTGTGTTTGCAGCTGCATGCGGCGCTGCACGCCCGCAGCGGCAAAGATGCGATCCAGCTCGATGCGGTAGGGGTCCTCGGCCGCCAGGCTGATGAAGCGCTCGCCCTCGAAGTCCGCCGGGCTCAGCACCGGCTTGGCCAGCAGGGCGTGACCCGCCGGCAGCACGCACAGCTCGTCCAGGCTGGTGAGCCGCTCCAGGCGCGTGCCGGCCACCGTCTGGCGCTGCTCGCTCAGGCCCAGGTCGAAGCGCTGGGCGCTCATCCACTCTTCCAGCAGCGGGGATTCCTGCGGCGTGATGCTCAGCTGGGCCGCGGGATGGCTCGCCAGGAAGGCCGCGCTCACCGCCGGCAGCAGGGCATGGCCCAGGGCCGGTAGACAGAGGATGTTGAGCCGCTCCTGCTCGGCGCGCCCCAGTTCGTTGGCGCGGCTGATGACGCGCTCCAGGCCCTGGAAGGAGCGCTGCACCTCGTCAAACAGCCGCAGGGCCCGGGCCGTGGCCTTGAGCCGTCCGCGCTGGCGCTCGAACAGGGCATAGCCCAGCAATTGCTCCAGGCGCGCCAGCTCCCGGCTGATGGTCGGCTGCGAGCTGTGCAGCGCCGCCGCCGCCGCCGTGACGCTGCCGGCATGCATGACGGCACGGAACACCTCGATATGGCGGTGGCTGATCATGCTTAAACCATATCAGAAGTGGATCATCTTGCGAAACCAAAGCATTTGAATGAATGCAAGAGGGATGGCACGATGCCGCCATGCCTCAAGACCTGAACCCCTCCCTGCTGCGCTCGCTGGCCCAGCGCTTCGGCACCCCGCTGTGGGTGTACGACGCCGCGGTGATACGCGAGCGCATCGCCGCGCTGAAGGCCTTCGACACGGTGCGTTTTGCCCAGAAGGCCTGCTCCAACACCCATATCCTGAAGCTGATGCGCGAGCAGGGCGTCAAGGTCGATGCGGTCTCGCGTGGCGAGATCCTGCGCGCGCTGGTGGCCGGCTACCGGGCGGGTGGCGACGAGATCGTCTTCACCGCCGACCTGCTGGACCGCGAGACGCTGGCCACCGTGGTCGAACACCGCGTGCCGGTGAACGCCGGTTCGATCGACATGCTGCGCCAGCTCGGCGCCATGTCCAAGGGACACAAGGTCTGGCTGCGCATCAACCCCGGCTTCGGCCATGGCCACAGCAACAAGACCAATACCGGCGGCGAGCACAGCAAGCATGGCATCTGGCACAGCGAGCTCGCCGAGGCGCTGGCCGTCATCAAGGACGAGGGCCTGCAGCTGGTGGGCCTGCACATGCACATCGGTTCGGGCGTGGACTATGGGCATCTGAGCCAGGTCTGCGGCGCCATGGTGGGCCTGGTGCGCCAGACCCAGGCAGCGGGCCATGACCTGCAGGCGATCTCGGCCGGCGGCGGCCTGTCGATTCCCTACCGCGAGGGCGATGCCGGCATCGATACCTCGCATTACTTCGGCCTCTGGGATGCCGCCCGCCAGGAGGCCGAGGCCCTCTTGGGTCACAAGCTGCACCTGGAAATCGAGCCGGGCCGCTTCCTGGTGGCCGAGTCCGGTCTGCTGCTGGCCGAGGTGCGCGCCACCAAGAATGCCGGCAACAACCATTTCGTGCTGGTCGACGCCGGCTTCAACGAGCTGATGCGTCCGGCCATGTACGGCGCCTTCCATGCCATGAGCCTCTTGCCGCGCGATGGCAGTCAGCGCCCCAGCCGCCCGACCGTGGTGGCCGGGCCGCTGTGCGAATCGGGCGACGTATTCACGCAGGAAGACGGCGGCGTGGTCGTGCCGCGTGAGCTGATGGCGGCCGAGGTCGGCGACCTGCTGGTGATCCACGACACCGGAGCCTATGGTGCCTCGATGTCCAGCAACTACAACAGCCGGCCCCTGATTGCCGAGGTGCTGGTCGATGGTGCGACCGAGGCGCGCCTGATCCGCCGCCGCCAGACGGTCGAGGAGCTGCTGGCGCTGGAGGCCTGATAGGGAATTCCAATAAGGGTGATTTGATTAACCAAAACTAACGGCACGCTAGTGTCGATATAGTTCAGTCATTCCATCAACCACCCTAGCAAGGAACCCCCGATGTCCCTGATCAACACCCAAGTCCAGCCCTTCAAGACCGAGGCTTTTCACAACGGCAAGTTCATCACCGTCACCGAAGAGTCGCTGAAGGGCAAGTGGTCCGTGCTGATCTTCATGCCGGCTGCTTTCACCTTCAACTGCCCGACCGAAGTGGAAGACGCGGCCGACCATTACGCCGAATTCCAGAAGGCCGAGACCGAGGTCTACATCGTCACGACCGACACGCATTTCGCCCACAAGGTCTGGCACGAAACCTCGCCGGCCGTCAGCAAGGCCAAGTTCCCCTTGGTTGGCGACCCGACGCACCAGCTGACCAATGCCTTCGGCGTGCACATCCCCGAAGAAGGCCTGGCCCTGCGCGGCACCTTCGTGATCAACCCTGAAGGCGTGATCAAGACCGCCGAAGTGCACTCGAACGAGATCGCCCGCGACGTCAAGGAAACCCTGCGCAAGCTCAAGGCGGCCCAGTACACCGCCAAGAACCCTGGCCAGGTCTGCCCGGCCAAGTGGAACGAAGGCGCCAAGACCATTGCTCCCTCCCTCGATCTGGTCGGCAAGATCTAAACCATGATCGCCCTTGCTGCGAGCCCGGGAGGGCTTGCGGCAACCCCCCAAGAGCCGCGCAAGCGACTCTGAGAGCGCCTCGTCCAAGGGGGTGTTCCCAGAGTGGCTTATCCCGCCACGCCTGAACAAGGAGCCCTACCACCATGTTGGACGACACCCTCAAATCCCAGCTCAAGGCCTATCTCGAGCGCGTCACCGTCCCCTTCGAGATCGAAGCCTCGCTGGACGACAGCGACAGCGCCAGGGAACTGCTGGCCCTGCTGCAGGACATCGCCGCGATGTCCGACAAGATCAGTCTCAAGGCCGATGGCCAGGACCCGCGCCGCCCTTCCTTCAGCCTGAAGCGCCTGGACTCAGAGATGAGCCTGCGCTTTGCGGCGATCCCGCTGGGCCATGAGTTCACCTCCCTGGTGCTGGCCCTGCTGTGGACCGGCGGCCATCCGCCCAAGGTCGAGCAGGACGTGATCGACCAGATCAAGGGCCTGGGCGGCGAGTACAGCTTCGAGGTCTATATGAGCCTCAGCTGCCACAACTGCCCGGACGTGGTGCAGGCGCTGAGCCTGATGTCCGTGCTCAACCCCAGGGTCAAGACGGTCGTCATCGACGGGGCGTTGTTCCAGGACGAGGTCAATGCCCGCGAGGTCATGGCCGTGCCCAGCGTCTACCTGAACGGCCAGCCCTTCGGCTCGGGTCGCATGACGGTGGAAGAGATCGTCGCCAAGCTCGACACCGGCGCCGCGGACAAGGACGCCGCCAAGCTCTCGGCCAAGGACCCCTTCGATGTGCTGGTGGTGGGGGGCGGCCCCGCCGGCGCTGCCGCGGCGGTGTATGCCGCCCGCAAGGGCATACGCACGGCAATAGCGGCCGAGCGCTTCGGCGGCCAGGTCAACGACACGCTGGCGATCGAGAACTACATCTCGGTGCTGGAGACCGACGGCCCCAAGTTCGCGATGAGCCTGGAGGCGCACGTCAAGGCCTATGGCGTCGACGTGATGAACCTGCAGCGCGGCGACAAGCTGATCCCGGCCGCCACGCCCGGCGGCCTGGTCGAGGTGCAGCTGGCCAACGGCGGCACGCTCAAGAGCAAGACCGTGATCCTCTCCACCGGCGCGCGCTGGAGGAATGTGAACGTGCCCGGCGAGCAGGAATACAAGAACAAGGGCGTGGCCTACTGCCCGCATTGTGACGGCCCGCTCTTCAAGGGCAAGCGCGTGGCTGTGATCGGCGGCGGCAACTCCGGCGTGGAAGCGGCCATCGACCTGGCCGGCCTCGTGAGCCATGTGACCCTGATCGAATTCGGCGAGGCCTTGCGTGCCGATGCGGTGCTGGTCAGCAAGCTCAAGAGCCTGCCCAACGTCACCATCCACACGCAGGCCCAGACCACCGAGCTGACCGGCGATGGCCACAAGCTGAACGGCCTGAGCTACACCGACCGTGCCAGCGGCGAGTCGCGCCACATCGAGCTGGAGGGCGTGTTCGTGCAGATCGGCCTGGTGCCCAATACCGAGTGGCTGCGTGGCGTGGTGGAGCTCTCCAAGCACGGCGAGATCATCGTCGACGCCAGGGGCCAGACCTCGGCGCCCGGCGTGTTCGCCGCCGGCGACGCCACCACCGTGCCCTTCAAGCAGATCATCATCGCCGCCGGCGATGGCGCGAAGGCGGCGCTGGGCGCCTTTGATTACCTGATGCGCACCTGATGCGCAACTGATGCCAGCTGCTCAGGCGCGGCGGCTGTTCAGCCAGCCCTCCAGGCTGTAGACCAGCAGCGCCGCCCAGATCAGGCCAAAGCCCACCACCCGGGCCGCGGCAAAGGGCTCGTGGTACAGCCACACGCCCAGCATGAACTGGATGCTGGGCGAGATGTATTGCAAGAGGCCCAGCGTCGTCATCGGGATGCGGCGCGCGCCGGCGGCGAACAGCAGCAGGGGCAGGGCGGTGAGCGGGCCGGCGAACAGCAGCCAAGTGATCATGCCGGCGTCGCCCTGCGCCAGCGCGCTGTCGCCCTGGCTGGTCCACCAACCCAGCGCCGCCGCGGCCACCGGCGTCAGCAGCATGGTCTCGAGGGCCAGGCCTTCCAGCGCGCCCAGGCTGGCCACCTTGCGCAGCAGCCCGTAGATGCCGAAGCTGGCCGCCAGCACCAGGGCCACCCAGGGCAGGCGGCCGGTCTGCAGGGTCAGCCACAGCACGCCGGCCGCCGCCAGACCCACGGCCAGCCACTGCAGGCGGCGCGGCCGCTCGTGCAGGAACACATAGCCCAGCGCCACATTCACCAGCGGGTTGATGAAGTAGCCCAGGCTGGCGTCCAGCACATGGTCGTGCTGCACCGCCCACACATAGGTCAGCCAGTTGGCCGAGAGCAGCAGGGCCGAGAGCGCAAACGCGCCCAGCACCTTGGGCTGGCGCAGCAGCGGGCCCAGCCAGGCCCAGCGTTTCAGGACCGCCAGCACGATCAGCATGAAGACCATGCACCAGACCGTGCGATGCGCCACCACCTCCAGGGAGGGCACGCCGGCCAGTTGCTTGAAATAGAGCGGGAACAGGCCCCAGGCCGCGTAGGCAAGGGCGGCGTAGATGACGCCTTTAGAGGAATCGCGATTCATTGCCCGCATTGTCCCCATGCCGGGCCAGGCCTGCCGGCCAAGGGTCATGGCCGGGAAATCCTGTGTGCGGCGTGCGCCCCCGCCGGTGCTTAAATGAACACCATGCCCCGCATTGTCTTCACCCCGCAGCTGCGCCGCCTGCTTGGCGACGTGCCTGATTTCGACGCCGGCGCCCTGGTGCTGCGCGAGGCGCTGGCACAGGCCTTTGCCGCGCAGCCGCGCTTGCGCAGTTATGTGCTTGACGATCAGGGGCATGTGCGCGCCAATGTGGCGATCTTTGTGGATGGTCGTCGCCTGCACGATCGCGTGCGCTTGAGCGATGCGCTGCGGCCCGACAGCGTCGTCCATGTCCTGCAAGCCCTGTCCGGAGGATGAACTCATGAGCCTGAATGCCTGGGTCGCGACCCGCAAGGGTCTGTTCGAGATCGCGCATCGCGGCAGCGCCGGCTGGCAGATCGTCGGCCACAGCTTTGTGGGCGATCCGGTCAGCATGGTGCTGCCCGGATCCGACCATGGGCAGTTCGACGGCCGCATGTTCGCCGCGCTGAACCTGGGCCACTTCGGCGTCAAGCTGCAGGCCTCGGACGACGAGGGCAAGACCTGGCGCGAGCTGCCGGCGCCAAGCTACCCGCCCCAACCCGAGGGCGGGGATGCGGCTCAAGGGCCGGCCTGGAAGCTGCAGCAGATCTGGTCGCTGGCGCGCAGCCCCGCGGCGCTCTGGGCCGGCACCCTGCCGGGCGGGCTGTTCAAGAGCGTGGACGGTGGCGAGAGCTGGGCCTTGGTGGAAAGCCTCTGGCAGCGCCCCGAGCGCCTGGGCTGGTTCGGTGGCGGCTACGACGCGCCGGGCATCCATTCGATCTGCCCGCATCCCAGCCAGCCGGGCGAATTGCTGCTGGGCATCAGCTGCGGCGGCGCCTGGCACAGCGCCGACGAGGGCGCCAGCTGGGCGCTGCGAGCCAAGGGCATGCGCGCCGACTTCATGCCGCCCGAGCAACAGCAGCTGGAAAACATCCAGGACCCGCACCGCATCGTGCGCTGCGAGGCTGCCCCCGAGGTGCTCTGGTGCCAGCATCACAACGGCATCTGGCGCAGCAGCGACAACGGCCTGAGCTGGCAGGAGCTGAAGGCGCCGCTGTCCAGCTTTGGCTTTGCGGTGGCCGCGCATCCGCTGGACCCGCTCACCGCCTGGTTCGTCCCGGCGGTGAAGGACGAGCGCCGCATCCCGGTGGATGGCGCCCTGGTGGTGAACCGCACCCGCGACGGTGGCCAGACCTGGCAGACCCTGCGCATGGGCCTGCCGCAGCAGCATTGCTACGACCTGGTCTACCGCCATGGCCTGGCGGTGGACGAGAACGGCAGACATCTGCTGATGGGCAGCACCACCGGCGGGCTCTGGGCCAGCGACGATGGCGGCGACAGCTGGGCCACCGTGTCGCTCAATCTGCCGCCGGTCTACGCCGTGCAGTTCGGCTGAAGCCGTCCCCACTCGGGCCCCAGCGGCGCCTCGATGCGCAGCGGCCGGCCCGTGATTGGGTGGCTCAGCTCCAGCGTCAGCGCATGCAGCCACAGGCGCTGCAGGCCCAGGTGGGCCGCCACCGCGCGGTTCAAGGGCCCCTTGCCGTGGGTGGCGTCGCCGATGATGGGGTGGGCGATGTGCTTGAAATGGCGGCGGATCTGGTGGCGGCGGCCGCTCAGCGGGCTTGCCTCCAGCAGCGCAAAGCGGCTGCTGGCGTGGCGCGGGTCGGTCTGCAGCGGCCATTCCAGGCGGCGCAGGCAGGTCCAGTCGGTGCGCGCCTCCAGCAAGACCTGGCCCTGCGAAGGCAGCTCGGGATCCTTGGCCAGCGCGTGGGTGATGCTGCCGGCGTCGGCGCCGGGCCAGCCGCGCACCAGGGCCCGGTAGCGCTTGTGCACCAGGCCCTGCTCGAAGGCCTGGGCCGCCAGGCTGGCGCTGTCCGCATCGAGCGCGAACAGCAGCACGCCCGAGGTGCCCTTGTCCAGGCGGTGCACCGGCCAGACATGGCGGCCGAGCTGGTCGCGCAGCAATTGCAGCGCGAAGACCTCCTCGCGCGCATCCAGGGCGCTGCGATGCACCAGCAGGCCGGCGGGTTTGGCGATCGCGACGAGCTGCTCGTCGGTATGGAGAATGGGTAACAAGCTGTTCATGGGCGGGTGCTGCCGGCCCCCTTGTTCGCGGGGCGCTGTGGCGTGGATGCCCCATTCCATGGGGCTTTCCCCACTTTGGGGGGCTTCAGGGTTGTCCCTGGGTTCTCAACAATCCTGTCATGCGTTGTGGCCATCATCACGCACATCAGGAGTCTTCCTCATGCCCCAGGTCTTTCACGTTGGATACCGCTCCCCCTTGGTCTCGACCCTGGCCTGGGGCCTGATGCTGGCGGGCCTGTTCGGCATGGCCAGCGCGGGCTGGGGTCTGTGGCTGGGGCATTGGCTGGCCTTGGCGCTGCTGCTCTGGTCCGCGGCCGCGGCGCTGGGAGGCCAGGCCCTGCTGCGGCGCCTGGAATGGGGCCGCCGCCTCAGCGCCCTGCTGCTGACCAGCCTGATGCCGGCCATGCTGCTGGGCATGTCGCTGGGCACATGGGCTGCCGACTGGCCGCGCGCGAGCCTGCTGCTGGGTCTGCTGGCCTTGGCTCTCTGTGCCGCACTGGTGTGGCTGCTGGCACGCCTGAACTCGCGCATGGTGTGCCAGGAATTCGCCTAGGCGATCTCTCCATCGAGGTAATACCAGGCGCCCCGCTCGCGCACGAAGCGGCTGGTCTCATGCAGGCGCTGGGCGCGGCCACCGAGCTTGCTGCGCGCCACGAACTCCACGGTGGCATGGTCGGCGTCCTGCTGCTGGTGGCGCTTCACGTCTAGCCCCAGCCACTTCAGGCCGGGCTCGTTGCCCTCCAATGACGCCGGCCTCTGGCTGGGGTGCCAGCTGGCCAGCAGGTAGTCGCACAGCTCCCGTACATAGGCGCTGTAGCGCGAGCGCATCAGGGCCTCGGCCGTGGGCGCGCTGAGCTCGCCGCTTGCCGCAAAACGCTGGTGGATGGCGCCGCAGCAGGCGTCGTAGGGCTTGCCGCTGCCGCAGGGGCAAGAAAGGTCGTTCTTCATGGCGACATGATGCCAGTCCCTAAAATGCGCAGATGAGTCAGCCCCCCTTCGAAGACGATCTGTTCACGCCCCCCACCACGGGTTTGCTGAAGAACCTCAACCCCGAGCAATACGCCGCCGTCACCCTGGGCCAGGAGCCCGCGCTGATCCTGGCCGGCGCCGGCTCGGGCAAGACCCGGGTGCTGACCACGCGCATCGCCTGGCTGATGAGCCAGGGCCTGGTGGCGCCGGGCGGGGTGATGGCGGTGACCTTCACCAACAAGGCCGCCAAGGAGATGGTGACCCGCCTCACCGCCATGCTGCCGGTGAATGTGCGGGGCATGTGGATAGGCACCTTCCACGGCCTGTGCAACCGCTTCCTGCGCGCGCACTGGAAACTGGCCGGCCTGCCGCAGGGCTTCCAGATCCTGGACGCGAGCGACTCGGTCTCGGCCATCAAGCGCGTCATCAAGGCCATGAAGCTGGACGAAGAGCGTTTCGTGCCCAAGCAGGTCAGCTGGTTCATTGCCGGCGCCAAGGAAGACGGCCTGCGCCCCCAGGACATCGAGCAGCGCGACGAGCAGTCGCGCACCCAGGTGGCGATCTATCAGGCCTACCAGGACCAATGCGAGCGCGAGGGCGTGGTGGACTTCGCCGAGCTGATGCTGCGCACCTACGAGCTGCTGCGCGACCACGCCGAGCTGCGCGCGCATTACCAGCAGCGCTTCAAGTACATCCTGGTGGACGAGTTCCAGGACACCAACAAGCTGCAATACGCCTGGCTGAAGATGTTCGCGCCGCCGGGCGCGGGCCAGGGCGTGTTCGCGGTGGGCGACGACGACCAGAGCATCTACGCCTTCCGCGGCGCGCGTGTCGGCAATATGGCCGATTTCGAGCGCGAGTACCGCGTCAGGAAGGTGGTCAAGCTGGAGCAGAACTACCGCAGCTTCGGCAACATCCTGGACGCCGCCAACGAGCTCATCAGCCGCAACAGCCACCGCCTGGGCAAGAACCTGCGCACCGAGATGGGCCCCGGCGAGCCGGTGCGGGTGAACGAATCGGCCAGCGATTTCGCCGAGGCGCAATGGCTGCTGGAGGAGGCCCAGGCCCTGCATCGCCAGGGCATGCCGCGCCAGGAGATCGCCATCCTCTACCGCAGCAATGCGCAGTCGCGCGTGCTGGAGTCGGCGCTCTTCAATGCCGGCATCCCGTATCGCGTCTATGGCGGCCTGCGCTTTTTCGAGCGTGCCGAGGTCAAGCATGCGCTGGCCTATCTGCGTCTGATCGAGAACGCCAACGACGACACCAGCTTTCTGCGCGTGGTGAACTTCCCGGCGCGCGGCATCGGCGCGCGCACCATCGAGCTGCTGCAGGATGCCGCGCGCGTCAGCGGCCGCAGCCTCTACCAGAGCGTGGGCGCGGTGGCGGGCAAGGGCGGCAGCAACCTGGCCGGCTTTGTGAACCTGGTCGAGTCCATGCGCAACCTCACGCAAGGCCTGACCCTGCGCGAGATCATCTCGCAGATGCTCGAGAGCTCGGGCCTGGCCGAGTTCTACCGCAACGACAAGGACGGCGCCGAACGCCTGGAGAACCTGGACGAGTTGATCAACGCCGCCGAGGCCTTCGTCACCCAGGAGGGCTTTGGCAAGGATGCGGTGGCCTTGCCCGTCGATGAACTCGCGCCGGGCACCATCGCCGAGGGCCTGCCCAATGCGGTGGCCGCCGCGACGGTGACGCCGGATGCCGAGACCGGCGAGATCATGTCGCCCTTGGCAGCCTTCCTGACGCATGCCTCGCTGGAGGCCGGCGACAACCAGGCCCAGGCGGGCCAGGACGCGATCCAGTTGATGACGGTGCATTCGGCCAAGGGCCTGGAGTTCGACGCCGTCTTCATCACCGGCCTGGAAGAGGGCCTGTTCCCGCACGAGAACTCGCTCGCCGACGGCGACGGCCTGGAGGAAGAGCGGCGCCTGATGTATGTGGCGATCACGCGCGCGCGCCAGCGCCTCTACCTGAGCTTCAGCCAGACCCGCATGCTGCACGGGCAGACGCGCTACAACGTGAAGAGCCGCTTCCTCGAGGAACTGCCCGAGGCCGCGCTCAAATGGCTGACGCCGCGCAACCAGGGCTTCGGTTCGGGCTTTGCGCGCGAGTATCAGAGCGCCTGGGAGCGCGGCTCCGGCCTCAAGTCCATGGTGGGCGCGGGCCGTGTCGAGACATCAACAGCAGCCAGGGCGCCCTATGTGCCGCCGGTGCCGCAGACCATGAAGCAGGCGGCGGCGCAGAAGGTCGGCAACGAGTATGGCGGCCTGCGCGTCGGCAAGGGCGTGTTCCACAACAAGTTCGGCGAGGGCGTGCTGGTGACGCTGGAAGGCAGCGGCCAGGATGCGCGCGCGCAAGTCAACTTCGGCCGCCACGGCATGAAGTGGCTGGCGCTGGCGGTGGCCAAGCTGACGCCGATCGATTGATCGATCGCTACTTGGCGGGCGCTGGCTCGCCGCCCGTCACCACGTCCACGGTCTTTTCAACCACCTTGCCGGTGACCTTGACCCCGGTGGTGACCACGGTGGAGGCCACCGAGACGGTGGTGCTCACCACCGTGCCGGCCACGCTGACAACGGCGCAGCCGCTCAATGCCAGGCATGCAGCGAGGCCTGTGGCGGCAATGGCGAGCGGGGCTTTCATGGTCGGTGCAGCGAATGACAAACGGGCGCCCATTATGGGCGCCCGTCGCATGTCGCGGGTGCAGCTTTACAGCTTGTTGAGCTTCACGCTGGTGGCCTCGGCGGTCAGGTAACCGACGGCGGCGCCGAAGCGGTCCTTGTAGTTGGCGCGCACCAGCGGGTCCAGCGTGGCCTGCACCTTGGCGTGCAGGGTGGCGCTCCAGTCGCCGGGATGCTGGAAGTTGCTGGTGATATAGGTCCAGCCATTCAGATCGTCCACCACGCCCAGGCCGGTGGCCTCGGCGCCCGAGGGCATGGAGGCCAGGCGGCTCAGCGTCTTGGTGTCGACGTTGTAGGCCCACACGAAGTTGTTGACGTGGTAGCTGCTGTCCTCACCGATGAAGAGGGTGCGCAGCTTTTCCGAGAACTTGAGGTTGTCGGGCGCGCCGATCTTGTCGGGGTTGGCCAGATTGCCCAGTGCGTCGGCAGCGATGTCCTCGCCCACCAGCAGGGTCTTGGTCAGCGAGGGCACCCAGTCGCTCGCGATGGCGGCGCCGGCCGTATCCTTCTGGCCCGCGCTCAGGGTGTGGGCCAGCACGCCGCCGGCGTTGAGCGCCTTGTCCAGCGTGATGCCATAGGCCTCGTTCCAGGCGGCATTGCCCTTGACCATGGAGCTCTGCATGTTCTGCAGCGCCGAGTAGGCGATCTTGTCCTTGATGTTGACCGTCGTGCCTTCCATCTTGGTGAAGGCCATGGTGCCGCCCATCAGGGCCGCGTAGCGGTGCGTCTCCAGGAAGGCGGCGGCCTTTTCCATGCCGGGCTTGAGCTTGACCCATTGCTGCTTGCCGCCCAGATAGATCTTGCTGAAGGAGGCGTCCTTGGGGTCGGAGGTCGAGACCTCCATGATGTCGGTGGGCTTGAGCGTGTCGGCCAGCTTTTCGATCTCGGCGCTGGTGGCGGCACCGAGCTTGATCCAGCTCAGCGGTGCACCGGCGGCGGCCGGGTCGAGGGAGAAGCCGGCGCCGAACTTGGCCACGTAGAGGCTGCCGGCGGCGAGGTCCTTCTCCTTGTCGGCCACGAACATGAAGAAGCCGCCGTTGGTGGCGTCGTCGCCCATGATGGCCGTGCGGTTGTCGGGCATCACCTGGATCAGCTCGTGCGAGATGCGGCCCAGGCAGTAGTGCTTCTTGATCGTGCCGGTGCCGTCGGGATTGACGCTGACCTCGGGCAGGTGGCCGTAGTGGTAGGGGTTGGCCTTGCTCTCGTCGCCGAAGGTGTTCTTGCTGAAGGCCTTGAACATGGTGTTGGCGGCGATCGTGAAGGCGTCGGGCTCGTACTCTTCGCTGGAGAGATGGGTGCCCCAGGGCGAGAGGCTGGAGCCGCAGGTGATCCACAGGCCATGGGCCGAGGAGGTGTCGACGTTGTGGTACTTCACCAGGCTCAGCTTGCCGGTGGCCTGGTCCTGGTCCAGCGTGAGCACGGCGATGGGCGAGGGCAGCTTGCCATACATATCGGTCTTGCCGTCCTGCGCCCAGGTGGTGTATTCGAACTGCACCACCGCGAACACCGGCTTGCCCTTGATGCCCGTCACCGAGGCGTTAGGCAGGCTCAAGAGCGAGGTGCCGTCGGGCGAGTCGGAGAAGAACTGGCGTTCCTTGCCGGCCACCGTGGTGTCGATGATGGGCTTGTTGTTGATGTCGAAGTAGGCGCCGGCCTGCACGGTGCCGCCCTTGCCGTCCGGCACCAGGTCGCCGGTCAGGAAGAAGGCCTGGTAGGCCAGCTTGAAGCTTTGCTTGCTGCCGTCGCTGAGGGTCACGTCCAGGCTGGAGGCCACCAGGGTCTTGGCCATGTCGGCCGGCACCGCCAGGCTGGGGGCGGCCATGGCGGCGAAGCTGGCCGAGCTGAAGATCACCGGCGCGGGCGTGGGCGCCGGCGCGTCGTCATCGCCACCACCGCAGGCGCTCAGGCTGGCGGCAGCAAGGCCGCCCAGGGGCAGCATCAGCGGAGTGCCCAGAAACTTCAGGGCCTGGCGGCGGGTGGGATGGGTAGGCTTGGACATGGTCTGGCTTCCGGTTCTAAGGTCGTCAACTGAATGCCGGAGCACAGGGCCCCGGCCGCGGCGCGACTGTAGGAACTCGGTATGTCAGGACGATGAATGCGCCCGCCAAGAAAAACGGCCCCGGGATTGCCGGGGCCGTCGGAGGTGGGAAGCAGCGCGAGGCGCGGGGGGAGGCTCAGCGCTTCTCGCTGAGCAGATCGCGCGGTGCGCCGAACATGAAGCAGTCGACGAAGGTGAAGTACAGCGAGCTGTAGAACATGGTCGAGAGCATCAGGCCGGCCGGCAGCATCAGCATCGGCAGCAGCTTGCCCAGGCCCAGCAGCGACAGCACCAGGGTCAGCAGCGAGCTGAAGCCCAGCGCCAGGCCGCCCCAGCATGCTGCGCTGAGCGCGAAGGCGGTCTTGTTGCGCCACACGCCCAGGGTGCTGGAGAACAGCGCCTGCAGCGCGCCCTGGCCGCCCCAGTGCACCAGGGCCGGCGCGTGCCAGAAGGGAATCGAGAGTAGGGTGGCCAGACCCAGGCGCGTCACCGCGCCCCACAGCAGGCGCGGCTCGGCCAGCGCGGCCTCCAGCGCGGCCTCGTCCACATCGCCGCCCTTGCCCAGCAGCTCCTGCAGGGCGGCAAAGCTGCCGCCATCGACCCAGTCGCTGAAGAACATGATGGCCACGGTGGCCAGCGCATAGGCGGCGCCCAGCGTGAGCTGGGTGCGGCGGCGTTCCGGCGTCAGCTGCAGCGGCGCGACGAACACCGCCACGGTAGGGGTCTGCGCCTGCAGCACCTGGTGGGTGGCCAGCATGAAGCCCAGCGACACCAGCGGCAGCGTGGCCAGCAGCAGCAGCGGGCCCAGCGCCGGGATCAGCATCAGCGCAAAGCCCAGGAACATGAAGATGCCGAACAGGCCGGTGAGCGCCAGCGGCTTGCGCTGGAACACCTTCAGGCCATGCCGCACCCACAGCGCGCCGTTGCGCGCCGGCACGGTTTGCAGATGCAGGATCATCGAAGACGAAGAAGCACTCAAGGTTATCAATCCTTCAAGGCGTGCCAGGGCTCGGCAATGCGCGCGCGCAGTACCCGCTCGAAATGCGTCGGGTCATGGGGCTTGAGCAGGGCGGCGTCGCGCGGCAGGTGGAAGTCCCACAGGCGTGAGATCCAGAAGCGCAGCGCCGCCGCACGCAGCATGCCCGGCAACAGGCGGTGCTCGGCGCCGCTCAGCGGCCGCACGCTCTCGTAGGCGTTCACGAAGGCCTGGGCGCGCTGCTCGTCGAGGCGGCCGCTGGCCAGATCGATGCACCAGTCGTTGATGCAGACCGAGAGGTCGAACAGGAAGCTGTCGACGCCGGCGAAGTAGAAATCGAAGAAGCCGCTCAGGCGCTCGCGGCCGGGCAGGCCGTCGAACATGACGTTGTCGCGGAACAGGTCGGCATGGATGGGGCCGCGCGGCAGCTCGACAACTTCGGCGGAGGCAGCCAGCGCGTTCTGGAAGCTCAGCTCGGCGCCTATCAGCTCGGCTTGGGGCGCGTCCAGATAGGGCAGCACCACCGGCACGGTCTCGCGCCACCAGGCCAGGCCGCGCAGATTGGCCTGTTGCAGCGGGAAGTCCTGACCCGCCAGATGCATGCGCGCCAGACCCGCGCCCACCTGCTCGCAATGGAACAGGTCGGGCGCCAGCTGGTGGCCGCCGCGCAGGCGGTTCACCACCGCGGCCGGCTTGCCCTGGATGCTGTGCAGGATCTCGCCCGTGGCGTCGGCCTGCGGGTCGGGCACGGCCACGCCCTTGCGCGCCAGATGCTGCATCAGGCGCAGATAGAAGGGCAGTTGCTCGAAGGACAGGCGCTCGAACACCGTCAACACATAGTCGCCGCGCTCACTGCTGACGAAGTAGTTGGTGTTCTCGATGCCGGCGGTGATGCCACGCAGCGAGTTGAGGGTGCCCAGGTCCAGACGGCTCAGCAGGGCTTGCGCCTCGGCCTGCGTGACTTCGGTGAATACAGCCATGAAGGAGAAAGAAATAGGTGTGAGCCGCGCGGCGCGCGGGGGCTCAGAAATCCAGCAGGCGCCAGACGCGCTGCCCGGCGGCGCCGCGCGTCGAGCCCGGGCCTTGCGACAGATCGCGGCTGCCATCGCCCATCAGGATCTCGTAGGCGGGGGCCTTGCTGCCCTTGTTGTGCACCGTCACCTGGCGGGTCTGGCCGCGCTCGCGCAGCTCTTCCACGCGCACCGCGTCGTCTTCGATCACGCTGCGTTCGAGCTTGGCGTCGGGCGTTGTCTTGGGCTCGGGGGCCGGCTCGGCATGCAGCGCGGTGGCGCCCAGCAAGGCCAGCAGCACCGCCCCCGAGCTGCGGCGAGCCTGGTGGGTCGCGCTGCGCCGTCCCAGGCTGTGGGAGGGACGGTCGGCAGTCTCGTTGACAAGGTCGGTGCTCATGCGGGGATTCTAGAGCCTGCGTGACAATGCCTCCCATGAGCGACAAACCCATCCTGCTGCTGGTCGACGGTTCCAGCTTCCTCTACCGTGCCTACCACGCCCTGCCCGATCTGCGCGGCCCCGAGGGCCAGCCCACCGGGGCGGTGCACGGCCTGGTGGCGATGATGAAGAAACTGCGCGAGGATGTGGGCGCCGAGCACGCGGCCTGCGTCTTCGATGCCAAGGGCCCGACCTTCCGCGACGAGTGGTACCCCGAGTACAAGGCCCAGCGCGCCCCCATGCCCGATGCGCTGCGCGAGCAGATCGCGCCGATCCACGAGGTGGTGAAGCTGCTGGGCTGGCCGGTGCTGGAAGTGCCCGGCATCGAGGCCGACGACGCCATCGGCACGCTTGCCAGGCTGGGGGCCGAGAGCGGCCACCGTGTGGTGATCGCCACCGGCGACAAGGATCTGGCGCAGTTGGTGAATCCCGATGTCAGCCTCGTCAACACCATGAGCAAGCCGCCCGAGCGCCTCGACGAGGCCGGCGTGCTGGCCAAGTTCGGCGTGGCGCCGGACCGCATCATCGATTACCTCAGCCTGATGGGCGACACCGTGGACAACGTGCCCGGCGTGGAGAAGGTGGGCCCCAAGACCGCCGCCAAATGGATTGCCGAATACGGCTCGCTGGACCGCATAATCGCCAGCGCCGACCAGATCAAGGGCGTGGCCGGCGAGAACCTGCGCAAGGCCCTGGACTGGCTGCCGATGGGCCGCAAGCTCGTCACCGTGGTGCTGGACTGCGATCTGAGCGGCCATGTGCCCGGCTGGCCGGCGCTGGACGCGCTGGCGCTGAAGGCGGTGGACCAGGCCGCACTGCAGGATTTCTACCGCCGCTACGGCTTCAAGACCTGGCTGCGCGAGCTGGAGGGTGGGGCGGCCGCTGCCGCCAAGCCCGCGCCGCTCGTTCAGAGCATGCAGGGCACACAGGACATGTTTGCCGACGCGCCGCCGGCGGCTGCCGCCGACAAGCGCTACGACACGGTGCTGAACTGGGAACAGTTCGACGCCTGGCTGGCCCGCTTGAACGCCGCCGCGCTCACCGCGCTCGATACCGAGACCGACAGCCTGGACGGCATGCAGGCGCACATTGTCGGCCTGTCCTTCAGCGTCAAGCCCGGTGAGGCCTGCTACATCCCCTTGCGCCATGCCGGGCCGGACGCGCCCGCGCAGCTGCCGCTGGACGAGGTGCTGGCGCGGCTGAAGCCCTGGTTCGAGGATGCCGGCAAGAAGAAGCTGGGCCAGAACATCAAGTACGACACCCATGTGCTGGCCAACCACGGCATCGCGGTGGCCGGCTATGCGCACGACACCATGCTGCAGAGCTATGTGCTGGAGGCGCACAAGACCCACGGCCTGGGCGCCCTGGGCGAGCGCTATCTGGGCCGCGCCGGCCTGAGCTACGAGGACCTGTGCGGCAAGGGCGTGCACCAGATCCCCTTTGCCCAGGTGGACGTGGCCAAGGCCGCCGAATACAGCAGCGAAGACTCGGACATGTGCTTGCAGGTGCACGAGCTGCTGGCGCCGAAGCTGCAGGCGGAGGCCGGGCTGAGCTTCGTCTACGAGCAGATCGAGATGCCCGTCTCGGCCCTGCTGGCGCGCATCGAGCGCAACGGTGTGCTGATCGACGCGACGCGCCTGCAGGCGCAAAGCCATGAGTTGGCGCAGCGCCTGGTGCTGATCGAGCAGGAGGCCTACACCATCGCCGGCCAGCCCTTCAATATGGGCAGCCCCAAGCAGATCGGCGAGATCCTCTTCACCAAGCTGGGCCTGCCGGTGGTGAAGAAGACCGCCACCGGCGCACCCTCCACCGACGAGGAGGTGCTGGACAAGCTGGCGGCCGACTACCCGCTGCCGGCCAAGATCCTCGAGTACCGGGGCCTGGCCAAGCTCAAGAGCACCTATACCGACAAGCTGCCGCTGATGGTCAACGCCCAGACCGGCCGCGTGCACACCAACTATGCGCAGGCGGTGGCGGTGACGGGCCGGCTCTCCAGCAACGACCCGAATCTGCAGAACATCCCCATCCGCACCGCCGAGGGCCGGCGCGTGCGCGAGGCCTTTGTGGCGCCGGCCGGGCATCACATCGTGAGCGCCGACTATTCGCAGATCGAGCTGCGCATCATGGCCCATATCAGCGAGGACCCGGGCCTGCTGCGCGCCTTCGGTGAGGGCATGGATGTGCACCGCGCCACCGCCAGCGAGGTGTTCGGCACCCCGGTGAACGAGGTCACGACCGAGCAGCGCCGCTATGCCAAGACCATCAACTTCGGCCTCATCTACGGCATGGGCGCCTTCGGCCTGGCGCAGTCGCTGGGCATCGAGCAGAAGGCCGCCAAGGACTATATCGACCGCTACTTCACCCGCTTTGCCGGCGTGAAGCGCTATATGGACGACACCAAGGCGCGCGCCGCCGAGCTGGGTTATGTCGAGACCCTGTTCGGCCGCCGCATCTATCTGCCCGAGATCAAGGGGGGCAACGGCCCGCGCAAGGCCGGTGCCGAGCGCCAGTCGATCAACGCGCCCATGCAGGGCACGGCGGCCGACCTGATCAAGCTCGCCATGATCGCGGTGCAGGCGGCGCTGGACCAACAGGGCAAGCAGACCCGCATCGTCATGCAGGTGCACGACGAGCTGGTGTTCGAGGTGCCCGATGCCGAGCTGGACTGGGTGAAGGCCCAGGTGCCGGCGCTGATGGCCGGCGTGGCCCGGCTCAAGGTGCCGCTGCTGGCCGAGGTGGGCGTGGGCAGCAACTGGGACGAGGCGCACTGACCCGTCAGTTAGCATCCGCCCTCTATGAACTGGCCTTATGAACTGCAAGTCGGCTGGCGCTACACCCGCGCCGGCCGCGGCGGGCGGCGCAACCGCTTCATCTCCTTCATCTCCGGCGTCTCGGTGCTGGGCATCGCCCTGGGCGTGGCGGCGCTGATCATCGTGCTCTCGGTGATGAACGGTTTCCAGAAGGAGGTGCGCGACCGCATGCTGTCGGTGATCTCGCATGTGGAGCTGCTCTCCTACCAGGGCGAAGGCCTGGTCGACTGGCAGGCCACCGCGGCGAAGGCGCGCGAGAACCCTGCCGTGGTGGCGGCGGCGCCCTTTGTGGCCTCGCAGGTGCTGATCGCGCGTGGCGAGGACATGCGCGGCGCCATCGTGCGCGGCATCTCGCCGGCCGAGGAGGCCGGCGTCACCCCGCTGGCGGCGCAGCTCAAGGATGGCGCGCTGGCGCGCCTGAAGCCCGGCGCCTGGGGCATCGTGCTGGGCATCGAGCTGGCGCGCCAGCTGGGCGTGGCCGAGGGCGACAAGATCACCGTGGTGGCGCCCAGCGGCGATGTCTCGCCGGTGGGCGTGACGCCGCGGCTGAAAACCTTCACCCTGGTCGGCGTTTTCAACGCCGGCCACTACGAGTACGACAGCGGCATGGCGCTGATCCATGTGGCCGATGCCGCCAAGTTCTTCAAGGTGGCCGGGCCCACCGGCGTGCAGCTGAAGCTGCGCGATGTGCACGAGGCCCGCCAGGTGGCCGACCAGCTCGCGGGCAGCATGGGCCCCGAGATCCGCGTGCGCGACTGGACCCGCACCAATGCCAACTGGTACGACGCGGTGCAGGTCGAGAAGCGCATGATGGGCATCATCCTGACCCTGATCGTCGCGGTGGCGGCCTTCAACCTGGTCTCCACCCTGGTGATGACGGTCACCGACAAGCAGGCCGACATCGCCATCCTGCGCACCCTGGGCGCCAGCCCGCGCTCCATCATGAGCATCTTCATGGTGCAGGGCGCGGCCTCGGGCGTGATCGGCACGCTCTCGGGCGTGGGCCTGGGTCTGCTGGTGGCCTTCAATCTGGACGTGATCGTGCCGGCCATCGAGCGCCTGCTCAACACCCAGTTCCTGCCCGGCAGCATCTACATGATCACCCGCATGCCCAGCGACCCGCAGTCGGGCGATATCGTGCCCATCGCCATCACCTCCCTGATCCTGGCCTTCCTGGCCACGCTCTACCCCAGCTGGCGTGCCAGCCGCGTGCAACCCGCGGAGGCCTTGCGCTATGAGTGATGCGGTGGTTCTACATGGCGAGGGCCTGGCCAAGCGCTTTAGCGAAGGCGGCCTCAATGTGCAGGTGCTCTCGGGCGTGGACCTGACGGTGCGGCGTGGCCAGACCCTGGCCATCGTCGGCGCCTCGGGTTCGGGCAAGAGCACCTTGCTGCACCTGCTGGGTGGGCTGGACCAGCCCAGCGCCGGCCGTGTCAGCCTGATGGGGCAGGACCTGGCGGGCCTGAGCGAGACCGCGCGCGGCGAGTGGCGCAACCAGCATCTGGGCTTCGTCTACCAGTTCCACCACCTGCTGCCCGAGTTCAGCGCGGTGGACAACGTCGCCATGCCGCTGCGCATCCGCCGCATGCCGCTGGCCCAGGCGCGCGAGGTGGCCGCGGCCATGCTGGCGCGCGTCGGCCTGGGCGCACGCGTGGCGCACCGCCCCGGCGAGCTCTCGGGCGGCGAACGCCAGCGCGTGGCGATTGCGCGCGCCCTGGTCACCAAGCCGGCCTGCGTGCTGGCCGACGAGCCCACCGGCAATCTGGACCGCGGCACCGCGCAGGCGGTGTTCGAGCTGATGCTGGCGATGGCGCGCGAGCAGGGCACCGCCTTTGTGATGGTGACCCACGACCAGGGCCTGGCGGCCCAATGTGAAACCCGTTTGAACCTGGCCGGCGGGCTTGCTACCGCGGCGCTGCAGTAGCATCCGCGCATGACCACCCGCTTCATCCTCAAGCTCAGCTGCCCCGACCAGCCCGGCATCGTGCACACCGTCACCGGCTTTCTGCTGGAGCAGGGCGGCAACATCCTCACCTCGGCCCAGCATGGCGACGCGGCGCACCAGCGCTTCTTCATGCGCATCGAGTTCGAATGCGCCCGCCCGGTGGAGGCCCAGGCGCTGCGCCAGGCCTTTGCCGGCCATGCCGAGCGCCTGCAGATGGACTGGGAGCTGGTGGCCAGCGCCGCCAAGACGCGCGTGCTGCTGCTGGTCTCCAAGCTGGGCCATTGCCTCAACGACCTGCTGTTCCGCGTGCAGACCAACCATCTGCCGATCGAGATCCCGGCCATCGTCTCCAACCACCGCGACTTCTACCAACTCGCGGCCTCGCACAACATCCCGTTTCACCACTTCCCGCTGCTCAACGCCAGCGAGGAGCAGAAGCAGGCCCAGGAGCGCAAGATCCGCGAGGTGATCGAGGAGAACCGCATCGACCTGGTGGTGCTGGCGCGCTATATGCAGATCCTCTCGCCCGCGCTGTGCGAGTACCTCTCGGGCCGGGCCATCAACATCCACCACAGCTTCCTGCCCAGCTTCAAGGGCGCCAAGCCCTATCACCAGGCGCATGAGCGCGGCGTCAAGCTGATCGGCGCCACCGCCCATTACGTCACCTCGCACCTGGACGAGGGCCCCATCATCGAGCAGGAGGTGGCGCGCATCGACCACAGCATGCCGCCCGAGCAGCTGGTGGCGATCGGCCGCGACGTGGAATGCGTGACCCTGGCCCGCGCGATCCAATGGCATGCCGAGCATCGCGTGCTGATGAACGGCAACCGCACGGTGGTGTTCCGCTAGTGTGGATCGACAGCCACTGCCATCTGGACGCGCCGGAGTTCGACGCGGATCGTGAGGCGGTGGTGGCGCGCGCAAGGGCGGCGGGCGTGGCGCAGATCGTGATTCCGGCCGTAGCGGCCGCGAACTTCGAGAGCGTGCGCGACCTTGCCCACCAGCACGACTATGTCTACGCGCTGGGCATCCATCCCCTGTACGTGATGCGGGCCGGCGAGCAAGACCTGACCCTGTTGGCCGAGGCGCTGGAGCAGCATCATGGCGACCCTCGCCTGGTGGCGGTGGGCGAGATCGGGCTGGACTTCTTTGTGCCCGGCATCGACGTCCAGCGCCAGCAGCATTTCTATCTGGAGCAGTTGAAGCTGGCGCGGCGCTTCGAGCTGCCGGTCATTCTGCATGTGCGGCGCAGCGCCGATCAGCTGTTGGCCGGCCTGCGGCGCGTTGGCGTACGCGGCGGCATTGCCCATGCGTTCAATGGCAGCGCCCAGCAGGCGGCGGCCTTTGTCGAACTGGGCTTCAAGCTGGGCTTTGGCGGCACGCTGACCTTTGATCGCTCCCTGCAGATCCGCCGCTTGGCGGCCGAGCTGTCCGACCAGGCCCTGGTGCTGGAAACCGATGCACCGGACATCCCGCCACATTGGCTCTACAAGACGATCGAGCAACGCGCCGCCGGTGAGCGCGCACGCAACGAGCCGGCCGAGCTGCCGCGCATCGCCCAGAGCCTGGCGGCGCTGCGCGGCTGGACGCTGGCGCAGACCGCGGCCATCACCAGCGCGAATGTGCGCGCGGCCTTGCCGCGTTTGACCTAGCGCGTCTGCCTTAGCGATTCCGCGGCGTGATCGGCGTCTCTGGTACCGGATAGCCGGCCGCGCCGAAGGTCGCCACCACCGCCTTGTGGGTGTCGAAATAGACCTGCCAGTAGTGGTCGGTGTGGGCGTAGGGGCGCACGCACAGCAGCGGGCCCTCGGGGGTGAAGCTCATGATCTCGATGTCGGGGGCCGGTGTGGCCTTGACGTTCGGGATCGCGGCCACGGCGCTGCGCAGGCGCGCGATCGCGTCCAGCGGGTCCACCGAGTTGGCCACCTTGGCCACGCAATCGACGCGGCGATGCGGCAGGGTGGAGAAGTTCTGGATCGTGTCCGAGAAGATCTTGTTGTTGCCGACGATGGTCTGCACATTGTCCGGCGTGGTCACGGTGGTGCCGAACAGGCCGATCTCGGTGACGGTGCCGACCACGCCGCCCACCTGCACGAAGTCGCCCACCTTGAAGGGTCGCAGCACCTGCATGAAGACGCCGGCGGCGAAATGGGTCAGCAGGCCGCCCCAGGCGGTGCCGATCGCCAGGCCCGCGCCGGCCAGTAGGGCGGCAAACGAGGTGGTCTGGATGCCGAAGATATCCAGGATCGCCAGCACCAGCACGATGTTCAGGAGCACCGTGAGGATGGAGCGCAGATAGGTGGAGAGCGTGGAGTCGATGCGCTTGCCGCGCTCCAGCGCGGCGGTGAAGACGCGCACCAGCAGGTTGATGAGCCAGCGGCCCACCACCCAGGCGGCCAGGGCCGCCAGGATCTTGAGGCCGAAGTCGGCCCCCTGGGTGCTGAGAAAATGCCAGATGGCTTCGGTATTTGCGGCGGTATTCATTTGCAGAAAACTCCCTTTGAAAGAAATGAGACGCTGGCTCCGATTGCACGGGCAGGCGAGGGCCCGCGTCTAGTGGGTCTGGCCCCTATCTGGACGCCGTCGGCGCGCCTGCTGCTGCTGGGCAGCTTCCCCAGTGTCGCCTCGTTGCAGGCGCAGCAGTATTACGGCCACCCGCGCAACCAGTTCTGGCGCCTGCTCGGTGACGTGCTGGGCGAGGATCTGGCCGGCCTGGCCTACGCGGCGCGGCTCGAGCGGCTGCGCGCGCGCCAGGTCGCGCTGTGGGACGTGATCACCGAGACCGAGCGCGAGGGCAGCCTCGACAGCAGCATCCGCGAGCCGCGGACCAGCGACCTGAGCGCCTTGCTGGCCGAGCTGCCGCGGCTCGAGACGATTGGCTTCAATGGCGGCACGGCCGCGCGGCTGGGGCTGCGTCAGCTGGGGGCGAGCCGCGCACGCTGGCGCGTGTTGAACCTGCCCTCGTCGAGCCCGGCCTACACGATGGCCTACGATGACAAGCTGAAGGCCTGGCGCGCGCTGGGCGACTGAGAAAGTAGTTCCGAGATGTTGCCGATGAAGAAATTGCTGGTGGCCGCGCTGGCGGCCTGGGCGTGGCAGGCTGGTGCCGCGCCGCAGAAGGTCGACCTGGTCCTGCGCGACGCCACCGTCGTCGACGTGGCCGGCGGCCGCCTGCTGCGGGGCCAGGCGGTGGTCACGCGCGGCGACCGCATCGTCGCCGTCGTCGACCAGCGCCGGCTCGGCGCCTACAAGGCAGGCCGCACGCTGAGCCTGAAGGGGCGCTACCTGATTCCCGGGCTGTGGGACAACCATGTGCATTTCGGCGGTGGCACCGAGCTGATCGACGAGAACAAGCAGCTGCTGCCCCTGTACCTGGCCCATGGCATCACGACCGTGCGCGACTGCGCCGGCGACCTCAGCGACACCGTGCTGCAGTGGCGCGACGAGATCGCCGCCAGGACGCTGCTGGGGCCGACGATCCTGGCCTCGGGCGCCAAGCTCGAGGGCTACAAGCCGCTCTGGAAGGGCACGCAGGAGGTGGGCACGCCCGAAGAGGTGGGCCAGGCGCTGGACCGGCTGAAGGCGGCCAAGGCCGACTTCGTCAAGATCACCGAGAACACGATGCGCGCCGACATCTACCTCGACGCGCTGCGCCAGGCGAGGGCGCGCGGCCTGCCGAGCTCGGCCCACCTGCATGCGCAGGTGACGCTGGACCAGGCGGCGGAGGCGGGCCTGGGCACGGTCGAGCACATGCCCTACCTGCTGCGCGCCGCCACGCCGCGCGAGGCCGAGCTGACGGCCCAGGTCGTCAGCGGCGCGATCACCGGCCGCGCGGCGGCCGAGCAGAGCCTGGCCACGTTCGACGAGGCGACCGCGCGCGCCGCCTTCCGCCGCCTGGCCGCGCGCGGCACGGCCGTCGTGCCGACGCTGTCGGTGATACGCATCACCGCCTATCTGGACCAGGACGACCACGCGCGCGATGCCTACCTGCAGTACATCGGCCCGAAGCTGCGTCAGACTTACGACTGGCGCGTCAAGCGCGCGGCGCTGGACGGCCCGGAGGCGATTGCCTACCGGCATGCCAACTACGAGAAGGCGGCCTCGCTGCTGCCCCTGCTGGCGCAGGAGGGCGTGGCCATCGTCGCCGGCACCGACGCCGGCTTCCTGAACTCCTTCGACTACCCGGGCCAGGCGCTGCACGACGAGCTGGCCCTCTATGTGAAGAACGGCCTGACGCCGCAGCAGGCGCTGGCGTCGTCGCTGATCGCCGGGCCGCGCTTTCTCGGCAAGCTCGAACAGCATGGTGCGCTGGCCGCCGGCAAGGTGGCCGACATCGTCGTGCTGCGCGCCGATCCGCTGGCCGACATCGCGGCGACGCGCCAGATCGAGGCCGTCGTCACGCAGGGCCGGCTGCTCGACCGCCGCCGGCTCGACGCGATGCTGGCCGAGGTGCGCGACTGGGTGGCCAAGCAATGAGCGGCAAGCTGAAGACGGGCAAGGGCGCCCGCACCTGGACGCCGGCCACGCTGAGCGAATTCGACGGCGTGCGCTTTCTGCACCTGGACAGCATTTGGGTGCAGGGCGCCATGCGCATCCGCAAGCCCCAGGCGCTGGAGCTGGAATATGTGCAGCGCATGATGGCCTGGATGCTGTGGCGCGACAGTGCCGAGCTGCGCCAGGGCCATGCGGTGCAGCTGGGCCTGGGCGCCGCCGCGATCACGCGCTTCTGCCACAAGGTGCTGCGCATGCGCACCAGCGCGGTGGAGATCAACCCGACGGTGATCTCGGCCTGCCGCGCCTGGTTCCACCTGCCCGAGGACGACGCGCGCCTGACCGTCTACAACGAGGACGCGGCGCGCTGGGTCACCGAGCCCGAGCGCCTGCAGACCGTGCAGGTGCTGAATGTGGATCTCTACGACCACGACGCCGCCTCGCCGGTGCTGGACGACGAGGCTTTTTACGCGCATTGCCGCGGCCTGCTGGCCGAGGGCGGGCTGATGACGGTGAACCTGTTCGGCCGCGATGCCAGCTTCGCGCGCAGCGCGGCGCGTATTGCCAAGGTGTTCGGCAGCAACCAGGTGTGGAGCCTGGCGCCCACCAAGGAGGGCAATACCATCGTGGTGGCGGCGCGCGGCGTGCAGGTGCCGGAGCGCGAGGAACTCGAGCGCCGAGCGGCTACCATCGAGTCGCAGTACGACTTGCCGGCGCGCAAATGGCTGCGCCTGGTGAGGCCGCTGCCCCTGTCCATCATCAACCAGCTCGTGGCCGAGCCCCAGACATGAACAGCAGCAAGCACAGCAGCAGCAAGAGCGGCAGCGACTCGGTCCCGGCCGGCCCGGCCGCCACGGGCGCTGCGGCGGCCCCGCCGGCCGGGCGTCTGGAGTGGCGCAAGCTGCTGCACTGGTTGCGCGAGGACGGCGTGATCGACGAGGCCCAGGTGCTGCGCACCGAGCAGCGCTTCGCGGCGGGCGACAGCTCCCTGCATCCGCTGGTGCGCCTGGGCCATGCGGGGCTGACGCGGGTGGCCAATGGCAAGCCGCTGGATGTGGACGCCCTCTCCGAATGGCTGGCCGCGCACCTGAAGCTGCCCTATCTGCGCATCGACCCGCTCAAGGTGGATGTGGGCCGCATCGCCGATGTGATGTCGGTGGGCTATGCCGAGGCCAAGCGCTGCCTGCCGGTGATGGTGGGCCTGACGGACGTGACCATCGCCACCTCCGAGCCCTTCGACACCGCCTGGGTGGCGCAGATCGAATCGCACACGCGCAAGAGCATCAAGCTGGTGATCGCCAGCCCGCTGGAGATCGCGCGCTACACCACCGAGTTCTTCACCCTGGCGCGCTCGGTGCGTGCCGCCACCAAGACCGGCGAGGTCACCCAGGTCTCCAGCTTCGAGCAGCTGGTGGAGCTGGGCCGCAGCAACAAGCAGCTGGATGCCAATGACCAGGGCGTGGTGCAGGTGGTGGACTGGCTGTGGCAATACGCCTTCGACCAGCGCGCCAGCGACATCCACCTCGAGCCGCGCCGCGAGATGGGCGTGATCCGCTTTCGCATCGACGGCGTGCTGCACACCGTCTACCAGCTGCCGCCCTCGGTGATGAGCGCGATGACCTCGCGCATCAAGCTGCTGGGCCGCATGGACGTGGTGGAGCGCCGCCGCCCGCTGGACGGCCGCATCAAGACGCGCAACCCCGCCGGCGATGAAGTGGAAATGCGGCTCTCGACCCTGCCCACCGCCTTCGGCGAGAAGATGGTGATGCGCATCTTCGACCCCGATACCGCCGTCAAGGACCTCGACCAGCTCGGCTTCACCGCCCACGATGCGGAGCGCTGGAACCGCCTCACCGCCCAGCCCCACGGCATCATCCTGGTGACCGGCCCGACAGGCAGCGGCAAGACCAGCACGCTGTACTCGACGCTCAAGCGCCTGGCCACCGAGGAGGTGAACGTCTGCACGGTGGAGGACCCGATCGAGATGATCGAGCCGGCCTTCAACCAGACCCAGGTACAGACGGCGCTGGACTTCGGCTTTGCCGAGGGCCTGCGTGCGCTGATGCGGCAGGACCCGGACATCATCATGGTGGGCGAGATCCGCGATCTGGAGACGGCCGAGATGGCGATCCAGGCCTCGCTGACCGGCCACCTGGTGTTCAGCACCCTGCACACCAACGATGCCGTCTCGGCCATCACCCGCCTCACCGACCTGGGCGTGCCCAGCTACCTGATCAATGCCACCGTGATCGGCGTGCTGGCGCAGCGCCTGGTGCGCACCCTGTGCGTGCATTGCAAGAAGCCCGATCCGGCAGTGACGCGCGACAGCCTCAACGACATGCTCAAGCATTGGCGCATGAATGGCGGCGTCAAACCCTACCAGCCGGTGGGCTGCCTGGAATGCCGCAACACCGGCTTCCGCGGCCGCGCCGGCCTGTACGAGCTGCTGACCCTCAGCGAGGGGGTGAAAGCGCATCTGCATCCGGTCACCGACACCTCGGCGATGCGCCGCGTGGCGGTGCAGGAGGGCCTGCGCCCGCTGCGCCTGGCCGGCGCGATGAAGGTGGCCGAGGGCATGACCACGCTGGACGAGGTGCTGCGCAGCACCCCGCAGTGGGAAGGCTAATAGGAAGGCTGACAGGCTGTTTCTCCTTACGTGGAAACCACACAGGGCGGGGCACCCCCGCTGCCTAGAATCGCGCGTCAAAGATATCGACGCGAGGATTCGCTATGAAGATCAAGAGCCAGAGAGACTTCTGGTCGGGGCTGATGTTCTTGCTGGTGGGCATTGCCTTCGCCTGGGGGTCCACCGAATACAGCTTTGGCTCCTCGGCCCGGCCCGGCCCCGGTTACTTCCCCTTCGGCCTGGGGGTGCTGCTGGCCCTGCTCGGGGCGCTGGTGCTGTTCAAGGCCTTGACGATCGAATCGGCCGGTGGCGATCCGATCGGCAGCATTGCCTGGAAGCCGCTGCTGCTGATCGTCGGCGCGATCCTGATGTTCGGCCTGGCACTGCCCAAGCTGGGCCTGGTGCTGACGCTGCCGCTGCTGATCTTCGTGTCGGCCCTGGCCGGTGACGAGTTCCACTGGAAGGATGCGCTGCTCAACAGCGTGATCCTGACGATAGGCAGCTGGGTCGTCTTTATCTGGGGTTTGAAACTGGTGATCCCCGTGTGGCCCACCTTCCTGGTCAACTGAGGAGCGCGCCATGGATCTCTTGAGCAATCTGGCGCTGGGCTTTCATACCGCCCTGACGGTCCAAAACCTGCTGTACTGCCTGGGCGGTGCGCTGCTGGGCACCCTGATCGGCGTGCTGCCCGGCCTGGGCCCGGTGGCCACCATCGCGATGCTGCTGCCCTCGATCTACGCCCTGGATGCGACGCCCGCGCTGATCATGCTGGCGGGCATCTATTACGGCGCGCAGTACGGCGGCTCCACCACCGCCATCCTGATCAATGTGCCGGGCGAGTCGAGCTCGGTGGTGACCGCGATCGACGGCTACCAGATGGCGCGCCAGGGGCGTGCCGGTGCGGCGCTGGCGGCGGCCGGCCTGGGCTCCTTCTTCGCCGGTTGCGTGGGCACGGTGATCATCGCGGCCTTTGCGCCGCCGCTCACGGAGCTGGCCTTCAAGTTCGGCCCGGCCGAGTATTTCTCGCTGATGGTGCTGGGCCTGATCGGCGCGGTGGTGCTGGCCTCGGGCTCGCTGATCAAGGCGATCTCGATGATTCTGCTGGGCCTGTTGCTGGGCCAGATCAACACCGATGTGATCTCGGGCACGCCGCGCTTCTCCTTCGACATCCCCGAACTCACCGACGGCATCGGCTTCGTCGTGATCGCGATGGGCGTGTTCGGCTTCGGCGAGATCATCGCCAACCTGGGCCAGCCGGCCGAGCATCGCGAGGTCTTCACCAAGGATGTGAAGGGGCTGTGGCCCACCAAGGAGGATTTCAAGGAGGCCTGGCCCTCGGTGCTGCGCGGCACGGCGCTGGGTTCCATCCTCGGCGTGCTGCCGGGCGGCGGTGCGCTGCTGGCCTCGTTCGCCTCCTACACGCTGGAGAAGAAGGCCGTGCGCAACCCGCGCGTGCCCTTCGGCAAGGGCGCCATCCAGGGTGTGGCCGGGCCCGAGTCGGCCAACAACGCCGGCGCGCAGACCAGCTTCATCCCCATGCTGACCCTGGGCATCCCGCCCAATGCGGTGATGGCGCTGATGGTGGGTGCGATGACCATCAAGGGCATTCAGCCCGGCCCGCAGGTGATGACCAGCAACCCCGAGCTGTTCTGGGGCCTGATCGCCTCGATGTGGGTGGGCAATCTGATGCTGATCGTGCTGAACCTGCCGCTGATCGGCATCTGGATCAAGCTGCTGACGGTGCCTTACCGCTTCCTGTTCCCGGCCATCGTGACCTTCTGCTGCATCGGTACCTACTCGCTCAACAACAACGCCTTCGACGTCTACATGACGGCGGCCTTCGCGGTGGTGGGCTATGTGTTCTACAAGCTGAGCTGCGAGCCGGCGCCGCTGCTGCTGGGCTTCATTCTCGGGCCCATGATGGAAGAGAACCTGCGCCGCGCGCTGCTGCTGTCGCGCGGCGACTGGGGCACTTTCTTCACGCGGCCGCTGTCGGCCGGCCTGCTGGTGGCGGCCCTGCTGCTGGTGGTGATCGTGATGCTGCCCTCGATCAAGAGCAAGCGCGAGGAAGCCTTCCAGGAAGAATAGGCGGCCGCCCGGCGCGCCAGACCCGCCCGAGCGCGAGCTCCGGCGGGTTTTTTCATGTCCGGCTTTTGTCCGCTTCGGGGGCGACAGGCGCACGGGTTTCCTCGGGCATACAGGCCCGCAAAGCCTAGTTAAAACTACGGCCACAACAAGGTGGAGACAGTGCCTCGATGCAGGTCTTGCAAGTGCTGGTCGGCGGCGTGGCCCAGGGTTGCATTTACGGCCTGATCGCACTGGGCTTCGTGCTCATCTACAAGGCCACCGAGACGGTCAGCTTCGCGCAGGGCGATCTGATGATGTTGGGCGCCTTTCTGGGGCTGGCCCTGCTGTCGGGCCTGGGCCTGCCCGCCTGGGCGGCGGTGCCGGCGGTGATCGCGGCGATGGCGCTGTTCGGGCTGGCGCTGGAGCGCCTGGTGATCAGCCCCATCCTGGGCCAGCCGGCGTTTTCCATCGTCATGCTGACGCTGGGCCTGGGCTATGTGGCGCGCGGCGCCATCACCATGATTCCCGGCATAGGCACCGAGACCCATGCGCTGGAGCTGCCCTACCGCGGCGAGCTGCTGCAGTTGGGCGGGCTGGTGCTGGCGGTGGAGCAACTGGTGATCATTGCCGTGACGGCGCTGCTGTGCGCCGGCCTCTACCTGCTGTTCAAGCGCAGCAAGGTGGGCATCGCGATGCAGGCCGCCTCGCAGAACCAGATCGCCGCCTACTACATGGGCATCCCGGTGCGCCGGCTCAACAGCCTGGTGTGGGGCCTGGCCTCGGCGGTGGCGGCGATCGCCGGCCTGCTGCTGGCGCCCATCACCTTTGTGCATGCCAATATGGGCCTGATCGGGCTGAAGGCCTTTCCGGCCGCGGTGGTGGGGGGCTTCGGCAGCCTGCCCGGTGCCATCGTCGGCGGCCTGGTGATCGGCGTGGTGGAGGCGCTGGCGGGTTTCTATCTGCCCGAGGGCTTCAAGGATGTGACGCCCTATGCGGTGGTGCTGCTGATGCTGATGGCCAGGCCCAACGGCCTGTTCGGCGACCAGCTGCGCAAAAAGGTCTAGGGGCCGGCAGCGATGCGCTTCATCTTCAAGACCAGCTACGACCAGGACGTCGACCTGTTCAAACATGGCGGCCAGCGCTTCTGGTACGGCCTGCTCCTGCTGGCCCTGCTGGCGGCACCCTGGGGCGTGGACGACTATTGGCTGGCCCAGCTCACCTTCATCCTGATCTACGGCATCGTCGGGCTGGGGCTGATGCTGCTGGCCGGCTTCACGGGCCTGTTCTCGATGGGGCACGCGGCCTTTCTGGGCGTGGGCGCCTACACGCAGGCGGTGCTGGCGGCGCAGGGCTGGCCCTTTCCGCTGTCGATCGCGATGGCGGCCCTGCTGTCCGCCGCGGTGGGGGCGGTGGTGGGCCTGCCGGCGCTGCGCGTGAAGGGCATCTACCTGGGCATCGCGACGCTGTCCTTCGGCTTCATCGTCGAGGAGGTGCTGGCGCGCTGGGAGAGCGTCACCGGCGGCAATGCCGGCAAGATGGTGGGGGCGCTGCAGCTCGAGCTGGGTGGCTGGCGCTGGGCCGCCGATACCGACGCGTCCTTCTACTTCGTGTGCCTGCTGCTGGCCGTGGCCTGCACCCTGGGGGTGCTGAACCTGCTGCGCTCGCCCACCGGGCGCGCCTTCGTCGCGATCCGCGATTCCGAGATCTCGGCGCAGAGCATGGGCATCCACCTGGCCTATTACAAGACGCTCTCGTTCGCGATCTCGGCGGCGCTGGCAGGGGTGGGCGGGGCGCTGTATGCGCACAAGATCCGCTTTCTCTCGCCCGACCAGTTCAACATCCTGCAGAGCATCGACCTGCTCCTGATGATCGTGATCGGCGGCGTGGGCTCGGTGCATGGCGCTTTTCTGGGTGCGATCTTCCTGATCACGATGCCGCAGCTGATCGCCCTGCTGAAGGATGGCCTGCCCGCCGCCGTCGGCGAGGCACCGGGCCTGCAGGCGGCGGTGTACGGCCTGGTGCTGATCGGCTTCGTGCTCTTCGAGCCCTTGGGCCTGTACGGGCGCTGGCTGAAGGCGCGCACCTGGCTGCAGCTGTTCCCCTTCTACCGCCGCGGCCTGTTCAAGCGC